>R11__coassemble_13215_pt1 | contig 2579 bp, 1 predicted proteins | sample R11__metabat2_high_PE_020 | metagenome-assembled genome bin R11 | reverse complement strand
CTACGCCCAGATGGGGAAGCGTTGCAAGCTCTTGGTCGGTATCGGGGCGTTCCTGTGCTTCCCGCAAGCGTTGCGTTTCCTTCGTGACGTCTTCCTTATCCTTCTCGGACAGGGTTTCCTGAAGTTTCTCCAAGCGAAGGGCTAGCGCATCGTGCGTGTCTTGCTCGACGGGTATCAGGCGCATGTCAGCCGCATGGTTGCATTTGAAGAAGATATCCTCCAAGAGTTTGGTGAAGTAGTCGGTGCCCATCAGCTCGCGCAATTGGGCGAAGACGTCCTGGAAGCGGATGAAGCCGTAGGGATTCTCTTCGTCGTAAAGCCAACTGCTCATGCTGGTCATGGCGAAGGCAACGCCATCCGAAATGCCGAAGTTGCGTTCACGCAGAACGAATTCGCTGTGGGAAAGGGATGCCTCGATAAGCTCGGGGTCCACCCCTCTGCCAATCAATTCCCTGACGGCGCTTTCGAATTCACCCTTGAAGCGGTCTTGTGCATCGGGCTTCAAGCCCTTGGCGGTCACCATCACAAAGGGCTGCAGCATGCTGTCGGCAAGGGTCAGGTTGACGTCGTTGGCCAAGTCCGCATCCAGCAGACGTCGTTTCAAGGGGGCCTCGTTGGAGCCTGCAACGGCATCGAGCAAGATGTCGATGGCGGTCAGGCGAAGCCGCTCGGATGCGGTCCCGACCACATAGCCAAGCGCCATGGAGTGGTTGTCGGGTGATGTCTCCATCACACAGGTGTTTCCAAAGCTGACAACCGGCTTCTGCATTTCCAGGGGGTTAGGCGAACCTGCCTCCTTGCGAAGGGTGGAACAGGGGCTCAAGTAGCTAGCGTCAAGGAAGGACAGGAAAAGCTCCGCATCAAGATTGCCGTAAAGCATGAGGTAACTGTTGTCGAGGCGATAGTGGCGTGCGTGGGTGTCAAGGAACTGCTCATAGGTCAGCGAGGGGATGGCTGCTGGGGTTCCGCCGGATTCGAACCCATAGGCGGTGTCGGGGAAAAGCTTTTGGCAAAGCTTGTCGTAAAGCACAGCGTCGGGGTCGGAAAGGGCGCCTTTCATCTCGTTGAACACGACGCCGTTGATGAAGACTTGGTTGGTCTCTTCGTCGATCTCAAGATGCCAGCCTTCTTGCTCGAAGGTTTCCTTCTTGCTGTAGATGGCGGGATGAAGCACCGCGTCCAGATAGACATCCATCAGGTTGATGAGGTCTTGCTGATTGGTGCTTGCCACGGGGTACATGGTCTTGTCGGGGAAGGTCATCGCGTTGAGGAACGTCTGCATGCTGTTCTTCAGCAGGTTGACGAAGGGTTCCTTCACGGGAAACTTGTCCGATCCGCACAATACGGAATGCTCCAATATGTGGAACACGCCCGTGTCGTCTGTCGGCGGGGTCTTGAAGGAGATGGAGAACGCCTTGTTCGGGTCATCGTTTTCCAGGAAGAGCAATCGGGCGCCGCTCTTCTCATGAAAGAAGACGTGAGCCTTCCCGTTGATTTCGGGAAGGTCTTGGGATTCGCGAAGAGTGAATCCATGAACGTTTTGTCCGACGGTGATATCCACGATGGTCCTTTCGGCAAGATTGGTTGGCGTTGAAAAGGATGAACGGCAAAGCTTGTGCTTCGCGCCCTGTTTTTCGTAGGCTATTATAATCAACTGAACAAAGGAGGTGCCTTCATGGATAACAAGAACAGCGATCCATCCGCTGCGTCCTTTTCCCATATAACGATCAATTCGGCCGAACCCGATGAGGTCATCGTTGCTGGCATAGTCGATCAAGGCGTTGACAAGCCCGATCTGATTGAGCCAGCGGAACGTGAGTCCTTGGAGCAGCGCCCTTCGAAGCCTGTCCAACTCGATGCTTCCCCGAAGAAGAATGTGGATTTTCAGGAGACGACGCTTGAGGACCTGCAGGCTCAGCCGCTCTCGATCACGCATAAGGCCGTCATCGCCTTCGCTATCATTCTCATCATCGGCTTTGCCGTGTATTGGTTTGCCATTCGGTAGGGTTGGCAAATGGGCGAAACTCAGGGAAAAGGCCTCGGCTATCTGCAGAAAAAGGCGCACATGCGTGCCGTCTTCTCGTTGGTTGCCGCGGTCTTCGTCTTGCTGGCGGCTTTGCTTGTCGCTTTCGCCTTGCAGTGGAGCAAGGCGGCCCAGGTCACCCTGGAAAGTCAAGGCGTCGCGCCGAGCCAAAGCGCTGCCGTGGTCCCAGGGAACAACAGCGACGATCCCCAGCAGAGCGTCTTCGCACCTGACCTTGTTTCCTTGCTTGGTGCTGGGCTTGAGGAAGCTGTCGAATCTTTGGGCCATGGTGCCACTGTCGTCAGCCAGGCCGATGAGGCCTCTTCCGACGGCAACCAATACCTTCGCGTCAGCGTTGCTTTGTCTAACGAGCCAGCGGATTCCCTGACGGGCACTCCCACGGTGTATTTGCTGCTCGACGGTGAAGGCGCTATCGTCGAGGCGGGCTATAAGGCGGGCATGTCCTATCTTGGCTACGGGTCGCTCAGCTTCGTGGATGCTGTCAACAACGCCCACGTTGTGGAGGAGACCCTGACCGAGGCCGGGCTTTCCGTTG
>R11__coassemble_2318_pt1 | contig 9537 bp, 7 predicted proteins | sample R11__metabat2_high_PE_020 | metagenome-assembled genome bin R11 | reverse complement strand
GCGTAGGTCACGGGGATCTGGAACACGCCCTCGCGGCCGGGCTTCGAGTTCTCGGCGCCCTTCACGCACACCAGGCCGTCACGGACAGGGGAGCGGTTCTGCCACTCCCACTCGTGGATCAGGTCGTCGGCGTGCTCGCTGTAGGTCTCGGAGCTGCCGCCGCGGGCGCCCGCGCCGTAGCCCTGCCTGGAGGTGCCCGTGTTCTGGGTGCGCACGGTGCGCTTGCCCGCAAGGCGCGTGAAGTACTGGAAGTCCTCGGGGTTGGCCAGCGACAGAGCCACCTTGCCGCCCATCGAGCCCAGGATCTTGTCGCGGCCGGCGTTCTGGTCGCCGGGCTTGTTGTACTTGTGCCACTGCTTGAGGTCCTGCGTGAGGCAGTACGCGTGCAGCCGGTAGCTGCGGCCCAGGGTGACGATCTCGGGCATGGCCGACACCGCCGGCAGGTTGCCCCACTCGTCGCCCACGATGGCGGTCTCGCGGGGAAGGCGGCCGCCGTTGCTGCGCGCCTCGTCCTGGGCGACGCGCCACCACTGGTTCAGGAAGACGGTCATCAGAACCAGGTAGGGGTCGCCCTCCTCAAGCAGGTGCATGTAGACCACTGTCTTTTCGCGCACCATGCGGCGGATGGGGACGTCGCTTTTGGCGGCGATGCGGGCGATGCCGGCATCGTTGAAGATGGTGAGCGCCTCCTTCAGCGTGCTGAGCACATTCTTGCCGGCGGTGGTGACGCCGCCGTCGGACAGGAAGTCCGCAGCCGGCGCGTAGGCGGGGTGCCCGGGCCCCACGGCGTCGCTGCGGATGTAATCCTTGAGCGGCGCCGACGGGTCGCTGCCCACGCCGGTGGTGCCGCGGTTCACCAAGTTGCACACGCTGGCCATGTTCTTCTGCCCGCGCGGGATGTCGGCCATGGCCACGATGAGCAGGCAGGCCGTGAGCGCGCTGCGGGCGGCCTTGGGGAAGTACGTGTTCGTCTCGCCGGCCAGCGGGATCAGATCTGCCGCCGTCTGGCGCGCCGTGCGCTGGGCAAGGTCGATCTGGCCTTCCTCCGCATATTCCACTATGAGGTCGAGCGGGTTGAAGCCACTGGCGCCGGGGTAGCCGCGCAGGTCGAACACCACGCGGTTGTATCCGAGCTCCAGGGCCTTGTTTCCCGTGAGCTCCAGCAGCTCCTCCTTGCCGGTGACGATGAGGTTCCAGCCGCGTGCCATGCACAGGTGCAGCGTCTGCAGCACCATCAGCCAGCTCTTGCCGGAGCCGGTCTTTCCCACCACGGCGAAGTGGGGGACCGAGGCGTCGTAGATGTAGCCGCGCCCCGAGCTGCCGATGACGAGGCCGGCGCCCTCGGGCCTGCCCTTGCCGTCCCAGAAGTCGTTGCGGCGGCGGATCTCGCCGGTGCTGGTGATGAGCCTGGCGTCGCCCAGCACGCCGCGGTCGACGTTGCGATCGGGCTTCTGCAGCTGCTTGACCAGGGTGTAGAGCGCGACGCAGACCGCGATCAGCGCGCACCAGGCGGCTTGGCAGATGACGCCTTGCGTGCTTGCCAATGCCTGCGCCATGTAGGTCTGCCATGCGGCGGCAAGATCGGCGCTGCCCAGGATGCTGAGCAGGGGGCCGAGGTCGCACGGCAGACCGTATATGAGCGTCCCTGTCAGCGGGATGCCGAGGGGCGCGGTGAGCGCGCCTATGGCCATGCAGATCACGGCGCAGATGCCGAGGCCCGCGGCCCTTTTCATGATGTTGCTGTCCATGGCGGCCCCCTACACCGACGCCCGGGCGTCCGCCATGAAGGCCGACACGTCCTCCGAGGCGTCGGCGACGGCCTGGAGCGCGGCGCACAGCTGCGCCTCCAGCTCGCTTGGCCTGTGGTGGGTGTTGAGCTCGCGGGCGCACTGGTTGAGGTTGCCGCCCGCCTTGCGGAGGTTGCGGTAGATGGCGCGCAGCTGCTCGGCGTCGGTCCTGATGACGGGCCTGTCGCCGTCGCGCAGCGCGCACCTGCGCACGTATTCGCTGGTGGCGAGCCCGGCGTCTGCCGCGCGTGCCTTGACGGCGGCGTGCTCTTCTGGGGTGAGCCTCACGTTGAGGCGGGATGTCTTCTCCTTGGTCATGTTCAACTCCTTCCATGCTGTTGGCGGGGCGTGCCCGCCGGGACAGAATTCGGGGAGTTTCGGGACAGCGCGGGGACAGCAGGGTGCCCCACGCGCTTCCCTGAAACTCCTTGGAGTTGTCTGGAGTTCAGCGTTTATGCAGGTCAGACGGTTGTCAAGTCAACCTGCATTCACCTTTATTCTTCCTTCAGGAGAGCCTCATAACCCGGAGGTCGTCGGTTCAAATCCGGCTCCCGCGACCACCAAAACTGCAGGTCAGAAAGCAAATTTCTGACCTGCGCTTTTTGTGTTTCAAGGCCAAAAAATACGTCTTGGTACAATTTTGGTACAAATTTTGATTATGCGGTTTTTGTGGAGGGCTTATTTGCGGGCGACGAGGATCGTGTTTTGGGCGAAGGCGACTGCTTCTGGTGGCTGCGATCGCCGGGCTACTACGCCGACTACGCTGCCCGCGTGAACGACAGCGGCCGCGTCTACTCCGACGGCTTCAGCGTCGGCTACAGCGGTTACGCCGTCCGCCCCGCTTTGTGGTTGAACCTGTGATCTTGAATCTTCTAATCTGTAAAGCGGCCCGCTTCGGCGGGCTGCTTGTTTGTTGTAGCTATTCCCAGCGCCCGCCTGACACCACGGTCTCCCAGTGGCCCTCGGCGGGGGTGGGCTACGGTCTCGTAGCAGGTGACTACCTGGATGTACTCGTTGTGGTGGCCGGAGCCCTCGCCCGCCAGCATGTGGGCCTTGGCGTGGGCCGACACGTTGCCGGTGACGTCGGCGCCGCAGACGTTGCAGACGCTGCGCTCCTCGTATCCGTATATCGGGACCTGCTCGGACCAGGCTGCCGTGTCTTCGATCCAGACCGTCATGTAGTCGTCGATCCAGCACTTGGAGGGTTCGGTGTTGCCTCCCGGTGATGCGCCGCTTCCGCTGCTGCCGGATGGCTGTGGGCCTGTCGGCTGGTTGCTGTTCGCCTTTGCGTTTTGGCGAAAACTACTTGCTATTCATGAGGGAAGGCATGGATCCCCCACGCCTTCCTTGCAATTTGCTCATACTGGCATTCTCTTCGCAGTCCGAATCGCACGCTCGTTCAGTACGAATGGCTGCCGCTGACTGTCGTCCTGTCAAAGCTTCTTAAGGAACTCCTTCGTCAACCCGAACGTCACGGGGTTGTATTTGCCCCTGACCTCGCAAACACCTTTCTCTTCGAGGGCCTTGACGTGCTTGCGCGCCATTTGCGGTTGGACCCCGAGGTAATCCGCGATTTCTTGCACGCTGGCGGTGCCGAACAGGCCGAATGCCTCGAACTGCAGCAACAGCAGCACGATTTGCGCCTCCCTCGGCTTCAGCGTGCCTTCGCTTTGCAGGCGGCCCACCAGCTCGTCGGCACCTAGGTAGGCATCCGCCGCGTCCTCCAGCCGGCCGCAGGCGTCGTCTTGCGCGTCCCTGATCAGCTTCAGCATGCTTTGCACGAAGAAGGTCAGCTCGCCGCGGTTGAGGGGCTCCTCGGCTGAGCGGAAGGCGCGATAGTAGGCCGCGCGGTTATCCAGCAGCGTCCTTGACATGGAGAACACCGTGGGCAGCGTCAGGCACTCGGACAGCATGAGCGTGAGCAGGAAGCGTCCGGTCCTGCCGTTGCCGTCGTAGAAGGGGTGGGCGTACTCGAACAGGTAGTGGGCCACGAGCGCGCGCAGCAGGGGAGGAAGGCCCTGGTCCTTGGACACGCGGAGCAGCTCTTCGACCGCTCGGAGGATGGCGCTTTCCGGCTCCAGGCCCTTGTGCAGAACGCGCGACCCCTGGCCGATGATGTCGACGCCCTGTGCGCGGAACAGCTCGCCATCGGGCAGGTCATCGGCCGGGATCTCCCCAAGAGTGACGCTGTCGTAGATGCGGCGAACGTCCGCCGGGCTGTCCAGCGGGATCTCGTTTCCCCTCAGGATGTTGTCGTACAGCAGGGCGTACTCGCGGAAGCGCACGTGCTTCTTGCTCGCCTTGGGCCCGCGCGTCGCGGCGTCGAGGGCGTCCTTGATTTGGCGCCGGGAGCTGTGGACGCCCTCGATCTCGTTGGTGCTGACCACGTCGTCGAGGACGAAGCTGCGCAGGATGCCGTCCCGGGCGATGTCCGGGAGCGCTGCCAGCAGCTTTTCGCAGTCGCGCTCTTCGGTCAGAACCTCGTTTAGAAGCAGGGTGAGCTCAGCCGGCATGCAGACGAAGAGCTCGCCAGCGCTGGTGGCGTATCCGATGCGGAAGGTTCCCGGCGCGTTGAGGCGCGCCTGGTATTCGGCCTCGATGCTCGCGGCGCGCTCGGCGCTGCGGTCCTTATGGAATAGCTTTTCAAGCGTCTGGTAGCTCATTGCGGTCCTTTGATATAGATTTTGCTTGGTTTGAGTATAGCAAATTTATACTAAATACTAAAAAGTATAAATTTAGATTGTCTGCACGGGTTGGAATTTATTATGGAACCGACCCCTGTTCCAAATTGGAACGCAGAACCGACCCCTGTTCCAACTAACGCGGGGTAAAACGCGGAGAAGGCCTCCCAGGATCGTTTCGTGCGGTACGCTTGGCCCCTGGCCAGGCCGACGGAGGCCCTAGGCCTGACCCATGGGGTTGATATGGTGGCGCAGAAGCGCGCGGTCGGCGCTCACGACGATCATGTCGATCGCGTCGAACCTGACCGAGACGTCGCTCTCGGGAGAGGGAAAAGCCCCGCCACGTGGCTGCCTCGCCCGAGCTGCCCGGTTGTTCTTCTCGGTGTCGGAAAATACGTAACATGTTAATTTATTTCCGAATAAATCGACAATCCGTGCATCCCCATATGCATTACAATAGTAATCGGAAATAATGTAACAAATTAAATTAAATCCGATTAGGAGACGCTTATGCAGGCAAGAAGAACGGCATACCTCAACAGACTGATTCAAAAGCGGCATACGCCTTATATCAAAATCATAACGGGAGTAAGGCGTTGCGGCAAAAGCTACTTGCTGAAGACCCTTTACTGCGAATACCTGCATTCGGTCGGAGTGGAGAAGGACCAAATTCTCGTAATAGAATTGGACGACGATCGGTTCGAGGAGCTGCGGGATAAGAAAGCTCTGCGGGAATACGTGGAGCAGCATTGCTGCGACGACGATCGTCAGTACTACGTCATAATTGACGAAGTCCAGATTGTAAAGGACTTCGAGGGAACCATTATCTCCCTGAACAACCACCCCAACTACGATGTCTACATCACGGAAAGCAATTCGGAGTTCCTTTCGAAGGACATCTCCACTCGGTTCAAGGACCGCGGCACGGAAATCAGGATTCATCCCCTTTCGTACAGCGAGTTCTATGACGCTTACGATGGGGATAAGCATCTTGCTTTGCGGGATTACCTTACCTATGGCGGGATGCCGTACCTTCTGAACGAGCCTGACGAAAGCGAAAAGATCCGATATCTGCAGAACCTCATAAAGCATACCTACCTGACAGATGTGGTGGAGCGCAACAAGGTGCGGCTGCCGGAGGAGCTGAGCAATCTGTTTGATGTTATGTGCTCTACCGCGGGCTCCCTTGTAAATCCTTCAAGCCTTACAGGCACGCTGTTGTCCGAGAAGCACGTCAAAATCGACAGTGAGACGGTGTTTTCCTATATCGGCTATTTCGAAAATGCATTCCTGTTTGAAAGCGCGCGGCGATACAACATCAAGGGGAAGGAATACCTCACCACCCCTTTCAAGTGCTATCCGGAAGATATCGGCCTTCGCAATGCGAGGATCAATTTCCGGCAGACAGACGCAGGCTTCGGCATCGAAACGGTTGTTTACAACGAATTGCGCGGCCGGGGCTATCTTGTCGATGTGGGGCTTTTGGAGACGCGAGAGCGAAACAAAGCGGGCAAGCAGGTTTATAAGCAAAAAGAAGTCGACTTTATTGCGCGCATGGCAAGCAAGGAATATTACATCCAGGTGATGGACCAAATCCCCGACGGACAGCACGCAAGCAATGAATACGACAGCCTTCGCAAGGTGCCCGGCTCCTTCAGAAAAATAGCGATCGCCAACACGCCGGTCAGGCCGTATACCGACGAGACAGGAATTTTGATAATCTCTCTGGAGGAATTCCTTTTAAACCCAGACGCGCTGAATCTGTAGGGCATGCTTCGAAGCGCAGCTACAGGGCGTCGCCGTAGTTGCCAACGCCGGGGTAGGCCAACGCCACCACCAGGGCATTTTGCGAATCCGGTAGCCACCATGATGCTTCGGTTGGCAACGGTTGGCAACGGTTGGACGTCAGACCTGCGAAAATTGTAAAAATTGACAACTGTTGACACTGTCTGGGCCAACCCATAACCCGGAGGTCATCGGTTCAAATCCGGCTCCCGCGACCAAACGTTACGAGGTCAACGGCTTGTCCGTTGGCCTCTTTGCTTTGCCGAGGCCCAGCTTCGGCTTGATAAGGGCCCAGCCGGTGAGGATGGCTACGATAAGGATGCACTCCACTACTTTGTACGCCACGAAATTCGAAGGAATGAGGGCCATGTAGAACTGGTCTGGTTGTATGGGCAGATGGGTGATGCCGAAGAACAGGCAGTCGAAAACGCAGATGAGGACGAAGTGCCACAGGTAGATGGTGAGGGTGTTCTGGCCCACGGTACTCAAGACGCTCTTTATCCACTTGACAGGGCATTTTTCTACTCCACGTAGCAGCTGCAGCAGGGCATAGGCGCCGGCTACGCCGCCAATGAAGGTTAGGAACACGCCGATGACCCCGTTAGGTCCGTAGACGCTGCGGACGATGGAGCCACCGTCGTACCCTTGGAGATAGATGACCGCATAGACGAGGATGCTGAGCGCCACCGACACCGTCAGCCTCGGCTTGCTGGTGCTTTCGAATAGCCCCGATTTTCTGATCAACAGACCGGTTATCAGGCAGGCGCAGGCGAAACCGCCGCGGCCTATGGCGTATGGCAGTTGGAACATGCCGTCGATAGTTTCCACGGAGCTCAGCAGCAGTGCTGCCAAGATGCCGGCGAGGTAGACAGGCAGCTCGTGCCCGGATTTCTTTGCTAGCTGGACTATCAGTACGAACATCACGAAACCAGTGAACAAGGCGGGCAGGAACCAGAGGTGGCAGTTTGTGGGAAGGATCAAGTCCACCAAGCCTTCCACTTGGGGCTTGTAGCTCATGATGCCCAATAGGTAGTTGGTTAGAGGTCCTACCACCGGCAGTTTGGTGGATCCATAGATAGCGCTTATCAGGGAAGGCAAGGCGATGCTGACGTCACCGTATCCAAGGATGCTGGCTCTGAAGACTTCGACGACTGCGTAAAGAACCATGAACCGCCAGTAGGGAAGGATCAGGCTCTTGAAACGCTTGATGATGGAGGTCTTGGGAGAGTGCTTGTCGGGATTGTATAGGTAGCCAGGGATGATGAAGAACAGGGGCATGGTCAGCAATGCGAGGAAGTTTAGCTGGTCGATGCCTACATGGATAGTTACCACCAGGAAGATGACAATGGCCTTGCCATAGTCTATGAAGTCGACCCTCTTTTTCATATGTTGGCGTTCCTCGGTCTGCTTTGTGCTCATTGTAAAAATAGTATACGAAATCGGTTGTTGGAACGGGGGTCGGTTCCGCGTTCCAACTTCCCTGTTCCACCAAGTCGTATTCATCCCTTATGGCAATGCTTCCTCTTCTGCCTCGCCTTCGTTTATTTCTGCCAGACGTTTTTCTATAAGATCGATGTTTTTGGCGTTGTCTTCTGCTTGGCTTATGAGCGTTTTGAGCTCTTTTTCAAGCGTCTCTTTGGCCAGCTTGCGCGCATCGGCGGACTCCATCTCGTGCTGCTTAAGCGCACGCTCTAGAAGAATTTTTTGCTGCTGGCGCTGTTCTTCTTCGCTTGGTGCCGCCCTGAACTTGAATACGAATACCAATACTGCAATAAGAACAGCTAGAAGCACCGTATCAATGGCAAACGACAAAAGCGTACCCAGCAAAACCGCGCCAGCGCCGTTTACGCCCATGCCAGAAAGCATTGTTATGAACGAGTTTTCGCCGCTCATTAGCGTATACATAGCGTCAAACGAATATCCAGCGCGCAAAAATGCGATTGCGCACTCCAAAACGGCATTGCCAACGCTTAATACAACGCCGCATAGCGCAATGCGACCTGCAAAACGCTTAGCACCAAGTTTCGGAACCATAACGCCAAACACCAAGGCAGTGAGCGCATACTGAAACATGAGGAAGATAAGCGTTGGCATCTGAAAGATAAAAGCCGAAATGGTGCATATCATAAGCCCAACCAAAATGCCTGCCATGGGCTCAAGCAAAAACGCCGCAAGCGCAACGCCAATCATAGGAGTAGCAGTATAGACTCCAGCAATGTTGCAGATAAGATAAGACAACGCCGTGATTACGTTGCAAATGATGATTACCGTTATGTAGCGTAAGATCTTCCGGTTTTTCTTTAGCCACACCGATGGACTGTCTAAATCCTTAAACGAGACATCCATCCGTTTTTGTCATCGTGAAATACGCAGATCCCGTTTTCCTGGAATCATGCACTTCGTTAATATACGAACCCGTAATTACACCGGCGGGCAAAGCCACGACCAATAACGCAACAAGGGATGAGGCGATAGACAACGTACGCCCCAAATATCCTGATGGACGAGCGTCAGAGAAGGAGACGCTTGTCATAGATGTGCAAGCCCAGCACACGGCATCAAAGTAATTGGTAAACGCTTCGGGCTCTGAGGTGTATACGATAAGCGCCACGGTAAACATATAAACCACGACCGCCATAAACACCGAAAACAGCGTGCGCGCTTCACGCATACACGCATTTGTTACCACAATAAGATTGCGCGAATAACGGAAGACTTTTACCACGCGCAATACGCGCAAAAACAAGAACGCCGAGGGTAAAACGCCAAGCGATGGCAAAATGGACAGCAGGTCGATTATGGCCATAGGCGTAAAGGGGTATATAACAAACGCGGTCCAGCCTTTGTTTGTTTTCAGGTCATGTGTGCACCAGCGAAATACATAATCCATCAACAGGATATACACCGTGCAAATATCGAGCATGTTCAACATGCTGTCCCACTCGGCAGATAGATTTGCCTGATGGAACAAAAGCGGCACAATGCTGAGCAAAGCAATCAGAACAATAAACACATCGTAGACACGACTTGCGTAGTCCCAACTATGGGCAGGTCCTACAATCTGGAACAATCTTAAGCGCACGTAAACGCCTTTCCTTGGTATGCGACTTTTGCGCTTATTCTACTAGACAAGGCTGGAACAGGTGGAACAGGGGTCGGTTCTGCGTTCCAGCTTTTGGAGCAGGGGTGGGGGGGGGGGGGGGATCAAGGGGAAGTTTTATGGAGGGCACCGCCCCCCCCGAAACAATAGGAAGTGTGATTTTTTTTTGGGGGTGGGGAAAAAA
>R11__coassemble_1703_pt1 | contig 11907 bp, 9 predicted proteins | sample R11__metabat2_high_PE_020 | metagenome-assembled genome bin R11 | reverse complement strand
ACACCCTATAGGTGCGCGAATTCCACGCACCTATAGGGTAAAACCTGCAGCCCGATTTCTGCGCCTGTAGAAAACCCCCATAGGTGCGCGATTTCCACGCACCCATCGGGCCTTCGCCAGCGAAACAGGCCGCAAGGGGTCGATAGGTGCGCGATTTTCACGCACCTATGCCCCTTTTTCGCGGCGGCCTTCCCAGTGCCTGTAGAAAACACCCCATAGGTGCGCGACTTTCACGCACCTATCGACCCTTCATGCGGGAATCGCTCACAAGCCAGCGGCAACACCCAACCCCTCCAAGGCAGCCGTAGGCGCTGAGCGCTCCGCTGGGAAACTTATTCTTCGGGCTCTTCCGACGTTGCGTGCTTGCTTATTATCAGGGCCGATTGGGTGACGCTCCTTCTTGGCCACAGAAGCCCGTTGTGCAACGGATTCTTCGCCCTGTGCGCTAGGATAGGCCCATGAACCAAAAGGCCCTAGCCGAAAGGAAGCACCTGATGATTTGCCCCAATTGCCACGCAAACTCACGCGACGGCGTGACCTTCTGCACCAATTGCGGTGCGAAGTTGCCCCCAGCTGCCAGCCAAACACAGGCCATGCCCGCACAGAACGCCCCCTTACGACAGGGACAGGCAGGCTTAAGTCCGCAGGGCCAACAAGTCATGTCCAAGCCCGCCATCAATCTGCCCATCGTCATCGCTTGCGTCATTGCAGCGCTGGCCATAATTGCTGCGGCGCTGTTCGCTTTCGTATTCAACGGACACAGCGACAACTCCAGCACCATCGCAAATGCGAACGTTGCCAGCTCCTCAGCCCAGAGCGGGACTGCGCAATCGGGCCAGGCAACCTCCGGCAGTGCCGATACCACTTCTGGCACGGGCGCAAGCGTCACCGCATCCGATACGACGCAGGACGCCAAGGAGCAGGCGCGCCAAGCCGCCGAGGCCTCGGGCAAGACGGTGCTTTCCGGCACCGTCAGGGTGCAAACGGGCCAAGAAGTCGGCTCCGAGCGTGGTATGACGAATGTTGACTCCGCCCTCGCTAGCCATACTTTTGTGGTGTTTTGGCTGGACGAACCCACCACGCTGACGATACATAAAGCGGATCCAACAGGCACCCTGTCGCACAACGTCATCGACATCGACATGGACGACAGTTGCTCGGCATATAGCGGACAGCAAGTGCTAATCGCCGTCGCACAGGGGACAGAGCTCTATATGCATGGCGACATTGCTGCCAGCCTGTTCGACGCATCATTGGGTAATAGCACGGGAAACGATTACACCTACATCATCTGGTCGGAAAGCGGCGGAGCCACTTCCACCTCCAGCGTCTCGTCCTCCAGCTCTAGCAGCGACTACATCCTGTCGAATTCCAGCACCACCATCATTCCCACCAGCCAGCTGGAAGGCATGGACACCTACTCGCTCTACCTGGCCCGCAACGAGATATATGCCCGTCACGGCCGCCTGTTCAACAACTCCAACCTGCAAACCTACTTCAACGGCAAAAGCTGGTACCACGGCAGCATCTCGCCCGACAGCTTCAGCGATTCGCTGCTCAGCGAGACCGAGAAGACCAATGCCAAAAACATCCTGGCCGTGGAGAAGAGCAAGAACTCACCCTATCTGTCGTAGGGGCGGGCGTGCTGCTGGCCCCGAGCAAAACGCACCTTCACCGCCAAGCAGGAAGGCCCGTGCAAGCGGGCCTTCCTAGTAAAAGCTACCGAAAGGTAGCGTTATTCTTGCGGCAGCTCAGCGCTCAGGCGCTCGATGGCAGCCTTCACGCGCTGGATGGTCTTGTCCTTGCCCATGATGGTGGCAAGATCGGTACCGCCGCCAGGCGTGGACTTCATGCCGGACAAGGCGATGCCCAGCGGATACAGCATCCAACCGTTCTTCACCTCATGCTTGGCGGCCAGCCCCAGACAAACCTCGGAAACCGTTTCCTTATTCCATTCCTGCAAGGTTTCCAACTCGGGCAACATCAGCTTCAAGGCCTCAAAGGACGTCTCCGCCGTGGTCTTGAACTTCTTGTTCTTGTACAGCTCCAGCTCATATTCGGGCATCTGGTCAATGAACCGGATGCGATCAGGGATGTCGCTTAAGATCTCACAGCGCGGCTTCAGGTTGCGACTCAGAAGCTCAACGTCGATATCGCTAGAAACCACCGACTCAATCCACGGAAGGGAAAGCTCCAGGAATTCCTCTTCAGACATATTGTTGATGTAGGTGGCGTTGATGTAGCGCAGCTTCTCGATGTCGAAGATGGCCGGAGAGCGGCTGATGCGTGACGGATCCCACACCTTCACCATCTCAGGCAGGGTGAAGAACTCTTGGTCATCGGGCGATCCCCAACCCAGCAGCAGCAGATAGTTCAAGATGGCTTGGCTCAAGTAACCCTGGGCCACCAAGTCCTGGTAGCTGGCATCGCCATTGCGCTTGGAAAGCTTGGTGTGCTTGTCCTTCATGACCGGTGGGCAATGGATGTAGCTGGGGGTGTCCCACCCAAACGCCTGGTACAGCAAGTTGTACTTAGGCGTGCTGGACAAATATTCCTGGCCACGCACCACATGCGTGATGCCCATCAGATGGTCGTCGATGACGTTGGCGAAGTTGTAGGTGGGCATGCCGTCGCTCTTGATGAGGATCTGGTCCTCAAGCTCCACGTTGTCTATCTCCACGCGCCCATAAACGATGTCGTCGTAGCAGGACGTGCCCTCACGCGGCATCTTCTGGCGGATGACGTAGGGCTCGCCAGCGTCAAGCTTGGCCTGGACCTCTTCCTTGGTCAGGCCGCAGCATTTGCGGTCATAGTGGCCCGCGCCTTCGCCTGCCGCAATCTGTTCCTCATAAAGCGCCTTCAAGCGCTCCTCGGAGCAGAAGCAGTAGTACGCGGCACCCTTCTCCACCAGCTGCTGGGCATACTCAAGATAGGTATCCATGCGCTGGCTTTGGATGTAGGGGCCGTATTCGCCACCGACATCCGGGCCTTCGTCCCAGATCAGACCGGTCTCCTTAAGGGTGCCATAGATCACATCCGTGGCACCTTCGACCAAGCGCCCCTGGTCAGTGTCTTCAATGCGCAGCACGAAGGTGCCGTCTTCATGCTTGGCCGTGAGATAGGTATACAAAGCCGTGCGCAGGTTGCCCACATGCATATAGCCCGTGGGGCTTGGCGCAAAACGAGTTCGGACCGTCATCAATACCACCTTTACTTGTCACATACTGTAAATCCGCCTCAAGCGGGAGAAGTCATACCTGTACAGTCTACCACGCGCACGCCCAAGGCGCGTCCCGTCACCAATCAAGGCGTAAAGGATAGAGCCTTCTCGCTCGTACCTGAGTCCCTGTCAACGCCAGCAACCGCTAATCACTTGAGCTAAGCGTCTGTCCCCTCCATAAGGTCGTAGAACAGGTCATAGTCAGCTTCCATCTTGTGCAGAAATGCCTCAGGGCCTAACGCGGGTACAACGCTCTTGCAAAATCCCTTCGCATCACGCGTGATAAGGTAGTCAGCCTTTACCTTCTGCGCACACAGCGCCACCAGGCAGTCTTCAAGGTCGTCCCAACCCAAAGAGCACGCCTCAAAGACATCGTATTCTTCCAACGAGCACAGGTGAAACACCCCTTTAAGACTCAATATCGCCTGCTGGACGGCAGCGCTTCCGAAAGACTTGCGCATGACATAAAAAATGTCGGTAAAGGATTTAGCCGGCACCCACACCTCCGCATCACCAAAGTAAGCCATCCCTTTGATAAGCAAGGATTCCCTGTCCCAAGGGGCCCGTTGAATAAGCAGATCCATCACCACATTGGTGTCAAGCAGCAATCGCATATGGCTCACCTCAATCAAAGGGAAAGCTACACCAAATAGGTGGCGTAACGTTCTTGCATGGCGTCTTCATAAAGGTCCTCATAGCTTTTGCCTTCCCAAGAAGCCGGTGGCTTCAAAGATGTCTTCGCCATAAAGGCCCTAAAGTCAGCCAATTGATCAGCAGACAGGTGACGGTTTCCCTGATCTTCGGCCTCAACGCGCGCCGAAGGCAAAGATCCAACCTCCAGCAAATACTGGTAAGCAGCATTGATGAGCTCAGTCGTGGTGGCACCGAGCTTTTTGAGTTTGTCGTCCCCTTGTCGTTTGATCTCAGCAGGAACGCGAGCGCTGGCAATTGGATCCATAGGTCCTCCTTCTTTTATGTTGTATACAGTATACAACATAAAAGAAGGATAACGAACCTTGAGGGTTTATGGCCTCAACTAGCCTTCTTTCTCCCCCGCCATGTCCTGCAGGAAGTCATACACCGCGCCAAACAAGGCATCGCCTTCGGCCACCTTGAAATGCCTGATAGGAAGCGATAGCTTCTTCTTGTCCGCCAAGTAGCGCCCGCCCGATCGGCGAAGCGGCGTCATCTTGGTGCGCGGCACCACCAACGGCTCAACCGTCAGCTTGCCCGCCACCACCGACACCGTCTTTATGCCGTGCTCGTTGGCGAAGGCCTTGATGCGGCTTTTCGCCAGCAGGTTGCGCGCCGCAGGCGGCATCTCGGGCCGCTTCCCCTCAAGATCGGCCGCCACGGCATCAACGTCATACAGCGTTGCCGCGCTGGCCAACTTGCGATACCACAGCACGCGCTCGTCGGCGTCAGGCACGTATTCCTCGGGCAGATAGGTATGCCCCGGCAAGTTGACGGTAATGTCGGAAAGCGCCGGCGGCAGGCCATCGGCACCGCCCACTCCTTCGCGCGTGGCATCCACAGCCTGAGACAGCATCTGCGCGAACAGGTCAAAGCCCACCGCCGACATGTTGCCGCTCTGCTCCGCCCCCAGCAAGCTGCCCGCCCCGCGAATCTCCAGGTCGCGCATGGCGATGCGCATGCCGCTGCCCAAATCCTGATGCTCGTTTAGGGCCGTCAGGCGCGCCGCAGCTTCCTCGGTCAGGTTCACATGCTCGGGGAACATGAAGTACGCATAAGCCTGCGTGCTGGAACGGCCCACGCGGCCCTTCAGCTGGTACATCTGCGCCAAGCCTAACCGCTGGGAGTCCTCGATGATCAGCGTGTTGGTGTGCGGATTGTCAATGCCGCTTTCGATAATGGTGGTGGCCACCAGCACGTCCAGCTGCCCAGCGCTGAACTCCTCCATCACGCCTTCAAGCTGTTCCTTGCTCATCTGGCCGTGCGCCACGCCCACGCGCGCCTCCTCGGCCGCCGCCGTCACGCGGCCCACCGCCTCATCGATGGAGCGCACGCGGTTGGAAACGTAATACACCTGGCCGCCGCGCGCCAGCTCTCGCCTGATGGCGCCGCTCACCACATCGGGGTCCCACTCGCCCACCGTCACCTCAACGGGACGGCGCTCATCGGGCGGCGTCAGGATAAGGCTCATGTCACGCACGCCTGAAAGCGACATCTGCATGGTGCGCGGAATGGGCGTGGCCGAAAGCGTCAGCACGTCGATGCTCTCACGTAGGTTCTTCAGCTGCTCCTTGTGCCCCACGCCGAAGCGCTGCTCCTCGTCGATGATCACCAGTCCCAAATCATGCGGGTTCACGTCGCGCGAAAGCAGGCGGTGCGTACCCACCAAAACCTCCACCGTGCCGTCCGCGAAGCCCTCCAGCGCCTTGGCCTGTTGCTGCGGCGTGCGGAAGCGCGAAAGCACCTCCACCGTGATGCCGAAGGGCTCGAAGCGCTCCTTGAAGTTAGTGAAGTGCTGCTGCGCCAAGATGGTGGTCGGGCACAGCACCATCACCTGTTTGGCGTCCTGCGTGGCCTTGAAGGCCGCACGCAAGGCCACCTCGGTCTTGCCAAAGCCCACATCGCCGCAGATCAAGCGATCCATCGGTCGCGCTGACTCCATGTCAGCCTTCACGTCATGGATAGCCGCCAACTGATCGCGCGTCTCATGGTACGGGAAGGCCTGCTCCATCTCGCGCTGCCATATGGTATCCGGGCTAAAGGCAAACCCCTGGGTGGCCGCGCGACGCGCATAAACATCTACCAGGTCAAACGCCAGCTTCTTGGTGGCCTTGCGCGCCTTGCCCAACGCCCGCACCCAATCGCTGGTGTTCAGGCGCGTCAGGCGCGGGCTGGCCCCTTCCGGCCCCACATAGCGCGTCACGCGGTCCAACTGCTCAACCGGCACATACAGCTTGTCGCCTTCGGCATACTCAAGCAGCAAGTAGTCGCGCGCCGTGCCGTCAATTTCGCGATTGACCAGCTCCTTGAAGAAGGCCACGCCGTGGGCCGCATGCACCACGTAGTCGCCTGGTTTATAGGGGAAGGTGATCTCGGTAATGTCCACGCGACGGCTAACGCGTGACGCCGTGGCCGCACCTTGCGTATCCGCAATGGACACCAGCGCCAACTTGGCTTTCGGAAAGATCATGCCCAGGGGAATGTCCACGTCGGTCACGTTGACCACGCCACGGCGAAGACGGCGCTTCTCGGCGCCCTCCGTGCCGCCGCTGCGATGTGTCTTGCCCTGCGTGTCACCCGACATGTCCACCGCCGTTAAGTCCTGGATGGGAAGCCCCTGGTCCACAAACGAAAGCATCATGTCTTGGCGTGCGCGGTAGCTCGGCGCGCTGAAGACCACCATATGCTCGGCATCTATCAGGCTACGCAGCTTGCCGAACAGCTTGTCCGGGTGTCCCGCCACGTCTACGCGCTTGACCGGCAAGTCGTCATCCACGGCGCCACCCACGCGCATGATGGACAGATACGTTGCCCGCTGCCCCGATCCGAAACTGACCTCGGCCGGCGCGGCATACAACCCCTCAAGAGCCAGGTTGCTGCCATGGGCCCGGCCTTCCACGTCCTCGAACGCATGCGTCATGTCATCGAACAGGCTGCGAGGCTCAATCAGCACGCTTACGGTCTTCTCGCGCGCATATTCGCCCAACGTTACGCCACGTCCGTGCAAATACGGCAAAAGCGCGTCTGCCCCGTCAAAGCGAAGCCCCCCTTCGGCCTTCTCCAGCAAGTCACGCAAAGCGGGGTTGGTCTTGGCGGGAATCTCCAGCGCCTTGCGCGCCTGGGCCAGATTGCGCGACGCGCAGCTGAATTCCACGACCGGGAAGATGTCGATGGCGTCAAGCGAGCTGATGGTCTGCCCCGTGGCCGGCACGATACGCCTGATCTCGTCCAGCTCGTCGCCGAAGAAGTCCAGCCGCACCGGATACACCGTATTGCCCGGGAAGACGTCAATGATGCCGCCGCGAACGCAAAAGCTGCCAGGTCCTTCCAAGTCGCCAGTGTTCTGGTAGCCGCGGTTTTCCAACGCGCGCGTCAAGGTAGTCAGGTCGCTCACACCCGGAATGCCCATGTCCTCCAGTTCGGCGCCCACGCGAAGACTGACCGGACGCGCAACGCGCTCGGCCGCCGGAGGCAGGCAACGCAGCAACGCCTGGGCCGAAGCCACCACCACGCACGCACGCCCCGTCTGCAAGCTCCACGCAGCCTGCATACGCTTGGCCACCACGCGCGGGTCAGCCACCTTGGGCGCAAACGGGTAGTCTTCACGCTTGGGAAAGCGCAGCACACGGGCATCCCCCAAGTACGCCGCCAAGGACCGCGCAAAGCTTACTGCCGTGTCTTCGCCTGCCACCACCACCAGCGTGGCTTGCGGCTTTTGGGCAAAACGAGCCGCCACTAAAAGCGGCCGCGCCGATGACGCTACCGCCAAGGCGCCGTCTTTTCCCTGGTCAAGGGCGTCCCAAAAGCCCGCAACGGCACCCGTGCGCTCAAGCTGGAAAGCAAGGGAGTCAATGAGCATGGCAGGTCCTTTCGGGGCAATTAGGCAACCAATTGCTTCGACGCCGACCGGATGGCAAGCACCGAAGCAACACGAACAGCCGCGTAAATTACGCGGCGCGGGGTATTCACTATACCTTATTGGGGGCTAAGCCGTTAGGCAAAAACGTCCTCGGACAAGGCTCAGATGTGCTGCGATTAGGCCTGAAGGCGCTCCTCGACCAGAGCCTTCACCTGGTCATACTCAAGCCCCAAGGAAAGCGAGAGCTCGTAGCACAAAAACTGCTCAGCAAGGTCTTTGTACTTCTTGTCCGTTGCGGCAATGGGTCTGCCGGCCGCTTCACGCTTTGCCGTACGGGCGCTCGTAGCGCGCAGGACCGGAACCAAATCGGCCGGATCAAGCGTCTTCAGCAGGCGCTCATATTCCTCCTTGACGCGACGCTCCATCAGCGTTGCCGTGCTCGATTGGGCCTTCAGCTGCTCCTCGTCAATCGACCCGATGTCAGGGATGCGGTCAAGCAACTCTTGCGCCTGATCAGCCGTCATGGGCTCACGCAAAATGGGGGGCTTGGCGTCCTCCACGCTCACATAAAGCTTGAGCGACTTCTCAAAGACGGCATGAAGCTCCAGGTAATCCTTGTCCTCAAAGTATTTTTCGCGCACATCGGCAACCGTACAGACATGCCGACGATAAACAACGACGTCTCCCTGGTTGAACATATTTACCCCCGCATTGAAACTGGCTATCTTCGAGCGGAAACATGATTGCCAAAAAAAGAATGCAGTTTCGCTAAGAGTATTTTAGCGCGCAAGAAACCTCGCTTATAAGGATAATTTTGCCGACGGGCATATGTCCTGCAGGAAGCATTCGCCGCATTTAGGGTGCCGCGCAACGCAATAGTCGCGCCCGAAATGAACCCACTGGTGGTTGACGTAGAGCCAGTCTTCACGCGGGAACACCTTTAGCAGGATTTCCTCGGTCTTTTCCGGCGTGTCAGCACTCGGTCCCGCCAGCTTCAGCTGGTGGGCGATGCGGAAGACGTGCGTGTCCACAGCAATGCCTTGCGGGTCCTTGAAGGCTTCGCACATGACCACGTTGGCGGTCTTGCGGCCAACGCCAGGCAGCTTCTGCAGCTCGTCGAAGTCCTGCGGCACTTCCCCGCCGTAGTTGCTGAGCAACATTTGGGCCAGGCCGATCAGCTTTTGCGCCTTCGACCGGAAAAAGCCCAGCGAGTGGATGATTTCCTCGATGTCACGCACGTCAGCCTGCGCCATCTCAAGCGGCGTGGGGTATTTCGCGAACAGTGCTGGCGTCACCTTGTTCACCGCCGCGTCGGTGCATTGGGCCGAAAGGACCACGGCCACCGTCAGCTGGAAGGGCGTCAGGTAGTCCAGCGAGCACTCACCGGCACCATAGTGGTCAAACATGCGCTGCTCGATGATCTTCGCGCGTTGCTTCTTTGATGTTAACGATTCACGAGCCATGGTCACCCTGCCCCTCTTTTTAGGTATGATGGTTCGGTTCACATAATAGCGAAGAAAACGAAGGATGAGCATGAACGACCAAACCATTGCCTACTTGGGGCCTGAGGGCACCTACTCCGACGAAGCAGCACGCAAATTTGCCGCACGCATGGGGTTGGAAAACCCCGACTTTTTGGCCTGCACCTCCTTCGATGAAGTCTTCGAGTGCGTCGACCGCGGCAAGTGCGCTTACGGCGTGGTGCCCACGGAGAATTCCCTGGAAGGTGCCGTCACCAGCACGCTGGACAACTTCGCCTTCAACAGCAGTTCGGTCATCCTAGGCGAAGAGGTGGTGGACATCCACCACTGCTTGCTGCTGCACCCCGACGCCACGCTGGCCGACGTGACCACCGTCGCCAGCCACGCGCAGGGCATAGCGCAATGCCGCCGCTTCCTGAACGAGAAGCTGCCTGGCCGCACGACCATCACCACGTCCTCCACGGCGGAAAGCGCACGCAAGGCCGCCGATAACATGCATGTTGCGGGAATCGCCAATGCGCTTGCCGCGCAGCTGCACGGCGCCAAGATCGTCGAGGACGACATCCAAGACCGCTTCGGCAACCAAACCAAGTTTGCCCTGATCGGGCGCCCTGGCACCCCACAGGTGTTCACCGGCAACGCCTACAAGACCAGCTTGGCGCTGTTTCTGCAAGCCGACCGCGTGGGCGCCTTGCTTATGATCCTGGAGGAGTTCGCCTACGCCGACGTCAACATCACCATGCTGCAGTCCCGCCCCACCAAGCAAGGCCTAGGCGACTACATGTTCCTGATGGACATCGAGGGCAACGTGAACGACGTGCGCGTGCAGACCGCCCTTAATTGCCTGCGCTTGAAGCTGCGTGAGGTCAAGATCTTGGGCTGCTACCCCGTAGATTAAACCCCCTTTCCTGAAAAAAAGCCGAAAAGGAAGGCTTAACCGTCAGGCGAAGTGCGGTTAAAAATTTTATTCTTAAATTGATATAATTTATTCAACTTAATTGCTATAATTATGAATAGTATTATTCTCTAACGGAAATAGGGCTATTCGCCTAATCAAGCTAAGGAGACCATATGCAAATCGAGGGCAAGAGCCACACCCATGTCAACAACGCGAAACGCATCAAAAATGCGACCATCGGCGTCATCTGTTCCGTCACGATGGCCGCATCTCTTTGCCCGGCAGGCGCCATTGCCTTTGCAGAAATTTCTTCAGCCAATGCACAGGCTAATGAGATTTCCATGATGGCGATCGACGCTCAAAGCGACTACACCTGCAGCCTGACTACAGACGGCGCAACGGCCGAGCAGGGCAAGACCTTTGAGGTTCAGCTGATCGCAAACACCAAGGATGCAAGCTCTGCGCCGCTCTCTTGCATGCAGGTCACCATTACTTATGACTCCTCTAAGGTTTCTTTGGGAGACGCGAATATCATCAACACCTCCAATCTGGAAAACTTTGGCTGCACTGATGACGGCAAGGGGAAAGCAATCATCACCTTCTTCCAGAACACTCAAGCAAGTCTGACGGTCGCAACCTTGAAGTTCACGGCTAACGAGCTTGGCGATCCCGCTATTTGCATCTCGGATGCCATTGCCGGCGCCACAGCACAGCTTGAAGACAAGGGCGTCAACTACTCAACGGATAGCGTGAAGGTAGAGATAGTCGAAGTCGCCGACACTACCGAGCTGGAAGAAGCCGTCGCCGACGCTGAGGAAATCAACCGTGGAACGTATACCCAAGACAGCTGGGATGCCTTCCAAGAAGCTTTAGCGGAAGCCCAGAAGCAGCTGGAAAACCCCGGCACCCAGGAAGAGGTTGACGCAGCTTACGAAGCACTGGCTCAAGCCAAGGCAGCACTGGAGAAGGCAGACCGAGTCCTCTTCCCTGACGTAAGCGATCCCAAGGCTTGGTACTACAACGCAGTTTATCGTTCCGTCGATCTGGGCCTGTTCAAGGGCTACTCCAACGGCAACTTCGGCCCCAACGACACGCTGACCCGTGCTCAAGCTGCTGCTATCCTGTGGCGCTACCTTGACCCCGAGGAGGCCAACGCCTACGACAAGGCCTCTGCCAAGAACGCCACCGGCATGGCCGACGTCCAGGACGCCGCCTACTACACCGGCGCCGCCAACTGGGCCGTGGAGAACGGCGTCATCAACGGCAAGTCCGACGGCAAGGGCGGCCGCATCTTTGACCCGAACGGCACCATCACCGCCGAGCAGCTGTGCGTCATCCTGTTCAACGCCACCGAAGCCTCCGCACCTTCGAGCACATCCAAAATCGACACCCTGACCGACGGCTCTTCCATCAGCTCCTGGGCGAAGAACGCCTGCGAGTGGGCCATGGAGAACGGCGTGCTTTCCGGCTACAACAACGCCGACGGCACCAAGAGCCTGCGCCCGCAGGAGGGCGTGAGCCGTGCCCGCACGGCCACCATCCTGGTGAACGCCATCGACAACAAGGTTCTGGTTGCTGGGTAGGCCTTTTCGCCTGAACGCATACCGCGACCTCGGGAGGGCCCCTTCGGGGCCCTCCCTTTTTGCTGCGGGGCGGGTTTGCATGCAGCCCAGGGCCAAGCCCACAAAGCGAGTTCCGCATGAGGGGAAGGCCCCGGGCATTGCAGACGGCAGCCCGGCCCCGCTCAAAAATCGTT
>R11__coassemble_956_pt1 | contig 17284 bp, 16 predicted proteins | sample R11__metabat2_high_PE_020 | metagenome-assembled genome bin R11 | reverse complement strand
GCCCCGCGGGCCTTCCCCGAAGGAGGACTGTCTGAGCGACTGGGCTTGGGGCCTTAGGCGCGGGGCCCGGTGGCAGGCCACAGATCTGCGTGTGAGCGCCCCAAACGGAGGTTATCCGCCATCTTTGGCCAGGCCTGCGCGGCTAGATGGCAGATCCTGGGCCGCGTCGAGCGGCAAGCCAGCCCCGATGCATCCGGGCCCCGCTTAGAAATCGTTCGTAGTTATCCCGAAATCGACGCGCCCCTCATCAAAACCCCAGGTCACATTTTTTCAGGCGTCCGCAAGGCAAGAACTACGAACGATTTTCGCGAGCACGTCTCGCACGGAGGGCGGTTTGCCCGCTCCGGGTGGCCCACCCAGACGGTGATTATCTATCATCCTTAATCAGCCACCGCAATTCGCAGCAATCACCACCAAGCCCAGGAAGTCCCTCATCTCTTTATGCAGTCTTTACGCACGCGAAACGCCCATCCCCCGCCTTTAACGGTAGAATACAATCCATTCGCAACCGTATATCCTTTCCGAAAGGCCTAGCTTGAAAACCGAAGTTTGCAGCGCGCAGCTTTACGTTGATGAAGACCTGCGCATTTGGAAAAATCACCTGGAGCCCTTGGCGGGCATCAACCCTGACACGAAACGCATCAGCGTAGTCACGGGCATCCACGGAGACGAACTGGAAGGTCAATTCGTGGCCTTCGAGCTTGCGCGTCGCATCCAGGAAGCCCCTGAAAAGCTGACGGGCGTTGTGGACATTTACCCCGCTATCAATCCTCTAGGCATCAGCACCATCCAGAGAAGCGTCCCCCAATTCGACCTGGACATGAATCGCATCTTCCCCGGCAATGACGAAGGCGACTTGGTGGAGCTTATCGCGCAAAAGGTGATCGAAGACGTGCAAGGGTCCGACCTAGTATTCGACATCCACGCCAGCAACGTTTACTTGACGGAAGTCCCGCAAATCCGCATCAACGAGGTATCCGCCGAGCGCTTGGTCCCCTTGGCCATCCGTGCCAACATGGATTTCATCTGGGTTCATGCTGCCGCCACTGTGTTGCAAAACACCTTTGCCTACAGCCTGAATGAGAAAGGGACGCCCTGCTTGGTGGTTGAGATGGGCGTGGGTATGCGCATCACTCGCGAATACGGCCATCAAATGGTTGACGGCATCTTCAATCTGATGTGTGACCTGGGGATATGGTCAGGCAATCGCCCTGATAGCATCCGCACGCCCATCGTCTCGACTGACGGCAAAGTATCCTTCATCAACGCCGATGCGCCGGGGATCTTCCTTCCCCGCGCCAGCCACGACAACTTCGTTTGCGAAGGCGAGGAGTTGGGAGTCATAGCCGACGCAACCACGGGCAACGTCAACCAGGTGCTGACCAGCCCCGTTGACGGACTGCTTTTTACCCTGCGTGAGTACCCCGTGGTCTACCCCGGCTCGCTCATCGCGCGCATCCTGGGCGTCACGCCCGAGCAGCGCGAGCACGGCAACCTGGACGAAGTGCGCGCAAAGGCAGCCGAATTCTTGGCCAGCCGCACCGGGCAGGAGGAATAGTCGTGAAGGAAGTCATTATCTACACCACCCACATGCCCTATCGTGATGACAGTACCATCAAGGGCTATCAGTTCGGCGAAGGCAAGAAATCTCTTTGCGTCGTGGGCTCCACCAGGGGAAACGAGATCCAGCAGACCTATATAGCAAGCCAGCTGGTTCACCGCCTGCAGCATCTGGAGGAAAAGGGGCTTTTGACCCCGGGCAATCAGATCATGGTCATCCCCACCATCAACAAAGCATCGCTTAACGTGGGCAAGCGCTTTTGGCCCCTGGACAACACCGACATCAACCGCATGTTCCCAGGCTATGACAAGGGCGAAACCACCCAGCGCATAGCCGCAGGCGTCTTCGAAGCCGTGCAAGGCTACGAATTCGGCATCCAGTTCACCAGCTTCTACCGCCAAGGCGACTTCATGCCGCATGTGCGCTTCATGGATGTGGTGGGTGGAAACGGCGAGCATGCCGAGGAATTTGGCCTGTCCTACGTGGTCACCTACAAGCCGGAGCCCTTCGACACCACCACGCTCAACTACAACTGGCGCCTGTGGGACACCGACGCATATTCGGTCTACACCTCCAGCACCGACCACATCGACCAGGAATCCGCTGACACGGCCTTGCGGGCCTGCTTGCGGTTCATGAACGCACGCGGCATCATCGACTACCCATGTCATCAGGGATACCGCCCCACTCGCTTCAACGAGGCGAAGCTGAGCTGCGTCTACTCCACCAAGGGCGGCATCTTCCGCCGCATAGCCAAACCGGGCGACATTGTTTCTGGAAACGGCCTTCTGGCGGAAATCGTTTCCCCCATGACAGGAGACGTGGTGGAAGAAGTGCGCGCCTCACAAGGCGGTGTGGTCTTCTTTACCTGCAGCAAGCCGTTGGTAAACGAGCACACATTGGTGTTTTCCCTGGTGCCGCGCGAACTGGCTTAGCGCAAAGCGCCATTGCAGAGAAGCAGGACTTAGAGCCGCCAAGCATTACGCTTTGGCGGCTTCTTCTTTTTCCTCCCGATCCAAAACCAGCTGCATGGCGGCAATGGCGCATTCGATTTGGCGATCATCGGGTTCGTTGGTGGTTAGGTATTGCATCTGCATGCCCGGCCAAAGGATGACCTTGACCAGCGGATTGTCCGGATGACTTCCAGCCCATTTGACAGTGATCTCATACGACACACCAGCGATGACCGGCAAGAAGAGCAAGCGGGTGAACAACACCAGCAAGAACTTGATGGGGCCTTCTGGTACGCCAAGTTGGGTGATGAGCACGTTCACGGGGATGATGCAGTACACCAAGATAGCAATGACCAGCACCATCACCAAGAACGCCGTGCCGCAACGCACATGCAGGCGTGGAAAGCTGCGGGCATTCTCCGGCGTCATGGGCAAGCCGTGCTCAAAACAGTGGATGGCCTTGTGCTCGGCCCCGTGGTAGCCAAACATGCGCTTCATATCCTTCATGCGCCCGATAAGCCACAAGTAGGCAATGAATATCGCCACGCGCAGGATACCTTCGAAAACGTTCCAGACAATGGGGTTGGTCTCATATTCGCCCACCACCAGGTTGGTGACGAAGATCGGAAGGGCCATGAACAAGGCAATAGCCAAAACCACGCCCAGCACCATGCTGATGCCCATCTCCAAGCCGCCAAAGCCGCCTTCCTCCTGAGCTTCGCCTTTTTCCTCCGAAGGCGTTTCCGCGGCATTCAGCTTGTCCAGACCACTCGTATCAGGCTCCGCTACCACCTCAAGCGTGCGTTGGGCGCCCAAGGCATCAACCATCTCATCAGGGTTGCCAAAAGAATCCCAATCAAAGGCGTCGTCCACAACGGCGGTGCCGGCCCCCTGCTCTTGCTGAGGGTTTGCAGCATCCTGATCCTTCACCATCACGGACGGCTGCTGGCCGTGCTGGACATCCCATGCACGGGCATGCTCAGCGTCAAGCTCCTCGCCCTTGGAAAGGGCATCCTCGGCCTCCTCCAGGTACAGGCCGAAGCTGTAATCATCTTTGTTGAAGGCATGATTGGCTGAAACCTCCAAGGCCTTGAAACCAAGCCCCAAAGACTCCACCAAGGCCGTGCAGCCCCTGATGAAGGGTTTGCGCAACCAGCTGTTCTTGTTTTTGCCAGACGCCAGGTCATGCTCTTCCAGATAGATGCTGCCATCGGGCTGTCGTACCGCGCAAGACCAGTTGAACTTCCCGCGCATCATGATGCCTTCAAGCAAGGCCTGCCCGCCGACATGCGTCTTCAGCGCGCCATCTTCGGAAAAGGCGCGGGACAGATCGGATTTGCTTTCCGCCATTCCCTAGTCCCTTTCGACCTTGGGGTAAGGGTTGCCGCAGGTCATCTTTCCTTCAGGGCAACGACCCCTCACGCAGCCTGCACCTGCATCGGCAAAGATGTAAGGTGCCGTGGGGCGCGCAAGCTCCAACATGCGATGGGCCATGTCCCTGATCTCCCATTGAGCGCGGTTGCAGCAGCGCAAGTTGAAGAAGTGAAGCAGTTCGCGAACGTTCATGGTGATGACGATCTTCGATTCCGCGGCGTTGGGAAGCAGGTAACGGGCATCTTCGGCCGGAACGCCCGCATCCAATAGCTTCTGGTAGGCGGCCACAGCGGCCTCGATGGCCTGATCGAAGACTGCCTCGACCTCAGGATCGGCCTTCACGGAGTCTGGCTTGACGCAAGCCAGGCCGTTGGTGAACTTCACATAACGCTGGCTTTGCTGGTTGTAGCTAGCCAGGCGGTGGCGCACCAGCTGATGAGTCAAAGCACGGGAAACGCCATCAACGGCAAAGGTATAGCTGGCATGTTCAAGTGTGGACAGATGTCCGCTGCTTATGACCGTGCGCAGCACGCTTCGCACTTTGTCATCCGGCATGGTCTCCATTAGCTCCGAGGCGCCTACCGGCGCATAGCACAAGCGCGCAGCCGTGGCGATGGCTCGCTCGGGATCGGGGGTATGATAGAGAAGTTCGACCTGCATGGGAGCTCCTTATTCAAATTGATTTTGCGGAAGTATAATAAACCTTCGTAGGGTTACAGAATACAACATCACAACACAGGAGCCCTTTTGATGAACACCAACGGCACCTCTTTTACCCCTCTGCTCACTACGCGTGACTGGAACGCGGAATGGATGGAGCTGCAAAAGGCTCGGCGCAAAGCCGACGTGGCCGCCTTTTGGAACAAGAAGTCGGCCACCTTCGGCAGCAAAGATGCCCCCAGCCATTATGTGACCGAGTTTCTGCGCCTGGTTGATCTTCGACCAAGCGAAACCGTTTTCGACATGGGCTGCGGCAACGGAGCTTTGGCCATCCCTTTCGCTCAGGACGGGCACTTCGTTCTTGCTTGCGACTTCTCCCAAGGGATGCTTGACTCGCTTGCCCTTACCCGCGCTGAGAAAGGCCTTGAGGGCAAAATTCAGACCAAACTCATGAGCTGGGAAGACGACTGGGAAACTTTCGGCATTACCCCGAAGAGCACCGACGTGGCAATAGCATCGCGCTCCATAGCCACCTCTAACTTGAAGGACTCCCTCATGCGCCTAAATGCCGTCGCACGCCGCAAGGTGGCCATCACGCTGACAACCGGAGCATCGCCGCGGTCGGACGAGCGCGTTCTGACGGCGCTGGGACTGCAAAACAACATAGGGCGCGACTACCTATATGCCTTCAACATCCTGGCGCAGGAGGGCCTGTCCCCCTCCATCAACTACATCAAAAGCACGCGCGAAGACTGCTTCGACTCCTTCGAGGATGCCTATGCAAGCCTATCCCGCATGGTGGAAGACGTTTCGGCCAGCCTGAGCCAGCAGGACAAGCAAGCGGCCTTGGAGCGCCTTGAAGCTTGGCTGCAGAATGACCTTGAGCCCTTCGAGGACAACGGTCGCAAACGTCTGCGCCTGAGCAAGCCGCGCACCGTCATGTGGGCGCTCATCAGCTGGGAAACCAACTAAAAAAGGAGGGGCCATAACACCCCTCCTTTGCTTAGGTTTCACAGCCCTAGCCTAAAAGCTTGGCCGCAACCTGCTTCTTTCGGCTTAAGACGCCCGGCATCCACGTGCCGCCCTGGCCCGTGCATTCAATGTTGAACACACGGTTAACGGCGCGCCTGTTGCCCTCGCAAAGGAATTGACTTCCTTCCTTCATGATGTCAGTCACCATGAACAAGACAAACTCATAGTCGAAGTCCTTCACCAGCTTGCGCATGTAGTCCCGTATCTCATCCTCGCGGCTTAAGACCGACTGCAGGTCCACCGTCTCGCGCTGAGCAATAAGCACCACGTTGTCGCCGAATTGGAATTCCTTGGAATCGGCGCCCACCAAGCGCTCAACGGGCAAGTTACCCTCACCACCGCGCGCCTTGAACAACTGGACGCCGAAGTCGGTGGCATCACACCCGATGATGCCTTCCAGGAAAGCAACCTGATCGCGGTCAACCTGCGTTGCCGTAGGAGACTTCAAGATGACGGTATCGGTCAGAATGGCGGAAAGCAGCACCTCGGCAATTTCAACGGGAATATCAATGCCGTACTTGCGGAACTCAGCGGTGATGATGGTAGCCGTGGAGCCCCAGGGCATGTTCAGGAACTGGATGGGATTTGCCGAGCAGACATCGCCAATGCGGTGATGGTCGATGATTTCCACTACCTCGGCTTCTTCAATGCCGTGAACAGCCTGGCGCGTTTCGTTGTGGTCAACAAGAATGACCTTGCGCTTAGGCTTGACCGCGATGTCGGAGCGCGTGACGATGCCGATGCACTTATCGTTATCATCCAGGACCACGGCCTCGCGAAGCGAGCTAGACATCAAGTCCTCCGCAGCTTCCTTAAGCAGCATGTTCTTGTCCATGACCAAGACGTCGCGCTCCAAAATGTCATCAACCGATTGCTCCAAGGAGTCAATGAGGTCGGCAGCTACAGCCAGTTGGCTGGCTCCGCCGCTCGTTAATTTGTCAGTAGCTGAAATATAGCGTTCCGCAATCATGCGGGTGGTGACAAGACCCTTGTAGGTCTCATCATCATTCATGACCACCAAAGACCGCACGTTGTATTTACGCAGCACCTTGCCCGCCTGCAACATGGTGGCGTCATGGAATACGCTGATGGGATCAGGCGTCATGACGTCTTTCACGCGCGCATGAACATGGTCCATGCGTTTAGGCAGGGGCAAGCTGTTCTTCTCAAGCACCCAGCGGCTCTCAGGCGGCAAAGGGCCCAACCGCCTGGGAACATACTCGTATTTCGGAGCTTCCCCTTCGGGTGTCATGCGTTCTTCGAGCTTGTTTTTGAAGTAAGCATAGGCAACCGCAGATGCAATGGAGTCGTTGTCGGGATTCTGATGTCCAACGATGGTAACTTGGATGGTCATATGTTCACTTTCTGTCTATCTGGGGAAACGAAGTATACAAGCAACGTCCAACAAATTTGCCGAGAATCACTGAAAACGCCAAGAGGTCTCCCCAGAAGAAAAGACCCGCCCTTGAGAGGCGGGTCGAAAACGCTGTTTTCTAAGCGACGGCTTAGGCAGCAGGCGGCTTGGGGGCGCCAGGAGCGCCGGGGGCCTTGGGAGCGCCAGGAGCGCCAGGGGCCTTGGGAGCGCCGGGAGCGCCACCAGCTGCGCCGGGAACCGCAGCCTCGCCATTCAGATACTTGGTGAAGTCAGCCTTGCAGAAAGGGCACTTCTTCATAACCATACCGCCCATAGCCTGAACAGTCTTGCCGCACTCGGGGCATGCCTGTCCACCGGCATCGGAACCTGAGGGCCTAAAACACATAGGGATTCCTCCTTCAAATACTACCCTACATAATGCATTGCTTCCTGTTTTGGGAAGCAAGTGAAGCTGCATTGGCGCAAATGCCTGTTCATTGCACAAAGCAACCTGCGCTCATCTGCGGTTGCAAGTGTAGCATATCATCTTCCGTAATGTAAAGAATTATTGCAATATTGGAAAAATTAAATATTGTCAGTTGCCATTATTTGCAAATTACCAATAATTAGCCAATCTTCACAATGGGCGCATAGTCCTTCAAAAGTTTCTTCGTTTGACCCGTCTTTTTAAAGCGAATATGCAGCGTATCGCCATCAACCTTGGTAACCTGACCGCGACCAAACGTCTTATGGTCAATAAGATCGCCTACCGCAAAGGTTTGATGCGCCGCGTCCTTCTTCCCCGCATTAGGGTTCACGCGCTGCTGTGAACGGTTGCCACCGGCACTCGAACGGCCGAACACGCGGCCCTCCCCCGCCTCGGATCCGCTTCCGGAAATGCCATGGCGACTGCCACGCTTTTCCCAACCAGTCCCACTGAATCCAGCCGATCCCAGCCCGGTCGTCTGACGCAGTTCCAGGGGTATTTCGCCGATGAAGCGCGATATGGGATTGGACTGCGTCTGGCCGAAAATCTGGCGTGCTTGTGCGCATGTCAGGTACAAATGCTTACGCGCACGCGTTATGGCAACGTATGCAAGCCGGCGTTCCTCCTCCATGCCTGCGGCATCGCTCATCGAGTTCATATGCGGGAAAAGCGTCTCCTCCATGCCAGCCACAAACACGCAATCGAATTCCAAGCCCTTGGCCGAATGGATGGTCATCAAGGTGATGGCACTACCGTCCTCCTGGGCGGAGTCCAAGTCGGTGCGCAAGCGCACCCATTCCAAGAAGTCAGCCAAGGAATCTCCGCGCAAAACACGCACAGGCTCCTTCTTTTGGGTGGCATCAAGCGCTTCTAGGCTGAACAATCCCTCAAAGGCGTCATCCAAGGCGATATCTTCAGGCTCGGCCTGATCTTGCGCCGTAGGAGCATCGAAGAATGCCTCATCTTCATCATGTGTTTCCACGAATTCATCCACGACGCCCAGGAATTCCTTCAGGTTTTCAATGCGCCCTTGGGCTTCGTCAGTGTTCTCAGCCTCCAAAGCCGCAACAAGGCCCGATTTGTCCAAAACGGCTTCAACCACACGACGCAGATTGCCCGAATAGGTGCTCCCCTCCTTGATGACGGACACGAACTCGGCAATATGAGTACACACGTTGGCCCGCAGGTCGGCATCCACGATGGCCATCTCGCAAGCATCCATAAAGGTGCAGCGGTTAGCGCGTGCCTGGGATTCAATGCGCTCGACGGTCGTCTTGCCGATGCCACGGCGCGGCACGTTTATCACGCGCTTGGCAGCGATGTCGTCGGCAGGGTTAACCAACAACGTCAGGTATGCCATCAGATCGCGAATCTCGGCGCGATCGAAGAAGCGCACGCCGCCGACGATGCGATAAGGCACACCCGCACGCAGCAGCATGTCTTCTAGCACGCGGGACTGCGCATTGGTGCGATAGAAAACGGCCATTTGCGTGTACGACAAGCCCCCATCGTGGCGCTTCTCTATTTCGCCCGCAATCCAGCGGCCCTCGTCGCGCCCGTCAGGAGCAACGTACACCTGAATCTTGTCGCCGTCCTCCGAGGCCGTGAAAAGCTTCTTGGCCTTGCGGTGCTGGTTGTTGGCGATGACCGCATTGGCCGCGGCCAAAACATTACCCACGCTTCGGTAGTTCTGCTCCAGCTTGACCACATGGGCATCCGGGTAATCAGTCTCAAACTCTAGGATGTTGCGGATATCGGCGCCACGCCAAGAATAGATGGACTGATCGTCATCGCCGACGACCATGATGTTGCGATACTTAGCGGCCAAAAGGCGCGTTATCTCGTATTGAGCCTTGTTAGTGTCCTGGTACTCGTCTACCAACAGGTAGCGAAAGCGCTCCTGGTAGGCTTCCAAAACCTCAGGATTATTTTTGAGCAGCAGATAGGCATATAACAGCAAGTCATCGAAGTCGAACGCGTTGGCAGCCTTCAAGCGTTTCTGCAGCTCCTCATACACGCGTGCAGCCACCTTCCCCACCGGGTCGGCGACCTCCCGTGCAAAGTTACCTGGCGTTATAAGCTCGTTTTTGGCCGTAGAGATGCGATTACGCAGCGCATTCATAGGGAACCGCTTGGGATCGATATCAAGCTGTGCCATGATGTCCTTCACCAGGCGCTTGGAGTCATCGTCATCATAAATGGTGAAGTTACGCGTGAAGCCCAAACGCTCAGCGTCGGCCCGCAGGATGCGAACGCACATGCTATGGAAGGTGGAAACCCACATGCCGCGTGCCATGGGGCCAACCAAGCGCCCCAAGCGCTCACGCATCTCGGCCGCCGCCTTGTTGGTGAAGGTGATGGCCAGAACTTCCCAAGGTTGAACACCCAAATCCCCCAGCAAGTGCGCAATGCGATACGTAAGCACGCGCGTCTTGCCGCTACCTGCGCCAGCCAGCACCAACAGAGGGCCTTCCGTGGTCATGACGGCTTCGCGCTGCGGCTGATTAAGGGTTTCCAGGTCAAGTGCCATACGTTCACCTTTCGAAAAGAACGACCCGCTTTCGCAGGTCGATACGACGTTGAAACTATACCAGAAGCACGGGGCGACTACAGCATAAAGGCTTTCACCAAAAAGTAGCCCAACACCACGATGCCAACCGCGATGCGATACCAACCGAAGGCGGTGAAGTCGTTTCTCTTGATGTAGCCCATCAGAAACTTGATGGCCACCACCGAAACACCGAAGGCGACCACGACGCCCACCACCAAGACGGCAATCTCGGTAGAGGTCATGACCAGGCTTCCCAACACCACATACTTGACGACCTTCACCAAGCCCCAGCCCAGCATGACCGGAATGGCCAAGAAGAAGGCGAATTCCGCCGCCGCCGTACGGGAGCACTTCATGAGCATGCCGCCGATGATGATGGCGCCAGAACGTGAGGTGCCAGGAATGATGGCCAACACTTGGAAGAAGCCGATCTTGAGCGCGGTCTTCCAGTCAATGTCATCCACATCCACCACGTCATACATGGCGCGGTCAACATCTTCTTCACGGGCGGCAACGGGCTTTGCGTGCCTGCCTGCCGGCCGGGAAAGCTCACTTTCCCACTCACCGCGAACACGACGGTTACGGCGCTCCAGCACAATGAAGATGATGCCATACAGGATAAGCATGGCGGACACCACATAGGCGTTGTAGAAGTGATCCCCTACCCAATCGTCAAGGGCAAAGCCGAACACAGCAGCGGGAATGCAGCCAATGACGACCATACCCCACAGGCGCCAGGTGCCTTTGCGCTGGCCAGGCGTCTTCTTGCGACTGAAAGGGTTCAGCTTGTTGAAATACAGGATGATGACGGCCAGAATAGCGCCGATCTGAATGACGACCAAAAACAGCTTCAAGAATTCGGCAGAAACATTAAGCTGGACGAACTCATCCACCAAGATCATATGGCCCGTAGACGAGATAGGCAGCCATTCGGTGATGCCTTCGACCACGCCGATAAGCAATGCCTTGAGTATTTCAAGCAAAAGCGACATATCCATAGGATAGATACCTTTTTCAATGAGAAGTTATTAGCCCGTAAATGGTAGCACGCTGCGCAGCGTTTAGACGCGAGCCTTCTTGCCGGCAAAAACCAAACCTACTGCTTTGGGCAATAGGTTACCCGAAGAGGCTTTTCGGGGTATCATTACTTTAACTGTGTTTCCTGAGAAAGAGAGCAATCATGGCAGCTTCTGCTCCTCAACAAAAAGTCATCGTGCTGGATTTTGGTGCCCAATATGGCCAGCTTATCGCCCGTCGCGTGCGCGACCTGCATGTTTATTCCGAAATCATGCCCTGCGACGCACCTGCGGAAGAAATTGCCGCAGCCAACCCCTCCGCCCTTATTCTGTCCGGCGGACCCGCAAGCGTCTATGCCGAAGACGCGCCGAAGATTGACCCGAAGGTTTTAGACCTTGGCCTGCCCATTCTTGGCTTTTGCTATGGGCATCAGACCATCGCTGTCAACCTGGGCGGCACGGTTGGACACACCGAAAAAGGTGAATACGGCCCGGCTGATCTGCGCGTAGCAAGTGGCCAGCTTTTTGAGGGCACTCCTGCGGAGCAGACCGTGTGGATGAGCCACCGAGATGCCGTGCAAACGGTCCCTGAAGGCTTTGTGGTGACCGCCAGCACCGACATCTGCCCAGTTGCCGCCATGGAATGCACCGAACGCAAGATCTTCACCACGCAATTCCATCCCGAGGTGCGTCACACCCCCTACGGCAACCAGATGCTGTCCAACTTCCTGTTCAAGGTTTGCGGGTTAGAGGCCACCTGGACCATGGACACCATCATTGAGGATTCAGTGGCAGCCATCCAAGCGCAAGTAGGAGATTCGCGCGTCATCTTGGGCCTTTCCGGTGGCGTGGACTCATCCGTGGTGGCCGCGCTTTGCGCTAAGGCCATCGGCAAGCAATTGACCTGCGTTTTTGTGAACCACGGCCTACTGCGCAGAAACGAGCCCGAAGAAGTTGAGGAAGTGTTCACCAAGCAGTTTGACGTGGATTTCATCCATGTGCATGCCGAGGAGCGCTACCTGAAGCTGCTGGAAGGCATCACAGACCCTGAGCAAAAGCGCCGCATCATCGGCACGCAGTTCTGGAATGAATTCTTTGCCGTGGCCAACGACCTGGCTGAAGATGGCCGCCCCGTGCAGTTCATGGCGCAAGGCACCATTTATCCGGACATCATCGAATCTGGCGCCCGCAAGACCGGCGGCAAGGCTTCCACCATCAAGAGCCACCACAACCTGATCCCCTTCCCTGAAGGCGTCCACTTTGATTTGATTGAGCCTTTGGACCACTTCTTCAAGGACGAGGTGCGCGCGTTGGGCACGGCCTTGGGCCTGCCCGACCACATTGTGCACCGCCAGCCCTTCCCGGGTCCGGGCTTAGCTATCCGCATCATCGGCTCTATCGACGCTGAAAAGCTGGACATCCTGAAGAACGCCGACGCTATCGTGCGCGAGGAGCTGGACGCCTATAACGAGCGCCTGTATCAGGAAACTGGAGAGCGCAACAGCGAGCACAGCTGCTGGCAGTACTTCGCAGTGCTGCCCGACATCAAGAGCGTAGGCGTCATGGGCGACGAGCGCACCTACCAGCGCCCCGTCATCCTGCGCGCAGTGGAAAGCTCCGATGCCATGACCGCCGACTGGGCGAAGCTGCCCTACGACGTGTTGGCCAAGATTTCCAGCCGCATTGTGGCCGAAGTGCCCGGCGCCAACCGCGTGTGCTACGACATCACAAGCAAGCCGCCTGCGACGATTGAGTGGGAATAATTCCGCACATTATCGTGAGGTTTCACCTGATGCGCTCTCGTGATTCGAGGGCGCATCTCGTTTCTTCTAGTGCATATACTCACGGCGACGAGAGCATCCATCAGTGCATCAAGCAGCTAGTCGATTTATATTTTCACCGCCAATGGCGGTATAATTATGGCGGTAAAAGAAAGGACCCTACATGGCCTACCAACCGCCTTTTAAACGTAACGATACTATTGACGCGCTGTGCATGGAGATTGCAGAGCTTGTGGGCATGCTCTCCCCCGAGACGCCGCTGGCGAAAAGCCCCGTCCTCCACAGGGAGCTGAGGATCAAGACAATCCACTCGTCCCTTCTCATCGAGGGCAACAATCTGGACGAGGAGGCCGTGACGGCCATCCTCGACGGCAAGCGGGTCCTCGGCAACAACCGCGACATCCTGGAGGTGGAAAACGCCAAGCGCGCCTACGACCTTCTCCCGCAGTTCGACCCCTATTCGATCGACGACCTACTCATGGCGCACGGCGTCATGATGGAGGGCCTTGTTAGCGAAGCGGGGCGGTTCAGGTCGAAAAACGTCGGCGTGTTCGACGGCGACGCCCTGATCCACGCGGGCACGCCCGCCGTGTACGTCCCGGAGGTCATGGGCGACATCTTCTCCTGGTTGGGGTCCACGGGCATGCATCCCCTGCTCGCGTCCTGCGTGTTCCATTTCGAGTTCGAGTTCTGCCACCCCTTCGCAGACGGCAACGGCAGGACCGGCAGGCTTTGGCACACCCTGCTCCTCTCTAGGTGGAGGCCGATACTCGCCTGGCTTCCCGTCGAGAGCACGATAAGGCAGCGCCAGGCGGGATACTACGGGGCGCTCGCCAAGTCGGACGCGGCCGGGTCAAGCGAGGCGTTCGTCGAGTTCATGCTCGAGGCCATACGCGACTCCATCCTCCCATTTGCAAAGCCCGAAAGCGAGCGAAGCCAGATGAGATCGGATGTGCTCAAGTTCTTCAAAAAGAATCCGAGCGGGAACATGAGTCAGCTCGCAGAACGCCTTGGATGCTCAAAGAGGTCAGCAGAAAGGCTTGTGGCCGAGCTAAAGGAGGATGGCCTCTTATCGAGGCAAGGAAGCCCGCGCGCGGGACTTTGGGTCGTAGAGGACTAGCCGGCTCCCAGCGCTAGCCATCCCTACTTTGGCATTTTCATGCCAAAGGCGGATCGGTCCGACAGGTCAAACCCCGGCTTGTCGCCCAAAGTCCAGTAAAGCTTCGACCTGAAGCAGAAGAGGAACACGGCAACGAACCAGACGACGGCCAACACATACTCGTACCAGGCAAACATCGCGGGATTGAACACGGTAAGGAAGTAGACCAAGGCCACGCCAAGCAACCCGAGCGTGGTGACCATGCCGGGATTGTAGGCCCAGCGCAGCCTTGCCGGGAAGATGACGAAGTGCATAAGGACCTCGGCGAACAGGAATATCATCGCCGACAGCGTCAAAAACCTCACCCCTGGCAGCAGAAGGGCCAGGACGTAGATTGCCAAGAGGAAGCCCCAGTTCCCGAACAGCGAGCTCAGGTTATTGCAGTGCCAGTTGCGCTTGTCTACCTCGTCGCTGCCCATCAGCACCTTGATTCCCACAAGCGGGAAGCCTCCCGGAAAGCCGAATTCCTCGAAGAAATGGAGGAACAAGATGGCGATGGCCGCGAGTATGCAGGATTGGGTGGCGTCAAAGGGCAAGACAACCGCAAGAACTGCGGTGATCGCGGCCAGCGCCAACGAAATGTAATGCCAGTTGTTGACGAATGCTCTCATGGTTCACATCCTTAAAATTTTGATTTCCTCAAGAGAACTATCAGGCAAAACAAGCAGCGGCGCAATATTCAGTATCGACGGAGCGTATAATATTAGACGCATCGTCTGATATCGTCCAAAGGAAGCGCCATGAATGAGAACGACCTGCGCGTGATAAAGACCAGGGAGAGCATTGAATCCGCTTTTCTCGACCTGTTAGGCGAGAAGGATTTCGCGCATATCACCGTGACGGAAATACTCAGCAGGTGCCGCATCGCGAAAGGGACCTTCTACTACCATTACCGCGACAAGTACGACCTAGCCGAGCAGATCATCGCCAAGCATTTCGCGTCGTTCGACCAACTCTTCGAAGCGAGTAAGGGGAACTTTCAGGGAAACGGCACAAGCCTCGAGAGCATGGCGGGCCTCGCTACGGGCATAGCAGCAAGCTACGCGCCGCTCAGCTCTATCCACACGCCCGAGTTTGATGCGCGAGACAAGTTGCACGATTTCCTGCGCAGTCGCTTCCTGGAGCTCATGCAAAAGCAGACGCAGCTCGGGGAAATCTCGAACCCCTCGCAGGTTGCCGCATTCCTCGCCTCGATCGTTGCCACGCAGATCGAGATGGTTATCTCGGGAGAATCCCAGACGGGAAGCCAATTCATCGAGTCCCTGCGCGATCTGATTGCATGCATATCGCTCTTCCAATCGATGGAATTCGCCGATCCCGACTGCCAGAAGGCACACGATGGTAAACGCCCTCCTCATATTCAGAAGGCTTCATCAATCGCTGCGATTGATGAAGGACAGATATCGAATAACCTGCAAGCCACCTGCGACAAAGGCAGTTATTGAAAGCCACCAAAATCGTGAGTACAAAATGGGTAAACCCCATTTGTATACTGGAGTCATTTGGCGATACGCGAACCAACGAAACGCAACGCAGTTCCACGACGATTCACGATTTTGTCATTGAGTAGGAATAATTCCGCGCATTACGCGCAAGTTCACCTGATGCGCTCTCGTGATTCGAGCGCACCTCGTTTCTTCTGGTGCATATACTCACGATGACACGAGCAAATCTTAATGGGGAAATCAAAGGGATTCAGTAGGATGGCGATACTCCGTGATACAATGGAGCCGTCGGAAGCCGCGGCACGAAGAATACGGCTTACTTGTACGTTTAGCCTCCGCGGTTGACGGGGCGCCGCAAGGCGTAGAATATCAGCCACCTGTAGGGGCCCGCAGCGATGCGGGCCATGTTTGAAGATTGTGGCGATTTCGCAGGAGTTCTTCGACCTGTGCGGAGACGACCGCGAGATGATGACCAAGCGAAACAGGCCCTGCATCGTCGTCGTGAGGCTGCGCTACAAGGGCAAGAGGCGCGACTTCGCGGTGCCCCTCCGCTCGAATATCGCGCCGAATGTCCCCAAGAATCAGTACTTCGCGCTCCCGCCCAGGCCCACGACGAAGCCCGGTCACAGGCACGGAATCCACTACATCAAGATGTTCCCCATCCAGAAGCGGTTCCAAAGGAAGTTCAGGACCGAGGGCTCGAGGTATTACGAGACGCTCCAAAACACGATAGATGCCAACACGAAGCGAATCGTCGATGATTGCCAAGCCTACCTTGATCGCTACGAGGCGGAGGGGCGACCGATGTACGCCGTCGACATAGACAGAATCATCGATATTCTAGAGAACCAATAGCGCCTGCGAGTCACTTGACAGCGACTGCAAGCCACTAGGCACGGGCGCAGTTATTGAAAATCGCCAAAATCGTGAGTACAAAATGGGTAAACCTTATTTGTCCACTGGGATCGTTCCACGACAAGCGAGACAACGAAACGCGACGCAGATTCACCACGATTCACGATTTTGCCATTGAGTGGGAATAATTCCGCACATTATCGTGAGGTGCATCTGATGCGCTCCCGTGATTCGAAGGAGCTTCCTTTGTTCTCCCGTATCCTTTCAAAATCGCACTCATTGCATAAAGTGCCCTAAGAGGGTACACTTTGGGTATTGATGATAGGAGGCGGAAATGGCAACAGCAGCGATGCCGCGTAAGGCTGAGATAAAGACCAGGACAACCGACCAGGTGAAGGCCCAGGCGACGGACATCTACTCCCGCTGGGGGTTAAGCCTGTCGGACGCCATCAACATGTTCCTCATCAAGTCCATCGAGGTGGGCGGGCTGCCCTTCAACCTGCGTGCCGAGAAGCCTTCCTTCGATGCCCTCTCCGCCAAGGCCTACCACGCGCCGCTGAATGCCGAGGGCGTAGCCGTGCTGCCGGCAGAGTGGGACGACGATGACGAGTAGTGCCGCTCCCCAGTTGTGGGAGGTCTGGCACGCGCGCTTCGACTTCTCCGAGGGCAAGGGCTACAAGTACCGTCCCGTCATCGTTGTCGGCGTACGCGACGACGGCTCCCTTGTCATGATGGTCACCTCGGCCACGAACAAGCTGCACCTCGAGCACGACTACCTCATCCGCGACTGGGAGGCGGCCGGGCTCGACAAGCCTTCGGTTGCCCGAGCAGACCGCATCGCTCAAATACCGGCTGGCTACCTTGGTACGGTGGGTCGCATCGGCCGCCTCTCCGATACCGACATCGCTGCCATCACAAGAATCCTCGCTGAGATCGTCGCTGAAGACGAGGCGTAAGGAGGGACCCTGATGGAAAGGTCTGACTACGATTTCTTTGCAGGCATCCACCAAGGCGGCCGAATCGCTTACGGCATTCTCTGCCTAGAGAAGGTTCTTA
>R11__coassemble_938_pt1 | contig 17482 bp, 18 predicted proteins | sample R11__metabat2_high_PE_020 | metagenome-assembled genome bin R11 | reverse complement strand
GATTCGCCCGGAGGCGAATCCCCGTTTTCGGCGCTCAGAGTCGCGCGGGGCAATCGGGGGCAGGGCCTGACGCAAAAAGGATGGCCGCCGAAGCGACCATCCGTAAGAGATCTTGCTTTGCGTTTGCGGCTTTATGCGGAGTAGCCGTGCTGGACGTTGTAGGCGTGGCAGATTTTGTTCATGTTTCCCATGGTCAGATACTTTGCTACTAGAGGCCCAACACCGCAGATGAGCAGGCCAATGAGCCACCACAGCAAGATTGACGAGCCGTTTTCGCTGATGGTCAAACCATACTTGGGAGCGTTGACTTGCAAGCGATTGGCGAGTTTGTAGTACCAAAACATTTCGTAAAACCCTAAGGTGATAAAGTTAAATGCGATTAAAACGGCCAAACCCGGCGTTTTTTCGCTGTCGTTGCAGACGATGTTGGCATCGCGAGCCAGGGTATGCAGGTACCAGCAGCCATAGATTCCGCAAGTGAGATACGACAGTATCAAGACGACGATGATGTTACGGTCCTCGTCGAGGCATACCTGATCACGCGCGGGGCCTTGGCTGATAGGTTGCTGGTAAGGCTGAGCTTGGGGTTGGGCCTGCGGCAGCTGGTAAGCTTGCGGTTGAGGCTGAGCTGCCTGATATGGCTGAACTGCTGGCTGGGCCTGCGGCTGTTGATATGTTTGCGGTTGAGGTTGAGCCTGCGGTTGCGGTTCGGCCTGCGGCCGAGCGTTCATCTGGGCGCCACACTGGCCACAGAACTTGGCGGTGTCGGGAAGCTGGTTTCCGCAATGGGGGCAAAACATGATCTCTCCTTTTGTTTGTTGGCGTCAACGCTTGTTGACAGTACCTATTAAAGGATTGATCGATGCCTATCTGTTGCGCAACGCGAAAAAGTTTGAGGTTTTTGCGTTTAGGCTCTTTCTTAGAACCAGGTTTTCTGTCCTTGGACGTAGGTAGCCTCAAACTCGGCATCGCTCTTCGAGAGATACAGGATTCCCTCAATCAATGCGATAATCTCCATCACGCACAGACCTATGCCGCAGGTCAGAAGTGAGACGAGGAGCATGATGATGCCCTCTTTCTGGTATCCCAGATAGAACTTGTGGATGCCCAATGCTCCCAAGAAGATGGCCAATAACCCTGCAGCGATCTTGCTCTTGTCTGACGTGACTACAGCAGCAGGCTGGGCTTGTTGGTATGTTTGCTGGTAAGGCTGGGATGCCTGTTGGTATTGCGCTTGCTGATAAGGCTCGGTAGCCGGTTGGGCCTCCGCTTGCGGCTGGGCGTTCATCTGGGCGCCGCAGGAGCCGCAGAACTTGGCGGTGTCGGGAAGCTGGTTTCCGCAATTGGGGCAAAACATGGTTTCTCCTTAAGGCTTGTGGCGTCAGTGTTTATCGACACTATATTAAAGAATAATTGGCTGCGCGTCGGTCGGGCGCCCTAAAAAAGATTGAGAAAAGCTTTCAGCCACCCAGGAAGTCCGGCGCTCACGACATCTTGCGTTTCGGGATAGGAGGGGAAAAGCGGGGGGTTGCCCGTTGCCCAAAGCGCCATGCGGACAATCCAAAGCCCCGCGAGAGCAACAATCAGAATTATGCCGATGGTATCCGCCGTCTTGCCAGGCAGTTTGTCCCAAAAAAGGACCAGGGCAAACGCTAAGGGCACACACCAAAACAGCGGATGCATGGCAAAAGCCAAGCCGAAGTTGCCCTGCAGGGCCGCCAGCCAGGCACGCGTCATGCCGCATCCGGGGCAAGAGACGCCGGTGGCAAACTTGATGGGACAGTCGATGCCGGTGAAATACAGGATCAGCACGGCCGCAACGAAGGCCAGCGCGCCCAACGCGAGCTCGCGCATGCGTTTGCTCGTCATCTTCTGTTCCTTGTTCGATGTCTTTTCGGTCATACGGGCTTTCGCTTTGGTTGCAGGCTGATGAGCTGTCTTTCACTGTAGCGCAAAACTGGCCAATTGTTTGCGCAACGCTTAGTGGGGTATAGTACTGACAGAAAGATTAGTTAGGAGTAACCATGTTCGTCGAGGTTTCATATCCCATTTATGACCATATGCCGCTGTACCCAGGCCTTCCTGACACGGAGCTGCGCGATCGTGAGCGCATTGCCAACGGCGATGCCTGGAACGGCACGGTCATGACCATCTACACCCATGCGGGCACCCACGTGGATGCCCCTTCGCATTACCGCGACGGCGCCACCACCCTTGACCGGGTGCCGTTGGAGCGCTTCCTGTACGATGCGCCGCTGATGATCGAGGTGCCTGGTTGCAAGGACTACCTTATTTCGGTGGAGGACGTGGCGGGCACCCCGGGCGTGAAGAATGCCGACTTCCTGCTGTTCAACACGGGTTGGTGGAAGCTGCGCGATACGGACTTCTACGCCTACGCGCACAACTTCCCGGCTCTTTCGGCTGAGGCGGCGGCCTATATCCGCAAGGAATTGCCGCAGGTGAAGGCCGTGGCCATCGATACGTTGAGCATCGAGAACTTGGGAATCGGCGCCACCAACGGCTATGCCACGCACAATACGCTGCTCAACGACGTGGATTGCCTGCCGTGCATGATCTATGAGGACTATGACCCCTCGGCGCTGGTGGGGAAGACCTTGAAGCGCGCCTTCGCCACGCCGCTACGCTTGGTAGGACGCGAGGCCACGCCCATCAACTTGGTGGTTGAGGTGAAGGAAGGCTAATCGAGGCGGCTCGCGCAAGATGGCGCGGGCCGTTTTTCGTTCAGGCAGTTTTTTTTGGAATGGCTTGCAGCCTTTAGATGAGCACGCCGTTGCAGTGGTCGACCTCATGCTGGATGGCTTGGGCAGTAAGTCCGTTGAAAGTTGCACTTTGCGGTTGTAGGTGCAGGTCCAGGTAATCAACGGCGATGGTGCGATAGCGCGTGGTCGGGCGTTCCCCGGGAAGCGACAAGCAGCCTTCGCTTGTTTGGTATTCGCCCGAGCGAGAGGTGATGGTGGGGTTGAGCATGGCCATGTTTTCGCCATTAGGGCCGGTGACGGCGATGATGCAAACGCGCACGCCGATCATGTTGGCTGCCAGCCCCACACAGTGGTCACGATGCGCCGCCAGCGTGTCCAGCAGATCTTGAGCCACGGGAAGATCGGCCTGCGTAGCGGGGCGGCTAGGCTGCTGCAGCAAGAACGGCATGGTGACGATTTCGCGAATCATGGGGCCTCCCTGGGGCGTGGCGTGAAATAATGGGCAACAACAGTATACGCCCTGGCGAAAGGAGGCATCATGGACGCGCAAGAGCGTGCTTTCCAGAAGCGATGGGACATGATGCAGCGTGTCTTGGGCGCCGAATACCAGGGCGAAGAGCTGCGCGGTCTGGGGTCTACCCGCACGCTTTTCGGCATCAAGAGCCATGCCGAGCAGGTGATTGAGCGCACCGCCGCCGAAGAGGACGAGCGCTGCCGCAACAAGCTGAAGGAGTAGGGGCAAGCGTCAGCCTGGGAGCTTTCTGCTCCGCATTGCGGGAAGCCGCCGGACTTATGCCCAGTCGCTCAGACAATCCTCCTTCGGGAAAGGCCTGCCCGGCCTTTCCCTTCGTGCGGAACTCGCTTTGTGGGCATAATCCGGGGGCTTTCCAGAGATGCCCCGCGACACAAAGCAGAAGGTCTATGGGGGGTTTCTTGCGATTCGCCTTCGCGCCTTCACTGAACGCCTTTTGGCGCAAAAAAACCAAAGGAGGGCGCCCGAAGGCACCCTCCCGACAGGCTTTCTGCCGGTGGCTTAGCGGTTGGCCAAGGGGCTGGGAGTGGAATACGCGCGGGCGGCGTAGTCCTGGTTCAGTTGGTACAGGCCGCGGGCATCGCCGCCAAACAGGCGCATCTTGTCGATCATGTCGTTGGCGTTGGCCTCCTCCTCCAGCTGCTCGTCAATAAACCAGCTGAGGAACTGCATGGTGCGGTAGTCGTTGGCGGCAGCGGCGGCAGCATAGATGTCGTGGATCAGGCTGGTGACGTACTTCTCGTGCTCAAGGCCTGCCTCCAGCGGCTCCATGTGGTTGGAGAATTCCTTGTCAGGCTGGTCGATGGCCAAAAGCTTGACCTTTTCGCCGTTGTCGTGCAGGTAGTTGCGGAAGATCAGCGCATGGTCGCGCTCCTCTTGCGCCTGGATTTCGTACCAATTGGCGTAGCCGTCCAGGCCCTCCTCCTGGTAGTAATCCGCGAACTGCAGGTACAGATAGGCGGAGTACAGCTCCTTGTTGATTTGGTCGTTGATGAGCTCGTAAACTTTCTTGTCCATGGTGACTCCTCTCGTCTTGCAGGCTAGGGCTTGGTTACACCATAGACCAATTTGGAGGTCAAAGTGCCCGAAATAACGGCTTTCTAAAATCCCACAAAAAGCAACGCGTTATAGTACAGCAGCGAGAACGCAACGAACAGCGCGGCCCACGGTAGCGTACGCTTGATGAGCGCGCCTAACCCCACGCCGAACTTCTCACAGATCATGACCAGGCAGATATGCGTCGGTTGAACTTGGCTGGCGGCCTGGATCATGCACATGAGCAGCACCATGAGCGGCATGCCGGCGCCAGGAACAGCGGCGAAGGCCAAAGGCGTGCCCATGGCGATGATGCCGGTGTTTCCGCTGACCAGGCACCCCAAGAAAAACACTAGGCAGAAAAGCAGGTAGCCTGGAATCGGCAGGCCCTCCAAGGCGGCAGGCAACTGCTCAAGCACGCCGACATGGGTGATGAATGAGGCAAGCACCAGCACCAAAAAGACGTTGACCATCATCTTGCGCTCGAAGGCGGTTTTCACCATGGTTGCGACGTCGCACGGCTTGAAGCGGTAGACGGGGATGCAGATCAAAATAGACGCCAGCGCGGCGAAGACTACCGGTACGTTGAAAGCCAGTATGAGCACCAGGATGAGCAGGATGGACCAGAGATGCTTGACAAGGTTAACCAGATCCTTCAGCCGGTTCTGGCTTGGCGGTCCAGAAGGCTTTTTGGGGATACGGCGCAAATACACGTATCCGATAAGTGCCATAACGACCACCGGCGCGCACATACCCAAGATGAATTCCGGCAGCCCCACGCCAGAAAGCTGGCTCATGAGCAGCACGGCGGGAAAGGTGGGAATCACGCTTTCGGGGATATGGCGGATCCAGCTGGTGGCGAAGGCTTTGCGCTCGGGGTCAAGCGCGCCTTCGCAGGCGTTGTCCATCAGGTCGCCGCAAATGAGGACGGCGGCGGGGGAGGGCAACAGCCCGATGAAGACGCAGGATCCTAGTGCACTTGCGCGCCTATTGGCAAGCAGGCCGTCTAGATCCTTGCTTGCGGCGACAAGTTGGTCGCGGGCTTCCAGCATGCGCTGCAAGTAGGCAATCAGGTACATGGTGATAAGCACCGAAAGCGAGCTTTGCGTGGTCAAGACGTTGGTGACGCAAAGCAGGCAGTCGATCGGTTGCACCTGGAAGAGCAGGATGACCGCCACGATGCCGCCAATCACGGCCACCCAAAGCGGCCTTCGCAAGGCCATAAGACCGAGCACCACGCCAAAGGCTATGCAGACGTACAGGATGCTCATGGGTGCCTTTCTTCGGTGGCGGCGCGGGTTGGCTCAAGGGAACTGCTCAAAGCAATAAGCATTTTGAGCAATTATTGGATTATGTCAATGCTTCAAACTCTGGCTTGACGTTTGTTTTCCCTAGTCATTTACGGTTTTGCCGGCAGCAGGCGGGTTTTCAAGGCAGCAAAAAAGCTGGCCCGCGTAGGCAGGCCAGCTTGTAGGAGGGGCGGTTTTGCGGACGCGGCGTTAGCCCAGCGGCTCGCCGTCGCGAAGGCTGATGTCGGCGGGATCGATCTCCCAGTCCTCCTTCGGGCGCGGGGCCAGATGGTCCTCGTCCTCTGCCTCGGACAGGCGCTTGAAATAGTCCTTGGTCTCTTTGGCCACCACGCCGGAAAGGGCGATCAGGGCAATCATGTTGGGAAGTGCCATCAGGCCGTTGAAGATGTCGGCGATGGTCCACACGGCGGAAACCGTCAGGAAGGGGCCAATCAAGACGGCCAAAACGTACAGCCAGCGGTAAACGGTGACCACTTTCTGCTTGCCGTTGGACAGGTACTCCAAGCAGCGCTCGGCGTAGTAGTCCCAGCCGAGGATGGTGGTGAAGCCGAACAGCACCAGGCACAGCATCATGATGGCGGAAACCACCTGGCTGGGCAGGAAGGGCAGGCCTGCCTGGAAGGCGGCAGTGGTGATGCCTGCGCCCTCAAGGCCCGCAACCTCGTAAGTGCCGGTCATGACGATGGCCAGGCCCGTCATGGAGCAGACGATGATGGTGTCCAGGAAGGTACCCGTCATGGACACCAGGCCCTGGCGCACCGGCTCACGCGTCTGGGCGGCAGCGGCAGCAATGGGGGCAGAACCCAGGCCGGCCTCGTTGGAGAAGATGCCGCGGGCGATGCCCTTCTGCATGGCGATGATGATGGCACCCAAGGCACCGCCAGCGGCGGCACGCACGCCAAACGCGCTCTCGAAGATGACCACGAAGGCGCCCGGAAGCTTGTCGATGTTGCAGATGACCAGCACCAAGGCGAAGACCACGTAGATGACCACCATGGTGGGGATGACCTTCTCGGACACCTTGGCGATGCGGCGGATGCCGCCGATGACCACCAGCGCCACCAGGGCGGCCACTGCGACGGCGGTGATGACGGTGGCGATGGAGTAGTCCATGCCGAACAGGTTGATGCAAACGGACTTGTCAGGGTCAAAGAAGCTGGTCACGGAACCGGAGATGGAGTTCACCTGGGTGATGGTGCCGATGCCCATGATGCCGGCGCAGGCGCCGAAGAAGGCAAACAGCTTGGCCAGCCATTTCCAGTTCTTGCCCATGCCGCGCTCAATGTAATAGAACGGGCCGCCCAGAACATGGCCGGTCTCCTTGTCCACGGAGCGGTACTTGACGGCCAGCAGGCCCTCGGAGTACTTGGTAGCCATGCCCACCAACGCAGCGATCCACATCCAGAACAGGGCGCCTGGGCCGCCCGCCACGATGGCCGTGGCCACACCGACGATGTTGCCGGTGCCGATGGTGGCCGAAAGAGCGGTGCACAGCGCGCCGAAGCTGGAAACCTCGCCTACGCCGCCTTCCTCGTTCTTGAACATGTAGCGCAGGGCACGGGGGAGTTGGCGGAACTGCAGGCCCTTGACGCGAATGGTCAGCAGCAGGCCGCCAAACAGGATGAGAACCATCAGGGGCACGCCCCAGATGAAGTCGTCCACGACGCCTAAGACGTCATTGAACGCGGTGAAGAAGTCGTCCACGATAATCCTTTCCTTAGCAGGGACGTCAGCCACCCTGCCTGAAAAGGAGTCTTTGGAAAATAAAGGAAAAGCAAGAATGCGCAAACTTGGGTTTGCGGCGCTTACTCTGTCCTTTTGCCTGAGAGTTTCGGGCCTGGTTGGTGGCCCTTGCCCCTTCGGCACCCGTACGGGATTCTCCAGAGGCCCCTCCGCGCCCTGTCTTTGCATCCAGGGCACCTCATTGGGGTGACGCTTGTATGAGCGAACTCTAACATGGAACGCGCTGTTTCACGCAGTTTGTAACAAACTGCTAACTTTAGCGGGATGGAATGGGCTTTTAGCGGTTGCTTTTCGTTGACGAGGGCGCTACGGGGTGGGGTGGCCTATACCTCAAGTAGCCGTTGCAGCGCGCGGCTGAAGCGGGCTCGGTCCTCGTCGGTGAAGGCGTGCGGGCCTTGCGTGCGTCCTCCTTGGCGGCGTAATTTCTTCTCCTCGTGGCGTACCAGCATAAGCGCATCAATGCCTTCGCGGGTGTATTCGCGCCCGCGGACGCCCAAAGCCGCTGCCCCGGCCCCCAACGCCATGGCCGCCACGCCAAAGTCCTGCGTGACCACCACGTCGCCTTCTTGCACCATGGTGGCAATCTGGAAGTCGGCTGAGTCAGCGCCGCCTTTTACATTCAGCGTGGCCACCCAGAAGCCTTCCCGCGGTGAGCGCGGGTCGGTGTTTTTGAGGTGCTTGGCCAGATTCTGCGTGCCGTTTCCCACCAACACTACCGGCACGCACGCAGCCCGGGCTTGGGTCAGCGCCTCGCGCGTCACCGGGCAGGCGTCGGCGTCTATGAGCAGCAGGCGTCCTTGCGGGTGAGCCCAGGGCTTGGCCAGAGGATAGGTGGCAAGCGCGGTGTAGGTGGGGCCGTCAGCCCCCAGCTGTGAGCGGTACAGCGTGACCGAGGAGATGCGTCCTTCGTCAACCCAGGGCTCCTCCAGGCTCTCGACGTCGGCCTTCGCCTTGCGGGCAAGCGTGATGTGCGCGGCGAAGGATTTTTCGTCAAAGCCTATGCCTGCCTTATCCAGCGCCTCTCTTACAGCCTGGGCCAAATCCTGCAAGTCGTCATCGTCTTGGAAGCCTTGCCATAGTATTTGCTTTCCGGGGGCGTTGCCGAACGTGCCGTAGTCGCCCAGCGCCACGTCGAAGGCCTGAAGCTTTTCGGTCGCACTTAGCAGGGCGCGCTGTACGCGCTCCAGGTCCTCCTGCTTTTGATCGCCCAGGAAAGCCAACGTCACGTGGAGGTTCTGGGGGTTGGCAAGGCGGCCCTCCAGTGGCACCTTCGCCAAGTCGCAAAGGTTGTCGGCCAGGGCGCCCTGTATGCTTTCGGGCAGGTCGGCAGCAACAAACAGGCGCATGGCGGTCCTTTCGGGTTTAACGGAGAAGGTAGGCTTTGCTTAGGTCTGACACCTATTGTAAACGGTTCCGACATGCTAAAATAGGCACGTGAAACAGCGGTAAAGGAGCAAGCGGTGGCCAAAAAGCGTGCAAATTGGGTGAAACGGAAGGCGGAGTTTGCCGCCAGCCTTTCACGCCAAGACGTAACGCCCTCAAGGCGTGCGCGGTCCTGCAGCTCCAAGAACCGCTATCCAACACGTGCGGCTGCGGAGAACGCCATCTTCGCCTGCGCCGAGCACGGGACGGTTGGTTTGAGTTGCTATCAGTGCGAATTTTGCAACGGATGGCATTTAACGTCGAAGGACTACTAGCCAAAGCGGCCTTGCCCTGTAACAGCCGGGCGCAAGGCGCATCGGAGGTTTTATGAACGACACCATGTTTGAAGAAGAAGGGGAGCGCCTGAATCCGGCCGACCAAAAGGTTTCGCTTCCTTTGAGGATACTCGCCATCTTGAGCATCGTCGTGGGCGTCGCCACACTGGCAGTGGCCGGAATCATCATCTTCCTGGTGGCCAGCGCCGTTGCGGCGGGCGTTACGTTTGCCGCAACGGCCGAGGCCTCCACCCAGGCGCTGGTGCTGTATGCCGTGGCCATCCTTGTGCACCTGGTGCTTTCGGCGCACTTTGTGGTGTTCTCCGTCCGTCTGCTCATGAACAAACGTCGCGGCGCGGCCTTGCAGACCACCGTCATGATGGCCGTGGCGGGCCTCAATATGGTTTTGGTCCTTATGACGGCGGGCGTGGGCTGGAACTTCGCGTATGCCGTAGGCGTCATGATCTTCCTGATCGTCATGCATTCCTACTTGGATCCGCAATTGGCCGACGAGCGCCGTCTGCAGCGCAGGCTTCACCAGCTTGAGGACAAGGCGGATGCCGAAGACGGCACCCTTGGCCGTGACAAGTCAGGCAAAGGCTACATCAAGCTCAACTTCTTCAACATCTTCTGGATCTTCATGGTTGCCTGCTTTTTGGGCTGGTGCATGGAGATGCTGGTGTGTCCGTTCCTCAACGGCCGCATCGAGGACCGTACCGGCATGCTGTGGGGGCCTTTAAGCCCCATCTACGGCTTCGGCGCCCTGTTCATGACCATGGCGCTTAACCGCTTCTATAAGAGCAACCCCATCATCGTGTTTCTGGTCAGCGCCGTCATCGGCGCCGGCTTCGAATTTGCCGTCAGCTACTTCTTCCAGTACGCCTTCGGCATCATGGCGTGGGATTATTCGAATGAGTTCATGAACCTGCAGGGCAGGACCGACCTGTTCCATGCGGTATGTTGGGGCGCCTTGGGGCTGGTCTTCATCCGTTGGATTTTGCCCAAGCTGCTGGCACTCATCAATCGCATTCCCTGGAATTGGCGCTATGCGGCCACGGCTGTCGCCTTCGTGCTCATGATGATAAACGGCATGATGACGCTTATGGCCTTCGACTGCTGGTGCCAGCGCCTGAAGGGGCAGCCTCAGGACACGCCCGTGGCGCAATTCTTCGAGCAGAACTTCGACAACGACTTCATGCAGCAGCGGTTCCCGACCATGAGCATCGACCCCAACCGGCAGAAGTAGGACGCCGCGTGCTGTCGGTCGTGACGGCTGCGGGCCCCTGCGGTGCTTATTCGATGCCCAGGTAGGCTTTGATGTCATCCATCTGGGCCATGGTGTCGTCATACCCTAAGTGGTACAACTGCCCAAGCTTCTCCATGTCGCCTTCCAGGCGGGCCACATCCACGGGCTGGGAGGGGTAGATCACCTTCACGCGGCCTTGCTTCTCCAGCTTTTCCAGTTGGTCGCACTGCAGGTTGTAGTTGTGGTCACTGGCGCCTAGGGCCTCGGCGAAGGCGGGGAAGTCGCGCCCATAGCGCGCGTGGGCGGCAAGTGGGGTGTTCTTGCTCTCGGGCTTGCGGAACCCTTTCTCGCGCGTGCGGATGACGATGATCTTCTGGTAGCCCTCATCGATTGCCCATTGGAAGGGGATCTTGTCGGCGCAGCCGCCATCCAGGTAGCGGTTGGCGCCAACCCATACCGGCTGAGAAACGTAAGGCATGGATGCCGAGGCGCACGTGGCGGCCACAATGTCGGCGCAGCCGCGGTGGTCAGCATCTCCCTTTTCCAGGTATTCAGCGCATCCCGTGTCCACGTTGGTGGCCACCACCGCAAAGCGGCGGCGATCGTCGTAGAAGCGACGGCGCTCCTCGGCCGATTGCAGCTCAACGCGGCCAAACAGGAAATCCCATCCCATGATGCCTTGGTTTTTGCGCAGCGCGCGCGTGCCCACGTAGCGACTGTCGTGGCGGTAGCGCAGGTTGATGCGGGCGCTGCCCCTTTGCGCGCCGGTGTAGCAGAAGCCGTACAACGCGCCGGCGGACACGCCGCAGGTGGCCTGCAGGTTGATGTCGTTGTCCATCAGCGCGTCGATGACGCCGCCCGAATACAGCCCGCGGAAGGCGCCGCCCTCTAGCACCAGGCAGCCGGGCGTCAGGTTTTCGCTGGCGAAGCCGGTAGGCAGCTCGTCAATGCCGGAATACACGTTGCTGGTCTGCTGGCGTACGGGCGGTTTGGTCTGCTTGCGGCGCGCCTTTGCCTTGCTGAGCGCGGCGCTGCCGCCTGCCTTGGCGCTCTTCGCCGCGCGAGCAAGGGCGCGGCCGGTCTTGGCGGGCACTGCCTTTGCGGCATCCTTTGCTTCTTGGTTGGAGGGATTCTTTTCCCTTTTTGTTGCAGTCATGATGGTCCTCTTCGGGTTCGCTTACGTGTTGGTCGGGAAGCATTTTACCCCCAGCAAAGCAGGAATGTCTTTGGCCAAAACCCGCGCGTCTGTTCCAAGTTGACGGCTCGTCTTATTGCGGCCCCTTCGGCAGCGGACCGTTCTTCGGCTATACTGCCCTTAGGGCAATTTCGTTTGAAAGGAACAATTCAATGCAGCAAAACCCCGCAAGCAAGACCGTTAAGGGCCTTAACATCGCGACGCTGATTTTAAGCATCCTGGGCGCTCTGGTCTTCATTCTTTGCATGGCCTGCACCGGCCTTATCCAGGGCTATGTTAATGACCATTCCGACACTCTGGCTACTGAGTTCAGCGAGGCCATCCAGAATGGCTCCGTCAACATGAACGTGACCGTTGATGCGACGGATGCCGCTCAGCTTCAGCAACTGGCCGCAGCCCTTGACTCCACGGGCAACAAGGAGCTTTCCACCATCGCTTCCATGTTGAGCGACTTGTCCAAGGGTAATGTCGTGTCCACCTACAACTTCGTCATGAATTCTGACGCTGACTCGATCATAGCCGCAAAGAATGCCGTTGCTGATATGACCGATGCGGAGCTTCAGGCCATCGCCGATGCCACCTCTGGTGCCACGCTTGACGATCTGAAGGAACTCCGTTCCGAGGCCGCTTCGGTTTCCGACAGCCAGATTACCGCAGCCTTCCAGGCTCTTGATGCAACTACGGGCGGCGATATCGTCCTTCAGGTCAACAACCTTATTGGCGGCTCCTTCCAGGTGCTCTTCGCAATCGGCCTGATTCTTAACATCATCTGCATCGTTGCCAGCATCTTGGCTCTTCGCAACGCCAACAACCCCGAGAAGCTCGGCGGCGCCTTCGTCATGGCCATCATCGCGGCAATCGCATCCTTCTTCGGCGCTGCGCTTGTCAGCCTGATCCTTTACATCATCAGCGCTGTCTACATCAGCAAGGTGCGTAAGGGCATGCCGGCTCAGCCGCAGCAGCCCGTCATCGAGGCTAACGTTCAGTAAATAAGGCTGAAGGGATCAAATGCCCGATCCGCTTAACGTTTGCAAGCCCGACTGGTCTTCCAGTCGGGCTTTTTTTACAGGATAAGGTGATCGCGGCTGTAGCGCGAAAGGATCTTGCTGGCTATGGAGTCGTACACGTCGAAGGCGTCCTCGGAGAGCTCCGTGATGTCGTTTTGGAGACTCTCGATGATGGCCGGCGTCATGCGGGAAAGCTTGTCCTTGCCGGCCTGGGTGACTTCCAATTGCGCGGCGCGGCGGTCGCCCTCCACGCGGACGCGCGTGATGCGGTTGTGCTTGACCAGCTTGGAGGCCGCCACCGTCACCTCGTTTGAGCGCAACAGCAGCTTGCGCGATATGTCGCGCGGACGCAATGCCCCCTCCTTGGCAAGCAGGTGCATGATGCGGTATTCGTTCAGGCTTATGTTGGCGCGCTTCATGTGGGAATTCAGCGACGAGAGCGTGACCAGGGCAGAATCCACGTAGGCGTTTTCGATTGAGATGCCGTCGACGGTCATGTAGGCCAGGCGGCGCCCCAGCACGGTGCCGGCGGAGTCCTTCTTGGTCATGGCCAGCTCGCTTTCGTCGTAGACTGACCAGAAGTCATGCGCCAGGCGGCAAATGGCAGGGTCGATGCGCTTTACCAGGGCATGTCCTTCGTCGGTCAAGGCTATGTGCACCACGCGCCCGTCAAAACTGTCATCGAGCCGCTTCACGGCGCCGCGTGATTGCAAGTCGCTTACGGCGGCGGTCACGGTGGAAGGGGACAGACTTAGCTCTTGGCACAAGGTGCCGTTGGTGCAGCTGCCGTCGTTTCCCAGAAGGCGTAGCAGCATGCGGTATTGCGTAAGCGAGATGCCGCCGTCGGCAGTCACGATGTCACCTGCGCGGCGCGCCAGAAGCACGGTGACGGTGATCCAGTTGTCATGTCCTTCATTGGCTAGCATTTTGGTGGCCCCCTTAAGCACATCAAATGTTTCGACATATTAATAATTTTACAAAATTCAACTTCTACGAAATAGCCTCATTTCACATGTTTTTTGCCCAGTTCAACCGCAAAATAGAGATGAGGAGGCCCGCATGCCTTGAGGGAGGTGTGCGGCACTCAGAATGTAAGACGAGACGAAGAGGGAGGTGCCGCCCATGTCAGAGGAGAAATGGGTATGCACGGCTTGCCCCGGATGGGGTGACCACGAGTTCTGCGCCATCAAGACGGTCGTGAAGGATGGCGAAATCGTCCGCACCGAGCACTTGGACTACACCGGGCTTGAGGCCAACGAGGGCCACATCTGCCAGAAGGGCATCATGTCCTGGCGTCAGGTGTACGCCGAGGATCGCCTGCTGTATCCGCTGAAGCGCGCCGGTGAGCGTGGCGAAGGCAAATGGGAGCGCATCAGCTGGGATCAGGCGCTTGATGAGATCGGCGCCAAGCTGATGGACATCAAGGAGAAGTACGGCCCCGAGTCCGTGACCTTCTGGAACATCACCACCTCGCTTCCGCCTTCGCAAGGCCTTGACAGCCTGCTGGGCGAGCGCCTGAACTGCCTATGGGGCGGCACGGACCCGCTGAACGCCTACGGCTTGGACAACGGCCCGTACTATTCCAGCTACTTTGACCTGGGCGAATTCTACAAGTACATGATGATTGACCCCGCCAAGTTCGACGGGTCGCAATACATCATCGTGTGGGGCGGCAACCCTGTGGAAAACCAGCAGCGCGTTGCCAAGCACATCGTAGAGGCTAAGTCCCGCGGCGCCAAGATCGTTGACGTGGGCTTGCTGTTTGACGGCACCGCCGGCTATGCCGACTGGTTCATTCCCGTCAAGCCCGGCTCCGACACGGCGCTGGCTCTTTGCATGGCCAACCAGATCGTTGAGCGCAAGGAATACGATGAGCCTTACCTGATCAAGTACACGGTTGCTCCGCTTTTGGTGGATGTTGAGACCGGCCGCTACGCCCAAGACGATGACGGCAACTACTATTGGTGGAACGCCGATGCGGACGCCTTCGCCACCACGCCGCGTGGCGCCCAGGAGTATGACGGCACGCCGGCCATCTTGGGCACGTATGAGATTGCAGGGCGCACCTACAAGCCCGCCTTCCAGATGCTCAAGGAGCACCTGGCAACCTACACGCCCGAATACCAGGAAGCCATCACGGGCGTTCCGGCAGCTGACGCCATCAAGCTAGGCGAGGAGTATTCGTCCCACCGCCCGGCTTTCATTGTGGGCGCCTTAGGCCTGCGTTACCAGAACCAAGGCGACTGCTATCGCGCCTTCTACCTGCTGGGCATGCTGACGGGCAACCTGGGCCAGACCTACGGCGGCGTCACCTCCGAGATCCAACCGTGCGGCTTCCCGCTGATCTTCAACAACAACGAGATCGTGTACGCGGAAGGCCGTGAGAACGACAAGGCGCACTACGTGAAGCAGGCCGACTACTTCCGCGACGCCAAGGCGGGCAAGTACAAGGCGTTTTTGAACCTTTCGGGCAACCCGGTGCACAACTGCCCCAACCGCGGCCGCTGGATTGACGACACCTTCCCGCAGATGGAGCTGATCGTTGACATCGACATCTGGATGACCGACACGGGCGAGTACTCCGATTACGTGCTGCCGGCCTGCATGCCCTTCGAGCGCACGGAGTTGATTGCCGCCGCGCAGTATAACCACGTGGTGTTGCAGGAGCCGGCCGTTGAGCCTAAGGGCGAATGCAAGGATCCTAGCTGGATTTACGCCGAGCTTTCCAAGAGGTTGGGCCTGGGCCAGTACTTCGAAGGTCGCACGGCCGAGGATTGGATTGCCATCCGCCTGAACACGCCGTATCCGTTCATCGCCGGCATCGAGGGCGGCGTGACGGTCGAGCGCCTGAAGAAGGAGAAGATGGTGCGCGCCGCCGTGCCGCCCATCCCGTGGGATCCGTTCTTGGGGATGAAGTTCCCCACGCCGACGGGCCGCATGGAGTTCTATTCCAGCCGCCTGATCGAAATCGGCGCCCCCATGGCCTACTACCATGAGCCCTATGAGGTGCCCACCAACAAGAGCCTGGCAGACGGCACGGCCAAGCACCCGTACCAGTTCTTCAGCGGACGCCAGCGCTTCTTCATGCAGTCCATGTTCACCGATGACCCGGTGATGGCCGAGCTTTCGGGCGGCAAGCCCACGGGCCGCATCAACCCGGTTGACGCGGAGAAGGAAGGCATCAAGGACGGCGACAAGTGCGAGATCTTCAACGAGCGCGGCCATTGCGTGGTTGAGATGCGCATCGACAACGCCATGCCTCCGGGAACGCTGCAGGTATGGTTTGGCTGGCGCAAGCGCGCCTTCACGGATGGCGGCATGTATTCCGAGCTGCTGGTGCCCTTGGGCGACGAGGACACCATCGACGACGCGGCCGCCTTCTGGTGGGACTGCACCGTGGCCGACAACGCCGTAGGACCGCTGCTGGGCGGCGCCTATTCGGGCATGGCGGGCGCTTGGGACACCATTTGGGACTGCGCTTGCGACATCCGCAAGATCGAAGACGACGAAGACGTCAAGGAAGAGGAGGACTAGATCATGGCAAAGTATGCGCAAGACACCATCTTTGTTGACCTGCTTCGTTGCACGGGTTGCTGGACCTGCGCCCTTTCCTGCATGACGGGAAACAAGCTGAAGGACGGCGAGCATTTCGTGGACGTGCGCACGCTGGGCAGCGGCGAGGGCATCGACCGTCCGTCGGGCACCTGGCCTGACCTGCGCATGTCTTGGATGCCGGTGTATTCCAAGCACTGCATCAAGTGTGCGGACCGCACGGCCGAAGGCCAGCTTCCGTACTGCGTGGGCATGTGCCCCAACAAGGCGCTGGTCTACGGCGAGGAGCTTGAGGCTAAGGTGGAGGCGGCGCGTCAGCGCGGTGCCCGCATCTACGAGCTTCCGGCTTGGGAAAAGAGCAAGGAAAACGTGGTATACGCCAGCCCTGACAGGCCTATTCTGTAGTGGTTGCTTGAGGGAGGGGCGAAGCTTCGCGGCTTCGCCCCTCTTTTTGTTTTGGGCGCTTTGGTGCTCGTGGTAGCATTTGGGCGGATGAATGCGCGTAGGGACAAGGGGGACCCATGGCTGTGGACCAGAGAAATTGCGCTAACTGCGGAGTCTTCGCCTGCTTGGGCAACGGGGCAGAATACCCGTCGTTTTGCTTGACGACCAACACCGATCCCGCGCTGCTTGACGAGGCCTTGGAAGCGTACGCTCAGGATGAGCAGACGGCGCTGATTGCGCGCTGTGCGGCCGAGGTGGAAGGCGAATACTACGGCGGCGTCACGCGTATCGAGGAAATCTGCCTTTTCGCGAAAAAGATCGGCGCGGAGCGCATCGGCATCGCCTCATGTCGGGGGCTGGCCTCCGATGCGCGGCTTTTCGCTAAGGTGCTGCGTGCGAAGGGCTTTGAGGCCATTGAGGCCGTCGTCTGCAAGGTGGGCTGTACCGACAAGTCCGCCATCGGCGTGGCAGAGGAATCCAAGGTGCATCCGGGCCAGCACGAATCCATGTGCAACCCCATCGCGCAGGCCAAGATTTTGGCCGAGAAGGGGACCGACCTTAACGTCATATGCGGCCTGTGCGTGGGTCATGACACGCTTTTCATGCAGCATTCTGCGGCGCCTTGCACGTATTTGGTGGTGAAGGATCGCGTGACCTGCCACAACCCGGTGGCGCCCCTGCATGCCATGGACACCTATTACAAGCGCTTGCTGGATCCCGAGCTTCCTTCGCCGACCAGGCATTAGGGCCGGCGGTGGGGCCGTGGGGGAGGCTTTCGCGCTTTGCTAGGGCCCAGCCCCCCGGCCGCCTTACGGCCCCGCGCCCAGGGGGGCTTCCCGGTAATGCTTCGCTGCAGAAGCTTCGCAGCCTTGCGCTGCGCATTTCGGGAAGCCCTTGCTCGGGAAACGCATGCGTTTCCTTCGTGCGCTGCGCTGCCGCCTCGGGCAGCCTTGCGGCTCCGCGCATCGCCCGGGCCCGGCCCCCAGTCGCCTTGCGGCTCC
>R11__coassemble_677_pt1 | contig 21166 bp, 15 predicted proteins | sample R11__metabat2_high_PE_020 | metagenome-assembled genome bin R11 | reverse complement strand
CGGAGCGTGGAGCCGCAAGGCGACTGGGGGCCGGGCCCGGGCGATGCGCGGAGCCGCAAGGCGGCCCGAGGCGGCAGCGCAGCGCACGGGCGAACTCCTGCGTTTCCCGAGCAAGGGCTTCCCGAAATGCGCAGCGCAAGGCTGCGAAGCTCCTGAAGCAAGCATCCACCCATCGTCGCCCAGCGTCCGCCCCAGCCGCATTGCCAGCCGCAATCGCGCTCCTACAGCACCTTGCGCATCGGCAGCGGGCCGCATTCGTCACGCATATCGCAGTGATCGCAATCCTCCGTGACCGCCATGGTGATGTCCTCCCACGGAACTTCCTCAAATCCCAAGGCGCGGTAAAAAGGAATAGCGCCCCCACGAGCCACCAAACGCAGCTCGCCATAGGTGGCCAACGCATTCTCCGTCAGAATGCGCCCCAGGCCAAAGCCGCGCCAGTTGGGGTTAACCACCACCGGGTTCACATGCGCCACGCCTTCAGGGCTAAAGGCGATGCGGATGAAGCCCACTGCGTCATCATCGCCGTCAGCCGCCACCGTCACGTTTTCCAGCGACGGCAGGTTGTCCATGCCCTCGCTGTAGCAAAACGCGCAGATCCACGGCCAATCCTTTTCCTGGGCGGGGCGAAGCGTGATAACGGGCTCCATTGCATACCTCCAAATAGCAAGGGAAGCCACCGCCCGGCAGCCTCCCTGTTGTCTTACATGATGGGCGGAACGTAAATCTTCATGCGGGAATGCGGAATGGACTTCTTCGCCAGCTCCGTCAAGCCCTTGACCACCGTCGGCAGCTTGGCCGTGGGAACGCCCATGAACATCATGTCCTCCCCCACGTCGGTTGCCGCGCGGCAGCCATAGCAGCCAAAGGTGATATTGGGCTCTTGCTCCAACATGGGATACAGCACGGCTTCCACGCACATGGAGTTGTAGCCGCTGGCCTTAAAGTCAAAGCGGTGGCCAGTGTAGTAAGCCATGGACATGCACAGCCACATCATCTGCTCCGGCGTGCCCGTAAAGACCACCACCTCGGGCTCGCGCACCGTCTTGTTTAGGGGCGCCACATAGGTGGCACGGCGGCTCTTTGGCGGAAGCGTCGGACGCTCGCGCACCATCTGGGCCGCAGCCTCGGCGTTCACCAGCTTATGGAACAGCACGTAGATTTCGCCCGTGGCCAGCTTTTCCGGAACGCCGGTCATGCCAAAGATGGACGTGCCGTCAGGACAGGAATGCTTGAAGGGCGGCATGAGGATGGAAGCACCGCGACGCGCCGCCATCATGGCCTGGCAGAAACGCAGGTTCTCAGGCGGCATAGGAACGTCGGGCAAAAGTTCGTCCTTGTCGATAAGGCCTACAGCCACCGGCTGCCAACGCAAGTCAAGCTTTTCCATGATGATGCGTTGCCATTCGGCATATTGCTGGTGCAGCTCATCAGAAATAGGCTGTGCGCGCGGCTCGTCTGCGAAGGGATCATAGGTGGCATCGCCAATGGATTCGATGGTCAAGGCTCGCTGCGGGCAATTGCCGGCACACGTGGTGCACCCCACGCACTTTTCCGGATGAGCGAACCATGGATAGCCGTTGTCGTCTTCCTCCAACACGTAGCACGGGCAAAAAGCCACGCACAAACCGCACTTCACACAGCGGTTAGGATCATGCAGCATGCTGTAATCAACGGTCGCATTCTCTTCGCGATCGTCGTTCCAATGCTTGATTTGCTCCTTGATGTCTTCCATGAAATACCCCCTCAGGCTCAAAAGCCTACATGTTCCTCAGCTCTTCTTTGCACCAAGGCGGATAGACACGCTTGCCCGCAGAATCGGTTAGATGATAGCTGCAGAACGGAATGGCGCGACCGTCGGGCACCGTCACCATCATGGAGCATTCACGCAAACGCTGGATATCCATGGTGCAGGCATCCATGTAGTCCATGATGACAATGGAGACGCCCGTGCTTACCTCTATGCCCTTCTTGGTAAGGATGTCAACAAACACCGACCCTTGCGGCGAATCCGGGCTGAAGCCTTCGCAATATTCTTCGTAGGTCATGAACTGCGTGGCCGGATAGAAGCCGCTCGGATGGGTTGCTTCGGGCCCCTTCACCAAGAAAACGCCCGTGTCGCACAGCGGGTTGCTGGTGCCTAAGGGCCAAATATCCTTCGGCTCAAGCAGGCCATCCGACTGCTTTGCCAATTCCATGATGACGTCGCCAGCGTTGATGTTTTCCACGAATTCCGTGTTGAAGCGCCCCGATGAAAAGGCAGGCTGCAAGGCCAGACCCGCAATGACATCGGAGTTTTCCATGGCGAAGCGTAAGATGTCGCCTAGCTGGTCAACGTTGAGGCCGTCCAGGATGGTCACGCACAAAACCACCTGCACGCCAGCCTCACGGCAGCGCTCGATGGCCTTCAGCTTGATATCCAGGATGTCGCGTCCGCACGTTTCCTCATATACGTCGCCCGTCAAGCCGTCAAAGGAAAGGAAGATGCCCGTGATGCCCGCGGCGCGCAGGTCCTCCACATAGCCTTCCTTGGCGGCGATGACCAGGCCGTTGGTGTTAAGCTCAACGCCCCAAAAGCCCTTTTGGCGGGCCATGTAAATAATGTCCATCAAGTCTTTGCGGCAGGTGGGCTCACCGCCGGTGATCTGCACGGCGCCGTCGGTGCCCACCGCGTTGGCGATGACGTCATACATGGCGCTTATCTCTTCAAGCGTGGGATCGTTCTTGTTGCTGTCGGCGCTCATGAAGCACACCGGGCAGCGCAAGTTGCAATCGCACGTGACTTCCACTTCAAGCAGGGTGCCCCGACGTTCATGCCTGCCGCACGTGCCGCAGCCGTTAGGGCAGGGCGCCGTCACCGGGCAGGTGTTGACCGGCTTGGTCTTCGGCAGCGCATGCGAGGTCACCCACTTGAAGTGCTCCACCTCGGGCCATACGCGCGTCGTCAGGGGCCCATGCTCAGGACATTCGCGGCTCATACGCACAACGCCCTGGTCATCAGCATATATTTCCGCTTTAAGCTCCTTCAGGCAATGAGGGCACAACGCAAGCGTGTTGTACAGATGCTCCGCCATGAATCGCTCCTGTCTTTTCGAAATTTTGGCTTGGCCTATTCGTCAATGTATTGACGCGGGTCATGCTCCTCATTAGGCGGAGTGGAAACCTGAATGTTCATGAGTGCGCACCAATTAAGAACACGGCGCGGCACATACATATCCGGCTGGTACTGGGCAGCCTGGCGAATAGCCTTCATGCAGGAGATGGCATGGGCCAAGTCCTCGCGCTCGTCGATGTCGGCGATGGGGCTGAAGTACGCGCTGGGAACGTTTTCGGCTTCAATCTTTGCGACATAGGCATCCAAGGCCGGAACGCCGTCCATGTTGTAGTACACGCCAGTATGGTCCATAGGCGTGTCCCTGCTCATGCCGACCATGGAAGTACCGCACTCCTGGCAGGGCGCCTGAACAAAGCCGGGCGTGCCCAAAGCCTCAAAGTAATGCAGCCAACGGAAGGCCTTCTGCACATGGGACTTAGGCATGGTGGGAATGTCGCCGCCCACGGAAACGATATCGTCATAGCCCATGTCCCACAACTGCTGGAACGCATCGTTGAAATGCTCATCAAAGGTAGCGCCAGCGTCGGTCATGAAGTGAATCTCCATGGGCCAGTCATACGTGGCAAACAGCTCCTTCATGGGCTCTATGTTGCTTGCCGGCGTGGTGGAGATGAAGAAGTCATACGTGTCATGGATCTCATTGGGATCAGCTGCGCAGGCCTCATCGGACTCCTGCTGAATTCCCTCTAGAGCCTGCATGCACAGCTCACACACGTCGAATAGGCACAGCTGGAAGAACTGGGCAGCCGCCTCGTCCTCCAAAAAGCCGCCGAATTTCTTGGTCAAGCGGGTCTTCACCTTGCCCGGTGTGGGATATTTGCTGAAGATCAGCAGGGCATTCCTACGTTCCGTCACGTTTGTACCTTTCTCTACTGCCCCTTGTTCATGGGGCGATTGTTCAATATGGGAAGCGGCGAAAGCAGGGCTGTCCGCCACGATGTTGATTCCGTGCTTCTCCACTATATTGTGCGGTCCGAACGACAATGGCTGGTCAGACTTCCAAACAACGCAATCTATGGCATTATACGACCAAGTCCCGATCATTTGCTCGCCGCCGTCGCGATCGCACGACGTCAGGCAGTTGATGTTGGACTCGAAGATGCCGCCGAAATCAGGCGCGCCAGCCGGCCATTCGGGATGCCACCAGCCATAGTCGGCACTCACCACGCCGTCATGCATCTTCTTTATCTTGCACTGGAACTTTGCCTGTCCCCTGTCGCTGGCCAAAACGACCACATCGCCGTCTTGCACGCCACACAGCTTGGCCGTGGCTTCGCTCATCTCAGCATAGGGGACCGGGTTCTTACGCCTGAAGTCGGCATTGTTCATGTACATGGAGGCGTTGTAGGGCTGCTTGCGCACGCCAGTGACCAGCGTCACATGCGTCCCCTTCTTCAGCAGCTCGTCCGACACCAGCGATATGGGCTCAGCCTGCTTGGGCACGCGCGGCCCGCCCAAATGATCCAACGCCTCGCTGGCAAGCTCTATCTTGCCCGTAGTGGTGGCGAAGCCTTGCGGTTTACCGTTAGGGCCCGGATCGAGGTGCTTCCAATAGGGCGGTTGCTGGAAGTACATGCCGTATTCGCAGAAGGAGTCCCATTCCATGCCGGTCACGGCAAGGGCCGCCTCGCAAGCCTGCGCGAAGGTTTCCCACGGCCAAAACTCGCCCTGGCCCATACGGAGACCCAACTCGCGGAAAATGCTGTAGTCATCCTTGCGGTCGTAGTAAGGGTTGACGGCCTGCGCCCCGCCGTACACGTTGTTGGCCACGCCCCCGTGCTCTTGGAAGGTAGTGCGCTCGATGGCGCCCGCCGCCGGCAGCACATAGTCAGCAATGGAGGCCGTCGGAGTCATGTAGTACTCCAACACCACAATAAGGTCTAGGCCCATCAAGGCCTTGAAAACGCGGTTGGTGTCGCCGTAGGTCAAAAGCGGGTTGGTGGCCTCCACGATGAGCGCGCTCACGCGGTAGGGCTCGCCTGTCTCCATGGCACGCAGCACCAAGTCGGGGTGAGCGCTGCACAGGTAACGCGCCGGCATATGGCGCCCCAGCTTAGCCGTCAAGGAATTCACATATTCATAGCCCTCGTAGCTTTGCAGCGGCGTGGAACCTGAATTCAGCGAAAGGGCCTTGCTCTCAGGCGCGAGCTGACTTGTCAGCTCCTTTTGCAGCTCGGACACGAATTCGCTTTCCTGGGCCAACACGCACGATCCCGGCTTGTCCACGTTGCCCGTAATGGCACGCAAACTGCAGATGGCCCGGTGCGTAGGGGCCACGTTAGGGCCGCATTGGTCAATGCCGCGGCCCGACACCAGGGCACTTGCCTTGGCATTGGCAAACATGCGCGCCGCCTTGCGGATGTCTTCCGCGTCAACCTGGCAGATTTTCGCCACCGTTTCGGAATCATAGGCCGCAACGTTTTCAACCAGTTCGTCAAAGCCATGGCACCATTGGTCCACGAAGTCATGGTCATACAGGTCTTCGGTCACAATGACGTTCAGAAGCCCCAAGCAAAACGCGCAGTCAGTACCAGGCGCAACGGGCATCCACAAGTCAGCAAGCGAAGCCGTCTGGGTGAACAGAGGGTCAACCACGATAAGCGAAATGCCCCACTCCCTCAAGCTTCTGAGGACCTGCCAGAAAGCGGAATTGTCCGATGCCGCTGGATTGGTGCCCCAAATGATGACGCATTCAGTCTGGCCAGGGCGGATGTCGTGCTCGATGGTCCAGCCAAAGGTAAGCATGTCCATCCAGATGCGTGGATTCCAGCAAATCTGGCCAATGCCCATGTTGTTGGGCGACCCGAACAGGTTCATGAAGCGGTGCAGCGGCCAAAAGGATGTATGCGGACCACCAATCATGGAGGCCAACGTGCCTGGCCCATGCTTCTCACGAAGGTCACTCAACCGGTTGGCAATATCATCAATCGCTTCATCCCAGGTCACGCGCATCCATTCATTGGATCCACGCTCACCTAGGCGCTTCAAGGGGTAATTCACGCGATCCGCGCCATCAAGGACATCCAAATTCATGCGCCAGCGACGACATCCCTGCAAAATCTTCTCGTCATAGGGATAACGCGTCGGATCGGGCTCAAGGTCGACCACCTTGCCGTCCTCAACCGTGGCCAAAAAGCCGCACAGATAGCCACAAAAATGACAGTTGGTCTTCTTTACTTGGCGCCCTTGGGCATCCTCTGCCTGCACATATTCACCCGGAACGGGGACCCCCTTGTGGAATGGATCGTACGTCACCTAAAGGTCCTTCCCTAACTCTTTAAACCCATGAAGGCACGACGGTCAGACTCAACACCCAAGTTCTCGTCAAACAGGAAGCGTAGCTTCATGTAGGACTCGCAATATGCCCACGGAATGCGCCATCCGTACAGCAGCTCCAAGTAATGGTAGACCGGCACATGCGCCTGTGCCATGGTTAGCTGGTAGCAACAGCTCACACAAGCCGTGACCAGCGCGTTTGCGCCCGCCTCGATGGCCTCCGCGCCATTGAGCTGCGCGCATTTGTTTGCGGATTCCCACTTCCCCGCCGCGCGTGGCAATGATCCGCAGCACACCGAGCGCTTATGATTGTGTTCAGGCTCACGAGCAATCTCTTCAGGCATGATCTTGCGAAGACCGTCGGCAAAGTCGCCATAGGGCTTGTCGGGACAGGAGTCCTTGAAGGCGAAGACAGCCGTGGGAGCAGGGGCACCTTCCGGCACGCCTTCGAAGACCCCATAGCCGCTAAGCAGATCGTCATTCCATTCCTGTTCAAACACATACTGTGCGGTGGCAGGGTCAATGCGGTAGCCCATTTCGCACAGCACCTGAGGCAGGGCTACAACCTGAATATGAGCCGTCGCCTCATCGGCTGCAAACAGATTCTTCATGGCCGTTACGCAATTAGGGCAGGCACAAACATAGCGCGCAATGCCCCTCTTCAGCGTTTCTTGCCGCAATTGCTCCTCAAAGGCCGCGCGCACGTTTTCGCCATCAGGCTCATAGGCCAAAATCTTGCCACAGCAAAGCAACGACAAACCATCGACCTGGCCAGACTCCTTCAACAAGTCATAGACCGACTGCACCAAGGGCAAGGCATAGTTGATGAACGAGCATCCTGGAAAAAACACCGACTTCGGCTGCCCTTCCACTTCAGCAGGCCCTTCGATATGGGTTTCCAAGCCCGGATAGATGCAGCTTACGCGACTACCCGAAAGTACATCATCAAAAATGTAGGTATCCACCCTAACCCCCTGATAAAACTATGCGGCTTGTCTTCCGTTAAGTTTCCTTTTGCTAGACATTGTCTAATAATATCTGGCAAAAATAAACTCTAACTTGGACATAAGCCAAGCGAACCCAACCTGAAACAGGCTGGGTTCGCTTTTGGCTCTTCGTTACGTCCCTATCGGACGAAAGCGTATCCTAGAACTCGTTCTCGGAGTACCAGTAGAAATCGTTCTGAACGTTGCTGGTCCAACGGGTCAGGAACTCAGCCTCACCCTTCTTCTTCAGCTTGTTGAAGTAACGATCCTCACCAGGTGCACACTCAGCACGGTCGTCAGTCTGGATGCACATGAAGCGCAGCAGGCAGCCGCCGCACAGAACCAGCAGAGGGCCAACCACGTGAGCCAGGATGGCGATCTCGCCGCAGAAGATGTTGATAATCTGCGGAACGATCAGGCCCAGGCCCAACATGCAAACCCAGAACAGGATGGCATAGGAGCCATGTACCCAGCGATGGGCAACCTTGGTCTGGACAGGATTGCCAGCGCCCAGGAAGGACAAAACCATGACCAGCAGGACCGTAATCTCTGCGAAGACCAAGATGATGTCGCCAACATGGACGAAGTTGCGGACAGCCTCGGTTGCCAAAACGTTGGCAGCCAGACCCATGGCGGGATGGATGCCAGCGCACAGCATGATGCCAGCGCAGCCAGTGGACAGAGCGGAAATGGTGAACAGGATGGGCAGTGCCGGCGTTGCCCAGAAGGAGTGAGCCTTCAGGGTAGACAGCATTGCGCCCGTGTACAGCATAACACCTGCGCCGCAGATGCCGGACACAACCATGTTGAAGGCACGGAACGGAGCCAGCAGGTCATCCAGCGGCTGGAAGAAGTCCAGCGGAATGTAGGACAGCCACCACAGCGCTGCAAAGATCATGCAGACGGACAGCAAACGAGCGCCCCAAGCAATAACGGACTTGTTCTTAACGAATGCCCTGTAGAACACGAACGGCTGGCCAAGGTCCAAAATCAGGAAGCAGCAGCCGATGGCGATGCAGGCCAGGGCGAAGAACACCGGGAACCACAAAGCCACGGCAACGGCTTCGGAGCAACCGGAAACGAACACATACAGAATCATGGACAGGCACATAATGCCGCCGCCCAGACCACCCAAGAACAGGTAGGTCGGGATATACCATTCCCAGAAATGATGACGCATTACAGAGCACCTCCCATATCGTCGATGTAGTAGATCTGAGGCTCAGTGTGGCACTGCTCCAGCAGGCGGACGGTCTGGACGCGACCGACGATGCGGGAAACCTCAGAGTTGGGATCATCCAGGTCACCGAAGATACGAGCCTTCTGGTGGCAAGTATCCACGCAGTACGGGTTTGCGGTGGGATCGTATTCGCGGCGATCTTTGCAGAAGGTGCACTTGCGCACGAAGCGATGCAGGCGCGGCTCGAACTTGGACTGGTCACGCATGCCATAGGGGCAAGCATTGACGCAGACCAGGCAGCCCATGCACTTCTTATACTCAACCCATACGGTGCCGTCTTCCATCTGCTGGGAAGCACCGGTGGGGCACTGCGGCACGCAAGCGGGCTTGGCGCAGTGCTGGCACAACATAGGAGTCCAAGAGCGATGCACGTTGGGGAACTTACCCGTGGTGCCCTCGGAGACTACCGGGTTGTAGATGATGTCCATCGGAAGATGGTTCCACGTACGGCAAGCGACGGAGCAGGAATGGCACCCGACGCAACGACGCTTGTCAATAACCATACACAAACGAGTCATTTCAGTACCTCCCTCTCTATGCGATCTCGTTGAACTCGAAGTCGTACATCTTGCCAGTCGCCTCATCGATCAGGTTGCCGGAAGCGTTGTCGTAGATGTAGTACATAACGGCATCGCGATAACGACCCTGTTCGTCAATCAACCAGCCAGACTCGTCATAGGTGTAACCCGTGGCAACATGGGTGGCAACACCAGTGTTGTAATCCCATTCCACACCCTCAGGAATCTCGAAGGTGGGCTCGATGGTCAGCGGGTTGTACTCGAAGTCATAACGCTTGCCCGTCTTGTCGTCAACCAGGCACTCCAGCTCGGCGTCGTAACGATAGGCATAGGTGGCGTCATGATAACCCTTGGTGATGGGGTTGATCAGCCAGCCAGACTCATCCAGCTTGTACTGAGTGGCCTTGTGGAACAAGGTGTTGGTCTGCCATTGCCACTCAAAGCCCTCGGGGACCTCATATTCGGGCTGGGGCTTATCGAACGGAATGGGCTCACGGGCCAAGCTGAACTCAGAGGGCATCTTGTGGATGCCAGGCTCAGAGACGGAACCCGGGATGGAGAACTGGGTGTCGGCCTTCTTGTAGGCCATGTCGCCAGCTTCGCACTTGTAGACCTTGCACAGCAGGCCACGGTTGGCCCAAGAGCCGCCCATGGGATCGCAATGCTCGTCGTCGACGGAAGTCAGCGTATTGACGTTGGACTCCAAGCAGCCGAACGGGTTGTCCAGGTCGGCCGAGCCATCGCGCTCGGGGAACCACCAACCGCGCGGGCACATGACAACGCGAGGATCGACGATCTGGTCGACGTCGGCGCGCATCTTGATGCGGCCGCGGCGGGTCTCAATCCAGCACCAGTCGCCCTGCTCGATGTTCAACTTCTCGGCCAACTCCTCGTTGATGCAGAAGTAAGGCTCGGGAGAGATGTAGCGGATGTAGGGCATGTTGAAGTGCTCAGAGTGATGGAACGGCATGAAGCCGCCGCCGGTGGTGAGCACGATCGGGTATTCCTCGACCAGCTCGGGAGTGTCGATTTCGTTCTCGGAGCAGCCGATGTAGGTAGGCATTCCGGGGAAGCCCAGTTCCTGCATGATGGTGGAGTTCAGCTCAACCTTGCCAGTCGGAGTCCAGAAGCCGCCATTGGTCTCGAACTTCTTCTGGTGCAGCGGCGGATAGTACATGCGGATGTTCTCGACGAATTCATCCCACGTGGAGCACATGGTGCCCACAGCGCCCTCGATGATCTCGTAGTAGACCTCTTCCAGGCAAGTCCACTGCCAGTTGGCAGGGTCCTGACCGCAGGCCAGGCCCAGCTTGCGCCAGAAGGTGAAGTCATCTTCACGATCATACTTCGGCTCGATAGCGCGACGGCCGCCCATGAAGGAGTCGGTTGCGCCGTAGTGGGTAACGATGATCGGACGCTCCAGTGCGCCAGCTGCGGGGAATACGTAGTCGGCGAACAGAGCAGTCGGAGTGATCCAGTAGTCAACGACCACCAAGAACTCAACGGCCTTGATAGCAGCCAAGGTCATCTTGGCGTCGCCGTAGGAGTTGATGGGGTTGCAAGCGCTGCACAGCAGAGCGCGGACCGGGTACGGATCGCCCGTCAGGATTGCCTTGAAGACGCTGGGGCCATGGGCCTCGCAGAACCACTCGGCGGGCAGGGTCTTGCCCCACGTGCGCTTGGCATTGTCAGAGATGATCTGATAGCCAGTCCAGTTGGTCAGCTTGAACTTGCTGATCTGCTTGGCCTTCTGCTCCTCGGGCAGAAGCTCGTTGAGCTCCAGCTCCTCGTCAGTCAGGTAGTTCTGAGCAGGACCAGGCATGCCGTCGCCACCAGGAACCTCCAGGTTGCCGGTCAGGGCACGCAGCAAGGCGATTGCATGGGAAGCCGTGGTAGAAGCGCTACCCAGCTGGTCCCACGTGCAGCCCCACTGAATGCAGCCGGGGGTGTTCATGGCGTACATACGGGCGGCTTCGCGGATCTTGTCAGCCGGAACCCAGCAGATAGGCTCAGCCCACTCGGGGGAATACTCCCACACATGATCCATCAGCTCTTCGTAGCCGCTGCACCAATTCTCAATGAAGTCGTAGTTGCACAGGCCTTCATACATGATGGTATGAATCATGGCCAGGGCCAGGGCGCCGTCAGCGCCAGGGCGCACAGGCAGCCACAGGTTTGCCTTTGCGGCAGTCTCGGAATACCTCGGGTCGACCACGATGGTCTTCATGCCACCCTGGATCAGGTCGAAGTAACCGTGCATGCCACCCAAGGTGGATGCTGCGGGGTTCATGCCCCACAAAATAAGGCTCTTTGCACCGCCCAGGTCAGTCTCAAACGGAGACCAACCAGCAACGCAGGTCTCGGCCATGAAGGTCGGGATCCAGCACAGCAATGCATTATGGAAACCGTTCGGCGTGCCGAACTGGTTCAGGAAGCGACGGCGAGCGAAGTCGTCGGTACGGGTGGTACCGCCAACGGAGGCCACAGCCTCAGCGCCACTTTCTTCCTTGATTTGGTTGATGCGGTCGGCAACCTCTTGAATTGCCTGATCGTAATCAACCTGCTCCCACTTGCCTTCACCCTTTTCGCCAGCACGCTTCAGAACGTGGTTGACGCGGCCAGGGTGATTGACATGCAAGAGAGCACTCGTACCACGGCAGCACAGGCCGCCCTGGTTCGAATAGTTGGGATCGCCCTCAATCTTGATGACGTCGCCGTCCTTGACATATGCAAGAACACCGCAGTTCGCGTGGCAGAAATAGCAAAGCGATTTCACACACTCGACACCAGGGGCATGAATATCAATCTCCGGCATAACCTTCCCCTCTTCTTCTCGTCCTCCGATCCAACGGATTGGAGGTCCTCACCTTACGAACAGACCAGACCTGGCATGCGACCCTCTGCTGTAGGCCGAACCGCAAGCCCAGCGAATTTGTTAGCAGTACTAAATGAAGGAGACGTACGCGTCTCGCCTTCTTCAAGTAGTACCACAACCGAACCCTGGCTTGCGACCCCTTCTCTCATCTGAACGCACGACAGTATAGACCGCAAGTCTACAGTCGCGCCTTGATTATAGCTATTGAGATTGTTTCACGCTAGCAATCGATGCCAGTCTTTTTTTGATATTAGGCAAACGGCAGGCAAACGACAAACCGCCTGATAAGACTATAATGAAAGCAGAAGAAGAGCAGCGGCTCTCTGACCTTTGCACAATTGTTCAACCACAGCGTAAGGAGCCCCATGAGCGACCACGTTTTCACTTTCATGGGAACAGGGGCAGGATGTGGCGTCCCCGCCTTTTTCTGCGACTGCCCCGCCTGCATGGAGGCGCGCAAAAACCCTACAGCAAGGCGCGGCGATTGCGGCATCATGGTCAAGGGGGATTCCACCCTGCTCATCGATACCCCGCCTGACTGCCGCCATCAGCTTATCCGCGAAGGCGTGCGCGAGGTGGATCAAGTGTTGTTCACCCACTGTCACAGCGACCACGTAGGCGGATTGTTGGAACTTGAATACATGATTGCGCTTCGCACCAAAAACAAGTTGCCCATCTGGGGAACGGAGGACACTCTTGGCGGCCTTATGCGGGAATTCGAATTCATGACGTATTGCCTAGACTTCCATGGCCTTGAACCTTTCGGAACCTGCGAGTTCGACGGCGTTCGATACACGGCCCTTCCCGTCAAGCATTGTCCCGGATCGGTCGGCTATCTTATCGAGACTGGGAAGACACGCGGCTTTTACGCACCAGACACTGCCAAGCTTTTGCCCGAAACCGCCGAGCGCGTTCAAGGAATTGACTATTTGGTCATGGACGCCACCTACTGGAAGCACTGCCCCACCCCCAACACGCACCACAGCGTGCAGGAATGCATCGAGGAAGGCTTAGGATTAGGCGTAGGCACCGTCTACCTTACACATTTGTGCATGCATTATGCCGAGCCGATTACCTTGGTTGAGCTGGAGGAATACTGCAAGCAATACGATGGCCGGGTCGTGCCGGGGGCCGACGGCTTGAGCTTTGCCATCTAGAGGGGGTCACATCGGGCAGCTTTGGGCCCCGCAAGGAAACGCTTTGAGATAAAGGAAAGGGCCAGGCATTGCCTGGCCCTTTCGCGTAAGAACTACTTACTTAATTACTTGGCGCCACGCACAGCGTCAAAGATGGCACGCAGCTCATCCTCGGGGAAGCTAACGCTCTTGTTGGCGCAAATCTTCTTGACGATTTCAAAATTGGGGGACAGCTTGACAATGGCTTCTGCCTGCTTCTTCATTTCCTCAGAGTCCCAATGGATGGTAGGAATGACGTAAGAGGTTGCCTCGGGTTCGGCAGCAGCCACGGGCTCCTCGTAGACCTCCTCGGCCACGAGCTCCTCGTAGGCAGGCTCCGGCTCAGGCTCGGCCACGGGCTCCTCATAGGCGGGCTCAGGCTCAGGCTCGGCCACGGGCTCCTCGTAGGCAGGCTCCGGCTCGGGCTCGGCCACGGGCTCTTCGTAGGCAGGCTCCGGCTCGGGCTCGGCCACGGGCTCTTCGTAGACGGGCTCCGGCTCGGGGGTAGGCTCGGCAGCAGCAACAGGCTCGGCAACAACCGGAGCAGCAACGGAAGCGTCTTCGGGCTTCATGTCGGCCAGCAAGTCACCAATGGAAGGAGCATCCGAAGAAATCTTCTCCCAGTTGGCCACAGCCTCAAGCTGCTTGCCGACGGCCTTGTTCATGGGAGCGCCCTCGAAGTCGGGAATCCAGCTGGGGGCCTCAGGAGACATGCCCGAAGATGCCGTTGCGGACTTGGCCGCGGGCTCCTGGTAGGTGTCGACCCACTCGGCGCCCTCTTCGACAGCCTTCAGCATGCTGGCAATGCGAGGGTTCATAGCCTCAATAGGTTGGGCCTCAACGTAGGAAATTACCGCAGGAGCTGCAGCAGCGCCAACGGCGGCAACGGCTGCGGCAGGAGCAGCGTTATCCATGTCGGCCAGCAAAGACTGGACGGAAGTGGCGTCCGTGGAGACCTTCTCCCAGTTGGCCACAGCCTCAAGCTGCCTGCCAATAGCCTTGTTCATGGGAGCGCCCTCAAAGTCGGGAATCCAGCTGGGAGCCTCCTGGGACATGCCCGAAGATGCCGTTGCGGACTTAGCTGCAGGCTCTTGGTAGGTGTCGACCCATTCGACGCCCTCTTCGACAGCCTTCAGCATGCTGGCGACACGAGGGTTCATTGCCACGTAAGCTTCTTCCTTCATCTCACTCATAAAAAATCCTTCTTCTCTCATCTTGGCGCAGCCATCTTTGACCGCTTGGCCCAATAAAACGGCTGTATTTTAACAGTATTAGACCGAATCCAGTATTGCTTTTTTCAATTGGAGCAAAAATAAAGGTCACTAGCCATTTTTTGCCCGCCGTCCAACCCCTGAGGCACCATCTAGAACCAATCTTGACATCCTCTCCTTGAATTCTGCATCTTTTGCTAAAATTACTAAATTATGTTTGCGGGGCAAAGAGGAGGCCCCCGCAAAAGTTGTTGTAAATAGCGTAGAAAAGGGGACTTGAATGCAACCTTGGAAGAAAGTCATTCTTAGTGCTCTGCTGGGCGGCCTGCTTTGCCTTGTTGCCCAAGCAATCCTGGTCTGCTGGCAGCAGACTCCGGTAACCCAAGCTCCTTGGGGCAATTTCTCTGGCGGCATCACGCTTATCTCCATGGGCGTCATCGGCTGCATCCTGGGTGGCTTCGCCATCTATCAGATCTTGGGCGAATGGGCTGACTTCGGTGCATTCCTGCCTTTCTCCGGCTTCGCCATGGCAATCGGCATGAAGTCCATCACCCCGTGGACCCAGGGAAAAGGCGTTTGGCCTTGCCTGCGTCCGGCCCTTTGGATGGTTGTCTGGTTTAATGCCGTCGGCGCCATCGTGTGCATTATTTTTGGTTATATCTGCCAGATGACCGGCCTTAACGCCGATCCCATCTTCATGGCCGAGAAGAACACCACCGCCATGGTGTTCCCCGCCGCCTTCCTGATGGGCGCCATCATTTCCGTCATCTTCCAGATCATTTGGGAAATCTATGTGCGCGTGCTTCCTGGCAAGGCCCAGCACTGGCACATCCTGATGCTTGCCTGGATGATGGGCGCTCTCCTGGCTCCTTGCGGTCTGTCCAGCGTTTTGGCCAACGTCTTTGGCGAAGGCTTCAGCGTGCTGATCCCCGTCGGCGGCTACAACATGTATAACGTCGGCGTCGATCTTGCTATCGGCGGCGAAGAGACCATCGAGGGCCTGCTGCATCTGGCCAGCTTCCTCATCGCCGTGTGCGGTTTGGCAATCTGCTGCATGCTCACCTTTGCTCTGTACAACTTCAACTATGGTCGCAAGGCCATCGTCGAGGTTCATGCCGAGATGGGTAAGAAGCTCTACGAGCGTAAATCCAACCCCGTTCCCGGTGGTCACCACTAGGACATAGGCGCGCAAGCGTAATTGCGTTAAAGCCCCTCGCATGCGAGGGGCTTTTTTCATGCTCGCGTTCGCTCACAAAGCCTTGGCGTCACTCAAGTCTTAACGTCGGCGGCGTATGCTATGATTAATTGCTCAAAAGCTTAAATGGGGAGGAACCATGACCAAACGCAAGATGTCTCAAGACTATTACCAAGAAATGCTCTACATGCAGAAGAGCGCCAAGCGCTCCATCGCTATAGCCAGCGTTCTTTTGGGATTGGTCGTCATCGTCGTGGGCGTCATGTTCTTCTTCGACACAGCCGATTTCACCTATGGCAGCTACGTATTCGGCGGATGCATCATCGTGGCCATCGCCTGCGTGGCCGCCCTTTATCTCAATATCAACAAGAACGTCGAGACCACACGCCTCATTGCCGACTATGAGCTGCGCGAAACCTCCCGCAAGAAGCGCAAGAAGTAACCCTTCACTTCGCAAACCGCCAAGCCCGAAAAGGCAGCTCGTGCAAGCCTGCGCCTTTTCGGGCTTTTTTCTTTTTCGTGCAGCTACCTTAGTAATAATGCGGTTGTTGCGCCTACGCTTGCCCAATCTTGCGATAAACTGGAACCGTGCATATCAAAAAAAGGGATATGCCGCTATCTGCAAGTTCAAACAACCAAAGGAAGTTGGTGGTCATAATGGCAGCTCCAGCTACAGAACAGGTACGCAATGTCGTCTTGGTTGGCCAAGACGGCGCTGGTAAAACTTCCCTGGGTGAGGCTTTGCTGTATGTCTCCGGCAAGACACCTCGCATGGGCACCACCCATGACGGCAAGTCCTTCCTGGACTACGACGAGGAAGAGATCAAGCGTCGCTTCACCATTTCTACCTCCGTCGCCCCTATCCCTTACAAGAATTTCAAGATCAACCTGCTTGACACATCCGGCCACCCTGACTTCATCGGTGACACCCTGTCCGCCATGCAGGCCGCCGAAATGGCATTGTTTGTCGTCGACGCCGTCGACGGCCCGGGCGTCATGACCACCAAACTTTGGCGGGAAGCCGAGAACATGCGCCTTTCCCGCGCCGTGTTCATCAACCACATCGACAAAGAGAACGCCGACTTCACCGCCGCCATGGCATCGTTGCACGCCCGCTTTGGCTCGCGCCTGCGCCCCATCACCATTCCCATTGGCAACGGCCCAGAGTTCGAAGGCGTCATTGACGTGCTGCGCATGAAGGCCCGCTACCACAAGGATTCCAACGAGGCCGAAACCGTAACGGACATCCCCGAGGAATACATGGATCGTGCCCAGACCGCTCGTGACCTTTTGTGCGACATGGTCGCTGAAGCCGATGACGATCTGATGATGAAGTACCTGGAAGGCGAGGAGCAGCTGACTCAGGAGGAACTTGAGGGTCTGCTGGACAAGGCAATCGCCCAAGAACTCATCATCCCCGTCTTCGTTGGCTCCACCATGATCAAGCAAGGCATCGTCGGCTTGGTCGAGGACATCTGCACCTACTTCCCCACTCCGCAGTCGCACGGCCGCTTCACCATGGAAGACGGCACCCAGGTTGAGATCCGCGAAGACCTGCGCCCCTCCGGCTTCATCTTCAAGACCATCGCCGATCCCTATGTCGGCCGCCTGAGCTTCATGAAGGTCCTGACCGGCGTTTTAGAGCCCGGCATGGAGCTGGTCAATGCCCGCACCGGCAAGAAGGAGCGCTTGGGCTCCCTCAACATCATGATGGGCAAGGAAGTCACCCCCGTAAAGTCCGCCAAGGCTGGCGACATCATCATCATTCCCAAGCTTTCTGAGACCCGCACCGGCGACACCCTTTCCCAGACGGGCGAAATCGCCGTCGATCCGCTGCCGTTGCCCATGCCCCAATACCCGGTTGCCATTGAGGCTGCCGACAAGAAGGCCGAAGACAAGCTGGCTGCCTTCCTGACCCGCGCTGTCGAGAACGACCCGACCATCAAGCTGGAGCGCAACGAGGAAACCAAGCAGCAGCTGCTCACCTGCATGGGCGAGACCCAGGTTGACATGCTCATCAACCGCCTGAAGGACCAGGCTGGCGTCGAGGTCAAGCTGGTTCCGGTTCGTATCCCTTACCGTGAGACCATCCGCAAGACCGCTGAGGCCCAAGGCCGCCACAAGAAGCAGACCGGCGGCTCCGGCCAGTTCGGCGATTGCTGGTTGCGCCTGTCCCCCAACACGGGAATGGGTTATGAGTTCGTTGACGAAATCAAGGGCGGCGCCATTCCCAACGGCCTGATCCCTGCCGTTGACAAGGGCGTTCAGGAAACTATGGCAGAAGGCTTCTTGGCCGGTTATCCCATGGAGGACATCAAGTGCGCCTGCTTCGACGGCTCCTATCACTCCGTCGACTCCAACGAAATGGCATTCCGCACTGCTGCTCGCATTGGCTTCCGCGCCGCTTGCGAGAAGGCCGACCCGGTCATCCTTGAGCCGTGGGCGCGCCTGGAGATCGCCGTTCCCGAAGAGTACGCTGGCGCCGTCATGGGTGATATCTCCACCCGTCGTGGCCGCATCTCCGGCACCGACGCCACCGATACGGGCGAGACCGTCATCATTGTTCGAGTCCCGTATGCCGAGGTCATTTCCTACACGAAGGACCTTCGCTCCATCACGCGCGGCAGTGGTTCCTACACGCTGACCATGGACGGCTACGAGCAGGCTCCTATGGATGTCCAGAAGAAGCTCATCGAGGTCTATCAGGCATCCAAGAACTAAGCTTTGGCATAAGCCGCATAAGCAAGGAGGCCAGGAGTGATCCTGGCCTTCGTTTTTTTTACAGCGTAGGGACGCAACGGTCATAAAAGAAGGAGGCCACAGCGGCCTCCTTCGAAATGCATTTCATTCCTACTGGTGATACGTCGAAAGGAAGCTTTCCAGCCTTCCCATGGCATCCTTCAGCACTTCGACACGCGGCAGATACACAACGCGGAAATAACCCGGCTCATGCCAATTAAACCCATGGCCGCCAACAACCAGCAGCTTCTTCTCGCGCAGCAAGTCCAGAGCAAAGCGATCGTCGTCCACAATGCCGAACTTCTGCGGATCCAGCTTCGGGAAGATGTAGAAGGCGGCCTTTGGCTTGGTCACGCTTACGCCCGGAATGTCGTTCAAGGCGTTGTAGACGTATTCGCGTTGCTCATAGATGCGGCCCCCGGGAACCAAGTAGTCCTTGACGCTTTGATGACCCCACAGCGCCGTCTGGATGATGGACTGGGCGGGAACGTTTGAGCACAGGCGCATGTTGGACAACATGTTGATGCCTTCGATGTAGTCCTTGGCCGCGCGCTTGTTGCCCGAAAGGATCATCCAACCTGCGCGGTAACCAGCAATCATGTGCGACTTGGAAAGCCCGCTGAAGGTGACGCAGAACAGGTCGGGGCAAAGCGAGGCGATGGATACATGCTCCTCGCCATCCATGACCAGGCGGTCATAAATCTCATCGGAGAAAATGATCAACTCGTTCTCACGCGCGATCTGAGCAATCTGCTCCAGAATCTCACGCGGATAAAGAGCACCCGTGGGATTGTTGGGATTGATGATGACAATGGCCTTGGTCTTGTCCGTGACCTTCGAGCGCATGTCAGCAATGTCGGGCAGCCAGTCGGACTGCTCGTCACACAAGTAATGGACAGGCTTGCCACCTGCCAGGGTTGCGCATGCCGTCCACAGTGGGTAGTCCGGAGAAGGGATCAAGATCTCATCGCCGTTGTCTAGCAGCGCGGACATGCACAAATTGATGAGCTCGCTTACGCCATTGCCCGTGTAAATGTCCTCAACAGATACGTTGGGCAAGCCTTTGATCTGTGAATACTGCATGATCGCCTTGCGAGCGGAATACAGGCCCTTGGAATTGGAATAGCCCTCGCAGTCCGCCAGCTGGCGGGACATGTCATAAACCACTTCATCGGGCGTGCGGAAGCCGAACGGGGCAGGATTGCCGATATTAAGCTTCAGGATATGAGCGCCCATCTCCTCCATGCGTGCCGCCTCATCCACAACGGGGCCACGGACGTCATACAAGACGTTATCGAGCTTGGTGGATTTATTGAATTGACGCATATGCTTCATCTCTTTTCACAATGGGAAATAGTTTTTCCAATCAACCACATCCGGCCATCCCATGTCAAGAGGTAGCGGCCAGACCGAACAAAAGGGACAGACCCTGCCAGGCCTGCCCCTTGGGAATTCAACGTTAGCGTTTAGCTGGAAGTTTTTACCGCAACTACATCCGAAGCATCAACTCGCGCTCGACGATGACGCCACCTTCGTAGTAAACGCGCGGCACACGCTTGCTCACTGCGCAGGTAAGCTCATAGGGGATGGTCCCCGCCACAGCCGCCATCTCGTTGATGGAGTTGCGCTTGCCGAAGATCTCCACCTCGGAGCCCACATCGACCGACATCTTATCGGTCAGGTCGATCATGCACATGTCCATGCAGATGCGTCCGCGTTGCGGCGCAGGGCCCTCGTCGGTCATAACGGAGCACTTGTTGGAGAACGCCCGGAAGAAGCCGTCCGCATAACCATAGGGAAGCACGCCCATGCGCGTCTTCTTGTCCGTCATGTACGTTCCACCATAGCTGATCTTAGTGCCGGCAGGGTAAGTCTTGATGGTCTGGATGGCGGATTTAAGCGTCATGACCGGTTGCAGGCCCAGTTCATCGGCGAATTCGCCATAGCCATATAGCAAAAGGCCAGGACGGACCATATCCAGATAGGTTTCCGGATAGTTGGCCACCGCCCCGGTATTGGCACAATGGCGAAGACGGAAGGAGCTCCCCCACTGCTTTTCAACGGCAGCAATGACATCCATGAATAGCTTGAACTGGTGCTGCGTGTATTCACGGCATTCCTGGCCAGGCTCATCAGACACGGCAAAGTGCGTAAAGATGCCCTCGGCCTCAAGCCCGGGCATTTGGCAAGCCTCAACGATGCCGCGCACACCGCTTTCGAAGTAGTCCCCTTCGCACAAGTAGCCCAAGCGGGACATTCCGGTGTCGACCTTGATATGAATCTTGAGCGTCTTGCCCAGCGCAACCGCCTCTTCGCCGTAATTTTGGGCTTTTGCCTTACAGGAAACAGCCTGGGTGATGCCATATTCGATCAAGCGCCCCACCTGCTCGCGCGGCGTGTGGCCCAAAATAAGGATAGGCATGGTAATGCCGTTTTCGCGCAGCTCCATGGCTTCATCCAGACTGCTAACAGCCAAGTAATCGGCCTTAAGCTTCTGAAGCAGCCGGCTTACCTGCACAGCGCCATGCCCATAGGCATCAGCCTTGACGACGCCCAAGAATTTGACGTTTTGGCCTGCCTTTTCGCGCAGAGTCCGATAATTGTGGGCCAGGGCATCCAAATCGATGTCCGCCCAGGTCCTTCGAAGGGTCGATCCAGTTCCCATAACACCTTCTCCTCTTCAAGCGTGCAACCATCATACCGCTACCCTTGCTGATTGCGCGTGCTTCGAAGGGTTTTTTCGATGAAGAAGGCCTTCGGGGGGTTAATTCGAACGGGGGGGTTTGCTTGACGGAAATCCCTCTCACGGGGTTCGATCCCCGCCTTCCTTACTCGA
>R11__coassemble_674_pt1 | contig 21254 bp, 20 predicted proteins | sample R11__metabat2_high_PE_020 | metagenome-assembled genome bin R11 | reverse complement strand
GCGGAGCCCGCAAGACTGCAAAATCTTCACAGCCGCACCGTTCGCGTTAAGCGGCCTCCGCCGTCGGGCCCCGCATGCCCACCGCGCAAGCCCCGCGGTCACCTTATCGTCAGGTGTGCCTAGTCCAAATCGAACAGGCTCTTCTGGTCCTGCTGGCGTATGGGCGTGCCCGTTGAGGGCAGGCTTGCCACGCGGAAACGGTCCACCTTCGCCTTGGGGCTCAAGAAGTCCTCGGGCTTGCCCACGGCAAACACGCTGCGCACGTTCTTGCAGGTGAAGGCTACCAAGCCCTGCGTGTTGGTGGTGGTCTTCGTCTTCACCAGGCTGGTGTCGAAGACCAAAAGGCGGCTGTCGTTGGTGGCTAAGGCAAACTCGCGGTCCTCGGGAAGCAGCTCGGCGTGGATAAGCTCGCTTCCGCAATAGATGCCGTTCTTCAGCTTCTTGCGGTTCTGCTTGGTCTCATACCCCGCCAGCGCCACGCGCGCCACGCGTCCGTTCTCGAAGAAGAACATGACGTCTTGCTTGTAGTCACCAGGGTCAAGCACCCACGTGACGCTCTCCCCTGGCTCCATCTGCAGGTCGGAGGCCAAAAACGATCCAAATTGCGCGGCCTTGGTGTCCTCGAAGGAACTCAGACGGCACTTATATACCTGCCCGGCCGTGGTGAACACCAAAAGCTCATGGCTGTTCATGGACGGGAACTCCAACCACGCCTCGTCGCCGTCCTTGTACTTCAACGACTGCGCGCGGGTCAGCACGCGGTCAGTCATCTTCTTCAGATAGCCCTCCTGCGACACCATGACCGTCACCGGGTAATCCTCAACCTCGGGCTCGGTGGATACCTCCACGATGTCTGCAGCCTGCACGATGCCGGTCTTGCGCGGCGTCACGTACTTCTTGTTGATGGCGGCCAGCTCGTCGTAGATGACCTTCTTGATGCGGGCCTGGCTGCTCAAGGTCTTCTGCAGCGCGGCAATCTCCTCGGTCAGCTTGGCAATGTCCTTCGTGCGGTTAAGGATGTATTCCTCGTTGATGTTGCGCAGGCGGATGTCGGCCACGAATTCCGCCTGGATGCGGTCGATGCCGAAGCCCTCCATCAGGTTGGGCACAACGTCGGCCTCAAGCTTGGTGTTGCGGATGATGGCGATAGCCTTGTCGATGTCCAACAGGATGGCCTCCAGGCCGTGCAGCAGATGAAGACGGTCGGACTTCTTCCCCAAGTCGAAGTTGATGCGACGCTTGGTGCTCTCCACGCGCCAAGCCACCCACTCGGCCAAGATCTGCTTCACACCCATGACGCGCGGATAGCCGTCAACCAGCACGTTGAAGTTGCAGCTAAAGCTGTCCTGCAGCGTGGTCATCTGGAAAAGCTTCGCCATCAGCACGTCAGGGTCAACACCGCGCTTCAGGTCGATGGCGATGCGCAAACCCGAAAGGTCCGTCTCATCGCGAATGTCGGCCACCTCGCGCAGCTTGCCTTCCTTGGAAAGCTTGACCACGCGGTCGATGATCACGTCGGTCTTGGTGGTGTAGGGAATCTCATATACCTCGATGATGCGCTCGGAAGGCAGGTAGCGCCAACGAGCACGCACCTGGAAGCTGCCCAGGCCTGTCTGGAATATGCGCTCCATCTCCTCACGCTTGTAGACGATTTCGCCACCCGTGGAGAAGTCCGGCGCCGGCATGCTCTCCATCAGGTCGTAGTCAGGGTCCTTCAGGTAATGCATGGTGGCATCGCAGACCTCGTTCAGGTTGAAGCCGCAGATGTCGGAGGCCATGGCCACGCCGATGCCCTTGTTGGCCGACACCAGCACGTTCGGGAAGGCGGTCGGCAGAAGCCTGGGCTCCTGCATGGCGCCGTCGTAGCTGTCCACGAAGTCGACCGGGTTTTTGTCGATGTCCTTGAACACCTCCGCGCAGATGGGGGCCAGCTTGGCCTCGGTGTAGCGCGATGCGGCGTAGGACATGTCGCCGGAATAGTACTTGCCGAAGTTGCCCTTAGAGTCCACGAAGGGCGTAAGCAGCGCCTCGTTGCCCGTGGCCAGACGCACCATGGTCTCATAGATGGCGGCATCACCATGCGGGTTCAACTTCATGGTTTGGCCCACGATGTTGGCGCTCTTTTGGCGGTTGCCGCTCAAAAGGCCCATCTTGTACATGGTGTAGAGAAGCTTGCGGTGGCTGGGCTTGAAGCCGTCAATCTCAGGGAACGCGCGCGACACGTTGGTTGACATGGCATAGGGCATGTAGTTGACTTCCAGCGTCTGCGTGATGGGTTGCTCCAAAACCTCGGAGTGCAGGCCGATCACGTTGGGGTTGTCAACGCGCTTCTTCTTGGTTTCCTTCTTCTTTTTCACTGCCATGACTTCCCCTTACTGCAGGTCCAACTGATCCAGGTATTCCTTGCCGTGCTCGGCTATGTGGCGCTTGCGGCCCTCATCGTCGTTGCCCAGCAGCAGGTTGAACATGCGCTCCATCTGCACCACGTCCTCCGGCAGCACCTTGACAAGCCGGCGCGTCTCCGGGTTCATGGTAGTCATCCACATCATGTCCGGGTCGTTTTCGCCCAAGCCCTTGGAGCGCTGGATGGTGCACTTGGCATCCCCTATCTCCTCCAGGTATTGGGCCTTTTCCTGCTCGGTGTAGGCGAAGTACGTCTTCTCCTTGCAGTTGATCTCATACAGCGGCGATTCCGCGATGAACACATAGCCCTCGCTGATGAGCGTAGGCACCAGGCGGTAGAGCATGGTCAGGATGAGCGTGCGGATGTGATAGCCGTCAACGTCGGCGTCCGTGCAGATGACCACCTTGTTCCAGTTGAGCTTGTCCAAGTCGAAGGTGCCTATGTCCTTCAGGCGCTTGTCCGTGACCTCCACGCCGCAGCCCAAAACGCGCATCAGGTCCATGATGATCTCGGACTTGAAGATGCGCGGGTAGTCCTCCTTCAAGCAGTTGAGGATCTTGCCGCGCACCGGCATGACGCCTTGGAACTCCGCATCGCGCGACTGGCGGCAAGCGCCCGCCGCGGAGTCGCCCTCCACGATGTAGACCTCACGACGATCGCGGTCCTTGGAGCGGCAGTCGATGAACTTGGCCACGCGGTTGGCCATGTCAGCCTTTTGCTGCAGGTTGGTCTTCACGCTGATGCGCGTCTTCTCGGCGTTCTCTCGCGCGCGCTTATTGATGAGCACCTGCTTGAGGATCTCATCGGCGGCGGCCTTGTTCTCGATGAAGTAGGTTTCCAGGCGCTCCTTGAAGAACGCCGTCATGGCCTGCTGGATGAAACGGTTGCTGATGGCCTTCTTGGTCTGGTTCTCGTACGACGTCTGCGTGGAGAAGCAGTTGGTGACCAGCACCAGGCAATCCTGCACGTCTTGCCACTTGATGGAGGCCTCGTTTTTGTTGTACTTGCCTTGGACCTTTATGTAGTTGTCGATGGCGCTCACAAACGCGCTGCGCGACGCCTTCTCCGGCGAGCCGCCGTTTTCCAGCCAGGAGGAGTTGTGGTAGTACTCCTGCATCTGGAAGGTCTTGGAGAAGCAGAACGCCGCCGTGATCTTCAGGCTGTAGTCGGGCAGGTCCTCGCGGTCGCGTCCGCGGCGGTCGGCCTCTATGTAGTACGTCTCGGTCAGGTAGTCCAGGCCCACCTTCTCGGCTATGTAGTCCTGGATGCCCTTGGGATAACAATATTCCTGCTGCTCGAAGCCGTCTTCGCCCTCCAACAGCAAGCGGAAGCGCACGTTGGCGTTGACCACCGCCTGGCGGCGCAGCGTCTCCTCAAACCATTCGCGCGGGATGTCGGTGGCCGTGAAGACCTCCAGATCGGGGCGCCATTTGATGACGGTGCCGGTGCGATGCTCGTCGGTGGGCTGAACATGCAGGGCATTCTTCTTGGAGCCGACCACCTTACCCTTCTTGAAGTGCAGGTCGTACTTGTTGCCTTCGCGCCAAACGGTGACGTCCATGTATTCGGAAGCGTACTGGGTGGCGCACGATCCCAAGCCGTTGGTGCCCAGGGAGTAGTCGTAGTCGCCGCCCTGGTTGTTGTCGTACTTGCCGCCAGCGTACAACTCGCAGAAGACCAGCTCCCAGTTGAAGCGCTTCTCGCCAGGGTTCCAATCCAGCGGGCAGCCACGGCCGTTGTCCTCCACTTGGATGGAGCCGTCCTTGAAATGCGTGACGGTTATCAGGCTGCCGTAGCCCTGGCGCGCCTCGTCAACCGAGTTGGAAAGAATCTCGAAAGCGGCATGCTCGCAGCCCTCAAGCCCATCGGAGCCGAAGATGACGGCCGGCTTTTGGCGGACGCGCTCTTCGCCCTTCAGCTGGCGAATGCTGTCATTGCCATAGTTGTTTTTGGGATCTCCCTTGGTTTTTGCCATAGTGCTACTTTCTAAAGATACTGCTACGTTTTATGGTTGTCTCGATGTTTGCGCTGGCAGCAAGGCTGAAATAAGCCCAGCGACCACCGCGGAATCCCGATTGGCCCGCCAACTTTCGGCCGCCGATCGGCAACGGTTTCTTGCCTGTATATTTTACCATGCAAGGCCGCTTTTCCAAACTTCGTTTCCCCAAGAGTTTCGGGCTCTTTCGGCCCTGGCGAAGGACACACGGCAGCATGGAAGATCCCTGGCCTTGCCGCAGGCCAACGGATGGCAAGCGCTTGCTGGATTTCGAGCCGCCTTCGCCGACCAGGCGTTAGGGACGGCGGTGGGGCGCATGGGAGGCTTTCGCGCTCCACCCGGCCCAGCCCATGGCCGCCTTGCGCGATCCTGAGCGCCAAAAGCAGGAATTCGCCCAAGGGGCGAATTACACGAAAAGGGCGAGGCAGCGCAGCGCACGGGGGAACGCATGCGTTTCCCGAGCAAGGGCTTCCCGAAATGTGAAGCGCAAGGCTGCGGAGCTTCTGCAGCGAAGCGTTATCGGGAAGCCCTCCTGGGCGTGAAGCCGCAAGGCGGCCGGGGGCCGGAGCCGATAGGTGCGCGATTTTCACGCACCTACGGGGTAAAACCTGCATCCCGATTTGTGCGTCCCGCGAAAAACCCCCATAGGTGCGCGATTTCCACGCACCCATCGAGCTTTCTTCAGCGAAATAGCTCTCGAGAGGCCGATGGGTGCGCGACTTTCACGCACCTATGCCCCTTTTTCGCGGTGGCCCTCCCGGCGCTTGTAAATAATCCCCCATAGGTGCGCGATTTCCACGGACCCACAGTGCCTCAGCTCCCTTCCTGCGCGCAGGCCCCGGCCCCTCGCTCGCTGGTTGCGCAACAGGGGCGGCCGAGCCATGCGCCAGAATGTCCGCATTAGGTGATCCACCGGGGCCCTCCTTGAGTTTGCCGCCTTGGCGAAGTCTTCTCGGGGGGCTCCTCTGGCGCGATGCCGCAACCAGCGCTGCCACCGAGCAGGCAACCACACAGGCCACCGGCGCAGCCGAGGAAGCCTCTGAATACAGCCAGCCCGATGGCACCTATAGCGCCAGCCCGCTTCAATGGGTTGAGTATGTGGGCGCGGGCAACGTAGTCCAAGGGACGCATGGAACCCATGTCTCCATCGACACGGCATCCATGTTGTTGACGATGCGCACCCCTGATGGCACCACGACCTTCAAGATCAGCGACGACGTGATGTGCTTCGACGAGGCCGACGGCTCCACCCTTAGTTACATCGCCAACAAGGTCAGCTCGTGTTTGGCCAAGAGCTCCGCCGAAATGGGCCCGCTGCAAGCCGACGGAACCCGCTTGTCCGCGATGGTCTACGGCGACGCCAAGCAGTACCTGTCGTGGACCGTCTTGGGCGGCGTGATCACGCAGATCAGCGCAAGCTGGCACTAAGGCACGCTCTCAGGCCCAAGGTTCAAGCCCCATGCTAAAGGGCTATTCCTCCCACACCAGGGAAAGCTGGCCGCCCTCTTCTTCGATGCTGAGCGCCGTGCCTTCCACCTGGGCCTTCAGCTGCTCATCGGTTATGGCGCCTGGGCCCACCAGCGTATCGGGATCGCACACGACCACGCGCAGCAGGCGGCGCGTGCCCACCTGCGCCATCACGAAAACCGCCAGCAGATCTTCGCCGTCAAGCAACGGATCGCCATGGGCAAACACCTCGCCTTCGGCCACCATGTCAACCAGCATGCTGAAAAGCCCGTCGATGACCTTTTCGCCTAGCGGCAAAACGCACTGGAAATCAAGGTGTCCCAGCTTTTGCAGGCCTTCGGTATAGGCATTGATCAGGCCCCTTGCGTCCTGGCCGGTTTCGTAATGAATCGTCCAGCCCACGCTCTTGCCTTCGTCTTCTGCTGCCATGATCCCTCGCTCTCAAACGATCGGCCACGCTACGCCTGGAAGCGGCGCAAATCGATGCCTTCTTCCTCGGCCAGGCGGCACAAGGACTCCCCGTCCATGCGCTCGACCTCCCACGCATCAGCCATGGCCGCAGGAAAGCCGCTGAACGCGGCGGTGCCATAGTAGTCTTGCAGGTAGTCGCGTAGCTTATCGACATTCACTCGGATTTCCATGCAGCCCCTCTCTCGTTGATGCGCCTCACCATCATAAGGCAATTGGAGGCGGGTTTGCCCTTCGCCTTGCTACTCCGCCCCATCACCGGGCCAGATATCCTCCTCCGCCCCGATCATCTCGGCGAACTCGAACAAGAGGCGGTCGATGCGGACGGTTGTCACGCTCAGCGAGGCACCAAACCTTTGGCGAAACTCGTCATCCAGATAATCCTGGAAGCATACTGACAGCCCGTCGAGCTCGATCAGAAAGTCGTCGTAGCGGCGAATGCATCGGGCAATCTGGCGGTGGTTGTCTATGCCGTCTTCCTCAAAAGCAGTCCATGGCCCTCTCCCCTTTCATCCGTCAAGCCAACAGCAACAGTATCGCTGTTTTTCGCTTTTCGGGTGGGGCGATAATGACACAGGGACTCTTCACCTTGGCTCTTCGGCTCACCATGCTAAACGACCAAGCCGCAGGCCCGCCTTCGGGCCTTGCCCTAACCGCGCTTGGAGCCTTGCCGGCGTATGCCGCCCTTACTGCCTGCGGCCTTGTTCGGACCGATCCCCTTTTGCTTGAAGGCGTTCATCGGCGCCGCGGCGCGCTGCGTCCGGGCATGCGCAACACGAAGCCAGTCTTGCTTTTGGCTACGCTGGGCCATCTGACTCCCCCGCTATCTCCAAAAGCTGCCCAGGGGTGTCGATGATCACGTCGGCCCCGGCGGCCTTTAGCTCCGCCACCTGGCGATACCCCCAGCTCACGCCGACGGCCTTACACCCCGCATTCTTTGCCACCTGCATGTCGCCAGGAGAATCTCCCACATACGCGCAGTTTTCAGGCTTGGTGCCAAGGGCGACCATGACATCCAGCAGGCCCTTCGGGTTGGGCTTGCGCGGCGTGTCGGGCCGCTCGCCGCGGGCAATCTCAAAGATGCCTGGCAGCTTGGCGTTCACCATCGCGGCCACGCCGGCGTCAAACTTGTTGGAGAGCACGGCCAAGGAAACGCCGTGCTCCTTCAAGGCAAGCAGCGTCTCTTGCATGCCAGGATATGCCCTTGAGTGCTTGGTGAACTGGGGGTTCAGCTCCTTCCAACGCGCCAAGGCCTCATCGGTCACAGCCTGCGGTGTGCCTTCCGGCACGGCCTGATACATCAGCGCCAAGGCGCCGTTGCCTACATATCCCTGAATCTCCGCACGCGTATGGGAAGGCATGCCGTATTCCTCCAGCACGCAATTTGTTAGCTCGGCCAGGTCATCGATGGTGTCGATGATGGTCCCATCCAAGTCGAAAACCATAGCGTCCATGTTGCCTACCTCTTGGGCCCCCAGTTGCCGCCCATTCGCGTGATGGCAGGCACGCGGGGCCGATCCGCCAGCTTTTTGCTCCCCCTATACTAACCCTCCCATCAAAAATCGTTCGTAGTTATGGCTTTTAGGGCAGCCAAAAAATTGCGACCTGGGGAAACGCGAAGCAATGGCGGCTTTTCCAAATAACTACGAACGATTTTTCAACAGCGCCTCGAGTATCAGCCCTCCCAACACGCCAACATCCCGCACAAAAAGGCCGATTTTGCGTTTAAACGCAGCCACATAAGGGCTCCGTGTCGGCAAGCGCCGCCGCTGCCCGCTATAATTCCACCAAACACCTGCAACCACAAGGAGGCGCTTATGCAAACCCAAAACGAGTTGCTTCTCGACATCCTGGGATCGAAGGATGTCGCCTTCTTTATCCCCTCCTACCAGCGCCTTTACGCCTGGAAAGAACGCCAATGCAAAGAGCTTTGGCAAGACGTGCACCGCGCGGCCAAGGCCGACCGCAGCCACTTCATAGGCACGCTGCTCTATTCGGATGAAGGAACCGATGCATCCGGCGTGCGCCGCTACGCCGTCATCGACGGCCAACAGCGCCTGACCACGCTCACCCTCATGATCATCGCCTTCACCCGCCATCTCCAGCGCGACGACAAAGCACACGCGCCAGAGCTTGACGCCGAAGCCATCAGGAACCGCTACCTTCTGGTTGGCAGCGCAGAGCCGCCGGCCTGCAAGCTTACCTTGTCCCGCAACGACCGCCCCACGCTGCGTGCCATCGTAGGCGGCCAGCCGCTGCCTGAAAGCGCATCGGAGCGCGTTACGGAGAACCTGGCCTTCTTCGAAGGCCTCATGGCCGAGCCCGATTTTGACCCGCACGCCTTCTGGCAGGGCATCAACCGGCTGTTCGTCATCAAGGCCCGGGTGGAGAAAACCGAAAACGCGCAGCTCATCTTCGAAAGCCTGAACTCGAAGGGCATGCCGCTCACCACGGCCGACCTGGTGCGCAACTACCTACTTCTGGCCGAGACCCACGAGGAGCAAGCGCGCCTGTATGACGAATACTGGGCGCCCATCGAGGGCGTCTTCGTGCCCGACCCGGGCTCACTGCGGCTTGACAACTGCATCCAGGGCTGGCTGTCGGTGCGCTTCCGCAAGGTGCGTGCGAAGGGCGCGCACGAGGTGTATGGCGTATTCAAGCAGTACGTCGAAGACGAGTTCGAAGGCAGCGCCGAAAGCCTGCTCAACGAACTGCGAAGCTTCAGCCTGGTCTGGGCGGAAAATTACCGCTACCACGCCGTGAAGAAATACAAGACCGCCTTCAAATGGGCAAGCATCGGCTCATCGTCGTTGGTGGCCGACCGGCCGAAGAAAGCCATCGAGAACAAAGAGTTCGCGGAAAAATGGCGCCAAAACATGGATGATTTGGACCAGAAGCGATAGGAGGCCAACATGAAAACAAGGCAAGACACGCTGCTGAACTTCATCGGCGCCTCGGACACCCAGCTGCTCATCCCCGTATACCAGCGCGTCTACTCATGGTCACCGCGGCAGTGCGACACCCTGTGGGACGATGCCGTGCGCGCCGGGCTGGCGGGCAACGTCCACTTCATCGGAACGGTACTCTACGCCGATGACCCCAGCGGCGGCGAAGACACCCGTCGCCTAGACGTCATCGACGGTCAGCAGCGCGTGGTCACGGTAAGCCTGCTGATGCTGGCCATTCGCGACTTCCTGACGGAGCGCAGTGCCGACCTGGACGGCACGGACGCAACGGCGCTCGAAGGCCGCTGGCTGCGCTATGGAAAGCAGCCGAAGGTAGTCCTTTCGCGCATGGACCGCGCCACCATGGAAGCGCTGCTTGACGGCACCGAGCTGCCCGAGGAGGACGACCTGTCCGCCAAGGTGGTGGAAAACTACCAGCACTTCCTGGACAAGCTGAAGAAGGCGGCACCCGACGAAATCTTGGCTTTGTGGCGGGGCCTGCAGCTGCTGCTGGTGGTGCTGGCCGAGATGGATAGCACCGACCGGCCGCAACTCATTTTCGAAAGCCTGAACGCCAAAGGCATGCCCCTGACGACCGCCGACTTGGTGCGCAACCTGTTGCTGGTCAACGCCAGCCTGGAGGAGCAGGAACGCCTTTATGCCCGCTACTGGGAACCCGTGGAGAAACTCTATGGCGACGAGGAGGGCTCAACACGGCTGAACGCCGCGCTGCACGGCTGGCTGGCGGTGACAGCACCGCGCCTGCGAGTGCGTGACAAGGACCAAGTCTATAGCGCGTTCAAGCAATACCTGGACACGGTAGAAAACCGCAGCCTGGAAGAGATTCTGATCGGCCTGAAGGGCTTCTGCGAGACCTTCGCCGCCAAGTCCGCCGCCGAGGCCAGCAAGCCTAAGCAGATGGATTGGGACACCAAGCGCTCCGGCCAGCTGATCAGCGAGAAAAAGCTTTTCGGAAGCTGATAGCGAACCCCTATGTAGATCCCTCAGAGGAAAAGAACACCACCAAAAGATACCTAAACTATAATTATTGGTTCTCCCCTACTGGCAAGGTCGTCATCCATCACGTTTTTCGCATGGGCAACTTGCTCCGGAGTCATGCCCAGAACATCAATCGCCAGCAGGGCCCCGTCAGTGCCGAATGAGAATATCGTGCTTCCGTGCAGCAACCGTGCACCTATGCTAGCATTTCCCAGGCGTATGCCCAAACCGTCACGATAAAGTGTCACATCAAACAGGCTGCAGTACGTCTCGGCATCAGCATTCAGCCTAATAGACCCCTCGTCGTCACAGCTAGTGTTTATAGTCTCATCCCTGTACTCATAACCGTTATCCACATTCGTGAAGACGAGTTCCCTCACCTCATACGTCATCGGGTCAACGTTCACCTCAACCAAACCTTCATCAGGACCATAAAACCCCCTATGTCCCACAAGGTCCACTTCGTCACCATAATGCACAATCAGCGCAAAATACGGATCCTCAACAATCCGAAAGCCCACCGCACCGTCCATAATCTCGTAGCCCACAAAAATCAACCTCACAGTCCGCGGAACATCGCATGCTTAATAACCGGATATTTATCACTTTCGGTCTTAGAGAAAATCAACTCCCAATGGCCTGTTTGAATCTTCCTTCCATATAATATCCGACCCGAGGCAGCTGCAGCAGAAATCGACTCCCTGAAGTCGTACAGTATGAATTGCGTCAATAAGCCGTGATTTGCCCCTTTAAAAGAAGGGGTTTCCATTGCTTTCTTAATCGACTCATACATGTGCTTTGTGCCGTTTCCGTGCGTCCAAAAGGAACCACTTGGAGTATCCACAACAAACGACCTAGGCAGATAGGTACCCCTATAGTTGCCCTGAGTTGCAATGATGTGGCGCCACACCGTTGCAGTGTTCTCATTCGAGTCGACCCCAAGCGCTTTCGCGAACGCTCCAACACCTTTCAAACTATCACTGATACTCGTTTGGCCAGACCCGTAGGTCCCAATGTAAAGGCCGCTTGTGCCGCTACCCACATGAATCACCTGATTTCTTCCTGGTGATCCAATCGGGGAACTGCATAAAATCAGCTCTATCAAGCACACTTCGGAATACGTCGCCAGGCATCGAGCCATACACAAACACCCGCGAAGGCTCAATTTCCGCCACCATCGCCTCAAGCCCGGCTTTAAAATGACGCCTATTCTCCTTGCCCCTTATACATCCATACGTGCTAACAACAACCGGGCTGCCCTTCTCGATGCCAGCGAATGCGACTTTTTCTGGAAACAAAATCTCGGTATAGGTGCGCCCATCGCCCCACCTCACAAGGGGAATAACATTCGACCCGTTGCGCTGATAGTAGCTCCCAATGGCTCGACTCTTGTATATGTTCCCTATTTGCACGGCCAAAGAAGCGTCTCGATATAGCGAGTTGTCTGTCGGAACGAGAGCGCTAAATGAAGCGAATTCCTCTATGTAGAGTTCGGGCTGGCGAAGGACATCCGCAAATTCTATGTCCATTTCGAAAAAGCAAAGAGCCTCGTTGCTTGTCGGAGGAAACCCCCTCTTGGAAAAAGGGGTAAATCCGTTTAACCGCCCAATATGATTCGGCGTGTATATATGAGGAATCTCAAAAATTCCATCGAAGCGAGCACCACGTACGAGTTCTGGATTGAAGCCGTCATCGATCATTGCCTTACTCTTAGGCACTATTCCTCCTCAGAATTGTTTCGAATACGCACTAGAACAATTTTTCATCGCAAGCCGCAACCGAAAAATTCCGAGTATTCTTGATTTCGATTCAAGGTGCACGGGCCATTTACGTCTGAATCCCAAACAAAATCAGGAAGATCTCAAGTTTAGGAACCATCTAGGGATTATTCATTTTATGAAGTAAAATATATGCAGCCATGAACATAAATTCATAAATAGAGGTTCATCGATGAATGAAATAAGTAATATAGGTAAAAATATTAAACAGGCAAGGACGGGCGCCGGGCTCACCCAAAGAGAGCTCTCCGAACGAAGCCATATATCAACCACTCAGCTGAGCGCATACGAAAACAGCAAGCAACTTCCTGGCTTGACAAACCTGGCCGTAATAGCCAATGCGCTCAATACCTCCATCGACTACCTATATTACGGAGATAGCTCCGAATCGTTTATAACCTCGGCTTCCAGCAAGGGTAAGGCAATAGCAAACTGCATCTTCAACCTATGGAATCAAGGAGTACTTTGCGCAGATTTCAAAACAGAGTACGAAGACTACGCTCGCACAATTTTTTACTACGGCCGTCTAAATGTCTGTTGCAACGAAACAATGCGTTTGTTGGAGTTCCTCAATGACTTCAGAGGACGAATAGACAATTTCGACAACCCAGATGACTATCTTGAACAGACACTCAACTCCTTTGCCAAGGAAATCGATCGGAATCTTAACCACTAAACAATAAGCAGCCGTCACGACCAGCGGTGTCAACATGATTTCCCAACAACGAAAAAACCTCCCAATCGGGAGGTTGAACAACCATGGTGGACCGTCGGGGACTCGACCAGCCGCGGCGCTGCGCTTGCGTCTGGGCACGTCGCGCTTCGCGCTCCTCAGAAAACAGCCCACTGGGCTGTTTTCCCCTCACGGGGTTCGAGTCCCCGGGAGATCCCCAACAACGAAAAAACCTCCCAATCGGGAGGTTGAACAACCATGGTGGACCGTCGGGGACTCGAACCCCGGACCTTGGGATTAAGAGTCCCCTGCTCTACCAACTAAGCTAACGGTCCAAAAAGTGCTTGAATATATTAGCACAGCTTTACGCTGTGCGTACTGCAAATTTTGAAATCGAGCCAATTCGCAGCAAACGCCCCGCCGACTTCCCTATTCCGCCCAATAATCGATGGGCTCGTACTTCTTCACCAGCTCCAGGCGCAGCGCCTCGATGGTGGAGCAGTTGGCGATGACCGTCACCGGCTCCCCGATGGCCGCCAAGTCGCGCACCAGCTGGGCATAATCGGTCTGCACGGTCATCTTTTCCGGCATCACGCCGGCCCGCAGCAAACGCTGCTGCATGTCCTCGTAGCGCGGCCCGCCGACGATGACCCGCGTATCGGGTGTGATCAGCTTCTCCCAACGCACGTCCTGGATCCATTCGGTGGAAAGGCCGTCCATGATCTCCATGCCCAGCAGGCACACCAAGTTCTGCGGCAGTTGATCCTCGCCCGCAATCATGTTGATCAGCTGGTTGCAGCCAGCGGTGTTCTTCATCAGCAGCAGGCGCGTCTGGGTGTCCTCCACGTTGAAGATCTCGAAGCGATGCGCCGCATGCACGAAGCTCCCCAACGCCTCGGCCGCCTTGTCCTCGGGGACGCCCGCCGTAAGCAGCCCTGCGAAGGCGGCTGCCGCGTTATACACGTCATAACCGGCACGAATGTTCACCGGCAGCTGACGCAGCTCGCCATTGACGCGAACGGTCAGCGTGCAGCTTTTCTCCTGCTTGTCGGTCACGTCCACCACCGCAATGTCGGCCGCATGATGCTGCCGCCCGCAGGCAGGGCACCGGTACGTTCCCAGGTGTGCGAACGTCCGGTGCGAAAATTCCAACGGCTGGCCGCACGCAACGCATTCAACCACCTGGTCATGGTCGGCAATGCCTTCGTCATAGGGATTGCATTCCACGCCAAACCACACCACCTGGTTGGGAACCGCGTCAGCAATGGAGGCCGTCACCTGGCAGTCGGCGTCAAGCACCAGCACCGTGTCCGGCGAAGACTTGATGGCCTCGATGATGTAGTCACGCGCCGTGGTCCACGTGGGATAGCGGTCCACTTGGTCCCGGTACAGGTTGGTCACAACCATGACCTGCGGATACATAGCCGGCAGCACGCGCTTGGTGGCGCCTTCGTCGCTCTCGATGACCGCCCAGTCGCTGGCCCGCTTGCCACCAAGCGAGCTGTCAAGGCACAGCGTGGTGGCAATGCCTTGTGCCATGTTGGTGGACGACGGGTCGTATGCCGCGCCGCCATAGGCGTTGATGATGGCCTGCTGCACCATGTGCGTGGTGGTGGTCTTGCCGTTGGTGCCGGTGATGACGATGGTGTTGTGGCCCTCGCTCAACTCATGGATCAGGTTCCCGTCGATCTTGAGCGCCAGCATGCCTGGCAGGGCGCGCGCCGTGCGTCCCAAAGCGCGCATGATCTTGTACGTGGACTTGCACACGGCAATGGCCGCGGTCTTCTTGACTGACATAGCGAAATCCTCCTAGAGGACTCAGATTTTCCCGTGCGCCCATTGTAATGCCACCTTAGGGCAAACAGTCAAGCGCGTGGCGAAGACCACCGGCGGCCGCATGCGCCTAGCCAAGCCAGGCGGCAATCTCCGCATCTCCCGCGGATGCCTCGAAACGCTTGGCGTTTCCCCAGGTAACGCCTGCGGCTGCAGTCTTCAGCTCGGACAGGCTGCCGTCGATGCCGCTGCTGCCCGACGTGCAGAACGGCACCACCGTCTTGCCCGCAAGGTCGACATCGTCAAGCAGCGTCAAAATGATGCGCGGCGCCTTGCCCCACCAGATGGGGTACCCCAGGTAGATGGTGCCATAAGCCGACATGTCAGGCACGCCGCCCGCAATCTCGGGACGCGGGGTGCCCTCGTTCTGCTCAGCCGAGGCGCGCGTGGAGGAGTCGTTGTAGTTCAGGTCCTCGGACGTGTAAGCCACGGCCGGCTCCAAGCGCTCAAGCGTAGCACCGGCGACCGCAGCCACCTTCTGCGCCACGCCCCAGGTGTTGCCCGTGGCCGAGAAGCACAGCACCAGTGCCGCGGAAGCCGCGCCGCTCGTCCCAGCGGCGACACTAGCGGCGTTGTTGGCGTTTGCGGCGTTGCCTTCCCCTCCCGTGGCATTGGCGTTGCTGGCCACGTTGCCCGATGCCGCGCTGTTACCCGCGGTCGAGCCGCCCGCGCAACCCGGCAGCGTCAAGGCGGCAAGGCCTGCGCCTATCCCCGCCAAAAAGCTGCGTCGACTGATCATGGTAGCCTCCTAAAAAAGGAGAGGCCCAAAGGCCCCTCCCCTCAAACATTCCTACAGATACGGCGTCACGAAGGACTCAAGCGCGGACCCCGACGCGCGGTTCAGCACCTGGCCGCTCACCACGGTGGCCCCAGGGGCGCTGGGCTCCAGCGATGCGGCCGTCTTGCCCATGCCGCTGCCGCCCGACGTGGCAAAGCAGACGATGGTCTTGCCCGCCAGGTCGTATTCCTCCAGGAAGGTGTTCACGATGGTGGGCGCGATATACCACCAAATGGGGAAGCCCAAGAAGATCACATCATAATCGGCCATGTTGTCCACATGCGTTGCCACGCCTGGCCGGCTGGATGGGTTGTTCATCTCGACGGAGCTGCGGCTGCTCTTGTTGGTCCAGTCCAGGTCGGCCCGGGAATACGGCTGCTCGGGAACGATCTCGAACAGGTCGGCACCCGCCGCATCGGCCACCTTGCGGGCCAGCTTCTTGGTCGTTCCGCTGGCGCTAAAATACGCCACCAATGCCTTTGTCATGTCGGTCTCCTTTTCGGTCAATCACGCAAAAGCGGGTTACAGGCTCTGCTCCAGGATGGCGCGGACGTCTTCGGGCGTCAACACCTTGTAGCCGCCGGTCAAGATGATGGTACCCTTGGCTATGTCTTCCAGATCGGCCTGCGTGGCGCCCAACTCGGACAGGCTCATGGCCAGCCCCAGCTCGCGCATCCAGGCTTCCATGGCAGTCAAGCCCTCCTCGGCCACCTGCTTGTCGGTCTTACCTGCGGGGTCCACATCCCACACGTTAACGGCAAAGCGCACAAACTTCGGCAGGCCTGCGTCCATGATGAAGCGGTAATACGGCAGGCTTACGGCCGAAAGCGTCATGCCATGGGTGGCGTCAGTCACAGCGCCAGTAGCCTGGCCCAGCATGTGCACCATCCAGTCGGTGGACTTGCCGCGGGACACCAGCGTGTTCAGGGCCCAGGTGGCAGCCCACATGATGTTGCTGCGGGCCTCTAGGTCCTGGTCGTTGGCATGGGCCTTGCGGCCATTCACGATGACGGAGCGCATCAGGCCCTCGGACAGGTAGTCGCTCACGTTGTCGTCTTCGCCGCTGAAATACTGCTCGCAGATGTGGTTGAAGATGTCGTAGACGCCGGCCACCATTTGGCGATGCGGCAGGCTGAGCGTGAACTTCGGGTTCAAGATGCTGAAGCGCGGCATAACCTCCGAGCTGGCGAAGACATGCCCGATCTTCAGCTTGGCCTGGTGGTTGGTGATGACGGCGCCGGCGTTCATCTCCGAACCGGTGCCCGCCATAGTGAGCACGCAGCCTACGGGAACGATTTCGCAGGTAGGCTCCTCAAAGCGCACGTAGTACTTCTCCCAAGGGTCCTCGTCGCAGTTGACGGACACCGACACGGCCTTGGCGTAGTCGCACACGCTGCCGCCGCCCACGGCCAAAAGTAGGTCAGCCTGGGCCTCGCGCGCTATGCCTACGCCCTCGCGCAACTTCTCGATGGTGGGGTTGGGCATGACGCCGGCAATCTCGGTGACCGTCTTGCCCTTCTCCTTCAAAACGGCCATCACCTGGTCATACACGCCGTTTTTCTTGACGGAGCCGCCGCCGTAGATCATCACGACGTTGGGCCCAAAGCCCTCAAGCTCGGCGCCTAGGGACTCCAGGGCGTCTTCGCCGAAGTACAGCTTGGTGGGGTTATGGTAGGTGAACGTTCCTTGCATGCGTTGTCCTCTTTCTTGCCTTCGGATTTGCTATGATGGTGTCATCTTAAAACCTAAACCTAACTTTAGGTCAAGCTTAATCGGGAGGTTTTTATGTACTCCATCGGCCAAGTATCAGAAATGTTTGACATTCCGGTTTCCACACTGCGCTACTACGACAAGGAAGGCCTGTTCCCAGGCCTTAAACGTTCCTCGGGCATTCGCCGCTTTGGCGAAGACGAGCTGGAGCTTCTGCGCGTCATCGAATGCCTGAAGAAGTCCGGGCTGGAGATCAAGGACATCAAGCAGTTCGTAACCTGGATAGAGGAAGGCCCCTCAAGCTACGGCAAGCGCAAGCAGCTGTTCGAGGACCGAAAGGCCGCCATCCAGCAAGAGATCGACCGGCTGAACAAAAGTCTGGCCATGATGGAATTCAAGTGCTGGTACTACCAGACGGCCCTGGAAGACGGCAACGAGGAGCGCCTGAGCGCCATGATGCCCGACTGCTTGCCGGCAGGCGTGCAGGAGATTTACGACCGCGCCCATGCGGAAGATGCCCAAGAAGGCAAGGACGACGGCGAAGGGACGGGCCATGGAAACGCGCGGTAACGCAAACGCCAAGCAGGTCTTGTTACTGCTCGGCCCCGGCTTTGAGGACGCCGAGGCGGCGGTGGCGCTTTCAGCATGCCGCTGGACGCAGTACCGTGCGCACCTTACCCCCATCCAAGTAACGGTCACAGGCCTGTCGAACGCCATCGAAGGCCGCTTTGGCACCATCATCCCCCGCGACTTGCCACTTGACGCCGTGGACCCCGTCGCCTTCGACGCCGTGATTATTCCCGGAGGTTTTCGCGATCACGGCTTTGAGGACGTCTATCGCGAAGACGTGCTCGGCCTGGTAAGGCGCGCGCATGAGGCGGGCGCCTGGGTGGCCACCATGTGCGTGGGCGCCTTGGTTGCGGCGCGCGCCTGCATTTTGGAGGGCGCGCAGGCCACCACCTACGAGTTCAGCCGGCATAGCAACTACGCCATCCTGGAGGAATGCGGATGCCACAGCGTGCACAAGCCCGTGTGCGTGAGCAATCGCGTCATCTCGTGCTCGGGGCCGGCCTACACCGAAGACGTGATGGACGAGCTGCTTCGCCAGCTGCTCGGGCAAGAAGCCGCCGAGCTGCAGACCTTCCGTCGTGGGATTTCGCCCGAGCGTTAGGCTTTTTGGGCTGGCTGGTTGCAGCCCGTGGCCACAAAGGGGGGCGGCTCCGCATGGCTTGGCTCCGCGCCCCCAAGGCCCCAATCCCAGTCGCTCAGACAGTCCTCCTTCGGGGAAGGCCCGCGGGGCCTTCCCCTCGTGCGGAACTCGCTTTGTGGGCTTGGGGCCTGGGGCTTAGCCACTCGCAAAACCGCCCTTTCAAGCCGCCTGGCCAGGCCCCGGGACCCGCCGCCTGGCCACGCTTCGCCGCCAGACCACCCCCTTTGTATGGACCCCGCGCCGAAATCGTTCGTAGTTATCGCCTTGCGAGCGATTCAAAAATCGCGACCTGGGGTTTTGTTGAAGGAGACGCCACTTTCGGAATAACTACGAACGATTTTGACGCGGGGCCCAGACACACCAGGGCCAGATTAGCGCTCGTAGCGACCCTTGGCATCAGGCTCCAACCCGCCCTCCCGCACAAAAAAAGGCGGCTGCCCCTGGCAACCGCCCCTAAACATCTCCCGTGCGCGTGAGCGCCCGAAAGCGCCCAAGCCCTGCGCTTACGTCAGGCCCTCGATCGGCGCCTCCTTGGCCGCCCGGTCCTCTTCGCCAGCTTGGCGAATGGCAGCACGCCTGATCTTGCCGTTGACGGTCTTAGGCAACTCGTCCACGTATTCCACCACGCGCGGATACTTGTACGGCGCGGTCTGGTTCTTCACCCATTGCTGCAGCTCACGCGTCAGCGAGTCGCTGGGCCTAAAGCCAGGCGTCAGCACGATGGTGGCCTTCACGGCCTTGCCGCGCAGCGGGTCAGGCACGCCCGTGACGGCGCACTCGCGCACAGCCTCGTGCTCCAAAAGGACGCTCTCGATCTCGAAGGGCCCGATGCGATAGCCGCTCGACTTGATGACGTCGTCGTTTCGGCCCACATACCACAGGTAGCCGTGCTCATCCAGCCAGGCGGTGTCACCGGTGTGGTACCACCCATCGTGCTTGGCCTCGGCGGTCTTCGCGGCGTTGCGGTAATACTCCATCATGATGCCCGGCGCACTGCCCTCAAGGCGGATGCAAATCTCGCCCGCCTTGCCCACGCGGCACTCGGTGCCGTCATCGGCCTGAATCTGGATGTCATACAGCGGCACCGGCTTGCCCATGGAGCCCGGGCGCGGCTTGGAGTTGCGCAGGTTGGCGATGGTCAGCGGCGTCTCCGTCTGGCCAAAGCCCTCGTAAATGGTAAGCCCCGTATGCTGCAGCCAGAAGTCGTACAGGTCGGGGTTCAAGGCCTCGCCCGCCGTGGTGGTGTGCACCAGCGAAGACAGGTCGAAGGAATCGATGTCCTCCTGCATGATCATGCGATACATGGTGGGCGGGCAGCAGAACGTGGTCACGCGGTACTTCGCAATAAGCGACAGGATTTCCCCCGCGTGGAAGCGGTCGAAGTCGTACGTCAGCACCGCGGCCTCCATCAGCCACTGGCCATAGAACTTGCCCCAAACAGCCTTGCCCCAACCGGTGTCGGCAATGGTGAAGTGCAGGCCGTCGGGCTCAACGCAGTGCCAATGCTTGGCCGTCATCAGGTGCGCGATGGCGTACTCGGAGTCATGCAGCACCATCTTGGGCTCACCCGACGTGCCGCTGGAGAAATACATGAGCATGGGGTCGGCCGCGCGCGTGGCAATCGGGGCGAAGTCCGCCGAGGCCGCACTGACGCCGGCGTTGAAGTCCAGCCAGCCTTCGCGCTTGGCGGCAAGCGTGCAAATTTCATCCGATTGCGGCACCGGCACCGAGCACCCCAGACCGCCCGCGCCGCCGTTGACCAGGATCTTCGTCTTCAGCGACGGGCAATCGGCCTCCACGGCGTCAATGGCCTGGGCAATGTCGCCCAAATCCGTGACCACGACGGCCTTGATGTCGGCCCCGTTGATGCGGTACGTCACGTCGCGCTCTTTAAGCATGAACGTGGCCGGCACCATGACGGCTCCCAGCTTGGCCAAGGCCACGGCCGTGAACCAGAACTGGTAGTGGCGGCGCAGGATGACCATCACGTAGTCGCCCTTGCCGATGCCCTGCTCAGCCAGGTAGTTGGCCGTCTTGTCTGACCAATACTTCATGTCGGCGAAGGTGAAGACGTGCTCCTCCCCTTCAGGATTGCACCACACCATGGCGCAACGGTCGGGATCGTTGACGGCGATGTCATCTACCACGTCATAGCCGAAATTGAAGTCGCGCGGACAGCGGACATCGAATTGGGTCAGAACATTATGCTTGTCGTATGCCTCGACGACATAGCGCTCGTTGATATTCCTCATGTTAGAAGGTTTCACTTTCTGGATTATGTAATGCGGATACGGGAGTTAGCTTTTTAACGGCGCATCCGGTATGTGCCTGCAGGCGGACCGGAGCGCCTAGCTAATGTATCCGGTGCGGGGAGGAATGGTTATCGCGATGAACGTAACCGGCTTCCCGTCGATGGCGATCATGCCGTGGCCCTTGCCGGAATCGTACATCAGCAAGTCCCCGGGGCCGACTTCCATGGTGCGGTCCTCGTAGGCAAAGCGCATGCGGCCCGAGATGACATAGTCGATTTCCTGGCCCTTGTGGTGGGACAGGTGGATGGGCTTCTGCTGTTCTTCCTCCGAGAACGGCTGCGTGACCAAGAACGGCTCGGCCAGGCGGTCCTTCAGGTACTGAGCCTTGTGCAGGTACTCAAAGCCGCCGTGGCGCTGGATGGAAAGGCCTTCGCTGGCAGGAGTCAACACGTAGTTGTTCAGATGCGGGGCCTCGCCCGTCAGGATTTCCACGACGTCGACGCCTAGCTTCTCGGCGCACTTAGCAAGGAAGGTGAAGGAAGGGTCCTGCTGGCCAGATTCCTGAGCGGCGTATTCCGCCACGCTGCGGCCGGTGGCCTCCGCCATTTCCTGCATGGTCAGGCCCATGTCCTCACGCAATGCCTGGATGCGTCCGCAGACCTCTTCGATGTTCATGTTAACTTGCATGGTGCTACCTCACTTGAGACGCTGCCTTTCAAGTAAACTAGATTACCATAAACT
>R11__coassemble_376_pt1 | contig 30368 bp, 34 predicted proteins | sample R11__metabat2_high_PE_020 | metagenome-assembled genome bin R11 | reverse complement strand
AAAAGGCCCGGACGAATCCGGGCCTTGTGAGTTTGGTGGAGCATAGGGGGATCGACAAACTGCTCCCTCCGGTCGCATTTTGGTACGTCGCGGCATAGCCGCTCCTTAGGATTTCCTACAAACGTGCCACTGGCACGTTTGCTTGACGGAAATCCCTCTCACGGGGTTCGATCCCCGCCTTCCTTACTCGAGAAAAACAAAAAGGCCCGGACGAATCCGGGCCTTGTGAGTTTGGTGGAGCATAGGGGGATCGAACCCCTGACCTCATGGCTGCCAGCCATGCGCTCTCCCAGCTGAGCTAATGCCCCAAAGGCAAGAAATTATTATACACGCGAAGAAATTCGAGTCAATACCTAATTAGAAGAAATTAGTCATCCAGACTTCCAATAGGAAGAATCTCCTCTTCTTCCTCCTCGTCATCCAAGAACGGACCGAAGACCGGCTCGCCATCCTTGAACAGCTCAACTACGCCCGTCAGCACGTCCACATACTGATAGGACTGGCGAGCCGTACGACCGCGCTTGCGGTCGACTTCCATAATGAAGAGCTGCGGATGAACCTGGGTCAACTCGCCTTCGTTAACCAAGATCTTGGAACGTCCCATATTGGCACGAACCTTCAGACGCTGGCCGACATAACCCGTCAGCGTCTCACGAATGTTATCGATAATTTGTGCTTGCTGTGCAATATCCATGCTTAACCTTTGCTTATGCGCGTACGTACAGACAGATTCCAAGCGCGCATTATATCACGCACGTCAAGCATTCACAAATTAAACTAATCCCGCAACAACCGGCCCAACGTGGTGAAGTCATCCTCAAGAGCCGCCCGCTTGCTGCCGTCATACAAAGCAGCCGCCGGATGGTACACCGGAAAGACCTTGAACTTCCCTGCCATCTGCAAGCTTCCATGTAACCGCGTTATGCCCTGCTCCGTCTTCAGGATGAACTTTGTAGCAAAATTGCCCAAAGTCACAATGTATTCGGGATCGATCGTGCGCGTCTGTTCACGCAGGAAATCCGCGCAGGCCTGAATCTCCTCTACCCGCGGATCGCGGTTTCCCGGAGGACGGCATTTCAATACATTGGCGATAAAGATGTCTTCCCTGCTCAGGCCAGCATAGCCCAAAAGTTCATTCAAGTACTTTCCAGCAGCTCCCACAAATGGCTCGCCCTGCAAATCCTCGTTTTTTCCTGGAGCCTCGCCTACGATCAATACCCGAGCTTGCGGGTTTCCTACACCAAAAACCGTCTGCGTGCGCCCCTCGCATAAAGCACAGGCATGGCAACCCTGCACCCGCTGCTGCAATTCGGACAAAGGAATGTGCGGTCTTGCAACCATGATCGTCCCCTAGACATAAACACGCGACAAGCGCGCGCCCAAATGACAGCACATCTCAGTTGGGGCAAGCGAAGCTTCGTCAGCCAGCTCCTCCATGTCAATATGGGCATCACCCTGCCGTCCGACCAGAACCACCTCATCACCCACCTGGGGGTCAAGGCGCGGCCTTCCGACACGCGTGCGTAAATCAACCTCAAAGGAGCACTGGTCCATCCCGATTGTGCCCACCTGTCGCATCAGCTGGCCAGAATACATTACCTGAAGTCGGCCTGAAAGCATGCGAGGCAGACCGTCTGCAAACCCTAGAGGAATCGTGCAGATCTTGGAGCTTCCCACGCTGCGATATGTCAGACCCGCCCCTACGCCTTCGCCAAGCGGAACGTTGTTCACATCGGTTATGCGCGCACAAATGGTCATGGCAGGCCGCAAGTCAATCAATCCGCGCGTCTGAACGCAGGGGTGATACCCATACAACCCCACATCCAGACGGGCCATGTCAAAGTGAAGCTCGGGGTAACGCACAAGGGCCGCCGTATCAGCGCAGTGCACGATTCCCGGCTTAAAGCCTGCCGCAGCCATGGCATTGACGGCATCCACAAAACGTGTAGCCTGCATCTGCAGGTCCATGTTTTCCGGCCCTTCAGCCGTAGCCAACGTGGTGAAGACCCCTTGCAAGTCCAGCGCACGGTGGAAACCGACCTGCATCATGAATTGGCATACCTGGTCATAACGAAGCCCGGTGCAGTTGGTGCCTGTATTAACCGAAAGATGATAAGGGGCCATCAAGCCAAGGGAGTCCGCTGCCTCCGCATACTGGATGGCGAATTCGCTTGACTGGATGGCGGGCATGACCTTATAGGCCAGCAAAAGCTGAATTGCCGAAGCAGGGGGCTGCGTCATCAGCAAAATGGGCGCATTGATAAGGGCTTCGCGAAGCGCTATGGCCTCATCGATGGTAGCCACGCCCAGGCAATCAGCGCCGGCATTCAACGCGGTCTTGGCCACGCGTGGCGCACCATGACCGCAAGCGTCAGCCGAAACCACGGCCATCATGCGCTTCAAGCCGCCCACACGATGCTTCGCTTGCACGCAGTTGTTGCGAATGGCGCCCAAGTCCACTTGGGCCCACGCCCAGCGTCGGTCCCTATCAGCAATCTCCTTCAGCTTCTCCGGATCAAACTGATACGGCTCACGCTCTGCTGGCTGCAAGCTTTCCTCGTCGTAGTGCGACTGGCCCTCAGCCCTTTGCTTGCGCCTGCCGAAAGCAGTAAAACCACCTACGATTTCCGTCACGCGAAAGACCTCCTGTTCGTTTTTCTCAAGCAAAAAGTATAGCATCGCCTGCTTCGGCAAGGCTTTGCAGCCTCAACCCCGAAGAAGGCTCCACAATCAAAGGCTTTCCCCGAAAAAAGCCCCTCCTTGCAAAGCCCTAAGGCAGCAATTCCCTTGACGGGGCTATCATGGACGTATCTTCCATCGATTACCACGGAGGCCTTTCCATGACGGTTTTGGAGCAACTGGCATTATCCGCCCAGCAGCGAGTTGCAGCAGCAAAGGAAGCTGCACCCCTCAATGAACTGCGGGAGTCAGCGCTGACTATTGCGTATGCGCAACGCGAAGGCAAAGCCAACGACCCCTGCCCTGCCCGCGACGAGACTCCTCGAGGACCCTTGTTCGGCTTTGGCGCCACGCTGGTCAAACCCACCGTGGCCTTCATACCCGAAATCAAGAAGGCAAGTCCCACCCAAGGCGTCATCGTCGAAGACTTCAACTATGAGGAAATCGCCCAAGACATCGAAGCTGCCGGCGCCGAAGCCCTCAGCTGCCAAACGGAGCCACAGCTTTTCCAAGGCTCGGAGGAGATCTTTGGCTATTGCCGCCTGGCCCAGGGCCTGCCCATGCTCAGGAAAGATATCGTGGTCGACGAATACCAGCTGTACCAGTCAAAGCTGTTAGGCGCCCAAGCCATCTGGCTTATGGCTTCCCTGGCTGACAAACCCACGCTTAAGCGTTACTTGTCCATCTGTGATGAATTGGCGATGGACGCCTTGGTGGAAGCCAACACATTTGAGGACATAGCCACGGCCGACGCCGCGGGAGCTCGCATCATCTGCGGCAACAACTGGAGCTTCGAAGACGCCAAGCCCTCTTTGACCAGGGCTCAGGACCTGCGACGTCTGATTCCCTGGGATTGCGTGTACGTGATCAACGGATGCATGCGCACCGCCAAAGACGTGGCCAAGATGGCCCGTGCCGGCGCCGACGCCCTCATTATCGGCCAAGCCTTCATGCTCGCCGACAACAAAAAGGCGCTGCTTGATGAATTCAGGGCAGCAGCTGCTGAAGCCGTACATGACCACGAATAGCCCTAGCCAAAGCATATAGCCAAAGCGAAAACGCAAGCCAAATGCCATCAGGCTTCCAGTCGGCATAGACCATGAAAAAGGCAACTCATTTGAGTTGCCTTTCTTATTCATATATTGCCAAGAAGGACGCTTTCTCTTTTGGCTGTCCAGAGCAGCCGCCCTTCCCGATTGGTTAGTGGCCGCCGCCGGCCATCATCTTTGCAGCATGCGGCAATGCCTTGACCACGCCATCCCAGTTTTCACGGGCAGCCTTTTCGGAGCCCGGGAAGTTGATGACGATGCAGCGTCCGCGCTGCATGCAGACGGCACGGGACAGCATGGCAAACGGCGTAATCTGCAGGCTGTGATAACGCATGGCCTCAGCAATGCCTGGCACGTTGCGATCGCACACAGCAGCCGTGGCTTCGGGCGTCACATCGCGCAGCGACAAGCCGCTGCCGCCACACGTCAGGCAGATATCAACCTTCAAATCATCGGCAGCACGAACGATCTCGGCCGAGATTTGGTCCTGCTCGTCCTTCACGACCACATGGCTGGCGCAAGTCCACCCGTTGTCGGCTATAAGCTGTTCAAGGGCGGCACCCGCGGTGTCCTGCTTCATGGATCGGGTATCCGAGCAGGTGATAATGGCAAAAGTCAGGTTCTCTTCAGACATGCAAACTTCCTTTCAATCTTTCGAAGTGCAGGGCATGCGTCCTACAGCGGAACGTCTTCGTTAACGTCAATCAAAATGCAATCAACCCAATCGCCGGCGGCCTTGGACTCAAGCCCTTCCGGGAACACCGCCAGCACCGTGCTGCGCTGAAGGGCACCAAAGCTGCCAGAGCTCTGATTCCTATCAGGCGTGACCACCAGATCGCCCTGGTCATCACGCGTCAAGGTGCCACGCGTGTAGATGCGGCGAGGATCCTTCTTCTTCATGTCCTTGACCAGTTTGGCCTTCACAGAGGGACGCTCAAAGCGCCCAAAGCCCTGCATTTTGCGAAGCGCCGGGCGAATAAGCAGCTCAAAGCCGCAGTACGCGGCAGCGGGATTGCCTGGCAAACCAAACACCGGTGTGCCATCCACCAATCCGAACGTCTGGGCCTTACCCGGGCGCATATTAACCGTGGTCATCATGAGCGTGCCCAAGGATTCGACCACCTTCTTGATGAAGTCGAAATCGCCATTGGCGGCACCACCCGTGGTCACCACGAAGTCATATTTCGCAGCAGCGTCTTTCACCGCTTCTGCCAGGCCTTCGAAGGTGTCCTTCGTTATCGGAAGCACCGTAGGGATGGCCCCCGCAGCTTGGGCGCAAGCTGCCATAGCGTAGCTGTTGGAATTGCGGATCTTGCCAGGAGTGGGCAAAACGTCAGGGTCCACCAACTCCGAGCCCGTAGCGATGATGGCCACGGTCGGGCGGCGATGCACCATGATGCGGGTATTGCCCGTGCTGGCCAAGAAGCCCACGCCTGCCGTGGAGATTGCTTCCCCGGCCGCAACGATGACTTCTCCCTGCTTGGCCTCTTCGCCCGCCAAGCGCACATTGCTGCCTTGCTTGGTGGGAGCCACGAAGCTCACACGGCTACCCAGGCGGCCGTCACCCGAAATCACTCCCACGATCTCATACTTGACCACGGAATCAGCCACGGCCGGCAACGGAGCGCCCGTCATGATGCGCACGCATTGGCCTTCTTCGATTTCGCCATCATAGAAGTCACCGGCGGCAACTTCCGCTACAACGTCAAGGCAAACGGGGTTCTCCTCCGTGGCGCCTTCCAGTTGAGAGGCACGCAGCGCAAACCCGTCCATAGCGGAATGGTCAAAGGGAGAGACGTCGATATCGCTGGTCAAGTCAACTGCCGCCACGCGGCCTGCCGCCTCCAGCAGGGAAACCTCTTCGGCTGGCAACGGAGCGACCCGGGATAAGACCAGTTCACGGGCCTCCTCGGGAGTAACCATATCAAGCACGTAAATCCTCCTTGCTTGTAAGTATTTTTGTCCGCTTATTATATCCCGCTATGAAGAGGCAAAACGAATCAAGGGGCAAAACAGCCGCAAAATGTACAATGTGCATAGTTATCGTTTTCGCCCGGAGGAAGCCATGAGCATCTATCAAAACGTATCTGCGCACCCAAGCGCCGCATTATCTCCCTTGGCAGGCATCGTGGGCGATGTCCGCATTGGCCCGAACGTCTGCATTTTGGCCGGCGCACAGCTACGCGGAGATTGCGGCCAGCATATCGAAATAGGCGCTGGCTCCAATATCCAGGAAAACGCAACCATCCATGTCGGTCAAAGTTCTTCCACCGTCATCGGCAAGAACGTGACCATAGGCCATGCTGCCATACTGCATGGCTGCACCGTCGAAGACGATGCGCTCATAGGCATGGGCTCCATCGTTTTGGACGGGGCGCACATCCGGTCGGGAAGCCTTGTTGCGGCAGGGGCTTTGGTCACCGGCGGCAAGGACTTTCCAGAGAATTCCCTGATCATGGGCAGCCCCGCTCGCGTTGTCCGAGAGCTTTCGCCCGAAGAGGTGGAATCCATGGTCAAGCGTAATGCAGCGGAGTACCGTCAGGTGGCAACCGACATGCTTTCCGAAGGCGTGCTCGAACATCCCACGTAGAACAAATAGGCTGCCTATTGGCTTTCCGTTCCATCGATGATGCATGGGTGGTTTTTCGTTTGTGTGGTAGTTTTCTAAGAAATTTGCCGTTAATGTGGTAATAAATTTTTAATTACCACATTAACGTACATTATTTTAAATATTTACCACAATAATGCACTTTGCCCTATAAGAGCACGCTTGAGCCAGCCTTCTTCACCTCATCCAACGCCCGCAAAGCCCACTGCAGGAAAGTGGCCGCCCCTAGAGGCGGCCACCCAGAATCGCACTTGCAAGGCAAGGGCATTTCAGCCCCTATGCGCCTAGCGCTTGATGTTGTAGAAGGCGTCAAGACCGGCATACTTGGCCTGGGAATCCAGCTCTTCCTCGATGCGGATGAGTTGGTTGTACTTGGCCACGCGGTCGGAGCGGCACGGAGCGCCCGTCTTGATCTGGCCCGTATTGCAAGCAACAGCCAGATCCGCGATGGTGACGTCCTCGGTCTCGCCAGAGCGGTGGCTCATGACGCATGCATAGCCTGCCTGCTTTGCCATCTCGATGGCCTCTAAGGTCTCGGTCAGGCTGCCGATCTGGTTAACCTTGATCAGGATGGCGTTGGCGCAACCGAGCTCAATGCCCTTGGCCAGACGCTTGGAGTTGGTGACAAACAGGTCGTCGCCCACCAACTGCACGCGGTCGCCGATGCGATCGGTCAGGGCCTTCCAACCATCCCAATCTTCCTCGGCCATGCCGTCTTCGATGGAGATGATGGGGAACTCGTCGACCAAGGCCGCCCAGTAATCGACCATTTCGTCGCTAGTCAGCTCGCGGCCTTCACCCGCCAGCACATACTTGCCCGTCTCGGCGTTATAGAACTCGGTGGAAGCCGGGTCCATGGCGAACATGATGTCCACGCCGGGTTCATAGCCTGCAGCCTTGCAAGCCTTGACGATGTACTCCAGGGGCTCCTTGTTGGTGGTGAAGTTGGGGGCGAAGCCGCCCTCATCGCCGACGCCGCCGCCCAGGCCAGCATCATGCAGGACCTTCTTCAGAGTGTGATAGATCTCGGCGCACCAGCGCAGCGCCTCGGCGAAGGTCTCAGCGCCAACAGGCATGATCATGAATTCCTGGAAGTCAACGTTGTTGTCAGCATGAACGCCGCCGTTCAGGATGTTCATCATCGGTGTCGGCAGAATATGGGCACCTGCGCCGCCAACATACTTGTACAGAGGCAGGCAAGCGCTGTCGGCTGCAGCCTTGGCAACGGCCAGAGAGGCACCCAGAATGGCATTCGCACCCAGCTTGCCCTTGTTGTCCGTGCCGTCAATCTCCAGCATCAACTGGTCGATGGCGCGCTGATCCTCGGCCTCATAGCCAATCAAAGCCTCGGCAATCTCCTCGTTCACATGGTCAACGGCAGCCAAAGTGCCCTTGCCCAAATAACGGTCCTTGTCGCCGTCGCGCAACTCTACGGCCTCAAAGGCTCCCGTAGAAGCTCCGGAAGGAACAGCAGCGCGACCAAAGGCGCCATCTTCCAGAACCACTTCGACCTCAACCGTGGGATTACCGCGGGAGTCAAGAATTTCGCGACCGTAAACATCGATGATGACGCTCATGGGAGCCTCCTTAAAGGGTTAGGTTTGAATCATCGAAAAAAGTGTACCATGCCCGCTGCAAGCTTTTCCATAATCTGGGGGTAAATGGGTCACGCTGAGGCGTAAGGGCTACAAAGCCAAAGCCATACCCACAAAAATAACCAGCCCAAAAATCAACGCAACCACGCTTCCGGCCCCCACGTCGCCCGACGCAAGCGACGTTCGCCTGACGCCCGGCATGCCGTAGCAGCGCGCATCCATGGCCTGAGCCAGCCTGTCCGCATGTCTGAAAAGCCCCACAAACAGTGGAACGAACACTGGACCCCATGCCGCAAGACGCTCCCGAAAGTGAGGACTGTTAAACGGAGCCCCCCGAGACACCTGCGCCTCTCTTAAGCTTTCCACTTCCACCACCATCTGCGGCATGAATCGCAATGACAAGCTGAGCACCGTGGCAATGTCGTCAACCGGTACGCGGACAGCCCTAAGCGGTCCAAGGCCGGCCGAAAAGGCGCCTGTCAAAGCCTCGGGGCGTGTGCTAAAGCACACCACCAGACTGGCAAGCGCCAAAAACAGGATACGCAATGCGAAGAAAACGCCCGGGTCGAGCCCATTGAACAGCAAGGTGAAAAACATGAGCACATAGACCGGGATAAGAGGCATGGCGTATTTTTTGAAAGGCGCTCCTGACAAAAACGCCAACCCTAAGGCCACCAATCCATAAAGCAGAATCCCTGCCCAACTATCAATAAAGAAGATTCCGACGGAATAAGCGATAAGCAAAATTATCTTCACGCCCGCGTGACAGGCATGAACCAACGATGTGCCGGGAATGTAGACGCTTGCTTGCATGGAAGCAGTATAGCGCATGGCCCAAGCAGGGCGCTTTTTTGGCCTGGGCAAAACGGCCGCAGAAGCCCTACATCACTGCTGACTGAGCAGCAACTAGCAGCAGAAGCAGCGTTGCGCCCCATGAAAGGAACAGAGCGATGGCGGCCTTCGCGTAAGGAGAAACGTAGACGCAAGAAATGTCCTTAGAGCTGATGGCGTACACTCCCTTGTTGATGGCCTTGCGCATGACTGATCTCCTTCCAAGCGAATCAAAAAGGCTTTGTTCTGACAAGACAACCTTATTTCGCGGGGAAGGAATTCCGTTGTGCAACGGAAATAAATGCGTCCTTTGGCTGGGAATTATTTTAAAAAATTACTTCTGACCTGCACCTATTCGAAAATTAAAAAAAAGAGCGCCTAACCCTTAGGCGCTCTTTTTGATCCAAGTGGAACGAGTCGCTTATTCAGCAGCCTCTTCCTCGGTGGCCTCCTCGGCCTCAGCCTCTACGGCCTCTTCAGCCTCAGCGACCTCTTCCTCAGCAGCCTCGGCGACCTCCTCGGCCTCGACCTCGATGGCCTCCTCAGCCTTGGGAGCCTCGGCCTTGGCAGGAGCAGCCTCAACGGCCTTCTGCTTCTTCTGAACCGGCTCGGTGCACAGCTCCATGATGACCATAGGAGCATTGTCGCCCTTGCGATTGCCCAGCTTCATGATGCGGGTGTAGCCACCCTCGCGGTCAGCGAACAGGCCTTGCTCAACCTTCTCAAAGATCTCGCGAACCAGCTCCTTGTTGCCACCCAGTGCTGCAATAGCCAGACGACGGGAATGCAGGTCGCCCTTCTTTGCCCAGGTGATGATTTTGTCAACGTCGGGACGGATTTCCTTTGCACGCATCTCGACGGTCTTAATGCGGTCATTCTCGAGCAGAGAAGTCACCAGGCTACGCTTCATAGCCTTGGTATGGGACTTGTCAGTGCCCAGCTTGCGACCCTTCTTGTAATGCCTCATATTCTCAAGTCTCCTAAAGCTTCAAATTGAGGTCCATGGAAATGAGCTTGTCCTTCACTTCCTCGATGGACTTCGCACCAAAGTTCCTGATGTTCAGCAGGTCGTTCTCAGAGTACTCAACCAGCTGACGTACAGAGTGGATACCAGCGCGCTTCAGGCAGTTGTAGGAGCGGACGGACAGGTCCAAATCCTCAATCTGCTTGTCAAGCTCTGCGTTGGTCTCTTGGCCCTCGGGAGCGAAGATGGACGGAATCTCGCCCTCCTCGTCCTCGACGACATTGCTCAGGCCAATGAAAGCACCCATGTACTGGTTGATGATGTTGGCTGCGCGGCACACTGCGTCAACAGGGCTGATGGAGCCGTCGGTCTCAACCTCAAGGGTCAGCTTGTCATAGTCCGTGCGCTGGCCAACGCGGGTATCAGAAACGTTCTGGGTGCAACGGCGAACCGGGGAGAACAGGGAATCGACATGGATGATGCCGATCGGGTCCTCCGTGCGCTTGTTGCGCTCCGCAGAAACATAACCGCGGCCAACGCCGATGCGGATGGTCATGTCCAGCTGGCCGCCGTCGGCAACCGTAGCAATGACATGGTCCGGGTTAATGAGCGTAAATTCAGTCGGAACCTGAATGTCAGCACCGGTGACGACCTTGGGGCCCTCAACGGATACATGAGCAGTAGCCTCCGTGTACTCGTCGCTAAGCGGAGCGAAGACCAGGCCCTTGACATTCAGAACAATGTCCGTGATGTCCTCAATGACGCCCTCTGCCGTGGTGAACTCATGCTGAACGCCTTCGATCTGGATTGCGGTAGCCTTGGCACCGTCCAGAGAGGAAAGCAGAACACGACGCATGGAGTTGCCCAAAGTGTAGCCGTAGCCACGTTCCAGAGGTTCGACAATAAAACGAGCGACAGTATCGTTTACTTCTTCCGTAGTTACCGTAGGCCTCATGAACTCTGTCATGTTGTAATAGCCTCCTTAAAAAGCCGCGATTACTTAGAGTAAAGCTCGACGATGAGCTGCTCGTTGATGTCCATGTCGATCTGCTCACGAGTGGGCAGTGCGAGGACAGAACCCTGCAGCTTCTCGATGTCGACCTCCAGCCATGCCGGCACGGAGATACGCTCGTTGGAAATCAGAGCGCTCTTGATGACGAGCAGCTCCTTGGACTTAGGTGCAACGGAGATCAGGTCGCCCTGACGAACGCGATAAGACGGGATGTCGACGCGCTTGCCGTTCACGCAGATGTGGCCGTGGGTCACGATCTGGCGAGCTTCCTTACGAGTGCGGGCGAAGCCCAAACGGAAGACAACGTTGTCCAGGCGGGACTCCAGGATACGCATCAGATTCTCACCGGTGATGCCGGGCATTGCCTTTGCCTTCTTGAAGTAGCCGCGGAACTGCTTCTCCAGAACGCCATAGATGAACTTGGCCTTCTGCTTCTCGCGCAGCTGCATGCCGTACTCAGATTCCTTGCGACGGCGCTTAGGCTGACGGATGGATTCCTTCTTGCTGCTGTAGCCCAGGACAACAGGCTCGATGCCCAGCTGACGGCAGCGCTTAAGAACCGGAGTTCTATTAATTGCCATAATGTAATAGTCCTTTCAATTACACGCGACGACGCTTGCGCGGACGGCAACCGTTGTGCGGGATGGGAGTGCAGTCCTGAATGCTGGAAACCTCGAGGCCAGCAGCCTGCAGGGAACGGATAGCGGTTTCGCGACCGGAGCCGGGGCCCTTCACGAAAACGGCAACCTTCTTCAGGCCATGCTCCATAGCTGCCTTAGCAGCGGCCTCAGCGGCCATCTGAGCTGCAAACGGAGTGGACTTACGAGAGCCCTTGAATCCCACGGTGCCAGCAGACTGCCAGGTGATAACGTTGCCCTGGGGGTCAGTGATGCTGACGATGGTGTTGTTGAACGTAGACTTGATGTGAGCCGCGCCAACGGCAATGTTCTTGCGCTCAGAGCGCTTGAGACGGGCGCGGACGTTTTTCTTAGCTGCCACTTAAGCTCCCCTTACTTCTTCTTGCCGCCGATTTGCTTACGCGGGCCCTTACGGGTGCGAGCATTCGTGTGGGTACGCTGACCGCGAACGGGCAGGCCCTTGCGATGACGCAGGCCACGATAGCAGCCGATCTCCATGAGGCGCTTAACGTTCTGGGAGACCTCACGATGCAGATCGCCTTCGACGGTCAGATTTGCCTGGATGTAGTCACGAAGCTTGGACAGATCCTCTTCGGACAGATCGTTGCAGCGGACATCCGGGTTAACGCCGGTCTCTGCCAGGATCTTCTTAGAGGTGGTCAGGCCAATGCCATAGATGTAGGTCAAGCCGATTTCAATGCGCTTATCGCGGGGAAGATCGACACCAACAAGACGTGCCATAGGTTATCTCCTTCTTCCTTAGCCCTGACGCTGCTTATGACGAGGGTTCTCGCAGATAACGAGCACCTTGCCATGGCGTCGGATGATCTTGCACTTGTCGCACATTTTCTTGACCGAAGGACGTACCTTCATATCACTTTCCTTTCGGTTATGCGTTTTCCTTCTATTTACACACCCAGCCGCTGGTGATTATTCTTGCGGCTTTGCTGCAAAACTTCCGAGCCCTGCTTTTCCGGTTGCAGCCCCGAAAAAGCATTGCGCACCTTACTTGAAGCGGTAGGTGATGCGTCCGCGGCTCAAGTCGTAAACGGACAGCTCAACGGTCACCTTGTCACCAGGCAAGATCTTGATGTAGTGCATACGCATCTTGCCGGAAATGTGAGCCAGAATCTCATGTCCGTTTTCGAGCTCAACCTTGAACATGGCATTGGGCAGCGCTTCCAGTACGGTGCCCTCAAGCTCGATAACATCTTGCTTGCTCAAACCTGCTCCTTCGCTCAGCACGAGGCTTCTTACCTTACCTCAACAAGCTGCAGCAAAAAAGCGATACCTGGCTTTAGACGCGCAAAAACCAACACCATGGTTGGTTTCCTTACCTGCATATCAGGCCTGCGGTCTAAGCCGCGCAGTCTTCAAGAGACCGCCAGGTATTCGCGCTTTGCGCTGCCGCCTTGTCGACACGTCCGCCAAGCAGACGCAATAGAGCATTATAGGGAACGTTTTCCCCGCTTGCAAGGGTTATTTTTTGGGCATTTCAAGAAAATCAATCTTGCTAGCAGCATTGATCTTGCTGCTGCCAAGGCTGCAGACCCTTGTCGTAAGCGCCATCCTCGAAACCGCAGCCGCCTTGATAGCACGTAGGTCTGAACCCAAGCACGCGCTTGGCGATTTCGGGCTGCTTGCGGAGCTTAACCAGCATGTTGTAAACAGCTGCGCCGTCAATGTCCACCAAGCGCGGATTGGGCTTGATCATGGCGCAGTAGACATCGTAGGCACAGTAACCTTCAATGCGCATTTGGTCCGGCAGGGTGTCAAAGCGCCTGACCGGCTGATCAAGGAAACGGCAAAACTCCTGATAGATATCATCGTTTTCCTCGGCAAAAAGCGTCTTGGTGTAATTGGGTCGATGCGTCAAGGCGCTTGCATCCCCCGCATCGCCACCCATCTTGGCCAAGCTCTCATCCAGCTCTTCGAAATAGCGCAACGCGGCAGCGCCTCGGCTAGCCGTCCCTGCTGCAATTTGAGATTGTTCCCATTCGTATGCGCCCATGATGAACCGCCTTTCGATTCCGTTTCCGTTGGTCAAAGTATAGAGCAACCGTCCAACCAACGCCGTTGCGCCTTAAGAAATTGAGCCCAAATTGCGAAGGGCTCGAATCCTTTCCCACCCCCAGAAAGCAAAACAGGCCGGGACAAAGCCCGACCTGCAAGGTTGCTCTGGCTGGGGTAGAAGGATTCGAACCCTCATTGACGGCACCAAAAACCGCTGTCCTACCCTTGGACGATACCCCAATAAAGCAATGCGCTTCATAAGCGCCATGGCATTATAACGCAACATGCAGCTTTTTTTCCAACGTAGTATCATTTGCTCACACAAAGACGAAAGGAAGGCCATGGCAACATCCAACAACACCGGCCGCATCATCAGCACCGCCGCTGTAGCCATAAGCTGCGTCCTCGGCACGGCCGCCAGCGTCTACGGCATTGCGTTGGCTTACCTTATGGGGTCGCGCGCCCAGGCCATGGCGGACGACGCCACGCCGCAAAGCCCCGAGGTCCTTTTACGCCTGAGCATGCAGGAATTGATCGATCGCGCCCGCGGCATAGCGTCGGACCCCATAGACGTGAAGGAATCCACCGTCGAGGTCAACGACGTCGATGACGCCATTGACGTCCAGGTTGAAGCCTAAACGCCGCAAGAACAGCGCCGACTCCCCCACCTTATTCCAGGTACGCCCCCGTCTGGCGGCTCCATAGGTGCGCGTATTCGCCGCCCTGGGCAATAAGTTGCTCATGCGGGCCGTCTTCCACGATGCGGCCTTCTGACAAAACCACGATGCGGTCCAAGCTGGCCACGGTTGACAACCGGTGCGCCACCACGATGCATGTTCTCCCCTTCATCAGGGTGCCAAGCGCATCTTGCACCAACGCCTCGGACTCCGAATCCAAAGCGCTGGTGGCCTCGTCAAGCACCAGCACGGGGCAATCAGCCAGCAAGGCACGCGCAATGGCAATGCGCTGACGCTGTCCGCCTGAAAGCTTCACGCCGCGCTCGCCGGTAATGGTATCGAAGCCCTGCGGCAGCTTCTCGATGAACTCAAGTGCGTTTGCCTGCCTGGCCGCCAGGCGAATTTGCTCCATGGTGGCATCGGGCCGGCCATAGGCAATGTTTTCTGCCACCGACCGATGGAACAGCAGCGCCTCTTGCGGCACATAGGCAATCTGGCGTCGAAGGGATTGCTGAGTGGTCTGGGAGACGTCCTGGCCATCGATGGCGATCTTGCCCTGCTGGAGGTCGGACAGACGCAGCAAGAGCTTGGTCAGCGTGGTCTTGCCGCTGCCACTCATACCCACCAAGCCAACGCGTTGACCAGCGGGAATATGCAGCTCGAAGTTGTCAAACACCTGCGTTTTGACGCCGCCATCAGAGTAGCTGAACCCAATGCCGTCGAAGTCGATGGCGCCTTCGCGCACCACCAGCGGCCGGGCATCAGGAACATCATCGACCAACCGCGGCTCGTCCAAAACGGCCGTCATGCCCGACGCATCGCCAAAGGCGCGGTTGAAGCGCTGAAGGCCCGCATTGATGAAGTTGAACTGATTGGTCAGGTTATAGGTGTAGGTGAACATCAGAACCAATGTGCCCGGCGTGATGCCAAACCAGGCGTTGCCGCCAGCAATGAACACCGCCACCACGCACATGATGACCACGGTTATGATGGCCGTGATGATGCCGCGGGTCAGACTTGCCCACATGCGCTTGGAGTCACGTTCCACCACTTCGCGGTTGGCCTGGTCAAACAGGCCCCGCTCATAGTCTTCGCGACCGTAGGTCTTAACCGCCAAGATGTTGGCAACGCTGTCGGAGAGCTCGCCCGAAAGCTGATTTTGGGCACTGGCGGCCTTCTCGTTCAGGCTCAGGATGCGCTTATACAGGTAATAGGAAACGGCCGCATACACCACCAATAGCGCCAGCAAAATAACCACGAACAGCGGCACGCGCGGCACCAGTACCACACACGTTGCCACAATGGAAGTGAAAACGGCCGTGAAGGGCCAATTCATGTTCTCGATTATCTGGTTATAGGCGCCCATGAATTTGCTGGTCTGGCTGACCAGCGTTCCGCCGAAGCGATTGGAATGGAAGCTCATGGATTGGTGACAAAGCGCGTCAAAGCACATGGTGGCCAAGTCATAGGAGACCGCAATCTCAAGCTTGTACAGGGCATAGTCCTGCAGCTTACTGGCGCCCTGGCCCACCACGTTCACGGCCACCAGCGCCAACACGTACGGGGCAAACACCTCCACCACGGCATCCGCGGCCACCGGGCTTTCGCTCACGCGATCGACAATCAGGCTCATGACATACGGATTGGCGTATGACAAAAGTGCAATGTAGGAAAACGTGGAAATGAGCAGCATGACGAAAAAACCCAGGTGGTTCTTCGTCGCCTGCCAGTAAAAATGCAATGTGCGGCGCGTCAGCGACATACATCCCTCCAAAAAAGGCGCATCGAGCCCAAGCCCGATGCGCGAAAAAAGCAATTGGCTGAGAAACGGATATTACCGCTACCCTATTCCAATCCATGTCTGGACAACGGGGACCCAGCCCATAATAAGCACCACGACAATGAGTACCGGAAGCACATAGGTCACGTAGCCACGAATCCAACGGGGCATCTTCGGGCCTTTGCCCGTATCGGCCTCGGCCAGGAACTTATCGAAGCCCCACCCGCGCTTGCTAGTGCAGAACAGCAGAAACACCAGGCCGCCGATGGGCAGCAAGTTGTTGGAGACAATAAAGTCCTCAAGGCTTTGGATGTCGCCGATGCCCGGAATGGTAAAGCCTGCCAAAACGTTGAAGCCCAGAAGGCAGGGCAAGCTGAGCAGGAACAAAAGCACGCCGTTGATGGCGCAGGCCTTCTTTCGAGGCATCTCCCATTGGTCAATGGAGAAGCTCATGATGTTCTCGAAGACGGCGATGACCGTGGACAGGGCAGCAAAGCTGAGGAACACGAAGAACAGCGTGCACCACAGCTGGCCCAAAGGCATCTGGTCGAAGACCGCCGGCAGCGTGATGAACACCAAGCTGGGGCCGCTGCCCGGCTCAACGCCAAAGGCAAAGCAGGCCGGGAAAATGATGAGGCCAGCCATGAAGGCGACCAGCGTGTCAATGCCGGCAACGCGCACCGCCTCGCCAGGGATAGAGTGCTCCTTGCCGATGAAGCTGCCAAAGATGGACATGGACCCGATGCCGATGGACATGGTGAAGAAGGCTTGGCCCATGGCGGCATAGATGGCCTCCCACGTGGCAGCCAAGCCGCCGCCGAAAAGCTTGCCGAAGTCAGGCACTAAATAGAAGGATAAACCCTCGCTTGCGCCCGGAAGCGTGACGGCACGCACGCACAGCACCGCCAAGATGACGAACAAGGCCGACATCATGACCTTGGTCACGCGTTCAACGCCTTTCTGGATGCCGGCGGCACAGGCAAAGACGCCCACCAGCACAACGACCACCAGATAGCCCAACATTTCCATGGGGTTAGCCAGCAAGGCGGAAAACACGGCCGCCGCCTGATCGGCTCCGACGCCCGTCAATTGGCCAAGCGCGGACTTCACCGCAAAGGCAACCATCCAACCAGCGACAACGGTGTAGAACATCATGAGCAGGTAATTGCCCGCAAGGCCCACCCATTTGTAGCAATGCCACTTAGCGCCTTTGGGCTCCAACACATCAAAGGAGCGCGCAATGCCCTTTTGGGAGGCGCGACCAACCGTGAATTCCATGACCAGGATAGGCAGAGCGAAGATGACCAGGAAGACCAAGTACATCAAAACGAACGCGGCACCGCCATATTCACCCGTGATGTAGGGAAAGCGCCATACGTTGCCCAAACCGACAGCGCACCCGGCGCTGACCAAGATAAATCCCAGACGTGAGGCAAAATGCTCTCTTTGCCCTGAAGTCTTTGAAGATGCCATTCGTTTCCCCTTCCAGCATCGTCCAAATAGCATGAAAAAGTCTAGCAGATAAACCGCCCATCGAAAGGCTTCAGCTGCACCCTTCGCTCACATGAAAGGGATAATTCAGCGGAAGGAGCCTTCATCTGCTATACTAAAGCCCTCCCGCGGGGGAGTAGTCAGCGCAAATGCGCGCGGCTGCGTCAACATACTGCTTCATAAATGAAGCTGGCCAGCCTTAATTGACAAGACTCGCGGTGTGGCGCAACGCGTCGCACCGCCTTATGCGTGCCGACGCCAAGCGTCGGTTTTTTTGTTTCTTGAGGGGGAAACGACGCATGGACATACTCGACCTGTTTTTGATTGCCGTGGGCCTTTCCATGGACGCCTTTGCCGTATCCATCTGCAAAGGCTTGGGGATGCGCAAGGTCAATTGCCGCCACACGGTGATCATCGCGCTCTTCTTCGGCGTCTTCCAGGCGCTCATGCCCGCCATCGGGTGGGCCCTGGGAAGCCAATTCGCATCCTTTGTCACCTCGTTTGCCCACTGGATCGCCTTCGCCTTGCTGCTGGTCATTGGCGGCAAGATGCTTTGGGACGCCTTCCACGAAGACGACCAGGATGACGAAGCCGTAAGCGGGCAAGATGAGCGGCTTGATTACCGTGAGCTATTCATGCTGGCCATCGCCACGTCCATCGATGCCTTGGCCGTAGGTGTCAGCTTTGCCTTCCTGCAGGTTGATATTGCGCCCAGCGTCACGCTCATCGGCATCACCACCTTCGTCATTTCGCTTGGCGGCGTGGTCATCGGCAACAAGTTCGGCGAACGTTATGAGCGTGGCGCCACCATCACCGGCGGCATCGTGCTCATCCTCATTGGCATCAAGATTGTGGTGGAGCATTACTTCTTCTAAAAAAGAAAGGCCCAATTGGGCCCTTCTCATTTGCTTTACGTACGCGGAATTAGCTCAGGAAGTCGTCCAGGATTTCCTGCTCGGCTTCTTCCTCGGACAAGCCCAAAGTCATCAGCTTGATAATCTGGTCACCCGCAATCTTGCCGATGGCGGCCTCATGCACCAGTTGGGCGTCCTCGCTTGCGGCCTCGATGCCTGGAATGGCGCGCACCTTAGCCTTGCCCATGATGATGGCGTCGCATTGCACGTGGCCACGGCAAGCCGCCTCGCCCACAACCAAAGGATTGAACACCTGCAGTGATTCGTCCTGCGCCACAGAGCGGCTGATGACCTGCACGCTGGAATCATCACCAAGCAGGCGGATGTTCATGTTGCTGATGGCCTCCTGCTTGCCGTGCGTCAACAGCTTTTCGGTCAAAACCAGCTTGGCACCGGCCTTCATCTCGCAATTGGTGTCGCGCACCGTGGAGTCAACGCCGCGCAACTGGGTCATTTCCATCTCGCAACGAGAGCCTTCGTCCATGTAGACGTTGGTGGTGGGGTTAAGGACGCGCTCACCGGTGCCCTCCCCTTCGCCATAGTGCTTCTCAATGTAGCGCACATGGCTGTTCTTCCCCAGGTAAAAGGTGTGAATGCCGTCATGCTGGGACTTATGGACGCCATCGTTATGGATGCCGCAGCCTGCAACGATGGTCACGTCGGCGTCTTCACCGATGTGAAAATCGTTGTAAACCACGTCGGACAAGCCCGATTTCGTGATGATGACCGGGATGTAGACGGTTTCGCCTTTGGTGCCCGGCTTGATGGTGATCTTGATGCCGGACTTGTCAGTGAAGGACTCAATATCAACAAAAGCCGTGGTGGAACGGGTTACCAGCTCACCGTCACGGCGAATATTGAAAGCGCCGCGCGGCATGCCATGCAGACCAGCAATGGCATCAAGCAGGCTTTCATCAATGGGGCTCAAATCGACAGCCATGGTTTTCTCCTTAAGAAAATGCCGCAAAGGGCAAACGAATTAGCACGCGGTGATGGGATCGGTCATGGCACGGGCGGCCTGGGGAACGCCAAAAGCGCAACCATGGCCGTCGTCAGCACGTTGGGAAAAGCCCAGCTGCGGGATAACCTGATCGCGCGGGCCGCACAGCTCAACCCGCCCATCCTTCAGCAAGACGATGGTGTCAGCCAGGTCGATGATGCGCTCCTGGTGGCTGATGATCACGATGCTGCGGCCATCGCGGGCCTCATGGATATCGCGAAACGTCTCAGTCAGGCGGTCGAAGCTCCACAGGTCAATGCCAGCTTCGGGTTCGTCATAGATGGCCAGCTTGGGGTCACGCGCCAGCATGGTGGCAATCTCGATGCGCTTGACCTCGCCACCCGAAAGGCTCTTGTCCACCTCTCGCGTGATGTAGCTTGCCGAGCACAGGCCCACCTTGCGCAGGTATTCGTTGCACACCAAAGGCGACAAACGCTTGCCCGCCGCCAAGTCCAGAAGTTTCTTGACCGTCATGCCCTTGAAGCGTGCCGGCTGCTGAAAACCATAGCCGATGCCCAATTTGGCGCGATCGGTGATGGTCATGTCCGTGATGTCCTGGCCATCGAAAATAATCTGGCCGCTGGTGGGCTTCTCGATGCCCATGATAAGCTTCGCAAGTGTTGACTTGCCGCCACCATTGGGTCCGGTGATGACCACAAATTGATCATCTTCGATAGTCAGGTTAAGGCGGTCGATAATGCGCTTGGTTTGATTCGTCGTCTCGTCTACGACGTCAAAAACCAGATCTTTTAACTCGATCATGGCTTCCCTCTTCTTAAATTCATTGATTGCGCACAGGCGCAATCCCCCCGTTTTTCATCCCTGTTTATAACATAGGTATCCAGCTATAGAAAAGGAAATCTTTTAATTGCCGTACTTAGCCTTTGAAGTGGCTATATAACCATCGACCACGCCCGCAGCCTGATCGCAAAGCCGATAGTTGGCGCTAACCTGCTCCCACAGGCTTTGCGTATACGTAGTTGGGTCAACAGCAGAAAGGGTGAAGCTGGCAGCCGCCGTGACCGTCGCGCCAGAGGCATCTACTTGCAAGCACAAGGGTCCTCCTGATGTGGAGTAAACAAGTCCGTCGGAATCGATGGATGGCCCCAAAAGCGATATCTGGTAGGTTCCCTCCACCAACGAAAGGGACGGATTCCCGACGTTTACCAGGCAATATTTATCAATAACATTGCCCGACGCATCAGCTCCCGTTACATGGAAGACCGCATCGAGCGTGCTTGGCGCGGCTTCTGATTCCAGCGAAAAGGTTACTTCTTGAGTTTGGGCCTTTTCTCCCAACAAGACATAACCCCCTATGGCCCCCACGACAAGCACGGCAACCGTTAAAACGGCTACCAGCCATATCGGAAAGCCCGAGGGCTTCGTCTGCGTATCATCAACCTGCGAAAGGCTGACCAACACGCGCGAAGGAGGAGCCTGCGAAATAGCCGCCCCACAAGCAGAACAGCGCGTGGCGCCTTCAGGCAAATATGCTTGACAATGGAGACACTGCAAAGCTTTTCCTTCTTTCCTGCGGCGCCTCAGAGACCTCGATTTCGACCATCTTAGCATTCCCCTCAAATGAGCCCCTCTTTGCATAAAATAGAATTTTAAGGCTTTTCTTATTGATAATAATTATCAATAAGCTACACTGTTCTTAGGCCGATTGCATGAGGGGGTTTCATGGCATCGCGCAACACCGTACAGCAAAAAATCATCGCACAGCAGCTGGCACTGCTGGCCAACCATCCCACTGCGGATGAGGTCTATCGCGCGGTCAACGCCGAGCACCCTTCAATCAGCAAAGCGACGGTCTACCGCACGCTTAACAAGATGGCCCAAAACGGCACCGCCACCAAGGTGCGGCTGAACAACGGAGCTGACCATTTCGACCACCAAACGCATGACCATTACCATGTGGTCTGCAGCCAATGCGGAAAGGTGAGCGATATCAGCATCGGCCCGCTTTTCCCCTCCCAAGATCAAAAGACGATTGAAGAGGAGTCGGGTTTCATCATTACGGGACATTCCTTCCAAGTGGAGGGAATCTGCCCAGCTTGCCAAGCAGCGGGCTTAAAAGATTAGGAACAAGCGCCCCGACAGACGAGAGCTGGGCGCATCCGATAAAAGGAGGTAACAATGGAAAAATGGGTATGCAAGGTTTGCGGTTACATCTACGAGGGCGAGCAGCTGCCTGAGGACTTCAAGTGCCCCACCTGCGGCGTTGGCGCCAACATGTTTGAGAAGATCGAAGGCGAGATGAAGCTGGCCGCCGAGCATGAGTTTGGCATCTACGAGAAGACCGTCAAGAACAACGACAATGTGTCTGACGAGGACAAGGCCTATATCCTGGAGCAGCTGAAGGCAAACTTCGCCGGCGAGTGCTCCGAGGTCGGCATGTATCTGTGCATGGCCCGCATTGCCCATCGCGAGGGCTATCCGGAAATCGGCCTGTATTGGGAAAAGGCCGCTTATGAAGAGGCTGAGCATGCTGCCAAGTTCGCCGAGCTTTTGGGCTCTGAGTGCGAGGCAAACATGACCGACTCCACCAAGAAGAATCTGGCATGGCGCGTTGACTGCGAGTTTGGCGCAACCGCTGGCAAGGTGGAGCTGGCAACCTGCGCGAAGAAGAACGGTCTGGATGCCATCCATGACACCGTACATGAGATGGCACGCGACGAGGCCCGTCACGGCAAGGCTTTGAAGGGCCTGCTGGAGCGCTACTTCGGCTAACCGAGCAATCATCAGGGCCCCGCGCTAACTGCGGGGCCCTTCCCTACTTTGGAGGAACCCATGGCCAAGGCCAAAAAGAAGACCACGTCAAAGGCAGGCAGGGCCTCCGTGCCAACCGCAGCACTTTACAACGTGGACGCATCCACGCCGCGCGGAAAGGCCATCCGCGAAACGCTTGCGGCCCAAGGCCTGCGCGTCTTGACCATTGCCCCCGAGCGCTTAGGGGATCCCGTCGGCGCCCTTGCCGGCATGACCGGATTCCACCCTTCGCGCACCCCTTACGAGGGGGAAGCCCCAACCAGCGAATTCATGCTGCTTTGCAACGTGGGAAATGCACAGCTTAACAAGCTTTTGGCCGCCATGCGCGAAGCCGATTGCTCTGTTGGCTGCAAAGCTCAGGTCACGCAATTCAATCGTCTGTGGCCCATGTCCACGCTCATCACGGAAGTAGCCAAGGAGCATGAGTCCATGGCAAACGCCGACTAGCCCAAGGCTTTCACTCATCTTTTCGGCTAAATGCACACTCAACCCGCCTAAAGCCTTCAAAGGGGTATAATTCAGTGCGTATGCGTTTCTAGCACGAGGGGGGGATAACATGTCACAGCGGGGCTTCTCCGTTTTGGGGGATTCCATAAGCACGCTTAGAGGATGGGTTCCCGATGATTGGCGTATTCACTACGAAGGCGAAGCTCGCATAGCCGGCATCAAGCGTTTTGAGGACACCTGGTGGGGCAAGGTCATCGACCATTTTGATGGACGCCTTGTCAGCAATTCCTCCTTCTCTGGCTCCACCATGGAAGGCTTTGGCTTTCCCGCAGGCTGCAGCGACAAACGCATCAACCATCTGATTGCCGAAGACGGCACCAAGCCCAACGTGGTACTTATCTACCTGGGCATCAACGACTACGGCTGGGGTGGCGCCCGCAACCAAGTAATGGGACGAAGCGTTTCCGCCTCCGCCAAGCCTGAAGACCTGCCAGGCCCCAAGGAAGTCACCGGCATTGCCGACGAAGATGCGCTTCAACGCTTTGAAGACGCCTACCGGCAAGCCGTGGAAAAGATTCGGGCACTTGCTCCCGAGGCGGAAATCTGGTGTCTCAACCATGCTCCAGGAGCCGTACCAGGGGCCCCGTGGCCTAATTTCGCTTACCGTATTCGCGGCATAGAGCTAGATGACTACAACAAGGCCATTGCCCGTGTCTGCCAACAGACCGGCGCCCACCTTGCCGATATTCGCGGATTCGGCATAAATTACGACTCCGTTGACGGCACGCATCCCAGCGCATTGGGAATGCAGCAGCTGGCCGACATGGTCATCCAACAGATGGAAGGCAAGGATAAAGACGCCTCCACCATTCCTTCTTTGGCCAATGCCCCCAAGTCGGCGCGTACATGCTTCAAAGAAAACTGCGACGGCTGCCCTTATATCGATATCGAACCACATCGTTGGTCCTTATATTGCACAGAAAACGATCCGAAGTAGGTAACACATGCAACTTGACGACATCCGCAGCACCATCGACAACATCGACCTTGAGCTGAAAATCCTTTTGATGGAGCGCCTTGACTGCTCCGAGCAGATTGCCGACGTGAAGATCGCCGAAGGCAGCACCGAGGTCTACCGCGTTGAGCGCGAAGCCTCCGTCCTGGAAAACCTTGGCGCCGACGTTGATCGCAACCGACGCGTGGAATACCTCTCCGTCGTGCGTAAAATCATGGAAACCAGCCGCATGCGCCAATATCGCATCATCTATGAGGCCAACCCTGACGTATTCCAGCAGGTCGAAGGCCACGAGCTGGCCGATCACCCAGGCAGCTTCGTCACCGTACGACTGGCCCGGGAGAACAAGCCCAACGCCTTGAGCACCGTGCTGACCATGATCGGCGATTACGGCTTCAACATGAAGCGCTTGGACATCGTGGAGGAAGAGCCCTACATGGTGGTGTGCGACCTGACCATCATGGGTGATGCAACGCTGGCTCCCATGCGCAAGCTGCTGTTCCAGCTTTCCAAGGAATGCCGCGGCTTCCGCATCACCAAAAACATCTAGAGCTAAACGCCACAAGCAAGCTCAGTCTTGAAGGGCACGTCTTCTAGGCGTGCCCTTTTGGTGCCACCAACCGGTCGAAAGTTGCAAGCAGTCCCGGCAAGAACACCACGATCAAGACGATAGTGCAGAAGGCGCCGATCGAAATGGTGTTGCAGATTTGCCCGATGGTGGGGTTGTCGAAGAGCTGGCCTACCACCGCACACACCAAGACCAAGATGGTGCCACTGGTAAGCACCGTGTTGATACTGGCTGCATAAGCGCCTGTCAACGAATCCGTTATGTCCTTCGTCATGCGCTGCTCGCGGTAATTGTTGGCAAACAGAATGCCGTAGTCGATGGCCGCGCCCATAAGGATGCATTGCACGATGATCAACGCTAGGTAGTAGATGCTATACCCCTGCAGGCCGATGACCGTCACCGTCACCCACACGCCGCATTCGACGATCAGTACCAAGATCAGCGGCACCAGGAAGTTGCGGAATGCCGCCAGCACCACCAGGAAGATGGCGATGGCCGTAAGCATGGTGATGAACAGCAACTCATCGCTGAACGACTGCTTCATCTCATAAGCCATGGCCGCGCTTCCCACCAGATGATAATCGGCCGTCAGGTTCTGCTGGAACCAGGAATTCATGTCCGCGATGACCGCGTTGCACTCCGAGGTGCCGACCCCGGAGTTGACCTTGATCATCATGATGGAGTAATTGGGGCCAACCAGCTGCTCCATGCCGTCGTCGATTTGCTGCTTCATGTCAAGGATGTCAGCACGTCGGGATGCGTCCATCCATTCGTCGTAGCGGCTGTCATTAAGCACGTCATTGACCAGATAGTTCGCGAAGTCCACAAAGGTCATAGCCCAGGACTCATCGTAATGGTTGCGGCTGGCATAGTACGTGTACAGAAGCGACATCTCGCTTTCGCTGATGCCGTCTTCGCTACTAGAGCCCAAAAGGGAGGCCATGGCGGCCGCATCAAGCGGCTGCTGGCTTACCACGGCATCCACCAACTTGCGCGCCGTGCGCAGATCGGAGGCGTCCTCGGCCGTAAAGTTGCTTGCCAAGCTGGCATCCTCAAGCACGGTATCATCCAAATAATGCAAAAGCTGCTGCACGCTGGCCGTCCACCAGGAGCTTTCGCCGGTACGGCTGGCATACAGCAAGTACAACTGATACACGTTGGAGCCGTCCATGCCCAAAAGGCCGGCCATCTCCTCGTAGGTAAACTGCGTGCCAGCAACCGAAGCGTCCACCAAGCTGCTAAGCGTCTTCAGCTGGGCTAGCTGGGCAGCATCCAGCGAAGCGCTGATGGAGGAGTCCCCCACCATGAAATGCAAAAGGTCTTGGATGGAAATCTTCCAAGAGGACGTGTCGCCATGCAGCAAATGATTGTAGGTGTACAGGTAAGCCACGCTTTGCTCATCCATTTGCAAAAACTGCGCCATACTAGCAGCATCAAGAGGGTCAGTCATGCCCATCATCTGAGCGTATTGCACCAGTTGGGCCAGCTGGGCAGCATCAATCTGGCCGACATACTGCGCAAAGGCCGGATTGGAGGCCACATCGGCTTGCAGGAAGGTGGCAAAGTCGGCAACCGTCATGGTGTCGGCAGCCGCAGCGCCCTTCTGCGCGAAATAGGCCAGATAAATCATCTGCATCGAGGCCTCGTCCATCCCCAAGAAGGACGCAGCGCCAGCAGCATCCAACGGCACCGTCGTCTTATCGGCGTTGGCGTAGACCGCAAGCTGGGCCAGCTGATTGGCTTGGTCCTGGCTTATCTGGCTGCCATAATCAGGGTCGGACACCACCTGATCGTTCACGAAGGTCACAAACGCGGGCAAGCTGAGCGTCCCTGTCGTATAAGCCCAGTTCTCAATACCGTATCCCAGCAAAAGATCGTTCACATCCGCCTCGGCCAGCCCTAAGAAATCGGCAAGCTGCGCTGCGTTTTTCTGCGTTGTCAGGTTGGCGGGATCGGAGAACTTCTCCAGCTGATCCAAGTCTTGGCGGTTGTCTTCGCTTATCTGCTTGGCAAACGTATCATTATCCAGCACGTCGTCGCGCAGGAAACGCAAGAACACATCGGGTGCCAGCGGATATTGGGTACCGTCGAAGCGGTCGTAGTACATCATGCGCAGCGTGTCTTCGTTGAAGTCACTGGTGTCAGCATCTTCGGCCAAATCAACAATCTCGGTTGACATCTGGGCTGCCGTATAGGGCTTGCCGATGGTGGTAGAAAAGCCCGTGATGCTTTTGATGCGCGTGTCGTCTTCGAAGGCGGACTCAAAGCGCGCCATATCTGACTCATCGCCGTTGTCATACACCAGCACCAGCGTGTTTGAGGCTGGGAAAACATCACTTATGGGGTCTTCCCTGTCCAGGGTGTAGGCCAGCTGCGTCAAGCCCTGCGTATAGTACGCCCCCGCCATAAGCGCCACGAATCCGATAGCAAAGACGTAGCGCCCCTTGCTGGCAATAAGGCCAGGAATGCGCATGGCGAAATGCGGCACCGGCTTGGCAGTCTTTTCCACCCATTTATCGAAGATGAGGATAAGGCCCGGCAGCATAGTGAGCACGCACACCAGGCTAAAGAAAATGCCCTTACCCAGCACGATGCCGATGTCGGCGCCGATTTTGAAGCTCATGAACACCAAAGCCAAAAGGCCCACCACCGTGGTGAAGGCGCTTGAGGCAACGCTGGAAAGCGTGCTGCAGATGGCGCGCTTCATGACCTCTGGATGGGTGCCGCCCGCCGTCAGCTCCGCGCGGTAGCGGTTCATCAGGATAACGGAGTAGTCGATGCTTAAGGCCAGCTGAAGAATGGCGGCAATCGAGAACGTCATGTTGGAGATTTCGCCCTGAAAGATGTTGGTCCCCAGGTTCAGGCAGATGGCACAGCCCACCGCTATCAGGAACAGGAAGGGCTCAACGAAGGATGCGCACATGATGAACAGCACAGCAAACAGAAGGATGACGGCCACCGCGATGACGAAAGGCGGGATCTGCGCACCGGAAGAGTCCCCGCTTTGGTAGACCATGTCATAGCGGTCAAAGTTCTCTTCGATGGCCTTTTCGATGGCCAATTCCTCGGTAGAGTAATAGGCATACGTGGTGTTCACCACGAACAACGTGTGGTCACCTTGATGATATTCGGCGCTGTCCGCTTCCCAATCGACGGAGTCAACATAAGGGATGGCCTCCAGCTCTTCCTTGGTCTGCTTTTCCTGATCGGAAGGCATTCCCGTGAACATGACCCGCACATATTGCGCCGCCATGTCTTCGCTGAACTCCGCATCCATCACGTCTACGCCTTGCTTCATGGACGACGAATCAGCCAGGTATTTCGTCATGTCGGAATTGACGCCCACAAACGGAATAAGGCATGCGCAAGCCAAGCTGAGCACCAGCATGACAATCAGGACAGGCTTATGCCTGTCAACCACAAACGATGCGAATCTCTCCTTCATTGCCTTGCCGCTTTATTGTTGCGCAGCCTGCTTTGAGGCGTAGTATTCGCGCGAGACTATCTTGGAATCGAAGGTGCCCTCCGATATGACGTCGCCCGCCTCGTCATAGGCAGCAACGTCCCATGTTTGCTTCAAGGCTCCCGAATAGGATGAGACTTCCTGGTGGTTCAACCGCGCCACGGCCTTGATCACGCCCGAGACGCCTGCCTTGCGGTGGCGCACATGAATGCCCACGCCAAAAGGAAGCTGAGTCTCAAGGTCGGCGTTGGCGCAGGTAGCGGCACTGGCAGCGGCCTCCAACAGGGCCAAGGTGGCGCCGCCATGCAAAAAGCCATGCGGCTGCAGGTGCTCAGGGCCTATGGTCAGCTCGGCTTCGGCATGGTCCTTGGCGACCTCCACTATGCGAACGCCCATAAGCTTGTTGAAGCCGCAATCGTAGAACTCCAGCAGCTCCTCCATGTTTTCTATATTCACAGCCATATCTCACCTTCAGCAGCCTGTTGCGGTAGTTTTTCGTATTTTATGGGTTTAGCCTGCGTTGTGAGGCCTTATCAAAGTCAAAACAATCAATCTGCATACATGGGCCTCTGCGCAAACAAGAAACATTTTTACCCCCTACGTGTTCAATTCGAACATTTTGGGCCTTCGTTGTATTCGACTTTTCCACGGCCGTAAACTAGCCTAGTAGCCGATACTATGCAAAATAGGCCCCTGAAGAGAAAGGACAGACCATGGTTCCAGGACGCGAGCTCTATATCATCGAGAGGGAGTACTTCGGCGAGAAGATCGAATGCGTATACGGTCAGGAGCTGAAGCCCCTGCAGCTGGCCGAATTCGAAGCCCTCCCCGAAGAGGAGAAGAAGACCGCCCGCCCGTACCCGTTCAACCAGCGCACCTACGAAGCAGCGCCTGGCATCACCTGCCACCAGGACGTTGCCGTGCCCATGCGCGACGGCGTGGAGCTGTACGCCGACATCTTCTTGCCCGCTAACCCCGGCGAAAAGATTCCCGCCATCTTGGCCTGGTCAAACTACGGCAAGCGCTGCAACGAATTCCGCCCACCCGAGCTTGTGGGCTTCACGCCGGGCGTGCCTGTTGGCGCCATCAGCGAGATGGCCAAGTTTGAGGCGCCCGACCCCAGCTACTGGTGCCGCCACAACTACGCCGTCATCAACGTGGACATCCGCGGCATCGGCTACTCGGGCGGCTACCATGACCAGTTTGGCATCCAAGACGCCCAAGACGGCTACGATTTCATCGAGTGGGTGGCCGCCCAGGATTGGTGCAACGGCCGCGTGACCATGTCCGGGTCCTCCGCGCTGGCCATCAGCCAGTACCATATTGCCGCGCAGCAACCGCCGCACCTGGCCTGCATCGCACCGTGGGAGGGCATGTCCGACATGTACCGCGAAAGCCTGTACGAGGGCGGCATCCCCTGCATCGCGTTCACCGACTTTGCCACCGCCGGCGCCGCGGGCCTTAACGGCATCGATGACCAAGGCGGCATGGCGCGCAAGTACCCGCTGATGAACGGCTACTGGAAGAACAAGATCCCGCCGTTCGAGAAGATTGTGTGTCCCATGTACGTGACCGCCGGCTGGAACCACTTCCATCTGCGCGGGTCCATGAACGCCTGGCGCCTGGCCGGGTCCAAGGACAAGTGGCTACGCGCCCATCGCGAATTTGAGTGGCCGGACTTCTACACGCCCGAAAACATCGAAGACCTGCGCCGCTTCTTCGACCGCTACTGCAAGGACATCCACAACGGCTGGGAGATGACCCCGCGCGTGCGCCTGGGTGTCATGGACGTATTCGACCAGGACTACGCCGTCAACCGTCCAGAAAGGGAGTTCCCGCTGGCCCGTACCCACTACGAGCGCCTGTATCTGAACGCCGCCGACGGCACCATGCAGCCCGAACCCGTTGCGGCCGAAGCGTCCGTGAGCTACGACGCCACCGAGGGCCTGGTGGCCTTTGACTATAAGTTTGCCGAAGACACCGAGCTCACGGGCTATCCGTACCTGCGCGTGTGGGCCGAGGCGCAAGGCCATGACGACATGGACCTGATCATCACCGTGAAGAAGCTGTCAACCGCCGGCATCGAGCAGCCCATCACCATCTTCGGCGGCACGGCCCCGCACCCTGGCGCCTGGGGCAAGATGCGCGTAAGCCACCGTGAGCTTGACCCCGAGCTGTCAACACCGTACAACCCAGTGCAGGCGCATACCCGCGAACTCAAGTTGGCGCCCGGCGAGATAGCGCCTTGCGATATTGAGATCACGCCGCTTTCGCGCTTCTGGCACGCAGGCGAAACCCTGCGCGTGACCATCGCCGGCCGCTATATCCGCGACCCGCATTGGATTGAGCCGCTAATGCTCGAATGCGACAACAAGGGCACCCATGTGATCCACGCCGGCGGGAAATATGACTCCTTCCTGCAGATTCCGGTGGCACCGCCCAAGTATGGCCCCGACACCGTGTTCGAGGTTAACGTGGACCAGCACCCCACCAGCCCCATCTTCGTATAAGCGTTCTGCTTTGCTTTAAGGCCCCGCCACCCCTCCATGGCGGGGCCAATCACATTTAGGAGAGACATGGAATTCACCGACGGGCTTGCCAAGAGTGAGGCAGCCATTATCAACGCCTATCTGGCGGTTATCCGCTACAAGCCCTATGACAAGGTGCGCGTGCGCAATGTGTTGGAGGAATCCGGCGTGGCCCGCTCCACCTTCTAAAAGCGGCGCTAAAGCCACAGGCGACCCCACTCGGCCTTCGGCCTCGGGTACCGCCTTGCTTTACGCGGCTCGCTTCGGCCTCACCTCGCGGTTCGAGTCCCCGCATGGCATCCGAGAAAGGAAAAGCCTCCCCGT
>R11__coassemble_241_pt1 | contig 39425 bp, 26 predicted proteins | sample R11__metabat2_high_PE_020 | metagenome-assembled genome bin R11 | reverse complement strand
CCAGCTCCTCGAAGACGGTGTTGCCGGTGTTCAGTTCCTCAAGCTGATGCTGAGCGTAGTAGGTCTTAGATACGTGCACGCCGTATTCGATGGTGCCGCTGTCGGGCGCCAGCACGCCCGCGATCATCTTCAACATGGTGGACTTGCCTGAGCCGTTGGGGCCTACCAAGGCCACCTTGTCGCCACGGTAAAGCGTCAGGTCCTGGTGGTCGTAGATGACCTTGTCGCCAAAGCGCTTGGACAGGTCGCGCACACGCACCACCTCATCGCCTGTGCGCGGAGGCTGCTGGAAGTTGAAGTGCACCGTCTTCTTCTGCTCGGGCAAGACGATGAGCTCCGCCTTCAGCTTCTCCAGCTTGCGGGCGCGATCTTGGGCCTGCTTGGCCTTTGTGGCCTTGTAGCGGAACTTCTCCACAAAGGCCTCAAGATGCTTCATCTCCTCGATCTGCTTGGCCTGCTCCGAGCGCAGGCGCTCAAGACGCTCCTCGCGCTGCTTCAGGTAGCTGGTGTAGTTGCCCTTATAAAGGTTGACCTGGCCGTTGTCTATCTCAGCCACACGATCGACCATGTTGTCCATGAAGGCGCGGTCATGGCTGACCACCACCACGGTGCCCGAGTACCCTTTCAGGAAGCCCTCAAGCCACCGAACCGACTCCAGGTCAAGGTGGTTGGTGGGCTCGTCGAGCAGCAGGACCTCGGGGTTTCTGATAAGCAGCTTGGCCAAGGCGATGCGCATCTGCCAACCGCCGCTGAATTCCGCGGTAAGGCGACGCATGTCGCCTTCGCCGAAACCCAGGCCGAAAAGGACGCTACGCACCTTGGATTCAAGCGTGTAGCCGCCCATGTTCTCATACAGGTCACGCGCGCGGCCCGCCTGGGCCAGCTGCTCAGGCGTCGGGTCGGCGCCCAGTTCCGCCTCAAGCTTGCGCAAGCGCTGCTCCGCCTGCAAGATTTCTACCTGGGAGCTAATGACCTCCTCGAAGATGGGCTGCTCCCCCATCTCGATGGCTTCCTGCTCCAGATAGCCCACTGCGGCGCCCTTAGCCAATATGACGTTGCCCGAGTCGGGATCGTCCTTGCCGCTGATGCAGTTGAGCAGCGTGGTCTTGCCAGCGCCATTGGGGCCCACCAGGGCCAAGCGATCGAATTCCTCCAGGCGGATGCATACGTCGCTGAAAAGCGTGCGGCCGCCATAGGATTTGGTGATATGTTCCAATTGCATAATCATGGTTTTGCCATGATACACCGTTCGGCCAAGGTTTTGCCCGATGGAAGCCGAGAGCATGCGGGAAAGGCGCCTTGCCGCAGAGGCCATCATGTGAAAGCCAGCCCACCAAGCCCATCAAGCCGCCCTGAAGGCTCCTAAAGCCTGATGCCGGGACACGAGCCTACCGCTTGGGTTGCGACTCTCGGTCGAGCGCGCGCAAGGCGTTGCCTTTTCTGTAGAAGTTACGACAAAGATTGGCTCTGATGCGATGTTTTGTCGTAATAAAAAGTTTCAAATGGCAAACTTTACGACAAGCAATATGAAGTTAGCGGATTCTTTGTCGTAACGGAAAGGGGTTCCAGGCGAAGAATTACGACAAAAACAGGGCGACTCTTCGCCGGTTTGTCGTAATGACGAACGGCTCCCCACGCGGGAGCTATCCGCTTTTACGACAAGCCCTAGCCTCTAGGGGCGTTTTTTGTCGTAATTCGCAGAGGCCCATTCAGAACGATTACGACAATAACAGAACAAAGCAAGCCACGGTTGTCGTAAACCGCGAAAGCCCCCTCGGGGCGATTACGACAAGAGTTGGCAAAAGCAAGTCGCGATTGTCGTAAAGGCGCCAACGCCGCGAACTGCAACTTTTTCTGGAACTTTTTGATTTCTGAAAAATAATGGTGGGCCCTGCCGGGTGGATCCGGCCGCCCGCCCAAACCAAGAAGGCGAGCCCGCAAGCGGCTCGCCTTCGTGCTTTTCCTGGTGGGCCCTGCCGGATTCGAACCGACAACCAAAGGATTATGAGTCCCCTGCTCCACCGTTGAGCTAAGGGCCCGTGTTCGCCAAAGCGCAAGCAATTGTGCCACACTCGCGCGTTTTCCGCAAACGAGCGCCCTAGTAGACCATGTTCATGGCCTCGCGCACCTCATCAAGCGTGGCGTTGGCAATCTCATTGGCACGCCTGTTGCCCTCGTGCAGCACTTCCTTGATGTAGCCTTCCTTCTCCAGCAGCTCAGCGCGGCGCTCGCGAATAGGAGCCAAGTAGTTGTTAACGCTTTCGGTCACATACTTCTTCAGCGTGCCGCTGCCTCCATCGCCGATCTCGGCGGCGATATCCACCTCGGTACGGCCGGTGCACAAGGCTGCGGTCGTCAGCAAGGCGGACACGCCAGGACGGCCTTCGCGGTCGAAGGTGATGTTGCGGTCGGCATCCGTCTTGGACTTCTTGATAAGCTTGGCCGTCTCCTCCGGCGTGGCGGAAAGAGCAATGGCGTTGCCGTAGCTCTTCGACATCTTGCGGCCGTCCAAACCAGGGATGACCACGTCAAGCGTAAGCAGGCCCTCTGGCTCAGGGAACACGTTGGCGTAGCGCTCGTTGAACTTGCGGGCGATGTTGCGCGTCTGCTCAATGTGCGGCAGTTGATCGCGGCCGACGGGCACGATGTTGCCCTTGCAGAACAGGATGTCGCAGGCCTGGTGCACGGGATAGGTAAGGAGCAGGCCAGTCAATGCGTGGCCAGAAGCCTCCTGCTCGGCCTTGACCGTGGGATTGCGCAGAAGCTCGGATTCGGTGCAAAGCGACAGGAACGGAAGCATGAGCTGGTTGAGCGCCGGCACGGCCGAATGCGTGAAGATGATGGTCTTCTCGGGATCGATGCCGCAAGCCAGATAGTCGACAACCATGTTGTAGACGTTGTCCTGGATGTTGGCCGTCGTATCGCGGTCGGTGATGACCTGGTAATCCGCAATGATGATGCGTGTGGTGATTCCCATGTCTTGCAATCTGACGCGCTCCTTGATGGTGCCGAAGTAGTGACCCATATGCAAGCGGCCCGTCGGGCGGTCGCCGGTCAACATGACATATTTCTCAGGGTGGACAGCCAGATCTTCCTGAATGGCATCACTGCGCTTCTTGCTGGCCTCAAAGCTGTCAACGCTCATAGTCTCTCCTGCTTCTGATAAGGCAAATAATCACAAGAGGTAATGATACCCTAAATCTGGACTATAATCGCTACGACTGAGGGAAGGAGAACACATGGGCAAGTCCACGCTGCCGTTGGAGCAGCAGAAACGCATCATAGAACGCCTCTCCCGCGTCTTAATCGAAAACGACGTAGCGCAAAGCACCCAAGTGCTTCAAACCCCTGCAGGTGATGCGTTTTCGCGGTGCTCTTCCGCTGACGCAATGCTGCAAGCAGCCCTTTCTTGCCCCAACGATCAAGTGGTCACGCTTGACGTCATAGTCCAAGCACCTAGCATGCATGACCTTGACCGCCAAAGCGCATCGGCCTTGTGCCAAAAGATCAACCAAGCCTTCCCCTTCCAGCAGATGATGCTGGTCATAGACCACAGCCATGTGCTCTGCGAGACGCAAGTCGTGCAATCGGCCCCCGACGAGGGCTTCCTTAACTGCGTCTTGGACTTGGAATCCATAGCGAAGGCCACGGCCCAGATAATCCCTCACTTGTGCAACGTTGCGGAAACGCTTACGGAAACGCAGCTCAACGGCCTTTTCACGCTGGTGAAGATGTCCTTCGAAAGCGAGCGGCGCGAATAGCCCTAAAGCCTGCAAAAAGAAAGAAAAAGGAAGGCACCCCGCGGGGTGCCTTCCATGCTGATGTAGAGATACAAAGCCTACAGCGGCGTGTACATCTCCTTGAGTTTCTGCAGGTGATCCCAACGATCCATGGCTGCGCGCTCGTTGGCGGCAAACAGCTCCTCGGCACGGCCCGGGAACTCGCGCAGCAGACGGCTGTAGCGAGCCTCGTTCATCAGGAACTCCTGATAACCGCCTTGCGGCTCCTTGGAATCCAAAATGAACTTGGATCCCTTGGTGGCACGCGGATCGAAGCGGAACAGATTCCAATAACCGCAGTCCACGGCCTTCTTCATCTCTTCCTGGCAGTGTAGCATGCCGCCCTTGATGGCATGCATTTCGCACGGGCTGTAGCCGATGATCAGGGACGGTCCAGGATAGGCCTCGGCTTCCTGGATGGCCTTCAGCGTCTGGGCCGGCTTGGCGCCCATGGCCACCTGCGCCACGTACACATAGCCGTAGCTGATGGCAATCTCGGCCAGGGACTTCTTCTTGATGTCCTTGCCAGCTGCGGCAAACTGGGCAACCTGGCCGATGTTGGAAGCCTTGGATGCCTGACCACCGGTGTTGGAGTAGACCTCGGTGTCGAAGACGAAGACGTTGACGTCCTTGCCTGAAGCCAGAACGTGGTCAAGGCCGCCGTAACCGATGTCATAGGCCCAGCCGTCGCCGCCGAAGATCCAGAAGCTCTTCTTGGACAGATGGTCCTTATACTTCAGCATCTCGATGGCGGTTTCGTTGCCTTCCTCGGCCAACTGCTCCAGATAGACCAAGTAAGCCTCGGCAGCACGGGTGCTCTCGAAGGTGTCGTCCTTCTTGTCCAGCCATTCCTGGGCCGCTTCCTGGATGAACAGGTCGGGCTCGGAAGCGATGATCTGATTGGTGCCGTTGACCAGGATCTCACGCGTGGCCTCATAGCCCAGATACATGCCCAGGCCAAATTCAGCGTTGTCCTCAAACAGGGAATTGGACCAAGCCGGGCCATGGCCGTCAGCGTTCACCGTATAGGGAGACGTTGCAGCAGGGCCGCCCCAGATGGAGGAGCAGCCGGTGGCGTTGGCCACATACATGCGATGGCCGAACATCTGGGAGACGATGCGGGCGTAAGAGGTCTCGGCGCAGCCTGCGCAGGAACCGGAGTACTCCAGCAACGGGTGCTTGAACTGCATGCCCTTCAGCGTCAGATCCACGGTCTCGGGCTTCACGGTCACGTTGGCATTGCAGTAATCGAAGCTCTCCTGCTGCGGGAACTCTTCCTCGGCCGGAGCCATGTGGATGGCGTCGGTCTTGCACATGCCGATGCACACGCCGCAGCCCATGCAGTCCATGGGGCTGACCGCGATGGTGAACTGATACAGGCCCTTGGCCTTGCCGGCCTTGATGGGCATGAGCTTGGTCTGCTCGGGAGCGTTGGCTGCCTCTTCCTCGTTCAGAGCATAGGGGCGGATGCAGGCATGCGGGCAGACGAAGGTGCACTGGTTGCACTGGATGCACTTCTCGGGTTCCCACGTGGGGGCGGTAACGGCCACGAAGCGCTTCTCGTAATGCGATGCGCCCTGCTCGAACTGGCCGTCGACATGGTCCATGAAGGCGGAAACCGGCAGGCGGTCGCCATCCATGTTACCGACGGGCTTCATGATTTCCTTGACCTGCTTGATGACCTCGGGACGGCCAACCAGCTCAGGCTGCGGCTTCTCGCCCTCGGCCTCGGCCCAGGAAGCAGGATAGTCGATCTGCACGTAGGCGGTGGCGCCAGCGTCGATTGCCTTGTGGTTGCAATCCACGACGTCCTGACCCTTCTTCATGTAGGACTTGGTAGCCGCGTCCTTCATGTACTTGATGGCCTCCTCCTGCGGGAGCACGCCAGCCAAGCTGAAGAAGGCGGACTGCAAAATGGTGTTGGTGCGTTTGCCCATGCCGACCTGGATGGCCAGCTCGGTGGCGTCGATGGTGTAAAGCTTGATGTTGTTCTTGGCGATGTAGCGCTTAGCCTCGGAGGTCAGGTGTTCCTCAAGCTCCTCCAAGCCCCACTGGCAGTTGATCAGGAAGGTGCCGCCCGGCTTGACGTCGTTGACGATGCGAATGCCCTTGGAGATATAGGAGGGATTGTGGCATGCCACGAAGTCAGCCTTGTTCACGTAGTACGGGCTCTTGATGGGGCTGTCGCCGAAGCGCAGGTGGCTGATGGTCACGCCGCCGGTCTTCTTGGAGTCGTACTGGAAGTAAGCCTGAACGTACTTGTCGGTATGGTCGCCGATGATCTTGATGGAGTTCTTGTTGGCGCCGACGGTGCCGTCGCCGCCCAAGCCCCAGAACTTGCACTCGATGGTGCCCTCGGCTGCCGTGTTGGGGCTGTCCGGGTCCTCAGGCAGAGACAGGTAGGTGACATCGTCAACGATACCGATGGTGAACTCGCGCTTAGGCTCGTCGGCGGCCATGTTGGCGTAAACGGCAAACAGGCTTGAGGGCGGCGTGTCCTTGGAGCCCAGACCATAGCGGCCGCGGGTCACGTTGATGCCGGTCACGCCTTCTTGCATCAGGGCCGTTACGACGTCCTGATACAGCGGCTCGCCAGCGGAGCCCGGCTCCTTGGTGCGGTCAAGCACGGACAGCTGCTTGCAGGTAGCAGGGATGGCCTCCACGAATTTCTTGCAGGCGAAGGGACGGTACAGGCGCGGCTTGATCAGGCCCACCTTCTCGCCATGGGCGTTCAGGTAGTCGATGACCTCTTCGATGACGTCGCAGACCGAGCCCATGGCCACGATCACGCGGTCGGCATCTTCGGCGCCGTAGTAGTTGAACAGCTTGTAGTCGGTGCCCAGTTTGGCATTCACCTGAGCCATGCACTCCTCAACCACGGCCGGGAAGGCGTCGTAGTGAGAATTGCAGGCTTCACGATGCTGGAAGAAGATGTCGCCGTTCTCATGGGAGCCGCGCATGGCCGGATGATCGGGGTTCAGGGCATGATCGCGGAAGGCCCGGATGGCGTCCATGTCGACCATTTCAGCCAAGTCTTCGTAGTCCCACACCTGGATCTTCTGGATCTCATGGGAGGTGCGGAAGCCGTCGAAGAAGTTCAGCACGGACATGCCGCCCTTGATGGCCGCCAGATGAGCGACGGCAGACAGGTCCATGACCTCCTGGACGTTGGTCTCGGCCATCATGGCGAAACCGGTCTGGCGGCAGGCCATGACGTCGGAGTGGTCACCGAAGATGTTAAGAGCATGGGTGGATACCGTACGGGCGCTCACATGGAAGACAGTCGGCAACTGCTCTGCGGCAATCTTATACATGTTGGGGATCATCAGCAGCAAGCCCTGGGATGCGGTATACGTGGTGGTCAGAGCGCCAGCAGTCAGGGAGCCGTGGACAGCGCCGGCAGCGCCGCCTTCGGATTCCATCTCGCATACCTTGACGGTGGTGCCGAAGATGTTCTTGCGGCCCTGAGCCGACCACTGGTCGACATAATCAGCCATGGGGCTGGAAGGGGTGATGGGGTAAATGCCAGCAACCTCGGTGAACGCATAGGAAACATGCGCAGCGGCGTTGTTGCCATCCATCGATTTGAGTTGTCTCATGGGTATCTCCAATACTCTAGAGGATTCTCTCGCCAAGCGTAGAATAGCGGCAAACGGGAAAATGACTGGCGCTGGCGGAGACGTTTTCCGAGCATCGGCGCTAATAGAGCAGGCAAAAGGCACAACGTTGGGAGGTTCTGAGCGCCAGTGGTTTCTAATGGCGGGTGGGCGGCATATTGGCACCTCGAAAGCCGCAGAAAGCCGCCCGGCCAAGGCTAGCAGCCGTACGCCTAGCCCCGGGACGGAATGGCTCGACCCTGGGCTTAAGCCCAGTCGCTCAGACAGTCCTCCTTCGGGGAAGGCCCACGGGGCCTTCCCCTCGTGCGAAGCCCGCTTTGTGGGCTTAAGCCCCGGGACGGCCCCTACGTGCGGGCAAACCGTGCGGGCAAGCCGCCCTCTCCGGCCACGTGGCCAAAGACGGCAGATAACCTGCGTTTGGGGACGGATTTCGACCAGGGTCAGCGCGGATAGGCCGATCCATACATGGCACGCTAGCGTAAATCGTTCGTAGTTATCGCCTTGCGAGCGCCCAAAAAATTGCGACCTGGGGTTTTGCCGAGGATCGCGCCTCTTTCGAGATAACTACGAACGATTTTGGGACGAGGCTCGAATACACCGGGGCCGGCTTGCTGCGAACGCCGAGCCCTACTCTCCGACCCCAAGGCCTTAAGCCCAGTCGCTCAGACAGTCCTCCTTCGGGGAAGGCCCACGGGGCCTTCCCCTCGTGCGGAACTCGCTTTGTGGGCTTAAGCCCTGGGACGGCCCCTGCGTGCGGGTAAACTGGCATCTTTGACCGGCGCCCGGAAATTCGCGGACCCGCCGGCCTGCGCCCCGCAGGTTCAAATCCCGCATGTCTTCCAACAACGAAAACGGGTGAGGGGCCTCCGGGAATCGGCAATGTCAGCGAGCGGCCTCCAGGCAGGCCGGATTGGCGCGGCGGGCGGCCGAGCGGACTTTGGTCCGTGAGGGCAAGCCCGCAAGCGCCAAGGCGGCCCGCATGGGGGCCGCGCAGCGGCAAGAAAAACGCCGTTCGGAAGAACGGCGTTTGGGATTATGGTGGTCGCTACAGGATTTAGCGCGTCCGCTTCGCGGACCCGCCGGCCTGCGCCCCGCTTCGCGGTGCTCGGCCCTGGACGGCCCACAGGGCCGTCCAGCTGCCCCGCAGGTTCAAATCCCGCATGTCTTCCAACAACGAAAACGGGCCCCAGTTGGGACCCGATCAATTCATGGTGGTCGCTACAGGATTTGAACCTGTGACCCCCGCCGTGTGAAGGCGATGCTCTCCCGCTGAGCCAAGCGACCGAATATGTGCACCGTTTAGGCGCCCGAATATAGTACGCCAAAACGGTGGGTTCACGCAAGCGTCTTTTTCCTATCGAAGAGCCCTTCTCCATCAAAATTAGATACAATTCTTGCCACGGAATAATAGGAGGCCCCATGCTCTACATCTTGACCGGCCAAATCCAAACAGGAAAAACGCGCTGGCTGCAAAGCCAAACAGCCCGCAAGCAACAAGAAGGCACGCCCGTTTACGGCGTCATTGCTCCCGGCGTCTGGCGCGATCACGGGCAAGACGCCTCCCCTCGCTACGAGAAGCTGGGGATCAACAACGTTCTTTTGCCTGACAACATTACCGTGTCCTTCGCCCAACGTCGTGACCTGGCCGACCGACAAGGCGAATTTGCCCAAGGCACCCAAGCTGCAGCGGAAAAGCTGGGATGGGCCATATCAGATGAGGCCATTGCCCAGGTGGACGCGCACTTCCAAAGGCTCTTAAAGCTTTCGAAGGACCCTGGGGCCAAATCTGGCTTTTTGGTGGTTGACGAGCTGGGCCGGCTTGAGCTTCTCCGCAATCAAGGCCTGGTCAACGCCATGGAACTGCTGAAACAGGGCCCCACCAGCCTGGCCGCCGATGCGCTCATCGTCGTTCGTGAGGACCTGCTCCCCTACGCCTATGAGCGTTTTGCAGACCCATGGCCCGAAATCAAGGAAATCACGCCCAGCTATGACCTGCCGTAGCGCTAATCCAACCCCCATAAAGAAGCCGAAGAGACCGCATCCGGATTGGTCAGCCACCAGATGATATCGGCGCCCCAGAAGATGGTTCCCCCAAGACCCAACAACGCCACTATGGCATAGACCAGCCGAGAGTCGGGGTTCTTCCAATCGCGGATCAACATGACCACGCCCGCAACCAGCATGATCACGCAAGCAGCCAAAAAAGCGTATCTCTTGTACATGGGCAGTCCTCATCTCAAAAAGCTTTCGCGCCGATAGTAAACCAGCTGAAACTAATTTGCCCGCCGCGATCCCCTGCGAAGACGAAAAAGACCGCCCGAAGGCGGTCTTAAAGTTCATGGCTCCCCGGGTAGGATTCGAACCTACAACCCTCCGGTTAACAGCCGGATGCTCTGCCGTTGAGCTACCGAGGAATCAAGCGCCATCTCTTCGATTGCGCAAGTAGTTAGTATAGCTATTCGCCGAAGGAGCGCAAGGGGTAATTTGCCAGAATTTTAGGAACGGCCGCTCAAGCCAGCCTTTCCCAAGGACTCCCCCAGCAGTGCGCATCAGACATAAACAACAGTGTGGCTCAGGCTATTCCGTGACCTCGCTGGTCAGCATGTTAGCCACAGTGGTGGTGCCAGCAATCTCGATGTTATTCAGGAAGATAACGTCTTGGATGCCGTGCTCTTGGACGAAGTCGACGATGTTTTGGTCGGTGTAGCGGAAGTCGATGATCCACACGTTTTGGTAGCTGTTGGCAAGCCACGGGGCAAAGGCGCACCCAAAGGAGTCCTTGACCAGCAACACGCTGGAATCATCCGTGAAGTTGGGGTTGTAGATGTGCGCCAAAGGCTGATCGCCGCAGATAAAGGCGTTGTACAGCGAGCTATCGGCCCAGCCATCAACATCTTGGATGACGCTTGACTCCACCTCGTCACCCTGATCATTCCAATAGATGAGCGTATTGGTGCCCTCGGGGTAATACGTCTTCACATAGTCGGGGTTATCGGCCATGGATTGCAGGTCAAGCTGCGTGTAGTAGCTTCCCAGGAACGGCTGGAAGGTCTTGGTCTCCAATGCTTCCTTATCAACGGGCTCAATGCCCTTGCGCTCACAGAACTGCTGATAAGCCACATAAGCGCCGTCCGCCGTCCAATGATGGTCCGTGCGGAAATACAGGTATTGGCCATTTTGCTGTCGCATGACGTCAAGCACCTTGACGGTATGGACCAAGGGGTCATACAAGCTATAGAAGTAGTCGATGGCCTGAGCCTGATCGGTGCCTCCCAAGCTTTCGAGCGTACTCTCGCTTAGCATGACAGCCGAATTGTTGGGAACAATGATGGAATAGACGTCTGCCTGACCTTCAAGGCGCTGCGCCGCGATACTCATGGCCGCCGCATACTGCTGTACCGCCTCCTGGCTGAAGTAATACACACTGTAGGCAGCGTCATCCTCAACATACAGGCGGCCCATGATGTTGCCCTGGATGTCTTCGGCCATGGCTTCCTCGGTGGGAACCTCCACGGACTGGCGCGCCTCCACATCAACGGTATCGGCCGCGGTCGAAATTTCATCGGCTTGCTTGTCGGTGCCAACCAGCTGTTGCGAAGGCTGAATGCCAAACAGTCCCTCCAACGTACGGTCGGCCGAGACCAACATCTCCCGCAAAGGGTAGGTGTCGGAATACCACAGGGACAGATCCGAGAAGAACTGACCATCCAAAATGCCTTGCAGGGTGATGGCCGGGAAGGCCGTCAGCTGGCGGTTTTCCAACTCAGAGGCGGCAGGACGCGGAAACACCAAGCCCACCACCAGGCCGCACGCCATCAGCGCGGCGAAGACTCCCAGCGCGACCTTCATGAGCGCCGGCGTAGCGCCCGTCACGTTAGGCTTAGGGGCTCCCGTCTTCGAAGACGTGCGCGGCTTTTCCGCCCGTCCATTTGCAGCTTGACGCTGAACGCGGCGTTCACGTGCCGGCGCCCCGCCGCCGTCTTGGATGCTGCGACGGCGCGCACCCTCCTGCCGAGCCGCCGACGAAGAGACGCTGCGACGCGTTCCCTCCTGCGTGCGCGCACGAGAAGCGCTTTGGCTTTGGGCACCGCGGGCGTCTTGCGCTGCCTCCCTTTCACGGCGCGCCTGGGCGCGCGCTGCACGGGCGCGTTCAGATTCCGCCCGGCGTGCCGCGTCGGGCCGAGTTGATGCGCTGCGACGCGGCGTCGGCTGGCGACGCTCAGACGCGTTACCGTCACGCGACGCGCGATAAGATGAACGCCTTTGACGCTGATCGTTGTTTTCCTGATCGGACACGCGGCATCAACTCCTTTCTAGAACCTGAAATAGATGAACGGGTTATAGCTGGCCCCAGCCAGGCTGATGACGGAAACGACGAGCAACAACAGGGGCAGCACGATTTCGGCCACACGCACCACCTGGGCCAAAACGCCTTCGCCCTGCGCAACTTCGGCAAACCATTTGTGCAGGTTGGCACCTAGGCTGGTGCAAGCCACACAACAGAAAATCAGCAGGAAGATGTTCTGCAGAAACACCGTGCCCACCGCCAAGCTGGTGAAGCCGTTGCCGCTGAAGCCCAGAATGCCAACAAGAACCGTGCCCAGCTCAGATGCGTTTTCAAAATGGAAGAGCACCCAGCCGAAATACACCACCAGCAAAGCATACAGATGACCCACAAAGCCTGGCAGGCTCTCCAGCACTTCCTTCAGGAAGAACTTCTCCAAAAGCAGGAACACCAAGAAGTAGGCGCCCCATAAAATGTAGTTCCAGCTGGCACCATGCCAAAAGCCCGTCAGCAACCACACGCAGGACACATTGCGGATGTACTTGGCCGTCGAGCAGCGGCTGCCGCCCAAGGGAATGTAGACATAGTCACGGAAGAAGCTGGAAAGCGAGATATGCCACCTACGCCAAAAGTCTTGGATGGACTTGGCCATGTAGGGGTAGTTGAAGTTCTCCAAGTAATGGAAGCCGACCATGCGCCCCATGCCGATGGCCATGTCCGAATAGGCGGAGAAGTCCAGGTAGATCTCAAGCATGTAGAACACCATGCCCAGCCAATAGCCGGTGGTGCACTGGGTGCCCAAGGCGGCGTCCCCTATGGGAAGCAACGTGTCGGCCGCAGCGGCGCAGCCGTTGGCCAGCACGGCCTTCTTCGCCAGGCCCACGCAGAAACGGCGCATGCCGCAATACATATCTTCAAGCGTGATCACGCGATGGTCGATTTCGTCTGCCACAGTCTCATAGCGCACGATGGGGCCCGCGATGCACTGGTGGAACAGGCTGGAATACAGGAGCAGTTTCCAAAAACGTGGCTGAGCCTGCACGCGGCCCGCATACACATCAGCCACGTAGGAGATAAGCTGGAACGTGTAGAAACTGATGCCGATGGGCAAGACGATGTCAGGAATAAGCTCGGGCGCGCCGGTGAGCAGCTGCAAATTGCCCAGGAAGAATCCGGTGTACTTGAAGTAGGCCAAAAGGCCCAAAAGCACCACGCACTCAGCGGCCATCAGCAGCTTGCGCGGCCTACCCTCCGGCGCCTGTTCCATGCGCAGGGCCAAAAACCAGCTGACGAACGACTCCCCCACCAGCAAAAGCACGTATTGCGCGCCGCCCCAAGCGTAGAAGACCAACGAGAAGCCCAGCAAAATAGGATTGCGATAGCGCTCAGGCGCAAGAAAGTAAGCTGCCAGGTTCGCAGTCAGAAAGACAAAGATAAATATCAGGCTCGAGAAGACCAATCGGCCTCCTTGAAGAAAATTCAATCAATCCGACGCCATTATACGCGCCCAAAAAGTAAAAAAACGGAACAGGCTAGAGTGGAGGAAAGAAAAATTTTGGCCTTATCAGGAAAAATCAGGGTTATTCCGCAGCAGCCACTGCAGCGGAAACAGATTCCATCAGGGCTCGAATGACATCGCTTCGGCTGATGGTTCCCACCAAACGGCCTTCCTCCAAGACCGGAACCTTCTTGATGACCCGTTCGCCAAGCAAGGTGCAGACCTCCTCAAGGCTCATGGAAAGGTCGGCCGACACAACGCGGTCGGTCGCATATTCCATGACGTTGGCATTCAGCATCTCCATCAAACGGTCATCGAAGCTTTCCTGCTGCAACGCCAAGTAGACATAGCCCAAGTCCCCCGCAATGCTCCTTTGCTGGCCTAGCGCCTTCATGATATCGGCGTTGGAGATGAACCCGACAACGCGTTCACGCCCGTCAACGACCGGAAGACCGCTGGTATGGTGGGAAACCAAGGCATCCATGGCCTGCAGGACGGTCGCATCGGCAGAAACGCTATAGGCGTGATCCTTCATGATGGAGCGCACCGTCAAAGCCGAGGAGGCGGGCCTGCCCGAAACGGCGGCAACAGGGGGCGCTGCCGTAATCGAACGAGCCGACCAAGCGTAATAGGCAGACACCGCAAAACCGACGGCCGCAATGACGGCAGCCACCATGACGGCACTCGAGAAGCCCGCGGCTTGGGCAACCTCAGCCGAGGACCCCAAAGCCTGAGCATCAGCAGCGGAGGTGGATAGGATGCCGACGAAGAGCGACGGCCCCAAGGAGCCAGCCATCTGGATGAACGTGTTCATCATGGATACGCCATGGGCGTTTTCCCGCGGATCAAGGTTTTTCAGGCCTGCTGTCTGGCTGGGGCTCATGACCAAACCGACGCCGGCATACACCACCGCAGCCGCAAGCACCACGGGAACCACCTGCATACGAGGACTCAGCAAGAAGACAAGCACCTGACCAATTACAATCAGGGCGAAGCCAACCGGCAACAAAGGCCATTCACCGCGCTTGTCAAAGATACGCCCCGCGAGCAAAGCCGCAACAGCATTGAAAATAATGGGGATAAGGATCAGCACGCCAGAAACCAAAGCGCTGTACATCAACGACCCTTGGAAGTACAGCGGCATCAGCACGCTCATGGAGAAGGTGGTCATCATAGAAATGACTGCCAAAAGGCACGCCAGGGCAAAGCGTGGATTGGCCATAGGGTGCACATCCATCATGGGCATCTCCAGCCCTAGCTGGCGTTTCGCGAATACACCGATGGAGGCAAGGCCCAGCGCCAATGCCGCCAACGCCGATACCAAATTGCTTGTCACCTGGGTCAAACCGAAGACGACGAAGGTGAGGCCCATCGCCAAAAGAATGACGGAGGCAACGTCGATGCTGATTTTTTGCACCTGGCTAACATTTTGCAGCCAAAGCAGGCCCAAAACCAGCAAAACGATCATGACCACCAAAGGAGGGACAAAAACCCCGCGCCACCCCAAGGCTGCCACCATAACGCCTGACACCACTGGACCAAACGCTGGCCCCAACGTAATGCAGCAGGCGCCGATGGACAAATAGGTCCCAAGCTTTTTCCTTGGAGCGACGACAAGGACCGTCCCCATCATGGTGGGAATGAAAATGCCCGTTCCGATTGCCTGCATCAGACGGAAGGCAAGCAGCAACGCGTAGTTGGGAGCAAGGATGTCCCCCACCGTGCCTACGATGAAGATACCAGCAGCCACCGGAAACAACGTACGTAAAGGAAAACGCCGCGAAAGAAACGACATCAGCGCCACGATGACGGATGCCACGATCATATAACCGGTAACCATCCATTGCGACGTGACCGAGTCGACCCCCATCTGGGCCATGATGTCAATCAAGGCAACATTGATGATGTTCTCGTTGAAAGCGGCAACGAAGGCGGCGCTGTAAAGCACTGCCAAAAGAAGGGTCACCGACCCCTTGTTCTTTGTCTGGTCCATAAAGGCCTTTCTATAGGAAAACCCGTGCCGAAGGCACAAAAAAGCACATCCAAAGATGCGCTCAAGAAACGAGCAGCTGCAAGTCAGCAACTGGACTTACGTTGAAATCAACCGCTCATTACAGCTTGCTATGTTAACACTAAGAAACTCTTGAATTGATTAATTTTTTGCAAAAAAAATTCTATTGCAGCACGTAGCAACAATGGATCTTGGGATTGCGCTCAAAGTCATGCGGGATGGTCTGGGCGGAAATATCCCTGACCGCAAGGCCGCCCGCCTCTAAGGCTGCGACGTCCAGCCTGAAGGAACGCAGGTTGCAGCTGAACACGATAGCGCCGCCAGGGGCCAAAACCGCCCGGCAACGACGCAACAGCTCCGCGTGGTTACGCTGAACATCCCAGGTGGCGCGCCCCATGGACTTAGAGTTGCTGAACGTGGGCGGATCCACGAAGACAAGGTCAAACTTCAGCCCAGCTGCGGCAGCCTCCTTCAGCCAGCGCATGGTGTCGCCCTTCTGGTAGGCATGGTTTTTGCCGCCAAACCCGTTTGCTGCCATGTTGCGCTTGGCCCAATCCAAGTAGGTTTGAGAAAGATCCACAGTCACCGTGCAAGCAGCGCCGCCCGCTGCAGCATGCACGGTGGCGCTTCCCGTATAGCTGAACAGGTTAAGGAAGCGCTTGCCACGGGCCAGACGTCCCACCAACTGGCGCGTTACGCGGTGGTCCAAGAACAGCCCGGTGTCCAGATAGCCGTTCATGTCGACCTCAAACCACAGGCCGTCTTCCTGGGTATGAAAGACGAAGGGAGCGCGGTTTTCCGCATACTGGCTGCCGCCTTTGTCGCGGCGACGCACCTTCGCAAATACGTGGTCATCAGGCACGCCCATCACCACCGCGGCCAGCGTGAGGGCATCCTCGAAGCGCATTTCGGCCTTCAGGGGATCAACGTTTGCCGGCGCTTGGTATTCCGCCACATGCAGGTAGGTGCGCTTCGCAAGCTCCTGCACCTCCATCTGGTCCAACGCCGCGCAAGACGACAACCCGTCAAGAGCAACGTAGGCATCCAACGCCAAGGCGAAGTCGGGCAGGTCGGCATCGTAGACGCGATAGCACGCCACGTTGCCCTTACGGGCCCATTTGCGCCGCTCCTTGGCAACCTTGCGAAGACGAGCCGCAAACTGCTGGGAGCCCTGATCGTAGACGAGCACAGCATGGTCCGCGCCACCGAAGGCGTCAGGAATCGTCAAGGTATGTTCGGGCGTTGCGGTCACGGCTGCTCCCTCAGGCAGGCAAAAAATCGGCGGCCTTGCGACCGCCGATCTTGATTAATCTTCCAGGTAATCCTTCAGCTTCGAGCTGCGGGACGGATGGCGAAGCTTGGCAAGCGTCTTGCTTTCAATCTGGCGAATGCGCTCACGCGTGACGCCAAACTGGCGGCCGACCTCCTCCAAGGTGAGTGGGTGGCCGTCCTCCAAGCCAAAGCGCAGGCTGATGACCTTGCGCTCACGCTCGGCCAAGCCGTCGAGCACCTTGGCCAACTGCTCCTGCAGCATGCTGAAGCTTGCGGCATCGGGCGGCACGATGGCGGCGTCATCCTCGATGAAGTCACCCAGCTGAGAATCCTCTTCCTCGCCGATGGGCGTCTCCAAGGAGACGGGTTCCTGGCTGATCTTCTGGATTTCACGCACGCGCGCCTCGTCCAGGCCCATCTCAGCGCCGATTTCCGCCGGCGTTGGCTCGCGCCCCAGCTCCTGAAGGAGCTGGCGTTGGATGCGGACCAGCTTGTTGATGGTCTCGACCATGTGCACCGGAATGCGGATGGTGCGCGCCTGGTCGGCGATGGCACGGGTAATGGCCTGGCGAATCCACCATGTGGCATACGTGGAGAACTTGAAGCCCTTGGTGTAGTCGAACTTTTCGACCGCACGGATAAGGCCCAGGTTGCCTTCCTGGATAAGGTCCAGGAACAACATGCCGCGGCCCACATAGCGTTTAGCGATGGAAACGACCAGACGCAGGTTGGCCTCGATGAGCGCCTGCTTGGCGTCTAGACCCACCTGCTCCACGCGCAGCAGGCGACGCTTCTCGCGACGATCGAGCTCAACGCCCTCTTCCTCGGCCTTTTCCAGCTCGGCTGTGGCGGCGACGCCAGCCTCGATCTTCATGGCCAGGTCGATCTCTTCCGCGGCGGTCAGCAGCGGCACCTTGCCGATTTCCTTCAGGTACATGCGCACCGGGTCACCGGTGAGCATGGTGACGTTGCCGGCCTCACCGCGCTTGGCACGCTTGGCTCGAGCACGCGAGCGGGAGCTGGTGATCTTGGGCAGCTGGACGTCGGTGGTGGCCTTCAGCTCTTCCTCGGGAATGCCCTCCAGGAGGTCTTCGCCTTCCTCAAGGCCAGCCTCGATCTTGTCCTCTTCGGACGTGGACTCAGAAGCCGCGTCGGTGTCCTTCGCCAAGACGTCCTCGGACTTGGGTTCCTCGTCGGAATCCAAGTCAACGTCAGCGTCGATGTCAGCATCGGCAATCGGGTTAGCCTCAGGCTCGGCGACAGCATCCGCGGGAGCCTCCTGAACAGCAGGCTCCGCCGCCTTCTTGGCGGACTTGCGGGCGCGCTTGGGCTTGGGCGCGGGCTCTTCCTCGGCCGCGGGCTGCGCTACCTCGGCGGCTTCTTCGGGCTTATCTTCAATTTTCTCTTCGGTTTTCTCTTCAGTTGTTTCTTCGGTTTTCTTAGAAGCCTTCTTGGCCGCCGCTTTCCGGGTTCTCTTCGGTTTTTCCTCCTGAGCAGGAGCTTCTTCCGGAGCGGATTCAGCTTGAGGGGCCTCCTCCACGACCACTGCCTCTTCGACTGCTTTCTTGGTCGTGCGCTTTTTCACGGTCTTTTTCTCATCAGAAGCTTGGGGCACGCGATGTTCCTTTCAGCTATAACGACATGCCCTCTGCAAACCTGCATTTGGGCATAGAGATACAGCAGAATAATTTAGCATATTAAAAAGACAAACGCCAGAAACTCTTACGACTTTTTCAAGAAAGTAAGCGGTCAAGCGCTACAGCAAGCTCATCGGATCCACGTCAACAGCCACGTTGACATCAGCGTCTGCCTTCCGCGCGCGGAAATAGGACTCCAGAATATTCGCCATCTGCTGGTCAGTGGGGCATTTGACCACGATATGCCATCTAAACGTGTTGCGGAGTTTGGCCAAGACGCACGGCATAGCAGGCAAAACATCCCAGCCTGCCGAAGCAAAGTCATGCACATGCTTGCGAAGCTCCTGCTCAAGAGCTTGCGCCACCAACCTGACCCGTTCCTCGCTTGCGCCCCAAATCAAAACGTTGGCCATGCGGGTGAAAGGCGGATATCCCAGCATTTGGCGCTTCGGCAATTCATCATCCAGAAATGCCGAGCGATTGTAAGCGGCAGCCGCCCGCACCGGCACGCTTTTGGCCTCATAGGTCTGCACGAACACACGCCCAGGCAGTTGAGCCCTGCCTGCGCGTCCCGCAACTTGCTGGATCAAATCGAAGGTGCGCTCCCCTGCCCGATAGTCCGGCAAGTGCAGCTGCGTATCGGCGTTGATGACGCCCACCACCGTCACGTCTTGGAAGTCGAGCCCCTTCGCGATCATCTGCGTGCCCAATAAGACGGCGGCCCCGGCGCTGCCGAACTGCTCGAGCAGCTGCTGGTGCGCTCCCTTGGCGGATGTGGTATCGGCGTCCATGCGCACGACCAGGGCCTGATTGGCAGGGCTAGGAAACGTGGCCAAAAGAGCGTTCAGCTCGTCTTCGACACGCTGAGTGCCGCTGCCGAACTTGCGCAGATAGGGACTTCCGCACTGCGGGCACACCGGGGGCTCAGCCACCCGGTAGCCGCAATGGTGACACATGATGAAATGGCCGCGCTCATGGTAGGTAAGCGATGTGGAGCAGTGCGGGCACTCAGGCACAAAGCCGCAATCGCGGCACAGCAGGAATTTGGCGAAGCCGCGCTGGTTGAGCAGCAAGACCGCCTTGTGGCCCGCGGAAAGCTCCTCACGCAAGGCCATCGTCAGATCATGCGAGAACATGGATCGGCTGCCCTTGCCGAATTCCGCCGCCATGTCCACCACGTTGATGTGCGGCATCTGGTTGCCGTTGGCACGCTGGGGCAGCACCGCATGGGTCCACAAGGGGTCCTGCGCGCAGGCATGCAGGCTTTCGATGGAGGGCGTGGCGGACCCCAAGACCACCACGCCACCCGCGCGGCGCATCATCCATATGGCCACGTCACGCGCGTGATAACGCGGGGCGTTCTCCTGCTTGTAGGTGCCTTCGTGCTCCTCGTCGATGACGATAAGGCCGACGTTGCGCAGCGGCGCGAACAGCGCACTGCGGGCACCCACCACCACGCGCGCCTGGCCGCTGTTAACCAGATCCCACTGGTCGTAGCGCTCCCCAGCGCTCATGCGGGAGTGCATGACCGCAACCGTATTGCCGAAGCGGCCTCTGAAGCGCGCCACCGTTTGGGGCGTGAGCGATATCTCAGGCACCAGAACGCACGCCGTGCGGCCTTGCTCCAGCACGTGCTGAATGGCTTGCAGGTACACCTCGGTCTTGCCGCTGCCTGTCACGCCGTCTACCAGCACGACTTCGCCTGCGCCACGGTCACTCGCGCTAACTATTGAATCCAGGGCGGCAACCTGGCCTTCCGTCAAATCCGGGATAGCCGTTGTCGGAGCCTCGGGCATCTGGCCGCGAATACGCCTGCGCGTCTGAACCTCCACGGCACCCTGATCGGCAAGCGCCTTCACGGCGGCAGAGACGTTGCCGTACTCAAGGGTTAGTTCCGCCAGGCGTACCTCGCCCTGGCTGACCGCCCGCAGGACGGCCCACTGCTTGACGGCGTTTTTGCGGGGCTGACACTGCTCCAAGTCCGGCCCTGCCACCACCCAGCGCTCGTCAACGGGGGCAACCTCGGGCATCTCCAGCCGCCAGCCGCCGCGGCCATGCACCAAGCGCGGCATGCCGCCCGCAGGTGCAAACAGGCGCGCGCAGGCCGCAAGGGGCGCAATGTAGCGCGAGGCCAACCACGTAATGCACGCGGCGCCCTCTTCGTCAAAGAAGGGGCCAGCCACAGCGCTGATGATGGCTTTCAGGCGGGAAGGCTCAAGGTCGGCAACCGCATCGGCCTCATGCACGGCTATGACGAAACCCAGGGCGCGCCGGTTTCCGAAAGGCACCAACACCACCGATCCCGTCTGGATGGGGATGTCCCTGTCGGCCAGCTGACGCAAGGCGTCATCATCGGGCGCCAGCTCCGCCTCGGCAAACAGCGTGCCACCCGCAAACTGGTCATCCTCGTCAGGAACAAGATAGAAGTACGGCGCGTCCAACGACTGCGTGGAGATGTCCAATATGACTTCAGCGATTCTCATGGGAACAGTATAGCGTGAGCCTATGCCAGCAATGCCTTTTTTGCTTCGCGTTTCCCGTGCGCCCTTTGCGCGAATGATCGCGGAGGCAAGCAAAGGGAGAGAGCGGCCGCGGCCCAAACGGTGAGCCTCGTAAATCGCCTGTTCGGAAATTTCGGTTTCGGGGAGATTTTGCGATTTCAGCCGTGTGCTGTTCGAAATTTGCGGTTTCGGGGAGGCGGAGCGGGCTGCTTGGGGCTCAACAGGATGCCCACCTCTGCAAAGCCCCAGGTCACAAGTCCTCGTGCAGCTGCGTAGGCCTGGCTCCGCATGCCTTCAGCCCCCCTATGGCCGCCATATGTCGCGCAAGGCGCCCCGAAACCGAAGATTTCGAACCTTCAAATCCTCAGACATCCAAAAAGCCCAAGAAACCGTAATTTTCGAACAAGGACCCGCAAGCGGCAACCGACCGCACGAGGCGCTTCGCCGCCTAACCGCCCTTCAGATGACCCACAAACCTATTGAACGACGAAGGAGCGGTTTTTCGTCGTTCAACAGGCGTTTTCGTCGTTCAATAGCGTCTGTTGAACGACGATGGCCGGCTTTCGAGGCCACGAAAGGCCTCCAGGTGCCCGGTTTTCGCTGAATACCAGGTGTTTTCGTCGTTCAATAGGCGTCTGCGCCACCTGTTGAACGACGACGTCGTTCAACAGGTGATTTTCCGCCCCCGTTTTCACCTATTGAACGACCAAAACAGCCGCTTGGTCGTTCAACAGATTTTTCGTCGTTCAGCAGATGTACGCAAGGGCGTGCAAACGCAGAGCAACCCAGCTGCAAATGCAAAACCCCTTCCCCGCTAAAAGCGGGGAAGGGGCGCAAACGGCTTTCAGAGCGGGCAGCAGCCTACAGGCCACACGCCTTACGCAAGGCATCGGCGCGGTCGGTCGCCTCCCAAGTGAACTCAGGCAGCTCGCGGCCAAAGTGGCCATACGCGGCCGTCTTGCGATAGATGGGGCGGCGAAGATCAAGGTCGCGGATGATGGCGCCAGGACGAAGGTCGAACACCTTGTCCACGGCGGCCTCGATGTCGGCCTCGGGCACATGGTTGGTGCCGAAGGTCTCCACCATGACGCTGATGGGGCGGGCCATGCCGATGGCGTAAGCCAGCTGGACCTCGCAACGATCAGCCAAGCCGGCAGCCACTACATTTTTGGCCACCCAACGGGCAGCGTAGGCGGCGGAGCGGTCGACCTTGGTGCAGTCCTTGCCGCTGAAGGCGCCGCCACCATGACGGCCCATGCCGCCGTAGGTGTCGACGATGATCTTGCGGCCGGTCAAGCCCGCATCGCCCATGGGGCCACCCACCACGAAGCGGCCGGTGGGGTTCACGTAGATTTCCATGTCGGCCGCGCGCGTGACGCCTTCGGCCTCGAAGACGGGATTGATGACGTTGGCGATCAGGTCTTCGCGAATCTGGTCCACGCCCACTTCCTCGGCATGCTGCGTGGAGATGAGGACCTTTTCCACCTGCGTGGGCTTGTTGTCCACATAGCGCACAGACACCTGAGTCTTGCCATCGGGGCGCAAATAGTCAAGCGTGCCGTCCTTGCGTACCTGGGTCAGGCGTTCCGCCAGACGATGCGCCAAATAGATGGGCATGGGCATGAGCGTGGAGGTCTCGTTGCAGGCATAGCCGAACATCATGCCTTGGTCGCCGGCGCCCACCTTGTCGATTTCGTCCACGTTTTGGCCGTGCTGGGCCTCATAGGACTCATCCACGCCCATGGCGATGTCGGCAGACTGCTCGTGGATGGCGTTGATGACGCCGCAGGTCTCGCAGTCGAAACCATATTTGGCGCGGTCATAGCCGATTTCCTTGACGGTGCGGCGCACGATGTCCTGCACGTCCACATAGGCCTCGGTGCGGATTTCGCCGGTAACCACCACCAAGCCCGTGGAGGTCATGGTCTCGCAGGCAACGCGGACGTTTTCAGGATTGGCGGCAACGCCGTTGGGGGAAACGTAGCCGGCCTTCGCCAGTTCTATCTCCTTGGCCAAGATGGCGTCCAAGATGGCATCGGAAATCTGGTCGCAGATCTTGTCCGGATGGCCCTCGGTAACGGATTCGGAAGTGAAGAGGTAAGAATTGTTCTGCGTGTTGCTCATGGCTGTTTGTCCTTTCAAGTGTCTCAGCGCTCAAGCTTGCGCCGGCGATCCTTCGCCGACCCGGTGACATCGAAGGAAGCATATTGTGGCTATGCATATCCATAGGATGTAGCGCAGGGGTCCTGCGCACTCCGTGCAACTATACACGTTTTAGCTCAAAATGGTGCAGCAATTCGCCTGACGGCGCGGCTTCCTTACAGAACCTCCGCGGCGTCCTTCCAAGGCCCCAGCGTGCGCGAATCCACCTGGACATGCGCCATGGCGTCAACCTGATTCCACTTGACGGTATGCCCCGCCCCGTGCGAGCAAAAGACGGAATCGGGCGTGTTGGGCAGGTCGGCTTCTGGGTCATAGGCGCGCTGCTCCATGACGCGTTGCGCGTCATGGCAGGCCCCATACCCCGAAAACGAGCATGCAAAGCTGCCCTCCCCCTTGGTGTAAGCGGCCACGTCAAGCGGATAGTCCCCCGACTCCGACGCAGGCACGCTCCCGCGCAACGTGGCCCAGGCTCCTTGCACCACCGGGGCGTCGAAAGTGGCCGACATGCGCGTCAAATCCGCCAAAGCCCGCCCTACGCAATCGGCGGGAACGACCAACTCGAAGGACAGCCATGGCTCAAGCAGCACACAGGCGCCTTCTTCGCGGGCCTTCATCAGGCCCTGCCGAATAGCCCGGTACGTCGCCTGGCGAAAATCGCCGCCCTCCGTGTGCTTCAGATGCGCCCGACCTCCCAAAAGCGTCAGACGCACCCCCGTCAAAGGAGCGCCCACCAAAACGCCCTTATGAGTCTTCTCCATGGCGTTGGTCAGGGTCAGGCGCTGCCAATTAAGATCAAATTGGTCAAGCGGGCAACACGTGCCGAACAGCAAACCCGATCCTTCCCACGGCTCAAGGCGGTAATGGACCTCGGCATAATGGCGAAGCGGCTCGAAGTGCCCGACGCCTTCCACCGGCGCCGTCAGCGTCTCCTGGTACAACACCGACCCCTGGTCAAAGCTGACCGCCAGGCCAAAGCGATCCGCAAGAACGGCCTGCAAGACCTCCAGCTGGATGGCGCCCATGATGGAGACGCGCAGTTCGTGCAAATCCGCATCCCAAGCGCACGACAGCGCAGGGTCCTCTTGCGAAAGCACTTCAAGCGCCCGGCACGCGGCGGGAAGGTCATCAGGCGCGCATTCAGCCCGGTAAGACATGACTGGCACCAAAGAGGGCACCGGCGCGGGAACGTCCAAGCCCAAGGCGTCACCAGGACGCACGTGATCAAGGCCCGCCACGGCGCAAACGCAGCCCGCAGGCACTTGGGCGCACACCTCAAAGCGCTCGCCTGAATAAACCCGTAACTGATCGGCTTTGTCAACCCAGTTCTCAGCAGCGTCTGCCTGGTCAAGGTCCGCCCGGGAAACCTGCTCAGGAGCAACGCGCTGCTTGGCCTGCAGGCATCCGCCCGTCACCTTCAGCCATACCAGGCGCGACCCTTCACGCGTGTGCGTCACCTTGAAGGCGCGTGCGGCAAAATCCTGAGACCAGGGACCCGACGGCGCAAAGCACGCCAGGCCATCCAGCAACTCCCCCACACCAACGCCTTGCAAAGCGGACCCGAAGTAGCAGGCGGCCGCCTTTCGCTGCGCCACCAGTCGGCAAAGCGTTTGCTGGGATAAAGCCCCATCCGCCAGCCATTCCTCCAAGGCAGAATCATCAGCGCAGGCCACGTCCTCCAGGGCGTCGGGGTCGGCTTCGCCAGCAGGGAAAAGCGGCAACCCCAAGGCCTCTTTGGCCCGCCTGAGCACGGCCGGCGCGTCGTCAACGGCAACATCCATCTTGTTGAAGAACACCAGCGTGGGCACGTTATGGCGCCCCAGCAGCCCCATAAGCGTACGCGTGTGCCCACGGACCCCCGACGTGGCGTCCACCACCAACACGGCGGCATCCAGCACATGCAGCGTGCGCTCCGCCTCGGCGGAAAAGTCCACATGGCCCGGCGTGTCCAACAAGGTGAAGCTCACGCCCTGCCAGCCAAACCCCGCAGCCGCCGAAAAGACCGTGATGCCGCGCGCCTTTTCGATGGGGTCGAAATCAAGCCGGGACTCCCCCTTGTCCACGCGACCCGCGCAGCGTATGGCGCCAGAGCGCTCAAGCATGGCCTCGGCAAGCGTGGTCTTGCCTGCGTCCACGTGCGCCAAAATGCCTATGACCGCCCTTTTTTCCACGAATGCCTTCCCTATGGTCCGCCTGACAGGCACAAGCCCCCACTTGCGTCTTTCCTCAAGGAGCCAGATTACCATCTTCGGTCCCTGCAAACCCGTCTAAAAAGGAGTAGCATCAACGGTTATGAAATCGCAAGCCACATATCAGAAGGTCATCTGCGCCTGCTGCTTCTTGTTCATCTTCGCAAACCTGGGGTTGCCCAGTTCCTCGTTCAGCGTATATCAGCCCTACATAGCCCAGATGGTCGGCGACAGCAACGCCAGCATGGTGGTGGCGTCACGCACCGGCACCAGCCTGGTGTGCATTTTGCTGGTGGGCCTGTGGTACAAAAAGCTTGATTGTCGGCTGGGCGTCTTCTTGGCCACCATGATGACGGCGCTGGGCTTCCTTTTGTACAGCCAAGCCCACGAACTAGCGCTTTTGTGCGTGGCTGCGGCCATTACTGGTGCGGGCTACGGACTGGGCGGCATGGTGGGCATGACGCTGCTCATCGGCCGCTGGTACACCGAAAAGACCGGCACCGCCATCGGCATCGCCACCATGGGAAGCGGACTTGCCACCTTGGCCGTGCCTTTGGTAGCAACCAACATCATCCACAGCCTGGGGCTTTCCGCCTCCTTCGCCGCTGAAGCGGCAACGGCGGCGCTCATCGGCGTCATCATCTTGACGTTGCTGCGCAACCAGCCCGCCGAGGCGGTCAGCTACTCCAAGGACCTGCGCAACGACAAGCCCACCGAGAAGACGCCGCCTGCAAAGCCCCTTTTGACGCCGCATCTGCGCGCAGCCATGCTGGTGGGCGCCTTCCTGGTGGGCGCCGTTTCCGTGGTAGGCCAAAGCTACCTGTCCATCCTGCTGACCACGTCGGGGTTTGACCCTTACTTTGCCGCCACCATGCTCACGCTCAACGGCGCCTGCCTGATGTTCGGAAAGGGCATCAACGGCGTCGTCTTCGACAAGTTGGGGCGGCGGCGCGGATCAGCCATCTTCTTTGCGCTGCTCATCTTCGGCATTGCGCTTTGTTGCCTTGCTTGGACGGGAAATGCCCCGCTCATGGTGGCGGGATCGGCCATCATGGGCGTTGGCGTGGCGTTGGCCACGGTAGGAATCTCTGCCTGGAGCCTGGATTTGTCAAACCCCGCCGAGCGCCCCAAACTGGTGAAGAACATGCAAGTCAGCTACGCTTTCGGATCCTTCGCGTTCAACCTTTTCCCAGGGGCCTTGGCTGAGCTTACCGGCACCTACGTGACCACCTATGTCATATGCTTGGTGTTCGCTATCACCTGCGCCGCTTGCATATTGGGCGTGTACCGCACGCTGCAACGACGCGCGCCTGAAGAGGGTAAAAGGAGAACCATGGATAAGGCAAGCACACGGTTGTCGCAGCAAAGGGACACGCCGGTGCTTATCCGCAAGGCGCAACCGACCGAACTGCAGCGCGTGCACGCCTTCTACGACCACGTCATAGACGGCTTCATTCCCGGACAGCCCGACCCCGCCTGGACCAAAGGGGTCTACCCCACCGTTGAATCACTTGAGCACTTCATTGCGGCGCAAGAGATGAACCTGTTGTTTTTGGGCGAAGACCTGGCGGGCGCTGCCGTGGTCAACGGCAAAGGCGAAGATGCCTACGACAGCCATCCTTGGCCAAGCGGCATTCCCCAAAGCCAGGCCCGCGTCATGCACCTTGTTGCCACGGCGCCCGAATACCGCGGCCTCGGCCTGGGCCGCATGCTCATCGACTTCGCGTGCGAAGAGGCCCGAGCTCTTGGCGCTAAGGTGCTGCGCCTTGACGTGCTGGAAGGCAACGCCCCCGCCTTTGCCCTGTACGAAGCCTACGGCTTTACGGCAGCGGGCGTGGCCACGCTGTACTACGACGACACCGGATGGGCCAACTACTACTTGTATGAGTTGGTGCTGTAGCTGGCTTGGAGCCCCCTGAAAACAGGAAGGGAATGACGCTTTAGTGCCTGCAGGCCTGGTCAAGCTGCATTTGCGGCAGGCGATCTTGCAAAAGCAGGGTGATGGCACCGCCCACATAGGGCTGTGTCCCGTCAATATAGACCGTGATGCCCGCCTGCGTGAAACGAGTGAAGGGCGGGACGCCCATGCCCATAGCGATTATGGCATCGACATTCAGGCTAACCACGTAGTCAATGACGCCGCCGCAACCAACCAGGTCATGATCGACATTCTGGGCCACCTCAACCTGCGTGCACTTGCCATCCTGGATGGTGACGATGGTGAACCACGGCGTATGCCCGAAATGGCCGCTTCGCAGACTGCCGAAACCTTCATCGGTCTCACTGGGAACAACAACGCGCATAGCTTCCTCCTTTGTTTCTTCTTCGCACAGACTTCATCGATTGGCAGATGCCCGACGCCGACTGCAGTTGGGATTAGGCCGCCGGCTGTTCCTTCTTCAGCGTGCACAGGCGCTTACCCGTGGCCTTGTCGGCCAACGTGACACCGAAGATGGCCAGAATGATGGTCACAAACGGCATGAGCAGGTTGAAGAAGCAGAACGGCAGGTACGTGAACGTGGAAAGCCCAATGGTGGACGCAATGAACACTGCGCAGGTATTCCATGGCACCAACGGCGAGGAAACCGTGCCCGAGCTTTCCAGTGCGTTGGAAAGCGTCTTGGGATCCAGGTTGTAGTCGGAGTAGGCCTTCGCGTACATGCGGCCCGGGATGACCAGAGAAATGTACTGCTCAGGCATGGTCACATTGGAAAGAACGCACGTGAACTCCGTCAGGACGACCAAGCCCACCTTGCCGCGGACCAAGCCCATCAGCTTGTTGACCACGGCCTCGAGCTGGCCAGTGGTCTCCATGATGCCGCCAAAGCACATGGCCAGGATGGTCAGACAGACTGAGGACATCATGTTCACGATGCCGCCCGAGGTCAGCAGGTCGTCAACGGCCTCGACGCCGATCTCGCTCACATAGCCGTTCATGCCGCAACCAAGGACGGCGCCCAAGTCGCAAATGCCTGGCTGGAAGATCATGCCGCAGACGGCACCCGCGATGATGCCCAATGCAATGCCGGGGATAGCCGGAACCTTCAAGGCCACCGCCACAATGACGACAAGCGGCGGAAGCAGCAACACCGGGTTGATGTTGAAGCTGGCGGCCAAGCCGTCACTGATGGCCTGCACGCCGGAAAGGTCAACCGTTCCGTTGCTGACATAGGTAAACCCTAGGAAAGCAAAGGCCAAAAGCGCAAGGATATAGGCAACAAGCGTAGGCAGAATCATGAACTTAATGTGAGTGAACACGTCGGTGCCGGCCATGGCCGAGGCCAGGTTGGTCGTGTCGGACAGCGGGGAAAGCTTGTCGCCGAAATACGCACCCGAAATGATGGCGCCAGCTGCCGCCGGGGCCGGGATGCCCAGGCCCACCGCAATGCCCATGAGCGCCAAGCCCATGGTGCCGATGGTTCCCCACGACGTGCCTGTTGCCAAGGAGGTGATGGAGCAGATGAGCACGGCCGCCACCAAGAAGATGCTTGGCGAAAGCAGCATCATGCCGTAATAGATCATGGTGGGCACCACGCCTGCGACAATCCACACGCCAATGAGGATGCCGATGATGATGAGGATGATGATGCTTTGCAAGGCGCGGTAGACGCCATCCATCATGGCCTTTTGCAGCTGATCCCAGCTGTAGCCCAAGACCATAGAGACAACGGCTGCAACCACAACGCCGCAAGCCATGGGCACATGCGGGTCAACTTCAAAAACGATGATGCCCACTGCCATGATGGCGACCAGCGCGCCGAAGCTGATAAGCGCATGCCATACCTTGGCCGGCTTCTCCTTGCCGGTCTTCGGAACGTCCCCGATGGCTGCCAAAGCCGGAACCTCCACATTTTTGGTGTAAGCCTTCACGCTGGAGGACTCCAGGTGGGCCTCCATCTCAAGCTTCGCGGCCTCTGCCTGCATCTCCTCTAGATTGTCTGACATATCTTTCCGCTTCCCCTTCAAGCGCGCAGCGTTATGCGCGGCAGTGCATACCGGATGGCAAAATTATCATATGGCCAAATCAAGCACCCAAAGTATACATTGGTCCGCATTTGCGTTAAAGCAAAAGAGGCCATTCGGTATGTGCGCCTTTGCGGCAAATGCCTAAAATAGAACGCGCAAATACTAGGAGGAAATTGCTATGGGCCGCTTGAAGATCATCTATTTCGCCGGCGGGTGCTTTTGGAGCATCGAGGAGTTCTTTTCCCGCATATCAGGCGTGACGGATGCAACCAGCGGATACGCCAACGGCACGCTGGAAGACCCGAGGTACGCAGCCGCACTGGCAACAGCCACCTGGGGCACGTCTTCGCCGACGGACCCATGGAAACAGGCGGCCTGCGCTACTGTATCAACAGCGCCTCGCTTCGCTTCATCCCGATGTCCGACATGGAGGATCAGGGGTATGGATACCTGCTTGACCAAGTCGAGCAAGAATAGGACGAGCCATGATCACGATTGACACCATCAAGGCGCGCCACTCGGTGCGCCAATATATCGAAGACGGGCTGGCCCCCGAAGAATTGGAGGCACTAAGCGCCGCCGTTGACGACGTTTGCGCCAAAAGCGGGCTAAACATCCAGCTGGTGGCCGACAACCCGCAGGTCTTCGACGTGGTGGCAAGCTTTGGAGTAATCCATGGCTGCTCCACCAGCCTTGCCTTCGTCACTTCTGGGAAAGAGCAGGACGTAGCAATAGGCTATTGGGGGCAGCACTTGGTGCTTACCGCCCAAGAGTTGGGACTCAACACCTGCTGGGTTGCGCTTTGCTCACGCAAGAAGTCGCATGCCGACCTTCCCGCCGGCCACAAAGTGCGTTTGGTGGTGGCCGTCGGCCATGGCGTGAACGGCGGCAAACCGCGCGACACCAAACCGGCGTCGGCGTTGGCCGCCTTCCAAGGCGAAGGCGCCGCCCCTGCCTGGTTTGACGCCGCCGTTGAGGCCGCGCAGCTGGCGCCGACGGCCGTCAACGCGCAAAGCTTTTTCATCACGTTGCTTCCCGACGGCAAGACTGTACGCGCCGAGGCCCAGGCCAAAGCCTGGCGCCAAGTGGATTTGGGCATCGTGCGCTACAACTTTGAGGTGGCCGCCAACCAGCTGGGCGCCGATTGGCAATGGGAAAATCCTCTGCCCTAGCAAAAAAGAATTGCGCTTTTGACGCGCGAAACGCTTCGAAGTAGCGGACAATAGGCAAGACGCAAAATCCGTCTCAAGCGGAAGGATGAACATGATAAAGACTCAACTGGACAATCACGTCCAGCAATTCAAGGAAGGCTACGCTGCCGAGGAGGAACTCTTCACCGGCTTTCGGAAGTACTTCCCTAGCCGCAAGGCCATCATCGAGCTTATCGACGACATCAAGTACCTGATGTTCCCCGGATACCTGGACATGGACTCCCCCGCAGGAGAAAGCTCTGACTTCCTGATTGCCGAGCGCCTGATGCACATCAACCGTGTTTTGGATGCCCAGGTATACAAGGCCATCCGCTTCCGCGAGGGCGAAAACATCGACCCCGAAGACGCCAGCAAGCAAGCCATGCAGATCAGTGCGCAATTCATGGACAAGCTGCCGGGCGTGCAACGCATGCTGCTGAAGGATATCCAGGCCCTGTTTGATGGCGACCCGGCCGCCAGCAGCAAGGAGGAAATCCTGCTGTGCTACCCCGGCTTCTACGCCATCATGGTCTATCGCATCGCCCATGAGCTGGTGCTTCTGGATGTGCCCCTGATCCCCCGCCTGATGAGCGAGTACGCCCATAGCGAGACCGGCATCGACATCGGCCCTGGCGCCACCATCGGCGAGTACTTCTTCATCGACCACGGCACGGGCGTGGTCATCGGCGAGACCACAAACATCGGCAACAACGTCAAGATCTACCAAGGAGTCACGCTGGGCGCCACCAGCACCCGCCACGGCCAAGGCCTGCGCGGCAAGAAGCGCCACCCAACCATCGAGGACAATGTGACCATCTACTCCAACGCCAGCGTCCTTGGCGGCGAAACGGTCATCGGCGAGGGCTCCGTCATCGGCGGCAGCGCCTTTGTGTGCGAAAGCGTCCCCGCAAACGCGCGCGTTTCCCTGAAGAACCAGGAGGTTTCGGTCAAGGTCCGCGACGCCAAGCCAACGCCCGAGCCTATTTGGAGCAAAGAGGACTAATTCCCCTTATCGCCAAGTTTTAGCAATTGCGCCCGATTGCCCTCCCGGCAGTCGGGCGCATCTCTTTGGGCGTTCCGCAGCAATCGCCCCAAATTACTACCCAATTCCCCAATTAACCGATTTTGGAAGTAAGCAGTTGGGGGGATGCTGCTTCATTTACTTCCAGAATAGTCGGAATACCATATCTGGAAGTAAGCCAAAACCTACCCCTCTTTAACTTTTACTTCCAGATTAGCCGCAATCACAGTTTTGGAAGTAAACGAGGCGAAGCCTTTCTCATCGTTTTACTTCCAGAATCGCAGGATATCTGCTTTTGGAAGTAAATCCTCCCCCTCAGCCTCATCTCAGTTACTTCCAGAATTGCCATAGCCCCGCATCTGGAAGTAAATCGAAGCCCAACCCCCCTTCTCAATTACTTCCAAAATCGCAAAACGCCCACTTCTGGAAGTAAATCGCGGCCTTAGACTCCTGACCGATTACTTCCAGAATCGCCAGAACCCCGCATCTGGAAGTAAATCGCGGCAAGAGCGGCCGACAGCCAGACCCGAAGCACCAGAATTAGCAACAACCTCAGGATTCTCACGCCCATCCCAAAGAATGCGCAAAAAACAAGGCGCGAGCAGAATTGCTCGCGCCTTGCGACATTATCTTATGCTGCGGTCCGCAATCGGACTCGCAGACTCACCGTAACGGCTAATTACACCCACTTGATAGCGGTGCCGTAGGCCACAACCTCGATAGTGCCCTCAGCAACCGTGTCGTTCATCAGGCGTACACCGATGATGGCATCAGCACCCTTGGCGCGGGCATCATTCTCCATGCGGCTCTCGGCAATTTGGCGCGCCTCGGCCAACATATCGGTATAGGACTTGATTTCGCCGCCTGCAATGTTCTTGAGGCCAGCCATGATGTCGCGGCCGATATGCTTGGAGTAGGCAACGTTGCCGCTGACCAAGCCAATTGTCTGGTAGGTTGTATTGGGCAGGTAATCGACTGACGCAATAAGCATGGGTCTTCCTTCCGACGTTGGATCAATCTCTGATTTCACAATACCAGCCTCGCCCATCCTGCTACAGCGCATCACGCCTTTTACACGCGAAAAGCATCTTCGGCCTTATGCGAAGAAGCTTTGCGCGATACGCGCACTCTCGGCAGCATCTTTGGCATAGTAGTCCGCACCGATGGTCTGGGCGTATTCGGGAGTCAGCACGGCTCCGCCCACGAACGTCTTTACGTCCGGAAGCTCCTGGTTAAGAAGCTTGATGGTTTGCTCCATGGCCTTCACCGTAGTGGTCATGAGCGCGCTCAGCCCCACCAGCTTGATATTGCGTTCCCGACAGACCTCAACCACCTTTTCGGGCGCAACGTCCTTGCCCAAGTCGGCAACAACGTATCCGTAGTTTTCCAACAACATCTTCACGATGTTCTTGCCAATGTCATGGATATCGCCCTTAACCGTGGCGATGGCTATCACCTTGCTGGCATCGGCTTGAGAGGCCTCGCCCATATGCTGCTTAACCACATCAAAGCCCGCCTTAACTGCCTCGGCCGAAGCCATCATCTGCGGCAAGAAGAACTTCCCTGCGTCAAAGCGGCGCCCGACTTCGTCAAGCGTCGGTATCAGCACGCCATCGACCACATCAAGAGGCGCGTGACCTTCCAACAGCTGCCCAACCAGGGCAGGCATGGGATCACGCCTACCCTGCAAAATGCAAGACTGCACCTGACAAGCCACCTCAGCTGCATCTGCCAAGCTTTCAGGAATGGGAAGGACCTCAACAGCGGAAGGCCCAGCAGGTGCTGCGGCGGTCTCCGTAACCCCAGAAGGCACTTCATAGGGGTCAGACGTAGAAGTGCGATCGGCAATGTAGGCGGCCGCGCCTGCGTCCTGACCGCTCAGGACGCGTTGGCACAGCACCACATCGCGATAACGCGCCGCGCTAGGATTGATGATGGGCAAATCCAGGCCAGCACCGAAGGCTGCCGCCAAAAACGTAGAGCTCATCAGGTTGCGCTGCGGCAGGCCGAAGCTGATGTTGCTCACACCCAGCGTGGTACGCACGCCCAATTCCGTCTTCACGCGCCGTATGGCCTGCAGGATCTCGGGAGCCTCGGATTGGTTGGTGGCAACGGCCATGGTCAGGCAGTCAATGACCACGTCGCCTTTAGGAATGCCATAGCGCTCCGCCGCCTGAACAATGCGCTCGGCCACGGCGAAGCGTCCTTCCGCCGTAGGGGGAATCCCCTGTTCGTCCAACGTCAAGCCGATGACGCAAGCGCCGTATTTCTTGACGATAGGCAGCACCGCGCCCAAGCTTTCCTGCTTGCCGTTCACGCTGTTGATCAGCGGACGTCCCGCGTAGGTACGCACGGCCCGCTCGACTGCTTCGGCATCCGATGAGTCAATGACCAGAGGCAACGTGCATGTTGCCTGCAGCTTCTTCACAGCGGCCTGCAACACGGCAGGCTCGTCCAGCTCCGGCAGGCCGACGTTGACGTCCAGCACGTCGGCGCCGAAGCCCTGCTGGCTTACGGCCTCTCCCACCAAGTAGTCAAGGTTGCCCTCACGCAGGGCGGCCTTCAGCTTGGGCTTGCCGGTCGGGTTGATACGCTCGCCGATAACGGCAACGGCAGGACTTCCCGCCGGCAGCTCCACGAAGTCCTGGGCACTGGTCAGCATCAGCGCGTCAGGCATGGCGTGTGGCTCGGGCGCACCGCGCTCAGCCACCAGCGAAGCCACGCCGCGAATGAAGTCAGGATTGGTGCCGCAGCACCCGCCCACCACGCTCGCGCCTGCATCAAGGATGCCTTCCATGGCAGCACAGAATTCCTGCGCCGTCACGTCATAGACCGTTTGCCCGCCCTCGATACGCGGAAGGCCCGCGTTGGGCTGCACCACCACCGGCACGCGGCTGGCGTGAACCAGCTTCTTTACCACCGACAGCATCTCCTCAGGGCCAAGCGAGCAATTGACGCCCACGATATGCGCACCTAAGGCTGAAAGCGTGGAGGCCGCCACCTCGGGCGGCGTGCCCAAGAAGGTGCGGCCATCCTCCTGAAACGTCATGGACACCAAAACCGGCAGCGTGGTGTTCTCGCGCGCGGCCAGCACGGCGGCCTTGGCTTCCAGCAAATCGGCGAAGGTCTCGATCATGATCAGGTCGCAGCCGGCATCCTGCGCGGCCATGGCCTGCTCGGCGAAAAGGTCGTACGCATCCTCGAACGTATCGGCGCCCATGGGCTCCAGCAGCAAGCCGGACGGCCCGATGTCGGCGCCTACGTAGCGCGCCCCCGCAGCCCGCGCGTTGTCCGCCGCTGCCTGGTACACCTCAGAAACCGTGGCGGCCCCGTCCAGCTTGCGACGGTTGGCGCTAAACGTGTTGGTGGTTACCAGCTCGGTGCCGGCAGCCACATACTGCGCATGGATGGCCGTGATCTCTTGCGGATGGGTAAGGTTCAACAGGTCAGGCACCATGCCCGGCTTGACCAAACCCGCCGCCTGCAGCATGGTTCCCATGGCGCCGTCGGCCACCAGGAAGTCCTGCCCACGCAGCACACGCTCCAGGTGATCATCGGCTATGGTCAGTCCCTTCAGGGCATCGTAGTTACTTGCCATGGCAGGTCAAACCCCTTTCGCGGAAATTGCAGTAGTCAAAGGCGGCGCATATACCACACGGGCTGGCTCCACCTGGCGCCTGCTCGTCTTCGAATAGCCCGATGATAGCGGTGACGCTTTTCGTCGGCACCAGGAAGTTGTCTTGGTTGGTATGCAAGCCCAGCCGCTCCGGGGCGCCAAGCACCCGCAGGAAATCAGGCTGCACATCAAGCGGCAGGTCCCCGTATCCTGGCGAAAATCGCGCATGGGCAAAAAGCCCTGCGACCTTCGCCTCTTGCGCAATCTGGTCATGCACTGCGCCAACAACCGCTTCCGCAAGCGCCGAGGCGCAGGCGTCATACATCAGGAAGTCCAGCGTGTTCAGGGCCTTCAGCTGCCGCAGTTCTTGGTCGCATGCAGAGCCCAGCGTACATGCCACAAGGACCACCTGGGCAGGGCCCGCACCCGCCACGCCCTGCAAGTGCCGCGCAATGCTGATACCTGGAAGCCGCAGCCCGCAACCCTCAAGCGCCACGCCGGCGCCATCGCCTTCCCACACCGTGCGCGAGCCATCCACCTTGTCTGCCAGCCAAACGTAACCGCCCTCATTGGCTTCATCGCAGCGCGCAGCCAGCGCCTCAAAGCGCTCCGTCAACTCAGGCTGGACACTTTGCCCTGCATAGCCCAGAAAACGCAATGCCGCAGCGCGGTCCAGCTGCGCAGAAACACGTCCGGTTGCAAAGGGCGCAATCAAGGGCTTACCTTACCAGCGTTGCCGCGTCCAGACGGTCCTTGACCGTGCGTGCAATGTCCGGGTGGTTCATGGTGTACAGATGCGTGCCGTCCACACCGTGGGCCACCAAGTCCACAATTTGGCGCGCCGCATATTCAATGCCCGCTTGGCGCAAAGCCGCCTCGTCGTCCTCGTATTTTGCCAGCAGCTTGATGATGGGGCTGGGAAGGCTGGCGGCACATTGGAAGATCATGCGCTGCACCTGGCTCTTGCTCAAAAACGGCATGATGCCGCAATTGATAGGCGCCGTGATGCCCGCTGCATGCGCATCGTCCAAAAACCGGTACAAAAGTGAATTGCTGAAGCACAGCTGCGTAACGAAGAAGTCCGCGCCGACGTCCTGCTTGGCCTTCAGATAATCGATGTTCTTGCGTGGGTCGGTAACGTCCATTTGCCCTTCAGGATAGGCGGCGGCGCCCACGCAGAAGCCTTCGTCCTTCAAATACCTGATCAGGTCGACAGCCAAGGTGAAGTCCGTGGCCACAGGGCCGTCAGCCGGAAGGTCACCGCGGAGGGCCAGCACGTTCTTTATGCCCCTTGCCCTAAAGTCTTCGCAAATGCCCGAAATGCTTTCCTTGGTGGTGCCCACGCACGTCAGATGCGCAATGGAGGGCACATTGAACTGGTCTTGCAGCAGCTGGGCGATGGCTGCCGTGGCATCTGCGGCACGGCCATGGCTGCCGCTCCCGCCCGCCGAGAACGTCACGCTCACAAAGTCGGGGTAGAAATCGGTCAGCTGGGAGGCCACGTCTGCCGCCTGCTGGACGCTCATGTCCCCACGCGGCGGGAAAATCTCAAAAGAGAAAACGCTTTTGCCGCGCTCCTTGGCGGAGGCAAAAATATCATCAATGCGGCCACTTAGGCCCGCGGTTACAACTTCGTTTGCTTGCGGCATGTCATCCCCGTTCCGTCAGGAGGTCAAAACCCTGGGTGTTTCGGCTCTATTATATTAGCTTCCGCCCTATGCCCCATGCGCTAAACTGTTGATAGCTATGTATCAATTTTGAAAGGGACTCAGATGCAGACCAACGCAGAGCTTACCCAGGAATACCTCGACATCATCAAAGAGCGCAACGGCGACGTGGAGGGCCGCCGCAAGGCACAGGAATACATGCGCAACTCAACGGCCATCGTGCACCACCAAGTGGTCGCCACCAGTTACGTGCCGCGCCTGTTCAACGAAAAGACTTATGACGCCATGAAGGAATGCGCCGAGACCGCGCACAAGATCCTAGTCAAAGTGATGATGCACTACCTGGACACGCCTGAATACCGCAAGATCTTCGACTTCGACCCGCGCCTGGAGGAGCTTATCCTGATTCCGCGCCGCTACCCGGCCGTGCTCCCCTTCGCCCGCGTGGACACGTTCATGAACGAAGACGACTACACCTTCAAGTTCTGCGAGTTCAACGGCGATGGATCGTCTGGCATGAACGAGAACCGCGAAATCACGCTGTCGGTGGCCGGCAGCCCTGCCTTCCGCTCCTTCGTGAACGACCACGGGCACCGCATTATCACCTGCGAACTGTTCAACAGCTGGATTGATGAGTTCATCAGCATCTACGAGACCTTCGAGAACCGCGTGAAGAACCCGCGCTTTGCCATCGTTGACTACTTGGAAAACGGCGTGGTTGATGAGTTCAAGCTGTTCAGCACCATGTTTTCACACCGCGGCTACCCGTGCAGCCCCATGGATGTGCGAGACCTGCACTTCGACGGCAAGAAGCTGCGAGACAAGGACGGCAAGCAGGTGGATGCCATTTGGCGTCGCTGCGTGACCAACGATGTCATCGAGCATTGGGATGAGTCGCAAGACCTCATCGAGGCCGTAAAGGCGGGAGCGGTGGCCCTCATCGGCAGCTTTGCGGGGCATATCGTGCATGACAAGCAGATCTTCAAGGCGCTTTTCGACCCACAGACGCGCGAACTCCTGACCCCTTCCGAGAACGCCTTTGTGGATGCCACCGTGCCGCGCACCTGCTTCCTGCGCAGCAGCGAGATTGACCTTGACGAGGTGCGCGCCAACAAGGATGCCTGGATCATCAAGCCCACCGACGCCTATGGCGCTAAGGACGTCTACGCTGGTTGCTATCTGACGCAGGAGGCCTGGGAAGGCGTCATCGAGCGCTTCGCCGACGACAAGGCGGGCCTGCCCTTCATCGTGCAGAGCTACATCACGCCCTACCAAACCTGGACGCTCGGCCCTGACCAGGGCATCGAAGAGCTGGCCGACGAAGAAGTGGCGTTTGAACCCGTCCTGTACAACAACCTGAACGGCCTGTACCTATACAATGGCACGTTCCAGGGTGTCTTCAGCCGCTTGGGGCCGCTGCCCACCATCAGCAAAGACATGAAAGGCATCACGCAGGCAACCATTTGGGTGACGCAGTAAATGGACCGCACCCGCAACAAGCTGATAGCCGTCATAACGGGCATCTGCCTGGCCGTCACCTTTGTGGCGGCGGGGCTTGCCTTGTGCATGCAGCCTTTGGCTACCGACCAATTCGCGAAGACGGCCTGCGTGGATTCTGCAAGCATCAGCCCCTTCACGGCCGACCAGCTGGCCGAAGGTGCAAAGGCCACCCGCGAATACACCGTAGGCAACCACAATGTGCGCGAGCTGCAGATCGCCGAAGCGCGCATCAACGTGGAGCTGTACGACACCAGCCGCACCTCTTCGCCGCTGACCACGCAGGAAGCCGAGAGCCTGCGCCAAATAGTTGCTGCCTACAACAACGGACGAGGCGTGGACTACACCAGCCTGAAGCAAATACTGGACGGCCTAGACGAACGCTATGCCCTGGATGACACAGCCATTGGCCATCTGGATGACGTGTATGACGTGATTAACTACGCCATACCCATCCTGATAGCCCTTGCCGTTGCGGCGTTAATCGGCGCGCTTTGGACCATCAAGCTTGGCGATCACAAGACCAAGGGCAAGATGTTCCTTTTCCCCGGGGCGGTGTTGCTGGTCGTCTTTGCCGCACTGGGCGCATGGGCCGCTGTAGACTTCTACGGCTTCTTCAACGCCTTCCACAGCTTGTTCTTCAGCAACGGTAGCTGGCTTTTCAGCTATGACAGCCTGCTTATTTGCATGCTGCCGCAAGATTTCTGGATGGATATGGGCATCCTTTGGCTGGCCACGACCGCCATTCTGTCCGTAATCTCCGTCGCCTTCGGAATCAAGCTGCTCAGGAAAAGCTGAGCAGGTTTTTCTGCAACAACCAACAAGATAAGGAGGCCCCATGGCACCCCTGATCACATCCGATATGACGCTTTCCCAGGTTCGGGAAGTCTTTGGCGGCGACAAGTTTGCCACTAACGCCGGCTGCACCGTCGTTGAGTTTGGGAAGGGCTTCGCCGTGTGCGAAATGGAGCTTGACCGCAACCTGCACTACAACGGCATGGGCGGCGTGATGGGCGGGGCCATCTTCACCCTGGCGGACTTCGCCTTGGCTGTAGGCTGCAACGTGGACGAAGAGCCCACCGTGTCCGCCAGCAACACCATCGAGTACCTTTCCGGGTCCAAGGGGTCGAAGCTTGTTGCCACGTGCCGTGCAGACAAGTCAGGTCGCAACCTGGGGTATTACACCGTTGACGTGGAAGACGACCTGGGAAAGCGCATCGCACGCATGGTGGCTACGTGCTTCAGGCGCTAGTACAGCAGCATCTTGGAGAACGAGGCCCTTTGTTGAGCGACCCATTCCGTTGTTCACGCTGACGCCAGCCGAGGTCCTTGCCCAGGATTTAACGGGAAAACGTGCACTGATCGCCTGACGCCGCCCAGGTGATTTGTCTTGTTGTGATGGGTGCGCGACTTTCACGCACCTATCGGGTAAAATCTGCACCCCCTTTCCAACACCCCGCAAAAACACCCTATAGGTGCGCGAATTCCACGCACCTATAGGGTAAAACCTGCAGCCCGA
>R11__coassemble_165_pt1 | contig 48273 bp, 42 predicted proteins | sample R11__metabat2_high_PE_020 | metagenome-assembled genome bin R11 | reverse complement strand
GGCAAGCCGAAAACCCGGCAGGGCGGCGGACCTAAGGCCGCCAGAGTTTTTCTGGGAATAAGCGCAGCGCCAGAAAAAGTTTTTCGCGCCTTGTGTACGCGTGGCTCCCGTGCGACATTACGGGTCCAAGGAAGCGAAGGGTCGGCCAAGCCAGGAGGTTCGAGTGGACGCAAGCCTGCCATCCGGGAAGTCCGGGAAAAACGACGCAACAGGATGCGATGTGAGCCCCTTGGGAGGTCCGGCATGACCCAGAACTCGTCACCGACGTTGGGGGCGCCTTAGAATCGATTCTCGCGATTCGCTGACCTGCGGTTTTGCCGAAAGCCACCCGAAACGCGCAAATGGGAGCGAGATTCCGACTGTGCCGGGCACGGCCCTGGGGAACATCGGCAGCTTCAACCCTGCGGCATCGTCAGCAGCGACAGGGTTTTGCTCCGCTACACCAACGCCCAGAAGGCTAGCGACCTCCAGCCCTCGGAGGGGCGGGAGGCCGCCTCCTCCGTTTTCGCACAACGCCTGCGCAACCAAGAGGCAGTGCTTGCATGTTGGATTTATAATACTGGCAACAACGAAAGGACCCAAATGAACACCACATGTTTCAAGGTTTACAAAGAGTGCGTTCGCGCAATTAATGAAAATGTTTTAATTCACCGCGACGGAGCTCAAGACAAAGAATTTCATTTTCAAAACTGGTGCCGCGATCGTCTTCAGGCCGCTGGCGTGAAATTCAGCAGTTCTGGAAGAAACACATATCCTGATTTTTCCGTTGACGACATCAATGAGGGCTACGAAATTAAAGGGTTGGCATACCCTGGCAGGGAACGCGACTTCGACGCAAACAGCAACATACCCACAGGTGAACATGCTGGTAGACGGATTTTCTATATCTTTGGCAGGTACCCAAAGACCGCCACAAAGCCAGACTACCCAGTTCTAGACTTGATTCTCTGCCACGGCGACCTTCTGAACGCCGACCATGATTACGTCCACGAGAACAAGCATATAGATGGATTCGGCACTTACGGCGACATTATGATTCGCGACAGAAAGATGTATGTTCCACCTACCCCATTCAAGTTGTTAAACGGGTCTGCGAGCAATGTCACTTTGATTGTCCCGAGCCACTATGAGGCGCCGAACGGGTTCTTTAAGGTCGGCGATATCACTCGCATCGAAAACGAGGGCCTGGTCTCTGGATATGATTTTGATCTTCAAAATAACATCATCACACCGGCCATGATCCCAAATCCGAGCGCTGGTCTAATTCATCGTTTTACTGCTTGGCGCTATGGCAATCAACCTACGTCACCCATTTCACTTAATGAGGGCTAAGGGCATGGCTTTTCCTCTTTATCAAATCAGCGAAGTCGCCAAACGAGAGAGTTGGCGCAAAGAAGTAAACCGACCCATCTACCACATTCACAAATGGTGGGCTCAACGCCTTGGCACCGTTTTTCGCGCAAGCACGATTCATGCTTTTGCCCCTACCGATGACGAATGGGCTCTGTTTTATAAAAAGAACTCCTTTAACAAAATCGTGCTCGACCCCTTTATGGGCAGCGGCACAACCATGGGCGAAGCCCTTAAACTGGGCTGTTGCGCTATTGGCTGCGACATCAATCCGGTTAGCACGTTTCTGGTTGCTGAAGAACTTAGAAATGTTTCGAGGAAAAAACTGGATGAAGAGTTCAAGCGCCTAGAAGCAAAAGTTTCCGACAAAATTCGCGCTTATCACACCACGATTGACCCTGAAACTGGAGATAAAATTCCGGTTCTCTATTACTTTTGGGTCATGACGGTTTCGACTCCTCAGGGAGAGAAAATTCCGTTGTTTGAAAATTATTTTGTTTCACACAACGCCTACCCTGCCAAAAAACCCGAGGCGCAAATCTATTGCCCAAAATGCCACGGCGTGTTTGAAGGAAAATACAAAGAGCCTTTGTCCACGTGCCCCCACTGCGGAAACCAATTTGACGCCAATCACGGCACCGCTACGAAGACAACGGTTGTAGACAGCAAAGGGCAGACGTACAAAATTAGAGATCTCATAAGCCCAGATCAACCACCTATCGAAGAGCCATATGCCTTACTTGCGGTAAAGAACGATGGAACCAAGATCTATGTATCGTTTAACGATTTCGACCGCGCCGTATATCAGGACGCCGTAAAAGAGCTCGACAACCATCGCGAGCTATTGCCGACCATGTCAATTGATCCAGGCTACAACGCCGATCAAGCGCGGAGCTACGGATTTAAAAATTGGCTAGATTTGTTCAACCCACGCGAGGCGCTATGTCTAAGCATGTTGCTCGAAGCCATTCTGGAAATAGAAGACAAAGGCGTCAGAAATCAATTCCTGTGCCTCTTTAATGGCACCCTAGAGTTCAACAATCGTTTCTGCTCCTATAAAGGAGAGGGCACTGGCGCTATTAGACCGATTTTTTCAAATCACATTCTCAAGCCCGAAAGACGTCCTGTGGAAAATTCAGTTTGGGGCCTGAAACAAAGTTCGGGTTGTTTCTCGAGCTTATACAGATCAAGGCTTCTCAAGGCAAAAGACTATTTAAACGATCCTTTTGAACTTAGATTGCTAGACAACGGAAAAACTGACAAACCTGTTTGTAGCGACCCAATTGAGCCCGAACTAGTTGACTCGTTTGAAGAGCTTGCGTCAACTAAATCGGGTGCCCTCGTCCTTAACGGAGACAGCTCAACGTTGCCCCTCCCCGACGAATCCGTTGATGCGGTCATCACGGACCCCCCGTACTTTGACTTTATTAACTACAGCGAGCTAAGCGATTTCTTCTACGCCTGGCTTAAGACTGCCCTGCCAGACGACCCCCTCTTCGCCGAAAAAAATTCTCGGCGAAAGGGTGAGGTTCAAAATTCTGATAAGAACGTCTTTTCAAATCAATTGCAGCGCGTTTTCTCCGAGTGCGCTCGCGTGATGAAGAAGGATGCGACTTTATCGTTCAGCTTCCATCATTCTCGATCTGACGGATGGACGGCCATCAGAAACGCTATTGAAGGCGCCGGCCTACACGTTGTTGAAGTGAACCCTGTTTACGCAGAGCTAAGCGCTTCTACGCCCAAAGCAGCAGCAAAAGAACCGATATCTATAGATATGATGATTGTATGCTCGAAGAAGAGGGCACAACAGGCCCAAAGCGCTAGCGAATTAGCCACTAATGCAATTAAAGAGCTGGGAGAACGAGGCTATAACCTGTCGGCCAACGATTGCTTTGTAATTAAGTCTGGTTTCGCACTGCTTGTGCCTGAAAAACAGACACGAGTTTTACCTGAAGGACGAAATCAACTTTAATAGTTTTTGGCATGAGAAGGGGCGATGACCTGTGTCACCGCCCCTTGTTCAGACACGTTTCGCTCCGCAACCCCCTGCTTGTTAATAGGGTGTATCTAGCATTACTTTCTGACGCAGCATTTCCCAGTTTCCCTTGCCCTGCCTACGTGTTTGAAGACCCTCCTTATTGATTCATCTTTCTCTCAGCCCACATAAATCTGCGTTGGATGGGGCTTGAACATCCTGCCGCACTTGCGACATGTGCCGATGCCCTCGTCATCAACCGGGACCAGATCCTGGCAGATGGGGCAAAAGGCGCGCTTCCCTGCCTTCTTTTTTAATAAATTAGGTTTATCTGGGCTTTCCTCGCTCTGACCTTCACTTAGTTGTTCTTCACTAACCTCGTCCGGCAATTGTCCGGCAAACGTCCGGCGCAAGTGGTAGACGCCCTGCTTGTCGCGGACCAGCTGCTCAAGCTCCTCCACAAAGGGCGTGTCGTGCTTCTTGCTGGGCTGGATGCAGTTTTGAACGTAGAAGTGGCTAATAACGCACACGGTCTTACCGAACCTGATGACAAAACCGGCTTCCGCCAGCTCGTCGACCACGCTCTCGCTCAAGCCCGCCGCCCGGCACACGATCTTCACGTTGCCGATGAAACCGTCGTCGTCTGTCTCCAGCATCAGGAACGGATAAAGCGCCTTTGCCTCCATGCTGAGTTCTATGTATTCCTCGCTCTGCAGGACCTGCTTCGCAAGCATCCTTCGCTGAGCCATGGCTTGCCGCCTTACAAAACCGGCTCTTCGAGGAAGTCGATCAGCCATTCCTTGCGCAGCTTGTACTTCTTGCCGGTGGGCACGGCGCGGATCCTCCCTTCGTGGATGTAGGTATACACGGTTTTCACATGCAGGCCCAGGTATTCGGCCGCCTGCTGCGGGGTGACGATGTCGGGCAGATCCTCGTATCGAATGGTTTGCATCGTGTTCATGTCAACTCCTTTTGTTTCCGATGTTCTTACCATGTTCCGCCAACAATAACACATTTTTCTGTTTCCGTTGTGGTAATATAGATTCACCAACAAAAGGAGTCACAATGAGCACACTTCTCAACACGGGCGCACCCAGGAAGGAATCCTGGCCCAGCTGGCAGGTAAGCAAGGTCAGCACAATCGAATACAAGCATGTCATGTGCCTGGTGGAGGACGCTTCAGCCGAGCCCGTCACGGTGAGCGCGCTGCCCACAGAGTTCTTCAACCACGAACTGGCGGCGGTGGACGTTAGCGATGACCAGAGCATCGTCGACTTCGTGAGCAGGTGGGGCATCCCCCACTGCCCGTTCCTGCGCTCGTGGGACGACTTCCTCAACGTGCGCAACGGCAAGGGCCGCATCGAGAAGATCAAGGACGTGTGGAAGCACGCGCAAAGCCCCGCCAGCGTGTTCGGCGGGGTGCTGGAGACCATCCTCCCCGTTGAGAAGAACTACGACATAATCCGCGGCGGCCTCACCCGCGAGGTGTACGAGCTGTACTTCAGCGACGAGTGGTGGGGCACCCAGGAGGAGACCACCTTCTGGAAGGACGAGGCCGCGGCCGTGGCGGACAGCAAATTCGTCCAGCGCAGCCGCCGGCGCCAGAAGGGCGAGGGCGGCATCATCGCGCTGAGCGAGGTGCGTCGCGCCATCGCCAACCTGCAGGAGATCACCCGCATCATGTCCTACCTCGACGGCATGGAGAGCGCCGAAGACGCCATCGCGCGCATCCGCGAGGACGCCGCCGAGCGCGACGCAGCCGTAAGCTCGCCTTACGTCGCGTCCATCCTCAAGGGCGTCGACGCCTTTGAGAAGGTGCAGGGGTGGTCCGTCGAGGCGGGCGAGTACCTGGCAGGCTGCCTTTGGCCGCTGACGCGCTCCGTCGTGAGCGTGCCCAACCCCCAGACGGGCCGCACGGCCACGCCGGGCGTGTGCGGAGAGAGCGACGAGCGCTTCGGCCTGATGGAGGCCGTCTGCATCCAGTTCTACTACCTGCTGGGCGACGGCAACCCCTGGCAGACCTGCGGCTATGACGGGTGCGGCCGCTGGTTCAAGTACCAGCGCCAGAACTCCGAGGGCCGCTACCTCATGAACGACAAGAAGGGCGGCACGGGCTTCTGCTGCAAGAGCCACAGCGTCATGGAGAACCGCCGGCTCAACGCCGCCGCCTTCAACGTGGCAGGCGAGCTCCAGGACCGCGGATGCGACTGCGATGGGGCTGCCGAGGCCATGCGGGGACACTTCACCCAGGCCCAGATCGACCGCGCGCTGGACAAGGTCTTCAGCGCACAGGACTAGGTCACACCCCGCAGCAAGCGGGTTGCGATAGAAGTTAACAGCACCGAGCAGACCGAGAGGAGGTGATAAACCGTGAAATCAGTTGGAAAGGGAACCGTAGAGGCCCGCAGGAAGGGCGTCTGGCGCCTTCGCGTGAGCGTGGTCTACGACGACGGGACGCCCGAGAGGTTGAGCAAGAACGTGGAATGCCGCACCAAGACCGAGGCCAAGAAGCTTTTGGACGCGTGGCGCGCCGAGCTGCTCACCAGCACGGTGGACATCCGCCGCACGGGGCTGACGCTTGCGGAGTTCCTGAACGAGCACATCGAGTACTGCCGCGACGTGGAGAACCTCTCCCCCAACACGGTGCGGGGATACCGCGACATCGTGAACACCCGCTTCGACGGGGCCATAGGCAACACGCCGCTGGTGGACCTGAAGCCCTTCATGATCGAGGAGCACATGGCATACCTGCGCAAGCAGGGAGGCCACAACGGCCGGCCGCTTTCCGGCACCAGCGTGCAGCGCGCGTTCAGCTTCCTGAAGACGGCGCTCAAGCGCGCGGTGATGCTGGAGTACATCCCCACCAACCCGTGCGAGCGGGTCAAGCCGCCCAAGCGGAACAAGACCGAGGCGAACTTCCTCACCAAGGAGGAGGTGCAGCAGATCATGTTCCTGCTCATCGGCCACCCGAGCCCCCAGTTTGCCATGGCGTGCAGGCTGGCGCTTGCCACCGGCATGCGCCGCGGTGAGCTTTGCGGCCTGCGCTGGCAGGACGTGGACTTTGACGAACAGCGCATACACGTTGCCCACTCGCTGGCCGAGGTGAAGATCGACGACGACTCGAACCAGAAGTCGCTTCTGCTGAAGGATTGCAAGACCGACTCGTCGGAGCGATGGATAGCGCTGGACAACATGACCGCCCAGTGGCTGAAACTGCACGAGGCCCAGCAGTACTATCGCCTGGCCTACAACGGGGTGGAGCAGACCGGCGACACGCCCGTTTGCGCCAACGACCTGGGAGAGTGGTACAGGCCCAGCTGCTGCACCAGCGACTTCGTGGCGTTCAGGAACCAGCACGGGTTCGACGTGAGGCTACACGACACGCGCCACACCCAGGCAAGCCTGCTCATCGCCGCCGGCGAGGACATCGTCACGGTGTCCAAGAGGCTCGGCCACTCGAAGGTTTCCACCACGCTGGACATCTACAGCCACCTGATGCCCGGCAAGGACCGAAGTGCCGCCGACAAGATCGGCGAGATCTTCGCTGTCCCCAAAGTTGTCTGATTTCAGCGGTTCACCTTCAAGAGCGCCTTCTGTCCCCAAACTGGCCCCAGCAGCCTCGAAGTTTTGTCCCGACAAAGCAAAGAGGCCAACGGACAAGCCGTTGACCTCGTAATTTGTGGTCGCGGGAGCCGGATTTGAACCGACGACCTCCGGGTTATGAGCCCGGCGAGCTACCATGCTGCTCCATCCCGCACTATGTAAATGCGCCGTCCTTTTGCAAAACGGCAAGGAGTTATGTTAGCCGCATCATTCCGTATTGGCAAACGTTTTCTGTGCTCTTCACAAAACGCACACGTTCCAGCAAAGCGCTCGGCTATTCGGCCTCAACAGGCAACGGCAGCGTGAAATGCACGAATACGTCCTCATGCCCCTGCACGGGAAGCCAACCGCGGGCCTTCGCTGCATCAGGCATGTCAACCTGCCCCTCGCCCGCATCCAGCATCTTCTGCATAAGGCAGCCCTTGTGGCTTTGGGGCGCACCAACCTGGGCGCAAACCTGGCCTTCGGCAAAGCCCTTCGCACGTGCCGCCTCGTTTGCCGCAAGAATCTTGTGGTCAACACTTATCAGCCGTGCCATCCCCGGAAATCCGTCCCACATGCGGTGGAACTCCTCTATCAGCTCGTCCATCAAAGCCCCTCTTCGCGCATTAGGTCCCTCAACGGCCGGCGCGGTCTACCGCACACCTTCGCCAGCCTCCACATACCGCAACAGGTCAGCCCCATCGCGGCATATCTGCGCATACCCGGCATCATAGTTGGCCTGCAGCACTGCCACATCGCGCTCCGTGCCGCTCAACGTCAGGTCATCGCAATAGAAAACGAACGCACGGCCAGCCTTTTCCCACTCGTCCAGCAGGTCGCACGCCTGGTTGTATCGCTCGCTGCGCGTCAGCATGGCCTCTCGCATCATCGGCTTGCGCCAGAAATACTGCTTGGCCCATTCATTCTTGTCGTACTTGCGATACCCCCGCCTGCGCGTGCGCACCACCACCATGCGGTCGTACCCATCCGCCGCAATCTTCTCAATCGGCAGTCCGCCGCCCACGGCAAAGCCACCGTCGTAGCACGTGCGTCCTTCCACCACCGGCGCCGGCATGGCCGCTGGCAGCGTGGACGACGCCCTCACGCGGATCATCAGATCATCCAGCGTGGGCATATCCTTCTTGGTGAAAAACAAATCCTCACCCGTATCGGCGTCAAAGGACAGCAAACACAGGTCGGCTGGGTTGTCCATAAACGTCTGGAAGTCGTACGGGATAATGCCGTCCGGCTGCCCCGCTTCCTGGTAGATGTAATGCGCGTTGAAAATGCCTTTGCCCTGCAGCAACGTCTTGGTGCCGCCAACATCCGACAACCCAATGAAATCCGTGAACGACTCCATGGTGCGCCAAATATCGCGCGACAAGTAGTTGACCGTGTTGGAAGACCCCGCCGACACACCGTACACCTTGTCAAAGTAGACGCCCTGCTCAAGCAGCCACACCGCCACGGCCGACGTGTACGCCGCCCGCATGCTGCCGCCTTCAAACAAAAGCGCCGTCTTGAATACGTTGCTTTCCAGCTTCTGTGCCACCGCTGCCCCTTACTTAAGCGTCACCTTGGCAAAGCGCTCAAAGTTGTGCCAGGTCAAATCCTCAAAAACATCCTGCGGGAAATTCATCTCGCGCAGCATGGATAACTCCTTTGCGGGACTCCACATGGGGAAGTCGCTGCCGAACAGCACCCGTTCGTGCCCATACATGTTAAGAAGCTCCTTGCCGTGGCGAATGCCCGTCAGCTCAAAGCTGCTGCAGGTGTCCACGTAGCAGTTTTCGCTGCACAGCAGGTCAGCACCAATGTCATAGATGGACCAGCCGCCAAAATGCGCTGCATTCACCCGCAAATCCGGGAAGGCGCGCAGAATCTTCACCACGCGCCGCGGGTGGCTGAAGTCGTAACGATAGTCGCCCGTATGCAGCACCACGGCCATGTCCTTGGCCTGGCAAATCTCGTACACATCCATCAAACGGGGGTCATCCGCGTTCACGCGCTGCGTGTCCGGGTGCAGCTTCACGCCATGCAGGCCCAGCGCCTTCGCGCGGTCAATCTCGGCCTCGGGGTTCTCGTAGTCCTGATGCATGGTGGCAAAGCCCACAAATTCCGGATGCTCCGCGCATTGCTGGGCAATGAAGGTGTTGATGGACTCAACCGTCTTGGCCTTCACCGCCACCGAGTGCACCAGATAATGCGTAATGCCTGCGGGCTGCCCCGCGCCAATCAGGGCCTGGCCTGTCCCCTCTTTGCAGAACATTTCCCCTAAACCGTAAAAGTCGCGCACACTGTCAACCGCGCGCTGGGCAATCTTGTCGGGGTAAATATGAGCATGGGCATCAATTATTGCCATGACGACGACCTCCTGGGGTATAGTTAATCCCGCTTATTATAAAACCTCAGAAACGGGCTTCGGCCCTTTTCTTACGGAAGGCTGTCTTATGGCTTCATCTTTAACCGAATGGAAAAGCCGCGTCCCCGGCATTGGCCTGTGCGCCGTGCTTGCCCTGCCCTGCTGGTTTTTGGGGAAGGCCTTCCCCATCATCGGCGGTCCAGTGTTCGGCATTCTGCTGGGCATGGTCATAGCCTTGGCTTGGAAGGATCAAGGCCAACTGAAGACCGGCGTCGGCTTCACCTCCAAGAAGATCCTGCAATACGCCGTCATCCTGCTGGGCTTCGGCCTTAACCTGGGCCAGATTGCCCAGGTGGGCGTTCAATCCCTGCCCATCATCGTTTCCACCATATCCACGGCGCTCATCGTGGCCTTCGTCATGTGCAAGGTCATGCACATCCCCGGAAAGATAGCCACGTTGGTGGGCGTGGGCAGCTCCATCTGCGGCGGCAGCGCCATTGCGGCCACTGCCCCCGTTATCAAGGCTGAGGACGAAGACGTGGCCCAAGCAATCAGCGTCATCTTCCTGTTCAACGTCATCGCTGCGCTCATCTTCCCCACGTTGGGCACGCTGCTGGGGCTTTCCAACGAAGGCTTCGGCATCTTCGCCGGCACCGCCGTCAACGACACCAGCTCGGTTACGGCCGCTGCCGCCGCATGGGACGGCATGCACGCAGGCTCTAACGCCCTTGATCAGGCCACCATCGTCAAGCTGACGCGAACCTTGGCCATCATCCCCATCACGTTGGTCTTGGCCCTTTGGGAAATGCGCAAGTCCAAAGCCGCGACGAGCGCCTCCGGCCTGGGCAACTTCAGCCTGAAGAGGGCCTTTCCCATGTTCATCCTGTGGTTCTTGGTGGCATCCGTCATCACCACCGTATGCGTGGCCGCCGGCGTGGACTCCAGCGTGTTTGGCCCGCTGAAGGAACTGTCCAAGTACTTCATCATCATGGCCATGCTGGCCATCGGCTTGAACACCGACATCGTGAAGCTTATCAAGACGGGCGGAAAGCCCCTGGCTTTGGGCTTTATCTGCTGGGTGGCCATCGCGGCCGTCAGCCTTGGCATGCAGCAGGTCTTGGGTATTTGGTAGCCGGCGGCCTTGCTGGTTGCCGCTTATTCCTCAGGCTCTTCCAGCTCTTCCACCTGAGCAAGAACCTCAGCCACACGATGTGCGTCCATCTCCTGCACCTTCAAGGTGACCCGCTTGCCCTTGCCCTCAAACGCGGCAACGTCTCCCTCGGCGGGAATGCGGTCAAGCATCGCCATGATCAGGCCGCCCACGGTTTCGCACTCATCGGATTGCTCAGGGCTGAAGCCAATAATCTCTTCCAGCTCATCGACCGAAAGCGATCCTTCAAGCTCATAGGAACCTTGGCCTAAGTCCTTGATTTCCTGCATATCGTGCATATATTCGTCATCAATGCGGCCGATGATCTGCTCGGCCACGTCGTTCATGGTCACGATGCCGGCCGTGCCGCCGTGCTCATCAACAACCACGGCAATCTTGGAATGCCCGTTTTGCAGCACCTGCAAAAGCCGCGGAATGCTCAAGCCCTCGGGCACCGCCTCAATCGGGCGCACCGGCAAGTCCTCAATGGTGGCGTTCTTCGGCAGTGCATACAAGTCCTTTACGTGGACGAACCCCACAATGCGGTCCTTGTTGCCATCACACACTGGATAACGCGTGTATTTGTATTGCAGCATCAGCGCACGGTTTTCCTCCAAGGAACGCTGCAGGTCAATGCAGATCAAATCAGTACGCGGGGTCATGATGCTTTCCGCATCGCGGTCGCCCAGATCAAAGATGTTGTCAACAAACTCGTTCTGCTCTTCGCCGATCAGGCCGTTTTCCGTGGACTCGTCGATGAGCAGCTTGATCTCCTCGTCCGAATACGCCTCAATCTCGTTGGTGGGGTCGTAGCCCATCAACCGCACCGCGCCATTGGTGACAGCGGTGAACAGCAGCATGATGGGATAGGTGACCTTGTAGAACACACGCAGCGGCGTGGCCGTCATAAGCGCCATGGTCTCGGTGTTGAAAAGCGTCATGGCCTTAGGGATCTGCTCGCCAACCACCACATGGAAAAACGTCATGAGCACAAAGCCCAACGCGGTGCTCAACGCCGCCACCGCGGCAACGGGCAGACCCGTCAGGTCAATGACCGGCTTCAGCAGCGCAGCGAAGGCAGGCTCGCCCAGCCAGCCCAAGGCAAGGGATGCAAGCGTAATGCCCAGCTGGCAAACGGCCAAATATTGGTTCACGTTCTCGGTCATCTTCTGGGCATTCTTGGCACCCGGCTTGCCTTGCTCACACGCAAGGTCAATCTGGCTTTTGCGCACACGGACGCAAGCAAACTCGGCAATGACGAAAAACCCATTCATGGCCAAGAAGAACAGAACCAACAACAAACTAAGCCAGAGCGGCATAAATAATCACTATCCCTTGGAATCTTTTACGTGCAAAGTTTTATGATAGAACATTACGAACGAGAGAGAAGAAATTTATGGGTTTATCACGCAAGCAAATCGTCATGCTGCTCATCCTTATCAGCGGCACCTTCGTCACCATCCTCAACCAAACGTTGGTCACCCCCGCGTTGCCCACCATCATGACCGAAACCTCGGTCGATGCGTCCACCGTGCAGTGGCTGACCACCGGCTTTACCATGGTTAACGCCGTCATGATTCCCATCACGGCTTACCTGACCGACCGCTTCCCCGTGAAGAAGCTGTTCATCGTGGCCATGACGGTGTTTACCGCCGGCACGTGCCTTGCCGCCTGGGGCCCCAACTTCGCCGTGCTTTTGGCTGGCCGCCTTATTCAGGCAGCTGGCGCTGGCGTGCTCATGCCCATGGTCATGACGGTGTTGCTGCTTACCTTCCCCGTTGCCAAGCGTGGCATGGCCATGGGGCTCTTCGGCATCATCATCATGTTTGCCCCGGCCCTTGGTCCCACCGTCTCTGGCATTGTGATTGACCACTTCACCTGGCATATCCTGTTCTGGGGCGTGGCGGTTCTGTGTGCTTTGGACGTGCTGTTGGCCGTGTTCGGCCTGCCGTCGGAGGAAAAGGCCGTCCCCGAGGGGCTGACACTCGACAAGCTTTCCGTCGTTCTTTCCACCATCGGCTTTGGCGGTATGCTCTACGGCTTCAGCATCATCGGCTCCAGCGGGTTTAGCGTAACGGCTGGCATAGCCGTGGCCGTTGGCGCCGTGGTGACGGCGCTGTTCATCCGCCGCCAGCTGCACCTTGAGGTCCCCATGCTGGAGATGCGCGTGCTGAAGGCGCGCAACTTCACGCTGGGCACCATCGTGGGCATGATCGTGCAGGCCGCCATCATGGCAAACGGCGTGCTCATCCCCATCTACGTGCAAACGTTGTGCGGTCAGCCCGCCACCGTGTCTGGCCTGGTGTTGCTGCCCGGCGCCATCATCATGGGCGTCATGGGTCCCATTGCCGGCCGCATCTTCGACAACCACGGGCCGCGCCTCATGGCCATCATCGGCACCGTCGGCCTGACGGCTGCCACCGTGGTCATGTGCACGCTTTCCTTGGAAACCTCCATGATCTTCCTGTGCGTCATGATCGCCCTGCGAAACTTCTGCATATCGCTTATCAACATGCCGCTTAACACCTGGGCCATGAACGCTCTGGACAACCGCTACATCAACCACGGCAACGCCGTCAACAACACCTTCCGCCAGGCCGCAGGCTCTTTGGGCACGGCCTTGGTGGTCAGCTGCTACTCCATCATGACCGGCCTGCAGACCGACGCCGTCGGCGCCACGCAGGCATCCATGATGGGCATAAACTTCGCCTTCATGGTACAAGCGGTGCTGTGCGCTGCAGCGGCCATCATCGTCATCGCCTTCGTGAAGGACAAGAAGCCCGAAGAGGCCGCCGACGCAAAGACGAGCGTTGCCCCATCTGCCGACTTCGCTTTGCCCACCACGCTCATGCGCGAGGCCACCAACGTGCTTCCCGAAAACACGCCTGTCTCCCAGGTAGTTGCCTTCTTCGAGAAGAACAAGACCGATGCCGTGGTCTTGGTCGATGACGACCAGCATATGCGTGGCATCATATCCGACGGCGACATCCTGCGCGCCATGACACCGCACACCGCCTCGGAATATGTGGATCCCACCATCATCATGGCAAGCGCCAAACAGGACACCGACACCCATCAGCTGGTTAAGAACATCATGCAAGCTCCCGCCATCAGCGTGGCAACCACCAACATCATCACCATCGACGCCAACGCCTCATCCAAGGAGATTTTGCAGGTCCTGGGCAAGAACCATCTGAAGAAGGCCCCCGTCCTGCAAGACGGCAAACTGGTGGGCATCATAGACAGAAGCGCCCTCAACACTCGCGCTCTGGCTATGTTCTTGGAGGACCAGGAGTAAAATCGCCCGCTCGCGCGCTATAATAGGCGCCTGTGTTTCTAGACTTTTCGACGAAAGAGGGTATCTCATGGGCTTCATGAAGGAGTTCAAGGAATTCATCAACAAGGGCAACGCCATGGACATGGCCGTTGGCGTCATCATTGGCGGCGCCTTCACGGCCATCGTCACCAGCCTGACCACCGACATCCTGGAGCCGTTGCTGAAGCTGGTCACCGGCGGTGGCGAGGTCTCTGGCCTGGTCATCCCCGTGCCCGGCATGGACGGCGGCATCGACTTTTCTGCCTTCATCAGCGCCATCATCAACTTCCTGCTGGTCGCCTTTGTGGTCTTCTGCCTGGTAAAGGCCCTCAACGGCATGCAGGACGCCGGCAAGAAGCTCGCCGGCAAGAACGGCGAACCCGAAGAAGAGGCACCAGCACCCACCTGCCCCCATTGCTTGGAGGAAGTGAAGGAGGGCGCAACCCGCTGCCCCCACTGCGCAGGCGAAATCCCGGCTGCTCAGGAGTAATCTTCCATGGACAAGCAGCTTATTGAGCAAGGCGTTCGCCTGATTCTGGAAGGTATCGGCGAAGACCCCACCCGCGAAGGGCTGCAAAAGACCCCTTCCCGCGTGGCAAACATGTACGAAGAGATCTGCGCCGGCTTGGAGGAGGACCCTTCCGTCCACTTTGAGACACTGTTCAACGAGCATCATGACGAGATGGTGCTGGTCAAGGACATTCCCTTCTATTCCATCTGCGAACACCACCTGGTGCCGTTCTTCGGGAAGGCGCACGTTGCCTACATCCCCAACAAGGACGGCCGCATCTGCGGGTTGTCCAAGTTGGCACGCCTGGTAGACGCCTTCGCCAAGCGCCCGCAAGTGCAGGAGCGCCTGACGTCCCAGGTGGCCGACACGCTCATCGAGCAGCTTGACCCGCAAGGCGTCATCGTGGTACTGGAGGCCGAGCACATGTGCATGACCATGCGCGGCATCAAGAAGCCTGGCAGCAAGACCATCACCAGCGCCGTGCGTGGCATCTTCGACACCAACCATTCCACTCGCGCCGAGGCGCTTTCCCTAATTTTTGCCGGCAGGAACTAGCAAGGTAGCGCCGTTTGGTAGAATGACATCAAGTCAGCGAGGAGAGGACGTTTCATGAAGTGTGTTGTTTCCGTTCTGGGCAAGGACCGCAGCGGCATCGTTGCAGCAGTGGCCGTTGCGTTGGCCGACTGCGGCGCCAACATTGATGACATTAGCCAGACCATTTTGGGAGAGATGTTCTCCATGACCATGATGGTCACGCTGGACATCGAAAAGGCCGACTTCGACACCGTGCAGACCAAGCTTACCCAGGTGGGTGAAGATTTGGGCATGCAGATCACCATTCAGCGCGAAGACGTGTTCCAGTTCATGTACAAAATCTAAGCTGTTTTCCCTGTGAACGACAAGGGGTTTGGCCTACTGGCCGAATCCCTTTTTTGTTTCATGGCCAACAGGATAAAAGCCTCCTTGGCTATAATGCAAAAAGACCAGAGGAGAAGCATGGACCAGCAGGAAAACAACTATCGACGCGCGCGGCAAACAAGCGCCCAGCAAGCCAACAACGCAGCAACCTATAGCCGCGACGGCTATGCAACAAGCCAGCGTCGCGCGCCTCAGCCAAGAACCTCAAGATCCTCCCGTCGTACCACACCAAAAAGCAGCTTGCCGCCCTGGGCGCCCCTTGTTGCGGCGGTCGTCGTCATTGCACTGCTCGTCTTCATAGTCACGCGCTTCGTTTCCTGCGAAAGCACGCAGGAAAGCAGCAACCAGGCCAACAACGCCTCGCAAGCGGCAACCCTGACCGCGCAAGATACGCAAGCCTCCGCAAACCAGGCTGAAAGCGCCCAGAATACGCAAGCCCAGCTGGCCGACCTGGACTGGGACACCATCCAAGCCAATCTTGAGACCGTCGTCCCTGAGGAGACCGCCCAAACGTTGGCGGAAAAGGGCCATACCGACGAAGACGTTGCCTGGATCTGCCAAAACTACGAGGAGCTGGCCCTTGACGGCCCCGAAGTCCAGCTGAAGCTTCTGAAACTGGCCGCCGCTGACCCAACTGCTGTCCACTACGTTCGCCATTTCGCCGAGGAATACCCGCATGACGAAGGAACCGGCTTCACGGAAACGTTCACGGCGGGCACCGTCCCGCGCATGTACCAATGGGATGAACGTTGGGGCTACACCATCTACAGCAGCACCGCTTTCGGCCTAACGGGCTGTGGGCCTACCGCCTTCGCCATGGTTTATGCGGGCCTGACCGGCAACAACGACATGACGCCTTACGACTTCAGCATCATGGCCCGCGAAAACGGCTATGAGGCCACCTACACTGGTACCAATTCCGGCTTCTATGAGTTTGCCTCCGCCCAATACGGCTTCAGCTGCCAGACCATCTCCATAACCGAAGACGCCCTGGCAGATGCCCTAGACAGCGGGCACGTGGTCATCTGCAACGCAGGCTATGGCACGTTTTCCTCTTACGGCGGTCACTTCTTTGTGATCACGAAGCTCAATGGCGACGGAACGCTTTCCATCAACGACCCTTACTCCGAGGTCCGCTCGGACACCGATTGGGACGTTGATCTGGTGCTCAGCCAAACAAAAGCGCTCTACTCCTTTGGGCTGTAACCTAAAGGAGCAGAGCGCCAAACCGTAAAGTTTTGGGCAACCGCGCAGCGTTTAGCGACGCTGCTGCATGCCGTTAAACCCTTGACCGCCGAAGCCCTGGACGCCGTAGTTAGCCGTGGCCTCAGTGCTCGGCGTAAAGCTGGTCTCCGAGCCGTTAATGCTTAAGGAGCAGGTGGTGTCTGCAGCCAGGCCCGGGGCCGTAACCACCACGTTGCCGAAGGACTTCGTGGCCGTCATGGACGCCACCACATTGCCGTCGGCATCCTTCACCTGGATGCTCGACCCAGCTGATCCGGAGGCATTCACCATGGCGAAGGCCTGCGTGCCATCGGTGAAGCCTTCCGCCATGCCCGTGGCGCCCACGGCAATGAGCGTGCCGCCGGAGATCGTGGCCGTGGTCTCGTAGTCAAGCGCGCCGTCAGCGCTGGAGTTGGGACCGTTGACAATGACGGTGCCGCCCGACATCTCAATGGAGCCGTTGGAATCCAGGCCGTCGCCGCCGGCGTCAACCTCCAGGTAGCCACCCGTGATCTTTAAGAAGATCTTGGCCGCGTCCTCGGAACTAGTGGCGCCCATGCCGCCGCCCTGCCCGCCTTGGCCGCCCATAGCAACCGTTGTGGTGCTGGGCGCCGCCTCGGACGTTACGGTGTAGCTAGCCTGCGAAGACGTCTGACCGGCAGCGCCGTCCTTGCCGCCATGGCCGCCCTGGCCACCGCCGCCCATGCCGTCCGTGCCGCCACCAGGCATAACCTGACCAGACGGAGCGTCGCCGTCGGGCTTGCCGTCTTCGGGCACCTGGGCGTCCGACATGTCAAACTTGTGGTTTTGACCAGCATCGGCGCCGCCCATGGCCATGGAGTCAACCGTAGAGCCCACCGCGGCATTCAACCCGTCATCAGAGGAGGTCACATACGACGTGCCGCCGTTGATGTAGATTTGCTGCCCCTCGAAGCCCTCGTAGCTGGAGGCCACGTTGATGGTTCCGTCGTTGACAATCAGCGCCGTCTCCGCATGGATGGCGTCATCCCCCGCAGAGATGTTGAAGGTGCCGCCATCAATGCTCACGTATCCCGCCGTGTTGCTCTCGTCGTTGTTGGACTTAATGGCGTCTTCGCCGCTCACCAGGGCAAACGTGCCACCGCAAATCTTGACGCAGTCGCGGCCGCGCAGGGCGTCCTCCTTCGCCGTCACATTATAGGTGCCGCCTGTGATCACCAGGTCGTCCTTGCTGCAGATGCCGTGACGATAGTTGCCGTTCACGTTAAGCGTGCCGCCACCCTGCAGCGTCAGATCGTCCTTGCTGTAGATGCAGGAATAGGGCTCATCGGCACCGTCCTCCAGCACGTAGTCGGATCCGTCGCTTAAGGTGCTGGTGGTACCGTCGGGCAGCGTGATGAACACCTTCTTGGCCTCGTTCACGCAGATTGCCGGGCCATCGGCGTTGGCAATCTCCACGTTGTTCAGCACCAACTGCACCTTGGCCTTGTCATCCTTGTTGCACTCGACCACGATCTGGCCGTCGGTCAGGCTGCCGCTAAACACATACACGCCTTCCTTGGTGATGGTCACCGTGCTGCCATCCACCGTCACGCCGTCAGACGATCCCTCCACCGTGGCCGACGTTCCCGTCAAGGAAATCTTCACCGCGCTTGACTCATCGTAGCTGGCGTCCTTGTCGCGATCGGTGTAATCCAGATCCAGAGCGGACAAGTCGATATCCTTGACGGTCGCCGTCGTTGCAGAGGACTCCGAGTTAGTTGTAGCCTCTGCCGTGTTGTTGGTGTTGGCGTTAGCGTTGGTGTTGGTGTTGGAAGCCTGGCCCGAACAGCCCGTCAGCAGCATTCCCGCCGCAAGGGCGGCCGCCAAGCTTGCGGTGCACAGCTTTTTCGCGCCGTTGCGGAAAACTTTCTGCGTAACGTTCATTACAGGCTCTCCTTCGTCTCGGCATAGCACAGGGCAATCTTCAGGTTGCCGTTCAGGCAGCGAAGCTCGTCCATCATGGCCTTCACCTGACTCAAATCTTTCAGGTTCACTTGGTATTCCAGTTGGTACAGGCTGCCCATGTTGGTGGTCTGCACCTTATTAAGGGAATAGTCGTTGGCATAGCGGCCCAAAACGTCATCAAACATGCCGCTGAACTCCAGATCCTCCGGAACCGTCACGCGCAACGTCATGTCGGGGTTGCTGGTGTTGCCCAAAGGCGAAACCACGAAGACGATGTTGACGATAGCCACAATGACGGTGAACAGCACAGCCAGGTAAATGTAGCCCATGCCCGTTGCCAGGCCAATGGCCATGGCCAAGAACACGCTGGCAATGTCTTTGGCGCTACCCGGAATGCTGCGGAAGCGCACCAGGTTGAACACGCCCATGACCGCAATGCCGGCGCCCAGGTTGCCGTTGACCAGCGTGATGACCATCTGCACGATAAGCGGCAGCAGGGCCAACGTCACCACGAAGTTCTTGGAGTGCTTATGGCGGAACATGTAGATGGCCGCCACAGCCACGCCCAAAACGATGGAAAACAGGCTGCAAATAAGGAATTCAACGGTGGTGACGCTGCTCATGACCGACCCGGTGTCGGCGTACAGCGAGCTGAAAGTGGTTTCAAGCATAAAACGACGTCCTCCCTAAGAACTAAAGTCGATTGTTTTTTGGCTAGGCGCACAACGCCTTGAATGCTTCCCCGTATTTCGAAAAGGAGGTCGGCTTTATCTGGCATGCCGACAATGCCTCGGACAGCCACAGCGGCATGCTGGCCGCCATCTTTATCTCCATGATGGACTCCCCTTGCGGCAGCAAAGGCATCTCATCCGCATGGGAATGCCGGCCCCTGACGCGCATATCGCGATAGCGAATGTTGTCGTCAAAAGTGATGCGCAAGGATTCCTCTCCAACCGAAAGCTTGTCCCCAGCCAACCCATCGGCGCCCTCAGGCGCCAGGGACGCGCAAGCTCCTGCCGCGGAAAGGGGAATGTCGGCAGGAGCTGTACGCCTGGCAAAAGCCGTGCGATCGCAGGCTATGGTCATGCTGGGGGAAAGAGGCCCACGCGCCGCTCCGAAAGACTTGATCTCTCGGGAAATCTGCACGCTGCGAGGACTTAGGGACTCTTGAGCTTGTATGGCATCGTTTAGAGGGTGGCTCAGGCATGCCTGCTCATAGGACACGCCTCCCAAAAAGTCCTTCGCGGCGTCCCAGGTCAGACGCAAGCGACGCTTGTAGACCACGCCCTTGTACTTCTTCTTGAGTTCCAAGAAGACATCGTTTTGCCCCGACATGGTCTCAAAGGTCCCGTATCGACGCAGACGGATCTTCTCCTTGTACAAAGGCTTTTCCAAGGAGCGGCAAATGAGGTCGTGGCCTTCGGTGTCCAGATACAAGCTTGTTACCGTCGACTTGCCGTATTTGTCCGGCTCCATGCGCTGCTCAAGCAAGGGCATCAAAGCGGCCCGTTGTTCAGCCGTCACGCGATACTTCTTCTCCACGCGCTCAAAGACTTCGTTGAAATCCGCCATGGTGCCTCCTTTCTTGATCAACGGTGACCATCCTAGAAACCGCTGCTTAAAAAACCCTGAAAGGCGTATAAGATTTCAGAAAGCTTTCAGTCTTCAAAGTAGAATGAAGACAGCAAAAGCAAAGGAGGTCACATGCAGGTTTTGGTAGTCGAAGACGACGTGCGCCTGTCCAAGGCATTGCAGCAAATCCTCAAAGACAACCGGTACCAAGTCGACGCTGTCTACGATGGGGCCGACGGGCTGAACTACGCCGAAACCGGCATCTATGACGTCATCATCCTTGACGTCATGCTCCCCCTGATGAACGGCTTTGACGTGGTCACCGCTCTTCGCCGCAAAGGCGTATCCACCCCCGTGCTCATGCTTACCGCCCGAAGCGAGGTCAGCGACAAGGTGAACGGCCTTGACAGCGGCGCCGACTGCTACATGACCAAGCCCTTTGCGCCCGCAGAGCTTCTGGCCAACCTGCGAGCCCTCACCCGCCGCCAGGGCGAGGTCACCTTCGAGCGCGCCACGGCAGGCGACCTTGAGCTAGACCTGGAAAGCCAAGACCTGTCCTGCAACGGCAAGACCATCCATCTTTCCCATAAGGAATTCCAGCTTGCGCGCCTGCTCATTGTCAACCAAGGCCAAACGGTGCCCAAGGAAACGCTTCTTAGCAAGGTTTGGGGCTATGACGCCTACGTGGAAGACAACAACGCCGAGGCTTACATCAGCTTCCTGCGCAAGAAGCTGAAGTTCCTGGGTTCCACCATGCGCATTGAGACGCTTCGCAAGATTGGCTACCGTCTGGTTCCGCAGGAAAGCGACGAATAATGCTTGCCAAGCTCCGAAGGAAGTTCATCCTCATCAACATGACCATGGTCTCCGTGGTCGTAGTCGTGGCGCTTTGCGCCATCGCCGTTGCCGCGTGGCACCAAAGCGAGACCGAAGTCTACGAGGCGCTGGAGTCCAGCCTTGATTCCGCCGCCCAAAAGCATGACGGCTTTCGCTTAGGAAACGCCTTAGCGTCTTCCTTGCTTGATGGATCTGCCCTTTTCTCTGGTAACCCTCAAGGCGAAAACCCCCTTGGAAGCAGCGACGACTCGACCGGCGACACCTCCGACAACGGATCCAACGGCTCGTCCAATGATGCATCCACCCAGGAGGCCCCTTCCGTCCCGCAGCTCGGCGCCAACCAAAGCAGCATCCCCGTTGCGGTCTACCAGGTGACAGACGGCCAGTACGCCTTGCTCGTATCGCGCGTGACCACGGCGTCCTTGGATGACACCCTTCTTCAGAGCGCCTTATCCGAGGTAACCAACGCGACCTCCGACAAAGGCCTGCTTGATTCCGCCGGACTGTATTACGCAACGCGCACCACTTTTGGCGAGACCTACGTAGCCTTTGCCGACACCTCAAGCGCATCAAACTGGAAAAATTTGGTATTGGCCCTGGTGGGAATCGGAGTTTTGACCCTTGTCGTCTTCTTCGTCATCAGCTTGTTCTTCTCACGTTGGGCCTTGAAACCGGTAGAAGAAGCTTGGGGCCAGCAGAAGCAATTCATAGCCGACGCCTCGCACGAGCTGAAGACGCCCCTCACCGTCATCTTGGCCAACATGTCCATCATGCTGAAGCACTCTGACATGAGCGTGCAAAGTCAGACGCAATGGGTGGAAAGCACCCAACACGAGGCAGAAAGCATGCAGGAGATGGTGACCGACATGCTCGATCTGGCCCGCGCCGAGGACGATGGGGCGAAGAACGCCTTCGAGCCTGTTGACTTCTCCGATCTGGCAGAAGGAAGCCTGCTGCAATTTGAGTCCGTGGCCTTTGAGCGTAACGTTCTGATAGACGACACCATCCAGCCTGGCCTAACGGTACAAGGCAACCGTTCCCAACTGGAAAGGCTTGCGGTCATCCTTTTGGACAACGCCTGCAAATATGCGCAACCTGGCAGTTCTGTGACCGTGTTGCTTCAGGAAGGCACTGCCGACAAGCTGAAGAACCTGCCCCATGCCAGCTACCCGCAACCGCTCCCTTCAGGCCGTTGCGCCGTTCTGCAGGTAAGCAACTTGAGCACGCCCGTTGACCCCGAAGATCTTCCTCACCTCTTTGACCGCTTCTACCGAAGCGACAAGGCCCGCACTCGCACCGAAGGAAGCTACGGGCTGGGTTTGGCCATTGCCGCGCAAATTGCCCAAACGCACAAAGGCGCTATCATGGTACAGAGCATTCCTGAGGGCGCTACCACCTTTACCGTGGCCTTGCCGCTGTAAAGGACGTCCACCTTGTTTCCCCTTGCTCAGTAAGGAGCAGCCATGCGCTTCATCAGCTGGAACGTCAACGGCCTGCGGGCTGTTTTGAAGAAGGACTTCGAGGACATCTTTGCGGCCTTTGACGCCGATGTTTTTGCCCTGCAGGAGACCAAGTGCCAAGAAGGTCAAGTTGACCTGGAGTTTCCTGGCTACACAAGCTATTGGAGCTACGCCGAAAAGAAGGGCTATTCCGGCACTGCCGTGTTCAGCAAGCAAAAGCCCTTGCGTGAGCTGCATGGCCTTGGCATCGATCACCTGGATACCGAGGGGCGCATCGTGGCGCTTGAGTTTGACCAGCTCTGGTTTGTCTGCGTCTACACGCCTAACGCGCAAAACGAGCTTGCGCGCATCGATCACCGCATGGAGTGGGACGACGCCTTCCGCGACTTCTGCAAGGGGCTGGAAGAAGGCATGCTGCCTGATGGCAGCACCGCTGCGCCCAAACCCGTAGTCATGTGCGGCGACTTCAACGTGGCGCACCAGGAGATTGACCTGAAGAACCCTGGCCCCAACCGGGGAAACGCCGGCTTTTCCGACGAAGAGCGTGGGAAGTTCACCCAACTGGTGGAAGCCGGCTTCGTAGACACATTCCGGCTGCTCAGCCCCGACGCAACGGGCCGTTACTCCTGGTGGAGCTACCGTTTTAACGCCCGCAAGAACAACGCCGGGTGGCGCATCGACTACTTCCTGGTAAGCCAAGCCTTGTCGGACAACGTGCGCGCCGCCACCATTTACGATGACGTCTTCGGCAGTGACCACTGCCCCGTAGGCCTTGACCTGGAGATTTAGCCCATGGATACCGTTAACTACCAATGCCCTTCGTGCCGCGGGCCTCTGCGCTTCGACAGCGAGACCGGCGTTTTGCAGTGCGACTATTGCGGAAGCAGCTTCACCGCCCAACAGGTTGAGGCCTTCTACGCCGCCAAGCAAGAAACGGCCGACGGCAAGGCCCAAAGCCAGAACACGCAAGCAACACACGAAGGCACCATCGAGGGCGCCCAGGAAAAAGCGGCCGCCAGCAAGACCAATCCCGTGGAAGACTATGTCAACCGCGCAGAGTGGAACACCGATGAGCACGAGGGAATGCAGTCCTACAACTGCTCCAGCTGCGGCGCGCAGCTGATGGTGGATTCCACCACGGCCGTCACCAGCTGCCCCTACTGCGGAAACCCCACCGTCATGCCGGGAACTCTGTCCGACGTGGTAAAGCCTGACTTGGTTATTCCGTTCAAGGTAAGCAAAGAGGAAGCCATCCAGAAGCTGACCGAGTATTACGCGGGCAAGCCGCTTTTGCCCAAAGGCTTTGCCGACAAGAACAAGCTGGAGCATATCCAAGGCGTGTACGTGCCGTTTTGGCTCTATGATGCACAAGCTCAAGGCAGCGCCACCTTCGCCGCAACGAAGTCTCGTACCTTCACCACAGGGCGCGAGACCGTCCGCGAGGAAGACCACTACGAGGTCTACCGCGCAGGCGACGTCTCGTTTGATCGCGTGCCGGTAGACGCCTCGTCTAAGATGCCTGACGCCCATATGGATGCCATTGAGCCTTATGACTACTCGGGCCTTGAGTCGTTTAGTACGGGGTATCTGCCCGGGTATTTGGCAGAGCGCTACGATCTGGACGCCAACGCCTGCTGGGACCGCGCAGAAAGTCGCACCAAGCAAAGCACGGTCGATGCTCTGCGTTCCACCGTGGGCGGCTACGAAACCGTGAGCGCCACCAACAGCAACATCAACGTTCACCAAGAGAAAGCAAGCTACGCCCTTCTTCCTGTTTGGATGTTGCACACCAAAAGCGACGGCAAGGACTACCTGTTTGCCGTCAATGGGCAGCAGGGCAAGATTGCGGGCGATCTTCCCGTCAGCAGCTCGCGTTCGTTTGGCTACTTCATGATGGCCTTCGTTGCGACGGTGGCCCTTTCGTGGGTTTCCATGGGAATGCTCTTCGGCAACAGCATGGGTCTGGGAAACATGGTCTTCGCCCTGGTCATAGGCATCGTAGTTGCCGCCCTCATCCTTAACTCCCTGAAAGCGCAGATGAAGACTGCCGTGGAAAAGCACGAGGCCAGCTCCTATCTGGAGCCTGGAGGCATAAACCTCACGCAGCAATCGGACCGCTTTGTGAACACCACCCGCACCGTCATCCAAAAGCAAGACGCCGGCGGACGGGGATCGGCTGGCCGGCCTGCGGGCGGACACGGCGGTCGTGGACCTGGTGGCGGCTTTGGTGGCCCGGGACACGGCGGCTTTGGCAGACCTGGGGGGCCAGGCCGTGGCGGGTTCGGTGGCCCAGGCGGCGGGCACCACCATTAAGCCGAGTGGCTGTGTTCTGCAAGGGGCTTCAAACCAACCAAGACCGACATTTTGCCTGTTCCAAAAATTCGGTTTCTTGGATTTTTTTAATATCTAAGAAATTGAAGGTTCGAAATCTTCGGTTTCGGGGCGCTTTGTCCGTGTGGAAGCGGCCAAAAGAGAGCCACAAGGCCATCAATCGAGGGCACGCTTAGCCAACACAGAGGAAGAACCTTTTCTGACCTGGGGTTTCGTTTTTTGAACGCTGGCAACCAAGGCAGGGGGGCGCCCAAAGAGACAGCACTGCCTCCCCGAAACTGCAAATTTGGAACAAGGAAACGCCCAAAAGCCGAAAAAGTCCAAGAAACCGAATTTTTCGAACATCCACCTTCTTGGCGCAATTTGCGTTCAATCAAAAGGGAGCCTTCCCTGCCGGGAAGGCTCCCTTCGTAACGCCCACAAAGAGGCTACACGCCCAACACGCTTAGCCGAAGTAGCTTACGCCGCCTTCGATAAGCGGCTGGTAGGTGTTGCCCGGAACGTTGGCGTACAGGCCGTCGGCAGCGCGCTCCGTGTGGCCCATCTTGCCCAGTACGCGACCGTCCGGGCTGGTGATGCCCTCAATGGCCAACATGGCACCATTGGGGTTGATCCCCAAAGCCGTGCTGGGAACGCCGGCCTCATCAACGTACTGCGTGGCAATCTGGCCGTTGGCCTTCAGTTGCTCGAGCACGCTCTGCGGAGCCACAAAGCGGCCTTCGCCATGGCTGATAGCAACCGTATGGATGCTGCCCACCGGGCACTGGGAAAGCCACGGGCTCAAGTTGCTGGCCACGCGCGTACGCACCAAGCAGCTCTGATGGCGGCCGATGTTGTTGAAGGTCAGCGTGGGACACTGGTCATCCATCGGACGAATGTCGCCAAAGGGAACCAGACCCAGCTTCACCAATGCCTGGAAGCCGTTGCAGATGCCCAGCATCAGGCCATCGCGGTTCTGCAGCAAATCACGCACGGCCTCGGTCACCTGCGGTGCGCGGAAGAATGCCGTGATGAACTTGGCCGAGCCATCGGGCTCGTCACCGCCGCTGAAGCCGCCGGGGATCATGATGATTTGGCTGTCGTTGATGTACTTGACCAGCTTGTCTGTGCTTTCAGCAACAGCGGAAGGCGTTAGGTTGTTGATGACGAACGTGGTCACATCAGCACCTGCGCGACGGAAGGCGCGGGCACTGTCGTATTCGCAGTTGTTTCCTGGGAACACCGGAATGATGACACGCGGCTTCGCCTTGGCACCCTCGCCCAAAAGCGCCGGACCCGCATATTTGTGGACCTCGGGAGCCTCGAAGGTCACAGCCTCAACGGTTTCGCCTTCGCCCCGATACGGGAACACCGGCTCCATCTTGGCTTCCCAGGCTTCCTGTAGTTTGGCCAGATCGATAACCTCATCGCCCCAGGTAAGCTCGTAGTCCTCGGCCGTAATGCCGATGATGTCCATATCGATGGGATACGGCGGCTCGGCCCACTCCTCGGGCTCGGCCTCCTCGGGAAGCTCTACCAGGAAGCTGCCGTAAGCCAGCTTGAACAGGTCGTCCTGAGAAAGAACATCCTCGTCCAGGTCCAGGCCGATGCCGTTGCCCACGCACATCTTGAACAGGGCCTCAGCCGTGCCGCCATAACCAGGCGTACTGATGGCCAGCGCCTGCTTGGTGGTGTACAGGTACTCAATAAGCCCGCGTACGGCCGCAAAGCTTTCCGGATCGGGCGTTATGCCGTCTTCCAGGTATTGCGGGGCTACGCGAAGCACACGGTTGCCAGCAGCCTTGAACTCGGGGGAAACCACATTGTTAATGTTGCCCACCGCCGTGGCGAAGGACACAAGCGTCGGCGGAACGTCCAGATCATCGAAGCTGCCAGACATGGAATCCTTGCCGCCAATGGAGCCAATGCCCAAATCGATCTGGGCCATCAAGGCACCCAGAAGCGATCCTGTCGGCATGCCCCAACGCTCAGGGACATCGCGCAGCTTGCCGAAGTATTCCTGGAAGGTCAAATACATATCCGACGGGCTGAAACCAGCGGCCAAAAGCTTGGAGACGCTTTCCACCACGGCCAAATAAGCGCCCGTGTACTGGTTCTTCTCGGATAGGTACGGGTTGAAGCCCCAAGCCATGCCGCTGCAGGTGGTGGTTTCGCCATCAACCGGCATCTTAGCAACCATGGCCATGCTGGGGGTCAGCTGGTTCTTGCCGCCAAAGGGCATAAGCACCGTAGCGGCGCCGATGGTGGAGTCAAAGCGTTCGGACAGGCCCTTGTTGGAGGCCACGTTCATGTCCGTGACCAGGCTGGTCATGCGCTCTTCGAAGGTATCGCCTTCCCATGCGGGCGCATACTCTTCACCCATCGTGATGTGCACGTTGGCATGCTTGGGAGCGCCATTGCTGTTCAGGAAGGCGCGCGAGACGTTAACGATTTCCTTGCCGCGCCACTTCATGACCAAACGCGGGTCCTCCGTGACGGTGGCAATGACGGTTGCCTCCAGGTTTTCCTCTTCGGCATAACCCAAAAACTCCTGCACGTCCTCGGGCGCAACGGCGCAAGCCATGCGCTCCTGGGACTCAGCAATGGCCAGCTCGGTGCCGTCCAGGCCCTCATACTTCTTGGGAACCAGGTCCAGATTGATGTCCAGGCCATCGGCAATCTCGCCCGTGGCAACGGACACGCCGCCCGCGCCGAAGTCGTTGCAACGCTTGATCAGCTTGCAGGCATCACCACGGCGGAACAGACGCTGCAGTTTGCGTTCGACCGGCGCGTTGCCCTTCTGCACCTCGGCGCCGCAAGTCTCAATGGAGCTTGCAGTGTGCGCCTTGGAGGAGCCAGTTGCGCCGCCGATGCCGTCACGGCCGGTGCGGCCGCCCAGCAAGATGATGGCATCGCCCGGAGCCGGCGTTTCGCGGCGAACATGCCATGCGGGCGTTGCACCCACCACGGCACCGATCTCCATGCGCTTGGCGGCATAACCCGGATGATACAGCTCGTTGACCTGGCCCGTTGCCAAGCCGATCTGGTTGCCGTAGCTGGAGTAGCCAGCTGCAGCCGTGGTGACCAATTTGCGCTGCGGCAGCTTGCCCGGAATGGTCTCGCTCACGGGAGCCAACGGATTTGCGGCACCCGTCACGCGCATGGCCTGGTAAACATAGCTGCGGCCCGAAAGGGGATCGCGGATGGCGCCGCCAACGCACGTGGCCGCGCCGCCGAAGGGCTCCACCTCAGTCGGATGGTTGTGAGTCTCGTTCTTGAACAGGTACAGCCAGTCTTCCTCTTGGCCGTCCACGTCAACCTTCACCTTGACGGTGCAGGCATTGATTTCCTCGGATTCGTCCAAATTCTTCAACACGCCCTTGGCCTTCAGGTACTTGGCGCCGATGGTTCCCAGGTCCATCAAGCATAGCGGCTTCTCCTCGCGACCCAGCTCCTCACGCATGTCCAAGTAGAAGTTGAAGGCATCGCGCACCTCTGGGTCATCAATCTGAATCTCCTCCAAGATGGTGCCGAAGGTGGTATGGCGGCAATGATCGGACCAGTACGTATCGATCATCTTGATCTCGGTGATGGTGGGGCATCTCTTCTCTTCGTCACGGAAGTACTGCTGGCAGAAGGTGATATCAGCCAGGTCCATGGCCAAGCCGCGCGCATCGATGAACGCCTGCAAGCCTTCCTGATCAAGCTCCAGGAAGCCGTCCAGAATCTCGACGTCGGCCGGCTGGGCGTAATCCATCTTCAGCGTTTCCACTGTTTCCAGGGAAGCCTCTCGGGCCTCGATGGGGTTGATCACGTAGTTCTTGATGACCTGCGCGTCCTGGTCAGTCAGGTCGCCGGAGAGAATGTACAGCTTGGCGCTGCGCACCGTAGGGCGCTCGCCTTGGGAGATAAGCTGGATGCACTCGCTTGCGCTGTCGGCGCGCTGGTCAAATTGCCCCGGCAGATACTCGACGGCAAACAACTTGTCATCTTTGCCATAAGCGGGGAAATCCACGCTTGCATTATCCGATTGCGGCTCGCTGAAAACCGTGGGGATGCACTGCTCGAACAGCTCCTCGCTAATGCCTTCGACGTCATAACGGTTAATCAGGCGAAGGCCCTTCAGATTCTTCATGCCTAAAATGCCTTGCAGCTCATGCAGCAGCTGCGTGGCCTCAACGTCAAAACCAGGCTTCTTTTCTACATACACTCGGGAGACCATAGTTCATGCCTTCCTGTCCCGTCGGGCTTAACGCCCTGTCGTTTTATGCAAAACGGGCCAGCGAAGGCTGGCCGCGTTTCTTAACCTACTGTTCGTTTGCTTCCTTTGCGGCCTGTTGCTTCTCAACCACCTCATCGGCGGCGGCAGCGGCCTTCGCCTTGGACAGGCCGAACAGCCCGCCTTTGGCCTTGCGTTCCTCGGCCTTGCGGGCCTTCTCCTCTTCCTCGGCCTTTATCTGGGCCTCGGCCTCCTTCAAAGCGGCACGCTCCTCGGCCTTGCGGGCCTTGCGCTCAGCCTTGTTGGCCTTGGTCTTTTCCTGCTCGCGGGCGGCAACGATGCGCTTGCGTTCCTTGCGGATCTTGCCCAGGTCCAGATACAGGGCGGCAATGATGGCCGCATAGGCCAAAACAAGCGTTACAACGGTTGCCCACTCAGGCAGGTAGGAGCGGCCGAGCCAAGACACCAACGTGAAAGCGATGGCAAGCACCAGGCAGATCCACCACCACGTGCGGTACTGCTTCAGCTTAGGCGAAGTTGCCTTTCTTTCCCGATCAGCATACACGCGAGCAAGCTTATCTTCCTTTTCGCGCTCTTCCTTCTCGCGGGCCTTGCGGGCAGCCTTCCTTTGCTGCGGGGTTTTCTTTTCCGGCTCAATATAGACGCTGGCAGCCGCCTTGGCCTTGGGCTTTAGCGACGTTGCACCTTTACGCGTGACGCCTTTGTGCTCTGAGTCTTCTTTGTATCGATCGTTGAACTGACTACGCTGTGTCATACCGTTTGCTTGCTCCTTGTGCCTTCTTTAACGCTGGAAAGTACGGCCAGTAATGGTCTCGTAGGCCTGGATGTACTTTTCGCTGGTCTTCTCGATGATCTCCTGCGGCAAAGCGGGCGGCTGCTCGCCGGACTCCTTGTCCCAGTTGGCGGTCAGCCAGTCACGCACGAACTGCTTGTCAAAGCTAGGCTGGCTCTTGCCTACTTCGTACAGATCACCAGGCCAGAAGCGGCTGGAATCGGGAGTCAGCACCTCGTCGGCCAAGATGATCTTGCCATCTATGCGGCCGAACTCAAACTTGGTGTCAGCAATGATGATGCCGCGGCTTGCAGCGTAGTCGGCAGCGGTGGTGTACACCTTCAAAGCCAAATCCTGCAGGGCCGTCGCGTCTTCTTCGCCGATCAGGTCGGCGCACTGGGCAAAGCTGATGTTCTCATCATGCTCACCCAGCTCCGCCTTGGTGGACGGGGTGAAGATCGCGTTGGGAAGCTTAGAGGAGTTCTGCAGGCCCTCGGGCAGCTGGATGCCGCACACGGTGCCCTGCTTCTGGTACTCCTTCAGGCCGCTGCCCGCCAAATAGCCGCGCACGATGCATTCCACAGGAAACATTTCTGCCTTCTTGACCAACATGAAGCGGCCCTTCAGGTAGTCGGAGTACGGCTGGAACTTCTCCGGCAGATCTTCGACGTCCATGGAGATGAGATGGTTGTCTACCACGCCGTCCAAAAGTTCGAACCAGAAACGAGACAGCTGCGTGAGCACCTGGCCTTTATAGGGAATCTCGCTATCCAGGATATAGTCGAAAGCGGAGATGCGGTCCGACGCCACAAACAGCAACTGATCACCCAGGTCATAGAGGTCCCTAACCTTGCCCTGTGCGTCAGGTTTAATATCGATGCCAGCCATGATAATCAGCCCTTCCGATTAGCCGACGATAAATTCACTACCTTCCTATTATGAACGAATAGCGCCCCTTTTTGGAGTGCGAAAGAGCAGGAGCTGTACCCGATTTGCCATGAATGCTTTATGCTTAACTAAAAATAATTTTTCTATTTATTGCTGATGAACAGCTACAGAGAAACGAAAACCGAAAGGGGCTCATCTTGCAAACCGCAAAAATGGCCTTTGCGACAACCTTAGGTTTAGCTGTCCTTGTTGCGGGCGCCGTCTCTTATCCTGCCGCAAACCCAACGGTTTCTTTATCCGCCGAAGCCGCAGCTTTTTACAACCAACCTTTAAGCGAAGCCTTGCAGGAGCCCCCTCAGGAAGAAACCCCTTTCTTGTCCGACCCCGTCGCAGCAGAAAACGAAAGCATTTACGAAGAGAGCGAAAACGCCGCCTCCTTAAACAGGGACGAGGACGTTTCTCCCGCTTCGGTTCTTGCTACGGACTCCCGTTCAGAAGAGAAGGCCTCTTCGGCAACGGGAACCTTCCCCCACGAAGAAGGCGCGATCACCCAAAGCAGCGCGGCAAGCCTTGATTCGAGCCTGCTTTCTGAGGATTCGTCTGAGAAGGCACCAGAGAATTCGGATACCTCCAGTCCTTCTAACGCCGTCCCAGAATGCGCAGGACAAGGCTGCGGTTGTCAAAACAGGTGCCGACACAATGCAAAGACCTTGGTTTGGGTGGTTGATCAACCAGCTTGGGACGAAGAGGTTGTCGTCGGAGAGTTGATTACCTGCCCTAACTGCGGCGAAACTCTCAAAAGCATAGAAGCCTACGAAAACCACTGGCCAAAATGCGTCCCGCACGGCGGTGGGGGCATTTGCCACGATTATGAGGTCGAATACCTTTACGAAACCGTGCACCACGAAGAAACAGGGCACTGGGAGCTTGCTTAGCCTGCGCGTCCCCCAACGACGAAAAAGGGCCCCTCTCGGGACCCTTCTGTTTATGGTGGTCAGAGGGGGACTTGAACCCTCGACACGCGGATTTTCAGTCCGCTGCTCTACCAACTGAGCTACCTGACCGGAATCGCTTTCTCAAGCGCAGGTTGATATATTAAACACACTCCCGCCTCGAGTCAAGCCTTTTGAAGGAAAACCACACGCTCAAAACGGTCTACTCCGCACATCCTTCACAATTCTCACACGCGGAGCCATCGCCAAAAACCAGCTCGCGCTCCTCGCCCGTCAGCGCCGCCCTGGCCTGATCACGCAAGTTGTTCACCCCGATGAAGAACTGCCTCATCATGACGACCGTCAGATAGCGGCCCATCGGAGTAAGCGTCAGCCGGTTGTCGTCATCGATTGCGAAGGCACCGTTCATGCGCATGAAGGACATTTCGGCGGGCAGGCCCAAATCAATGCTCACCCCAAAATCCTTCTTGAATTGCCGTTTATCCAATTGGCCACCGAACAGCTGCATCATGAAACGGTAACGCATGCGGTTCCGCTCGCTGAAGGTCGTTTTCAGCATAATGGACATATTTCCTTGCTCAAGCGTGGCGTTGTAGTCCTTCACGCTGAAGGTGTTCACGTACAGGCTCTTGCCCAAATACGTAATGCCACCGCTTCCTATGGCCGGATACTCTTCATAGTCAACCACGTATTCATCAATCATGGCGTCCTCGCCTGCTGCGGTGGTGTTGCGCCTGTTGAAAGTCCAGGCACTACCGTGATCGAACAGCGGATTTTCGCCGCCAGCCAAAACGCCGTCGATGATCTGGTAGAAACGGTACTCGCGATCGTAGTCGACCTTGCCCACCGTTGCCGCCATCTTCTTTTCCACGGCGGGAGAAGCCATCAGCGGGTAGAACGTGGTTTGGCTAGCGCCTGTGGCGCACACTTTCTCAAGATCCGCAAAAAGAATTTCCTCCGTCTGGGCGGGGAAGTTAAAGATCATGTCGACGTTCATGGAAAGGAAATGCGGGTTGGCATACGCAATGCGCTCCATGATTTCCTCGCCACAGCCGTATTTGTCAAAGCGGTCCATCTGCTTAAGCAGGCCGTTATCAAAAGATTGCACCCCCACCGAAAGACGCTGCACGCGGCCTTCAAGCTTTTCAACATATTCGGGGATCAGGTGGTTGGGGTTCGTTTCGCTCGAGACCTCCTTGATGCTGAAAAGATCCCGCGCTTGGTCAATGGTCTCACAAAGCTCATCGATCATGATCGTAGGCGTCCCGCCACCAATGTATACGCTGTCGAAGTCGTAACCCAGATCCTTGAGCATACGCATCTCCTTGCGCATGTTCTCAAAGTACGGCTTGGCGCGATCTTCCCTAAAAGGGAACCTGTTGAAGCTGCAGTATGGACACAGCCGCTCACAGAACGGGACGTGCATATACAGCATGTATGGCTGGCCCGGAACCGGGGCAGGCATCATTTTCTCGTCGGTGGGCTTCAGGTTCAGGATTTGGCCCGTCATGGTCCGAATGACCGTTGACAGCATACGTTCTGAAAGCATGCTTCTCCCTCTTTCAAAAATTCGCTTGCCGACAAGAGGCCAGCAAGCGAGCGCTCTATTTCGATTTAAAGCGGAAGCCTAGTCCCAAGCCTCACGCCCGCGCAGGGCCTTGCCGCCAATGTCGGTTCTGAACTGCTTGCCGTCAAAATCAATCAAATCACAGGCAGCATAGGCTTGGTTTCTAGCCTCCTCAAATGTGGCACCTAAGGCCGTCACATTCAAAACGCGACCACCGTTGGTCAAAATATTGCCTTCTCCATCGGTCTTGGTGCCCGCATGGAACACCGTTACGCCCTCCAAGGCCTCAGCCGCATCGATGCCGGTGATGACCTTACCTTTCTCGTAGCTACCAGGATAACCCGCGCTGGCAAGAACCACCGAAACGGCCCAAGAGTCATCGTCCCACTCAAGATCGATGTCCTCATCACGGCCCTCGGCCACAGCAAGCATCACCTGCAGCAGATCGCTCTTCAGCCGCGGAAGGACGACCTGCGTCTCGGGATCGCCGAAGCGCGCATTGAACTCAACGATTTTAGGGCCGTCGGGGGTCAGCATGAACCCGCCATACAGACAGCCTCGATAATCCATATCGAACTCGATAGCAGTTGCAGCGGCAGCCTTTTCCATGATGGCCGTCATCGCAGCAAGCTCTTCATCTGTCACGATAGGCACCGGAGAATACACGCCCATGCCGCCCGTGTTGGGGCCCTTATCCCCATCGTAGGCACGCTTGTGGTCCTGGGCGGTGGTCATGCAGAAAGCGCGGCCATTGGTCACAAACGCCAGCAGGCTGCACTCCGGTCCCGTCATGCACTCTTCAATGACGACGCGGCTTCCTGCTTCCCCAAAAGCGCCGTCGAAGCAGGCACGAACGGCCTCTTCAGCCTGATCGAGCGTCTCGGCGACGACAACGCCTTTGCCGGCGGCCAAGCCGTCAGCCTTGATGACGATGGGGGCGCCTTGCTCGCGGACATATGCCAACGCAGGGTCGAGGGACTCAAACGTGGCGTAGGCCGCCGTAGGAATGTCGTTGCGCATCATGAACTGCTTGGAAAAGTCCTTACTGCCCTCCAACTGCGCTCCCTGGGCGCTCGGACCAAACACCTCAATGTCAGCTTCCCTGATCTTGTCAGCAACGCCTGCAACCAAGGGGGCCTCGGGTCCGATGACGACCATGTCGATATCGTGAGCCTCAGCAAACTCCAAAACGGATTCGGCCGAATTGATGTCAATGCCCGACACGTTTTCAGCAACCGTGTCCGTTCCACCATTGCCAGGCGTCACGTATAAAGACTCAATAGCGGGGCTTTTAGACAATGCCCACGTGATAGCATGCTCGCGGCCGCCTGATCCAAGGACTAAAACGTTCATAGGGCTCCCTTCTTGCAAAAGGGCAGGCCCAACGAACCTGCCCGCTTTCGACTTTTCGCTATTTCCAATTCCTGAAGATGGTCGCGTCACGCTCAGGAGCAACGGAAATCATGGTGATCTTCGCACCTACCAGATCCTCCAGATGCTCGATATACTTCTGGGCGTTCTCGGGCAGCTCCTCGAAGGTCTTGCAACCGGAGATGTCAATGCCCTTCCAGCCAGGAATTTCCTCATAGATAGGCTTTGCGTGGAAAAGAACGCTCTGTTGCATGGGCAGGTAATCATAACGCTTGCCCTCATGCTCATAAGCAACGCACACCTTGATGGTTTCAAACTCGGAAAGGACGTCCAACTTGGTAAGGGCGATGTCGGTCAAGCCGTCGACGTCTACAGCATATTTGCCAATAACAGCGTCGAACCAACCGCAACGACGTTTGCGCCCTGTGGTCACGCCGTATTCATGACCTACGGCACACAGCAACTCGCCGACCTCAGCCTCTTCGCCAACGCCGCCATTTTCCGGGAACAGCTGCTCGGTCGGGAAGGGGCCACCGCCAACGCGCGTCGTATAAGCCTTCATGATGCCGATGACCTTGTTGATGGCCATAGGGCCGACGCCCGTACCCGTGGCCGCGCCGCCAGAAGAGCAGGAAGAGGAGGTCACATACGGATAGGTGCCATGGTCGATGTCGAGCATGCAAGCCTGGGCTCCCTCAAACAGGATGTTCTTGCCAGCACGGAGGGCGTCGTTCAGAAGCTGCGTGGTCTCAGCCATGTAAGGCTTCAAGATGGTTGCATACGGAAGGTAAAGATCGCAGATTTCGTCCACCGAATAGGTGTGCAAGCCATAGATCTTCTCCAAAATAGGGTTCTTCTGCATCAAGGCCGTTTCAACCTTCAGACGGAAGATTTTCTCATCCATCAAATCCTGGACACGAATGCCTTTGCGGGCCGCCTTATCCTGATAGCAGGGGCCGATTCCGCGCTTTGTGGTCCCGATGGAGTTGGAGCCCAAGCGTTTTTCATCCGCACCGTCTAAGTCCTTGTGATAAGGCATGATGATATGTGCGTTGCAGCTAATCTTCAGCCTTTCACAGGAAATGCCTTGAGTTTGCAAAACGGCTATTTCCTTCACAAGCTCACCCGGGTCAACGACTACACCGTTGCCGATAACGGGAACGCAGTCCTCATACATGACACCGGACGGCATGAGATGCAGCGCCAGCTTAGTGTCTCCATGTACAACCGTGTGACCTGCGTTGTTTCCTCCCTGGAAGCGAACAACGTAATCATAATCGTTGGCAATCAGGTCGGTAATCTTGCCTTTGCCTTCGTCACCCCATTGGGTTCCTACCAGAACAGTGCTTGGCATGGCTGCGTCCTTTCGTTGCGCGATGCTTTTCTTTTCCGCAAATTTAAATTATAGAGGGCGAGCGGGCTTTATAGCCTCAAAACAAGCGTTAATCCTTAGCGAGGGGGCGAAAAGCATTGCCTTTGCCCCCCCGCCATTTATGACAACGCTATCCAAGAGCGAATTCTATTTTTTCTCGGAGAGGCCCTGGAACGCCGATTACATCCAACGCCTCGGCTTTGGACAGTCCCAGTCTCGTCATCATCGCTTTCACTGAGGCCAGATAAGCCTCTTCTGAGCCCTCCGCATGGCCTTCTTCGCGGCCCTCGGCGCGACCTTCAGCGCGGCCCTCTTCGCGGCCCTCTTCGCGGCCCTCTTCGCGGCCCTCTTCGCGGCCCTCCGCTCGGCCCTCGGCGCGGCCCTCCGCTCGGCCCTCGGCGCGGCCCTCCGCTCGGCCCTCGGCGCGGCCCTCCGCTCGGCCCTCGGCTTGAGCCTCGTTGTAAATGTCTTCCCAGAACTGACTCATAATAGCAACGCCTTCTCTTCCTCCTTTAAGGCGGCTCGCCTTATCGGAAAGCTCCTTGAAATGCATTGTAGCAGGGTCATCCGTCTTAAAATCCGCAATCAGTCTTCCTAAATCGGTCGTCTGATTGTCGTAGGCTCCGTTCACATAAATAATGTGCGATCCGTCATGAAGCGGAGAGCCGTCTTCCTCATCCCTTCTTTCAAATCGGTAGATCGGCTTGCCTTTTCCTCTGACATCGTTGCGCGTGATGAAGACGACGTACGACTCATGCAGGCTCTCGTAATCCGACCCAGGCATCAAATCCTTCGAATCCATCAAACTGGAGTGATAACGAGCCCTTTTTGGGCTTGCGCCGTCATCTGCTTTTTGCACTTCGATGTCGTAAAGCGTTCCTTCCTCATCGGTGGCCAGAACATCAAGTATGCTGGTGCGCCCCTCCAGGTTTTGGAGCTTGGCCTGAACTTGCTGGCTCAAAACCTTGAGCCCAGGCTTTTCCAACACCACCCGAAGAATGGCCTGAGTTGCCTCCGGGTTCCCATCGAGAACAGCCGTCATAAAAGCGTCATCCATCATGGTGGCAGCGTCGATCTTCTCTTCCAACGTCTTGCGAATATCCTTTGATTTGGGCATAGTCGTTTCCTCCCAGTAGGGGCCTAAGACACAGATAGTTGGTTAGAAACAAGAATCCCTGGGGCCCTAAAGTACTAAGGGTGAAGAGGCAGAGAGTAACATGCAGGAAATGAAGAGTCGCGAGTAGCCTCAAACGTGTTTCTTGATGCTTATTATACAGGATAATTAGAACGTTTGTACGAAAAATTATTTAATATCCGCCTATGCTGGAATCATCGAAATAATCCATGAAGCGCGTCGACTCGGCGCTAAAGGCCAGAGGGATATCCCGCGTCGGGCCATTACGATGCTTGGCCACAATTAGCTCCGCCATGCCCTTGTCCGGCCTGTCGTCATCGTCGGCCTCAACGTCGTCCATGCTGCGATCAATGAACATGACGATGTCAGCATCTTGCTCGATAGACCCCGACTCGCGAAGGTCGGAAAGCATGGGGCGCTTCTTGCCACGCATCTCCACGGAACGGGACAGCTGCGACAATGCAAGGACCGGCATATTCATTTCCTTGGCCAAAACTTTAAGGCCGCGGGAAATCTCGCCAACCTCAACAGCGCGGTTGCCGTCCTTTCTCGTTTGGGGTGGCTGCATCAGCTGCAGATAGTCAACAACAATCAATCCGTTACTCTTTCCGCGCAGCTCACGACGGGCCTTCGCCCTTAGTTCCAAGATTGAAAGGCTCGGCGTATCGTCGATATACAAATCCAACTTGGAAAGCGTGTTCGAAGCATCGGCGATGGCGCCCCAGTCAGCCTCTGAAACCTGGCCCGCACGCAGCTTTCCCAAATTCACACGTGCCTCGGAGCACAGTATGCGCTGAACCAACTGAGACGAGCTCATTTCCAACGAAAGGAAGGCGACCGTTGAACCCGCCTTCGCCGCATTGACGGCTACATTCAAAGCAAAAGAAGTCTTGCCGACGCCCGGTCGGGCCGCAAGAATGATCAAATCTCCTCCGCGCAAGCCATGGAAAAGGGCATCCACGTCCTTGAAGCCCGTGGCAACACCAGCAAGCTTGTCTTTCTGCTCCGCCAGCTTGGTAATCTCTTCGAAAGCATCCGTAAGAAGGGTGTCCATCTTCGTGAAGTCGCTCGAAACGCGCTTCTCGGTGACATTGAACAGGATCTTCTCAGCTTCCTCAACCACCACGCCCAGATCATCGGGGGCGTCATAAGCCAAGCTGTTTATCTTGGTAGAAGCGAAGACAAGGTCTCTCAGGATGCTCGTCCTCTTCACGATGTCGGTATGGTTTCTCCAATTGGTCAGAGCAAAGGTGTTGTCAGCCAATTCGACCAGGTATGATTTACCGCCTGCGGCCTCAAGTTGTCCCGTCCCATGCAGATTCTCAGCAATGGAGATCTGATCGATGGGGATATGGCGCACATACAGATCCATCATGGCCGTGAAGATGATTTGATGGGAGGGCCTGAAGAAGTTTTTAGCCGTCAGCTTTGGCGCAACCTCTTCCATGGCCTCCTGGTTAAGCATGCAAGCCGCCAAAACCGACTTCTCAGCTTCGATGTTCTGCGGAAGCATTTTCCTGTTTCCGGCCATGGCGGGCGCCGGCTGCCCACTGCCTGCAACGACGTCTGGAACAAAATCCTGCACGGGATAAGACGGGGCAAACTCTGAAACAGGGGAAGTCACGCTACAAAACCTCTCTTTTGCTATCTACGGAATAATCATAGTAACTCAATTAAATCCGCAGGTCACGGGCTATATTTTGTCTCCACAGCGCTTGTGGATAATCAAGAGCTCCTATCTGCGAATTCTTTCGTTTTCCACTTTTTTCCACAGAAAAAAATTTTTTTGGTAGCCACTTCTCCCTAAAATGTCTTTTGAAGTTCCCCCGATTTTCCTCACACGGCCTTCTTGCAATAAACTGTTCTTAGACAAGGATTCAAACGAAAGGTCAGCCATGTCAGCTAAAAACTCCTCTTACACCTTCTTCAAAGTGATTGACGAGCTCGACCAAGGCGTTGACGACGAAGCAGCACTCGTCCACCTAGCTATAAAGAAAGGTCTTCGCTTTACCCCCGATCAAGCCATGGAGCTGCTTTACTACGACACGGGCGCCGACCAAGCCATCATCGCTGCAACTGATGGTGAGTTTTCTCCAGAACAGCTAGCTGAAATAGCTAGCTTCCAGGAAGAGGACTAGAAGGGAAATTCCCTCTCACGCAAAGAAACCCCGACTCGCAGAGTCGGGGTTTCTTGCTGTTAAAAGCGTTTGGAGGATTATTTATTCCTCGGCAGCCTCAGTCGCGGGCTCAGCCTCGGCCTCGACAGCTTCCTCAGCCGCGGGCTCCTCAGCAGGCTCCTCGTCTTCAGCAATATCGCCAACCATAACCTTGACGACACCCTTGATGTCGCGATACAGGCTGATGGTGACTTCGTGCTCACCGGCAACCTTGATCGGATTGCCCAGCTCGATGCGACGGCGGTCAATCTCGATGTCAGCCTGCTCCTGCAGCGCAGCAGCAATCTGGGTGTTGGTGACAGAGCCAAACAGCTGGCCCTCGTCGCCTACCTGAGCCTTGATCTTCAGGGTCAGGCTTGCCAGCTTCTCCTTCAAGGCTGCAGCGTCGGCCAGGCGTACCTCTTCGCGCTTGGCAATGTTTGCCTTGCGGGCCTCGAGCTGCTTCAGGTTGCCCTTGGTTGCCTCAACGGCATAGCCCTGACGAAGCAGGTAGTTGTTGGCAAAGCCACGAGCGACCTCAACGACGTCGCCTTCGCCACCCTTGCCCTTAAGTTCCTTAAGCAGGATAACCTTCATTGCGTTTCCCTCCTTTAGTCGCGCCTACGGCGATCGCCGCGGCCACTGATAGAAGGAACAGAGTACGGCATGAGAGCCATTTCACGCGCACGCTTGACAGCGTTTGCGATGTCACGCTGGTGCTGGACGCAAGCGCCAGTCACGCGGCGAGGCTTGATTTTGCCACGATCGGTGACAAACTTACGCAGCAACTGCGTATCCTTGTAGTCGACAAACTGCGCATCTTCCTTGCAGAACTGGCAGTACTTGCGACGAGGCTGCTTCTGATAGTCGGCCATTTTCAACCTCTTTCGGTTAGAACGGGATGTCTTCGTCATACACGGAAGAGGAGACATCAAACGTCGGTGCGGTGTTCATCGGCTGAGAATAGGAGCTCTGCTGAGAATAGTTGCTAGCGTTTGCCCCATAGCTATCATTGCTGGAGGCATAGCCACCATTGCTCTGTCCGCCGCCGTTGCGGCTGGACATGAACTCAAGCTCGTCAACGATAACTTCAATCTTGCTGCGCTTCTGTCCGTCACGCTCCCACTGGCTCCAGCGAAGCTTGCCCTCGATGGCAACCTTGGTGCCCTTGGTCAGATAGCGCTGAAGAGCCTCGGCACGTGCGCCGAACATAGTGCAGTCAATGAAGTTAGCGTAGTCTTCCCACTCGCCCGTCTGGGCATTGCGACGACGATCGTTTACCGCCACGCCCATGCTCATGACAGGCATGCCAGAAGCAGTGGAGCGAAGCTCCGGGTCGCGAGTCAGGTTGCCGCTGATAATCACTTTGTTGATGCTCATGTTCTTCCTCTTTTCATGCGGGAAGGTTCATCCTCCCCTTTAATAAGTCCTAGTCGCGGTCTGCGCGCCTTGCGATCATGTGACGCACTACTGCATCGTTAATGCGCAGGATGCGGTCAAGCTCGGCAATGCTCGTAGGATCTGCATGAAAATCGATGAGAGTATAGTCACCCTCGGTCAGACCGTTGATCTCAAAAGCCAACTTGCGCTTGCCCCAGTCATCGACGTTGTCGATAACACCCTCGGCAGCGGTGATCGTGGTCTCGATGCGCTTCATAACGGCGAGGCGGGTTTCCTCCTCAATCGTCGGAGCGACAAAAAACAGCAGTTCATAAGCCTTCATCAGCTCACCTCCTTCGGTCTTTGCGGCCCCGGGGCTGTGAAGGCAGATAACCCGGAGCAGGAATAGCCTTGACATATTACCAAAACTAGGCGCCCCCGCTCAAGGGCTTTTTTCTTTCGCTTCGCGCCACACGATTTCCCCACAAGCATTGCCGCGCAAGCATCATGCCAGAGGGACTTCCTCCCTTTCGTACTGAAATCCAAGGAATCACGCAGGCGAAGCTCTCCTGTCTCCCTGTAAGTTCTATCGGCTTTCCACCAGAAAACAAGAAGAAAGGCCGCATGACCTTCCCTAGGGTTTCATGCGGCCTTTTCTCAAAAAGACGTGATTTTTACTCTTCGTCGAAGCCTTCGCCGTCAAGATAGCGAGACTCAACCTCGTCATCAGAATATTCAGACGCATCCTTGAGGTTCATCATGAAGTTAGGGGCATCCCCCACGAAGACCGGCTCGTCTTCCACCGTGGCCGTTCCGTCTTCGCTCAGCTTGTAGATGTAGCCGATGGCGTAACCATCGTCTTCGCCAGGAACGCCTCCCTCAGCGATGACGCAATCAAGGTCGCCGTCGTCGGTCTCGACGAAGCCGTCATAGCAGAAGGCGTATGCCGTGGCACCGCGGGCGCCTGCCACCACGCGCTCAGCTGCGTCGAAGCACTCCTGCGCATCGTCGCCAGGATGCGACTCGATGAACAGATTCTCCTTAATGGCTAAAGCAGTGAAGGGAACGAGAAGCTCGCCGGCCTCGATTTTAGCCTTTCCCTCGTCGAGGGCCATAATCAAGACCTTCTCCAAATACTCAGGAATCTCAGGAACGTCTTGGTCAGTAATCTCTTCGGTCAACACATCGGTCATGGCGATACCACCTTTCTTTTTTTCGGTTGGTTTCATCATACGTGAAAGCTGCGGCTACTTATAACGTACTTTCATTTTCTGCCGATAAGTTATCAGGATGCAGAGGGTTGACTTTCATGTATGAAGCAACGACGTTTGCCGCCATGCGCGTCTGATGGCTGTCATCCTCATAGTGCCAGCGACCGCTGGAAAATTCCGCCAGCAAACCTCCGTCTGATTCTTGCGTCAGTCTCATGAAGTCGAACAGCTGCTCCCCTTCGCCATAGGAAGCCTGGAACAAGACAACCTCATGGGATTGCAGATAGGAGAGCTTGCCCTCTATCTTTCCGTCGTCCGTCTTGTCAGTAAGCGTCAAAACCGGGCGATCACCGGCAAGGATTCCTTCCTCATTGGCCCGCGCCTCATCAATCCAGTCTATTGGTGCTTGAGGCTCCAAATTTTCCCGATATTCGCGACTGAGGCTTTCCATGGCCGCTCGCACGTTGGGATAAAACTTGGCATGTTCCATCAGGGTGCGCAATTCGAAGCGCGTGTAATGATCTGTCGCCGGCCTGACCTTGCGCACGATCTTGACGCGTATGCCGCGGTTCTTCAACATGTCGAAGGCTTGCAACAACTTGTCCGTCGCCGTGGTATCAAGCGTTTCCACCTTCGAGGCTTTGATGATGACGGCCTCGGTATCGTCTGAGATGGCACTAAACAGCTTGTCGATGATGCCATCGATGTTCAGAAAGGAAAGGGACCCTTTCATCTTGTAGCGCACAACGGAAAACCCAGGGTCAATGGAGCTGTCCTTGTCTGGAACCACATATCCATCATAGGCAACAGCGCCCAAAAGCTCCTGGTTTTTCAGCAGCTTTCGTCTCAGAAGCAGGTACAGGGCGGAAAGAGCAAACCCAACCAGAATGCCCGGGATGGCGCCCCAAACCAAGACGACCACAGCGGACACCAGGAAAATGCCAAACTCGTCCTTCATCTTGGTTGCATAACGCCTGATCTTGGAAAAGTCACAAACCTCGATAAGGGCCAAAACCACAATGGAGGAAAGGACGGCACGCGGCAGATAGCTCAGAAGGGGTCCGCAGAACAGCGCCACCACAGCCACGATGACGGCAGCCACCATGGCGGCAAGCTGCGAATGGCCGCCGGCCGACAAGCCCGCCGCCGTCCTGCTGATGCTTGCCGAGCACGGCGGACAGCCGAAAAGGCTCACCAATACGTTGGACAAGCCGAAAGACATGAGTTCCCGTCCCTGTTGGGCCCTGATTCCCTTCTTCATGGAAAAGGTCTCCAGGCAAAGCAAGGACTCCAAGGCAACCACCAAGGCAATGGCGAAAGCGCACCCCAACAGGCCCAAGACGTCCAACCCCTCAAAGGTCGGCAGAGCCGGAGCAGGAAGCCCCGCCTCCACAGCCTCAAGGGTGACCACCCCTTGGCTGCTCAAAGAGAGAGCTACGTTGAGGGCCGTAGCAACCAACAAGATAACCAGCGCGCCCGGAATGCGAGGAAACTCCCTCTTTATCAGGACCAGCCCTAAAAGGCAGGACAGCGACAAGAGGACGGAGGTCCCGTTGGCATGCTCCAAGCTGGAAAAGATGTTGGTCACCTTGGTCACGAAGTCTCCCGAGGTATCAGCCGAAACGCCGGCCAGAAGGGGCAGCTGAGTAAGAATGACCGAGACCGAAATGCCCACAATGAACCCGTGCATGACCGGCACGGGGACCAAACGGATAACCTTACCAACCTTGAAAACGGAGAAGGCGATCAAAAACAACGCGGTGAAAAGCGTTAGCAGGGGCATGGCCTGAATGACCTGATCGGACCCCAGCGTCATGCCGATAGAGGCAAGCATGCCGCCCGTCATAGCCACCGCTGCGGAATCCATGCCAAACACGATGTGCTTTGTGCCCGTGATGAAGGCGAAGGCCAGCGGTGCGATGACCGAGGCATAAAGGCCGTAAACCGCCGGCAACCCAGCTATGTTGGCATACCCCATGGCAATGGGTATGGACAACGCCGCAATGACGATTCCTGCTACCACGTCGTCTAAGACGTACTTGGGCTTGTAGCCCTTAAACCCTGAAAGCGGGAGTGCGCCGAAACGAGACACTCCTTATCCCCCCTGCACAAAATACCAAGAGCAAAAAGCTCCCTGTCTGAAACAAAAAAGAAGACGGGTGGCGCCCGTCTTCTTGGTCCTTAACTGGCGGAGGGTGAGGGATTTGAACCCTCGATACCCAGGTTATGGGTATAACAGTTTTCGAGACTGCCGCCTTCAGCCGCTCGGCCAACCCTCCGTTATTCAGTTAATACAGCAACGAGACCTTAACGGTCTCGTTGTCATGAAGCGCAAATGGCGGAGAGATGGGGATTCGAACCCCAGATACCCTTTTGGGGCATACACGATTTCCAATCGTGCTCCTTCGGCCAGCTCGGACATCTCTCCGCTTCACCAAAAACGCACGTTCTATGTATTTCGAACATGCAGCGATTGATGATTATACAGCAGCTAATACTCGCTAACAAGAGAAAAATACGCTTCGTGGTGATTAACTTTTAGCGGAACATCAAAAAGTTCAGTCATCTTTTGCGAGGTGAGAAGCTGTTCCTTCGGCCCGTCAGCAAACAGGACTCCCTCCTTCAACAGAACCAAACGGCTGATTTCGGGAATGATGTCTTCGGGGTAATGGGAAACAAGGACGATGGTCGTCCCCCTTTTCGCCAACGTGCGCATGCTCTTCCTGACATAATGCATGCCCTCTGGGTCAAGGCCCGTACAAGGCTCATCCAAAACCAGGACCTGGGGCTCATGAATGAGGCTTTTGGCCAAAAGCACACGACGAGCCTGACCGGTCGAAAGGGTTATCACATCACGGGAAGACAGATCGGCAATGCCGACTAACCCCAACGCCTCCTGCGCCCTTTCGCGATCACGTGGCGTGGCTTCGTAACCATGGGGAAGGCCAAGGGTACCATACAACCCACCGATGACGATGTCCTCCACTGGAAGATGCACCGATATCTGATTTTGCATGGTTGATGACACTATTCCGACACTGCTTTTTACTTGAGTCAGCGTGGCACGTGGGTTTCCCATAAACCGCACAGGAGGATCCTCTCTGAACAAAGGAAGGACCTCGCGCGTAATCAGCTTGATGAAGGTGGACTTTCCCGACCCATTAGGACCCAGAAGCGCTAGGTTTTCACCTAGCGCTAGCTGGAAATCGTCTATATGAAGAATCGCTTTGCCGCTGCGCACGACCGTCGCGTCGTGCAGTTGCAGAAACGGTTCCATCTTAGTTGGAACTTCCGGAATTCTCGTTGGTCGCTTCGTTGTTGGATGCGTTTTCGTTGTTAGCAGCGTTCTCCGTGTTTTCGGTGTTGGCGTTGGTATTGTCGGTCGTCGTGTTCTCGGTGTTGGAATCGGTCTCGTAGGCGCTCATGTCGACGTCGTAGGACAGACCAGACGGCATATCGTTGATCTTGAGGTCGGATTCCTCGACCTTGGTCTCCAACCACTCACTGAAGTCGGATTGCTGATTGTAGCTCTTGACGGTCTCGCGGACGGAGTCAACCATCTCGGAGGGAACCTGGCTCAGATCGGTAATCTCATCAGGGGCAGTGAAGACCTGCGTGCACTTGATGATGTGGATACCGTAGTCGGAAGTGACCAGCCCGGAAACCTGGCCTTCCTCAAGCTCATCCAGGGCGTCGGTGTACTCGGTGACGAAGCTGTTCAGGCAGTCCCAGCCAACGTTTCCGCCATCAGAGGCAGAACCCGTGTCCTTGGAGTACTGCTTGGCAGCATCCTCAAAGGAAAGGGTGCCGGCGTTAATCTGGTCCAAGACGCTTTGCGCGGTCTCGGTGTCAGAGGCGTCGAACAAAATGTGCGAGCTCTTCTTGGCACCGTCATAGTAATACGTGGCATACATGGACACATAGGTCAGAACATCCTCATCGGAAGGATCGGTCAGCGGGGTGACCACATCCATCAGCGCTTGCTCAAGGACGCTTTGCTCCAACTGCTCACGATAGGTTTCCTCGGTCAGGCCGGCACTTTCCAGGGCGCTTTTCCAATCCTCATCGGTATCGTAGTAGCTACGAACCTGGTTGTAGTAAGTATCGACCTCGGAGCTGTCAGCCGTCACATTGTTGGCTTTCGCCTCGGACTTGATGACTTCCTCTTCAGCCAAATTCTTAATGACGGTCTCTCGCAGATCGGACGGCGTCATTCCGTAATAGGAAAGGTATTCGGCCCAAGTTTCGTCGTCTTCCATGCCATAAGAAGTGCGCACCGTCTCAATTTGCTTGGTAACGTCATCTTCCATGATGTTGGTGCCGTTGATGGTGGCTGCCACCTTCGCATTGCTCCCGCAGGCCGAGACACCCAATGCGCAGGCGAGCATCAGGGCGAATACGCCAGCAACTTTTACCAGAGCCTTTGACTTCATCTGTTCTCCTTCTTTTCCTAGGCCTAAAAAGTTCCTACTTCTGCTTATTTGCTTTCTTTCTATCGACTGTGGAGAGGATCCTCTTGCGAAGGCGAACGCTTTGCGGGGTGATCTCCACCATCTCGTCATCTTGAATGTATTCCAATGCCTCTTCCAGAGTGAAAGTTATGGGCGGCGTCAGCTGAATGGCCTTGTCTGCCGTGGAGGAGCGCTGGTTGCCCAGCTGTTTGGCCTTCTCCACGTTGACCACCATGTCACCTTCCTTGGCGCTTTCGCCGACCAACATGCCCTCATAGCATTCATCACCCGGGGACACAAACATACGGCCGCGCTCCTGCAGCGTATCAAGGGCATAAGCCACCGCCTTGCCGGTGGACATGGCAATCATCGAGCCATTCTTGCGCCCTGCCATCTCTCCGGAATAAGGGCCATATTCCTTGAAATGGTGGAACAGAACTGCCTCGCCGTGCGTGGCGTTGAGGATGCGGGTCTTCAGGCCCATGGTGCCACGGGTTGGAATCCTGAAGGTCAAGTGGGTCATGTTCTCATCTGACGCCATGTCCTCCATGATACCGCCGGCAGTGCCCATGACCTCAATGGCCTTTCCTGAGTAGTCGTTGGGAACGTCAACGGTTGCTTCCTCGATGGGCTCCAACTTACTTCCATCCGCCGCGGTCTTATAGACGACCTGAGGACGGCCTACCTGGAACTCGAAGCCTTCACGACGCATGGTCTCCATCAGTACGGACAGATGCAGAACGCCACGGCCAGCAACCTCTATGCCGGTGCCTTCTTCCTGCTCGGTAATGCGCATGGAGATGTTGCTCTCCTTTTCGCGCATGAGACGTTCCTTCAGTTGGCGTGCTCCTACGATTTCGCCTTCACGACCAACCAGCGGACTGGTAGAGGCCTCGAAGACGACAGCCATAGTAGGCTCCTCGACAGCGATAGGCTCCATTGATACAGGATTTTCACGGTCGGTGATGATGTCGCCGATGTCAGCATCCTCGATGCCGATGACCGCGACGATGTCACCAGCATAGGCCTCGATGACTTCCTTTTTCCCCAAGTTCTCAAACGTGTGAACCTTGCGAATCGATCCGTTGTAGGACTCTCCGTCGGCCTTGACGACCAACACTTGCTCCTTCTCATGGATGACGCCGCTGCGCAGACGACCAACGCCGATGCGTCCCTCGTAGCTGCTGTAATCGATGGTGCAGATCTGCAGCGCCAGCGGGGCCTCAAGATCAACCTCGGGAGCGGGTATTTGCTCAATGATGGTGTCCAGCAGAGGAATCATGTCCATGTTGCCATCATCCGCCTCAAAGCGGGCATAGCCGTTGACGGCAGAGGCATACACAACGGGGAAGTCCAGCTGGTCGTCATCCGCGCCAAGCTCAACCATCAGGTCAAACACCTTGTCAACCGCTCCCTCGGGGTCAGCATTGGGGCGGTCGATCTTGTTGACCACTACCACGATGCGCAGGCCGCGGGACAAGGCATGGGACAAGACGAAGCGTGTCTGAGGCTTGGGTCCTTCATAGGCATCCACAATCAGAAGGGCGCCGTCTGCCATATTCAAAACACGCTCAACCTCGCCGCCGAAGTCAGCATGACCAGGAGTGTCGATGACGTTTATTTTGACGCCTTTGTAATTGATCGAGATGTTCTTGGAGAGAATAGTGATGCCGCGCTCGCGCTCCTGGTCATTGCTGTCCAAAACGCGATCTTCGACCTGCTGATTAGCGCGAAAAACATGCGAAGCAAACAGCAGGCGATCAACCAGGGTGGTTTTACCGTGGTCGACATGAGCGATAATCGCGACATTTCTGATGTTTTCCTGTTTCAAAATATACCCCTCCAGAGATGTGTCCCCAGTAAACAATAATTATCTGAATGTAACCTTAAAGATTGTAGGGGTTTGACAAGAAAACGCCACCCTAAACGGAAAAAAGAGCGTATCTAAAAGCACGTTTGCTTGACGGAAATCCCTCTCGCGGGGTTCGACCCCCCTATGCTTCTAAAGCAAAAAACGACGCCTTTCGGCGTCGGTAAAATTTGGTGGAGCATAGGGGGATCGAACCCCTGACCTCAGGCTTGCAAAGCCCGCGCTCTCCCAGCTGAGCTAATGCCCCAAATATGTTGCTACTTTTTGGCCTTTTCATTAATAAACGCTCCACCGGCTAACTCGGCTCACGGTGGAGCGTTTATCGCAAAAAATGGTGGGCCCGAATGGATTTGAACCAGCGACCTCACGCTTATCAGGCGTGCGCTCTAACCAACTGAGCTACGGGCCCTT
>R11__coassemble_139_pt1 | contig 52427 bp, 39 predicted proteins | sample R11__metabat2_high_PE_020 | metagenome-assembled genome bin R11 | reverse complement strand
AAGCGAGCGCGCCTTGCGTGCGGCGAGCCGACGGCAAGGCCTCAGACGAGGTGCCAGAGCCCGCCTTGAAAACCGCACCGTCGGGGCAGTCCATATAGCACGAAAGGCAGCCCGTGCACTTACCAGAGTCAATCACGGGACGGATGGTGCGCCAGCCAGCGTTCTTCGACACCAGATAACCCGCCTTCCAGCTGGTGTTTCGGGCGTAGGCGGCAGGGTCCAGCTCTTCTTGGTAAAGCTTCGGGATAACGCAGTTTGGACGGCTTACGACTTGGGGCCGCTCGGACACCGCGGGCTCATCAGAGCCTTCAGAGCACAGATCGTCCTGCGCCTTGTTTTCGCCGCCCTCAAGGGCAGCTATCGCGGCATCGATGATGGCGATGTTGGGCTCATGCAGCTTAGGGGCCATGTATTGGCGAATGGCCTCCTTCGCCTGATCGGGCCCAAACCCTTCGCAAAGGGCGCTTAAGGCGCCAAGAAACACGGTGTTGGGAATCTCACGCCCCAAAATGGCCTGCGAGATGCCGCTTGCATCAAGGCTTACGACGCGTTTATCGTCGTATGACTTAGTGCTGTTGACCAGCACCTTTCCGCCTTCCTTGAGCTCGGCTTCCCAACCAGGGGCAAAAAGGGTCTCATCCAGGTAAACCACGAAGTCCGCCTTTGCGATGGCGCTTCGATCGCCTATTTGGGCATTCGCCATCTTGGTGAATGCGCGCATGGGAGCCCCACGGCGCTCGGGCCCGAAGGAAGGAAACGCCAAAGCATAGCGCCCCGGCTCCAAGGACGCCGCTGCGCCCAACAGGCGTGCCGCGGTAAACGCACCTTGCCCGCCGCGACCATGCCATAAAACTTCTATCATGAAAAACCTCTCGTCTGTTTTTCTCCGAACTGCATGCCTACCCGCAAAAACCAGCAAGCAAAACGCCCGGAAACATAAAGGGAGACGCCCGCTGGCGCCTCCCCTAGTTTAAACGAAACGCAAGCGATTCCCTAACGGGCGTACAGCTTGAGACTCTTCTCAAGGTAAGAGACGAAGCACTGCCCGGCCTCGGAGAGCTGTGCGTCCTTCTTGGTGATGTAGCCAAGCGTCAGGCGCTCATCGGTCTCCAGCGGAATGGTGGCCAACGAGCCCCCGTCGGTGATGCCAACCAGGATGCCGCTCGTGACGGTATAGCCGTTAAGCGCAGTGGCCAGCTCAGACAGGGATGCGCGATCGGTGCAGGCAATGGCACGGGAGCGCTCCACATGCGACAAGGCTTCCTCGGCAAACTCAGCCGGAACGCCAGGCTCCTGCTCGAAGTACAGGTAGGGCCAATCGGCCAACTGATCAAGGGTCAGCGTCTTAGCGCTTGAAAGCGGGTGGCTGGCAGGAAGGGCGATCATCGGCGTGCTTTCCGCTAGCGGCGTGAAGACAAGGCCCCTGGCCTCCAAGGCGCCGTTCAGCGCCGAAGCCGTGGCGGTGGTCTGGACGATGACGCCTAGCTCGGAGTTGCCGGTAGACACGTCCTCGAACGTCTGGGACGTCGTGCGATCACGCAAAGCGTAGCTGCACTCACCGCCGCCCATATGAAGGACCGTGTGTGCAAACGCCTGGACATCAAACAGGTAATGTTGGCCGGATACTGCGAAAGACTTTGACATAAATGCCTCCTTCAACGGTTTTACCCTTCTGAATGCAGTGTATCACTATCAAATCATTTGGATACCAGTTATCGATTGCTTTTATAGTTATGTTTTGCGCCGCAAAGCTACGCCAAGCTTAGAAAATCTTGCTTGACCCCATGCGTCAACCGCTTACACCATGCAAAAAAAGGCTGGTCAGGAAAACCCGGCCAGCCTTCAAGCAACAAGAAGCAAAAGCCTTATTGGCCGCGCTCGTCGATGAAGCGGGAGGCCTTGTGCTCGGCGGAAACGCCAAGGCCGTCGGTATCGAAGACCAGCACCTTGGCGGGACGCACGCCCGTATGGGTCTTCAGCGCCAGCTCAACGCGCTCAGCGATCTTGTCGAAAGGCTCATCGGAGCCGAACACGCGCTCGACGGAAACCTCGTACTTGGTGGTGTAGTTCTTGTCGTACACGCGGATGCGGTACTCGCCGGACAGGCCCGGATCCTGGCGAACGACATACTCGATGTCAGACGGGAACACGTTGACGGCACTGACGATGAACATCTCGTCCTTGCGGCCCTGGATGTAAATACGGGTGGTGGTACGGCCGCACTCGCACTTCTCGCGGTTGACCTTGCCGATGTCGCCGCTGCGGAAACGGATCATCGGGCGGGCGTGCTTGAGCAGCGTGGTGTAGACGATTTCACCCGTCTGGCCGTCAGGGACCACTTCGCCGGTAACGGGATCGATGACCTCGACCAGAATCTGGTCCTCGATGATGTGCAGGCCGTCCTTGTGCTCGCACATGGCGGCGCAGGCGCCATAGATGTCGGACAGGCCGAAGAAGTCATACACCGAGGCATCCCAAATGTCCTCGATGGCCTTACGCGTGGACTCGATGGAGCCGCCCGGCTCGCCGGAGATGATGATGGTCTTCAAGGAGGCGAAGTCCGTCTTGGGGTCATAGCCCTTCTCGATGGCCTTCTGGCCAAGCAGCCATGCATAGGAAGGCGAAGACCAGAAGAACGTGGGCTTGTAATGCTTCATGGCCCACAGCAAACGGTCAGACGGCACGGCGCCCACCCAAATGCTCAAGGCGCCCAGGTTCTGTGCGCCGATGACGCACGGGCCGCCCACGTACAGGGCGAAGTTCATGCCATGCAGGTAACGGTCGTTGGGACGCATGCCGGCCTGCCAGAACAGGCGGGACTCGGCGTCCATGAAATCGTCGAAGTCCTTCTGGTTGAAGGGGCTCATGGTGGGAACGCCCGTGGAGCCGGATGAGGTTGCCATGTAGACCACGTCGTCCTCGGGCACGGCGCACAGCTCACCGAAGAAGCTGCCGACGCCCTGGGTGTCACGTTCGGTCTGCTTGCAGATGAACGGAAACTTCTGCAGGTCCTCAAGCGTCTGGATGGTATCGGGGCCGACGCCGGCCTCATCCCAGGTGCGCTTGTAGTACGGCGCGTTCTCGTAAGCGAACTTGATCTCTTCCTTCAAGCGCTCCAGCTGCAGGGCCTCAATGTCCGCTCGGCTGGCGCACTCGATTTCAGGATCGTAATACTTCTGGTCATAAGGTACTTGCTTCTTGGCCACGGGTATCTCCTTGTCGAAACTATCTATATCAATGTTATTGAAGACGCGATGCTCAGTTTAACGGCACAATCATCTGTTCGTTCCTATAAGATTTCAATACCAGGTTATCGGTTTTATCGAAAGCCAAAATTACACGCATTTCCACATCGGTTCGCCACTGTAACAAACCCGAAACGACAGGGGGTATAATTTAACGGTTATATTCCGATACAACGATACGGAGACACGGGAACATGAAAATTGGAATCTTGGGCTACGGCAACCTGGGCCGTGGCATCGAATGCGCCATTCAGCAGAATGACGACATGGAATTGGCGGCTGTCTTCACCCGCCGCGACCCTGAAAAGGTCAGCATCTTGAGCAGCGACGTGCCGGTTTATCCGGTGGCGGAAATCGCCGAGCACGCAGACGACGTCGACGTGCTTATCCTGTGTGGCGGCAGCGCCACCGACCTGCCGGAGCAGACGCCGGAATACGCCAAGCTGTTCAACGTCATCGACTCCTTCGACACGCATGCCAACATCCCGACGCACTTCGCCAATGTTGACGCCTCTGCCAAGGAGACGGGCCATGTGGCCCTTATCTCCGCCGGTTGGGATCCGGGCCTGTTCTCGCTCAACCGCCTGTATGCCAATTGCATCCTGCCGGAGGGCGAAGATTACACCTTCTGGGGTAAGGGAGTAAGCCAAGGTCACTCCGATGCCGTGCGCCGCATCAAGGGCGTTGCCAACGCCAAGCAGTACACCATCCCGGTGCCCGAGGCGCTTGAGGCCGTCCGCAACGGCGAGAACCCCCAGCTGACCACCCGCCAAAAGCATACGCGCGAATGCTTCGTGGTGGCCGAGGAAGGCGCCGACCTGGCCCAGATCGAGCATGACATCGTGACCATGCCCAACTACTTCAGCGATTACGACACCACCGTGAATTTCATCTCTGCGGAGGAGTTTGCCCGCGACCACAGCGGCATCGCCCATGGCGGCTTCGTATTCCGCTCCGGCAAGACGGGCTGGGAGAAGGAAAACCAGCACATCATCGAATACAGCCTGAAGCTGGACTCCAACCCGGAGTTCACCGCTTCCGTGATTTGCGCCTATGCCCGCGCCATCAACCGCTTGGCCGCCGAGGGCGTAACCGGCTGCAAGACCGTCTTCGACATTGCCCCGGCTTACCTAAGCCCCCTTTCTGGCGAAGAGCTGCGTGCGCACCTGCTGTAAAGCGCCGCAAGCCCACCTCAAGCAAACGAAGACCCCGAAGGCTTGGCCCTCGGGGTCTTCTTTCGTATGCACGCAAGCCATGAGCGCCTTGCGGGGAAACCTACAGCCAAGCTTTCTTCAACGCCGCAACGCCAGCAGAAATGTCCTCCAGCTTGATGGCGCTGAAGCCGATGAGCACGCTGTTGTCGGGGTGCGAAGCGCCCGACCAGTAATACACGTCCGAGCCATATACCGTAGCGCCCTGCTCAAACGCGCTTTCCATCAGCTGCTCCTGTGCCATGCCGTTGCGCACCGCCACGTAAAGGTGCATGCCCGAATCAACGCCCGAAAGCGAGATGGCATCGCCAAACGCCTCCTTCAGCGCGCTCACCAACGCATCGTGGCGGCGCTTGTTGCCGGTGGACATCCTGCGCAAGTGCTGGTCCCAGTGGCCTTCCTGCATGAACAAGGCCACCACCTGCTTGGAAAGGTAGGGCACCTGGTCCCAGGAAAACGTGAACTTCTCATACCATTGGGCCAAAAGGCGCGGCGGCAACGCAAGGTAGGAAAGTCGCAGGCCCGGGGACAGCGCCTTTGAGAAATTCCCCAAATAGATGACGCGGTTGTGCTGGTCAAGGGAGTGCAAAGACGGAATGGCCTGTATGTCATAGCGATACTCGTTGCAGCTATCGTCCTCGATGATGTAGGCGTCGTGCTCATGCGCCCACTGAAGCAGACGAACACGCATCTCAAGCGGCATGAGCCGCCCGGTGGGAAACTGGTGCGAAGGCGTGGCGAAGACCAATTGCGCGTTACTTGCCTCCAAGGCCTGTAGATAGGCTTCATCATCCTGGTCAACCGGCAACGGCACCAGGTTGGCGCCGAAGCGCTTGGCGACAGCCACCATGACCTCAAAGCCTGGCTCCTCATGCCCGACCCGCTGCGCCTGGCCGCCCAAAAGCTGCATGATGGCCGACAGCGCCGCCTCGGTTCCCGACTGAAAGACGATCTGCTCCGGCGCGCAGGCTACGCCACGATAGCGCCGCAAATAAGACGACAGCTCCTGCTGCAGCAAGCACGGCTCAAGCCCTATGCGGTATGCCGTCAGGTCGGCCTCGTCAAAGCTGGCCAGAACCTTCTCGGTCAAGCGAGCCCATGTCTTGCGCGGAAACGATCCTGGCTGCAAATTCGCGCAGGCAAAGTCATACCGGCTTTCAGCGCCGCGCAAGCAGTTCATCTTATAGGGGTCCTTGCGAAGGGCCTCATTGGCCAGCTGAAGGTCGCCTTCCCCTTCCTCGGCGTCCGCGAAATAGGCGATGTCGATGGGGTTGACCACGTATCCCGAGCGCGGCTTGTTCTGAACGTAACCCTCAACGGACAGCTGCAAGTAGGCCCGCTCGACGGTCACATGGGAAACGCCCAGGTCATTCGTCAGCGACCTGATGGAGGGAAGCTTCTCCCCTTCCTTGATGTTGCCGGCCAGAATCTGAGCCTTCAGCTGCTCGAAAAGCTGCTGATACAAGGGCCCTGGCGCATCCACGTCAAGCGTTAAAAGCATCCTTGGCCTTTTAGCAACCACCGACAGCATCCTTTCTCTTTAGTTAACCAAGTATAACTCAGCTGGTAGAAGTTGAAATCTGCCCAGGCTAACTTTTTTTCATCTGCACATTCAAGACAGGACAGAAGGCCTCTATAATGAAGCCATCGGGCGAGCTTTCTTCCTTCCTTGTAAAGCTCGCCTCCTTATTTGCTGAGCATCTATGAAGCATTGCTGCCCTCCACCACCAGCAGCTTGTCCACAATGGCGGCAACCGCCTTTCGATGGCTGACAATCAGCACCGTCTTGCCTTGGGAGTTTTCACAAAGAGCCCGCAGCACCAACGCTTCATTCAAGGCATCCAGGTTGCTGGTCGGCTCATCCAACAGCATCAAAGGCGCATCGCTCAAGAAAGCGCGCGCAAGCCCGATCCGCTGGCGCTCCCCGTCCGAAAGCCCATGACCCGCTTGGCCCAAAGGCGCATCCAATCCCTCGGGAAGGCTTGCAAGGAAATCACCCAGAGAGGCCTTTTGCAGCGCGCAAAGAAGGTCATCGTCCGAGGCGTCGGGGCGTGCAACCAGCAAGTTACGCCGAAGGCTGCCCTGGAAGATGTAAGTATCCTGCGTCATGTAGCTTTGCAAGCGGCGAAGGCTGTCCGTATTTATCCGGCGGACATCATGGCCATTGACCGCAACCGATCCTTGGTTGACGTCCCAAAACCGCATGAGAAGCTTCAGCAGAGTTGACTTGCCCACGCCGCTTTCGCCAGAGATTCCCACAAACGTCCCCGGCTCAACGGCAAAATCGATGTCCTTAAGGACATACAGCCCATTCGCCGCGTCCTCAGGTTCATAGGCAAAGGCCACACCCGTTATCCCAAGCCCCTCGAAGCCCTCAACGTCAACGCCATCAAGTACATCGCTGACCTGGGGCTCTTCCTCCAGGGTATCCAATACACGGTCGGCGGCGGCCAAGGTCTGGTGGAGCGAGAATCCCAAGCCCGCCAACGAGGTGACGCCATCAAGCGAGGCAGCAAAGGCTGCAAGGGACACCAAGCACGCCGACGCCGAAAGGTGGCCGGAAAGTACTTGCGAAAAGGCGGCGCCTGCAAACAGGAACACTCCGGCGAAGGCGAAAGCCTGCGGCAAAGCCGAAAGGACAGCAGTGCGCAGCCCAAAGCCGTCTTCGCCGCCTGACAGGCTGTCCATATGCTCGGCCAGCTCTTGCGCATATTCCTGCGCCCGGCCTAAGTGCAAAAGATCGGCCATGCCGGCCAAGCTGTCCAGAAGAAACGTGGTCATGGCGACGGCGTAGGCCCTCAGCTCAGCGCCACGCTGTCGCGTCAAGCGCGATGAGGCAATCGGAAGAACGGCGCCCACAACCACCATCACCAAAGCCGCCACGCCCGCAAGGAAGCCATCCGCGAAAGCCAGTCCCACAACCACCGCTAAGGAAAACGTCACAACCGAGAAAGCCGGGGCGCAGGTTCGGCTGTAGAAGCCTTCCAGCAGATCCACGTCGCTCATCAAAAGGCTGATCAAGTCCCCGCTGTTGCGCGCTTCAAGCTTTGCAGGCGTTAGCGTGCGCAGCTTGGAGAAGACGCGGCTACGAATAAGGGACAGCGTCTTGAAGGTCTGATCATGCGTCAGGATGCGCTCGCCATAGTGCGCAGGCCCCCTCAAAAGGGCGCAGGCCAGGCAAAGCGCTACGCAAACGGGCATCGGAAGCAGCGTCCCTAGCCCCACGGCGTCAGCCAGGCCACACCCCGCAAACACCACGACGCCGAGCGCGCATGCCCAGCTAATGAAGCCTAAAAGGCAAGCCAGAGCCAGTTCGGGCACCATGACGCCCGTCACCTTCAAAAGTCCGGACATTATGGCAAAAGCGTCGCGATGCGCCGGCGGAGGCGCCAGCACCTTCACATGAACCTGTGGCGCCTTCAAGTTTTCCTTGACGGTGGCCATGGCTTGCTTGATCTTGGCCACCTCTTCCGGGTCCATATCCCCCATCGTGGCATCCATGAAGCCTGCCATGCCGCTTGGCGCAGGCTGATCGGCGTTTTCGCCTAAAGGCGAGGAGGCTTCTTCCGGCTCCGCCGTGGCCGCCAAGACTTGCTCCTTGGTCATGCCCGGCTGGTAATGAGGCAGGGGAATCCATGCCGGATGCCCTTGCGGGACCTGCGATTCCATGCCCGCATAGCGCTCCGTCTTGATGATGGAGGTGAAGGCCCGCATGATGCCGCCCATCATGCCCGGCATCTGGGCCAAGGCCTGTTCAAGGGCCGAAGGCTGATCAGGCGGCAGCTCCTCCATCACCTGCTGCGCAAAGCGCTCAAGCGTTTCGGTCTTATCCCAAAGGGAGCGATAGATTCCCTTCGCGCTCATCAGTTGCGCATGGGTGCCCCGCTCGGCCACCCGGCCCTCGTCTAGGACCAGAATCTCATCCGCATAGGCCAGCTGGTGCAGGCGATGTGTGGCCACGATGACCGTCTTACGCAAGGCTATCTTTTGGATGGCGGCCATCAGGAACTGCTCGCTTTGCGCATCCATGTTGGAGGTGGCTTCGTCAAAAAGATAGATGGGGGTGTTGCGCAAAAGGGCGCGGGCGAAGACAAGCCTTTGCCGCTGCCCGCCCGAAAGGTTTGAGCCGCCCTCCAAGACCTGAGCGTCCAGGCCGCCCATGCTCAAAGCGAAATCATCAAGCTTGGCTTGCCGCAAAGCCTCCCACAGCTGCGCATCGGTGGCCGAAGGCACCGCCATCAGCAAGTTGGTGCGGAAGGTGCCATAGAACAGGTGGCTCGAGCGCGAAACGACCGTCACCAGGTTGCGAAGGCTGTCAGGCGATATGTCCCGCAACTCGACGCCGTTTACCAAGATGGAGCCCATATAGCCCTCCAGCATGCCGGACAGGATGCCCACCAGGGTGGACTTGCCGGAGCCGCTCGGGCCAGTCAGCCCGATGAAGGAGTTGGGGCGCACGTCCAAGGCCACGTCCCGCAGTTGGGAATCCGTACCATCCAGGGCATAGGAGAACCCAACGCCTGATGCTTGGATGGTAACCTGCTCAGCCTCCAAGGAAACCGTCCCGCGCCGCGGATCCGGCGCTTCAAGCAATGCCACCAGATCGTCGATGACCGGACCGGCATTCATACCCGTATGGAACTGAGAGCCGAACGACCTCATGGGCAAGAAGAAACTGCTTGCCAGAAGAAGGGTCACCACCACGCCGAAGGCGTCAAGGCCGCCTGCAAGCGCTTGCCATAGCGCCACCAAGAAGCCGACCGCCATGCCCCCATAGGTGAAAAGATCCATGAAGGTGACGCTGTTCAGCTGCACCTTGAGCAGCTTCATCGTGATTTGGCGAAATTCTTCCGCCTGGGCGTCCAACGCCTCCTGCTCTTGCTTGTCCGACCGGTAGATCTTTAAGGTGACCAAGCCCTTAACCGAATTAAGGAAGGCCGCGCCTAGGTCGACGAACGTCCCCCAATAGTCCCCCATGAAGCGCTTGGCATGCGTCATGAGCATCATGATGGAGGCAGGCATGAGCGGCACGCACACCAAAAGGGCAATAGCCGCAGGAAGGCAGACCGGCACCATGAAGGCGAACAGTGTCAACGGCGCCAGCACCGCATAGAAGAACTGAGGCAAATAGTTGGAAAAGTACGGACGAAGCTTTTCTGCACCATCACCCATGAGGGCAGAGATGCGGGCATCATCGACAACGCGAACGCGGGATGCCCCCAACGCCACGACCTTGTCGAAGACCAACAGCGAGACCGTCGACGATGCGGCGGTGCCCGCACGCTGCGCGAACCATTGGGCAGCAAGGCTGAAGGCCAGCCAAGCAGCCACGGCACCCAGGCACAACGCAATCAGGCAGCCGTCAAAAACGTCCTGATGACCGACCAGGCGTTGGACCATCCATCCTAAGCCAAAGCAGAAGGCAATCTGGGCGAGCAAGGCAAGCCACCTGAAGGCGACAGAGCCGACGACTTGCTTCTTCGCCTGCGGAACCAACCTCAAAAGGCGCTTATCAAACACGATCGTACCAAGTTAGCCCAGCGTCGGCAGGAAGTTGACGGCACCAAGCAGCCAAAACAGCGCAAACATGACGATGGCGACGATGACAACGCGCACCGTATGCGCCCTTTTAGCGGGGCTTTCCTGAGGGATATCCTGCCCTTCGGCACCGGCAAGCAAGCGCTTTTCCAGCTGATCAGGGCTGCATTGGCCGATGCAGCCATGCGGGCAGACCGTTTCGCACCTGCCGCAGGCAAGGCATTCGCCCATCTGGGCACCCTCCGCCGGCGGCATGATGTTCACAGGGCAATTGCGCTTGCAGGCACCACAGCTGTCGCAAACGGAAGCGTCACGGCGATGATTGCCGAACGGCAGAATGGGCAACAAGCTGAAGACCGCGCCCATGGGACACAGGAACTCGCAGAAGAAGCGCTCCTTGCAGATCATGCCGATGGCTATGATCACCAGCAGCCCCAAGCCGATCACGTTAAGGTCTTCGATGTTAAGGGCCAGCAGGCGCCCAAAGGCCGTCCAGGGGCTATAGACCGAAATGGTGCCGCTCAAGCCTATGGCGCTTGTCACCAGGAAGAAGGCCAGCACTACGTATTTCAGGCATCGCAACACGTTTTCAACCTTGTTAGGCAACGCAGGCCGCTTAACGTGCAGCTTCTTCAAAGGAAAGTCGACCACCTTGTACAGGATGTCGCCTATGGTGCCAAACGCGCACAGATAGCCGCAGAAGAAGCGCCCGAAGACCACCGTCAGGGCAACAAGCAACAATAACAGGATGAGAAACGTGTTGGCCTCGAAGGTCTCCAGCTCGCCTAAAGCAACGAATAGCTGCTTGACGCCCGCAAAGGCAAGGCTGAACGTCTGAGGCGCAAAAATAAGGAACACGACCTGGATGGCCAAGCGCTGCCAGCGGTTGACCTTCGCGAAGGCGGACTTGGGGCCAAAGGCGGGTGCCTTCCTTGCAGGCTTGTGCTGGGCATCCATACCCGCATCCGCTGCCGTAAGGGAATTCTTCACATCAGCCATGGTTACTTACCCCCCGCAATGCCGGAGGAGTGCGAAGCAATCTTCTCCTTTTCCTGCTGGCCCATCAGATACCCTATGCTCAGCTCGTCCACCTGGGTCTTGGCGCCAGTCGGCAAGGCGGCAATGGCGTCAGATTCGGAGTCAGGCATGGCGCCGGCGCTGCGCAAGGCATCGCGCACGGCAAAACGCACGCCGTTGCTGGAGTAGCTGGCATTGGTGACCACGTCGATGGTGGTGGTCTGGTTGGCAATCAGGTCAGGAATAAGCGAGCTGATGACGTTTTCGATGTAGGGACTGTCATCAAGGTGGGACAGCACCTGCACATCAGTGATGTAGCCATTGGTAACGGTCAACTGAACGGTGGTGATGCCGCCGTAGCCCTTGGCCGAACCGGTGAAGGTGCCATCTTTCAGGTAGATGCCGCGATTGCTGGAATTGGCGGCGTTTTGGACATCGGCCAGCTTCTGGGAAGCTGCGGCGTTGGTCACCAAGCCGAAGGCCGCAAATCCCACCACGACGACCACGAGCACGATGGCCCGGATGAGCAGATTCTTGCTCTGCCCGAAAGCTTTCTGCATAACGATCACTCCTACGAATGTGCGACTTCGTTGGACTTTAAGGCTGTCAAGCCAAGACTCGCGTCTGAAGCCCATTCGCACCTGAACCACAGACGCGAATCTTGGATTGACAGAAATGGGAGGCGGACCGTAGGGCCCGCCTCCTGAAAAAGGCTCTTAAGCGGTTGCCTCGAACATGTCCTGACCGATGTAGGTCTGGTCCTTGCGAACGGCGTGAGGAGCCAGGAACACGGCGGACGCGGTGTACTGCAGGTAATCCGTCAGGTCGCAGTCGCGGAAGGCATCCAGGAACTTCATGAAGTCGGCGTCGGGATCGCGGGAAAGGCCGCCGGTGATCATGCCAGCCTTCATGTGGCCCAGAGAATCGATGCCGTCGGTGTAGTTCCAACCCCAGCGAACCATGGCGTGGCCCGTGTCGTTGCGGACGCCACGCAGGGTGGAAACATGGGAGCGCGGGTCGATGAGCGGGTTGCCGTCGGCGTCGGTGGCGGACAGGTCGGGCTCGGTGAACTCGTCGGCATTGGCGTCTCCCACATGGGACAGCGGAATGCCCTCAAGCTTGGTGCGGCCGATGACACGTTCCTGCTCGGCCAGCGTCTGGTGATCCCAAGACTCCAGCTTGCCGGCGAAGATACGGAACATGATGTAGGTGCCGCCGTTAGTGAAGATTTCGTTGTTGTTGTCCTCGGACTGAATCCAGCAGACCTTCTTCATCAGCTCTTCGTCCTCGACGATGGCGTCGTTGGTGGAGCCGTCGCGGAAACCGAAGGGATCACGCGGGGCATGATCGAACTTGCCCGGGGCCTCGGCGGAAAGGAAGCCGATGCGGTTCCATTTGATGGTGGCCTTGCCTAAGGCCAGTTTGATCATCTGGTGCATGGCATGCCAGGTGACCTGGGAGTCGTTGGCTGCGCAGCAGATGTAGATATCGCCGCCGCACTGGGTTTCATCCAGATAGTCACCCGGGAACTTGCGCATCTGACGAATCAGGCGCTCAGGCTTGATCTTCTGCAGGCCGAAGCGGTCCTGGCCATCCTCGGTCTCAAACAGGCTGGCGCCGAAGCCGAAGGTAATCTTCAGGTCGGCTGCACCCAGGTCGTAGGCCTCGCCCGTATCCGAGGGGCTGGCGTTCTTGTCGTTGGTGGGTTCGTTGGTGGGATAGCCCAGGCACATGTTCTCGGCGCCCTTGGTCCAGTCCTTCAGCAGCTGGATAAGCTGGTCGCGCGTGGTGCTGGTCACGTCAAAGGCGGCGCACTGCATGGCGGCTTCGCCGCCCAGAAGGCCTGCCTGCTCCGCATCGCCGCGGAAATCGGTGGTGGTGCGCTCGACGTTTGCCTGCAGCTCGCCGTCAGACTTCTCGATCTGCTGCTCGATGTTCCCCGTAGAGCTGGAGCCGGAGCATCCGCTTAAGGCACCTGCAGTCAGCGCGCCCAGCGTGGCCACGCCAGCGCCAAACAACGCCTCACGACGGGTCAATCCGCCCGAGGCTGCTTCCTTGATGGACATGTTCTCTTCCTTCCTTGTAGTTAGCGAAAGTTAACTTCGCTTAATATGCCTATGGGAGGCAACCTGAGCAGATCAGATTGCCTCCCATTGTTGCGCCCTTTGGCAGTCGATTGGCTGCAGGCTCCTTATTTCAGGATGGCGGAGGTCAGGTTCTCCAGAGCGCCACGCAGAACGTCGACGTCATCGGAGAGCTGCTTGACCTGAGCCTCGGTCAGCTCGTCATAGGACTTGTAGCCAGCCTCGATGGAGCCATACTGGGCCAGATCCTTCTCGACGGTCTCGAAGGCGGCATCGATGGTGGTCTGCAGGTCGGGGTTCTTCTGCTTCAGCAGGGTCTTGACGTCGCCATAGGCAACCTTTGCACCCTCGACGTTAGCCTGGAAGTCATACAAGTCAGTGTGGGAGAAGATCTCTTCCTCGCCCGTGATCTTGGAGGTGGCAACCTCCTCCATCAGGCTGATAGCGCCGTTGGAGATGTCAGCCAGCGTGACGTCGAAGTCGCTGCCGTAGACCAGGTCATACAGATCCTGGGTGTCCTTCTTGAGGTGCTCGACCAGATCGGCCTTCTTCTCGTCGGTGTAGTCAGCCTGACCCCACAGATTCTTCTCGATGGCATGCCAGCCGGTCCACTCCTCAGCGGAGACTTCCTCTTCCTCGCAGTCGGCCTCACGCAGGTCCAGGTTAGGATCGATGTCGCCGAAGGCCTCAGCCGTGGGCTCGATGCGCTCGTAGTAGGAGCGAGCAACCGGGTACAGCTTCTGAGCGGTGGCGGTGTCACCGCTCAAGTAAGCGGTGCAGAACTCATCGGTGGCAGCCACCAGCTGGCCGGCCTGGTCCTTGATGTAAGCAATGTAGTTGGTCCTGGCCTCGTCGCGCAGCGTCTGCTCGTCAGCGGAAACCTTGACCTCTTCGCCCTTGGTGACGGTGAAGGCGGTGGCGTCAACCAAAGCGCCAACCATGTTGGTCTTGGAAGCGGTGTAGTAGGAGCCCTCCTCCAGCTGAGCAACAACCTCAACGGTGGTGCCAGGGGTCAGGTTCTCGCGCTCGGTCACGATCTGCAGCTTGTCGTCAGCCAGGATCTCAAACTCGTTGACGGCGGTGCCGGAGTTGGTCACCTTGAAGGTGACGGTGCCGGAAGGCGTGGTGTTGGTGGACACCTTGCAGGAGGTATCGGTGATAGTCACTTCGATGACGTCGCTTGACGAGGAGGTGTTGGCGTTGGAAGTGTTGGAGGTGCTGTTGGAGGTGCAGCCTGCCAAGCCCATGGAGGCCACCAGGGCACCTGCAGCCACGACGCACGCGCCACGCTTCAAGATGTTGATTTTCATTGGATTATTCCTTTCCGTTTCTTTCTTACGCATGACCCGTCATGCGCTCGTTCCTTATACAAACCCGCGGTCATCCGCAAGAAAGTACCTACTTAGCCTGCGATCTGCGCTTCCTCAGCAGCTTCTTCCACAGTCGCATCGCTTGCCTCCGTTTCCTCAGAAGCCTTTTCGTTAACCTTGGGGGCAGCCTTCTTGCCCTTGTCGGTGAAGATGATTCCCTTGATCTGCAAGGTGAACAGGACCAGCACGACCACCAGGTAGATGATCCAGCCAGCGAACTGGGCATGGGTGGGATAGAACCAGTACTGCACGTTGAAGAAGGCGTTCAGCAAGACGAACCACCACTGGCCGGCCACCGGCCCGATCACGGCGCTATAGTCGTACAAGTAGACGCCCCAACCAGGCAAAACGCCTGCCTCCTGCAGGTCCCCGATGCCATACATCATGATGCCCGCGGCAACCAGGATCAGCAGATAGCCCGTGATGTTGAAGAACAGCTTCAGGTTGATGGAGACGGAGCCCTTGTAGATGAGCCAACCGATGACGATGGCCAGGATAAGGCCAACGATTACGCCCGCGGCAGGCCAAATGACGCCCGTGTCGCCAGAGGACTTAACGGTGGCCCACACAAAGATGGCGGTCTCGGCGCCTTCGCGGCAGACAGCGAAGACGGCCATCCACACCAAAGCCATGGGATTGCCGGACTCAAGGGCGGCCTCGGCCTTGTCCTTCAGCTCGGCCGTCATCTTGCGAGAGTTCTTCCCCATCCAAAAGATCATCCAGGTGACGAAGCCGACGGCCACGATGGAAAGCGAGCCGCCCAGGATTTCCTGAGCTTGGAAGGTCAACGTCGACGGACCCCAGGTCCAATAGATGCCGCAGCCCATGGGAATGGCAGCAGCCAAGATGACGCCGATCCACAGCTTGGGAAGCACATCCTTGCGGCCAACCTTGACCAAGTAGGCAACGATGATGCCCACAATGAGGGCAGCCTCGACGCCCTCACGCAAAGCGATGAGCATATTGGGAATGAAAACTGACATGTATGACACACTTTTCTATAAGTTTCTTTTTTCTAACTTTGGCAGTATAGCTTCGTTAGCGTCAGTTAACTTTCATATTTAACCAGCGGTTCAATGATTTTTTTGATAATGTTAGATAAAGGAAACTTAATTTTGTCGGCGTTTTCCTCTCCTTTATTGAAGGGCAGTTTTATTGCATTTTTTAGGGTCAGTTTTTGAAACAGCAGGTAAAGTTGACCGTGGCGTACTTTTAAGCAGAGACTGATTTGTTATCGATTTTGCTGAATGCCGCAGACAAAAAAAGAAGCCGCCATTTGGCGGCTTCCCTGGAGCAAAGCGGCTTTTAAGCCACCTCAAGCGCCTTGTCGATGGCGGCGATCAGGTCCTCAGCCGCCTCGAGCCCGCAGCTCAGGCGGACCAAACCCGACGGCACGCCGGCCGCGGCCAATTGCTCGTCGCTCATCTGCCGATGCGTGGTTGCGGCGGGAACCAAGCAGCACGTGCGGGCATCGGCCACATGCGTGGCGATGATGCCGACCTCCAAGGCCTCCATGAAGCGGCATGCGGCATCGCGGCCACCAGCAATCTCAAAGCTCACCACACCGCACGAGCCCTTGGGCAGATACTTCTGAGCCAAGGCATGGTAGGCATCCCCTTCCAAATCCGGGTATGAAACCGAGGTCACCTTCGGGTGGGCCAGCAGATGGGCGGCCACTTCCCTGCCGGTTTCGCAGTGGCGCGCAACGCGGACCGCCAAGCTTTCCAGACCCAGATTCAAAATGAAGGCGCTTTGGGGCGACTGGATGGATCCCAGATCGCGCATCAGCTGGGACGTCGCCTTCGTGATGAAGGCGCCCTCCTTGCCAAACTTTTCCGCGTAGACGATGCCGTGATAGCTGTCGTCGGGCGTGGTCAGGCCGGGGAACTTGTCTGCGTGAGCCATCCAGTCAAACTTGCCGGCATCCACGATGGCGCCGCCCACGCAGGCCGAGTGGCCGTCCATGTACTTGGTGGTGCTGTGGGTCACGATGTCAGCCCCCCACTCGATGGGACGGCAGTTAATAGGTGTCGGGAAGGTGTTGTCCACGATCAACGGCACGCCATGGTCATGGGCTGCCTGCGCAAAGACCTCTATGTCTAAGACTTGCAATGACGGGTTGCAGATGACTTCGCCAAAGACCGCCTTGGTGTTGGGCTGGAAGGCATCCTCCAGCTGCTCGCGCGTGGAGTCAGGGCTCACGAACGTAGCCGAGATGCCCATCTTCGCCATGGTCACGCTAATAAGGTTGAAGGTGCCGCCATAGATGGCCGACGAGGCCACGATGTGGTCACCGGCATTGCAGATATTGAACAGCGCGAAGAAGTTGGCCGCCTGGCCCGAGCCGGTCAGCATGCCCGCCGCGCCTCCCTCAAGCTGGGTGATCTTCGCGGCCACCGTATCGCACGTGGGGTTCTGAAGACGCGAATAGAAGTAACCCGACGCCTCAAGGTCAAACAAGGCCCCCATGGCCGCAGCGGACTCATAGCGGAAGGTGGTGGACTGCACCATCGGAACCTGGCGCGGCTCACCTTGCTTGGGGTCGTATCCGCCTTGTATGCAAAGGGTATCAATGGTGGTCATGAGGCAGCATCTCCGATCTATTTCTTAAAACATCGGGTCTCATTGTCGCACTTTAGCAAATCGAGGGCAGTCCCCTATTTCCGATAGCGCGCAGGCAAATAATCTGATGGCACGCAAGAGAAGGGCCCAAAAGAAGATGCCCTCATGCTATCAGCGTTGCGCAATGGGAGATGGGCATTCGCGCAGTATCATAGCTCCATCAAAGACCAAACAAGCGCCTCTCTTGAGACCTTGCTTTCGGGCATTGAAGCTCTGAGCACGCTTTTAGGAGACGCTTTGTCAGGCAACTGGCATCCATGTGAAAGAAGGACTCTTATGTTTTGCCCCCAATGTGGCCACAAAATTCCCGATGGAGCGGCTTTCTGCGGTCATTGCGGCGCCGGCATCCCGACCGCCATCAATGCCCCCGCTGCCGCCAACATCCCCGCTGCCGCCAATCCCATCAACACGGCTCCTGGGAAGAAGAAAGGGAAAGGAAAGATCATCGCCCTTGCGGTAGCGATCATCGCGATCATCGCGATCGTCGTAACGGCAGGCGTCCTGTTCACCAACAACCAGAAGGCTCACGCCAACCATGCCATAGGTATCAACATCGTCCTTGACGGCTACGACGGCGCCTCCGCCAGCCGCATCCCCGTGCAGCTCTCCGGCACCGACGTTGACGGTAACAGCGTTGACCAACTGACGTACCTCACCCAGAACGGCGCCACCTTCGTGGCCGACCAGGAGCTGATCCCTGGCGACTACACCGCCACCTTTCCGGCATCACCCCTAACGGGTACGAGCTTCTACCGCCCCGCCGATCCCGTGACCTTCACCATCGAACCCGACGCTGACGAAACGTACGTCATCAACGGCGGCAGAAGCGTTACCTTCACGTCCCTGCCCCTTATCGATGTGCCCGATGCTGACATCGACGCGGCCAAGGCGTACGCCGATCAAGACGCGAAATCCTCCAGCAAGAGCGCTTCCTTGTACTCCGCAACAAAAGAAGCCAAGGAGGAGGCAGAAGCCGAAGCGGCCCGACAAGCCGAGGAGGCCGCCCGTCAAGCCGAGGAGGCCGCACGCCAAGATGCCTTCGATGGCGTGTTGGCCAACTATGCGTCCTACATCAGCGACTTCACCTCAGGCCCTTACCAGTTCGCCTATGCAGACATCGACGGCGACGGTGACGACGAGCTGTTCCTAGGCCAGAGCGGCGTGGTCATCCACGGCTGGGACTACGTTGATGGCAGCCTGCTGACGATTTGCCAATCCATCGTCCGCGGCTCCTACAAGATCACCCCTGGTTATACCTTGTTCTACACTGGCAGTGGCGGCGCCTATACCGGAGTGTATCAGTCTTGCACCTGGACCGGATCCGACCTTGTAACCAACGCCAAGCTGGAATGGGACCGCGCATCAAGCTCCAGCAAAAATTTCACCTACACCCTGATAGACGGCGGCGGGACCGATACCGAAAACAACGTCTCATCCTCCGTGCTCCAATCAGCGCAGGACGACTTCAAGTCCAACTACGGAGACGAGGCATCCCTTTCTTGGACCACCCTGTAGCCAAGCACTCGAGAGAGAATCGGGCAGCAGCGTATATGCCTTACAGCAAATCGGCTATCTCGTAGATAAGGCGTTCGCTCTTGCACCAACCAAGGCAGGCATCCGTGATGGACTTGCCGTAAACGCCGCCATCAACCTTCTGGTTGCCGTCCTCGATGTAGCTTTCCACCATGAAGCCCTTGACCAGCTTCTTGAGGTCGGCGTTGTAGGTGCAGTAGTTGAGCACTTCCTTCATGATGCGCGGCTGCTCGAAGGGGTTCTTGCCCGAATTGGAATGGTTGCAGTCTATGACGGCCGCCGGGTTGGCAAGCTCGGGGTGTTGGCCATAATAGTCCATCACGCGGATAAGGTTCTCATAGTGATAGTTGGGATAGGCCGCCCCGCGCTCGTCGGTGTAGCCTCGCATGATGGCATGGGCCAAGGGGTTGCCCATGGACTGCGCCGCCCAGCCGCGGTAGATGAAGTCATGCTTGCTCTGCGCAGCCACGATGCTGTTGATCATCACGCTTAGATCGCCCGAAGTAGGGTTCTTCATGCCAACGGGAATCTCAATGCCGCTGGCCACCAGGCGATGCTCCTGGTTTTCCACTGAGCGGGCACCGACGGCCACATAGCCCAGCAGGTCATCAAGGTACTTGTAATTTTGGGGGTACAGCATCTCATCGGCGCAAGGGAAACCAGCCTCTGCGATGGCGCGCATGTGCAGGTGGCGCGTGGCCAAAACGCCGTTGAAGGCATTGGGGGACCCATTGGGGTCAGGCTGGTGAAGCAGGCCCTTGTAGCCTTTGCCCGTGGTGCGCGGCTTGTTGGTGTACACGCGCGGGACGATGACGATCTTGTCCTTGACCTTGTCCTGAACATCGCGCAGACGCATGATGTAATCCATCACGCTGTCCTCGTTGTCAGCCGAGCACGGCCCGATGATAAGCAGGATGCGGTCGTCCTCGCCCGTGAAGATCTTGGCGATCTCCGCGCGCCTCTTCTCCACCAGCTCCTCCATCGGGGCGGTCAGGGGGTACATCTCCTTCACTTCCATAGGAATAGGAAGCTTGCGGTCAAAAATCATATTCATAAGGAATTCCTTTTCGTTGCATTATCTTCAGGCGTCGAGAAACGAGTATACGGAAAATTCCGTGTATATTACGGAAATAATTACCCATGTAACAAATTGTTATAACCTACCGGGGTACCAACTCCGTAACTCGAGCAAGCGTATCCCCTTGGTACTCAAGGCGCAGATTAATGTCGCGCTCCCCCGCCGCCAAGGCCCGCAAGAACACCCTGTCACCTTCCCACAGCGGCAAATCCTCCACCTTCTCAAGGGGAATCCACTCAAAGGTGCCCTCAGCGCACTCAGGAACGCTATCGAGCGCGCAATCGGCACACGAGGCACTGAACAGATACATGTCCTCATCTTCCCAGGTGTCGCTCACGAAGTGAACCAGACCCCGATACTCATAGGCTGAAAGCTGAAGGCCCGCCTCTTCCTTCATTTCGCGCAGCATGCATTGTTCAGGCGTTTCGCCCTCTTCGAATTTCCCCCCGATGCCGATATATTTGCCCCAATTGGGATCGTTGGGCTTCTTGTTGCGCAGCAGCATGAGGTAGTTTCCCTCGTGCTCCAAATAGCACAGCGTGGTTTTCTTCATGATGAGTCCTCCCCGATGCTTTTGCTGTATCATAGCCGTTCGATGCGGAAAATAACGCCACGTGAAGGAGGGAAAATGGCCCAAAGCGCGCCCGACATGTCAAAGCATTTCACCATACCTGCCCTATTGCGCTATGCCCTGCCCTCCATCGCCATGGCCATCTTCACTTCCATCTACGGCATCGTGGACGGCTTGTTCATCTCAAACTACGCCGGCACCACCGCCTTCGCCGCCGTCAACTTCATCATGCCGGTCATCATGATCCTAAGCACGACCGGCTTCATGTTCGGCACCGGCGGCAGCGCCATCATATCCATCATGCGCGGCAAGGGTGATGCGCAAGGTGCAAACCGCACGTTCTCGCTTATCGTCTACACCACCTTGGCCACAGGGGTCATCTTAAGCGTCATCGGCATAATCGGATGCCGATGGATTTCGGAAACCATGGGTGCCACCGGAGAAATGCTTGATGATTGCACGCTTTATGGGCGCCTGGTCTTCTTGTCCCTGACGGGCTACGTCCTGCAATGCGCGTTTCAGAGCCTGATGATGGCAGCCGGCAAGCCCAAGCTGGGCTTCGGCATCACCGTGGCCTCGGGCCTGGCCAACATCGTGCTCGACTTCGTGCTGGTGGGCGTGATGGGAATGGGCATCGTCGGCGCAGCCCTTGCCACCAACGTCAGCGAATGGCTTGGCGGGCTTGCCCCCATCATTTACTTCGCCCGCAAGAATTCCAGCTTCCTGCGCCTAGGCAAGACCTCCTTCAATGGACGCCTTCTGGGAAAGATCTGCGCCAACGGCTCCTCGGAAATGATGACCAACCTGGCTGTCTCGTTGATCAGCGTCATCTACAACCTGCAGCTACTTGCCTATATCGGCGAAAACGGCGTGGCCGCCTACGGCGTCATCATGTACGTCTTCCTTATCTTCGAAGCCGTCTTCATCGGCTACTCCATGGCAACGGGGCCGCTTCTGGGCTACCAATACGGCGCGCGCAACTTTGCCGAGATGCGCTCCCTGACCAAGAAGAGCATCGCCATCGTGCTGGTGGCCGGCATCTTCGTCTTCGGGTTCGCACAGCTTTTGGCCTGGCCGCTTTCCCAGGCCTTCTGCAGCTACGACCAAGACCTGGCCGCCTACACCGAGCACGCCTTCAGGCTTTTCTATCTGTGCTTCCTGTTTGCGGGCTTTAACGTGTACGGCTCGTCTTTCTTCACGGCGTTGGGTAACGGCGTGGTGTCAGCCGCTATATCGTTCGTGCGAACGTTGGTGTTGGAAACCCTCTTCGTGCTGGTCCTGCCTATGGTTTTCGGTCCGGAGGCGCTTTGGTATGCCTGCTTGATAGCAGATTTCCTGGCGGCGCTCATCGTCACGGGATGCATGAAGTACTTCGCACCGGTCTACGGCTACGGCAAAAACGGCATGACCAAGCCACGCAAGGCAAAGAAGGCTTAAATAGCGAAGGAGGCAGCCGTCATGGCTGCCCCCTTTTGCGGTTTGGGTGAAAGACGTGCTTGGGCCCTAAAGCAAGACCTTAGAAGCCAAACATTGCCGTGGAAAGGTAGCGTTCACCTGCGTCGGGCAGGATGGCCACGATGACCTTCCCTGCGTTTTCGGGGCGCTGGGCCAGCTTGGCGGCGGCGGCCACCGCAGCACCGCTGGTGATGCCCACCAGCAGGCCTTCCTTGAAGGCCAACTCACGGCCCGCCTCATAGGCTTCCTCGTTGGTGATGGTCAGCACCTCGTCATAGACCGTGGTGTCCAGAATCTCCGGGATGAAGCCAGCTCCGATGCCTTGCAGGTCGTGCTTGCCCGGCTTGCCGCCGGAAAGGACCGGGGAGCCCGCGGGCTCAACAGCCACCACCTTGATGTCCGGGTTCTTGCCCTTCAGGTAGCGCCCGATGCCCGTGATGGTGCCGCCGGTGCCAGCGCCTGCCACCACCATGTCCACCGTGCCGTCGGTGTCTTCCCAGATCTCCGGCCCCGTGGCGGCCTCGTGAGCCGCCGGGTTGGCCGGATTGGTAAACTGGCCCGGGATAAACGAATTGTCGATCTGGCCTGCCAGTTCCTCCGCCTTGGCGATTGAGCCAGCCATGCCCTCAGACCCAGGGGTCAACACCACTTCGGCGCCATAGGCCTTCATCAGGTTGCGGCGCTCAACCGACATGGTGTCGGGCATGCAGATGATCATGCGGTTTCCGCGTGCAGCGGCCAAGGCAGCCAGCCCGATGCCGGTGTTGCCCGACGTCGGCTCTATGATGACGGTGTCGTCGTTGAGCTTCCCCGAGGCAACGGCATCCTCGATCATGGCCTTTGCCACACGGTCCTTGATCGAGCCAGCCGGGTTGACAAGCTCAACCTTCCCCAGAATGGTGGCTTTCAGCTGGTGGTTCTTCTCAAAGTTGGAAAGCTCCATCAAAGGGGTTTTTCCAATGAGGTCAGCTACGCTCCCAAACACCTTCATAGCGGGTTTCCTCCCTACCAACACGTCTTAAGGCTGACGCCGCAGCGCATTAGACCAAAGCGGCTTCAAAATCGATTGCCGTAACAGCATCCACCAAAGCCTGAGGGTCAAGGCCGCGGCCCTCGACCACGGCGGACTCCTCTTCCAGGCTCACCGTTGCCTGCGTCACGCCTTCCACGTTCTCCAAGGCGTCCTTCACGCGGGCCACGCACTTCGGGCAGTGCATGCCTTTGACGCTCAGGGTTTGGGTTTCCTTCTGGCTGAACATGCTCATTTCTTGTCTCCTATCCATCGAGGCTTCCATGCGCGCAAACGAAGCGCGTTGCTGACGACGCAGATGCTCGAGCAACTCATGGCAGCCGCGGCAAAATCAGGCGTCAGCACAATGCCAATTGGGCTCAAAACGCCTGCCGCAATCGGAATGCAAATAACGTTATAGAACAAAGCCCAGAACAAATTCTGCTTAATGTTGCGAAGGGTGCTGCGTGACAGCTGAATGCCCGCGGCCACGTCCATCAGGTCGTTGCGGACCAAGACCATGTCGGCGCTGTCGATGGCAACGTCGGTGCCAGCCCCGATGGCGATGCCGATGTCGGCTCGCGCCAAAGCCGGCGCATCGTTTACGCCATCACCCACCATGGCCACCTTGCCATCCTTCGCGAAGGCCCGCACCTGCTCCTCCTTGCCTTGCGGCAAGACGCCGGCAATAACCTGGTCAACACCCACTTGGTCAGCAATGGCTTGGGCCGTTTGCGGGTTGTCCCCGGTCAGCATGACCGTGCGTATGCCCATGGCGGAAAGCTCAGAAATGGCCTGAGCGCTGGTGGGCTTAACGGTGTCAGCCAAGGCGAAAACACCCAGCAGCATGCCGTTCCAAGCGAAGAAGAGCGGCGTCTTTCCCTCCGCCGCCCATTGGCTGGCCAGCGTTTCCGCTTGGCCCAGGTCAAGGCCAAGCTCGCGCATCATCTTCGCATTGCCGCCAAAGGCCACAGCTCCTTCGATGGTGGCTTGCAGGCCCTGACCCGGCACCTGGATGAAGTCCTTTGCAGGCAGCACGTCTGCCCCTTGGACCTCCAAATAGGCACAGATTGCCCGCGCCAAGGGATGCTCGCTTTTGCGCTCCAATCCGTTGGCCAGCATGAACAGGTCTTCCCGCTCAACGCCAGGCGCCACGAAGACGTCAGTTACCTGTGGGTTTCCGGTGGTTATGGTACCCGTCTTGTCCAGGACGACCGTCTTCACGTCATGGGCGTTCTCAAGCGCAGTGGCGCTTTTGACCAGGATGCCCTGCTTTGCGCCGCGGCCTGTGCCCACCATGATGGCAGTCGGCGTGGCAAGCCCTAAGGCGCACGGGCAGCTGATGACCAGCACGCTGATGCCATGCACGACCGCCTGGGTCCAGTCGAAGCCGCTTATGACCAGCCAGAGCACGAAGACCGCCACGGCAATGCCTATGACCGCCGGCACGAAGACGGCGCTGATGCGATCCGCTATGCGCTGGATAGGAGCCTTGCTGGAGGTGGCATCGTCCACCAGCTTGATGATCTGGGCCAAGGCGGTTTCGTCCCCCACCTTGGTTGCCCGCATGGTGAAATAGCCCGCCGTGTTGACGGTGGCGCCGGTCACGGCATCGCCCGATTGCTTTTCGACCGGGACGCTTTCGCCGGTGAGCGTGGATTCGTCCAGGCTGCCCGACCCTTCCACCACCACGCCGTCCACCGGCACCGCCGCTCCAGCCTTAACGATGAGTATGTCGCCCTTCTCCACTTGATCAACGGGCACTTCGCACTCCCGCCCGTCTTCCGTGACCAGCAGGGCCGTCTTGGGAGCCAAATCCATAAGCGAGGTAAGGGCATCGGTGGTCTTGCCTTTCGCGCGTGCCTCGAAGTACTTGCCCAGCGTGATGAGTGTCAAGATCATGCCCGCACCTTCGAAGTACAGGTCCATAGCGGCGGCATGGGCCGTCTGCAGATCGCCCGTGCCAAGGGCAATGCCCACACGGTACAGCCCGACCAGGCTCCAAAGCGTGGATGCCGTGGCGCCTAGGGCCACTAACGTATCCATGGTAGGCGTGCCATGGGCCAAGCCCTTGAAGCCGTTGCGGAAGAACTTGAAGTTGACGAAGATGATAGGGATGACCAGGATGAACTGGGTCAAGGCGAAGGTCATGACGTTTTCATGCCCCAAAAAGCAGCCCGGTAAGGGCCAGCCGTACATATGCCCCATGTCCAAGTAGAACAGCGGGATGCAGAAGATGAAGCTGACGATGAGCCTGGTGCGCACGGTTTTCGCTTCCTTGGTCGCAGCGTTTTCCGGGCGAGCGGCCACTGGCGCTGTCCCCTTGGACATGCGCGGTGTGGCGCCGTAGCCTGCCGCATCAACAGCCTGGCTTACGGCATCTAGGACCGACGTGTCTCCCTCATAGGTAACCTCCATGCTGTTCTTCAGCAGGTTGACGGCAACAGACTGCACGCCGGCAACCTCCGAGGTTGCCTTCTCCACGCGCGCCGAGCAGGCCGCGCACGTCATGCCCGTGACGTCGAATGTCTGCGAAGCCATGGGCTAACCTTGGAATCGCTTGATAAGCGCAAGCGCCTCGTCGATGACCTCGTCATTGCCTTGGCGGATCTGCTCGACCACGCAGGTTTCCATATGGTTGCGCAGGACCATCTCGCTCACCTTATGGACGGCGCTTTCGGCTGCCGCAAGCTGCGTGAGCACGTCCCCGCAATACCGGTTGTCGTCAATCATGACCTTCACGCCGTTCAATTGGCCGATGGCTTTGTTCAGGCGCTTTTGAAGGTCTTGCTGAAATTCCTGGTCCCGAGGGGTTTCCTTGTGCCTGCATTGACATTCCTGGCCCATAGTGGCCTCCTTCGAATACGCTTTAGGCAAGAGCGCTCTGGCATCTGCCACATTTCTTCTGTTGTCTGCATAATATACCCCCTGGGGGTATTGTCAACAGGTCAGATAACGCTTGGTGAAGAACGAATTGAACCGAGTGCCCAGCTTTAGCCCTCTTTTCAATATTTTCGCAAGGCGTCCAAACGAATCTTCGGGTTCATTGCTGTAAGGATCGCTTCTGCTTCGGTGAACCTTTCTGGTGGTTTTCGCCCACAAAAGGGCACGTTTTCAAGAAGCAAAGTTGGACATCGGCGGAAGGTTTCAGCATGAAACGAAGGAAACGGCACCCTTAGCATGGGCATCATGGCTATCGTGCTTTCACATATGAGCAGCATTCAGTTCCTGGAGTCTGAATACTTCAAACTGCAAAGCGGTCGGGAGAAGAAGCTTTCCGAGAGCAAAGGGCCTTATTCGGTATTCGACCAACCGCCGCTGGAAATCCCCAGCCAGATGTTAGGTCCTTTGCCCGAGGACACCTGCACCTACGATTTGGGGCTTCTAAAGGAATTGATTCGCGAGGTTCCGCTTTCGACGCCCGTACAAAGGCTTACGAATTGCAGCAGAGCGGGCAACGAATCACGCCTTCTTTGCAACCACGCCTTAAGGGATCGGGGGCTCAACCAGGCTTATGTGCGCGTAAGCGACAACCTATATGCATGCACACCCGAGTACTCCTTCGCCCTGATGGGAAGAGGACGTTCGCTTATAGAGCATATCGCTCTTGGCTTTGAGCTTTGCGGCTGTTACACCACGCAGGGCGCGCGTAGCTTAAGGATGGCCCAACGGCCGCAGCTCACAACGGTGAAGAAGATTTGTCGGCAGCTGGAACAGTTCAGCGGCGTCCACGGCGTTCAGCAATCACGAAAAGCCTGCATCCATATCGTCGACGGCTCGGCTTCCCCCGCCGAAACCACCCTTGTGATGCTCCTAGCCCTTCCCCACCGATTAGGAGGATACGGTCTTCCAGCGCCCAAGCTGAACAACAAGGTTACCCGTTACGGCAGCAAAGGAACGATGGTGTCAATCGGCGACTTGGTATGGCCAAGACTGGTGGTTGAGTACGACAGTTACCAGGAGCACGCAAGCTACAGCCAGGCCGAGCGCGATGCCCGGCGACGAAACGACCTCAGTCCCACGGCGAAGGCTCTCCAGGTGACGACCAATCAGGTCGGAGATCCGGAAGCCATGGATCACCTAGCGATGCTTATTGCGAAGAATCTCGGAGTACGGTTTCGTTGTCGATGCAAGGAATACGAGGAGCGCAAGGCCAACTTAAGACGAGAGTTGAACCGCGTCAACCAAAACAGATGGCTGAAATAGGACCAAAAGCGGCCTTGTTTTCGCGGCAGTGCAAACGGAAGGCTGTCTGCCGTCTTTGGCCAAACCCGAGCCAGATGGCCGGCCCCGCCCCAGGGCCCTAAGTCCACAAAGCGAGTTCCGCACGTGGGGAAGGCCGCGCGGGCCTTCCCCGAAGGAGGACTGTCTGAGCGACTGGGCTTGGGGCCCAAGGCGCGGCCCAAGGCGGGAGGTTTCGGTGCCCGCAGAGCGGCAAGCCTGCCCCGATGCATCAGGGCTCCGCTTAGAAATCGTTCGTAGTTATCCCGAAATCGGTGCGCCTCCCAACAAAACCCCAGGTCGCGTTTTTTCATGCGCCCGCAAACCAATAACTACGAACGATTTTCGCAAGCACGTCCCACGCGGAGGGCGACTTGCCCGCGTCAGGCGGCCGGCTCCGCCTCAGGGCCCTAAGCCCACAAAGCGAGTTCCGCACGAGGGGAAGGCCCCGCAGGCCTTCCCCGAAGGAGGACTGTCTGAGCGACTGGGCTTGGGGCCCAAGGCGCGGCCCAAGGCGGGAGGTTTCGGTGCCCGCAGAGCGGCAAGCCTGCCCCGATGCATCAGGGCTCCGCTTAGAAATCGTTCGTAGTTATCCCGAAATCGGTGCGCCTCCCAACAAAACCCCAGGTCGCGTTTTTTCATGCGCCCGCAAACCAATAACTACGAACGATTTTCGCAGGCGCGCCTCACGCAAGTGGCGGCTTGCCCGCGCCAGGTGGCCCCAAACGGGAGGTTATCCGTGCGTTTGGGGCCACCCCCCACTAGAGCGTGGCCGAAAAATAAGCAGCAGACGCAACAAGTGGGGCCCCGACAAATGTCGGAGCCCCACAAAGAAACCAGCTACGGGAAAGATTACCCGCCGAACACGGCCAGCATGAAGCCGGCAGCAACGGCCGAGCCGATAACGCCAGCCACATTGGGGCCCATGGCGTGCATCAGCAGGAAGTTGGTGGGGTTGGCCTTGGAACCCTCGGCCTGAGCAACGCGGGCTGCCATCGGCACGGCGGAAACGCCCGCGGAACCGATGAGCGGGTTGATCTTGCCACCGGAAAGCTTGCACATGATCTTGCCCAGCACCAAGCCGCCAACGGTTGCGAACTCGAAGGCAATCAGGCCCAGGATAACGATGAACAGCGTCTGCGGAGTCAGGAAGCGATAGTACACAGCCGTGGCACCAACGCTGACAGCCAGGAAGATGGTCACGATGTTCATCAGGGCGTTCTGAGCCGTATCAGACAAGCGCTCGGTCACACCAGAAACGCGGAACAGGTTGCCAAGCATCAGGCAACCTAGAAGCGGGGCAACGCTGGGGAGCAGCAAGCACACGAAGATGATGACGATGATCGGGAACAGGATCAGCTGGCGCTTGGAAACGGGGCGCAGCTGCTCCATCTTGATCTTGCGCTCTTCCTCAGTCGTCAGAAGACGCATGACAGGCGGCTGAATCAGCGGGATGAGCGCCATGTAGGAATAAGCCGCGATGGCGATAGGCGCCAGGTAGTCAGGTGCCAGCTTGGAGGTCAGCCAGATGGCTGTCGGTCCGTCAGCGCCGCCGATGATGCCGATGGAGGCAGCAACGTTAGGCTCGAAGCCGATGACGATAGCCATCAGGAAGGCGCAGAAGATGCCGAACTGGGCCGCAGCGCCCAAAAGCAAGCTCTTGGGGTTAGCCAAAAGCGGTGCGAAGTCGGTCATGGCGCCGACGCCCAGGAAGATGAGCGAAGGATAGATGCCAGCCTTAACGCCGATATACAAAATATCCAACAAGCCGCCCTCATGGAAGATCTGCGTCAGATCAACGCTGCCGGCAATGTAGCCGTCCCATAACTCGGGGTGATACAGGCCAGAGCCCGGAAGGTTGGTCAGCAGCATGCCGAAGGCGATGCCGACCAAAAGCAGGGGCTCGAACTGCTTTTTGATGCCCAGGTACAGCAACAAGCAAGCAATGGCGATCATGATGATGGGGCCGAAGATGCTCAGATAGTTGTCAAACGCCTCAGCATAGGTGCCGAAGGATCCAACTAACTGGTAGATACCAGTTTGCTCCCCCAGGTTTCCTAGAATTTCAAAAATACCGTCCACAGTAGCGCCCCTAGATAGTCAGGATGGTATCGCCCGTGGCAACGACGGCGCCCTTGCCAGCTATGATCTGCTTGACGGTGCCGTCGGCGTCAGCAACGACGTCGACGTTCATCTTCATGGCCTCCATGACGGCGACGACCTGGCCGGAAACGACCGTATCGCCAAGCTCGACATTGATGGAGACGATGTTGCCCGGCATGGGAGCCGTCACCGGCGTGCCGCCACCGACGGCAACAGGTGCGGCAGCTGCGGGCGCAGCGGCTGCAGCAGCAACGGGCGCAGCAGCAACGGCAGGAGCGGCTGCAGCGGGAGCCTTGACCTCGTATTCGTCAAGGATCATGGCCTCGCCTTCTTCGACCTCGACCTCATAGGTGCGGTCGCGCAACGTAACAATGTACTTCATTATTTGACCTCTTTAATGCTAATGAACCTGAGCTCGTTCAGCGGCTTTTGCAGCTGATTGGCCACGATGGCCATGATCATGGCCGCATCGCGCGGATCGGTGTCGTACAGCTTGATGTCACCTGCGGTGCCCGGAGCCAACTGCTTCGGAACAACCGGCGCCGGCGCATCCGAGCTGGCAGCAGCCGCAACCTTGGCAGGCTTCTCATCGGTGACCACAAGGAGAATCTTGATAACAGCCATCAAAAGGATAAGCGCGAAGAACACCACCAGGATGCCCACGAGCGAATAGATGGCAGCGTCGAGCAGCGTCATTATTCTTCGACCGCCTTAATGCTGTAGGCAACCTTGCGCTCTTGCGCGGCCGTGCGGGCCTCGAAGAACTTCTCGGCAACCTGCGGGAAGGCGATGTAGGACAACACGTCCTCTTCGCACGTGGCAACATCTCCAAGCTCGGCTTCGGCCTTCTCGTAGATGTCGGCCGGCAAGGTGTCTGCCAAGCGGCCTTCCATGGGCTTCTCGTCGCCAAGGACGATCTTCATGATCTCAGGGTCAATGGGGGCCGGGGTCTTGCCGTATTCACCACGGCAATAAGCTTTGACCTCGTTGGAGACGTTCTTGTAGCGCTCCCCCGCCAGCACGTTGTTGACGGCCTGGTTGCCCACGATCTGGGATGTGGGGGTGACCAGCGGCGGGTAGCCAAGGTCAGCGCGCACCCGCGGAGTCTCCTGCAGGGCCTCCTCGTACTTGTCCAGAGCGTTCATCATCTTCAGCTGGGACAACAAATTGGAAAGCATGCCTCCCGGAATCTGATGGCTCAGGCACTGGGCATCGGTGCCCATGGCGATGGGGTTGAGCGTGCCGTCGTCCAAATAGTCATTGCGGATGGGCTTGAAGTAGTCAGCAATCTCGAACAGCGTCTTCTCATCCAAGCCCGTGTCATAGCCAAGCTCGCGCAGGGCGATGGCCATGGTCTCGGTCGCGGGCTGGGACGTGCCGCCGGAGAAAGGCGAAATGGCGGTGTCAATGACATCGGCGCCGGCCTCGACAGCCTTCAGATAGGTCATGAAAGCCGTGCCCGTGGTGGAATGCGTATGCACCACCAGCGGCAAATCAGGCACTGCGTCCTTGATGGCGGAGCACAGGTCATAGGCCGCAGCCGGGGTCATGATGCCAGCCATGTCCTTCACGCAGATGGAGGAAACGCCCATCTGCTCAAGTTCCTTGACCATCTTCACGAAGAAGTCCAGCGTGTGGACCGGGCTGGTGGTATAGGAGATGGTGCCCGAAGCCATGGCGCCGTTCTTCAACGTCTCATCAACGGCCACCTTCAGGTTGGTGATGTCGTTCAGGGCGTCAAAGATACGGATGATGTCAATGCCGTTGCGCACCGACGCACGCACGAAGCGACGAACGATGTCATCGGAATAATGCTTGTAGCCCAGGATGTTTTGCCCGCGCAGCAGCATCTGAAGCTTGGTGTTGGGGCACTTTTCCTTCAGCTTGCGCAAACGCTCCCAGGGATCTTCGTTCAAATAGCGCAGACAAACGTCAAACGTAGCGCCACCCCAGCACTCCAAAGAGTAATAACCGGCGCTATCCAGCTTGTCCAGGATTGGCTCCATCTTGTCATACGGAAGCCTGGTTGCGATCAGGGACTGCCCTGCGTCTCGCAACACGGTTTCCGTCAGACCTATACGCCTCGTGGCCATAAGGTACCTCCGCAAACACAATCGTAGAAACGACTATAAACCGACTTTTAGATGATACCCATTTCGGCTGGCTGTAGCTACTTTGGTTTGACCAAAAGCGGCATACGGCAGGCCAGCGGTGCCTTTAGGCCATAAGGTTGGAGTCTTCGACCTTCTCTATGTACCAATGCATGAACTTTTCGGTAGGCTTGCGCAGGATGAAGCCAAGCAGGACGAACGGAACAAGGAAAAGCAAAAGGATGCCCATCTCTATCCAAAAGTCGTTCAGATACACGCCCATCATGGCGGCCCTCATGGCGCTGACCACATGCGTCGCCGGAAGCCAAGGGCTCAAGGCCTGCACGAAGTCGGGCAGAATCGAAAGCGGGAACGAGCCATTGCATCCCGTCACCTGGATGATCAGCAAGATGACCGTGATGCCCTTCCCCAAATTGGCGAAAGACACCACCAACGTGTAGACCATGAAGGCAAACACCTGGCCGGTCACCAAGTAGCACAAAATGAACAGCAGCGGATCGGAAACCTGGACCTGCAGGAAGAACATGTTGCCAAGGCACAAAAGCAGGCTCTGGTACAGCGCGATAAGCCCTACGATCCCGTAACGACCCGCAAAGAGTTGCCGCGGCTTAGGGTTGGCATCGGGCCCGAGGTCCCGGATGGCTTGCTCAGACACCGTGGGCTTGATGACCACCATAATCAGCAGCGCGCCGATGAACAGCGCCAGGGTGGCATACAACGGCGTCATGGCACTGCCGAAGTTCTCGACGGCGAATACGGCATTGCGCTCAACCTCGACGGGAGTCGAAAGCGCCGTTGCAAGGGCAGAAGAGTCGCCCGAAAGCAGCTGCTTGATGGTATTAAGGTCATCAGAGGCCAAGGCCTCGTCAACCGCATCGGCAAGGTCTCCCAGCTTGCCCGACACTTCCTTTAGGTTGCTGGTGGCCTTCTCCAGCTTCGACAGCGCGTCGTCAAGCTTGACGCTTACGGAGTCGACGGTTTGTGAGAGGCCTTCACCGGCAGAGGCAATGGCGTCAGCCGCCGCCGCGATATCGGCTTCGGTGCCCTGCAGGTCGGAGCGAAGCTGGACGATCGACGGCCGAAGGCTTTCCTGGTAGGTGGAAGTGGTGTCCTCAAGGAGCGCCTTGACGGTGGCTATCGCTAGCTCAAGCGTCTCCATGTCGCCCGTGGTGATTTCGCCCATCTCTATGGAGTCTGCCAGGGAGAGCAAGTAGTCCCGCGTCTGCTCCAAAGCAGCCCGTTGCTCGTCGGTGAGGGTGGGAATCTTCAGCTGCTCATCTATCTCTTCGGCGTCTTTGCGAAGCTGGTCGGCCATATCCTGGGCATCCTCTGCCGTCGGATACGTTTGAATCATCGTGGCGTCCACTTCGCTGAGGTCTTCCTGGGCGTCAATCATTTTCTCGTAGGCGGCGTCATAGGCGTCAAGCACGTTTTGAACATGGGTCAAGGAGTTGGCGATTGTCTGCCTTGTCGTCTCCGTCAGCGATGCCGCCCCATCTTCCGCCGTCTCCAAAAGCTGCGAGGAACTGGACACGATGCCCTGCCCTGAACGCAAGACGTTGGCGTACAGGTCAAGCACCGAGGACGTCTGGCCCATGCGCGAAGACATCAGGCGGATGTCGCTGGTGACGCGCGCGATCATGCTCTGGGCATCATCGGAATCCGCATAGCTTGAGATCTGCTGAGCTAACGCGACCGATACCTCAGCCAGTGTTTGCGCAAAGGTGGCGTTGATGGTGTAGGCCACCGTGTCGACGCCGCTCGTGGTGATCTTGGGGGAAACGGCGTTTTTCTTCTCGTTGGTGTAATAGACGATATCGGCATGCGTGGCGTCGTCCTGGTAAAACGTCAGCATGTCCTTGCTGAAGCTCTCAGGAATCACGACGGCAGCATAATATCTGCCGGAAGCGGCGCCATCGATGGCGTCTTCCTCGTCAGTGAACACCCAATCGATCTGGTCGTTGGCGCGCAAGGCGCTTTCCACCTTCGATCCGATGTTCACCTCGATGGGCATAAGATCGCTCGTATACCCCGCATCAACATTGGCCACGGCCACCTTCAGGTTGCCGGTATTGCCGAAGACATCCCAACAAGCCAAGACGTTGTACCACGTGAAGATGGAAGGCAAGATGACCAATCCCAGTACGATGATGGTGCTCATGACGTTGGTGAAGATATGGCGGACATCGCTCCTGAACAGATTGAGGGCGTTACGCATTACGCATCGACCTCCGATCCTAGGCCTTCCGCTTGCTCGTCGGAGCCGCCCTGGCTAGCACCCGAAATGGCGTCGGCAACCGCAACGGCGTCTTCGCTCAGGGTGTTGCCGGAAGTGACCATGCGCCCGTGCGTCGAGGCCAAGCCCGCCAGCAGGTCTTCGGGGACGTCGCCGATCTCAAGCTGCTTCTCAAAGTTGTAGCGAAGGTTCTCCACCACAACCAGGAAAACAAACGTCAGCACAACCCAGACCAGAAGGATGGTCAAAAGCACCACCTTGCCCACCTCGGTAAAGACGTTGGCAACGCAGAATGCGACGCCGACGGTGACGCCTAGAATCACCGAACCGGTTATGAAACGCGGATACATCACCTCGAAGCGCTCATAGCGGGCGATGAGGTTCTGGCGATACTCCTCCTTGTCAGTGAGCATGCTGATGACCTGGGTAAGCTTAAAGCGCCTCTCGGGAATCTCGACCGTCTCGCCGTTGAAAATACCGCTCTGTCGCACCTGGTGGGCCGCCATGCGGTTGACGTTGGAGGTAAGCGGACGCAGGGCAAGGCCGAGCACCAAGAAGAGCGCAAAGAACACGAAGAGCATGCCCACGTAGTAGAAGTAGTCATTGCCATAGAAGCCGCAAATGGCCTCACGCATGGCGTTGATGCCGTACGTAAACGGGAAAAACGGACTGATGGCCTGATAGAAAGGAGATGTCATCTCGATGGGATACAAGCCGGTGGCCGCGGGAATCTGCAAGAACACCAAGACGATGCAGATGCCCTTGCCGATGTGAAGCAGCAAGACCGACAGGCAGTAGATGACGCTCAGGTAGGCCAACGAGGCCATGGCCGCCGCAAAGAAAAGCGCAGGCACATTGACCGCCTGAACTCCTAAGAACAAGACGCCGGCGCAGCAAATGAGGGCCTGGATGACGGCGAAGACGGCAAACAGGATGAATCGCGACAAGTAGCGTTGGCGCACCGTCAGCTTCTCGATGCCCTCATCGTCCACCTCCTGCTTCATGATGACCAGCAAGCAGAAGGCGCCGATCCAAAACGTCAGGTTCATGAAGAGCGGCGCCATGGCCGCGCCGTAGGCGTTGAGCTGATACAGATGCTCGGTGCGCAGCTGCACTGGCGACCCCATGAAGTCCGCTATGGTGTCGGCATCAAGGCCGTAATCGTCAAGCAGGCTGGCCAAGGCAGTGGATTGAGCCAACGCGATGACGTCAACCCTGACGGTGTCCAAATCGTCTTTGAGGTTTTTCAACAGCGCATCGGTCTGGTCAAGGGATTCCTGCGATGTGGCGAGGGTGGCATCAAGCTGGTCAAGAACGGCCTGCGCCTGATAAACCAAGGCCTTCTGCTCGGAGGTGATGGCGCCCAACTGGCCGCATGTCTCCCCCAGCTCCAACACGATGTCGGTCAATTCGGGAAGGCCCGCCGAAGCAATGAGGCCGATGGCGGCGCTGATGTCCTCGGACGCAGCCTCTACATTTTCGCCATAGCCAGCTTTATCCAGCATCTCTTTTATCTGCTCCAGTTGGCCCAAAGCTTGGCTCAAGTCGGCCAAAGAGACCGAAGACATGGTTGCCACCCGTTCCTGCGTCTGAGTAGTGGAAGCGGACAGAGCGTTAAGCTTTTCGGCGGCCGCGTCAAAGGCCGCGTCAGACCCATCGAGCGCCGATGAGGCTGAAGCCACCTTGCTTCGCGTATCAGAAACGTCGGAAGAAACCTCGCTTAAGGCATCCCTGACCTCATCGATGGTGGCCAACGCCTGGTCTATCTTGCCAGAGACTTCCGAAGACGAGGAGTCCAAGGAGTCCTTGGACTGCCCGACCGCATCAGTAAGGGTGCTCACTACCGCCTCGGACACCGTCAAGACGAAGGTGGAATTGATGGTCTCCTCCAACGTCGTCGCGCCCGAGTCGGTCACCTTCGGCGCCACGGGCCCCGTCTTCTCGTTGACGTAATATTTCATGACAGGCTGAACCACCTGGCCTGTCGTCAGCGAGAGCAGGTTTTGCGTGAAGTCCTCCGGGATGACGAAGACGGCATAGTCCTTGCCCGCCTCCAAGTCGGACATAGCCGTTTCTTCATCGTCGAATTGCCAGTCAAGCTGGTTGTTCTCCTTCAAGGAGCTGATGATTTGATCGCCTACGTTAAGATTACCCGTCAGGTCCGACGACCCACCCTGGTCCAAGTTGACGACGGCCACGCGCATGCCGGCGGTGTTGTCATAGGGGTTCCAGAAGCCCAAAACGTTGTACCAGGTGTAGGCAGAGGGAATGAACAGCAGGGCAATGACCACAACCAGGGCGGCCGGTGCCTTGAGCAGACGCAGCAAGTCACGCTTCAAGACGCGCATGACGTTACCCATCGGTTGGCCACCTCCTCGTCAAAATTACGTTTGGACCCAAGCAGATGATTATAGTCAAATATTTGCAGAAGACCACCCTACTACCCCTTTAAGCAGGGGGAAAAGGATGAAGATGATTGTTCAGCAACCAAAAGCCTATTGTCCGAAACGATGCTTGTCGCAAGTGCGGCGGCGATAGAACGGGTAAGATCTGAAACGGCTCCGCTTGGCCCCTGGGCGCCCATAGCCGCGATTGACCATGCCCAAGGACAACGCATCGCAGCGCGCCAAGGCACGCGAGATGCAAATGCTTGCCAGCGGAACATGCGCCTTGATGCGCTCAATCAAGGATCCCTCGTCAAGCTTGGCAAAGCGACCCTTTTGCGCTTTGCGCACCACACTAGCTTCGCGAACAAGGGCCGGAGCGAAGCGGAGGACCAGTTGCAAAACCATCACGGCGTCCTGGGCGCGGCCCGGCCGCAAAGCGGTACGGCCAAGCAGCGCTTCGACGCCGCAGACAAGCTCAGTCGGCGAAGTCGTGCACATAAGGACCGCCGTTGCGGCGGCTACGGAAACAAAACGCACAACGCTTTCGAACGCGAACTGCGGCGTGGAGAAAGCGACGCCGACCGCAGCCACAAAGACGAGCAGCGGCACAAACGGAAGAAGAAGCCGCGGGATGCGACGGCAGGCCTTGCCGGCGGAAAGCACCAACGCGGCCGCCAACACAACCAGGACCGCCAAGGCCACAGGACCCGAGGCCGCAAAGCCGAAGAGCATGAAAAGCAGGCACACGACAATCTTGGCCGACGGGTGAAGCCGATAAGCCGGGCCATCACCTGGGCAGTAGATGCCAAGGGATTCCACCGCGGGCTTTTCACTGCGCCGCCCCTCATCCGCGCCAATCGGACGCGAAGAGGAAGCGTCGTTTGCGACAGCCGACGAATCTGGCCGGCCCACGCCGAGCGCTTCGGCCACTGAAGCGCAGTCCTTTCCGCTGGCCTCCAAGCCCCTGACAAGCCGAACGGCGGCAGGCACCTCCACCCCTACGCTTTCCAGCAAGGCATCGCAGGCAAGTACTTGGCGCGCAGGACCAGCGGCCACCGCCGCTCCCTGGTGCATGAGCACCACCCGGTCTGCGTTTTCCCAGGCGAAGTTCGCATTATGGGTTGATGCCACGACGGTACGCCCTTGCGCAGCTTGCTGCCGCAATGCAGACATGACGGACCTGCGCTGGAAAGCATCCAGTCCCGCAAACGGCTCATCGAGCAGCAGAATTTGGGGGCGACACGCCAAAACGCCTGCCAGGGCCAGCCGGCGCTGCTCCCCGCCCGAATACTGATGGGGCCGTCGGCGTTTGGCCTGCGCCACGTCAAGGCCCACCTGCTCCAAAGCTTGGCGCACGCGCGCATCAAGCTGCCTGCCTGAGATTCCCAAGTTGGAAGGTCCAAACGCCACATCCTGATAAGCGGTAGCCGCGAATAGCTGCTCCTCGGGGCTTTGCTGCATCAGAGCGGCAAGCCCGCAAGGGACCACCGTGCCTGACTGAGGCTTCAACTGACCGGCCAAGCACTCCAGAAGCGTCGTCTTTCCGCAACCTGACGCCCCCATGACAAAGGTGACCTGGCCCTCGGGGGCCTCCAAAGACGCTCCTCGCAGCGCCACCTTTCCCCCGGGGTAGGCGAAGCAAACATCTTGGCAGGTCAGCATGAAAGGGCCTCCTGCAAAGACGCGACATCAGATACAACGGGGCATTCTATGCCGCTAGCCCGCAACTGCTGAGCCAGCCGAGCTGCCACGGGCAGCTCCAGGCCGCATTCGGCAAGCAAGCGCTCCTGGCACAGAAGGCCGCTGGGCTCACCCTGCCAAAGAATTGACCCCTCCCGAAAGACGCAAACATTTTGGGCGCAGAAGGCCTGGTCGATGTTTTGCGTGATCAATATGACGCACACGCCCTGTTCCAACAGGTCATCCATCACGGCGCGCAGGCTAAGCCAACCCTTCGCGTCAAGGTGGGCCGAAACCTCATCAAAGACCATGATCGGGAAGTCCAGGACAGAAAGCCCCGCTACGGCAACCTGGTAGCGCTGCCCTCCGGACAAAGCCTCAACCGACGTCTTCGAGCAGCTGGAAAGCCCCATCTGAGACAAAGCGGCCTCCACCTGAAGCGCCATGCTCTTCGGCGGCACCCCCTGGTTCTCAAGACCGAAGGCAATATCGTCTTCAACGACCAGGGCAACCAGCTGGTCCTCGGCGTTCTGGAAGGTGATGCCTGCGCGCGCACCCAAAGATTTCGCACCGTTTTCGACCAAGCCAGCCAACTGAAGCGCGGCCGTCGTCTTGCCGCTGCCGTTAGGGCCAACGAAGGCCACCAGGCGCCCCGGCTCAAGGCGAAGGTCGGACAGGTCAATCACGGGGCGCTCAGGGCAACCCGCCCCCGCCGTCTTATCAAGAAGGGGCACCACGCCCAGCACCACTAAACCGACAAGAAAGCCCGTGACGCAGGCAGCAACGGCCAAAGGCGCGGCAAGCAACAGCACCGAGCTGGTCCCGAGCATGAAGGCGGCAACCAAAAGCTGGCCTGCATTATGCAAGATGGCGCCTACCATGCTGGTCGGAACGACGCTCACCTTCAGCCGGCAAAGAAGCGCCATGCCCGCAAAGGAGAGCACGGTGCCACCCAAGCTATAAGCCAGCATGGTGGGTGAGCCGAAAAGCAAGCCAGCGGCAATCACCTTGACCACGGCAACGCACGCCGCGCCCTTCGCGTCCAAAACGTAGAGCGCCACCAGGACGGCAACATTGGCGAGGCCCAGCTTCATGCCTGGCACGAATGCCGGCACCGCAATCATGCTCTCAAGGAAGCCCAAGGCCAAAGCCGTTGCCGCCAAAAGGGCAATGCGCGCAAGGCGCGTGGTTTTCTCCAAGCGTCCGTTCATCGGGAGGTCACATCCGCCGCGCCAACCTGTCCTGAGGACACTTCGATCCACAGCTTATGGGGCAGGCAGACAATCTGCTGCCCGGCCTGGCTTATGGCCCCTTGCTGCACGCAGTCCTGATGCGGGCAGTCCGCCCAGGTAACGCTGATGCACCCGTCATGCACCGTCACCTGGTTTGAGCCAAGGTCGGTCTGTATGGTTTGCTGGGCGTCAACGCCTAGATCGAAGGAGTATTCCGTGCCGTCACCCGCATGGACGATCGCGGTGCCAGAGGACTTCAGCGCGCCAAAGGCGCCCACCAGCAGGCATGCGGCAATAGACATTGCCAGAATAAGAATGCACGCTATGAAGGCTTTCCTGCTCATGGATGCACCTTACGCTATTAGAAACGGGCTGTCCGAGGTGACAAGCACCGACCCGTCCACGGTCTGCACCAAGCCATCCACGCCCTCGGCTCCCTCAACCAGCTGCAGGCCCCTGTCACTTCCCAGCAGGAAGCAGATGGTGGCATAACCGTCCGCATCCGCGGAGCATGTGCTGGCAAACGAGGAAGTGATAACGTCGGTATCCACCGGGTAGCCCGTACGCGAATCCAAAATATGGTGGTAGTCAACGCCGTCAACGACGAAGTGCTTCTCGTACAGGCCGCTCGTGACGACGCTTATGTCCTCGCACGAGGCCTTCGCGATTATCTGCCCGCTTTGGCCGTTGGGATCCTGCACGCCCACGGTCCAAGGCTGGCCGTCGGGCTTGGCGCCTACCACATACACGTTTCCGCCCAGGTTGATGCAGGCGCTGGAGCACCCTTCCTCGCGCAACAAGCGCGCAAGGTCATCGGCGATGAAGCCTTTGGCCATGCCGCCCAGGTCAAGAGCGGCGGCAGGGTCAAGCAGCTGCACCGTGGTGCCATCAAGCACCACCTTGCGAAAGTCAACGTGCGTGCACGCCTCGGCAAGGGCGTCAGCGTCGGGCACCACCTGCGCCGAGAAGTCCCACAACTCGGTCAGCGCACCGATGGTCGGGTCGAAGGCGCCCTCGGTTATGCGCGCATATTCCAAGGCCTTCCCCAGGCAGTCGGCCGTCTCCTGCGACACCTCAACCGGCTGTCCCTGCGCATGGTTGACGCGCCATACATCGCTGCCCTCAACGGTGCGGCTGAGCGTGTTCTCGAAGTAGCCGCAGCGCTCCACCGCCTTGGTCAGCGTCTGGGCGCTGCATTGAGCCTGCAGCGTAACGAAGGTGTCGAAGACGAAAAGCTGCGCCTGTTGGGATTCAATATCGTTTTCTGCCTCCTGATTTCCGCAGGAAGAAAGGCCACCCAAGAAAGGCAAGGCAGCCAAGCCCAGAAGGCATGCGGAAAACCGGCGACGCGTCAAAACGTCCCCGCAAGCCTTGCCGCTTTTCGACCTGTAGGTCACAATCCCCCTGCCTCGGCAAACGAATGCCCGCCTAAGCGGGCAACTTACACTGATGCATGATACTTATTGGCGCGCCTTGGCGCAAAGGGTAGGAAAAAACAGATTAGCCCTTCAGCTCGGAGGGCAGCATGATGTATTTATACAGCGGCGCATCCAAGGCCGTGGGGAAAGAAGCCGAGAACAGGGGGATGATCTGGTCGAGCAGCTCATTGGCAGCAACTAGCCCCTTGGCCGTCAGGCGAATGTGGGCCACGCGCCTGTCCTTCGCATCGATGCGCTTTTTGACCAAGCCCTTCTTCTCCAAGCGATGCAGGCAGACCGTAGCCTCGCCGCTTTCCAGCCTCAGCTCCAATCTGATTTGGCGCAAAGGGGCCTTCCTGCCTTCGGAAAGAAGGTACGCCATCAGAAGGCCGTTGTTTGCCGCAAAGCCCATCTCCTTGTTGATCTTCTGCATGCGGCAATACACCAAGGCTACCTTTTCGACCGCCAGAAGGCCGCTGAAGACCAAGTCGGCCTCATGCTTTTCCAAATCGAAGCCCAAGCGCTGCACAAACGCCTCGGAATCCAAAGAGGTCAGATTGAAATGGCTGGCGCCCAATCCTTCAGCATCCGACAAAACGATGCCAAGCAGCTCCTCTCCCCTTTCTGGGTAGGTGTACTTCTGCACCCAGGAATTGAAGCTCTTCAGGCGATCAAGGTAGAGCGGAAACGACTTGCGCCCCGCGTCAGTAAGCTCCACGCGAAAAACGCGGGCGTCGTCTGCAGCTCGATAGCGATTGACCAGCCCCTTATCAACCAGCACGTCCACAGCGGCCGTAACCGTCGAACGGCGAAGCACCAACTCCTCGGAAATGGAGCCCATAGTGGCTTCAGGGAAGAAGGCCAAATAGAACAGGATGCGATTTTGCGTTAAGCCCAAATCGGACATCTCATGGCAGGCACGATTGGTCAGGCGCAGAAACTGCGCCATAGCAACGTACCACTGCACCAGATTACCGACGACAGCAATATTTTTCTCTTCTTGAACCATAGCAAGAGAAAGTATACCCCCCCCCCAAGCTTAAATTGGAAGCAAAAATGTATTTTCTAAAAAATTTGAACTATTTTTGCTTTGCCCTAGACGGGCGGCTTTTCCCCTGTTTTGAATTATTCGGACGAACCAAGCAATGGGGCTCAAATCCAATGAGGTCCTCACGCCCCGCCTTCGCGAGCGCCTCACGCACCAGAGCATGGTTTTTTGGGTTGCGATACTGGATGAGCGCGCGCTGAAGGGCCTTCTCGTGCGGATCCTTGGGCACATAGACCGGCGTCATGGTGCGCGGGTCGAGGCCCGTGGCATAGATGACCGTGGCCACCGTGGAAGGCGTGGGGTAGAAATCCTGCACCTGCTCAGGCATGTAGCCCAGGTCACGCACGTATTCCGCCAGCTCAATGGCGGCATCGAGGGTGGACCCTGGGTGGCTGCTCATAAGGTAGGGCACCAAGTACTGCGGCAATCCCAGCTGCTTGTTGGTCTGCCGGTAGGCCTTGCAGAACTGGTCATACACGCTTCGGGGCGGCTTGCCCATGACGGAAAGCACCTGGTCGCTCACATGCTCGGGCGCAACCTTCAGCTGGCCGCTCACGTGATGCTCACAGAGTTCCCGCAAGAACTTCTGACCGTTCTTTTGATCCAGCATCAGATAGTCAAAGCGGATGCCGCTGCGCACGAACACCTTCTTCACGCCCGGAAGCTGGCGCAACTTGCGCAGCAGCTGCAGGTAGTCCTCGTGATTGACCTCCAGCTTGCGGCAAGGCTCGGGCGCCAGGCAACGTTTGCCCTGGCAGGCACCGCGCCGCATCTGAGCCTTGCAAGCCGGCTGACGGAAGTTTGCCGTCGGGCCGCCCACATCATGCAGGTAGCCCTTGAAGTCCGGCAGCTGCGTCAAAAGGCGCGCTTCCTCCAACAAGCTCTCATGGCTGCGGGATTGCACGATGCGCCCCTGGTGGAACGTGAGCGCGCAGAAGGCGCATTCGCCGAAGCAACCTCGGCAGCTGGCCAGGGAAAACTTGACCTCGCGGATGGCGGGAACGCCGCCTGCCTGTTGATAGCTGGGGTGATAGGTGCGCGCATAGGGCAAGGCGTACACGGCATCAAGCTCTTCGCGCGAAAGCGGCTGAGCAGGCGGGTTTTGCACCACGTATTGGTTGGGGCCATACGGCTCCACCAAGCGCTTTGCGTTGAAAGGATCGCTGTTGGCATACTGGACGCCAAAGCTTTCGGCGTACGCCTGCCCACACGCTTGAACCTGGTCCCAGGCCGGCAGCGTGACGGCGTCATAGACGCCCTCCAAGCTGCGCGTGGCATAGACCGTGCCGTCAACGTAGGTGATGTCCTTGACAGGAATGCCCGCCGCCAGGGCATCCGCGATTTCCACCGTGGACTTCTCCCCCATGCCGTAGCTTAGCAGGTCAGCGTTGGCATCCAAGAGGATGGACCGGCGCACCTTGTCCTGCCAGTAGTCATAGTGCGCCAAGCGGCGCAGGCTGGCCTCGATGCCGCCAATGATGATGGGCACGTCGCCGTAAACGCGCCGAACCAGATTGCTGTAGACCACCGTGGCGCGGTCGGGGCGCAAGCCCATCTTGCCGCCGGGGCTAAACGCATCGGTTGACCTGCGTTTGCGCGCCACCGTGCAATGGTTGACCATGCTATCCATGTTGCCAGCGCTTACAAAGAAGCCCAGGCGGGGCCGCCCGAACGTCTTGATGCTGTCTTCGCTTTTCCAATCAGGCTGGGCGATGACGCCCACGCGGTAGCCGTTGGCTTCCAACACGCGCGTGATGATAGCCGCACCGAAGCTGGGGTGGTCCACATAGGCATCGCCGTTGATGTACACGAAATCGACCTGGTCCCAACCGCGGGCCAGGGCGGCTTCCCGCGTCAGGGGCAAAAACGCGCTTTCGGGCGGATTATGCGCCGGGGGCTTGGCGGCCTGCAATTGCGCCTGCGTCTGCCGCTGCGCAGCAGGCTTGGCCTGGCGCTTTTGCGGGCTGCCGCTTGGCGTTTTCCGGCTGGCTTCCTTGTGGCTGGCGGCAGAAGCTGGAGCTTTTGCCTGGGAGCGGGCCGTGCCATGGTTTTTGGCGCCTGTCGGCTTCCGCTTAGTCATGGCCGCACTCCTTCCCTGCAACTACCTGCCATGGCCCATGATAGCGCTCATGGGCCGCTTTCGTTATTTGCCCTCGGCCCGCGACATCAAGAAGATGGTGGCGATCATCAGCACCAGGCCCAGCCAATCCGCCCACACAAAGGGCGTGCCCAGCCACACGGCCGCAAAGATGGCGGCGCTGGCGGGCTCAGCAGCACCCAGCTGGCTGCCTCTGATCTGCCCCACGATGTGCACGCCGCGCAAGTACAGCGCAAACGCCAAGAAGGTGCCCACCAGCGTGGTCACACCGAAGGCCGCCCAGCCGGCGGCATCCATGGCGGGAATGGTCCACATGTCCTGCAACCACTGGGTGCCCGTGGGGTCCACGGCGCACCACACGAAGCTGGCCAAGGCAATGGTGATGCACAGGCATGCGCCCGCCGCCGTGCCCAAGCCCGTGACGGCAAAGCTTCCCCACCGGTCAAACAGCCTCTTGGGATACATCACGTACATGGTGGTGGCCAGCGCCGCGCCGATGCCCCATGCCAAGCCCTCCACGCCGATGGCCAGCGTGGAGAAGTCGCCCTTGGTGGAGATGAGCACCACCGCCGCGAAGGCGCACACCAGGCCCACCACCTCGTAGATGTTGGGAAGCTTCTTCGCCAAAAGGCACGCCACCAACATGATGATGACGATGCTCAGCTGCTCGAGCACCGTGCCCGTGCCGGCATTGGTGTAGGCAATGGCCACAATGTAGGTAAGCTGGCAGGAGAAAAGCCCCACGCAGCCGAAGACGACCAGCCCTTTGCGCGTCTGGCGGTCGGCCAGCATGAGGCGCACCTTGTCGCGCGCCGTGAACGCCAGGATGACGCCGAAGACAACCGTGGAGATAGGCATGCGCGCCATGGTCAGAAACAGCGACGACATGCCATAATCCTGCGTCAGCAACTGCGCGCAGCAACCCGAGAAGCCCCACATGATGGCCCCGGCCAGAGCAAACAGTATTCCTTGGGTGTAACGGCTCAAGAAGGTGCGCTCTTCGCGTAAGCGGGTTTACGCCTGGTCCCCGAAGAACAGCTCGTACCAGCGGATGAACGTGTAGATGGTCCAAACGTAGCGCCACAGCAATGCCGTGCGGCGCTTGTACCACATGCCATGCACGCCAGGCTTGCGGCCCTGGAAGGCGTCAAGCAAAGCCGTGATCTCTTCCTTGTTGAAGAACTTCTCGGCCACCGGGCTGGTGAAGGCGCGCGTGATCTCGGCTGCGTATTCAGGCGTGGCCATCCAGGCGCGCACCGGCACCGGGAAGCCCAACTTCTTACGATAGGCCACCTCATGCGGCAGCACGCGCGAGGCCGCGGCGCGCAACGCCAGCTTGTTGCCGTCGTCGGACACCTTGAAGCAGGAGGGCATGCGGCGGGCGATGTCGAAGATGCGCAAGTCGCAGTATGGCATGCGGATGTCGAGCCCCGTGCCACGGGAGATCTTGGTGGAGTTGTACAGGATGCTTCCCTCGAAGTAGGTGCGCATGTCGGTATAAAGCTTGAGCGAGAGCTCGTCATAGCCGGCAGCGCGGGCCTTTTCCGTGCGTTGCTTCACGAAATCGGTGGTGGAGCGCTTGGCGCAGTAGTCCTTCACGAAGCGCGCCTGCTCGGACTCGTTCATGATGTAGGTGGTGCCGAAGTACACCGGGTTGAGCATCTTGCGCAGCGCGCCTTGGCTTTTGTACACGCTGTAGCCGGCGAAGAACTCATCGGCGCCTTCGCCGGAGAAGCACACCTCGGACTTGCCGACCATGCGCTTGGCAGCGGAGTACAGGGAAAGAGCGGCCATGTCAGCCGTCGGCAATTCGAAGGCCAGCAGGAACTCATCCACGTTGGCCAAGAATTCCTGGGGGCTTACCGTCACGCCCTCGAACTGGCGGCCCAGATACTCAGCTGTGGCGCGCGCCTGGTCCTCCTCGCTGGCTTCCTGGTTCTCATACGCTGCGCAAACGCCGCAACGGGCGCGGCTCTTCGCCAAGATGTAGGAGGAGTCAACGCCTCCGGACAGGAAGCTGTCGGGCGTCTGGTCGGGATCCACCACGCAGCTTAGGCTGGCCTCCATGGCCGCCTCCAGGTCGTCAGCCCACTGTTCAAGGTTCTTGGAGTCGTCAGGCTCAAAGGTCAGCTCCCAGTATTTGCCCAGCTTCAAGCCGTTTTGCGCGTCGAAGGTGAGGTATCCGCCTGGTTCCAGCTTCCATACGCCCTCAAACAGGGTCTCCTCGCCTGGCAGGTAGGTAAAGGCCAGGTAGAACTGTACAAGCTCCTGGTTAAGCTGGCGTTTGAAGCCCGTCTGGTCGAACAGGTCCTTGATCTGCGTGCCGTAAAGCAGTTTGCCGTCTTCGGTGACGTAGTAGAAGAAGAGCTCCGCGCCCAGGATGTCGCGTGCGCAGAACAGCCGCTCGGTCTGGGTATCGTAGAGCGCGAAAGCAAACTGGCCGTTCAGGTGGGTGCCCATCTGGGACCCCCACTTCTCAAAGGCGGCAGCGATGATTTTTTCCTCGCGCTGGCGGCGCGTGCAACCTTCGATTGATATTCCCAGCTCATCGGCCAATTCGGCGTAGTTACGAATAAGACCGTCGTATGCTTTGACCTCGATCACGGATGGCTCCTTTTGTTTCCCGTTGCAAATCCCGCTTTACGCAGCCGCAAAGGCTCCGGCTTCAAAATTTCCTCAAAGATGATAACGCAACAATCAGGCGCCCGAGCCGCGGCGCGGCAGCATAGCTCGTAATCTTTACAAACAAATAGCGTTCATGGGCCGGCTATTCGGCGCTAGCCAGCCTTCGTGTGCGCAAGGCTTCCTGCCAAGGCGCTGCAGATGCAAGGCTTTCCGCTTGGCCTCCCTGAACGCAAGGCTTTCCGCGTTTTACGGCCAAACCACCCAAATGGGGAACATTTTGTCGTAATGAAAAGTTAACCACGGGATATTTTACGGCCAGGACATCACGTTTTAAGGCGAATTGGTCGTAAAACGGGCATACCCCCACCCTCAAATGGGGCCAGTTCAGAAACCGTCTGGCCCACTTCCCGCGAAAGGCCTGCCCGCAGATGCGCAGAAGCGCTTCAAATTACGACAAGGGTGCCCCGTTTTGCTAGGTCCTGGCCGTAATCTTTGAGACAGCCACCGACGCATTACGACAAAGGTGCCCTGTTTTGGCAGGTTCTGGCCGTAAAGCAGGCCGTTTCGTGGCCCGATATACCCCCTGGGGGTATATGGACGGAATGCAGAAACGAAGTTTTCGCTACGCCCTGTTTGCCAGAACAGACACGGCGCCTATCTGGTTTCTTGGAGTCGGCAATCTTTACCGCTTTTACCTTCGCTGAATCTGCCAATGCCCTCATTGCCTACACGTGTCACAAAACCCTCAGCCAGCAAAAGCCCTCATCACATGCCTACGCCCAAGCAAGCCAACCTATCAGGTAGAATGTCTTCATCACGAACGAAAGGAACACTATGCGCGTCTTGCTGATCAACCACTTCCCGCTAGCCGGCTCCGGCAGCGGCGTCTACACCTGCAACATTGCCAACAGCCTGCTCAACCTGGGGCACGAGGTCTGCATCGTCTACCCCACCAACCAGCTGGAAAACGCCACTTACCCCTTCAAGACGCACCCGGTGTACTTCACCGATGCTGAAGGCAACGCCCCCGTGCCGGACGCGCTGCCGTTCAACTTCCCATGCTTCACCACGCACCCCAAAAGCATCAACACCTTCGAGGACCTAAATGAAGCCGAGCTTGCCCAATACCGGGACGCCTTCGCCACGGCCCTTGCCCAGGAAAAGGAAGCCTTCCAGCCGGACATCGTGCATGCGGGCCACATCTGGATTCTGGCCGACCTGGGCGGCAACCTGGGCGTGCCGCTGGTCATCACCGCCCACGGCACCGACCTTATCGGCTACCAGAAGAGCACGCGCTACCATCAGACGGCCCAAAGCGCCGCGGACAAGGCCAGCGCCATCGTGGCAATCAGCCAGAAAAGCTACAACGAGATCGCCGCCGTCATGCCCTTTGCCCTGGACAAGACCCACCTCATCTCCAACGGTTACAACGACCGCGTGTTCTATCGGGATGCTTACGACCGCGCACAGGTTCTGGCCGGCTTCGGCATTGACGCGCCTTTCAAGAACGTCGTCAGCTTTGCCGGCAAGTTTGCCCACTTCAAGGGCATCGATATCCTTTTGCGCGCTGCCGCCCAGTACGAAGACGACCAGACGGTCACCCTTTTGGCGGGCGACGGCGAGCTCTTTGACGAGATGACGGCCTTGGCTGCCGATCTGGGGCTGAAAAACATCCACTTCCTGCACAACCAGACGCATGACGTGCTGCGCGGCCTGTACAACATTGCCGACGTGTCCCTGGTGCCCTCGCGCAAGGAGCCCTTCGGGCTGGTGGCCATCGAAGCCGGGGCGTGCGGCGCGCCGGTCATCGGCACCAACGACGGCGGCATGACGGACATCCTGTGCGACCAAAACGGCATCCTGATCGACCCCGAAAGCCCCGATCAGCTGGCCTGTGCCGTAAAGAGCATCCTGGAGGGCCAGCGCACGTTCGACCACGCAGCCGTGGCCGCCTACACCAAGAGCCACTTCAGCCAAGACCAGTTCACCCAAAGGATGATTGATCAGCTGTATATTCCCGCCATCGGATAGGTCTGCAGAGCGCACATACGCCGCACTTGCGGGCCTAGGCCCCGAGCCCGCCTACTCGAAGAAGAACGCCAAAGGGCGCTCGGGCACGGTGCGCTCATCATCAAGCAGCGCGCCGCGCATACGCTTGACCTGCAACGTAAGGTATTCCGTGGAGGAAGCGTAGTCGTTTTCGGAGCGTGCGTTCTTGCCGGCGTTCACCCACATGGTGTTCTTACCGCCGGCGCCATAGCGGATGGACTCCCCCGCAATCAGGCGAAACACGCACGCAAGGTACTGTGAGCGCGCACGGGAGATGCCTGGAACGTGCTCCATGGCCGTACCCTGCACCTGGTGCAAGATGCCCACACCCGAGGCGAAGGGCTCAAGGCCCGCCACGTAGCGCATATGGTCAAGCAGCTCCTGCGGGTCAACCTGCTGGTGCACCGGCTCCACGCAGGACATGAAGCGCAGACCAGCCTGCTTGATGTTGGAGATGGTCTTCTTGCGCACCGCAGGGTCGATGTCGGTCAGCCGGCCTTCGCCCAAACGCAGGGCATGGTAGACCGCTTGGGCCCCTGCCTCGCGCAGCGCCTCGACCTGCTCCAACGTCATGTCGCCGCAGTTGGCCATGATAGGCATGTCGTCGCGCACGGTTGCCCTGACCAGCCTGATCATGTCAAGGTAGCGCTCGAACGGAAGTGCATCGGTTGCCATCAGGCTGATGAGGTGCACACCCAGCCCATCGAGGGTGCGCACCCAACGCACCAGGTCATCCGGCTGGGCAATCAAATCCTCCTCGGATACACCGCACGTATCCACGCTCTGGAAGCGATCAGCCGAGAAGCTGCACCAGCCGCAGTTGCGCGGACACGGCAAGGCGTCAACGCCCACCTGCGCGAAGATCTGCCCCACGTTGCCGCTGGCCTTACGGGCAATCTGGCCAGCACCCCATTGCACGTAGGCCGCCTCGGGAGAAAACGTGTCCAATTCCATGAGCGCAAGGGCCTGCTCATCGGTGGGGCCCTTGCCCTCTATGGCGGCATCCACAACAGCAATAACGGCTTTGTCCAGCATGTTCGCCCCCTATAGGCAAATGTACAGTATTTGACGACGTCCATTATAAATCAGGCCCACGCGTGGTGTACACTAGCCGCAGGAAAACTGCCCCTTACGTGAAAGGCCTGCCATGGATGCCATCACGAACCCGCTCATCATCGAAGACTTTGCCCACGCTGCCAAAAACGCCGCCATCTTTGATACCGCAAGCGCCGATGTGGCGCATTTACCCAGCTGCAGCGACTGCGCAGCCCTCATCCTTGCCTACGACAGCGCCACCACGCCGTTGAAGGTGCAGCCTGACGACCCGAAGAAGCCACCCGTTGTGTGTGGCGAAGACGGCAAGACGCCCCGCCCGCTTCAGCGCTACCAAGACAAGGAGGCCCTGCGTTGGGCCATCGCCGCCGCCAAGGAGGCGGGCGCCAAGCACCTGGGCGTGGTCACGCCCGAAGACCCCGACCTGCGTGCGCAGGTGGAGGCCGTGGCGCTTGCCGAAGCCGGTCAGACGCCGGTGGACTTCGCAGCCTTTTGCGCCGCCGAAGCCGAGGAATGCCGCAAGACGTCGGCCAACTTTGAGTTGTACGGCGTATCCGAATACCTGCTAAAGCTGGGAAGACAAGCGCTTGAAAACTGCGGGGCCGACCACCTGCTGGTCATGGCCTGCGACCAGGTCCGCATCACGGCCACGCATCTGCGGGCGTTGCGCCAACGCATGGAGGCGCGGCCAGACACCCAGGTGGTGGCGTCCTGGATTGTGTGGCTTCGCCGCCTTCCGCTGCTGATCAGCGGAGCCTGGCTGCGCAACCACGCCGCCGAAGACCCCGCAAAGGACCCTAGCACCTGCACGCGCGCAATCGTCCAACTGACCTGCCAGGACGTCGTCTTCGGAGAGGAGCACCTGGAAGCCAACGCCACCGTGCCGGAAGGCTTCTCGGCGTTCTTCAAGGACTGCAAGATTTCCGCCTTGCAGGCGGTGCGCCTGGCCAAGAAGCTGGATAGCGCCGACGATCAGGCAAAAAAGGCCCTGCTGGCTCCCCTTACAGATGCCGACAAGCAGCTGCTTGACCTTGCCAGCCTCACCGTGTCCGACCTGCGAAAAGCCGTGGACACGGAAGGCCTTGCCGACGACCTTGCCTGGGCTAACGCGTGGGGCGCGCGCAACAAGCTGGACTTCCCGCTGCTGCAAGACCGCAAGCAGCGCGATCGCCTGGTGTTCCTGGACTCCGCTGCCACCGCGCAACGCGTGGGCGCCGCACTGGAAGACCAGCATTCCTTCGACACGCACGAGAACGCCAACGTGTATCGAGGGGGCTACGACCTTTCCATGCAAGCAACGCTCACGCTCAACGACGCCCGCAAGACGGTGGAGGACTTCATCGGTGCCAACCGCCGCGAGACCATCTATACCTCCAACACCTCAGGCGGCGCTAACCTGGTGGCCCAATGCTGGGGAAGCCTCAACGTAGGCGTTGGCGATTTGATTATCACCAGCATCGCCGAGCACCATTCCAACCTGCTGCCCTGGATGCTTCTGGCCGAAAGCAAAGGCGCACGGCTGGCCTACCTGCCGCTTGATGCCGAAGGCGGCTATGACCTGCAGGCATACGCCAAGCTGCTTGAGCAAAGGCCTAAACTGGTATGCCTGGCGCAGATCGGCAACGTCATGGGCATCATCAATCCGCTTGAGACCATGATCGCCGACGCGAAGGCGGCCGGCGCGTTCGTCTTCGTCGATGGCGCGCAGGGGCTTCCCCACCTTGCCACTGACGTGCGTAAGCTGGGATGCGACTTCTATGCGTTCTCGGGGCACAAGCTGTATGGCCCCTTAGGGATCGGCGGCCTGTGGGTCAACCCCGACCGCTACCCCGAGATGACGCCCGCCGCGCTGGGAGGTGGCACGGTAAGCCATGTATCCAGCGACTCGTACTACCTGCGCCTGGGCGCCATCGGCTACGAATGCGGCACCCCGCCCATTTCTCAGGCTGTCGGCCTTGCCGCCGCCGTAAGGTACCTGGACGCCTTGGGAATGGAAAACGTGGCACGCCACAGCCAGGTGCTGACCCGCTACTTGATGGCGGCCTTGCGCGACATCGACGGCGTCACCGTATGGGGCAACCACGATGCTGAAAGCGGCCAAAGCGGGCTGGTGTCCTTGAGCGTCTTCGGCATGGCACCAGGCCAGGTGGGTGCCACCTTGGGCCAGGTGGGTGTGGCCGTACGCGCTGGCGGGCATTGCGCCTTGCCATTGGCCGCGGCGCTGGGCCTCATCGGCACCACCCGCATCAGCCTGGGGGTCTACAACACCGCCGAGGACGTGGAGGCCGCAGCCGTGGCGCTGCGCCTGTGCCGCCAGCTTCGCCCGTAGGAGCAAGCCATCGCGCCCCTATCCAACAGCAACCCTAAGGAACCCCATGTCAGACGTTCAAAAGCATTACTCGGAAGTCGCCAATAACATCCTTTCCCAACTTGATGGCGAAGCCGTCGTGGGCGCCAGCTCCTGCTGCGACGCCCCCGCCAAGGCAAGCGAGGCGCGCTTCCTGTACGCGCAGGAGGCATTATCCCAGCTGCCCAACGGCGCTGTGGCTGCCAGCCGCGGCTGCGGCGACCCCGTCGCCCAGGCCGACCTGCAACCCGGCGAGCGCGTACTGGACCTTGGGTCGGGTGGCGGCATCGACGCGTTGATAGCGGCGCATCTGGTGGGACCTGAGGGGCACGTCTTCGGCGTGGACATGACCGAGAGCATGATCGAGCTTGCCACCCGCAACGCGGCCGACGCCCACGTGGGAAACGTGGAGTTTCTGCAGGGTGCCATCGAGAACTTGCCGCTTGAGGACGAAAGCGTAGACGTGGTGCTGTCCAACTGCGTCATCAACTTCAGCAATGACAAGCCCCGCGTGCTGCGCGAGGCCCTTCGCGTGCTGCGCCCCGGCGGTCGCCTGGTGGTGTCCGACATCGTGAGCTACGCGCCCATAGCCGATGCCAGCTATTGGCCGCTTTGCCGCATCGTGGGCTGCACCAACGGCATGCAGCCGGCCACCGAATACGAGCGCATGCTCAAGGAGTGCGGCTTTGCCCAGGTGACGCTTCAGCCGAAGACCACCTACACACGTGAGGTGCTTCTGAAGAAGGCCCAGCAGAAGGACCGCATGGGCTTCTACGAGCAGCTGGCCGACGATAATGCCCTCGACGGCGCAAGCGGCAGCGTGATCATCAAGGCCGCAGCCCCGCGGTAGACATAAGCTGCTAGGCGCATAGAGCCGCCGCGCCTGCTGAGCAACCAGCAAGCGAAGGGGCGAAGGCCTGCGCGCGGGAAAATCGCAGAGGCCATAGGTGCGTGAAAATCGCGCACCTATGGGGGTTTTTCTACAAGCGTCGGGAGGGCCGCCGCGAAAAAGGGGCATAGGTGCGTGAAAGTCGCGCACCTATGGGGGTTTTTCTACAAGCGTCGGGAGGGCCGCCGCGAAAAAGG
>R11__coassemble_91_pt1 | contig 66883 bp, 56 predicted proteins | sample R11__metabat2_high_PE_020 | metagenome-assembled genome bin R11 | reverse complement strand
AGGGCTCTTCCTGCGTCTTGGGGCCTCGGGGCCCTTTTTTGCTTTTTTTGGGGGCCTCTTTGTTAAGTCCTGCTTTGTGCGTACTTGCATTTCCTTTGGTATAGTTAATCGATACGCATTAGAAGGAGTGCTTCATGAATAAGAAAGATCGTAAGTTTCTTAAAAGTATGCTTGAGACCCCATCGCCTACTGGCTGTGAGGTTCCTGTTGCCACGCTTATCCGTCAGAGGCTTGCTGAAAGCGCCGATGAGATTCAGACCAATTGCATGGGCAGCGTTCATGCTCGCTTGACCGGCATTGGGTCTGGCCCTTCTGTTATGCTTGCTGCCCATATGGACGAAATCGGCCTTATGGTCCACTACATTAGCGATGACGGCTTTTTGAGTATTTCCGCTGTTGGTGGCGTTGACGCTGCTATTCTTCCTGGCCTTCGTGTTGACGTTCATGCCAAGGACGGCATTTTGCGGGGCGTTGTCGGTCGAAAGCCCATCCATCTTATTAGCCCCGATGAGCGCAAGACGGTTACTCCTTTGGACCAGCTTGTCATCGATTTGGGCTTGCCTGCAAAGAAAGTTAAGAAGCTCGTTCGTATTGGCGATGAGATTACGTTCGGCGTTGGTTTTGAGCGTTTTGGCAAAGGGATGGCCGTGTCTCGCGCTTTTGACGACAAATGTGGCGTTTGGATTGCGGTTAAGGTGTTGGAAGCCCTTCGTGAGGCCGGCCGTCCGCAAGGAGACTTCATTTGCGCGGCAACGGTTCAAGAAGAGATCGGCGTGAGGGGCGGAGAGACTTCTGCTTTTGGCATCCATCCTGATGTCGGGCTAGCTTTCGACGTCACCCATGCCACCGATTACCCTGGCATTGCTCAGACGAAGTATGGCAAGATCGTTTGTGGGCAAGGGCCGGTTATCGCGCGTGGTCCCAACATTAATCCTATTGTCTTCGAACGCCTTGTTGCCGCTGCAGAAGCTGAAGGCATACCTTATCAGATTGAAGCAGAGCCTGGCGTCACCGGAACCGATGCGCGTGCTATTCAAATGCAGCATGGTGGTATTCCGACTGGGCTTATCTCTGTGCCGTTGCGTTATATGCACACGCCGACCGAGGTCATCTGCTTGAAGGATCTTGAGAACACTGTAAAGCTGATTACACGTTTCGTCCTGGACCTGAACGATACCGTTAGCTTTGTTCCTGGCATGGACGACTTTGTCGATTCGATTTCCGACGAGGACGATTCGGAGTAGATTTATGCCTCGCGAAATGAAAACGATTGCGAAAAATCGCAAGGCACATTTTGAATACGAAATAATCGATACGTACGAGGCGGGTATCGAGTTGACTGGAACTGAGGTTCGCTCGCTTCGTGAGAACAATTGCCAGCTGACTGATTGTTATGCCCTAATCAGAGGCGGTGAGGTTTGGCTGAACAATGTCCATATCAAGCCCTACTCCAACGGCAGCATCTTCAATGTCGATCCTGATCGGCGTCGGAAGCTTCTTCTCCACAAGAAGGAGATTCGCGCCTTGGAACGCGCGGTCACGGAAAAAGGCATGGCTTTGGTACCTTTGCGCATGTATTTCAAGGAAAATTCCCTAGTGAAAGTGGAGTTGGCGCTTGCGCGAGGCAAGAAAACCCATGATAAGAGGGCCAGTATAGCGGAGCGGGACGCCAAGAGAGATATTCAGCGCGCTTTGAAGCAGCGTAGTCGGTAGTTATTTCGACAAGATTGGATCAATGTTATGAGCGATCAGGAAAAGACCGAAGTGCTAGAGGTCAGTGAGGACGAGATCTTAGGCTACATCGTTGACGAAGATGACAACGAGATCGGAATCATCGTTGCTGATGAGAACGGCAACGAAATGGAACTTTATTACGACGAGGACGTTGAGATTGAGCCCGAAGAAGAGGTAATTGAGATGGAGATCGATGAGGACTCCATTCTCTACTACTTGTATGACAAAAGCAGGCAAGAGGTCGGACTTATCATGCTTGACGAGAACGGCAATGAGACCCGCCTCATGTACGCGGTTGAGGAGCCTGAACCTGAACCGGAGCCTAAGGAGAAAAAGAACATCAAAGAGCTTGCCGAGGAGAAGACCACCAGCGTTCTAGGTGTCAGCTCCGACGACATGAAGGAAATGCTCGATATGTTCAAGGACGTTGCGAAGGACGGCTATGAGGCCGTTTCGGGCATCATGGACCAGGTTGACGACGCTCGCGACCAGCTTGACGCGGTCAATCCGAAGAAGCGCCGTGAACAGCGCCGCCTTGAGAAACAGGCGCAAAAGCAGGCTGAGCTTGCCGCTCAGGCCCAAGCCAAGGTGTCGGCTCAAAAAGCGGCAGCTGATACGGCCGCGCAAGCTGCGGCAACTGCTGCTGAAGCATAAGACAAGGCATTTCACGAGGGGCTTCTGCCCCTCTTTTTTTTTTCAATGCAGGCGGAGTTCGATTCTCCGCTGCTCGCAGGTGAATAAAAAATAGCAGGACCATTTTTGATCCTGCTAATCGTCGATTGGTGGAGGTAAGGGGGTTCGCGCGGCGGCGCATTGCGCCGTAAAAACGATTGATAATCGTTTTTAGCGCGAAGGTGGCGAAGCGCTTGCGCGAGCCGCATTCTCCGCACCGGAAGCAAAACGAAGGGCCCGCAAAGCGGGCCCTGTAAGTTTTGGTGGAGGTGCGGAGAATCGAAGCGTATGGGCTTCGCCCATCCGCTGGGCTTGCCTCGCTTTCGCTCGGCGGCGCCCTTGCTCGGGGAAACGTGCCACTGGCACGTTTCCTGTCCCTCGCAATGCAGGCGGAGTTCGATTCTCCGCTGCTCGCAGGTGAATAAAAAATAGCAGGACCATTTTTGATCCTGCTAATCGTCGATTGGTGGAGGTAAGGGGGTTCGCGCGGCGGCGCATTGCGCCGTAAAAACGATTGATAATCGTTTTTAGCGCGAAGGTGGCGAAGCGCTTGCGCGAGCCGCATTCTCCGCACCGGAAGCAAAACGAAGGGCCCGCAAAGCGGGCCCTGTAAGTTTTGGTGGAGGTGCGGAGAATCGAACTCCGGTCCATACTAGGCTGTCCGTCAGGCTCTACAAGCTTATCCAGCGATCAGGATTCGGTAACGTCGAGGTTCGTTGGCAAACGAAACGTTCCCTAGTCAGTTCATCTTAGCTTTGGGCATACTGGCTACGTCCCAAAGAGCGTTCCCCTAAGTCGACGTCGCACAAGGGGCGGGGAAGTACCCTTGATTGACGGCTAGGCTGATTTAAGCAGCCAGAGCATAACCGCGAGATGCGGTGAAGTTCTTGCCAATTAATATTTAGCAGTACCCCTGTTTAACGTGGCGAGGAGACCACGACCTGCTCCTCACTTCTAACCTACCATGTCGAAACCAGTCACCCCCGTGATTCAGGTGATGCGGCTCCACCTTTTCAAAGTGCTGCCCTACAATGTCGGGCAGCGATATTTTATTGCATTGGGTCCGAAGAAAGAAGGTCTTTCTTTTCATTTGTGGTGTTTTTCGCCATAACTTTTTTGCACTATTTGCAGGCAACGTGCCTTGTTACAATATTTTGATTATCTCTTAGCTTGTGGCATATACGTAGTTGAAGTGAAAGCTAGAAATGACTGACGAAGTTAACGCTGACGAAGAATTGAACAAGGAGCCCGAAGACGCCTTCGAAGAGGATGCTTCTTCGTCCGACTTAAGCGGCCTGGACGTTGTGGATGGCCAGGTTGAAGAGCTTTCCGACAAGGAAGAAGACGCTCCAGCAGATCAGCCGGAACCCGACCCTGAGGTTCATGCCAAGCATGCTAAGATTAACCTGCCTATCATCACTGATGACGACATCGCCCGCGATGAGGGCTTTGTGCTCACAGGAGACGAAACGCGCGCTTTCGACATGGGCGATGGCACCAAAGGCCACTCCAAAGCAGGCAAAATCCTGCTTATCGTTTTCGGGGCGATCGTCGGATTGCTGTTGGTTGTCTATTTGGCTGGCGCTTTCTATTTCTCCAACCGCTTCTTTCCTAACACTTATCTGGGCAATACTGATATCTCCTTCCAAACCACCGATGAGATCGAGTCCATTCTGAAGACTGCTGACGCGGACTACTCTTTGGATTTGGATGGATACGGCTTCCAACTGACCATCACGACGCAACAAGCGGGTTTCGACTTCCATGAGGGTCAGTTCGTCGAACAAATCAAGGCGGCGCAGAATCCCTTTACCTGGCCTGTGGAGTTTTTCTCCCAGCATGATATGGGCGAGGCTTTGAAGGGCACCTATAACTCCGAGGCGGTCGAGAAGCTGATTGCCGAAGCGGTTGAGAAGCACAACCAGAAGGCTACGCCTACCACCAACGCGGCTATCACCTATGACAGCAATACGAAGCAGTTTGTGGTCACGCCTGAGGAGTACGGCACTCAACTTGACGCTGAGAGCGTGATTGCCTTCGCGGAAGACGCTATTGAGGAAATCAAGACCACGGCTGAATTGACGCAGGACCAACTTATTCAACCGACGGTGACCTCGGAAGATAGCCGTTTTGCCAAGGCCGTTGAATCGGCTAATGCCATGTGTCGCGCGGATGTTTCCTTTACGTTGGCCGAGACCGAGGTTGTCCACCTGACGGCTGACATTTCTCACAATTGGATTACGATCAACGAGGACTATGAGGTCTCCATCGACGAGGACGCCATTGGCGCATGGGCCGAAGAGGTTGCCTCGTCCTGTGACACCGTTGGCTCTACGCGTACCTTCACGCGTTCCGATGGCAAGGAATACGAGGTCACCGGTGGTGACTACGGCTGGAAGGTCAATCATGACCAGTTTGTTTGGATGGTCAAGACTGACGTGAATGAGGGTAACGTAGGCTCCGAGGAGATTCCGACCACCAGTCAGGCTACGGCCTTCAACGGCGTCGGCAAGGCCGACTGGGGCAAGCGCTATATCGACGTCGACCTGACCGAGCAGCATGTGTGGTTCTATGACAGCGATGGCGAATATATCTGGGAGTCTGACTGCGTTTCCGGTTCGACGCTGGTTGCTGGCAGGGCCACTCCTCCTGGCGTGTACACGCTTACGACCAAGGAGAGCCCCAGCAAGCTTATCGGCTATGAGAACGGCGAGAAGATCTACGAGACCACCGTTACGTATTGGATGCCTTTCGAGGGCAACTCCGTGGGCTTCCATGACGCTACATGGCAAAGCGCGTTTGGTGGCGAGCGCTACAAGGAGGGCTATGGCAGCCACGGTTGCATCAATCTGCCCTACGATGCCGCCAAGGAGCTGTACGACATCATCGATTTCGAGATTCCCATCGTCGTGCATTACTAAAGCGTGATCGGTTAGAAGCAAAAAAATGAAAGGCCGAGCGGCCTTTCATTTTTTATACGGTTAAGTCTGCAAAGGTAAGGGGGATAAGCGAGGCTAAATCATCGGGACTGCATTGGATTTGTGAACCGATGCGCCCTCCGCTGAAGCAGATGGTATCCCAAAGCTGGGCCGTTTCGTCGAGCGTGGTTACGAACAGCTTCTTCATACCGATAGGGCTGCAGCCGCCATGGACATAGCCGGTCAAGGGAAGCAGCTCGCGCGACTTGATCATCTGGACTGCTTTCTCACCGACGGCTTGGGCGGCCTTCTTCAAATCGAGGGCCTGGCTTACAGGGATGACGAAGACGTAGTATTCGCCCGACTTGCCTTGGGTTACCAGGGTTTTGAACACCTGGTCGGGGTCTTGTCCGAGCAGGTGGGCAATATCGACGCCGGTCATCTCCCCTGTAGCATCATAAAGATGCGTGGTGTGGTTGATTCCCGCGGCTTCAACGACGCGCATGGCGTTTGTTTTTGAATCTGTGTGCTTTGCCATGGATTCCTTCTCGTTGGATAGGGGGATGTGCTATGGTTTTGGCATGATTACTTCTGATACAAGTTTATCGCACCAGCTAAGCGCGCCCATTGGCATATTCGATTCAGGTTTTGGTGGATTGACGGTTGCGCGTGAGGTTGCAAAGGCTCTGCCCCATGAAAGCATTGTCTATGTGGGGGATTCCGCTCGTTGCCCCTATGGTCCACGCAATCTTTCCGAAGTTGATGGCTTTGTCCAGCAGATTTGCACATGGCTGATTGCCCGTGGCGTGAAGATGATCGTCATAGCTTGCAACACGGCGACGGCTGCTGGCTTGGCGCATGCGCAACGCTCCTTCGGGCTGCCCATTACGGGCGTGGTCGAGCCAGGTGCTCGCGCAGCTGCCCAGACCACTCGGAATCATCGTGTGGGCGTCATCGCCACGCAGGCCACCGTTGATTCCTGCGCCTATTCAAGCGCCATCCGCAACATCGATGCTGGCATTACCGTGTTCAGCGTACCGGCTCCGCGCTTCGTCAAGATCGCCGAGCAGGGGATTCGCATGGCTGAGGGTCCTATCGAGGATTACATGTCGCTGGCTTCGAAGGTTTATATTCGCCCCGAGTTTGAAGAGATTGCCCGCGAATACCTTGAGCCCCTTCGGCGTTGCGGCATAGACACGCTGGTTTTGGGTTGCACCCATTTCCCGCTGATCAAGGCCCTTATTGGCGGTGTGGTCGGACGAGACGTCACGCTTATCAATAGCGCCAAGGAGACAGCGAAAGACGTGCGGGCCATTCTTGAACGTCGCGGCCAATTGGCGTGCGATCAAAACCAGGCTCGTTACGACTTCTATACCACCGGCAGCGACCTTGCGGAGTTCAGAAGCTTCGGTGAACGCGTGTTTCGTGCGCCCATTGACACTGTTTCGCATGTTGACCTGCCGTCTTTGTAGCTTTAGGGCTGGTTCCCTTCAGAGCCGATGCTGCATTCTCCATCTGCATGGTATGGGATATAATAGAAATGTTGCGCGCCCATGGCTCAACGGATAGAGCAACGGACTTCTAATCCGTCGGTTGCAGGTTCGAGTCCTGCTGGGCGCGCCATTTGTTTTCGCTTCACCCTTGAGACAGAAGGAGCTTCCAATGAGCAACGAGGGCAAGAAAGTAAAGGTTCATTATCGCGGAACGCTGGATGACGGCTCTGAGTTCGATTCTTCCTACAGCCGCAATGAACCGTTGGCCTTTACCTGCATGGCTGGCCAGATGATCAAGGGCTTTGATAACGCCGTCAAGGACATGGAGGTCGGCCAGACGGTCAACATCCATCTTGAGCCTGAGGATGCTTACGGCCCTCGCAACGAGGAGGCCGTGGCAACAGTGCCCATCAAGTCCATGCCGGGTGCTGAGCGCTTGATTCCCGGTATGAGGGTTACCCTCTCTGACCAGTATGGCCGTCCGTTCCCGGCGCTTGTCACCGCCATCGAGCAGGGCAACATCACCTTTGACATGAACCATGAGATGGCTGGCAAGGCCCTAAACTTCGAGATCACGCTCTTGGAGGCTGAGTAATCGTGGCCAAGACGGTTGTCATTGCCACCAACAACGCCCACAAGGCCTCAGAGATTGCCAACGCCTTAGACTTTGAGGGTTGGGAGTTCAAGACGTTGCGCCAGTTGGGCATCGAAAGCGACCCTGATGAGGACGCAGACACCTTCGAAGGAAACAGCCGCATCAAGGCTGTCGCGGCGCACCAGGTAAGCGGTCTTGCCGCCTTGGCTGACGACAGTGGGCTTATCGTGGACGCTCTGGGCGGCGCTCCGGGAGTCTTCTCTGCGCGTTACGCGGGCGATCCTTGCGATGATGATGCCAACAACCAAAAGCTTTTGCGTGAGTTGGAAGGCGTCCCGGACCAGAAGCGCACCGCGCGCTATGCCTGCGCGCTTACCTTCATTGACGAGGATGGATCTGAGGTATGTGCCTGGGGAACCGTCGAAGGCCGTATCGGCCATGAGCTGGTGGGTACTGGCGGTTTTGGCTATGATCCGCTCTTTTGGCCGGACGTTTTTGGGGGACGCTGCACCATGGCCCAGATTACCCAGGAAGAGAAGGCCGAAGTGAGTCACCGTGGCAATGCCTTGCGTGATTTGAAGGCCAAATTAGGCTAGATGATTCGGCTGGATACTGCTATACTATCTGGGCTGTGCTTGTCGGGACGTGGCGCAGTCTGGTAGCGCGCCTGCTTTGGGAGCAGGATGTCGCAGGTTCGAATCCTGTCGTCCCGACCATTTTATGCACAACGCGCGGGTGTGGTTCAATGGTAGAACTTCAGCCTTCCAAGCTGATAACGCGGGTTCGATTCCCGTCACCCGCTCCAGTGAGAGCATGAGGCCGGCTTTCAAGCTGGCCTCTTTTCTTTTATGAAGGGAGCCTCATGGCCGTTGACTTCAAAGGCAAGAGCCTTCTCAAGATGGTGGATTTGTCTCCAGAAGAGCTTCGCTACCTTATCAGCCTTTCGCGTGAATTCAAGCAGATGAAGCGTGCGGGGGTTGCGCATAAGCGCCTTGAGGGCAAAAACATCGTCTTGCTCTTCGAGAAGACGTCCACACGTACGCGCTGCGCCTTTGAAGTGGCTGCCTATGATTTGGGCATGGGCGTGACGTATCTGGATGCTGCGGGCAGCCAGATGGGAAAGAAGGAATCCATCGCCGACACCGCTCGCGTTTTGGGGCGTATGTATGACGGCATTGAGTACCGTGGCTACAGCCAGGCCTTGGTTGAGGAACTAGCACAGAAGGCGGGCGTGCCTGTTTGGAATGGGCTGACTGACGAGGCCCATCCTACGCAGATGATCGCCGATATGATGACCATCGAGGAGCATTTCGGGAGCGGCCTTGCGGGTCTGAAGCTGGTATTCATGGGCGATGCGGAAAACAACGTGGGTGCTTCTCTTATGGCGGCCTGCGCCAAGCTTGGTATGCATTTTGTGGCATGCGGGCCGAAGAAGTGCATGCCTCGAGAGGACTTCGTGGAGCAGTGCAGCGCCATTGCTCACGAATGCGGCGGGTCGGTGACGCTGACTGAGGACGTCAACCAGGCCTGTGCCGGCGCGCATGTCATCTATACCGATATCTGGGTCTCCATGGGCGAGCCTGATTATCTGTGGGCAGAACGCATCAAGTTGATGGAGCCCTACCGCGTCACGTCAGAGGTCATGGCTATGGCCGACCCGCATGCCATCTTCATGCACTGCCTGCCGTCCTTCCATGACGTGAACACCGACATTGGCGCGCAGATTGCGGGCAAGTTCGGCATCACTGAGATGGAAGTGACCGACGAGGTGTTCGAATCCGAGCGGTCAAAGGTTTTTGACGAGGCGGAGAACCGCATGCATTCCATCAAGGCCATCATGTATGCGTCGCTGGCATAGCTTTGCGTGCTAATATATTTCGTTACCAGCATTTATTACTTTGAAGGTTGAGGATAGCCATGCAGATTCGTGAGCAGTTGGAGCAGATTATCGACCAGGCATTGCGCGCAGCCATCGAGGATGGCACGTTGGCCATGGACCAAGTTCCTGAGGCCGCCTTGGAGCGCCCAAGGGATGAGGCCAATGGTGACTGGGCTTCCACGGTTGCCATGCGCAGCGCAAAGCTTGCCCATAAGTCTCCGCGTGATGTTGCGGCAGCTATCGTTGACCACCTGCCCGAAAACTCCGTGATCGCTTCTGTAGACATCGCGGGGCCGGGCTTCATCAACATTCGTTTGGATAACTCCGCCCTCCAGGGCGTGATTGCTGACGTTCGCCGCGCCAAGGCGGACTACGGCAAAGGCACCGTAACGGAAAAGAACAAGGTAAACCTTGAGTATGTTTCCGCCAACCCGACGGGGCCCATGCATGTGGGCCATGGCCGTTGGGCCGCTTTGGGGGACAGTCTGGGCCGCGTCATGCGCCATGCGGGCTATCAGGTGGCTGAGGAGTTCTACGTCAATGACCACGGCGTCCAGATGGACGTCTTTGGCAACTCCATCGCTGTGCGCTACCAGCAGTTGCTGGGGCGCGACGTGGAGATGCCTGAGAAATGCTATGGCGGCGGATATGTGACCGACATCGCCCAAACCATTGTCGACCAAGACGGCGACAAGTGGCTGGACGCTGACGAGGATGAGCGTCGCATCGCCTTCCGCGAACTGGGCTATCAGATGATGCTCAAGCGCGTGCAGGACACGCTTTCCGGCTTCGGCAATCACTTCGACTGCTACTTCAGTGAGCGCAGCCTGTACGTGGCGGGGGAGGACGGCACTAATGCGGTAGACCGCGCCTTGGCCGCTTTCCGTGAGGCTGGGCATATCTACGAGAAGGATGGCGCAACGTGGTTCCGCTCCACTACCTTCGGCGATGACAAGGATCGCGTTCTCATCAAGGAGAATGGCGAGATGACCTATTTCATGAGCGACTGCGCCTATCATTACGACAAGATTCAGCGCGGCTTTGACCATCTGATCAACATTTGGGGCGCTGACCATCATGGCTATGTGAAGCGTTGCGAAGCCATGTTGGAAGCTTGGGGATACCCTGATACGCTTGAGGTGGTGCTGGGGCAGCTGGTCAACCTGCTGCGCGGCGGCGAGCCGGTCCGCATGTCCAAACGCACGGGCGAGATGGTCACCTTCGAGGAGCTTATCGACGAAGTGGGCGTTGACGCCACGCGCTTCCTGATGCTCTCCCGTTCCAGTGACCAGCCTATCGACTTCGATATCGAGGAAGCCAAGAAGCAAGATTCCAGCAATCCGGTCTATTACGTGCAATATGCCCACGCGCGCATTTGCAGCATCATCCGCAAGGCCGCGGGCGTGGAAGCGGGGGATACCGATGCCTTGGCCGCTCAGGTTATCCCTGCTGATGTGGACCTGAGCGTGCTTGTCGACCCGACCGAGCTTGCCCTCATGCGCAAAATGGCAGACTTCCCGGACTTCATTGCCTTGGCGGCACGCGATCGCGCGCCGTTCCGCTGCACGCACTTTGCACAGGAACTGGCCGGCTTGTATCACCAGTTCTATACCAATTGCCACGTTATTTGCGATGACGCCAGCATTCAGGCGGCACGCTTAGCTTTGTGCGATGCAACACGCCTGGTGCTTGCCTTGACGCTTGACCTTTTGGGCGTGAGCGCCCCTGAGAAAATGTAAGGACTTCTTTTATTGGAAGCCTTAGAGCTGGTCCTTCTTTTGGCGGCGGCCGTCCTGGCGTCGTCGGTCGTATCGCAGTTTCTGCCGAAGGTCCCTACGTCCTTGGTGCAGGTATGCATGGGCTTGGCTATTGCCTTCTTGGCGTCGGGGCAGGTCGTCATCGAGCTTGACCCAGAGCTTTTCCTGGTGCTATTCATTGCGCCTTTGCTTTATGACGAGGCGCGCAATGCTAATTTGGGGGATCTATGGCGGCATAAGAAGCCAATCTTGGTATATGCCGTGGGCCTCGTTCTGGCTATCGTTTTGATAGTGGGCTTTGCTCTTCACTGGGCTATGCCGTCTATCCCTTTGGCTGCCGCCTTTGCGCTAGGCGCGGCGTTGGGACCTACGGATGCCGTCGCTGTTGCCTCGGTTAGCAAGCAGACAAACATCTCCACGCGCAACCATGCCATTTTGAAGGGCGAGGCGCTGCTCAATGACGCCTCGGGTCTGGTCAGCTTTCAGTTTGCAGTGGCAGCTGTTGTGACGGGCGGTTTTTCTCTCTATGATGCTGGCCTTGAGTTCCTGGTCATGTTTTTCGGTGGCGTTGCCTTGGGCCTTGTCTGCGGCTTCCTTATCAACCTGGCCGTGGATAAGGTTCGTGATTTAGGGTTGCAGGACACCACCTTCCATGTTTTGCTGGAGGTATTCATTCCCTTTATCGTCTATCTGCTGGCGGAACACATTGGCGTGAGTGGCATCATCGCCGTGGTGGTGACGGGTGTCGTGAACGTCATCACGCCGCGCACATCGGGCGCGGCCCTTTCCCGGACAAGCATCGTTTCAAACAGCGTGTGGCAGGTGCTTGCCTTTGCTCTGAATGGCGTCGTCTTTGTTATGCTAGGCACGCAATTGCCTTCGGCCATGATGTCTACTTGGGAAAACTACGCCATTGCCAACGAGTGGCTGATCTTGATGGTTTTGGTTATCACGCTTGCTTTGGAGCTTGTTCGCTTCATCTTCTCCCTGGGCGTTGAATTTGCGTCGGCTTGGCGCAGCGACCAGGACTTTCATTTTGGAAAGGAAAACTTGCTTTCTGCCCTGGCCCTTACTCTTTCAGGCGCCAAGGGCACCATCACGCTTTCCATCATGTTCACGCTGCCTTTCGCCTTCTTTGGCGAATCGGGGGAGGCCGTTGCCTTTCCTTACAGGGACTTGCTTATCTTTCTTGCGTGCGGCGTCATTTTGACCACCTTGCTTCTGGCCACCTTCGTTGTTCCGCTGATTGCCCCCAAAAAACAGGTTAAGGAGAGCGAACAGCAAAGGCATGACCGTGACGTGGAAACCTTGATGGACATTTTGCGCACCGTCATCGAGGAGCTGACCGATCGCCAGACGCGCGATACGGCAGCTGCCACCGCGAGCGTCGTTTCAGCCTACAACGACCGCATTCAACGAATCAAAGACGACAACGACATCGATCAAGAACGCAACGTTGCCTTGCGACTCCGCTGCGTGGGATGGGAAAAGGAGTTCATCGTCGAGCAGATGAATCTTGAGGCCGTTGACCAAGACGCTGCCTATGAGCGTCTTTCGCGTTTGGCCCGTAGGGAGGAACTGCTTCGTCATGATTCAGCGGTTGTCCAATTGTGGTCAAGAGTTGTGACTTGGGCCTCCAATCTGAAGCGTAGGGCGGCGAAGGCGGCCCATCGGCTTCCGTTTTTGGAACCAAGTGAACATTCACTGGCTGTCAGGGAACTTCAGATGAAGGAATACGAGCACGTCATCCGACGTCTGACCGACGATATGTCCGACATGGACGACCCCTCGGAGGATGTGGCGGCTGTCATTTTGGATTACCAACGCAGGCACAGACAGTTGCAAATGACAATGCCTTCCTTCACGGCTTTGACCAATGCGCAGGACAAAGGTGACGAGATTGAGCTTTTGGCGCTCAGGCTGGAGCTTCGCTTTGTAAACGAGGCGGCTGAAGAGGGGCGCTTGTCCAGGCAGTTCGCAAAGCGCCAGAGGGAAAACGTATACATGATGCTCATCGATTTGGAAGACCGCATCTAGCGCTGGCGTCCTTTGGCGCTCAGGGTAGATTGTCCTGGCTTCCTGGTCGTGCGAGGTCTCTTCCTCGTGCTCACGCTGCTCGGTCTGATAACGGAAATTCGCCCTGCAGGCGAATTTCAAAGTTAGTGCTCAGAGTCGCTTGCATCGGCTTCGGGAAGCCCTAACCATGTCGAAGTTCCTTCAAGCATGAAAAAGGGGCCCCGAAGGGCCCCAACAGGTTTTGTAGAAGCTAGTTTGCGGACTCTGCATCCTTGCCGGGCTTGAAGTCGATGCCCTTCTTGCGCATCTCGCGGTATTCGGCAGATGCGGTGAACAGGACATCGGAGCTGGAATTGAGGGCAGTCTCGCAGGAGTCCTGGATGACGCCGATGATGAAGCCAACGGCCACAACCTGCATAGCGATGTCGTTGCTGATGCCCAAAAGTGAGCAGGCAAGCGGGATAAGCAGAAGCGAGCCGCCCGCTACGCCAGATGCGCCGCAGGCGGAAACAGCGGCCAGCACGCATAGGATGATGGCGGACAACGGATCGATGGAGATTCCCAGGGTTTGGGCAGCGGCCATGGACATGACGGAAATGGTGACAGCCGCACCACCCATGTTGATGGTGGCGCCCAACGGGATGGAGACGCCGTAGTTGTCTTCGTTGAGGCCCAGCTTGTGGCACAGGTCCATGTTGACCGGGATGTTGGCGGCAGAGCTGCGGGTGAAGAATGCCATCAGACCGGAATCTTTCAGGGTGCGCAGAACCAGCGGGTAGGGGTTCTTGCGGAAGCAGATAAAGGCAATGATTGGGTTGGTAACCAAAGCGATGAACAACATGCAGATGACCAGCACGGCGATGATGTGACCATAGTTAATGAAGATGTCGAGGCCGTTTTCGGAGACGGAGGTGTAGACCAAGCCCAAAATGCCGAACGGTGCCAAGCAGATGACCCATTGGACGACCTTGTTGATGGCGTCAGCGATATTGCCCAAACCTTCTTTGAAGGAATCAGGTGCTTTGCGGAAGGCCAAGCCTAGCATGATGGCCCAGGCCAAGACGCCCAAGTAGTTGGCGTTCATCAGGGCATCAACCGGGTTGGTGAACACCTTCATGATAAGCGTGGTCAAAACCTCACCGATGCCGGCAGGGGAACTTTGCGTGACATCTTCGGCAGAGGCCAGGATCAGCTCAGAGGGGAACATGAAGCTTGCAATGACGCCGACGATGCCAGCTATCAGAGTGCCAAGAACGTAAAGGATGATGATGATAGTCTTCATGTTGCCAGCGGTCTTGGCGTTGGCCAGGGCGCTCATGACGATAAAGAAAACCAGGATAGGCGCGACGGCCTTCAGCGCGGCGACGAAGATATTGCCGAACAGGGGGATGATCTCATTGCCGGGCATCGCCAGTGCAAGTATGACGCCGGCAATCAGGCCAATGAGAATGCGGATGATCAGGCTGAGGTCGTTCCACCTTTTGCCTAAATCCTTTATTGCGGACATGGGAAGTCCTTTCCTATGAGGGCTTTTACAAAACAGTCTGATTATACCGACTTGATAGCGGCTCTTGCCTCACGACTAGGGAAAAGGGCAATTCTTGAATCGAAAGGGTTCTGCGCCCTTTCGCATGGGGCCTTCGCCTTGCGGGGCGTTTTTTCTTGCTGTGGGATTTTCTGAATGAAAGTTGGTGCGGGCGAAAGGACTTGAACCTTCACGGGGGTTGCCCACCAGAACCTAAATCTGGCGTGTCTGCCAATTCCACCACGCCCGCACGCGCGTTAGCATTCTAGCACGCTTTCGCGAAAAAGGGAAAAGCTAGGAATTTGACCTATACGGCAGCTAAAGATGTGCTAATATGGTCAAGCTGTCAAAACAAGCGGAGGAAAATCTCCCACCTGGTTCGGCAAACGCTGATGGGTCGCATGAATAGATGCAAGTAATTGTACGCATGTGAACCTGAGCGAGCCTCAGGTTTTTTATTTTGACTGGGACACCACTAGGAGGTGGAAACTATAGCTGCTCAAGAGCCAAGGCTCAATGATGAGATCACGGTCAGGGAATGCCGCCTGATTGGCTACGACGGAACCCAGATGGGCATCTACACGACTTCGCAGGCATTGCGTATCGCTGAAAGCGAGGGCTATGACCTGGTGGAGATTGCGCCAAATGCAGAGCCGCCCGTGTGCCGAATCATGGACTACGGTAAGTTCAAGTATGACCAGGCGATCAAGGCCAAGCAGGCCAAGAAGAACCAGAGCAAGATCGAAGTCAAGGAAATGAAGTTCCGCCCCAAAATTGATGTTGGGGACTACACCACCAAGAAGAAGCATGTGCTTCGCTTCTTGGAGGCGGGGAACAAGGTGAAGATCACCATCATGTTCCGCGGCCGCGAAATGGCTCACCCCGAGCAGGGTTTGACCATCCTGGAGCGACTGGCTGACGACCTTAAGGACGTAGCCGTCATCGAGAGTCAGCCTAAGATGGAGGGACGCAACATGCATATGCAAATTGCTCCTCTGGCTGGCACCGCAAAGAAAAAGAACACTGCAAAGAAAGATAAAAAGGAAGGAAAGGACGAGAGCAATGCCTAAGATGAAGACCCACCGTGGTACCGCAAAGCGTTTCCGCGTCACCGGTTCCGGCAAGATTATGCGCTCCAAGGCCTACAAGAGCCACATCATGACCAAGAAGAGCCAGAAGCGTAAGCGTAACTTCCGTCATGAGACCGAGCTGGCCAAGGCCGACAACAAGGTAGTAGCACGCAATCTTGGCCTGCGCTAAGTTCGCGTTGGATTAAAGGAGATTAACTATGGCACGTGTAAAGCGTTCGATCAGCGCTCGCAAGAAGCGCCGCACCACCCTCGCTCGCGCAAAGGGTTACTACGGAGCAAAGTCTCGTTCTTACAAGAACGCCAAGCAGCAGGTAATGAAGTCCCTGCAGTATCAGTACCGCGATCGCCGCAACAAGAAGCGTGAGATCCGCCGTCTTTGGATTACCCGCATCAACGCTGCTGCTCGCATCAATGGCCTGTCCTACAGCGTGTTCATGAACGGCCTGAAGAAGGCTGGCGTTGAGCTGGACCGCAAGGTGTTGGCCGACATGGCTGTCAATGATCCTGCTGCATTTGCTGCTATCGTTGAGGTCGCCAAGAAGGCCCTGTAAGCCTCAAAGCTTCCAAGCATGGAAAAGCCCCCGCAATGCGGGGGCTTTCTTGTTGTTTGGACGGCTTGATTTGCAGATTGGGTCCTGCTTTTAGGTAGGTTCCTAATATCTTATTTCGGCAGGATGATGTATTCGTTGCCGCGCTTTTCCACGGTGATGCCATCGAGCGTTGCCATGTATTCACGCAGGTTGGGATAGCCTAAGTCCTTTACCTTGAAAGTGCGATATTTGCCGCGCGCGCTTCGGCCTAGGCGAGTGGCGGAAATGCCTTCGGTACCTGCGTCTTGGACCTTCTTGATAAGGAATTGATTGACCTTGGCAATGTCGATAGAGGGCTGGTCGGCTGGCGCTTCTTCGCTAGCTGCTTCGCTCGGCTGAGCTGCCTCTGCCTTGGCTGCTTCGCTTTGATTACTGGACTCCTCTGCCTTCTTGCGGCGGCCGCGCTTCGGCTTCACGGGCTTCGGCTCAGGTTCAGCTTGAGGCTCGGCGCTGATTGCTTCTGGCGTAGTCTCTGATGTTACTTCCGTGTCCTTCTTGCGGCTTCGTGCGCGACGGGTTCGCTTCGGCTTGGGAGTTTCTTTTTCTTCGTCTCCGCTTTCTGCCTGGTTGGATTCTAACGCCAGAGCTTCTTCGGGAGTTGCCTTTTCAGCTAAGACGGGCTCTGAGGGTTTGATGGTGGGTGCTTCTATGGCTTCTTCGACGGATTCGGCCTGCTCGTTTGCTTCGGCCTCTGCATCGCTCTTCTTGCGGCCTCTGCTTCCGCGACGGCGGCGTTTACGGCCTAAGGGGTCGGCTTCAGGGGAATCAGTGGCGGGCTCGGTTGTGACGTCTGTCGATGCCTCAGTTTCTGTGATGGGAGCATCTTCTGCTGCCTCTGCGTCGTTCTCGAAGTTCAGAATGCTGCCCGGTTCTACGCCTTCGGCAAGTTCGACGTTGACGTTGTATCCGTTGCGCGTGACGACGATGCTGGCGAAGCCGTCAAGCAGCTTGCTTATTTGGCGCGTCCCATAGCTGCGAACGTCGAAGTCCGGATAGATCTTCTGCAGACGGCTGCCGATTTCGCCTAGGCCTGTGGCCTTGCCGTTGTTGGTGTTGTCCGAAATGATGTTGACCACGGCCTGTTCGATTTCTTGACGCGTGGCGGTGGCCTCAGGTGCTGGGGCTGCTTCTTCGGTCTTGCCCTTGCGTCCTCGACGACTGGGCTTGCTGGGTGCCAAGAGCTCCAATATAGTGAAAACGTCGCAGGCAGTGCGGAAGGGGATAGGCGTTTTCTGCTCCCCCATGCCGATGACCATGCGGCCACTTTCGCGCAAGCGTACGGCCAGGCGTGTGAAGTCGCTGTCGGAACTGACAATGCAGAAGCCGTCCACGCTGTTGGTGTACAGAATGTCCATAGCGTCAATGATCATGGCGCTGTCGGTGGCGTTCTTGCCTTGAGTGTAGCCAAATTGCTGGATGGGGGTAATGCTGTTCTTCAACAGCGCTTCTTTCCACTTTGCGTGCAGGTTGAGCGTCCAATCGCCGTAGATGCGCTTATAGGTGACGGTGCCATACTTCGAAAGCTCATCCAGGATAGGCTTTAGGTATTTTGAAGAGACGTTGTCCGCGTCGATGAGCAGGGCAAATCGTTTCTCTGAGGTGGTGTTTTCCATAGTTCTCCTTGCTGGTAATTGCAAGTCGATAGTTTATCCTATCCGAGCTTTTAGGTGAAATTGAAGGGTCGCGACGGGGCGCGCCTTGTTTGTAACGCGCCCCGTGCTTGACTGTAGCCAGACTACTCGGAAATTTCCTTGAGAACGACTGGCTTGAGGTCATCTGAGATGCTCAATGCGCCCATAGCTGTTTCGGCGTCTATCTTCATGTTCGTCATAAGAGCTTTGACGCTTTTTGCGAGGGTGTCAATCTGAGTTTTGTTGGCAGCCTCGGCCCACGACTTGTCCCAGGCCTCGGCCCACGACTTGTCCCAGGCTTCAGCCCATGACTTATCCCAAGCTTCATCCCAAGCTTCATCCCAAGCTTTCTTTTTTGCCTCTTCTTCTATCTGCTTCAGATAGATTTGCCGCTGTGCGTATTCGCGCTCAGCTTCTTCAAATTCTTCGTAGGCTTGCTTCAGCTTCGGGTCGTTGAGAGCTATTCCGTATTTTTCGGCAAACTCTTGAATGGTTGGAAAAGCGTCCATGATCGTCTCCGCCTCTTGCTGCTCTTTGAAGCCATTGGTTAGAAGGTATAGCCAAGACAGCAGATCGTTGTTGAGAACTTCCTTTTCCAAAGAAGTATAGCGTTTGCGAATTTTGGAAAGCTCCAAGAGGATGAAAATTTGCTTGTCGACCGCTTTGGTGGTCTCCCTTCCGTCATTCCATTGCATACGGCAAACATGAAGGTAGTCAGGATCTTCCGGGAAGCGCGGACGTGCGTCTAGGAGAGTGATGACAATCACTTGCGGTATTTCGCTGTATGCCGTATGTGATGGCGTGTTGGTGACAAGCGCTTTTGCGGCGTAAAACAAAGATCTTTCGTCAATGGCGCATGGGTAACATTGGGCCTCGAGGTCTAACAGCCGATTCTCGCTGGTAATGAGGACGTCGCATCGAGGAGATTTGCATCCGATGGCTCCTCCGACAAGGGTGTGCTCGGCGGATATTGAATCGATTTCGCTGATTTCATCTAGGGAAGCCGCTTTCAGCACGCTGTTGACAAGGCTTCTGGTCAAATTCTTTGAATCCTTGGTTCCGAACAAACGCAAGAACATGTCATTGAAGAGGGGTTCGATAAGGGTGTTTTCAGTATTGAAGTAAGAGATGCTTTTCATGGCGTTCCTCCATATGGGTATAGCTTGCTGGGTCCTCTAGGGCCAGCAAAAACTCTATGCGGTTATGAGAGAAGCCAGGTGTCCCCGAAGGCCTTCGATGTACGAGGTTAGAGGCGTTGATGTGCTAAGAAGATAAGTGAGATGCTTGTGCGAAAGGGTAAAATGCCTCAGCTGGTGTTCAGTTGAGTAGTATAGCGTAAAATTAGAACATATGTACGAGAAAATTAAAAAAGATAGTGAGAGAAACACGAACTAATTTTGATTGCCACTTGCCATGTTTCAAGGGAGTCCGTATAATAACTCCTTGCGCAATGGTGGGTATGGCCTAGTTGGCTAAGGCGCCAGATTGTGGCTCTGGAGATCGAGGGTTCGAGTCCCTTTACCCACCCCAGCGCGCATTTTGATGAATTATGGACCGTTAGCTTAGTTGGTAGAGCAGGGGACTCTTAATCCCAAGGTCCGGGGTTCGAGTCCCCGACGGTCCACCACTTGTATTTATGCCTCCTGATTGGGAGGTTTTTTCATGTTTTGACCGACGCATGAGGTTTGTTGGTTGCTTGCGATGTTGGGGGGGCGCGGTGAAACCTGAGCTTTTGGCTCCGGCGGGGAGCATGGAGGCCTTGAAGGCGGCCATCGCCAACGGCGCTGATGCCGTCTATCTGGGCATGCAAAAGTTCGGTGCGCGCGCCTATTCGTCCAACTTCGACGAAGAGCAGCTGCAAGAAGCTGTGGCCTTTGCCCATCTGCGTGGCGTGAAGGTCTACGTCACCACCAACACCATCGTCTTTCAAGACGAGCTCCCGCAGGTCTTCGCCCAGCTGGACTTCGTGAACAGCCTTGGCGTGGACGGCGTCATCGTGCAGGATTTGGCCGTGCTTGCCTATGTGGCGCAGCATTTCCAGCACATGGAGGCGCATTGCTCCACCCAGATGGGCATTGACGACCTTGACGCGGCCCTGCTTTGCAAGCAGCTGGGCGCCAAGCGCATTGTGCTTGCGCGAGAGTTGCCCCTTGACCAGGTGAAAGCCATCCGCCAAGCGGCGGACATCCCCGTGGAGGTGTTCATTCACGGTGCGCTTTGCATCTCCTATTCCGGCAACTGCATCATGTCGGGCATGATGGGCAACCGCCTGGGCAACCGTGGGCGCTGCATCGGGTCCTGCCGGCAGCTCTACGACGTGATCAACGCCACCACGGGCCAAAGCCTGGGGCAAAGCTACATCCTGTCCACCAAGGACCTGAACACTATCGATTTCGTCGACCAGCTGGAAGGCGTGGATTCCCTGAAGATCGAAGGCCGCATGAAGGAGCCTATCTATGTGGCCAACGTGGTCTCGCGCTACCGCTTGGCCCTGGACGGCGCGGCCAGCGCAGACAACAAGGAAAAGCTGAACCGCACCTTCAACCGCACTTACACCAAGGGCTACCTGTTTGGCGAAGACCGCCGTGACATCACCAACATCGACAAGCCCAACAACTTCGGTTTCCTTATTGGCGAGGTGGCTAAGGCTGAGCGCGGAAAATACCGGCTGGAGCTGACACATCCCCTTCGCCAGAACGACATCATCCGCATCCGCCATGCAGGCGAAGACGTCATCGTTCCTGCCACCAAACTCTACGACGCCCAGGGCAAACTGATCAACGGCGCAGACCATGCGTGCTACATCAAGATCAAGGAGAGGCTTTCTGCAGGTGACGCCGTCTACAAGACCAAGGACGCGCAATACGAACATGAGCTGGAAGCACACCTTGAAGGCGAGTACCGCCGCTTTAACCTGGATGTTGCCGTATACGCCTATCCGGGCGCGCCGCTCATCGTGGATGCCGAGGGCCTAGGCCAGCGTTACTCCTACACGGGCACCGAGCCGCTCTCGGAGGCCATCACCAACCCCACCGGCAAGGAAACCGTCATCAAGCAGCTTTCGCGTCTGAACGACACCGTTTTCCAACTGGGGCGCGTAAGCTACGACGAAGGTAACGTTTATATTCCTGCCAAGATGCTCAATGCCGCCCGGCGTGACATCGTGGAGCACCTGTATGCCCAGCGCCTGGACGCCCAACCGCGGGCAACGATGGAGCCGCCCGTGCATGCGCCTATCGCCTTTGCCCCTGCGGCGCCGCGGCTGGCAGCCTGCGTGACAACCCGGGAGCAATACGACGTGTGCAAGGAATGCGGGCTGGACGTCGTTTATTTCCAGAACGTGGTGCCGCGTAACCATAACGACTACCAGGATCTTGAAGGGGAAGTGCTGGTCGGCGGTCTGGGCGGCGTATACCGCTACGGCAAAAGCAATCCCTTCGTCACGGACTATTCCCTGAACGTGGTCAACTCCCAAAGTTGCTACGAGTTGCATCGTTTGGGCGCCAAGCGCGTCACGCTGTCGTACGAAATCAACAAGTGGCAGCTGCAGGATCTGCTGGCGGCCTATCAGCGCGAAAACGGCGGCCTGCCCGCGCTTGAGATGGTGGTGTATGGGCATGCGCCCTTGTTGGTGACCAAGTACTGCCCGCTCAAGAAGATGGGGCTGTGCGGCCAATGCCGCCAAAACCGCTACGAACTTCACGATGATCGCGATACGTTCCCCGTGGTGCCGCATGAGGATTGCACCACCACCATCTTGAACGGGAAGGTCTTGAACCTGCTGGATGAGATGCCAAGCATTAAGGGCGTGAGCGTGTTCCGCCTGAACTTCACCGTTGAATCGCCCGATGAGGTGCGGGATGTCATAGCGAAGGCCCAAGGCAAGCTTGCGGGCACGCTGGAAGGGCCGGTCTTCAATCCCAAGACCGATACGCGCGGCCACTTCGCAAAAGAGATCATGTAGCGCCGCCTTTCCGTGAAGGCAGTATCATTAACTAACTCTAAAAAGTGCTATACTCCCTAAAAAGTGCTTTTAGGGAGGACTGGATGATTCACCTTTACCACGGGTCTGCTGAACGGGTGAAAAGCCCCCAGTGTGAGCTATGCAAGGCTCACAACGACTACGGGCCAGGCTTCTATTGCACCCTTGACCAGGAATTGGCTCAAGAATGGGCCTGTTTTCGCGGCGGGCGAAGCGGGTATTGCAACCATTACCTAATAGACGAATCGGGGTTGGCCATTTTGGATTTGGATGCAGCCCCTTACACGCCTCTAAATTGGATTGCCCTTTTGCTGAAGAACAGGCGCTTTGATGCGGGCGTGAACGCTGAGGTGCTGAACCTCTTCGTTTCCCGCTATGGCGTGGATGTTTCCGGCGCCGATGTTATTGAGGGGTATCGGGCAGATGACAGCTATTTTGCCATTGCGCGCGCCTTCTTGGATGGCGGGCTTACCGACAAGCAGGTTGAATCCGCCCTCCGCTTGGGCAAGCTGGGAAGGCAATTCGTGGTCGTGTCGCAGCTTGGGTTTGAGGGGCTGCATTTCGTTGACGCCTTGCCTGTGGACGCGGACATTTGGTATCCCCGCTGGAGCGAGCGTGACGCTACAGCACGAAAGGCTTTCAGAGATATGCGCTCAGGCTCTTCTTGGACAGAAGGAAAACGCATTTATGAGCTGATTGGATAAACGATGGGCTTTTACTACTATTACCTTCATTTGAAAGACGGCTTATACGTCGAGGACATCCGTCAACGGCTGGGCGCATATTTCGACTATGCGGTAAACGGCCTTCAGATAAGCGGCCAAGAGGCGGCAGGCGTATTGGTGGATTCCGGGCTTGCGCGTGAATTGGAGGTGCAGAATCCGCGATTCGTGGCAGGAATGAGCGGAATCGAGTTATTGACGTGGGCTTATGGGAGCATTGGCAGGCCGGTTCAGCTTGACCATCCGGAGTGCAACATTCTCTCGCAGGACTATTGGCTGGGATACATGTTGGGTTACTTCCAATGCATGACGGGCTGGGAATACAAACGCATCTTTGAAACCGTAAGCTACGCCGACTTACGCGAGATGTTTTACTCCACGCAGGACCTGTCGGAGGACGACTACGTGAAGTGCGTTCTGAACAAGCTGAACGGCCAATCGCGGGAAACACGCCTTGCGGCGTTGCGCAAGGCGGCGGGGTGGACCCAACAGCAGCTGGCGGATAAAGTGGGTATTTCGTATCGGGCTATCCAACAATACGAGCAAGGGCAGAAGGACATCAACAAGGCGGCGGCAGAGACGGTGCGCAAGCTGTCCCTGGTGTTCGGGTGCGCTATGGAAGAGGTGATGGAGCCGCCTGTTCGAACGGCTGAGTAAGCTGCTCGATTTGGGAGTCTGAAGCAAAGCAGCCTCTAATATTAAACGGGAGGCTCGCTTTTGTGCGAGCCTCCCGTTGTTGGTGCCGCTTCAGAATTGCATAGGAACCTACAGGTGAGCCGCCACTAGGTTACCCATCTGCCCCGTTCCCACAATCTTGTCTGCCGGTGTGGAGGCGTCCTTGATGTCGCCGGTACGCCAACCTTCGTCAAGGACCTCGGTGATGGCGCGCGTGATGTCCGCTGCGGCATCGGTCATGCCGAAGGCGTATTGCAGCATCATGCCCGCCGAAAGGATCTGTGCCAGCGGGTTGGCAATGCCGCGCCCCGCAATGTCGGGGGCAGACCCGTGGCTGGGCTCAAACAACCCCACGCCGTCGCCGATGGAGGCGCTGGCCAGCATGCCGAGCGACCCTGTGATCTGGGCGGCCTCGTCGGACAGGATGTCGCCGAACATGTTTTCCGTGACCAGGACGTCAAACTGGCGCGGATCGTTGACCAACTGCATGGCCGTGTTGTCCACCAGCATGTCGAAAAGCTCAACATCGGGGTAGTCTTCGTCATGCACGCGATGCACGACCTCGCGCCACATGCGGGAGGTGTCCAGCACGTTGGCCTTGTCGACCGAATGAACGCGACCGCGGCGGGTGCGTGCCGCTTCAAACGCCTGGCGTGCGATGCGCTCGACTTCGTATTCGCGATACTCCAACGTGTCGACAGCGCGTTGGCCCTTGGCGCCGCCTGTGCCGGCACCTTCCTCGTCGTAATAGCGGTGGCGCTCGCCAAAGTACAGGCCGCCTGTCAGCTCGCGTACGATGGCAATGTCAACACCCTCTATGACCTCAGGGCGAAGCGTGGATGCGCCAGCCAGGGCACTGAAAATTTGCACGGGGCGCAAATTGGTGTAGAGCCCCAGCGCCTTGCGGATGCCTAAGAGTCCCTGCTCGGGGCGCGGCTTGGTGGAGTCGGTCGTGTCCCATTTGGGGCCGCCGACAGCTGCCAGCATCACTGCATCGCTGGCGTTGGCCGCATCCAGCGTTTCCTGCGGCAAGGGGTTGCCCGTGGCGTCGATGGCGGCGCCGCCGATGAGCGCTGTGGTGTAGGCGAAGTCGACGTCGTATTTCTGCCCAAGCTTGTCCAGCACCTTCACGGCCTCGGCGATGATCTCGGGTCCGATGCCGTCACCTGGCAAAAGACAGATCTGGTAGGTTTGGGTTGCCATTACTGTGCCTCCATCTTCCTTTTCGTGCGCTCAATCAGCCCGCCAGCTTCGATGATTTCCTGGATGAACGGCGGGAAGGGCTGAGCCTGGTAGGCCTTGCCCGTGGTCTTGTTGGTGATGACGCCCGTATCGGCATCGACGCTCACCATGTCACCTGCGGAAATGCCATCAACAGCCTCAGGGCATTCCATGATGGGCAACCCGATATTGATGCTGTTGCGGTAGAAGATGCGGGCGAAGCTTTTGGCGATGACCACCGACACGCCTGCCGCCTTGATGGAGATAGGGGCATGCTCGCGCGAGGAGCCGCAGCCGAAGTTTTCCTCGGCGACCAGGATGTCGCCTGCTGCCACTTTGTCCACGAACGTCGGGTCAAGGTCTTCCAGGCAATGCTTGGCGAGCTCTGCTGGATCAGTGGTGGTCAGGTGGCGTGCCGGGATGATGACGTCGGTGTCGATGTCGCGGCCATAACGGTGCGCGTTTCCTTCGAATTTCATCAAGAGCCCCTTTCTAGTCCAAGTCCTCAGGCAGGGCAATGTGGCCCGCTACGGCGGATGCGGCCGCGACGGCCGGGTTGGACAGGATGACTTCGGATGTGGGGTCGCCCATGCGGCCGACGAAGTTGCGGTTGGTGGTGGCCACAGCGCGCTCGCCCGCGGCCAGGCAGCCCATATGGCCTCCCAGGCATGGCCCGCAGGTGGGGGCGCTTATGGCGCATTCGGCATCCAGGAATATCTGGGTCAGGCCTTCTTCGTAGCACTGGCGGACGACTTCCTGCGTGGCGGGAATGACGATGCAACGCACCTTGGGGTTGACCTTGCGGCCCTTCAAAACGGCGGCAGCTGCGCGCATGTCCTCGATGCGGCCATTGGTGCAAGAGCCGATGATCGCCTGGTCGATGGTCACGTTGCGGCATTCGGCTGCCGGCTTGGTGTTGGATGGCAGGCTGGGCAAGGCCACGGTCGGTTGGATGTCGGCCGCGTCGATGGTGATGACCTGGGCGTATTCAGCATCTGGGTCTGAGTGGTATTCCACGTAGGGGCGCTCGGCACGCGGGTCGATGTAGGCGCGTGTGACGTCGTCGACCTCGATGATGCCGGCTTTGCCGCCGGCCTCGATGGCCATGTTGGAAATGGTCAGGCGGCCTTCCATGGAAAGGCTGCGGATGGCGCTGCCTGTGAATTCCATGGCCTTGTACAGGGCGCCGTCGACGCCGATCTTGCCGATGATGTGCAAGATGATGTCCTTGCCCGAAACGCCGGGGTTCAGCTGCCCGTCGATCACGAACTTGATGGACTCGGGCACCTTGAACCATGCACGGCCTGTGGCCAGGCCGACACCGGCATCGGTGGAGCCAACGCCGGTGGAAAAGCAGCCCAGGGCACCGTAGGTGCAGGTGTGGCTGTCTGCGCCGATGATCAGGTCTCCTGGCACGCATACGCCCTGTTCGGGCAAAAGCGCATGCTCCACGCCCACGCGGCCGACTTCCCAATAATGGGTGATGCCTTGCTCGCGCACGAACTTGCGTACACGGTTGGCCAGCTCAGCGGACTTGATGTCCTTGTTGGGAGTGTAGTGGTCGGGGACCATGACCACCTTGTTTACGTCCCATACGCGGTCGGTTATCTTCTTGCATTCGTCAATGGCTATAGGGGCGGTGACGTCGTTTGAAAGCACCAGGTCAAGATCGCATTCGATCAGCTGGCCCGGCACAACCTCGTCAAGTCCCGCATGCGCTGCCAAAATCTTTTCGGCAATGTTCATTGGTCTTTTCATGGGAATTCCTCTGCAACGAAATGGGCCGCTTAGCGCAATTGCTTCTGCAACATGCGGTTGACGGCGTTCAGGTAGGCCTTCGCGCTGGACACCGTGATGTCGCACTCGGATCCGCGGCCGCTGTACACGTCGCCGTCAGCGGAGGTCACACGGACCGTCACCTCGCCGAGGGCGTCGATGCCTTCGGTGACTGACTGCACGCTGTAGTCCGTCAAGGTGCACTTGGAGTCAACGATGGAGTCGATGGCCTTCACGACGGCGTCAACGGGGCCCGTGCCATACGCGCAGGCGGTGCGGACATTGCCGAAGGGATCGATGAGCGTGACGGTGGCTGTCGGGGTGGAGGGCTGGCCGCAGGAGATCTGCGTCGCCTTCAACGTGTACAAGGCGTGCTCGGCACGCTCGCGTTCGCCCATGAGCGAATGCAGGTCCTCGTCGGTGACTTCCTTCTTGCGGTCGGCCAGCTCCAGGAAGGCGGTGTGGATTCCCTCAAACTTCTCGTCGTCGGCAATCTCATAGCCCAGCTTCTCTAGGCGATGGCGCAGGGCAGCATGGCCCGACCGGGCCGTGAGCACGATGCTGCTGCCGGAGAACCCGACCGACGCCGGGTCGATGATCTCGTAGGTGGAGCGTTCCTTGATGACGCCGTCTTGGTGGATGCCGCTGGAATGGGCGAAGGCGTTAGAGCCCACAATTGCCTTGTTGGGTTGCACCGGGAAGCCTGTGATGGAGCTGACCAGGCGGCTGGCATGCAAAAACTCGGTCGTGTTGATGTCCGTGTGGGCATTCAGGTCGGCCTCGTGCATCTTGATGGCCATGACGATCTCTTCCATAGCGGTGTTGCCAGCACGCTCGCCTAAGCCGTTGATGGTGCATTCCACCTGCGTGGCTCCATTGCGTACACCCTCCAAGGCCAACGCGGTGGCGCAGCCTAAGTCATTGTGGCAATGGACGGATATGGTGGCCTTGTCGATGTTGCTCACGTTCTCGCACAAATACTTGATGCGGGCACCGAAGTCCCACGGCATGTTGTAGCCGGTGGTGTCGGGGATGTTGACGACCGTGGCGCCGGCGGCAATGACGGCCTCGATCATCCGTGCCAGGTCCTCGAAGGGCGCACGTCCTGCGTCTTCGGCGTAGAATTCAACGTCGTCGACATATTTGCGCGCATGCTTGACGGCCTTCACGCCGCGCTCGATGGCCTCATCAAGCGTCATGCCCTTGAACTTGTATTGCAGGTGCTCGGGACTGACGCCGATGCCAGTATGAATGCGCGGGCGGGGGCAATTTTTGAGCGCTTCGGCGCAGACATCGATATCCTTTTCGACGGCGCGGGTCAGGCCGCACACGATGGCTTTGTCGCCCACTTCGGCTGCGATGCGCTGCACGGACTTGAAGTCGCCAGGGGAGGAAACGGGGAAACCGGCCTCAATGACGTCGACGCCCAAGCGGAGCAGCTGCCTTACCACAACCAGCTTCTCTTCGGTGTTCATGGAAGCGCCCGGGCATTGTTCGCCGTCGCGCAACGTGGTGTCAAAAATCTGGATCTTCTTCGTCATGTCTTTACGCCTTCCTTAGTTTTTCCTTTAACTACGGGCTTTGGCTATAGTAGCGTCTTGACATGCAGTTCTTTGTAAAATTTTATATATACTATGACTTTAAATACATATAAAATAAGCAATAATGAGCAGAGCATATGACATAGTAAAGAAGGAGCAGGACCTTACCCATTTGACCTGGGACGAGCATTCGTGTCCCAGCGGGTTGTCCGGTTTGCGCCTTAAGGCCCGCGAAGGAACGGGTCCTCAGGCCGTCTATTACAAGAGGAGCCGCAAGGGGCCCTTAGGACAGGGCAGCACCGACTGCGTCTGTGAGCTGATCTGCAGCAGGCTCATGACAGCTTTGGGCATTGATTGCGTTTCGACGCAGCTGATCTTGGCCAAGGTAAGCCCTGAAGCGCCCGCTGAATGGCTTATCAAGAGCAAAAGCTATCGGGCGGCAGGTGAGCAGGCTATGCCGCTGAACATGCTTTATGAGCTGATGTCTGATTCCTTGGAGACTCCGTTTGAATTCTGTTGTCGCATGGGTTGGCGCAAGCGCATCTCGGAGGTCATCGTGGCGGATTACCTTAGCGCCACCAGATGCCGGGACGCCAGCTGTTTCGAGGTCATACGCGACCAACAAGGGTCCTTCCGTCTTGCGCCCTGCATGCCCCAAGGGTTTTCGCTGGTCAATGCATTCCCGAAGCAGACATGGAGGGCTTTTGCGACTGCTGATATGAGCACTAGCCATTATTTTGGCGTGGAAACCTTGAACCAGAGCCTGGAATTGCTTTCGGATTCATTTGCGGCGCCCATTATGCCAGCGGATCTGAAGAAGACTTTGCTCGCTGGGCTTTCCGACGTTGTAGCGGACAGCCAGATCATAGAAGCGTCATGGCGCATTATTAAGCAGAGGTGGGAAGCCCTTGAGAAGCTTTGCCGTATATAACCCGCTTGAGCGGCAAAGGAAGGCCTGCGCATGGGTGTGCTATGAGCCGGGGTCTGACACCTACTCTTTGGAGATTGCTGATTGGGCCACGCCATCCGACTTGCCTTTGCTTCTTTCGCTTTTCGTCCAAAAGGGTCAGCGAATCCTTGATGACTATTGGACGCGCAGGTGGGTCCAATTGCGCGTCCCGCCCCTGGACCGAGAAAACATATCCGACGTTGTTTCCGCCTGGAAGATGGAGGGGTATTACCTTCCACAGCTTCTTGCAGCTACACGGGGGCGTTGTTCGCAGGATGACTTCCTGGTAGAGGAAGTGCCGTCAGCCAACTACAAGGAATTCGACTTGAACCGGGCGCTTGAGGCTCCTGTTCAGCTGGGTGCGAAGCTAGGGCGGGCTCGCCGTGCGGCGGGCCTGACGCAAATGCAGCTGGCCGAGATTTGCGGCGTGCAGCAGGCGGTCATTAGCCGCATCGAAAGCGGTAAGGCCAACCCCACTATTGAGACTTTGGAAATTTTGGCGGCCGGATGCGGGCGAACCCTGAACATTTCGTTTGATTGATGATGTGGCATAGACGGGTGCAGCCTGGCGGCAGGCACCCGTCTGCGAGTTTGCATCAGGCGGCTTTGCCGCTCCTATTCGCGCTTGAAGCGCTCATCGTTGGCTGCCAGCATCTGCTCGAACATCGAAGAGGTCTCGCGGAAATCGGAAGGCAGGACCACCGTGGAGGTGCCGGTACCCTTTTGCGCGAAGGCGGTCATCATATCGCAGTATTGCGTGTACATGAACAGCAGGTTGGCCTCTTGCTCGCTGACGCCGGACTCGCGAATGGTGTCGATGGATTCCTTGATGCCCTCGGCAATGGCCTTGCGCTGGCGGGCGATGCCCTGGCCTTGCAGTTCCATCTTCTCAGCCTCGGCGCGGGCGCCGGTGACCACCTTGACGCGCTCGGCCTCGGCCAAGGCTTGGGCGGCTGCCTGCTTGCGCTGTGCGGTGTTGATGTCGTTCATGGAGGCCTCGACGTCCTTGGGCAGGTGAATGTTCACGATGAGCGTGGTCACCACGTTGTAGCCGTATTGGTTCATAAGGCCTGCTACCGTCTGGTTGACGTCGACGGCGATGTTCTCCTTCTTTTCGAAGACCTCGTCCAGGTTGTAGTTGGGGATGGAGGAGCGCAGGGCGTCAGCTATGTAGGAAGTCATCTGCGTGACCGGGTTGGACAACAGGTAGAAGGAACGATAGACGCCGGATTGGGCACTGTTGATGGCGCCGGAGGAGTCCACGCAGTATTGCGAGGCGATGTCCATGCGGATGGTCACGTTGTCGCGGGTCTTCGCATTGATTTCGAAGTCAGACTGCATGGTGCGCAGGTCGATCTTTCCCACGATGTTGTCGATAATGGGGATCTTCACATGGAAGCCAGCCGTGCTGATGGTGTGGAACTTGCCCAGGCGCTCGATGATGAAGGCGCGTTGCTGCGGGACCACGTAGGCGCCAGTCGCAATGATGATGATCGCGATGACGACGATGGCGATGATGAGGAACATGGTTTCTCCTTTCGCGAGAATGTATCTGTTGAGCCTAGTATAGAGGAAGAAGCAAGGCTGAGGTAGCTAGACGGCCTGCCGAGAAGGCTGCCATCAGACGGGATATTTCCCTGTTTTCCCAGATGAAATGGAATCATTTGGTCTATACTAGCAATTGCAGTTTGCAACCTCTTTTGTAAGGAGAAACCATGGCAAAGATCCCTCAGGAAGCTCAGGACCTGTTTAACCAGGTGAAGGATGTCGTCTTCAGCACGGCAACCAAGGACGGCCAGCCCAACAGCTGCATCGTTGGCATGAAGAAGATCATCGACGATGAGACCGTCTATCTATCCGACCAGTTCTTCAAGAAGACTTTGGCCAACATCAAGGAAAACGACAAGGCCGCTGTCGTCTTTTGGGGTGAGGGCGGCGCCTATCAGATTTACGGCACCATGACCTACGTCAATGAGGGCGAGAAGTTTGAGGAGCAGGCGGCTTGGGTGAACGCGGCATTTGAGTCTTTGGGCATGCCCATCAAGACCAAGGGCGGCGTTTTCCTGCATGTGGAAAGCGTGTATACCTCGGCTCCGGGCCCCACGGCAGGCGACCAAATAGCTTAATCGCTTTCTTGCGCTGTGTTTGGCCTCCCTTCCCGCTTGCGGGGAAGGGAGGCTTTATAATGCCCAAAGGACGAAGGAGGGATGTATGACCGCACCGATTATCCCGGCACGATTGACCAGTGGCACTTTGGTGATAAGCGACGAATTTACCTGGGGAAAGATAGGTCGTCATGACGTGACGTGGCGTATTGCGGCCATCGAGGATGGGGCCTTGGTGGCCATCACGGTTTCCACCATCGCTGAGCGTCCCTTCGCAAGCAACGGCGCGGCATGGGCGAAAAGCGATCTGCGCACATGGCTTAATGGGCCGTTTCTTGCTGACGTGCTGGGTGAAGGCGCGTCCGATGCCTTGCTGTCGGCAACCAAGGAAGATGATTGTGTCTTCGTTTTGAGCGCTGAACAGGCCCGCGCCTATTTTGTGCGCGACGAGCTTCGTGCTGCTGAAGGCGCTAACCACAACTGGTGGTTGCGCGATGTGGGCGGTGCGGAAGGCCTCCAGGCCTACGTTCACAGCAACGGTTGGATCAACGAATATGGTGCCGAGGCGCAAGTCAGCTTTGCGTCGGTTCGTCCTGCGGTCAAAATAGCTTTGGACAAGGTGCAATTTGCGTTTCAGGGGGAGGCTGCGGAAGGGGAGCCATCCTTTTCGAGTGGCTCTTCCTTGCTGGACGGCACTACGTTGACCCTTGCCTCCGACTTCGGCGAAGCCTTGATGCTTGAGGTGCTGGAGTCTGGGGATGTGTTCGCCTTGGAGGGCTTTGTGCGCCAGTTTGGTGTACATGAATCCTGGGAGACCATGATGGTTGATTTCTTGGGCGAGCTTGCGGCGGCGGGGGATTCCCTAGGCGTTACGCGCCTGATTGATATGTGTGACGGCGTAGAGTTCATGGGTTCTGCCCTCGTGCAGGCCATGGTCTGCGGACACACCGCGGTGGCGGCGACGCTTATGCGCGCCGCTGCGCGCCTTGACGGCAGCTTGGTGAAGGTGCACCTAGTGGGGGATACGCCCGAGCTGCGTCAGGCCCGAAAGGCGTCCTATTCGACGGAGGCCCAGCTGTGCGCTGCCATTGTGGGTAGCGAGGAAGGTCCCTACGTTGTTACCTCGCTCATGCGCCAGGGGCTTATCAGCGGGCGCAACTACCATGCCTTGCTGCGGGCGGCAGGCAAGGACGAAGACGCGCAAGACCTGTTTGAGTGGATGCTGTGCCCCGATAAAGACCCGCTGCCTCATGTTTTTGCGGGTCTGGTCAAGAAGCGTGTTTGCGTGATCGATCATTATCAACCGCATTACGTGCCTGTATCTGAGTGGGCTATCCAAATGCTGTGGTACCCAGGGCTGATTCAGGACAACCCGGAAACGGTGCGCGCTATGGCTTCCTACCTGAAGGGCTCCGAGTTGGAGGGGAAGCGTCAGCTGGCATGCTTCTTGGCTCAGACATGCAGCCAGGCGGAGCTTCAGGCTCTGTTGGCCCGCAAGCGGGTGTTTTCGCCGAAGGACATAGCTGCGGCAGCGGTGGCAGCCGAAGAGGTGGGACGCACGCGCATCGCAGGCTTCTTGCGGGATTTCCTGCGCTCCATTGGCGCGGGCAAGCTGGCTCAGAAGGACCAACAATAAAGCCGTCGTTGGCTTTCTTGGAAATCAACGCAATGAACGTATTCGTTGCCTGATTGCTTGCTGGAAGCCTTCCGGCAAGCAGGCACTAGATGATGAAGTAGGTAACGACGACCAATACCAGGAAGGCGGCTGCTACCACGGCGCAATGGATGTTAGCAACGCGGTCTTCTAGTTTGCCGATCTGAGTGTCTACCAGGGGGTATACCACCCATACAATAAAGGTTATGAGTGCTCCAAGCAAAATGTCGTTGACGATCCAGGCTTGGCCCAAAATGTTGCCGGGATAGTTGGATACATCCCACAACGGGTATACGCCGTCGACGGGCTGATTTTGCAGGAAGCCTTGGATGAGCTCGCCTGCCATCCCCAAGAAGACGCCCATGATGTAGAAGACGCCGAGGGCCTTCTTCTTGTTGCCGAGCTTGTCAATCATGAACAGCTTGATGGGATCGAGAACCACAGCACAGACAATGAACCCTATGCCATACACGAAGAACGGCTTGAAGGGGTTGGTCAGCACCTCGGCGTCCATGCTGATGGAGTTGAAGAAGACGGCCCCGAAGTAGCAATACACCCACTCGCACAGGTGGCCGATCAGGCTGAAGGCGCAAAAGCACACGATCATGGCGCGCCAGAACTGCCATGTCTTCAAGCGGTTGGTGTAGGCAACGTAGCGGGCCCTTGAGAGTTCCCGTTGCTCTATTTTTGAAAAGTCGGTCTCGTTCTTGCTCACGGATGTCCTTCTATTGGAGGGTTTGATTTTCAGGGAAACTATAGCAGATTACGGCGTGACGTTGGGGTCTGGGGAGGTTCAGGCTGATTCTGCAAAGTTGCTAGAAGGTAACTTGTGGGCTATACTGTACAAATTATAAGTTAACAGAAGTAAACTTATAAACATTCAGAAGCTTGAACAATGCGTGAGCTGCAAGGTGGACGTTAGGCATGCCTTAAGCCGCGCAGGAAGAAGGGAGCCATCATGCATCCGGCATTGTTGGTAGGCGTGGGCTTTTTGGCCGGCACCGCAGGTATTAAGGCAGTTACCTCTGAGACGGCCCGCAAGGTCTATGTGAAGGGCATCGTGCAGGGCTTGAAGGCCAAGGAGCAGTGCGAGTCCATCGTCGAGGAAGCGAAAGCCACCTTTGACGACATGATGGCTGAGGCAGAATACGAGGTCAGCGTCGAAGATGATCTCGAGGATGCCGAGGAAGTCGAAGTTGAGGCCGAAGCCAAGTAACACCACGCATGCGCTATTCTGTCGTACATAGTGTCCCGGGGCGGCTTCGCGTGGATCTTCATGGGAAGATTCCCGAAGGCCATGCTGTGGCTTTGGAAGAGCTGTTCCTAAGCGAAGCCTTCGTGGTTGGTTGCGTTGCCTACCCGAAAACGGGTACGCTGGCCATTCGCTATTGCGCTGCAAGCGGCCAAACGCTTGGTCAGGCGCGTAAGGCAGTTCTGGCAAAGCTTGCAGGCCTCAGCAAGGGCCAGGTTGCAAAGTGGCAACCTGAGGACTCCCAAGTTTTGACACCGCGGCCCAGGCATCTTTTTGCGTCGCTGGCCAGCATGACGTTGTGGCATTGTTGACATCCTGGACGGCACCTCCGCCAGCTTGGACAATATTGATGCTTCTGACCTTAATTGGGAGGCCTTGGTAAACGACGGCATCATGAGCTCTTCGGTGGTGGACTTGTCCTATTATGGGCTGGGGAAGCTCGACTTGGCCAAGACGACTGACTTCGAGGACTACTTCAACAACCTGGACGTGGATGACCTGCCATGGCAACGCTTGGTGAATGCAGGCATCCTTTCTTCCTCTAAGGTAGACCTTACGCGTTTCGGCTTAGGCGAAGTCGACCTGGCAACCTTCGATGAAGACGACATCGATGCCGACGACGTTGACTTTGACGCCATCGACTTTGGAGGCGTGTCTCAGGAAGACGTTGGCCTTGGTGGCGTTGACCTGGGCGGCTTGACGTTGAACGAGTTCTTCAGCTTGCTGCAGCGAAGCTCTGACATCGACGAGGACGCCAACGTCGTCAACACACAGGAGAACAGCGCCGAGGCGATAGCCCAGGCGGAGAAGTTCGTGGCTGTTAGCTTGGAATATGAGCGAGGCGGAGATGCCGGCTGGGAGAGCGTGATTCTTTATGGCATTGAGCCCAATTCTCGCTATTACACCGACCTTGAGTTGTCGCCTGACACCGTTGCCGCAAGCTACGGCTTGGTCTTGAAGTTTGACCTCAAGATCGGCGACACGATTGACCTCTATGACAAATATGAGAACAAAACGTATACCTTCACGATTGGCTCTATATGGGGCACGGATGGCACCATGAACGTCTATATGCCTTTCGATACGGTCAATGCGATCGTGGGCAACGACGCGGACTATTTCAGCGGGTACCTGTCCAACCAGGCACTGAACATTGATGAGCGATATGTTGCCAGCGACGTCACCCCCAGCCAGATGAACAAGATTGGCGCCCAGATGGAGGACTCCATGGGTGACATGATGTCTATGTTGGTAGGCCTTTCTGTTGCTATCTACGTCGTGTTGATGTACTTGCTGACCAAGACCATCATTGAGCGCAGCGCCCGTTCCATCTCTTACATGAAGGTGTTTGGTTATAGGAATAACGAGATCAATCGGTTGTTCTTGGTCTCCATCACCGAGGTCGTGGTGGTTTCGCTTGTGGTTGCCATACCTATCGTGATTGAGCTGATATCGGTTTTGGTCAAGATCGTGTTCATGCATTACTCGGGCAACTTTGTGATTGACTTGCCGATTGATCGATTGGTTCTTGAGATTGTCCTCGGCTTGGTGTGCTACGCCGTCGTCGCGTTCTTGCACTCGCGTCGCATCAAGAAGGTTCCGCTGGCCTTGGCTTTGAAGATTCAAGAATAGAGGGCATACGCAAGGATGCCTGCCGCAAAGGCGCTTCGCTCGAAGGGGAGTGAGGCGCCTTTTTCGGTTGCAGAATGCGTTGCAAACAGGTTTTGTTGCATTTCCAACGGTCGCTTTGATGTATAAGCGTTACGATAATTTGCAAACTATCCATCATGAGCGGCTTTTTTGCGGCATGAGGAAAATCGAGGACGTTATGCGCGAATTTGAACAATGGAGAGGCTTTGAGGGGCGTGGCTGGAAGAGCCACATCAATGTTCGCGACTTCATAAGCGACAACTACCATGAGTATGTGGGCGATGAGAGCTTTCTTGCGCCGCCCACTGATGCCACCAACCAGCTATGGGACGCCTTGCAGCAACTCCAGCGAGAGGAACGTGCGGCAGGCGGCGTCCTTGAGTGTGAGGGAGACGTCGTTTCGGGGCTGACCGCATATGGCCCAGCCTACCTTCGCGAAGACCTGAAGGACCTGGAGAAAGTGGTGGGCTTGCAGACCGACAAGCCCTTGAAGCGCGCTTTCTTGCCTTATGGTGGTATTCGCACCGCTGTCCAAGCGGCAGAAACCTACGGGTTTGAGGTCAATCCTGAGCTCAAGCATATCTTTTCAGATTACGTGCGCACCCATAACCAGGCCGTTTTCGACGCTTATACGCCCGAGATGCGCTTGGTGCGCAAAAGCCACGTGATCACAGGCCTGCCTGACACCTATGGGCGAGGGCGCATTGTGGGCGATTACCGCCGCGTTGCCTTGTATGGCATAGACGCCTTAATCGACGAGAAGCGAATTGACCTGGGGCGCTTAACGGGGGAGATGAACGAGGAGGTCATCCGCCTTCGCGAGGAGGTGACCTTGCAGATTCACGCCCTTGAGGGCATGAAGGATATGGCCAAGATCTATGGCTACGACATCTCGCTTCCGGCGGCCAATGCGCGCGAAGCCGTGCAGTGGCTTTACTTCGGCTATCTGGCGGCCGTGAAGACGCAAAACGGCGCCGCCATGAGCGTGGGACGCATCAGCGCCTTCCTGGACATCTACTTTGAGCGTGATTTCAAAGCAGGCATCTTGACCGAGGAGCAGGCTCAGGAGCTGATTGACCACTTCACGCTGAAGCTGCGTATGGTGAAGTTTGCACGCATCCCTAGCTATAACGAACTGTTCAGCGGCGATCCCACGTGGGCCACGTTGGCTTTAGGCGGCACGGGCCGTGATGGGCGCAGCTTGGTCACCAAGACGGACTTCAGGTTCCTGCATACGCTAGAGAACATGGGGCCGAGCCCCGAGCCCAACCTGACGGTGCTGTACTCTTCCAGCCTGCCGCTCGGATTCAAGCGCTACGCTTCCCACATTTCGGTTGCCACCAGCTCCATCCAGTATGAGAGCGACGATGCGATGAAGCCGGTTTGGGGTGACGACTACTCCATCTGCTGCTGCGTGTCGGCTACCGAAACAGGCCGCGAGATTCAATTCTTCGGCGCGCGCGCCAACCTGGCCAAGGCTCTGCTGTATGCCATCAACGGAGGCTTTGACGAGAAGCATCGGCTGCAGGTGGCTCCGCGCATCCAGCCCATCACGACGGAATACCTCGATTTCGACCAGGTCGTCGCTAATTTTGAGGTGATGATGGATTGGCTTGCGGGCATGTACGTTAACACGCTTAACCTTATCCATTACATGCATGATAAGTATTACTACGAGGCTGCCGAGATGGCGCTTATCGACACCGACGTGCGGCGAACGTTCGCAACGGGCATAGCGGGCTTTTCCCATGTTGTCGATTCGCTTTCGGCCATCAAGCATGCTCGCGTGCGGGTGATTCGCGACGAGGAGGGCATCTCGAAGGCGTTTGAGGTGGAAGGCGACTTCCCCCGTTACGGCAACGACGATGACCGGGCGGATGACTTGGGCATTTGGCTGCTGAAGACCTTCATGGGCAAGGTGAAGAGCCATCGCACGTATCGCAACTCCGAGCCGACTACCAGCATTTTGACCATCACCTCCAATGTGGTGTATGGCGAAGCCACGGGTGCAACCCCAGATGGACGCAAGGCGTTTTCTCCCTTTGCGCCAGGCGCATCTCCCAGCTACGGTGCCGAGCAAAGCGGGCTGCTTGCTAGCCTTAACAGCGTGGCCAAGATGCCCTATCGCTTTAGCTTGGACGGCATCTCCAACACGCAGAGCATGAATCCTGAGGCCTTGGGGCACAGCCACCAAGAGCGTGTGACCAATTTGGTTCAGGTGCTGGATGGCTACTTCGACCAAGGCGGCCATCACCTGAACGTCAACGTCTTCGGCAAGGAGAAGCTGCTTGACGCCATGGAGCACCCCGAGAAAGAGGAATACGCAAACTTCACCATTCGCGTCTCGGGCTATGCGGTCAAGTTCATCGACTTGTCGCGCAAGCAGCAGCTCGACGTCATACAGCGCATTTGCCATATAGACATGTAGGGACGCTTATGCCTCAGCCGTTGCGTTTTGACCGGGACCAGACCGGCGCCGTGCAGGTGCCCAGCCGCGCACCTTTGGGATATGTGAATGCCGTGGAAACGTTTGCCCTGGTTGATGGGCCAGGCGTGCGCTACCTGGTGCTTATGCAGGGATGCAAGCTGCGTTGTCGCTATTGCCACAACCCTGAGACCTGGGCTCTGGAAGGCGGCGCCGAGTGTTCAGCTGAGGACTTGTTCAGCAAAGCATGGCGCTATCACAACTATTGGAGCAACAACGGCGGTGTTACCGTCGGCGGCGGCGAGCCGTTGCTTCAGATGGATTTCGTGGCAGGCTTTTTCGAGCTGTTGAAGGAGCGCGGCGTGCACACGGCGCTTGATACGGCCGGCGCGCCTTATTGCGAAGATCCCACTTGGCAATCTGGCTTCCAAAGGTTGATGGAAGCCTGTGACTTGGTGCTGCTTGACATGAAATGTGCCGATTCGGAGCGCCACAGGAAGCTTACGGGGCATTCCAACGAAAACATTTTGGCCATGGCGCGGCACTTGTCTGACATGGGCAAGCCGATGTGGATTCGCCATGTTTTGGTCCCAGGGATTACCGATGATCGGGAGAACCTTTGTGCTATCAAAGCGTTTGTTGATTCCTTGGATACGGTTGAACGGGTTGAGGTGCTGCCGTATTCATGCATGGCCCAGTTGAAATGGGAGGCTTGCGGGTTGAGCTATCCGCTTGCCGAAGTCCCCGAGCCTGACCAAGGCCAGGTTGATCTTGCGGAATCCATTTTGTGCCGTTAACGGTTTGGTCGATCAAAGACGCAAGGCCCTGTACTCTTGCATTCGGAATCTCAAGCAAAAAAGGAGCCAGCGCCTGATGGCGCTGGCTCCATGATCTGCATCTGAATGAGGCTTAGCGGACGGAGAGATCCTTGGCCTTGCCGTCGCATCCCAAGACGTTGACGATCTTGTGGGCGACCATGTCCTTGACGGCCTGGCGAGCAGGTTTGAGGTACTGGCGCGGGTCGAAGTGATCCGGATGCTCGGCGAAGTGCTTGCGGATATTGCCGGTCATGGCCAGGCGGATATCGCTGTCGATGTTGATCTTGCAGACAGCAAGCTTGGCGGCCTCACGCAGCTGGTCCTCGGGAATACCGATGGCGTTGGGCATCTGTCCGCCATACTCGTTTACCATCTTGACGAACTCCTGCGGAACGGAGGAGCTGCCATGCAGCACGATGGGGAAGCCGGGCAGGCGCTTGATGCACTCCTCCAGCACGTCAAAACGCAGCGGGGGCGGAACCAAGATGCCGTCTTCGTTGCGGGTGCACTGCTCGGGCGTGAACTTGTAGGCGCCGTGGCTGGTGCCGATGGCGATGGCCAGGGAGTCGCAGCCGGTGCGCTCGACGAATTCCTCGACCTCTTCGGGACGGGTGTAGCTTTCCTTGCCAGCCTCAACGACGACCTCGTCCTCGATGCCTGCCAGGGTGCCGAGCTCTGCCTCGACGACAACGCCGTTGGCGTGAGCATATTCAACAACCTGCTTGGTCAAAGCAATGTTGTCTTCAAAGCTCTTGGAGGAGGCGTCAATCATGACGCTGGTGAAGCCGCCATCGATGCAGTCCTTGCACAGCTCGAAGGTGTCACCGTGGTCCAGGTGCAAAGCGATGGGGATGTTGGGGTTTTCGGCGATTGCGGCCTCTACCAGCTTTACCAGGTAGGTGTGGTTGGCGTATGCGCGGGCACCCTTGCTTACTTGCAAAATGACGGGGGCGTCTAGCTCACCGCAGGCCTCGGTGATGCCTTGGACGATCTCCATGTTGTTGACGTTGAAGGCGCCGATGGCGTAACCGCCGTCGTAGGCCTTTTCGAACATTTCGGTAGTGGTTACAAGACTCATGATTTTCAACCTATCTACGAGTTCCTTGCTGATAAAATCTGCCCCTGAAGTGCGCGAAGCGCGCTATCAGCTAAGCTTGTTGCCATTTTATCGTTTTTCGTCCCCTTGTTGTTGCTGAATGCTGAGTTGATTGGGCCGTCAGCTGTTTTTTTCTTTCCGTCTAGAAACAGGCTTTGATGCAAGTTGCTTGACCTAAAGTTGGGTTTAGGTGTTACCGTTGTTAAGGAAGGGAGCGGTTTAGGCCATCGTTTCATAAAGGCTATTGAAGGAGGCAATCGTGGAGTACCGCGCCATTGCGCATACGGGGCAGAAAGTAAGCGTCATCGGCCTGGGAATGGGCAGCATCCATGCGGCAAGCACCAATGAGATCGTACGGACCATTGATTGCGCCTTGGATGCCGGCATCAACCTGTTTGATTATATTCCGAGCCAAGCGTGTGCCTTCGACGGCTATGCCAAGGCTTTTCGGCATAAGCGTGACAAAGCCCTGTTTCAGATTCATTTGGGGGCGGACTACTCCAGCGGTTCGTACGGTTGGACGACCAATCCGAAGGTGTCCATAAAGCAGTTTGAACAGCGCCTGAAGTCTTTGGGCACCGACTATGCGGACTTCGGCTTCATGCACTGCTTGGACGAGGATTCCGACGTCGACAAGGTCATGAGCAACGGCCTGTGGGATCACGCTTTGCGCTTGAAGGAGGAAGGCGTCATCCGGCACTTGGCCTTCAGCACGCACAGCGTCAATATTGCCAAGCGTTTCCTGGAAACAGGGAAGATGGATTTGTGCATGTTCAGCATCAATCCCATGTATGACTACACGGATGTGTCGGACTACGGCAAGGGCAAGGCCTCGGAGCGTGCTGAGCTGTATCGCCTTTTTGAGGCTAAGGGGTGCGCCGTCACGGTTATGAAGGCCTTTGCCGGCGGTCAGCTGCTTGATGCCAAGGCGTCTCCCTTCGGCGTGGCGCTCACCCATGCGCAATGCATCCAATATGCCCTGGACAGGCCTGGCGTGGTCTCGGTTTTGCCTGGCGTGCGGGGCTTGGCCGATCTGGAGCAGATTCTTTCCTATTTTGACTCAACGCCGCAAGAGCGTGACTATTCGGTTCTGGCCGACTGCGCTCCTCGGTCGGATCAGGGTTCGTGCGTGTATTGCAACCATTGCCAGCCGTGCCCTGAAGGAATAGCCATCGGGTTGGCCAACAAGTATTATGACCTGGCTCGCTTGGGCGACGATATGGCGGCCGATCATTACCGTTGCCTGGAGGTCAAGGCGTCGGCATGCGTGCGGTGCGGCCATTGCGATAATCGCTGTCCCTTCGGCGTGGCGCAATCGGACCGCATGGGCCAGATTGCGGCCTATTTCGGCGAATAGGGAAGCAGAGAGGGCATATCTTTAGATGTCAGACACCCAGGTTTTTGGGGCCATGCGTAATTTTGTCGTACAATCTGTATAGTAAATTATGCGAGGAGGCTTCATGCCCGATAAGCGAAACGCAAAGACCCAAAAGCGGGCAAAGGACGCCCTGCTTGACCTTCTGAAGTCTAAGAGCTTGCGGGAAGTGTCCGTGTCGGAGTTGGCGCGTGTGGCAGGCATCAGCCGCTCGGCTTTCTATGGGAATTTCCAAAACGTCTTCGATGTCTATCGGTTGCTGGTGGTCGACTTCTTGAGCGAGACCAGCCCTCTTGAGCGACAGCTGAGATGCAGTGAATGCCACGGGGGGCGAAAGCAGGAAGCGCTTCCGTATTGCCTGGCCGTCAGGACGACGAAGACCTATCGCAACGTGGTGCGCGAACCCCAGTATCTCTCCTGCGCTTTAGACATCATGCTGCGTGATTTGCGCAGCGAAGGAGCTTTGGCTCCTTATTTGAACTTAGGATTGACCCCTTCGCAGGCGCGGGCTTTGCTGTGCTTCCAGATGGCGGGGTGCCATAACGCAGCTTTGGAGGGTTGCTCTGCTAAGGAGTGGGAGAGCAATCAAAAGGTGATAGATGCGTTTATTGCGGGTGGCATGAACGCCGTCAAGTGAGCCAAGATGCTGTGCCCCGACTCGCTTGACGGCGCAAGGCATCTACTTCAATTTGCCGTACTGGTCTTCAGAAACGGGCTCCAGCCATTCGCTTGAGCCGTCTTTGCCAGGCACCTCCACGGCAAGATGGCTGAACCATGAATCGGGCGCCGCGCCATGCCAATGCTTTACGCCAGCGGGGATATTGATGCAGTCGCCGGGCTTCATCTCGATGGCGTCCTTGCCCCATTCCTGATAGTAGCCGCGTCCGGCCACGCAAACCAGAATCTGACCGCCGCCCTCGCTTGCATGGTGAATATGCCAGTTGTTGCGGCAGCCGGGCTCGAAGGTGACGTTGAAGATGCCGACCTGCTGCATGGATACCGGTGCCAAGTAACTTTGACCGATGAAGTACTGCGCAAAGGCATCGTTTGGGCTGCCGATGGGGAAGACCATCTCCTTGGCGTGGGCCCGCATGGCCTCGTCTTCGTAGGGGAGGTCGCCTTCGCCTTCCTGCCACACCTCCTTGGCCAGGTTGAAGACCGCCCAACCCTTCGGCCAGCCGGCATAGAAGGCAACATGGGTGATGATGGCCGCAATCTCTTTTTGTGTGACTCCGTGTGCCTTGGCGTTCATCAGGTGAAATTTCAAGGAGGAGTCCGTGATGCCGGAGGACATGAGCGCCACCACGGTGATGATGCTGCGGGTCTTCACGTCGATGTCTTGGTTGTTCCAGTTTTCGCCGAACAGCACGTCATCGTTGAAATGGGCGAACTCGGGAGCGAATCCTCCCAAGGCGTCTCTGCCTGCCGTCTGCACGATCTTTGCCATGAGCGTTCCTTTCTATTAGGGTTCATGCGTACGAAGGGTCATTCGATGCAAACACTTTATCACTTGGCTTGTTGATGTGGCGGCGCGGGGAAATGCACTAAGATAGGAAGGCAACTCATTCAAGGGATGGAGGCGTAATGTCTGCAGGGTATTTGGCTGTCGATGGGGGAGGCTCATCCACGGAGTTTCTTCTCGAAGACTGCGCTGGGCGGCGCTTGGCGTCTTTTGTGGTGGGTTCGACCAGCAAGAAGTCCATCGGCTTTGAAGGTGCGCAAGCAAACGTGCTGGCTGGCATTAGGTTGCTGCGCGGCCACCTTGATGAGATGGGGCTGCGGCTTGAGGATGTTTTTGGCGTTTGGGGCCTGTCGGGATGCGACAGCGAAGCCGATCGGCGAGAATACGAGGGCATGTTGGTGGCGGCCGGCCTTGACTTGTCGCGCCACAAGGTGATAAACGACTCGCTTCTGGCTTTGCGTCTGTGCACGCAGGGGCCGGGTATCGTGGTCATTGCGGGTACCGGCTCTGTTGCAGTAGGCGTTGGGGAAGACGGCAGCATGCGTCGCATCGGCGGCTGGGGCTATCAGGCAAGCGATTTGGGGTCTGGCTGTTGGGCGGGCACGCAACTGCTTCGTGAGGCGCTTCTGCATGATGACGGCTGCCGGGCCGACGATCCTGCCTTTGATCGCGTGAGGGAGCAGCTGGGCTGCGTGAGGGGCCAGATGGGCCCTGCGGCAGCCTTGCTTGATGGCGCCAACCAGATTGCGGCCTTTGCGCGCATCGCCATGGAATCGCAGGACTCTCCCGTTTGCGAGAGCATTCGGCAACAAGGCGCTTCCTACCTGGCCGGGTATGTCGCATCGGTGGCCGAAAGCTTGTTCGGGGGAGAAGGCGCCCCTGAATTCCAGGTGGTCTTCGCTGGCGGCTTGTTCAAAAATGATGGTTTTGCCGCAAGGGTGATGCAGCTTGTTCAAGAACGGGGCATTCCCGAGGCGCGGATTCACTGCATAACTGGCTCGCCTGTGGGCGGTGGAATCGTCCTTGCGCATATGATGTTTGATAGGTAAGGTTTGGTTTCCTGTGAAAGCAGCGCTTGCGAAGGGTGTGGGAGTCACATTGTGCTTGGCGTTGGGGTGCAACTTGGTTGCTTGCGCCCAAAATACGAGCGCCGATCAGAATGTTTGTGAGAGCTCCGTGCCGGCCGCTTCTTATGAATCGGCTGCTCAGGTTGCGTCCGGGACGTCCGAAACTGGCGGGAAAGACTACTATGCCGACGACGACTTCTCCTTCCCGGAAGGCTATGACGATGAGCGGGAAGGCGCCCAAAGGTGCACGGTGATTCGTGACGTGACGTATTACTCCTCGACGGTCGGCCATAGCAAGGAATGCACGGTCATCTTGCCGCCGGGGTACAGCGAAGAAGAGACTTATCCGGTGGTCTATTGCCTTCATGGGTTCGACGGCAGCCCGTCTGACTGGGAAATTGCCATAAAGCCCTATGAGAACATGATTGCGGATGGTGTTGCCTCTAAGGTCATTTTGGTTTTGCCTCAGATGTTCACTTCGGAGAAAAGCTATGACGAAAGCACCGAGGAAGAGAAGAGGCTGGCTTATGACAATTTTGCTCAGGATCTGGAGCAGGATTTGATGCCTTTCATCCAGGATGCCTACCCTGTTGCCGTGGGGAGGGAGAATACGGCCATCATCGGGCTGTCCCAGGGCGGCACGGAGTCCTTGGCCATCGGCTTTAAGCTTCAGGCCAAGATTGGCTACATAGCCTCTCTGGCGCCGTGCTCGGGCGTCATTCCGACGCCATACTATGAAGGGACGTACTGGAACTGGCCGATTCTCGACGATTTCAACATCGATGACCCTTCCACTGAGCCCCTTTATCTGCTGCTGAACGTGGGCTCGGAAGATCCGTGGGACTTTGAGTGCACCCTTTACTATGACCAGGTTCTGACGGAAGAGGGCATCCGTCACCAGTTCTACCAGCTGGACGGCGTGGGTCATGATCACGAGGCTTGGATCAGCGGATTCTACAACTTCATAAGACGCATTTTCTAGCTTGAACGGACCGCTGCGGCACCTAATAGTCAAGAAGGCGCCCGTAGTCGTTCCATTCTCCGAAGGTCTTACCTTCCTTGGTTGCCTTTATCGTGTGGTCAAGCATTCGCTGGTAGGATTGCGGATAGCGTTCACGGTAAAACATGAGGTTTGATGCGCGCACCCTTTGGTACAGCGGAGGAAGGGCCTTGAATTTGGACCAAACGCGTGCTTTCTTGAGCGCTGCCTCGGTTTGAGCGTCTATGCGGAAGCTCCTGGGGCCCATGGCCGGCAACACGGCGCGGCCGGCATCGGTCATAAGCCCCAGCTTCTCGAGCCGTCTGGCTCGTTCCTTGTTAAGCTCGGTCCAGTTGCTGCCCTTCCTGCGGGGTGAGAAGCGCTGCATGCGCATCCCGTCGATGACGCGCACCGTGCTGTCGATCCACCCGAAGCACAAGGCTTCCTCGATGGCATCCAGGTACCAAAAATGGTCATTATCAACAGGTTTGCCTCGTTTGAGCAGCACATAGCATTCCTGCTGGTCGGCGTGATGGGCGCTCAACCATTGCCTGAACTCCTCCCGGTTGGTCACGGAAAGGACGTTTTGCGGTTTCATCTCCAACGTAAAGGCGTTACTTGGCTTCGGCTAAGGCGGCATCCAAGGTTGCTATGGCCTCATCGACCGAGGTGCCGTTGCCTACGCTCTTGAAGGCTGTCCTGATAGCGGTATATTGCGCGTCGGTAAGCGAGATCTGGCCGCTGTAGGAGGTATGCGCCGCGTCAACGCTTGAAAGCGATGCGTAAATGGCAGAGTTGGAGCTGTCGCCCGTCACCGAGACGGTGCCCTTGTCGGCGTTCACGGCGTTCAACGTGTCTGCTTGCGACAGGAAGCGCAAGAATTCGTTGGCGTAGTCCAAATGCGCGCTGTTCTTGTTTGCGGAAAGGCCGCGTGTGCACAGCTCGAAGTAGTAGCTGCCATCATCCGAGCAGGGGACGGTGTAGAACGAATACTTGAAGGGGTTGGCCTGATAGGCCTCGGATTGGCTCTCGCGCTTGGCCATGCCAGATGCTGTGTCGGTGTTCACCATCGTAAAGGGAACGTCCCCGTTGAAGAAGGTGAGAATCTGGTTGTTGTAGCCGTCCTTGGAGGCCTCGTTGGCCTCATGGCTGATGTAACCGGAGTCCAAAAGCTTGGCCACCTCGTCCAGATCGGCGCGGAGGGCTTCAGCGGCGCCGCTTTCGCCGTTCTTGATCTTGGCTAGGGCCGTGGAATCGTTGGCCAGCTTGGTGAGGGCATGGTTGGCGGCAAAGCAGTAATAAAGGCCGGAATTTGCAGAGTCGGAGCCTTGGATGGGGGCCTCGATGCCGTTGTCTTGCAACACCTTGCAGCAATCCATCAGCTCGCTGAAGGTGGTGGGAACCTTAAGGTTGTACTTAGCCAACAGGTCTTCGTTGACGACCATGCCGTAAGAGCCGCCGATCAGGGGAAGCATGGGCACGCTTCCGTCTGGGTTCTTGTAGATCAGATTCTCGGCGACGTTGCCCAGGTTCACGTCAGTTGTGGACAGGTCCTCGGCCATGGCGGCCACAGCCTCAAACTTTGAGTTCGTGAAGGTGTAATCGGAGACCATGAACAGGTCAGCGGCGTCTTCCCCCTGGGCGTTGAGCGTTTCGGCCACTGCCGTGTTGTAGTTGTCCATCTTGGTGTAAGACAGATGCACGTTGGGGTAGATCTTGTTGAACTCGTCAAACTGGGTCTCAAGCGCCTCGAAGTTGCTGTAGTCGCCCACCACCTTGAGGGTGACCTCTTGGGTGGTGTCAAGGGCGGCTTTGAATTCGGATGAGCCCGCTGATCCTGATGCGTTTGTGCCAGAGCTGGAGCATCCTGTGGCCAGTGCTAGGACCATGGCCGTGGCCGCGGCTGCGGTTGCTAGGGCTTTCAGTCTCGTCTTCATTTTGCTCCTCCTTTGACGGTTCGGATGGCTTTAAGCACTTGGTTCATATCTACCGGTTTTGCGATGTGGCCGTTCATGCCGGCTTTGAGGCAGCGGCTGACATCGTCCGAGAAGGCATCGGCAGTCATGGCGAATATGGGGATTCGCCGCACGTAGTCGCGTTGGGACGCCCTGATTGCCTGAGTGGCCTCATAGCCGTTCATGACAGGCATTTGGATGTCCATGAACACCAAGTCGTAGCAGCCTTCGGCGCACGACTCAAGCTTTTCCACGCACAGTTTGCCGTTCTCGCAGCGAGTGGCGGTTATGCCGTATTCCTCCAGCAGCTCATTGATGATTTCCCAGTTGAGGTCGTTGTCCTCTGCCACCAAGACGGACACGCCGCTGAGGCTTTCGACCACGGGCTCTTCTTGGGCGCGGTCGTGGTCGCAGCCAAGCACTTCGCTGAGCTTGGCGGTAAGCGTCGATTTGAAGAGCGGCTTGGGGACGAATCCGTTTACGCCGGCAGCCAATGCCTCTTCCTCGATATCTGACCAGTCATAGGCGGAAACCACGATGATGGGGGTGCCTTTTCCAAGGCAGGCGCGCAGGTTCCGGGCCAGCTCGACGCCATCCATTTCGGGCATCTTCCAGTCCAGGATGGCAAGCTGGTAGTCTTGGCGGTTGCGTTTTGCCGCGTCGGCTAAGGCCAAGGCCTCGGCTCCGCTCAAGGAGGTGTCGGCCTGCATACCGATGTCCTCCAGGCAAGCCTTTCCTGCTTGCAGGGCGTCCTCGTCGTCATCCACCAGCAAGGTTCGCATGCTGGGCAGAGTTATGTTGCTTAGGGCGTCCGCTGTGGGCAAATCAAGCGTCACGGTAAAGGTGGTGCCTTGGTTTACGGCACTTTGGCAAGTGATGGTGCCGTTCATCAGGTCAACCATCTGCTTGACGATGGAAAGGCCGAGCCCTGTGCCCTGCACCTTGTTGACGCGGGTGTCAGTGGCGCGCTTGAAGGTGCTGTACATGGTCTCCTGGAATTCAGGCGTCATGCCGATGCCCGTGTCGGCCACACGGTAGGTGATACGCACCGTGTCGGGAGCGTCCTCAAGGACCTGCTCACTTAGGTCTACCCGCACTGAGCCGCCGTCGGGGGTGTACTTTACGGCGTTGGACAAGATGTTGATGAAAATTTGGTTAACGCGTAGCTGGTCGGCGAACAGATACTCGTTCTTCATGTTGTGGGTGTTGAATGCGAAGTCAAGGTTCTTCTCCTTGACGATGGGATGCACGATGTTTATCAGGTTTTCGGTGAGGTCAGCTAAGGAAAAGGCGATGGGGTTAAGCGCGATGCTGCCGCTTTCCACCTTGGAGATGTCCAGCACGTCGTTGACCAGGGTCAAAAGGTGGTTGCTGGCCAAGGTGATCTTTCGCAGCGAATCCTTCACGACATCGGCATCGTCAACGTTGCGCGAAGCAATGGCCGTCAAGCCGACGATGGCATTCATGGGCGTGCGGATATCGTGGCTCATGTTGCTCAGAAACTCGGATTTGGCCTTGTTGGCGGCCTCGGCCTCTGCGCGGCTTGCAGTCAGACGGCGGTTGATGCGTGCGAAGTAGGCTATGTTGAACACCAACAGGAGCAGCAAGGCGATGGCCAAAATGGCGGTGAAAGTCCAGTCTATGCTGACGGTTTGGAGGGCCTGCTTCGGGATAAGCCCGATGACGATCCATTCGGTATTGTTGTTGCTTCCGACCGAGAGCGGAGCATAGGAAAGGATGCATTCGGTTCCGTGGGAGTCCTTGATTTCGATTTCGCCTTGGGCTTGTACCATCTCGGCTTCGGCGGCCTCAAGCTCGGTGGAGGTGAAGGAATTGTACGACTTGATGAACTCAAACAGGCTGCTGTTCTTCATACTCTCGGACTTGATGACGTATTCGCCCGAATTGGTGATGAGCGCTATCTCTGCTTGGCTGTATTCGGAGGAAGTGGGGAAGACCCATTGTTCTTTAAGGTTGGACAGCGGCACCACGTGCATAAGAATGGCGTCCCGGTAGGTGCCGCTATCCACCAGGCGCACCTTGTCGCAAAACGCGACGGAGGAAAGGCCGTTTGTGGGATTGGTGTAGGATCGGGTGACGTTAAGCGTAGCGTCGTTTTTCGAGGAGTCCGAAATCTCCATCGAGGTGAAAAGGTTGTAGTTTGAGTAGTCGACGGAAAAGTCGCTGCTGTCGGTGTTTTTGGCCTCGGTGGAATAGCCGGTGAGCGTGTCGGCATAGATGATGTGGGCAGACACGGAATCGTCGACGGCGGCGACACGCAGGAAATCCATGGCCTCTTGCATGGTCATGGAAGTGCCGTTTATGGTGTTGGCCCATGAATCGCAGTGGCTTTGCTCAGCGATCAAGTAACGGTTTGCCACCTGTTCGAGCGCTTGCGTCTGGCTGGTGAAGGAGCGGATGCCGGCCTGAAGGGAATCGCTTCGTACGGACACGAAATAGGCAAAAGAGGCTATTACCAAGACCAAGGCGAAGAAAACGTTAACTATGATAAGTCCGACTTTTCTCATTTTCTGATCAGCTCGGTTTGCCTGCTCCGAATTGAAATTAGAGGCTGAAGCTTTTTAGCCCAACTTCTCGATTGCTGCGATGGTGGTTTGGTAGGCCTCGGTGATGGCTTGGTTCAGCGCGGCAATGGTGTCAGCGTCGCCGCCTTCGTTGCCTGGCCGCAGAAGCTCAGTCAGGTCTGAGGCCGCATCACCAAGCCTGGTGAAGGCCAGGTTGTAGGCCACGCCCTTAAGGGTGTGCACGGCGCGAAACGCCTCCTCCAGGTTGCCTTCTTCCAGGTTTGCCTGAAGTTGCGCATAGCTGTCATCGGCCGGAAACTTGCGGATGAACTTCTCAATCAGGCTGTCCTTCATCAGGCGCCCGAGGGCTTCCTCGTAGCTTCCGCCCAGCTCTTCGTAGCATTCAGCGATGGTGCTCATGTAATTTCCCTTCCCTTAAGCGTTTTCACGTAAATATTGCTCAAATTGGTCAAGCGGCAGCGGCTTGGAATAGAAATACCCTTGGGCGAAGTCGCAACCGAGCGCCTTCAGCTCTTCCGCCTTCTCCAGGGTCTCCACGCCCTCGGCCACCGTCTTCATGCCGAGTTCCTTTGCCATGCGCACCGCCATGTAGGCGATGCTTCCCGGGGTTCCGGCATCGTCTCTTCGGATAAGGCTCATGTCCAGCTTCATGACGTCGGTCTTTATCTCCGCCAGCATGGCAAGTGACGAATAGCCCGATCCGAAGTCGTCCAGCTCTATGACGAAGCCCGCCTCGCGAAGCTGGTTCATCTGCTGCTTCATCTGGTCAGCGTTATCCGCCAAGGCCGATTCGGTGACCTCCAGGTGAAGCAAGCTGTGCGGAAGCTGGTAGCCATCCACCATGCGGATGATGGTGCCGGCCAGGTCGGGCAACTCGAAGTCGCGACGGGAGATGTTGACCGATACGGGAACCAAAGGGCTTCCTTCGTCAATCCAGACACGCAGCGTGCGGCACACTTGGTCCCAAACGCTCAAGTCCACCTGGGTCACAAAGCCATCGGCCTCCATCTGGGGAATGAATTCGCCTGGATTCATGAAGCCCAATTGGGGGTGAATCCAGCGGACCAAGGCCTCTGCGCCGCCGGTCTTGTTGGCGGCAAGGTCGTGCTTGGGTTGGTAGTAGGGGACAAACTCGCCTGCCTCAAGGGATGTCCTCATGGCATCCTCGATGGCCTTGCGCCGCTGGGCGCGAGCGAGCATCTTCTCGTCGAAGGTGGCCACACGATCGCAGGTGCGGTAGGCCTCGTCCAAGGCGAACAACGCGTTGGCGCACTGACGTCTGACGGAGGTGTCGGGCGAAAGCCTGAGATAGCCGAAACGTAGGGCGTCGCTCTGCTGGACGGAATCAAGCTGCGGCCTGATGGCGGCGAAGTCAGGAAGGTTGTCTTCTTCCGCTCTCACTAGCAGCAGGAAGCCGTTGCGGCCATACCGGGCAGCCATGATAAGCCCAGGAACGCCTTCGACGAGGGCATTCGCCGCCTTTGCGATGATGCTGTCGGTTTGCTCGGCGTTGGTGTCTAGCGTAATGATGCTGAAGTTGGCGATGTCGACTGCCACCAACAGCAAGCTTGCACCCTGAGCCTTCTTCAGCTCGGCATCGGCGCGAATGCAAAAGACGTCAGCATTGAGCAGTTTAGTCACAGGATCGATTTCGATGCTGCTCAACAGGGCCGAGGTTTCGCGCAGGGCCACGATATTGGCAAGGCGGTTCTTGACGGCCTCGCCGTTATAAGGCTTGACCACGAAGTCGGTGGCCCCCAGCTTGAGGGCCTTTATCTCGCTGTCGATGGTAGTGTTGGCAGTGGTCACGATGACGGGGATATCGGCGAAGTCGGCGTTCTCGCGTTTGTGCTCCAGGAAGTCATAGCCGTTCCAGACGGGCATCTCGATGTCGAGCAGCACGGCTGAGATGCTGCGGCCCTGTTCTTGCAATATGTTCATGCCCTCCAGGCCGTTTTCGGCCGTCAGAAGGTTGTAGTCGTCCTCTAAGAGAGCCATCAGGATTTCGCGGTTTATCTCGTTGTCTTCCACGATCAGGATGGTTCGCTTGTCGGCTCCGGCGTTTTGCATCCGTTGGCGTCCTTTCCGTTGAGGGGGTCGTCTACCTGCCCGAGCTTGCCGGCTTGCCCTTGGTGGGCGGGCCGAGCAGCGGAGGGCATAATGCTTGTGTCGGGGTTCACCTATCTGGGGATATTTTATAGCTAAGGGCGCGTCCTTTTTTGTGGGGAGGGCCGCTTTTTCGCATTTGTTGCCGACTGGTTGCTTTTCTTTCTGCTTATTGAGAAGGGTTCCTGATAACGTATAATCATGCTTGTTTTGGGCGCTGTGAGGTTGTGCGGAGGTGATGCTGTGACTGACAAGGAATCCATACTTGCTGCAAGGGATTGCGTCTCAACTTTCAAGGTGGTCCTTCCTGCCATCATCACCTTTGAGATCATCATGGTGCTTGTCCAGCTGGTGGGCGCTTCGTCGGGCATTATCGCCAACGAGGCCAGGCTTTCCTATATCTGCTGCTATGTCTCCTTGATGGCTGCGAGCGCCGCGGCGTTGGCCTTTATGTGCACCCATAGCGCTGAGCTGCATTCCGGTCAGATTCGTGTGGTTACCTATGCTTATGCGATCTTTTTGATTGTGTGGCCTTTGGGGATAACCGTGCTTGATGCAACCCAAGGTTATGAGACGTCGCTTATCTACGCTTGTGCGCTCGTGCTGGTCCCGGCCCTTTGCGTTATGGAGCGTGCCCATCTTGCTGTGCTGGAGCTTCTTGGCGATGCGGCTATCTTGGCGATAGGTTTCTGGTTCTACGCCGATAAGGTTACCTTCGCAGTCAACTTCGTTGCCTATGCGATTATCGCCTTGCTGGTCGGGTTGGCATACAGCCGTGTTCGCATGAAGGGTTACCGGGAGCATATTGAACTTGAGGAGCTTTCGGACATTCGTTGGCAATATGCCAACCAAGATGAGCTGACCAAATTGCTCAATAGGCGTGCTTTCGTCAACAAGATGGAGGAGCTTACCGGTTGCGATGATCGTGAAAACCTGGTCATTTGGTCCTTTGACGTCAACTACCTGAAGAAGACCAACGATGAGTTTGGCCATGCGGCTGGCGATGAGCTGATTTGCGCGGCAGCTCAGTGTCTGGTTGAGGGCTTAGGGCCCGAGGTCCTTGTTTTTCGCATCGGCGGCGATGAGTTTGCCGCATTGGACACCAGCGGCCAAGATGCAGATGACGTAAAAGATCGCATAGCGGCAGCCTGCGCTCGGTGGCAAGGGCCTGACGCAGTGGTGCTTTCGATTGCCGTTGGAAGCGCTGCGTTGGCTGACCATCCGGGTGTCAGCCTGTTCGAACTTGAGAAAATGGCTGATGCCGACATGTACGAGGAAAAGGCGCGCAACCATATCTCTCGCGTGTATTCATAGGCGCCTGCAACGTAGGTTTGCGGGTTTTGTCTAGAAACCTGTTGGGCTAAATTGCAGTCAATACTGACTAGTGGCGAAAACTCCTGTGTTCTCCGCGCGTTCTGGCCACCCGCACAAAGATGGCAAATAACCTCCGTTTGGGGTCACCCGCACGCAGCCCCGAGGCCTGCCATCGGGCTGTATGTGACGTGCCCGCGCCCCGCGTCCAGAGCCCCAAGCCCAGTCGCTCAGACAGTCCTCCTTCGGGGAAGGCCCGCGGGCCTTCCCCTCGTGCGGAACTCGCTTCGTGGGCTTGGGGCCTGCGTGCGGAGTTGTCCGCCTAGCGCGGGCAAACCGTCCTTCATATGAGGCGCGCCTACGAAAATCGTTCGTAGTTCTTGGCTTGCGGGCGCCTGAAAAAACGCGACCTGGGGTTTTGCCGAGGGTTGCGTCGATTTCGGGATAACTACGAACGATTTCAAAGCGGTGCCCGAGTACATTGGGGCCGGCTTGCCGCCCGACGAGGCCCGGGATCCGGGGGCTTCGTGTTGCGTGCCCCCGTGCAGCCTCAAGGCCTGCCGTCGGGCTCCACGCCTCGTGCCCAAGGCCCCAAGCCCAGTCGCTCAGACAGTCCTCCTTCGGGGAAGGCCCGCGGGCCTTCCCCTCGTGCGGAACTCGCTTCGTGGGCTTGGGGCCTGGGCCGCACGGGCCTGGCCGCCCATGCAAACAAAAGGGAGGGCCCCGAAGGGACCCTCCCGAGGTCGCGGTGTGCAGGCGAAAAGGCCTACCCAGCAACCAGAACCTTGTTGTCGATGGCATTCACCAGGATGGTGGCCGTACGGGCACGGCTCACGCCCTCCTGCGGGCGCAGGCTCTTGGTGCCGTCGGCGTTGTTGTAGCCGGACAGCACGCCGTTCTCCAGCGCCCACTCGCAGGCCGCCTTCGCCCAGGAGCTGATGAAAGAGCCGTCGGCCAGGGCGTCGATCTTGGACGTGCCCGAAGGCTCGGCGGCGCCGGTTGCGTTGAACAAGATGACGCACAGCTGCTCGGCGGTGATGGTGCCCGCCGGGTCGAAGATGCGGCCACCCTTGCCGTCGGACTTGCCGTTGATGATGCCCTTGGCCACGGCCCAGTTGGCGGCGCCGGTGTAGTAGGCGGCGTCGGCCACGTCGGCCATGCCGGTGGTGTTCTTAGCCTCGGACTTCACGTAGGCGGCGGCCTCGGCGGGGTCAAGGTAGCGCCACAGGATATTGGCGGCGTCGGCGCGGTTCAGCGTGTCGTTGGGTCCGAAGTTGCCGTTCGAATAGCCCTTGAACAGACCCAGATCGACGGAGCGGTACACCGAGTTGTAGTACCAAGCTTTGCTGTCGCTTACGTCAGGGAAGAGCGTCTTATCGGCCCTCTCGAGTGCGTTTTGGGCTTGCGTCAGAGCGGCGAGTGCCGCGTCAATTGCATCCTGGGTGCCGGGGTTTTCCAGCTGCTCCTTGGCCTTAGCTAGGGCATCCTGGAAGACGTCCCAACTGGCTTGCGTGTAGACGCCGCGCTCAACCTGCTCGGCGGCGGCTACCGCTTCAGCCAGGGAGGAGGTGTTGCGAATTGCAATGGTGGTGCTTTCCGTGGAGTAATTGACGCCCTTGTCTTCCACTTGCTTGCTGGCGCCTGCAATGGCGTTGGAGATGCTTACCGTGAAATCGCCTGTCTGGGTGCTGCTTGCCGTAAACGTCAGCGTTGCAACCGTCAGCGAGGTTTCGGCGTTGTCGTAGAACGCGATGATCACCTTGCCGGCGCCGTTGTCGCTGTAGCTAGGATTCTTGAGGCTTGAGTTCATGGCGATGTTGTCGGTGCCGAGCGTTGCCTTGGTCGAGTCGTATTTCAACTCTATCTGCATGCAGGAAAGTGCGGATTTGGTGGCATCCTTGGTGCTTGCCTCGATGGTGACCTTAAAGGTTTTTCCCTGCCCTATGGTCGTCGTTTCGGTTTTGAGGCTTGCAGAATAATCGCTGTTCTGGTCTAAGGCTTGTATGGTGAGCTCATTGCCCGTCTGACCGATGCCGTTTTCGACTTGGTCTGCGAAAGCGCTGGCTGCTGGGCACATGCCTGAAACCATTGCAGCAGAGCAGAGTAATCCGAGCGCAGCGTTTTTGATGCGTACGCCTCTGCCCGTGTAAATTTGCTTCATGTTTTCCATTTTTGGCAACCTTTCTGCGGCAGCTACCTGTTGTAGGTGTTGAGTTTGCCTGGTGCGGCCTTTCGGCGACAGCCTCTGTTGCTTGTTCATTATATTATGCCCCAACGTCTTTTTTTCTTGGACGCGCATCTTTTGTGAAAGGGGAGTTTTTGTCCACGGCTCTGCCTTCGCTTTCCGCTTGCTTGTGAGATAATCACCAAACCTTTAAACCCCATTCTGTTCTGCGAAATCAGCTCTGAGCTGCATTTTCGTACGAAGGCAATGACGCAACGCGCGCCATCCGGGCCTTGGGCAGCCAGTATTGCGCGAATGTTCCTATCGCTGTCATGACGGCCAACGCTTTTGCCGAGGACGTGCAGGCGGCCAGGACTGCGGGCATGAATGAGCATATAGCAAAGCCCATTGACCTGGCGGCACTTGCCAAGGTTATTTCCCGATATGTATTGAAGGATAAATAAGGGCTATCAAGAAGAATCTGAAGGCCGATTTTCAGGGTTCTTCTGCGGAAAGCTGGTAAGAAAGATTACCATGTGCATGAGCACCTAAGCGGAGGGTTTGCGTGAGAACATAGAGGGGGATCTGCGTGGCCACTACTTCAAAGGCTTTGAAATACCTCAAAAGCTATGGCTATGAGGAGGGAACCTATCGGAAAGTGTCCGAATACATCAATAAGGACAACCAGAGGATAACGTTCATTACACTTTTAGCCTGCACCTGCATCTTTGCCGTCATGGGGGTTTTGCGGGCATTGGGCGTTAATGACAACATGACGGTCCCCTTCTTCGTAGTTATAACGGTTCTTAGCGTTGCCTGTCTTGTTGCGGAAAATCGGCTCCATGATAAATATCCGCAGGCAAGCACGCTGTTTTTCTATGCAGCGTTCACGCTGGTGGTTGTGTATATCATGGCGGTTGGCGTCATTTGCTCTCAAGAAGAACGTACGGTGACCATCTGCCTTCTTCTTTGCGCGGCCCCTAGCCTTTTGACGGATCGCCCTTGGCGCGTCATTGTGGCCGTGGTGCTTGCTGCGGTGGCCTTCATAATTGCGGCTGGAGTCTACAAGTCGGCAGACGTCTTTGTAAGCGATGCCGTCAACACGCTTTGCTCCTTAGGTTTGGGCCTTGTGATAGGCATAAACGCTCAAAAGACCCGTGTTGACAATTATGTTGACCGCTATGCCAAATCTCGCGCCATGAAGACCGACGGATTGACGGGCATTTTGAACAAGACGGCCTTCGAGGAGGAGTCCGCTTTCATGATCGAGGCGGGCATGACCGGTGCTTTGCTGGTCATCGACGCCGACAACTTCAAGCATGTCAATGACACTTATGGCCACGCCAAAGGCGATGACGTCATCCGTTCCATAGGACAGTCCATCGATTTGAACCGTCGCGGCGGCGACCTTGTGGGTCGCTTCGGTGGAGATGAGTTCTGCGTTTTGCTGGTGGGTAACATTCCGCCCGAGACGCCGCAGAATTACTTCAACCGTCTTACCACTACGTTTCGGGACCATTGCCCGCAGGATGTCAGGAGGGCTGACGGCTCCCCGTTGACGCTCAGCTGCGGTGCTGCCCTTATCCGGCCTGGTTATACGTTTGAAAGTGCCTTTGCGGTGGCGGATGCCGCCCTGTACGAGGCCAAACAGACGCGCAATAACGACATTGTGGTCAGGTAAGGTGCAGGAAAAGGGGAGTGTGCCCGTGACCTGGTGCCAAGCTGGCATCATGGGTGGTCGCTCGACTTGGGTAGCCGCGTAGCGGCAAAAGAAGGTTAGTGCAAAATGGCGGTCGATTTCATATCGTTGGCGATTATTGCTGCCATAGCGGCCGCGGTGCCCATCATTGCCCAGCTTATCCCGGGAAAGCTGATTCCTGAGACTGTGTTTCTGCTGTTCATTGGGGCAATCGTCGGCCCTAACATGCTGCAACTCATCCATATGGGCGAAACCATCACCTTCCTGTCCGACCTTGGCTTGGCATTTCTGTTTTTGTTGGCTGGCTATGAGATAGACCCAAAGCATCTTGGGGGCAATCAGGGTGCCCATGCGTTGGGAACTTGGCTGGTCAGTATGGGCATTGCCTTGGGGTTCGTTTTCGTTATGGGGCTCATGGCGGAATCTTCCTTGGACGGGTTCGCTGTTGCCATTGCGCTTACCAGCACCGCTTTGGGCACGCTGATGCCCATACTCAAAGAGCGCGGGCTTTTGGGCACGCGCCTGGGTAATACCGTCATCGTCTACGGTACCTGGGGCGAGCTTGGTCCCGTTATCGCCATGGTGCTGCTGCTGTCTGCGCGGTCTGCGTGGGCCAGCCTTGCCATACTGGCGGTGATGGCCTTGTTGTGCGTGTTGATGGTCCTGTTTGCCAAGGGCGTGCGTCGCTATGCGACGCGTGTCCATGACTTCATTACCAAGGGAAGTCAGACCACGTCTCAGACATATGTGCGTCTTGCCATGCTCTTGTTGATCATCCTTTTGGCATTTTCGGCCGTCTTTGACTTGGATATTGTGCTTGGCGCGTTTGCGGCGGGCTTTGTGTTGCGTTACTTGGTGCCCGAGGAAGAGGAGTCGCTGGAAGATAAGCTGGTGGGCATGGGGCATGGCTTCTTCATCCCGCTTTTCTTCGTGTGCTCGGGCGCGAAGATCAACCTTTCGGCGCTTACGTTGCAGCCCTCTATGCTGATCAGCTTCATCGTGCTGTTGATGCTGGTCAGGTTTTTGCCCATGCTCATAGACATGCGCCTTTGCAAGGCGACTCGGGACATGGAATGGGGAAACCGTGTGGGTGCCGCCTTCTATTGCACCACGGCGCTTCCCATTATCGTTGCGGTGACCTCGGTGACAACCTCCGCCGGGGCCATGTCGGCCGACACGGCATCGGTGCTGGTGGCGGCTGGCGCCATCACGGTCTTCTTCATGCCGCTCCTTGCGGTCATAGCGCAGTTTACCGTGGGATTTCACCCGCTTGAGGCCATCGAGGAGGCTCGCAGCAGGAAGGCAAGCAGGCGACAGATCGTCCATGACCATATGGAGGTTGCCCGCATGATGGCCGTCGAGCACAAAATCGAGCAGAGCGAGCGTATGCTTGCGGCGCTGCAAGGTCGCAAGGACGTTTCCAGCGGCACGCGCCAGCGGATGGAAGAAAACCTGAAGAGGAGGATTTCCGAAGAGCGCCAAAAAGAACAGGCGCTAGACGCAGATGGGAGAGAGGGGGACAGATGATTTGTCTCCTTCAGCAGTTGGGTCTTTGGTCGTAAGGGGCTAAGCATCTGCGGTTTGGACATGGAAAAGCGTATAGACAGAGCAACCATCTTCGCGTTTCTTGCAGTGCTTGCCCTCTGCGTTGCAGCAGGTGTGGCCTTGGTGCTTCCTTTGTTAGTGGGCTTTGCCTTGTTCTTTGTTCGTGGCTTGTCTAAGGGCGTTTCCCCTAAAAGGCTGGCGAAGGCAAGCGCGGATGGCGTCTGGGCGTCGCGCTGGGTCATAGTGGTGCTTTTGGTTATCGGCATGATGACCGCGCTGTGGCGAAGTAGTGGCACCGTTGCCCTGTTGGTGACCGCGTTGGAGCCGCTGTTTGTCCCGATATGCCTGCCCCTCATGTCGTTTGTGCTTTGCGCGGTGGTGAGCATGCTGATGGGGACCGCCTTTGGTACGGCGGCCACAGCTGGATGTGCTTGCATGGTCATCTGCGATTCATGCGGGGGCAATGCTGTGATGGTTGCCGGCGCTGTGCTGGCAGGCAGCTATTTCGGGGACCGTTGTTCGCCGGTTTCATCAAGCGCCTTATTGGTTGCCCAGCTCACCGGCACGGATAACCTGAAGAACATCGCGCCTATGCTGAAGTCTGTTGTGGTGCCTACCGTGATCTCTCTTGTGGTTTACGCCTTGTTGGGGGTGGCTTGGCCTGGGGCGGAAGGGGTTGCCGTCATATCCTACGATATCTACTTTGACTTAAGCGTTTGGGTGGCGCTGCCCGCGCTGTCGGTGGTGGTCCTTGCATTGGCGAAGGTGCCTACGGTGGCCAACATTGCGGTGAGTACGCTTCTGGCTTTGGCGTTAACCGTCGTTGCGCAGGGCGCAAGCATCCAGGAGGCGCTGCAATGGGCGGTGTTGGGATACGAAGCGCCATCGCAGATTGCTAGCATGGCCGGTGGAGGCCTTGTCTCCATGGTCAGCGCCGTTTTGGTGATTGCGGTGGCGTCCACCTATTCCGGCCTTATGTCTGAGATTCGCCTGTTGGAGGGGGTGGATTGCGTTATCGATGGGGCATGCAGCAAAATGGGCGCCTTCGCTACGACGGCGGTGGTCTCGCTGGTAACGTCTATGCTTGCCTGCAACCAGACGCTGGGCATCCTGCTTACCCACCAGACGATGAAGAGCCACTACGCCAAAAAGGAGGCCACGATGTTGGACCTGGAGGACAGCGTGGTGCTTATGGCGCCGTTGGTTCCTTGGTCGATCGCCGGGCTGGTTCCCTTGGCTATTCTGTCTTCCGGCGTGCAGAGCATTCCTTTTGCGGTTTTCCTGTACGCTGTGCCGTTATGGCGTCTTGTGCAGGCCAGATTCAGCAAAGATCAAGCTTCGATTGAATGAGCTGGACGGGCGTAAGTAAGAGGGAAGGCCTTCGCGTTCTCTAGCGGACTTGCGGCTCTCGCTGCTCAGTTACTTGTACCTGCTGCGGAACAGCGGGCGAAGCTCGGAGATGGGTGCCTTTGCCTCGATGAGCTGGCGCATGCGCTCCTCTGCTGCGGCGATCTTTTGGCACTCCGCAAGCACGTCGGCTGCGATCTCGGGTGGGACGATGCAGACGCCGGAGTCGTCTGCCAGCATAAGGTCGCCAGGCTCCACCAGCTTGCCGCACAGTGTCACCGGTCCGTTCATCTCGATGCATTCCATGCGGTACTTGCCGGTAATCTGGGTGACTCCGCAGGAAAACACCGGGTATCCGCTCTCGCGGATGGAACTGGCGTCACGGCAGCAGCCATTGACGATGTTGCCCGCCAGGCCGCACGACTTGGCGACGGTGCAGCTCTGGCCGCCCATGTTGGAGACATCCAGGTTCCCACCAAAATCGCTCACCAGCACGTCGCCGGGCTCGCTGATGTAATAGATGTCTCGTGTTGACATGGCAATGAAGTCGTGGTCGTGGCTTCCCTGCGTGGCCGTCTTGCGTACGGGGATGTTGCGGATGGTGACAGCCGGTCCGCAGATCTTGCTGCCGGGTTTGAGCGGCTTGAGGTAGCTGCCTGGGATGGCGCCGTCAATGCCGTAGCCATCCAGCACGTCGCTAACCGTCGTGGTCATGTCTTCCAGCTCCAGGAAGCCATCTATGATTTCCTTAGGAACACGGTCGAACTTGATCTTGGTGATGCGCTCGCGCGGGACCAGGCCCCAGATGCGCCCTGCAGCCTCGTACTCCGTGTAGTCGGCGTCGCGCTGCGCCCTTTGGTCAGCGACTGCCTGGTTGTAAGCTTCTACCTGCGTGATGTCCATGGTGGCCTCCTGTTTTCAAAACGGATGATGCACCCATTGAACGCTCCTCACTTTGCAGGGAGGTTTCTGCAGGACTTTTGAAATGAGGTCTTAACATCAAAGTGGTTTAACAGCTCAAAACCGAGCAATCAATCCCAAATTGTTAAACGATTTTGCGGGGGTTGCTGCCGTCAAGGGTAGCGGTGGGCGTCACCTCCACCGATGCGTTCGCTATCCAAAATATGGTGCACTATTCAAATGCCTAAGGCTTGGATAAAACATTACCCTGAGAGGTAAAAGTCTCTTTGGGGAAGAAGCGGGCGTGTTCACTTCGGCCCCCGCCTTTTTCGCGCGCGGCTGGCTCTCGCCATTGCTCTCATCCTGCGACTTTTTGTTGCGGTCGTAGGGTTGATTTGATATTCTAAAATCAAATTCTAATAATTCACGCCTAAATAGAAAAGACTATTGACATGCCAAACACGGCTGATAAAATGAACCCTGACAGCACCCCGCGCGCCTCTCTCGGAAACGATGAAGCGGACCATGCGGGGTCGTGTTTTTCTCGCCCTAAAACGGTCCTTTCTTCAGAGCAGTTGGCGCAAAACCTACTTGAAAATGGCCTTATCGCCCCGGATGAGAGCCGTCTTCGTGATGCCATCGAGGCCCATGGGTATTACCATCTGAAGGGCTTCTGGCTTACCTTCCTGAAGGACGGGTGTTTCAGGCCTGGCACGACCTTGGGCGACGTGTTGGAGATTGAGGCATTCGATCGCGATGTATCCGAGTATTTGTTCTCAGCCATCGGGCCGATAGAGATTGCGCTGCGAAGCCAGATCACCACGCTGCTGGGCATGCGCTACGGGCATCAGGCCCTTCATGATGCTGGAACTTTCAAGAAGAGGGAAGACTTCGAGAAGCTGCAAGAGACGCTTTCAAGGGAGACGCGCCAGGCGCTTGCCGCGAAGAAGCCTCTGGCCATTCATAATGTTCGCGAGTACGGCCAGCTGCCCATTTGGGCGGAAGTGGAGAACGCTTCATTGGGGACGCTCTCAAAGGTGTACGAGAACCTTGCTGACAATAACGTGTCGGCTGAGATAGCTCACGCTTTTGGGGTCACGCGTATGCATCTCAAGAATTGGCTGCGATACCTTACTCAGATACGCAACGTCTGTGCGCATCATGATCGCTTGTATAACCGAATGTTCTGCATAAAGCCCAAGATGTTCAAGGAGCATGCGGGCATCGATAATGCGCGCCTGTTCCCGGTGTTCATCGTGCTGTTCAGGCTGTATGATTCGCTCGATCCGGTGCGTGCCAACCTGCTGCGCCAGCAGCTGGGACGCATTGTGGACTCTCATCCAACGGTTGATTTGCGCCCGGTAGGCTTCCCGAAGGGTTGGCGCGAGGTCCTACGCATCCCCGATCCGGCAGAGTATGACCTGGTGCGCCCGCGCGGACGGAATGGCGGGCGGCCCCACAAGGATGCCGCCGTCGTTGAGCAGGCGCTTTACCTTTACGACATGCGCGAAGTGCCCGTGGCAAAGATTGCCAAACAGTGCGGCATCAGCCTGGGTACGCTGTATAAGTACATCCATCAGCGCGAGGCTGCCGGCAAGGAGCGCTTTGATTACGCGGTGGTGGAGATTCCTGGCAAGTAGGCGGGCGCCGCGGCGGTGCTGCAGCGCCGCAAGGCGCGCAAGAATGGGGCGGGCTGCTTCGGCGGCCTGGTTTATCTGGATTTTATTGTTCTTGCAGCGATTGTTTCGCCCGGGCAGACATTTGCAACTTCAACCGATCTCTTTGCTTACTCTTGACATGCGGCTTGCAGATCTCTGACGTGCGAACCCCATCATCGACTCCAACGTGTAAAAGACGAAAGGAGTCAAGGGAATGGAAGTCTCTCTTGCGGCGCTTGCGGCGGCCATCGCGGCAAACCCGGTGCTGATACTCATCATCGTGCTGTGTCTGGGAGCCACCATCGTGAACGGTGCCACTGACGCACCCAACGCCATCGCCACGGTGGTGGGTACCAAGGCAATGCGGCCAACACCGGCCATCATCATGGCGGCCGTTTTCAATTTCATAGGGCTGGTGCTCATCACCAGCGTGAGCACCGCCGTGGCAAGCACTATATTCGGCATGGTGGACTTCGGCGGGGACAACCACGCCGCCCTGGTGGCCCTGGCCGCGGCCATGGTGGCCATCATCGTGTGGGGCGTGGCCGCGTGGGCCTTGGGAATCCCCACCAGCCAGAGCCACTCTCTCATTGCCGGTATCACTGGCGCCGCCATCGCGCTGCAAGGGGGCCTGGGCGGCGTCAATTTCGACCAATGGGTGAAGGTCATCTACGGTTTGGCCATCAGCACGTGCCTGGGCTTCGGCACGGGCTGGTTGTTCGCCCGCCTCATCAAGCTTGCGTGCGCGCGAGCCAATCGCATTAAGGCCAACCGCTTCTTCAAGTGGGCGCAGATCGTTGCCGGTGCCGGCGTGGCTCTGCTTCACGGCGCGCAGGATGGCCAGAAGTTCCTCTCCCTCACCATGCTGGGCGTGATGCTGGGGGTCTATGGCAGCTCCGACATGCAGGGCTTCCCCCTTTGGATGGTGGTGCTGGTGAGCCTGACCATGAGCCTGGGCACCGCGGTGGGCGGACGCAAGATCATCAAGTCCGTGGGCATGAACATGGTGAAGATGGAGCAGTTTCAAGGCTTCGCTGCGTGCCTGTCCGCCTGCTTCTGCATAGGGCTTGCCACCTTCACCGGCATGCCGGTATCCACCACCCACACCAAGACCACGGCCATCATGGGCGTGGGCGCCGAGAAGCGCTTGCGCGCCGTGCGCTGGAACCTGGCTGGGTCCATGGTGCTCACCTGGGTGCTCACTTTCCCGGGCTGTGGCCTTCTGGCGTACCTGTTCACCCATCTGTTCCTGCTGTTCATGTAGGGGCGGACCATGATTTCCGAAAACATCTATAGAAGAGGACATGTGATGAATATGAAAACCATCAAAGACAGCTTTGACTATTTTGATTCCTACAAGCTCCAGGCGGCCTACGCCCGCGAGATGGCGTGCAATCTGCAGAGCGCCACCCAGGCGGGGGAGCTGGGCACCGCTGAGCTCATGGACGCCCTGCATACCGTGGAAAACGATGCTGACCAGGTGAACCACAACATCCAGGCGCACCTGCAATCCGACTTTGTGGTCCCGTTTGAGCGCGATGGCATGGGGCGGCTGGCGCATGCACTCGACGACGTGTGCGACACCATCGAGGATGTGGCCATCAAGACGTACTGCCAATGCTTCACCAGATTTGGCGATGCAGGCAACCAGATGGTGAGCCAGATTGTCGAAAGTGCGGAGCGATTGGTGTTGGCCGCAGATCATTTAGACAAGCGTGATTGGAAAAACGCGGAGCTGAAGGGTCTTCTGGTGGGCATCCAGGACATTGAAAGCGAGTGCGACCGCATCTACATCGAAGCCGTTCATGGGCTCTATGCAGAAGGGAGTGCAGGCAAGGAGCAGCGTCGCGTCGCCCACGCCATGCTCGACGCGTTGGAGGATGCCATGGATGCCATGGAGGATGCAGCCGAGTGCATCGAGGCCCTGGTGGCGGAGAACGTGTAGCGGATTTTGCAGGAACTTGACACGGGCGCGTTGTTGGCTGGACGCTCGCGGATTTACAATGCTTTTATGATCTACTACGTTGAAGATGATGCAAATGTTCGCGAACTGGCCCTCTATGCCCTGAAAGCGGCCGGGTTGGAGGCTTGCGGCTTCGAGCGCGCGGAGCCCTTCCGCGCGGCCTGCATGGAGTTGCTGCCCGATCTGATCTTGCTGGACATCATGCTGCCAGGGACCGACGGGTTGGCGCTTCTGCGGGAGTTACGGTCCGACCCGCGCACGCGGGACATCCCCGTGATGATGCTTACCGCCAAAGGCACCGAGTACGACAAGGTGGTGGGGCTTGATTCCGGCGCCGACGACTACCTTGCCAAGCCCTTCGGCATGATGGAGCTGGTGAGCCGCTGCAAGGCGCTTTTGCGCCGGGCATCGCGCGGCGTCGCGCCTGCTGGCGAGCTTCTGACGTGCGGGCCAATCTCACTTGACGTTGCCGCCCACGAGGCCCGTTGCGGAGGGGTGGCGCTGGAGCTCACGCTCAAGGAATTCGACCTCTTGGCTAAGCTTCTGCGCGAGCGCGGGCATGCGCTCACCCGCCCGCAGCTTCTGGAGGACGTTTGGGACATCACCTTCGTGGGCGAGACCCGCACGGTTGACACCCATATTCAGACCTTGCGGCGCAAGCTCAACGACGCCGCGCCCGGTGCGGGAGACCTTGTGGAGACCATCCGCGGGGTGGGCTATCGCGTGAAGGCCGGCGATTAGCATGGGCTCGAAAAAGACCCTGTCCAGCAGGATTTTCGCGGCGCTTTTCGCTTTCTCGTTTGCTGCGATGCTGGCTGCCACGGTGGCGGCGACCGCGGCAAGCTATTCTTCCTATGAGTCGGGTGCGGAGACGCGCCTGCTCTCCCAAGCGCGGCAATGCGCCCAGCTTTTGGAGCAGCAAGATGACGAGGATGATCGGGCGACGCTTGCGGGGCTTCCCCTCGCCGATGAGCGCGCGACCCTCATTGCGGCCGACGGCACGGTCCTCTACGACAACCAAGCTGACGCCTCCGCCATGGAAAACCACGGCCGGCGCGCCGAGGTAGTCCAGGCCAAGGAGTCCGGCCAGGGCGTCGTCATGCGCAGAAGCGATACCTTCGGCGCAGACACGCTCTATGCCGCCGTGCAGCTCAGCGATGGCCGCGTGCTGCGCTTGGCCGAGACCAGGGCTTCGCTCGCGTCGTTCATCGGTGGTGCTGCCTTGCAGCTGGGAGTTTCGCTCGTCGTCATCTTCCTTGTCTCTTTCCTGCTCTCCCGTGCCGTGACCCGCAGGGTGGTGCGCCCGTTGGAGGGCATCGACCTTTCCCATCCTCTGGACAACGACGCCTATGCAGAGGTTCAGCCGCTGCTTTCCCGCGTAGACCAGCAGCGCCGCGAGCTTGAGGGGCAAAACGCCGAGCTGCAGCGCGCCGTGACGCTGCGGCGGGAGTTTGCCGGCAACGTGAGCCATGAGATGAAGACGCCGCTGCAGGTGATCGGCGGCTACGCCGAGCTCATGGAGACGGGGTTGGTCACAGCTGACGATGTGCCGCGCACCGCCGGCCTCATACGCGCCGAGTCCGAGTCCATGCGGGCGCTCATCGACGACGTGCTCACCCTGTCGAAGCTTGACGAGGCGGCGGGCGGTGGAGAGCGCGTGAGCCTGCGTGAGTCATGCGAGAGGGTGGCGGCGCGGCTTGCGCCCGTGGCGGAAGAGAAAGGCATTTCCATACTGCTTGACTGCGACGGGTCCTGCGTCTTGAGTGAGCCGGCGGCGGTGGAACAGATGGTCTACAACATGGTTGACAACGCGGTAAAGTACAGCCCCGCGGGCGGGCGCGTGAGGGTGTCCTGCTCGGAGACCGGCGGGAAGGCCCGCCTGGTCGTGCAGGACCAGGGCCCTGGCATCCCCGACGAGTTCAAGGAGCGCGTCTTCGAGCGCTTCTTCCGCATTGATACCAGCCGCTCGCGCCAGACGGGCGGCACGGGGCTGGGGCTTGCCATTGTGAAGCACGCGGCGGAATCCCTGGGCGGCACAGCGCATGTAGAGGACGCGCCAGGCGGCGGGTCGGCGTTTGTTGTGGAGGCTCCGCTGGCAAGCTGACTCGCAGCGGGCGCCGGGTCTTGTTGCCCATACGGTCAACCGCGATCCAGGTGTTTGGTTCCCAGCCCTGCGCTACGCGCAGAGGGTGGCCTCTATCTGCGCTATTTGCTCGGCGCTGAGGCCGCCGGCTTTCAGGTAGTCTTCCGCGCATTCCTTCAACGTTGGGGTTCCCGTGCGGGATGAATCTGCGGCATTTCGCAGCACGTTGAACAAGTCATTGGCTTTTACGTTGACCACCGCATCGTATTTCGCAGGCTCATTGGCCTCGGTGATGTTGAAGTAGTTGGCGTAGGTGATCATGTAATCCCCGATGAGCTCTTCGGCGCTAGCGCCAGCCAAAGCCTCGATGAGCATGCACGCAAAGCCGGTACGGTCTTTGCCCTCCACGCAATGGACCAGATAGGGGCCCTGGTGCTGGCACATGTTGTACAAGGCCGTGGCCAGCAGCTGCCTGTTGGCGCTGCCGCCGAAGCTGGTGTTCATGTCCAGCAAGTCCACGCACCCCTTAGCCTGCAGGTCAATGTAGTACTGGCACGAGGAGCCGGCTTCCGCGGCCTCCGCAGCGAATTCGTCTTGGTTGTCGGAGAGGTCAAGGGAATAGCCAATGCTCGCTTGCTCCACCAGCTTGTTCGCGCAGGACGCGCGCAGGTAGGTGTTGTCGATGGGGGAGGCGGAGCGATACACCGCGTTCTGCTTCAGGTTTCCGCCGGTCAGTGCTCGGAAATTGGCGAACTGCTCATCAGTGGCGAAGTCAGCGCGGTCGTTGGAGTAGGTCATGTCCAGGGCCTCTTGGGTGTCAAGGTAGGCGCCCCGTTCCCGTAGGGTTACCTTAATGCGGGAATCTTCCGTAACGTCGATGTCGTCCCAGAGGGTTCCCTGAGCGCGGCGGAAATTCGGATGCGGTTCCCCTGGGTATGACACCAAAAGCAGCTCAC
>R11__coassemble_60_pt1 | contig 88337 bp, 55 predicted proteins | sample R11__metabat2_high_PE_020 | metagenome-assembled genome bin R11 | reverse complement strand
CGGGAGGCAGGTTTGTCCCTCTAGATTTTGTTCAACTTAGGGTTGCAAATCCAGCGGAACTCGCTTTGTGGGCTTGGGCCCCGGGCGGGGCCTGCCGTCGGGCGCGGGTCTGGCCCCAAATGCACAGATAACCTCCGTTTGGGGCCAGGCCTCGCGGGCAAGCCGCCACTTGCGCGAGGCGCGCCTACGAAATCGTTCGTAGTTCTTGCCTTGCGGGCACCTGAAAAAACGCGACCTGGGGTTTTGCCGAGGGACGAGCCGATTTCGGGATAACTACGAACGATTTTTGGGCGAGGCCCGAGTACATTGGGGTCGGCTTGCCGCTCTACGTGGCCCAGGACTCGCTACCGGGTTTCGCGCCCTAAGGCCTCAAGCCCAGTCGCTCAGACAGTCCTCCTTCGGGGAAGGCCCGCGGGCCTTCCCCTCGTGCGGAACTCGCTTTGTGGGCTTGGGCCCTCGGGCCGCGTGCGGAGCTGGCCGTCAGGTTCGCGCAACCGTGCGTTGGGTCTTCCGCGTGAGCCAGGCAGGGCTACAGTGCCCGGCAATTACGACAAAGCTTTGGCTTTCTGTTGCGTCTTTGTCGTAATGAAAAAGTTGGCTCCAGATTGTTTACGACAGAAAAGCGCCTTTTCGCGATGGTTTGTCGTAAGCGAACGCAGACCTTTTTCGCGAATTACGACAAGAGTGGGCGGCTAGGGGGCTGTATTGTCGTAATGAGAGGGGCATGTTCAAGGGACATCGGGCGGGGAGGCTCTTTTCTTTACGACAAACCCCAGGGATTACCCTCCTGCTTTGTCGTAAAAGCTGCGAAGCGACCTCAGGCCATTACGACAAAGCATAGCGGCGGACTGCCGCTTTTGTCGTAATCTTCCCTGGGCTGTGCGGATTGTTTACGACAAAAGCTGGCTTCTGACCGAGGTCTTTGTCGTAAAAGCATGGCGTTGGCCTTTGCTGTGGCGGCACCTGTTTTCCGGCGGCATTCCCTACGCCAAGGCGTGGCGCCTTTCGAACCAGGTGAACAGGGCGGGGTATCCCGCTACGCCCACAAGCACGATCGATGCATACTCGATGAACTTGGCGGGATCGCTGCCGATTGCCAAGGGGAGTGCATATTTGCACAAGCCCATGGTGGCGGCAAGGCAGGCAACGCCCACCAAGCCGCGGATGATGCGGATCTTGATGCTGCCATCAACCGAGAACCTGACTAGGTGGCGTTCCAGCGGCCAGGCGATGCTGATGCCGAACAATGCGCCAAACGACCGATAACAGTCGACGATCATGAGATGCGGGTCTACCAGCAGGTTTCCAAGGGCGTCGTAATCCAAAGGGTAGGATTTCAGCGCACAGAACGCGGTGAAGACGATGCTGGCGGCAAGAAAGACCGCCGAGGCAACAAGGTCATAATGGGGCTTCTCATCCACCTTGCGAAGCACCCAGCTGGTGGTGAGCATGGTGACGAGCGCCAGCGCCAGCGAGCAGATAACGTCCTGCGGCGTGTGGCAGCCCATCCAGTTGCGAGAAAAGCCCGTAAGCAGGACCAACGCCACGCAAAGGGCCACAACCCACTTCTTCTTGCTAAACCACAAGGCAAAGCCGCCGAAGAAGCCGGTGGCCATGGCGGTGTGCCCGCTGGGGAAGGAGTATCCCGTGGCGCCGCTGATCGCAGCTTCGTAGGGGTGGATGCGCGAGTCTAAGATCCATGGCCGATAGACGCAGGCGATGTTTTTGACTATCTGGTTGATGGCGTTGCAGGCAAGGTAGCAGCTCATTACCAGATAGCCGCCCTTTTTGTCGATGCACCAAAAAATGATGACGCCGATAAGGACCGGGGCCAAGCTGCCCATGAATTCGCTGAGCCCATAGAAGAACAGGTTGAGGGCATCGGGCGCCGCATCGCGCAGTTCCTGGAGGAACAAAAGATAGTCCACGAGGCACCTTTCCTGGGTGGTTATTGCTGCCTTTGTTGATTGCGGCTTGCGCCCAAGTTGGGCTTACGCCTTCAAGGCTTTCAGTTTAAGCCACAGCCAGTAGATGACGGGTCCCAATAGGATGAGAATGGCAAAGAAGCCCGCCAATAGGCTTGTGCTATTAAACGCGCCGCCTGACAAGCCGATGATGGTGTAAGCGATCGTCCAAGCAAGGGCGTATATCGTGAAGCCCTTCTTGACGCCGGGCCTTACTAGGAAATATCCGCCCACGCAGGGCATAAAGAAGGTGAGCACGCTTTTCCATATAAGGCCGCTGTTGGCCTGTTCGATAGCGTCTTGTTCCTGCTTGTCCTTTGCGGCCTGTTCATATGCCCTCTGTTGGGACGCGGCCCTTTCGGCGCAGGCGGGGCACGAGCCGTTGACGTAATCGGCGCCGCAGTCGTCGCAGACTCTCACGAAGTCAGACGCCAGGCAATGCGGGCATACTCCGGTGTTGTCGGTTACCTGGTTTCCGCAATAGGTGCATCTTTTCATGGTCGATCCTGCTTTCCGGCGGCGACTGCCGTTTTGCTGCTTGCAGCCATTATAGCTTTTGGCCCCTTTTTGGCTGCCTTGCGTCCATATTAGATGGAAAAGCGATTAAGCATGTCTAAAGAGTTGGACATGCTTCATTTTTATCACTGTCCGTAGTTTGCCCCATGCATATTTTTTCCAGCAGCTACTATGCTCTCAGAGGGAAACAGCGAGCGAAAGGATTTCTTATGTACGAACCCTGCAGAAGCATCGACAACTTCTACATTGCCGGATTCCAGCGCTACGACGGCATGTTGGTGCTATCCGACATCAAGCCGGGGGCCCTGCTGGATATGGTGCCCGAGCCGGACAACCCCTATGATCCGGAGGCCGTGAAGCTGGAATTCAACGGCGTGAAGCTGGGCTATATGTCCAAGGAGAAGAACGGCTTGGCGGCGCTGCTGGCCTTCTATGGCCACGATGACGTATTGGAGTGCCGGGTAACGCAGGTCAACCCCGAGGCTGACCCCTGGAAGCAGGTTCGGGTAAGTCTGTTTGTGACCGACAATCGCAAGGAAATCAGGTAGGAGGCAAATCATGGGATTTATGGACCAGATGAAGGGCGCTTTAAACGACGCTATCGAAACTGCCGAGCAGGAGTCCAGCTTTTCTGTTGCTTCGGGCCGTGCTCAGCAATATGTGGTGCTCCAGGTTACGCTCAAGGAGAAGTTCGTGGGCACGGGATCGGGCAATCTGACCGAGCTGGAGGACGTCATCAACGAGCAGGCCGCAAAAGGGTATCGCCTGCACACCATAGCTACCTCCAACGGCGGCAGCAAGGGCCTAACAGGGGGCGATCGCATCCAGGCCACCCTGGTGTTTGAGAGGATCTAGGCTTTTCAAGCATTGATTTTGGCGGGAGGCGAAAGGCAAGGTAGCGGCCTCCTGCCTTTGACATATATTGGAACATGTCACATAATTGTCATAGGCATTTATCGGGCATGTTCAACCGTTTGACGTGTGGTAAGCGCCGTATGTAATGTTGTTTTTACTTGGACGGACGGCGCATGGCTTCTTCTGGAAAAAGCCAGATTACGACTGCTCAGGTTGTGCGCATGCTGCTGCCAGTGGGCGGCCTGCTTATTGCGCTTGGCCTGCATCTCATGCTGCCCACGGTGTATCCCGCCAATTACCAGGCGGAAGTCTATCCTTGGGTGTTAGCGGTATGCCTGGGCCTGTATGTGGTGGCTGCCGCTGTCTCCTTCGCCGTTCCAAGGCTAAGAAAATTCCTTGTTTATTGGGCTCCCTGGTTCTTCGTGCTGGCGGTGGCTCTTGAGGTCTTGGACATCCTTACGCTTAAGACGGGCTTTCTGGTCCTGCCGTTCATGCCTAGCCCCGATCGTGTGTTCAGCTCTTACGGCATGTATGTCGATCAGTTCCTGGGCAACCTCTCCGAATCGCTCATTCGCTTGTTTATCGGTCTGGCCATCGGCGCCGTCACGGGATTCATATCCGGTCTGCTCATGGGTTGGAGCAAGGTGTGGGACTACTGGTTGGCGCCCATTTTGAAGTTCATTGGCCCTTTGCCCAGCGCCGCATGGATTCCCATTGCGGTCAGCTTCATGCCCACTACGCACGCGGCGGGCTTGTTCCTGATTGCCATTGCCATGTGGTTCCCGCTGACGCTTATGCTGTCCAGCGGCATTAAGGCTACGCCTAAGCGCCAGGTGGAAGCGGCGCGCGTGCTTGGTGCCAGCGAAAGCTACATCCTGTTCCACGTTGCGCTGCCTAGCGCCACCAACACCATCTTCACCGGCATGTTCATGGGGCTTTCCTCCAGCTTCAGCGCCTTGCTGGTGGCCGAGACCATGGGCGTGAAGGCGGGCTTGGGCTGGTACATCAACTGGGCCACGGGCTGGGCAGACTATGGTCGCGTCTTCGCCACGGTGGGCATCTTCATCGTGCTGTTCTTCCTGATGATCCAGCTGCTGTTTGCCGTGCGTGATCATGTCATGAAGTGGCAGAAGGGCATCGTGCGATGGTAGAGCGCGAAGACACCCTGCAATCCAGCGCCGCTGAAGTCCGCACGCCTCATCATCTGGAGGTGCATGACGTCGTTCAGATCTTCGAAGGCCCTGCAGGCCAAGAGGTCCGTGCGCTCGACGGCGTTTCTCTTGCCATCGACAAGCCTGAGATAGTGGGAATCATCGGGCCTTCGGGCTGCGGGAAATCCACTTTGCTGCGCTGCTTGGCCGGGCTGGACACGCCCTATAGCGGAACGCTTCTTTATGACGGCAACCCCATAGAAGGCCCACATTATGATCGCGGCCTGGTGTTTCAGGATGCCGCCCTTTATGACTGGCTGACCGTGTACGAAAACATCGCGTTTGGCTTGAAGGCGCGCCATGTGTTCAAAGGCAACGAGCAGCGGGTGACCGATTACATCAAACTTATGGGCTTGGAAGGCTTTGAGGATTCCTACCCCTATCAGATTTCCGGAGGCATGGCCAGCCGCACGGCCTTGGCGCGCACATTCATACAAGACCCAGGCTTGGTGCTTCTCGATGAGCCGCTTTCGGCTTTGGACGCCTTCACGCGGGCCCTCATCCAAGACCAGATTGTTGATATGCATCTTCGCACGGACGCCTTGTTCGTGCTTGTGACCCACGACATCGAAGAGGCGGTTTACCTGTGCGACCGCATCTTGGTGATGTCACCCCGACCGGCACGCATCGTTGCCGAGATTCCTGTCGATTTGGCGCATCCGCGCGACCGCGTGGGTTCCGCCTTTGTCGAAAAGCGCCGGGAAGTCCTTCAGGTGTTTGAAGGCCTGGCGAAAAAGCAAGAGAAGCAAGAGAAAGGATTGTGACATGAATGTCTCAAGAAGAAGCTTCCTGAAGGGCTCCGCAGTCGTGGCGGCTGGCGCTGCCGCAACGGTTGGCCTGGCTTCCTGCGGCGGCAGCACCAACACCAACAACGCCAACGCTAACGCTAATGCCAACACCAACACCGCAAACTACACCGAGGCCACCGTTCGCGTGGGCTATTGGGCGGGCACCTGCGAGTCCCCGCTGTATGTGGCCTATGAGAAGGGCTACTTCGATGAGTTCAAGATCAAGGCCGAGATGACCAAGATCACCAGCGGCTCTGCAGCCTTCCTGGCCGAGGGCGGCAACTGCATCTTCGAGGCAACCCCCAACTTCCTGCCCATGATCATCAACGGCTTGGACGTCAAGTTCATCTCTGGCGCTCATACGGGCTGCCTGCAGGGCGTGGCCTCCGAGGCCTCCGGCATCACCAGCGTGACCGATCTGCCTGGCAAGAAGGTGGGCCTGTTCAGCAACTCTGGTGACCCTGGTGAGGTTTACCTGAAGGCTGCCATGACCGACGAGGGCCTGGATTACGCAGAAACCGAGTGGATCGTCGAGGGCAACATCGGCACCATCCTGCAGGAAATGACTGCTGGCAATATCGATGCCTTCGCCTACTTTGACCCCTATGGCGAAATCGCTGCCAAGTACTTCGGCATGAAGCAGTTCTATGCCAACGCAACTGACCCCAAGTACAAGGATCACATTTGCTGCTTCCTGGCCGCCAACCCTGCTGTCTATGGCGATTCCGAGCTGGCAAATCGCATTGCCCAGGCCGTTGAGAAGGCCTGCCAGTGGATCCAGGCTAACCCGGTCGAGGCCGCTGCCCTGATCCAGGACAAGTCCTATGTGGCCGAGAGCAAGGCCCTGCTGACCAACTTCGGCGTTGACACCTCCAGCGTGCAGACCTCCGACATCCATGAGGATCTGCTGAAGAGCTACACCTTTGGTGACCCGGGCACCAAGGAAAAGTTCACCGAGGACGTCAAGCTGCAGTGGGAGATCATCCAGAAGGCCGGCATGCTGCCTGAGGGCAAGACGGTCGACGAGCTGGTCACTGCCGTTACGGCATACGCCCTGTAAATCGATAACGCGGATGGTTGGGCTGCCCTGGCGCTTGCTGGGGCAGCCTAGCCGCCTATCTTCGCTAAGATGTCTTTAGAGAATTTACCCTCTAAATTTTCTAAAGATTTCTTATGTACTTGAAAGGAATTGCTCATGGTTTGGAAGGTTTGCGGCATAGTTGCCTCCTTGGCGATGCTGGCGTTTACCATCATGTGCTACACGATGGGCTATTGCGGCGGCGTGCTTGAATGCGGTACGGGCAGCGTGCCTATGCATTGCTATTACGCCTATCAGGCAGCAATGGGCATCGGCGTGGGCGGCTTTGCCTGCGGCTTGGTGGGCCTGACCCAGAAGGACGCATCGGCCAGGCGCATCGCGGCGTTGGCCATATGCGTGTGCGTCCTTGTTGCGCTTGCCGTGCTGTGGGTGTTGGTTGGCGTGTGCGCAAACGCCTCCATGAGCTGCAACGTTAACCGCCTGCCGATATCGGGGGTTGCCGCCGTAGCCATGGTTGCTGCCATCGTCGGCGCCATCAAGGCAAACGACGCCATTGCGGCTGCGCCTAAGGCAAAGCTGTAGCGTTCAAGCGGAGGGGTTATGAAACGGCTGATACTTCGAAACCTGCGCCAACGGCGTGCGGCTGTCGTCTCCATGGTAGCCACCATTGCCGTGGCCGCCATGGTGTTTACGGCGTTGCTTTTGCTGTACGGCGGCGTGTCGCGCGGCATCGATCTTAACGAGCAGCGCGGCGGCGCAGACGTCATGGCGGTGCCTGCGGATACCAAGGCCTGGGTCACCGACTCCGAGCTGTTGTTCAGCGGGGCGCCGGTCGTTTCGTACGTAAGCGAAGACGTCGTGGACCAGATCTCCCAAATTGAGGGCGTCACGCGCGTGACGGTGCAGTTCTTTGGCCAGACGTTGCAGGAAAGCTGCTGCTCGACGGGCGACGAGACGCGCATCGTGGGCTTCGACCCCGCCACCGACTGGGTGATCATGCCGTATTGCGATACGCAGGTGACGTCGCTGGAGCGCGGCCAAGCTATCGTTGGTTGCAAGGTTGACGCGTTCAAGAACGGCACGGGCACCATCTTGGGGCAGGACATCACCGTGGTCGGCACTCTGGCCGAGACTGGTTCCAGCCTGGACTATTCGGTGCTGATGGGCATCGACGCCGTGCGCGCTATCGCCTCTGAATCGGCTGGCTATGAGCACTTCTGGGAAGAGTACGGCCAGCCTGAAGGCTTGGTTTCCAGCATTCTGGTAGACGTTGACGAAAGCGTGGCCACGGCAAGCTCGGTCGTACGCAAGATTGACAAGATAGAAGGTCTGACGGCCCTTCAGCGCGCGAGCGTGGTTTCCAGCACAGTTGAGACGCTGAATGCGGTCTTCGCCATCATGCTGGCAGCTGGCATCCTTTTGGGTGCGGCGTCGCTTCTGCAAATGGTGGCCCGCTTTAGCTCGAGCGTTTGGGAGCGCAAGGCCGAGCTGGCCTTGTACCGCGCCTTGGGCGCGCGCACGGGGCAGCTTCGCGCGGTCATCTTTGGCGAGGCATTGGCCATTACGGTTTTCGGCCTGGTGATAGGCGTCGTCCTTGGTCTGGTTCTGTACGTTGCAGGCCTTGGCTGGCTTGAGGGCATGAGCTCGTTTCCGTTCAGCGCCCTGCCGGCATGGATGGCGGCGTTGGGCGTTGCGGTCATTGCGGTGCTGTTCCTTCTGGTCTGCTGCATCAGCGTCATTGCGCCGCTGCGTCAGGTTCAGCGCATCGATCCGGCCAGCGCCATGCAGCAAGTGGACATCGGATAGGAAGGTTTAAGGCCATGCTTCTTGAGTTGAAAGGCGTGTCGAAGACCTTCGCTGCCGTTGAGGGGGAAAACGCCGAGGTCACGGTTTTGAAGGATATTACGCTGAGCCTCGATCGGGGCGAAAGCGTTGCCGTGGTGGCGCCTTCGGGTGGCGGAAAGTCCACCTTGCTGTCCATTGCGGGCTTGCTGCTGCAGCCGACGGAGGGCAGTGTGGCCATCGACGGACGAGACGTGACCGCCCTTCCCGATGACGAGCGCAGCGCCCTGCGCGCCCGCAACATCGGGTTCTTGTTCCAGCACACGCAGCTGATCGGCAGCTTGCGCGCCTTGGAGAACGTGCTGCTGCCGGCGGACTTCGCCGATGTCAAGGCGGTGCGCACGGCCGGCCAGTCGCAAGCGGAGTCCTTCGACGCCATCCAGCAGCGTGCGGTGGAGATGATGCGCGACTTCGGCCTGGAGGAACGCATGCTGCACTTTCCGTTCCAGCTGTCAGTGGGCCAGAAGCGCCGCATTGCCACGGCGCGCGCCTTGGTGCTTGAGCCGGCGCTCATCATAGCCGATGAACCGACCAACGACCTTGACGGCGAAAATGCGCGTCGCGTGGTTGATGCGCTGTTCCGCCGCGTGGAGGCAGGCGATGCTGGCCTGCTTTTGGCGACGCATGATCCTGCGTTGGCGCAACGGGCGGACCGCATTTTTGAGATTGGGTAAGCGCAAAGATAGGCGGGGCTTTAGCCTGCCAGGTTTGGTGCGAGAAGCAACAGAGGGGGAAACGCTGTGAAGCCATTCAGCAAGGAAGAGATCGAACTGATCGATTTGGTGGAGAAGGGCATGGAGGGCAACGGCCTGACCGATGCTGAGATGACGCGCCTGTATGCCACCGATCCGCGGAGCCGCGTGGCGGCCTATATTCGCTGGGGAGCCAACGAGATGGCCCATGCCAGTGGGGACGGCCTGGCTGAAATCCACGGCCAGATTGGCCTGAACGCCAGCCCCTGCCCCAAAAACTGCAAGTTCTGCAGCTTTGCGGTCTGCAACCACCTGCGCAAGGAGGCCACTGAGCTTCCCGTTGAGGAAGTGGTCGAATGCGCCAAGGTGTATATGGACGAAGGCATCAACTGCATGGTGCTGATGGCCACGGCCAGCTTCAAGTTTGAGAAGATCCTGGAGCGCATTGCCGCGGTGCGTGAGGTAGTTGGCAAGGACTTCCCTCTTTTGGCCAACTGCGAAGACCTGACGTATGAGCGTGCCCTGCAGCTGAAGGCCGCAGGCGCAAACGGCTGCTACCATGCGTTGCGTATGCGCGAAGGCGTGGACACCGGCATTCCCGAGGCGGATCGCTTGGCCACGTTCGAGAACATCCGCAAGGCGGGGCTTTCGCTGCAGACCTGCGTTGAGCCGGTGGGCCCCGAGCACACCCCTGAGGAGCTAACATATTACAGCCGCATCTGCATCAACAGCGGTGCAAATTCTGCTGGCGTGGGCCGTCGCGTGACGTTGTCGGGCACGTTGGTAGGCGACCGTGGCATGATTTCCGATTTGCAGAACGCCCGCAACGTGGCAGTGTATCGCCTGGCGGCTGGCTTCAATCCTAAGCTGCAATGCGCCATGGCCACCAGCCTTTCGGCTGCCGCTGGTGCAAACCTTAGCTGGGCCGAGGTAGGCACCAACCCGCGTGATGCCAAGCTGCGCACCCAAGACGGTGGCCGCGGAACCAACGTGGCGCTTAACCGCAAGTTCTTCCAGGCTGGCGGTTGGGATATTTTGGAGGGCCCCAGCCAGGGCTGGATTTTGGATTAAGGGTTAGACCGCGGTTAGCGGCTAACTTTGATGTGGTTTTTGTGGCTTGTCGTTCGGGAGGCTGATGTGCAGGAGCAGCGGTCTTGCGCAGCTGAATCAAAAAGTGCAACAATTGAACTAGGTTGTTTTGACAAGGAGGTCATCATGGGATAGTTTGAAGTCAAGGAAGCCAAGTCGGGATTGATGTTTAACCTGAAGGCCGCCAATGGCGTGGTCATTGCTACCAGCCAGACGTACAAGAGCAAGAAGGCATGCCTTTCTGGCATCGAGAGCGTGCGTAAGAACTGCGCCGCTGCCGTGGAGGATCAGACGATTGCTGGTTATGAGGAGCTCAAGCATCCCAAGTATGAGGTGTATATCGACAAGGGTGGCGAGTATCGCTTCCATCTGAAGGCCGCCAATGGCGAAATCGTCGCAACGAGCCAGGGCTACAAGGCCAAGGCGTCCTGCCTGAAGGGCATTGCCTCTGTTGGCAAGAATGCTCCCGAGGCAGAGCTTGTGGAAGAATAAGCCTGATCGAGCCCAATGAACGCAAGAGTGCTGCCGGCATTTCCGGCGGCACTTTTTATTTGATGGCCCGGTTTGCCAGCCAGTCGATGACGAAAACGATCAGGTAGTTGATGGCCAGTATCAACGGCGCGACGATGACGAAGCTCCAAGGTCCGGCAGCCAGGAAGTGGTACCAGTCGTAGGCCGCGGGCACGGCTCCATCTTGGATATGCGTGAGCGCGTTGATGCCGTAAAAGACGGCGTAGATAACCGTCGGGATAAGGCAAATCAGGCGCTCACGACGCGTGCTGCGCGCCGGGCGCTCCACGACGGCATAAACGATGACGGCCAGTATGGGCACCACCAGGTGCATGAAGAAGTTGCCGCCTTTGTACATTGAGTCGAAATCGCCCGTGATGGGCATAAGGAAGAAGATGACGACCAGAAACGTCAGGGTGACGGCGGCAGTGCTGGTAAGCTTCAGGAGCTCCATCCAGCGGGGAGCTGCCATGGAAGCGCCGTCTGCCTGCTTCCCGAAAAGGGCCTTCGCACCATAAAGCGCGCTGACAAGGGCCGCTATGCCTTCCAGCACGTTGGAATCAACGGTGTAGAACTTGAAGGCTTCTTCCCCTGCGACGGCCAAAGGGCCGTTGTCGGTGGTTGTGACCATGAGCACCGTGGCGTAAGCCACCATGATGACGATGGCCACGTTAAGGATCAAGGCCACCCATGCCTTGGTGCGCTTGCTGCTTTGTTCTTCGGCTGCCATGCAAATCCTTTCCTGTGTGCTCTTATGTGCCTTACAGGGCAATCTCGTACATGCTGAACAAGATGTGCGACACCGCTTGGTCCTCGTAGGTAAGGTACGTGTTTGCCGCCAAGGTGAACCCCACCTTCTCGTAAAGGCGCTTGGCTGGTAGGTTGTGTTCGAACACGTCCAGCCGGACGACGCGTACTCCCTGTTGCTTCAACAGGGCTAATGCCCGCTCAAGGAAGCAGGTTGCGATGCCCCTTCCTTGGTAGCCGGGATGGGTGCAAAACAGGTGCAGGCAGCGCGTGGCATCAAGCTCTGCCACATGGGTCCAAGGCACGTCTTCATAGCCCTGGGCGAAGTCACTGTTGAAGATGCCGGCCCCGACCAGGTGCCCGTCAAGCCAGGCGCCGTAAAGGTGGCCCGCGCGCAGGGCGTCTTCGATGTTCTTGTCGCTGGGATGCAGGTCACGCCGCCAAAGGACATCATATTGGGTGCCGCTATTGGCTTCGACCACCACGTCGTAAAGATGCTTTGCCTCTTCGGCGTCTTGAATGCTGAGTTGTTCAACGGTTAGGCTGGCTGACACGGGGTCTCCTTCGTGAGTGCGCTTGCTTGGCAAGTATAGCAAGGCTTGCCAAGCGTGCTGGCGCATTTGGGCCACGTTTCTTGCCGCCGAAATGTAAAGATAGCGCGTAATTCAGCAAAACCGTGCGGTTGCGCCACGAATTGGAAACGTTTAGTTTCTATAATGATTCGAGTCAAAAAGAGATAGAAAGGTAGCACGATGACTGCTTTTACCAACATGAGCCGCAGCGAGCTGAAGGCCCAACTGGACTCTTTGCGCGCCGAATATTATGGCTACAAGGCCAAGGGCCTGAAGCTTAACATGGCCCGCGGCAAGCCCGAGGCGGCCCAGTTCGACCTGAGCACCCCCATGCTCAGCCTTATCCAAACGGCCGAGGACTGCATCAGCGAAGACGGCACCGACTGCCGCAACTATGGCATCTTGGACGGCTTGCCAGAGGCAAAGCGCCTGATGGCAGCAATGTTGGACACCGATCCTGAGAACGTCTTCGTCTATGGCAACTCCAGCTTGCTGGCAATGTATGACACGCTGTCCCGCATCATGCGCTTTGGCGTGGGTGACGGCAAGCCGTGGAGCAGCTACAAGCATGGCATCAAGTGGATCTGCCCGGTGCCTGGCTATGACCGCCATTTTGCCATCTGTGAGGAGTTCGGCATCGACATGATCCCCGTCAAGCTGAATGCTGACGGCCCCGATATGGACGAGATTGAGGCCCTGGTTGCCAATGACGCCACCATCAAGGGCATGTGGTGCGTCCCCAAGTACGCCAACCCCAGCGGCGTTACCTACTCCGATGAGGTCGTGCGCCGCTTGGCCAGCATGCCTACGGCTGCGGACGACTTCCGCATCTTCTGGGATAACGCCTACAGCGTGCATCATTTGTACGAGGCGCCACGCCAGGATCAGCTGCTCGACATCGAGAAGGCCTGCAACGAGGCGGGACACCCCAACCGCTACTACAAGTTTGCCTCCACTTCCAAGGTCACCTTCAGCGGCGCCGGCATTGCCGCCATTGCCACCAGCCCGCGCAACCTGGCCGACAACGTGGCGCACCTGACGCTGCAGACTATCGGCTTCGACAAGCTGAACCAGCTGCGTCATGCCCGCTTCCTGAAGGACGCCGACGGCATCGCGGCCCATATGGCCAAGCATGCTGAAATTCTGCGCCCCAAGTTCGAACTGGTGCAGAAGAAGCTCAGCGAAGGCCTGAAGGACGTTGACCAGGCAAGCTGGTCTAATCCTAACGGCGGTTACTTCGTGTCGTTCAACGCTCCCAAAAAGACGGCGGCACGCATCGTCAGCCTGGCGAAGGAGGCCGGCGTTACCATGACGGGCGCAGGCGCAACGTGGCCCTACGGCAACGATCCGCGCGATTCCAACATCCGCATTGCGCCCACTATGCCGCCCATCGAAGAGCTTGACCAGGCCTTGGACGTCTTCGTGTGCTGCGTGAAGCTTGCCTATGCCGAGCGCCTGCTTGGTGAGCACTTCCACGAGAAGGAGAATACCGGCTTCTTCGCATAGGCCGGGGTGCGCATAACCTGTTTGAAGCGGCTGCCTTTAGGCGGCCGCTTTTGTGTTAGCGGGAAGGGAAGGTTGGCTGGTCGGCCGGCTGGGGCAGGGCAAGCCTTCAGCTACCAAATAAGCCCGAAGTCCTTTTGGGCAATGCGGGGTATATCGGCTGCGTCGACTTCTTCCGTTGTCGTTTGGCCTGCGCAGACACGGGTTAGCGTGGTGCCACGCAAGCTGATGCTGCCCTCTTCGGTGCGCAAGTTCATAAACATCAGGCGCACGAAGACTGACTCGGGGTTCATGGCGGTGCTCCAGCAAAGCGCATCGAAGTCCTCTTCGCGTGCGGGACGGTCCTCAAACAGCAACACGGGTTGGAAAAGGCTTTCCTCTGGCGGGTGGCCATTGCCTGGCTGGGCGTTTTTCGCGGGGCAGTAGGAGTATGTCCACCAGCCTTCCTGATCGGCGTGGTCAATCATGAACCATCGACCGCCGCTTTTCCGCTTGGCTTTTGGGCGCACGGGCACCGAGCAGCCTGCCATGGGGCCGCCGTAGCCGACGTCGGCATAGTGCAGCCCGTCTTCAAGGGCCACGATCTGCCCTCGGTGGGAAATGGGTACGGCAGCTCCGGGGGCAATGTTTCTGACGTTGCGGGCAAAAACGGCGCGCACGTCAAAACCGAGCGCCTTCAGCAGGGCATGGAAGGCAGCGTTCAGCTCATAGCAGAAGCCTCCGCGGTCATGACAGACGATCTTGTCGAACAGATCGGCCTCAGCCAGCGATGGCGCCTGGTGGAAAAGGTGCGCGTCGGCGTTTTCGAAGGGAATGTGAGTCTGGTGCAGCCATATCAGGTCATCCAGGTCGGCAATGCTTTGGCTAGGAAGATCGCCATGCTTTTCGAACCAGCCGATTTTGTCCAGGTAGGCACGGGTTTGGTTGCTGCTCAGCATGGGGCTGTCCTTTCTGCTACAGAGGGCTGCAAGGGGCCGCAAAGGGACGGTATTCACGCAGACAGCATAGCAAACGGCGGGTGCTGCAGCCAATAGCGGCAGGGCTTAACGCGGGCGGCGGGACTTAGCGCGGGCGGCGGGGCTAAAAAACCTCGCGGGGGACCGAGGCCCCCCGCGTAAGGAAAAGGATCGGCGCATCGGCGTCGCTCTTTCTATATATTGTGTCTGCTCTTGAAAAACACGCTATATATGGGATGCATAATAGCCTAGCAAGAATAGATGGTCAAGCAGCGAGAAAAAAGTTGCAGATGCAGAGCCGAAGATGCGGGAATGCTAGAATGTTGCAAATATTGTTTTGCGTTTAGCGCGTTGTGCGTCAGGAGGACGGCATGCAGACTGCTTTGGTAACTTCGTTGGGCTCGACAGCGGGCGATATCGTCATCAAGAAATTGAAGGCCTACGGCATGCGCGTTATCGGTTGCTCCATTCATCCCAAGGAGTGGCTGGCCGACGCTTTGATGACGGACGACTATTACGTTTGCCCCCGTGCCGACAGCGAAGAGTTCCTGCCGTTTTTGTATGACGTGTGCGAACGCGAGCAGGTTAATTTTATCTTTCCGCTGATTGACCCTGAGGTTGACCTGCTGAATGACAACCGTGCGTGGTTTGAGGACCACAACGTGACGGTTTGCGTTTCCCCCAAGACCGCGCTGGACATCATCCGTGACAAGAAGCGCCTAGCTGACTTCATTGCCGAGAACTGCCCCGACACGGTCAGCATTCCCACGGAGTACTTGCGCGACTTGCCCGAAATGCCCGATTGGGGTTTCCCGTTGGTTTGCAAGCCCTGCAATGGACGCAGCAGCCAAGGCCTGACCTACGTTCACAACCAGGCCGAATGGGATGCCTTGGTGGCCACGGCCGACATGGACGTCTACATTGTGGAGCCCTTCGTGAAGGGGCCCATCTGCATGGTCGAGATTGTGCGTGATCCCATTGAGGGCAAGGTTGTTGCCACCACGCGCCAAGAGCTTCTGTCCACGCCGCATTGCCTGGCGCTGACGGTGCGCAGCTACAGCGAGCCCGCGCTGGAAGAGGCCGCCAAGAAGCTGGCCAACGCCTTGGGCGTCAAGGGCAACGTGAATTTCGAGTATCTGCGCGATGACCAGGGCGTTTATCACTTCGTTGAGTGCAACCCACGCTTCTCGGCCGGAACCGAGTTCACGGTCATGTCGGGCTATGACGTGGTCACCAACCACATTCGCGTCTTCGAGGGCAAGCCGATTGACGACTTCACCTTCGAGTGCCCGCGCATCATTGCGCGCAAGTACGAGGAGTACGAGACGCTGGTCGAGCGCGACTAGAGGGAGACAGGGGGGAGACAGGGGGACGGGGGTCTGTCTCGTTGCTCTTTCGCCACTTCTTCAATGCGCGCGCAACGGTGTTGCGGCCTATGCCAGTGAGTCGTTCGATTTGCCGAATTGTGAGCCCTGCGCCATGCAAGTTCCTTAGCGCATCGTCGCGTTGAGGTTTTTCCCAGCTTTTAAGGTTCTCTATGGATCCTTGCCCGATTATTTTGCCTGCGACCTGGACGGCAAGTGCGTCGTCCATCGTGGGTGCGCACCGGCGGCTGGCTTCCGCCTCGAGGCACTCGCCGGCTTTCACGAGCGTATCATGGGCACATTTGAAGGCTTCACGGCTACCGAAGATTCCGAGGACCAGCTCCGTCGAGCACGCGCACGGCCCTTTTTCACCCATATAGCAGCGATAACTGCTCCATGAGTAGTCGCAACCTGTGCATAGGCCGGCGGCTACTGGGTTTTGGTGAATATAACGCACGACCGTGATGAGATAGGCGTCGTCTTGGACAGGTTCGCTTTTGAATCTGTCTTGGAAAAGGTGCCCAACGCGGCCGTGCCTTTCGTTGAATCTCATCGCATACGACCCGCAGCATGCCCCCATCCCTTGGGAAATTGCCGCCAATTCGCCCATCAAAAGCAGGTGGAAATGGTTGGACATCAGGCAAAAGCACAGTAGTTTGACACTGTGCTCTTCGAGGGCTTTGGCGAGGATGGCCAAGAATGCCTGCCTGTCCAGGTCGTCCTCGAAGATTATTTGTTTTCCGGCCCCTCGGGATATCACGTGATAGATGCTGGACTCGCTGGCTTGCCTTGGCGATCGCGCCATTATTCGGCTCCTCTCTGCAGGGGGGAGACAGACCCCCGTCCCCTTGTCTCCCTATTCTTCCACGTACATGCGGGTGACGATGATGGGGATGCGCGGCTTGTCGTAGGACGTGATGCGCACGCTTCCCACGTAGTCAACCACGTCCATGCCCTCAATGACGTGCCCGAACCCGGCGTAGTGGCCGTCGAGGGCAGGGGCATCCACCAACGTGATGAAAAACTGGCAGGATGCGGAGTCGCAGCTTTCTTGGCGCGCGAGCGATATAGTGCCTCGCGTGTGTTTGACGGGGTTGTCGATGCCGTTTTCGGCGAACTCGCCTTTGACGTAATAGTCGGTCTCGCCGTCGCCGGTGCCGGTTGGATCGCCACCCTGGATGACGAAGCCCGGGGCAACGCGGTGGAACTTCAGGCCGTTGTAAAAGCCCTCCTGCACCAGCTGCAGGAAGTACGCCACGGTGATAGGCGCGGCGGCGGGCTCAAGCTGCACGCGGATTTGGCGTTTGTTGAGCAGCTGGATGACGACGATAGGGTGTTCCCCGCAGCAATAGGGATCGCACGGTGGCGCTGTCAAAAGTTCCAAGATTGCTCCTCTTTTGTGGGGGATTGGCGGATTTGTATCACTTTAGCAGAAGGGGGTGCTTGCAAAATCGTTCGTAGTTCTTCCGTTTTGAGGTCCCAAAAATTTGTGACCTGGGGTTTTGTGACGGATGAAGGCAAAAAACGGAAAACCACGAACGATTTTTCAAGAGGACCCTAGAAAGACACGTTGCCGAACTCCGAAAGCTTGAGATCGGGGTTGCGCTCCTGGGCCCAGTTCACGCTGTAGTCGCTGGTGAACAGCAGCAGGCGCTGCCCGCGCATGTTTTCCACGCGCAGCGTGTCCGACGAGAAGCGCATCTTGGCAATGTCCAGCTCGTCGGGGCTGTTCAGCACCCAGCGGATCTCGGAATACGCCAACGGTTGGCGGCGCACCTCCACGCCGTATTCGCTCTTCAGGCGGCGCTCCAGCACGTCAAACTGCAGCACGCCCACAACGCCCACGATGACGCTTTCCATGCCCATGCCCAGCTCACGAAAAATCTGGATGGCGCCTTCCTGGGCCAGCTGCTCCATGCCCTTGACGAACTGCTTGCGCTTCAGGGTGTTCACCTGGCTTACGCGGGCAAAGATGTCGGGCGTGAACGTGGGGATGGGCGGGTACTGCACGCGCATTTGTCCGCCGCACAGCGTGTCGCCGATGCTGAAGATGCCGGGATCGAACAAGCCCACGATGTCGCCGGCGAAGGCCTCGTCCACGATGGCGCGGTCGTCGGCCATCATGGAGGTGCCGGTTGCCAGCTTGATCTTCTTGCCGCCCTGCATATGGAAGGCCTCCATACCGCGTTCGAACTTGCCCGAGCAGATGCGCACGAAGGCGATGCGGTCGCGGTGGTTCTTGTCCATGTTGGCCTGGATCTTGAACACGAAGCCGCTGAAGTCGTCGCTCATGGGGTCGACGGTTTCCTCGGTCAGGGTGTCCTTGTACGGCAGCGGGGTGGGCGTCAGCTTCAGGAACTCCTTTAGGAAGGGCTCCACGCCAAAGTTGGTCAGGGCCGACCCGAAGAAGACCGGCGTCAACTTGCCAGTCAGCACGGCGTCAAGGTCAAACTCATCCGCGGCGCCGTCAAGCAGCTCCACGTCATCTACCAGGGTTTGGTGGTTGGCTTCGCCAATCAGGCTGTCAAGTTGGGCATCTCCCAGCTCGACCTCGATTTCGTCCACCATCTTTTCCGCGTTGGCGCGCCCATCGCCCTGGAAGGCCAACACGCGGCGCGCGTTGCGGTCGAAGACACCGCGGAAGTCGCGCCCGTTGCCGATGGGCCAGTTCATGGGATAGGTGCCGATGCCCAGAAGGTTCTCGATCTCTTCCATGAGGTCAAAGGGGTCGCGGATTTCGCGGTCGCACTTGTTGACGAAGGTGAAGATGGGAATGTGGCGCAGCGTGCACACCTGGAACAGCTTCTTGGTCTGCGCCTCCACGCCCTTGGCGCCGTCGATGACCATGACGGCGGCGTCGGCGGCCATCAGCGTGCGGTAAGTGTCCTCGGAAAAGTCCTGGTGGCCAGGGGTGTCAAGGATGTTCACGCACTTGCCGCCATAGGTGAACTGCAAAACCGAGGACGTCACGCTGATGCCGCGCTCCTTCTCGATTTCCATCCAGTCCGACGTTGCCTGGCGGCTGCCGCCTTTGCCCTTCACCGATCCGGCTGTCTGGATGCTGCCCGTGTACAGCAGCAGCTTCTCCGTGAGCGTGGTCTTGCCCGCGTCGGGGTGCGAGATGATGGCGAACGTGCGCCTTGCGGCAATTTGCTCTGCGTATTGAGACACGAAAACTCCCTCTTGTGGTTGTATAGCTTGCCTATTGTAAGGGATGAAAGCCCGATGCGCGGCTAGGACTGTCCCTCTATCTGATCCAGGAAGGAACTCAGGCGCTCGCGGGCCACCTCTATCTCGTAGAAGTCCTGGCGCGAAAGCACGCGGTCGAACTCCATAAGCGCGCGTCCCACGGCCTCGCGTTGATCGCCCAGGCATTCCTCGTACAGGCGCTCGCCGCGCAGCAGCTGCAGGCGGTTGACCTCATCGTCGCGCGGGTTCTGCTTCAGGTAGGCCAGGCGCTCAAAGCGGGCCGCCGCTTGGGCGTCGGTCAGCTTGTTCTCGTCGTTTTGGACGATCATCGTGCGCACCTCGCCGGTGGAGATGATGTGCACCTCAACCTCCAGCAGGGAATTCACGTCATAGGTGAACACGATGTCCACGGCTTCCTGCCCTTGCGGGCCAATCGGCACGGGCACGGTCAGCTCGCCCAGTAGCAGGTTGTTGGCGGCCATGCGGCTTTCGCCTTGCAGGATTTTCACCTGCACCATCGACTGATTGTCGCGGGCGGTGTACACGCGCTGTCGGCGGCTGACAGGGATGACGGTGTTGCGCTCGATGATGGGCAGGAAGTGGCCGCCCTCCTCGAAGGAGCCGTTGTCGGACACGACTTCGGTGCCTAGCGTGAAGGGGCACACGTCGGTCAGCACCACCTCCGAGATTTCGGCGTCGCGGGCCTTCATGCCGCATTGCAGCGCGGCGCCCAAGGCTACGGCCGTGTCGGGGTCCACCAGCGCTTCCACCGGGCGCTTGAAGACGCGCTCCACGAAGCGGCGCACCACAGGCAGGCGCGTGGCGCCACCCACCAGCACGATGCGGTCAAGGTCGTCCAGGCGAACCTCCGCGTCACGCAGGCTGCGCTCGATGGGGCGGCGCAGGCGCTCAAGCAGAGGGGCGCAGGCTGCGTCGTAGTCTTCCAGCGTGAAGCTTTCGGTGTAGCTTTTGCCGTTGACGGTGCAGGTCATCTCCACGGTATCGGAAGCAGAGAAGGCGCACTTGGCGGCTTCAGCCGCTCGCAGCACCTCGGCGTTGGTGCGTGCGTCCAGCAGCGCCTTCGTGAAGCCCACGCGCGCCAAGAACAGCTGCGCTAGAAGCTCGGTGAAGTCTTCGCCGCCGATGAAGTTGTCGCCGGCGATGGCATGCACCTCCATGACGCAGGAGAAGAATTCCAAGATAGACACGTCAAGCGTGCCGCCGCCCAGGTCAAACACCAGGCAGCGCTCATCGGCCAGGTCTATGCCGTCGCTTTGGCCTTGCGCGCTTGCCGCCACGTTGCCCACGCCATGCGCAATAGCTGCCGCGGTGGGCTCGTTGATGATGCGCCCGACCTTGAAGCCGGCCATCTCGCCTGCTTGCTTGGTTGCCTTGCGCTGCAGGTCGTTGAAGTACGCGGGCACGCTGATAATGGCTTCCTCAACTGGGCAGCCCAGGTATACCTCGGCGTCCTCTTTCAGGGAGCGCAGCACAAAGCGCGAAAGCTCCTCGGCGTGGAAGGCCATGCCGTCCAGCATGAACTCGCGATCGGTTCCCATGCTGCGCTTGAAGACGCTGGCCACGCTTTCGGGATGCAGGATGCCGTATTCTTGGGCCGTTTGGCCCACCAGCACCATGCCGTCCTCGTCGATAGCCACCACGCTGGGCGTCATGGGCTTGCCCAGGCGGTTGGGGATTATTTCGGCCTTGCCGTCGCGAAAGCACGCGACAAGGCTGTTGGTTGTTCCTAAATCAATGCCTACCAGCATAAACGTGAGTCCTTGCAAAGGTTTAAGCGCCAGGCGCGTCTGCTTTGGGCAACGCTTTTTGCAGATGCGCTTCCAGGCACCAGAAGTCAGTTTCGTCAGGCCATTGTTGCATTCCTGCCCGTGCCTTTTCAAGTGCATCGGAAAAACGACCACAGATTTCATCGACCAACGCGCGGTAGTAGGTGGCATCCTTGCAGGCGGCGTAGGCGCAATGCTCGCACAGCGGCAGGGTTTGGGCGGCTTGCAGGTCGGCCTGGGCCTCCTTGGTGCGTCCTAAGACGGCCAACGCCAGGGCGCGCTTGGTACGGTACAGCGTTTCGCAAGCGGTGAAGCGTGCAAGCATGGCGTCGGCCCCGGCCAGCGCCTCCTGTGCGTAAGAGGTTGCCTGCTCTTGGTCGCCCAGGCGCCAATAATGGAAGGCAAGGCAGGTCAGCACGTCGGTGAGGTCCTTTTCGCCTGCCTTCTTGCGGCGGTCCAGTTCGGCCAGCTTGATGTCGATGCAGGCCTGAGGATCATCGTTGAGCAGCCCCGCAGTCATGCCGTGGGCAATGCGGTCGTCCTTGGACAGGCAGCTTGTTGCACGCCCTGCCAGCTGGCGGGCGGCCTGCGTGCCTTGCGTGCAAATGGCCAGCAGCAGGCGCGACTTCACCAGCCCGCTATGGTCGGGAGGCATGCGCGTGGCTGCGTCTTCCTTGCTGGACCAAAGGTCCAGATGTCTTTGGGCGGCATCATAACGGCCGGCCTGCATCAGCGTTTCAAAGGCTTCGCGGTAGGCGTGCATATTCCCGAATTCCGCTTGGCTTTGCAGGTAGACGTCCACGGCTTCGTCCCAGCGGCCCATGCGGCGCAGCAGCCGAGCCTTGATCATGCGGAACTGCAGGGCGTCGGCGTTGGACGCTTTGCCCACTTGGATGCACTGGTCGATCTGCGCCAAGGCTTCCGGGTAGCGCCCGGCGGCCATGTAGGTCAGGCAAAGCATACGGTAGCTGTCCACGCAGTCGCCCTCGATGCGCTGTTCGCGCAGGAAAAGCTGTTCTGCCTGGTCAAAGTCTTTCATCCGCAGGCTGCACATGCCGGCGTAGAACAGAAAGCCCACGTTGTTGGGCTGCTGCTGGAGCAGCTTTTGGTAGCAGGCCAGCGCCTGCGGGGCCTTGCGCTCCACTTCGCGACGGTACAGGTCGGCCAACATGGTTTCCACCTGCAGCCCGTCATGGGGAAGGCTTGCAAGGACCTCGTAGGTGTCAACGGCTTCTTCCAGCTGGCCCAGGTCGCGCAAGATCCAGCCACGGAAGTCCAACGAGTCAAGGTGGCGCGGCTCGATTTCCAGGCCCTTGTTCAACAGATCGAGCTGCTTGCGGCGTTGCTTGCGGCTGCGGGGCCCGATCTGGCCCTCAATCAGGGCAGCTTGGAAGTACGCGCTAGCGGGCCACCCGAAGGGGTCGCCGTCCTCGATGCGGTTGATGACCTGGTAGAACAGCTGCAAAGCCAGCTTCTTGCTGTCGATGCTCTCTTCGCTTTCGTCGTCGGGGCCGTAGGTGCTTGCCTCCAGCAGGCCTTCGCACCAAATGGTGGTCGTTTCGTCTTCGGCACCGTTTTCTTGCAGGTAGGTCAGCAGCTCTTGTGCCTGGTTAAGCGCCCCGTTACGAATAAGGATGCGAATCTTGAGCGAGTACATGTCCAGATCGCCCGGGTCTATCTCGAGCGCCAGGTTGACCATGTTGAAGGCCTCACGGTCATCGCCCAGCTCAAACAGGGAATGAGCACACAGCAGGTAACCGTGATAAGCGCTAGGAGCGGCCTCCATCAGCTGTCGCGATAGGCGCAGCGCCAGCCTGAAATCGCCCAAGGCGCCCGCGGTGCGAGCGTAGTCGGTCAGGGTTTCGGCGCTTTGCGGGTCGGCCGCAAGGGCCCGCTCGTAGGCTTCGATGGTCTCGGCAGGCTTGTCTTGCAGGTAGAGCACGTATCCGATGCGCGTCAGGAAATGCGGCAGGCGCGCCAGGCGCTTTGCGGTCTTCTTGGTGCCGTCGGGCTTCATGGCCTTCACGATGTCGACCAGCGCATAGCTGTGCTCCAGCGATTTTTCCAGATCGTTGTCGGCCAGATAGACCTGCGAGATAAGGTTATGGTAGTCGTAGGGGTCCATGGCCTCGACGTCCATGAGTGCGGCCGTTTCCTTGGACTTGTCGATAAGGTCGTTTTGCAGGTATGCCCAAGACAGGTCTAGCAAAAGGTCGTTGGTGCTCTCGCCGGCGGCTAGGCGCTGCTCCATGTTTGCTATGAACGACTCGTTCCATTCGCGGCGCACGTCGTCAAGGGAGTAAAGCTCGCGCTGGTCACCGCCGCAGGTGCGCATGAGTTCGTTGATGTTTTCGATGGCCTCCTTGTGCTTGCCTTGTGCGGCTTGGGCCGATGCCAGCAAGAAGCGACTGTGGTGGTTGGTTTCGTCGGCAGCGACGGCGGCTTTCATGAGCTCTTCGCATTCTGGGGCCAGGTTGCTGGCCAAAAGGGCGTCGGCCAGGTGCTGCGTGATGAAGACTTCCTGGGGGTATTCGGCTGCCAGCTGGCGCAGCTGCGGCAGGGCTTCGGCCTTGCCTTCGACTACTTGGCGGGCCAGGCAGAAGGCGTTGCCGTAGGGATGTTGCTCGGGCAGCGAGAGCAGGCGTTGGCACGCCTGGTCGACCTCTTCGGCCGTGGCGTGGATGGCGTCGAAGAAGGCGAAGATGTACTCGTCGCAATCGGGGCCGCTCTTGCCGGGCGTGAACAGGCGGTAGTTGAGCACGCTGGGGGAGCGGATGCCCTCCAGGACAACGTGGTCGATGAAGGCAGCTGGGTAGGTCTCGTACAGTTCTTGGCGGCGCGAGGTGAAGGAAAAGCGCTGGTCAAACAGCTGCCACACTTCTTGAAGGAGGAAGTAATTCTTCCCGAGGAAACGCATCAGGCATTCTTCGGTTTGCGCGTGGGTGTCAAGCGCTATGCACACGTCTTGGGAGAGGAGGGCACGCCAGGCGTTAAGGTCCAGGCGGCGCTGGTAGTCGGCATACAGGTTGGCCAGGTCGACCGCCCACTTTTCCACGGGGTTGGTCGGAACAAAAGAGGTCGGCGCATCCAACGGATCTGTTTGAGTGACAGCCTTTGTGGCCAAGGCCAGTGCTTCTTCGTAAGCCTTGCGCAGCGCCTTGAACTCTTCCGGTTTGTCTTCAGGGTTGGTGCTGGTCAGCTTTGCGCGATAAGCCTTGGTGATGGCTTTCTTGTCAGTGGTGGGTTCTATGCCTAAAATGCTCCAGTCCATGGTTCCTCCTTTGCTTGCTTCCATTATCGGGGATGTCAGAAGGTTTTAACGGGGCGTTTTTGGGACGGAAGGATAGAGCTTGCTGGGCCTTTACTTCCAAGATGGCTGGAATATTGATTCTGGAAGTAACGCCTTTGCCACAGTTGGCTTGCAATTACTTCCATAATCGGGGGTTAAACGATTTTGGAAGTAATGGAAAGGAGGGCGGCCGTCTCCGTTTACTTCCAGTATCGAAGGAAAGCCTTTTTTGGAAGTAAACACCCGGGATGCATTCGGCCGCTTTTACTTCCAGAATCAAGGATTGTGTGATTTTGGAAGTAAGAACCAGGCATCTATCGAGTTCTCTTTACTTCCAAATTGGCCCTGCTGCCGATTCTGGATGTAAAAGTTCTGCGACTCTCGATTTGAAATTACTTCCAAAACAGCCGATTTGCCCAATCTGGAAGTAAATTAGCCTTTTCTTGCGGAAACAAGTTACTTCCAAAATTAGGGATTGAGCAATTTTGGAAGTAAATGACGGGTAACGCTGTTGCGAGGGTTACTTCCAAAATTGTCACTTTGCTGATTTTGGAAGTAATGCCTAGGTGATTGGAAGGCCGCGTTGCGATAAGAGGTCCAAGGAGGCGTCACTGCCGCAAAGCTATCCTTCGGACGGCGGGTTGCAATTTTGGACTAGCTGCATGCTTTATAATCCTGCCTATGGAAAACCAAGCAACATCCAAGCAGCCGGTCAAGCGCTTGACGGCGAAAGCTAAAACTTACGGTCGTGAGCTGGCGGAAGAGGCCGTCGCGCGCGACATCTTGCATCCTGGCGCGGAAGAACTGCCGGCTCCTTCCCGCGGCGAGCTTTTTTCCCAGCCCTCAAGATGGCGGGCACCCGATGCTGCATTGGATCCCTTTGGCGGCGAAGGCCCTCTGGTGAGCGTCATCGTGCCCATCTACAACAAGCAGGACGTTTTGCGTCGCTGCTTGAAGACGGTGTTGGGGCAGACGTACGCTAACCTGCAAATTATCCTAGTCAATGACGGCAGCACCGATGAAAGCCTGGCGGTGGCCAGCTGGCTTTCGCGCAACGATCCGCGGGTCTCCATTATCGACAAGCCTAACGGCGGCGTTTCGGCTGCGCGCAACACGGCGCTTGACTACGCCGCAGGTGAGTGGGTGTATTTTTGCGATGCCGACGACTGGGTGGAGCCAACCTGCGTGCAGTCCTTGCTTCGTTCGGCCTTGGAAAACGAATGCGACCTGGCCATTTCCGACTTCTATCGCGTCCGGGGCGATCGCTACTATGCCTTCCGCCAAACGGCGGCGGGCGTCTATTCCCAGGCTGCCTTCGTGGACCACATGACCAAGCGCCCAGCTAACTTCTATTACGGGGCTCTGTGGAACAAGCTGTTTCGCCGATCGCTCATCGAATCAGCGGGCCTGCGCTTCAACGAGGCGGTTCGCTATGGCGAAGACCACCTGTTCATCCTGGAGTACTTGTCGCACTGCAAGAAGGTGGTGGCCATCGAGGAGCCGCTGTACTACTACGTGGACACGCCGGGCAGCCTGATCCACCAGGGGCTAAACCCTGCGGGCGTGGCTAAGAACAAGGCATATACCATCGAGCGGTATGCCAAGCTGTGTGACGAGTGCGGCCTGGCGCAAACCACTTCCGACATCTTGCATGTGGCCAGCTTCCTTATCACGCCGGCCACCGATGGCATCGTGGGTCCCTTCGACAAGCTGCTGCGCGAAGACCAGATTCCCTGCTAAAAAGCCAAACGCACCCTAGATAAGCCCGTTTTCCGCCAAAATCTGGATGGTGTATTCCACGGCTTTGGCAATCCAGCCGTCACAGGTGGTAAGCACCAGTGTCGGGTCGGCCGGGCGCAAATCCACGCAGCTGGCCGAGTTGAAGCCGCAGCCTGTTTCCATGCGCTCCACCAGGTCGTGCGCCAAGGCATAGCTGGCCTGCTTGCTGCACATCTTTTGGGAGCCCTCGCAACGGGCGAAGCCCAAAATGAGCACGCCGCCCGAGACAGCGCCGCAGGTCTGGTCGAAGCCGCCCATGCCGCCGCCGAAGCCCTCGGTCAGGCAAAAGACCTGCTCCTGGTCCAAACCTATCAAGTCACACAGCACGCAGGCCACGCTTTGCGCGCAGTTGTACTTGGCATGATGCAGCTGGATGGATTCTTCTTTGCGGCGTTCGATCTCTGCTTTTTCCATAGCTGCCCCAACCTATGCGTCGCCTTGGGCGGGCGTGTAGTAGCTTTGCGCTGTGTTGACCAGGTCGAATATCTCGACTCCCGGAATAGCGGACAGCGAGTAGTTGATGCCCGGAACTACGTCAAACCAGGTGACAAGCGAGGCCTCGGCAGCAAAGTAGGTCTTGGCGGGGAGGCTGGATATCTGCGCGTTCTCGTCGGTTGCAGTCCAGGTTTGGTAGACGCCTGAGATGTCGGTTGCTGTGGTGCCGGATGCCGACTGCATGCGGTAGCAATACTCAGTGCTGCCCTTGGTGAACGTTGCCTGGGCGATGGGGCTTTCGCCGCTCATGTTGATGTAGGAGTAGGTGGCGCCGTCAATTTCAGGCAAGTCCATGCCTGTTGCGTCAAGCACGCCTTGGTGCGTGCTCTCAACCAGCGGGTTCGCGATTGACGCGGTGTTGGCGGCCGTATTGGAAGCCGTGTTGTTTGTGTTGGTGGCATTTGAGGAGTTGGAGGTGGTTGCGCTTTGGCCGCACGCGGTAAGCCCAAGGGCCAGCACGCAGGCGAAGACGCAGGTCATGGCAGCAAGTTTTTTCTTCATGATGAATCCTTTCAACAAGATGTTGCCAACGTTGCAATTATAGGTCGCTTTCGTGCGATAGACTTCTCACTGAACGGCTTTTGCTGAATAAAGCCACACAAAGGGGGTATTTCGATGGGTTATCTGGGCGAAGAGATTGGCAAGCTGGGCTTCGGGTTGATGCGCTTGCCACAAAAGGAGGACGGCACGCGTGACATCGAGCAGGTCAAGCAGATGGTGGACGCCTTCATGGAGGCGGGCTTCACCTACTTTGACACCGCGTTCATCTACGGCGACTCCGAGGAGGTCACGCGCCAAGCACTGGTGGAGCGCTACCCGCGCGAGAGCTATCAGCTGGCCACCAAGGGCATCTCGTGGATCGGCTGCAAGACGCCTGAAGACGCCCAGGCGCAGTTCCGCACATCACTTGCGCGTACGGGTGCGGGTTACTTTGACTTCTACTTGCTGCATATGACCGGCGGTCCGCGCACGCAGGTGTTTGAGGACCTGGGCATGTGGGATTTCGTGGCGAAGATGAAGGGAGAAGGCCTGATCAAGCACATCGGTTTCTCGCACCACGCGGGCGCCGACGAGTTGGATGCCATTTTGACGGCGCACCCCGAGACCGAATTCGTGCAGCTGCAGGTGAACTACCTTGATTGGGAGAATCCCGTCAACCAGAGCCGCCGTTGCCTGGAGGTTGCCGCGGCGCATGGCGTGCCCGTGGTGGTCATGGAGCCGCTGCGCGGCGGTCTTTTGGCCGATCCGCCGGCACCGGTTGCCAAGCTGCTGAAGGACGCCGACGCGTGCGCGTCGTGCGCCAGCTGGGGCTTGCGCTTTGTGGCCAGCCAACCCAACATCATCACCGTGCTTTCGGGCATGAGCACGCTAGAGCAGATGCAGCAAAACGTTGCCGAGATGAAGGCGTGCCCCACGCTCGATGACGCCCAGATGCAGGTGATTGCCCAGGCTCAGGCCGAGTTTGACAAGTTTGACCTGGTCCCGTGCACGGGCTGCAACTACTGCGCCAAGGTTTGCCCGGAAAACGTGGGCATCTCGGGCGCCTTCATGGCTATGAACGCGCATCGGCTTTTCGGCCGTTACGTGCAGGAATGGATCAACTGGGGTGGTGGTAAGGCGGTTCCCAGCAAATGCATCGAATGCTATTCCTGCGAAGCCGCTTGTCCGCAAAGCATTCAGATTGTGGACGAGCTGAAGAAGGCCGCCCTGCTTATCGGCTAGGAGCAAGCGAATGCGGCTGGCCGTCCTTTTGGGCGGCTCGGCCTTCCTTGCCAGAGAGGGCTTATGGACTCCAAGAAGACAACGCGCACGCCAACGCCACGCAAGCGCGTGGTACGGCCTTCTGCTGCGGATCGGCCGACGGGCTTGGCGGCCTATATCCCACGCACGGCGCGCGGACGCGTCCTTGTGGGCCTTCTGGCGGTGTTGGTCATCTTTCTGGTGTGCTCCTTTGCAAAGGTGACCTACACCAGCGTGGTTTCGCCCAACTACTACGAAAACCCTGCTCACGAGCTTGCTGCCGACTTGGTTGACGCTGCAGCCGACACCGCCAAGGCCGTGACGCCGGACCATGCCAACAGCGCTATCGACTCCCTGCGCGAAAGCCTGACGGGCCGTTCCAAGTGGGCAAACGACGTCATCGATGCCGAGCAGTACTACGGCGTGGATGTTAGCTTCAGCAAGCTGATCTTGGCCATGATCCAGGTGGAATCGGGCGGGGATGAAAACGTCGATGCCTACGGCAACATCATGGAGATTGACCCGGGCGCGGGCCAGCCGTATAGCATCCTGATAAACGGGGTGCCTAATGCAGAAATTGCGGGCTGCACGCCGCAAGCCTCCATCTTTGCCGGCATCTCCATCGTGGCGGAGTGCATTCCTGCCTTCGCCGACACGTTGGGTTGGGAACCCGACGCGACCAACCTGAATGACTGCGCGCTTTTGGCGCAGGGCTACAACTACGGTTATGAAGGCTGGTTTGCCTATTGCGCAAACAATGGCATCACCCAGTGGAGTTTAGAGGCGTCAAGCGCCTACCAGGCCATGATGGGCGGCATCGGCACGGCCAACCATGGGCAAAAGATCATGGACGCCATGCAGGCCATGGGCTGATCGAGGGCTAAAAGCGGGCTGGCTGCGCGTAAGGTAGTACAATGGGCAAAGCCGAAATGAAGCGCTTACGCTGCGTGGGAAGGATTGCGCCATGTCCTGGGATTCGAAGATGTTTGCGGCAGGGAACTCCTCTGCTAGCTCGCTGAACAACGGCCTTATTGGGAATTCGGCCTTCAACCGCACGATGGCTGACTACAACCCCGACACCGACGGCCAGCTGATGAGCCGCAATCGGTACAACCTTATTATGGGTGCGTGCCTTTTGTGGGGCTTTTTGGTCAATGCCGTCATCTGCGTGCTCTTTGGCAAGCAGATCGAGGTGCTGGTTAACGACAGCAACGGCGTTGCCGCCATCGTCATCATTTTGGGATACCTTGTGCTGGCCCTTGCGGGCATGTTCATCTGCCACAAGTCAAACAACCCGGTCATCAGCTTTGTTGGCTACAACATGGTGGTTCTGCCCTTGGGCATCATGCTGAGCTCCATTTTGACGCGCTATCCGGTGATGACCATCTCGTACGCCTTTGGCGTGACCACGATTGTCACGGCGGTGATGATCGTTGCTTCCACGGTCAAGCCGGAGTTCTTCGCAAAGCTGGGGCATGGCCTGTTCGTCTCCCTGATCGCGGCCATTATCGCCGAGGTGGTGTGCACCTTTTTGTTCCCAGGCGTTCTGGGCGTCTTTGACTGGGTGGTTGCCATTATCTTTTGCGGCTACATCGGCTTCGATTGGGTGCGTTCCCAAAATCTGCCGCCGACCTTGGATAACGCGGTTGATTGCGCGTGTGCCTTGTATGTGGACATCATCAATCTGTTCATCCGCATTCTGGAGATTATGGGTAAAAAGCGGTAGGGCGATCCCTATTGTAGGTTTTTGCGCGCCGAGTTAAGAAAACGAGGGGGAATCCGGCCCGGATTCCCCCTCGTTTTCTTGGTTGCTACTGGGGTCCTCAAGAAAAATCGTTCGTAGTTATTGAATCTGGCGTTCAGAAAAAAATCTGACCTGGGAAAACGTTGCTCTAGCTCACGAAAATCCAATAACTACGAACGATTTTTCCGTCCCCTAGAAAATACCCGCCAGCTCTCCGATGGTCTTTACCAGGAAAATGGACAGAACAATCAGCATGATGGGCTTGACCACCTTGGCGCCTTGCCCCTTGAACAACGTGACGCCAAACCACGCGCCCGCCATGTTGAACAGCCCCGCTATGAAGCCGAGCAGCAGGTAAACCTGCCCGTTGAGCAGGAACACCGTCAGCGCAGAAACGTTGGTGGTCAGATTGACTACCTTGGTGGTGCCGGCAGCTTGCACCAAGGTCAGGTGTGCCACAGCGGTAAACCCCAGCATCAAGAACGTTCCGGTCCCGGGGCCGTAAAAACCGTCATACACGCCAAGGGCCAGCGAGATGAGCGCGCAAGCAACCAGCGTGCGACGCTCCGACAAGGCAGTGCGCTCGGCGTCGAGCGGCTTGCCGCGCAGCACGTAAAGGGCGGTCAGTGGGATAAGCACCACCATGATCCAGCGGAAGACCTGATCATCCACCAAAAGGGCAAGGTTTGCGCCTGCAACGGATCCGCACAGTCCCAACACCGCTGCAGGCAGGGCCAGCCTCCACTTGATCATGCCGCTGCGCCAAAAGCGGAAGGTGGCAAGGGAGGTCCCCATGACCGACGACAGCTTGTTGGTGCCCAAGACCATATGGGCTGGCAGGCCCGTCATCAGGTAAGCAGGCAGGCTGATAAGCCCTCCGCCGCCGCCGATGGCGTCGACGAACCCAGCTAGAAAGACCATCGGGCACGCTATGAGAAAAGGGATGAACTGTTCCATAACCGCATATGGTAGCAAAACCGCCGAAGGCGCGTGCCTGTGTACCGTACAGCCCTGCTATACTTTCTTAAAATCACCGAAGGGAGAGCCATGGGCCTAACGAATTTCCTGATGAAGAAGTCAAAGAACCGGGTGCCTGACCTGTCTATGAGCACGCTGAAAAACTGCGATCAGTTCGACATCAACTGGATGCAGGACCCCCAGTTCAGGGATCTTCTGACCTGCGTGGTCCAGATGGCCAAAACCGACTTGGACATTGCGCGCATCAACAGCCGCGGATACCTCAAGCGCCTGACCTTTTCCAAGCTCACCCTGAAGGACAAGCGCGTGCGCAATCTGTTTGAGGCCCTGAACGTGGACGAAAGTCGCTTTGACGAGGACGGCTACATCACCAGCGTCATGCGCTCCATCATCCAGGCGGCCAAGGCGGCCAAGGACAAGGGCAAAGGCGAAGAAGCCGCCAGCGCCGAGCATGCCGTCTACGTGTGTGCCTATGTGTTCATGCGCCATATTCAAGAGACGCACCCGGAATACACCGAGCGCGTGGTGGCCATCGCCCCCGCCATCAAGGAAGCCGTCAAGTAACGTATTGCCTGCCGAGGCGCTACGCATGCGGTCTTCGTCACTTACAGGAAAGTTGTTTTAGGAACGTCCATGGTAACCAAAAGGGAAGTTGCCCCAAAAAAGAACAAGGATGCCGCAGGACGCGGCCTTGTGCTTGCTGTGGTTTTATGCCTGATTGTCCTTGCCTGCTTGGGCGTGGTGATTGCGGGACTCGTCTTCAAGGTGGGGCCGCTTGCCAGCTTGGGCGAAAGCCCGAGCGCCACCTCTTCGCAAACGACACAGCTTTCCGCCTCTGACCAGGAGCAAAACGCGTCCGCAAACACAACGGCAACCACGGCGAAGACCTCTGGCAAGCTGGCAGGCGCCACCGAGACCGCCGACGCCAACGGCATCATTCATGGCACTACCAAGGACGGCATCAGCTATCTGCTGTGGGGCCGCGGAACTGCGGGCCAGCAAACGGACAAGGTCACGCTTGCGGCTTGCGGCGATCAGCTGGGCACCACCAGCGACTTTCCCATTGCGGCCGAATACGGGCAGCGCAACGGCACCGACTACGACTTCACCCCCTTCTATCAGGAGGTAGCACCTTTCATCCAGCAGTATGACCTGCGCTTCATCAACCAGGAAACCGTCATGGCCGGCGGCGAATTGTCGGGCTATCCGGTGTTCAACAGCCCCTCCGCCTGCGCCGAGGCCATCAACAACGTGGGCTTCAACCTGGTCAACTTCTGCAGCAACCACCTGTACGACCGCGGCACCGCGGGCATCGAAAACTCCCTGGAGATCTTCGCCCAATACCCACAGATGCTGGTCAGCGGCAGCTACTCCTCTGCCGAAGACCGCTCCCAGGTGCGCATGATCGAGCGCAACGGCATCACCTTCGCGTTGCTTTCCTACACGTGCGTGGACAACTGGTACAACAGCTCCGAGGCGGCTCCCAACGACTACAACCTGGCGTACGCCGAAAAGGACCGCATGGAGACCGAGATTCGCCGTGCGCAGCAAGTGGCCGACGTAACCATCGTCTACATGCATTGGGGCACCGAATACACCTATGAGATTAACGACCAACAATGGGACTACGCGCAGTTCTTGGCGGACTTAGACGTTGACCTGGTGCTGGGCAGCCACAATCACAACGTGCAGCCCACTAAGTACATTACGGGTGAGTCGGGTCATGTGACGCCGGTCGTGTTTGGGCTTTCGGACTTCGTGAGTGGCTGGACGCTAGGCAACACCATCTTCAGCGGCATCTTCACCTGCGACTTCGCCCGCCAGGCGGACGGCTCGGTGGCCATCCAGAACCTGCTGTGGTGGCCCACCATTGAATGGTCCGACGGCGGGGATGTGTATGTGCGGCGCTTCTGCGACATGGACCAAGAGACGGTGGATGCCTCCACGCGCATCATCGACATTCCCGAAAGCTACTATGAGAACTTGCGGGAGGCCCTAGATTCGTGCGGCATGGAAATTCCCATCAAATGGGAAAAGTGAAAAGCGCCACGCCACGCAGTCACCTATACTGCAAAAAAGCGCAACAAATCGAGTTCTGAGGGGGAGTCGTGGGTTTGCTTCAATGTTCGGATACCTATTGGAAATTCGCAGGTCAGTGCACCCAATGCGGGCATTGCACGCCGGCTTGCTCGTCGCTGACGGCGGCAGGCATGACCCTTGGAGAAATCGCGAAGGCCATGCTGCAGGCCGAGCGTGACGCCCAGACCAAAGAGGATCTGTGGGCCAACATCGTGTCCAATGAGCGCCTGGTCCAGGCGGTGCGCGGATGCTTCTTCTGCACTAGCTGCAAGAACACCTGCTTTGCGCACAACGACGTGTGTGACCTTATCTATCACGCGCGCATCGACTTCCAAAACCTGGGACTTATTCCGCGTAGTGCCTGGTCAAGCGTTATGGTTGACCAGGAATGGGACATTTTCACGGCGTATCGGGCCATTCACGGCATCTATATGACGGACTTGACGCGCCATGTGCAGACCGAGGATCACGCGGCCGAGTCCGACTGCCAGGTGGCCTTCTTCCCAGGATGTTCCTTGGCAGCCTATGCGCCTGACCTCACGCGTGAAATCTTTGCCACCGTGCAGGAGCTGGGCGGCAAGACCACCATGATCGACCATTGCTGCGGCTCGCCTTTGAAGAGCGCCGGCTTTTACGATCGGGCCGAGTCCTTGTGCGACCGCATAGCTTCTGAGCTGGCCTTTTCGGGCGCCAAGGAGGTTGTTTGCGTGTGCCCGGGTTGCGCGAACGCCATGCGCTCAACGCTGGCGAAGGCGGGGCTGGACATTCAGGTGACGTCGCTTGCCGCCTTCCTGGCGCGGCACGGCTTCCAGCCGAAGAACGCACTGCCAGAGGGGCCCCTATGGATTTCCAAGTCCTGCCAGGACCGCAACGGAACCTACCTTGAGCAGGTGTGCGAGGCCTTGCGGGTGGACCCGGCCACGCCGTCCATCTTCCATGGGTGCTGCGGCGCGGGTGGCGCGGTAAGCGCGTTTGACCCGAACCGCCAGGCAATGCAGGCTGACAATAAGATGTCGTTTGCCCCGGATGGCGCCACGGTGGTGACCATGTGCCCCACCTGCACGTACACATACGCTTTCCGCCTGATGAGCGCCCCGCGTGACATCAACAACAAGCACTACACCGAGCTGCTCTTCGAGAATCAGTTCGATTGGGATTTGGTGTTTGCCCAGTTGGGCGGCATGTGGTCAGGCGAATACGGCGCTTGGCTGGCGCAGGTTTTCGCGTAGGGGAAAGGAGGCGTCATGATGACCATGCAGAAGCCCGTTGTGGCGATAATCGGTTACGGAACGGCTGGCGTGAACACTGTCATTGCGCTGCGCAACGCCGGCTATGATGGCTGCATCCGCGTGTTCTCCGACACGCAGATTTTGCCCTACAGCCCCATTCTGACTTCCTACTATGCTGGCGGCGAAAAGACGTACGAGCAGTGCTTCCCCTGGTCAGAGGCTGAGCTTGCCGACCTGGACGTCCAGCTTGTGCAAGAGGGCCCGGTTTTGGAACTGGATGTGGCGGCTCACACCGTGCGCACGGCGGCTGGCAGCTACCCGTATGACAAGTGCGTCATTGCTTCTGGTTCGCGGCCGATGACCTATGGCTTTCCGCAGGTGGAGGGCTATGAGCCCATCGTGCTGCGCACCATGGATAACGCTGAGCGCCTGAAGACGGCGCTGGAGGATCCCGCGTGCAAGCGGGTGCTGGTCAGCGGCGCTTCCATGGTGGCGTTGAAAACCCTGGAAGCGGCTTTGAATCGCGGCAAGCAGGTAACGCTTGTGGGTATGAACCCGCACGTGCTGGACTTCAACGCCTTGCCGCAAGCGGCCGAGCGCTTTGAGCGTGGCCTTGAGGTCAAGGGCGTGCAGCTGCGCTTGGGGATGACCATTTCCGCTGTGCAGGTTGTCAACGCGCCTGAAGGGCGGCTGAAGGTTGGCTTCTCCAACGGCGACGTGGACTACTTCGACCAGATTACCGTGGCGCACGGTATGAAGTCCAACCTGGACTTTGTGGCCGCAGGTAGCCTGGAGATGGACCGCGCGTTGGTGGTGGACGACTTCATGCGCACGAGCGACCCTGATGTGTACGCGGCAGGTGACGTGGCCCAGGCTTTGGAGCTGATTTCCGGCCAGAAGCGCATCGTGGGCATCTGGAAGACGGCTGCTTTGCAGGGCGCTTGCGCGGGTGCGGCCATCGCGGCCGAGATGGCGGGACGCAAGCCTTCGCCCGAGGTGGCGTATAAGGGCGCCATCGCCACCAACACCATTGCGGTCAACGGCACGCTGTTTATATCCGCGGGCACCATGGACTTGGAGGGTCGTCGCGTGGAGGTCAAACAGACCGACGAGATGACGGTTGTCTACGTGTTTGAGGACGCCCCCGACGGTTCCCAGCGTTTGGCCGGGTTTAACCTGGTCAGCGACGTGGACGAGCCCGGTGGCAATGCATATGACACTGGCGCTATGCTGACGCTGCGCATAGAGAGCGCTTTTGCCCGATGACGCGTTTGGAGCTTTCGTCGGCGCTGCGCGAGCATTTGCGGGCCAAAGGCGCCTCGTGCATAGCCGTGGACATCATCGATTGCGTCAGTTGAGGCCGCCACACGAGCGAGGTCTTCGCTTACGTGCCGATGGGCAAGCTGGTTGACCGTTGCCGCGCCAAGGCGGGGCAGGTGCTTGAGGCCGATGGCGTGCAAGTTCTTATCACAACGCCCGATGTGTGGCTGGATGAGTGCGTTTTCCTGGATTTTGACCCCAGCAAGCCGCTGGGAGACATCCTAGTGAGTGGCATTTCCAGCTTGGTGGCGCGTGGCTATAAGTAGGGCTTTCTAAAAATCGTTCGTAGTTATTTGATTTTCGCTCGTTAAAATTTTGTGACCTGGGAAAACGCAAATGGCTACTTACCAAAGGCAATAACTACGAACGATTTTTTAGAACCCCCATTTTATAAAGGCGTTCCTGATGTCCATTTTGAGCTTATTTTGGAGCTCTTTTTGGTCTGCGTCGGGCGTGGACAACTTGCGGCCCATAAGCCTCGCGATTTGACGCGCCGCCTTATTGAATTTTCCAAGGTCATTAAGCACTCCGGCTGTTAGAAAAATGCGTGGTACCTCCAGCTCGGTAAGGTCGTTGTTGTGCAGGGCGTCCGCCTCGAGGGCATCCACGGAAGCGTGTTCTTTAGCGCCCATATACTCGGCACCAACGTTGTGCTCAGGCCAATACAGGTCACAATATCGGTAATAGCTGGAATGAGGGAGGCGAAGGGGGTAGTTGAGGGAAGGCAAACCCAGGCCGCACCCGCCCAGTTTTGGGGGAAGCCCCAGTCGATAAGCAGCCTCGATCTCTTTGGGGCTTGCAGCGTTTTCCAAAGCGTATGGCAATGCTTCTTGGAGTCTGTCTAATTTATCCGGCCGTTTTTTGCCTTGCTTGCAGGTCTGGATGAAAGCCTCGATTGAGCTGCGGCTAGAGAGCTTGCGTCTTGAGACAAGGCTGGAGTTAAGCTGGTCTTTGCAAAAGATGCCAAGGACCAAGTCAATCGCAACGACAAGCTCAGCTGATGAGCACGATTGGGCCGCCTGGAGCAAAAAATATTCAGGGGAGGGGCAATAGATTTCGGGCGCGATTTCAAAATACTGACTCTCAGGAACGTCATTTGCGTGGATTATGCAATGCGCTTTTGACGAATTTCGCCTAAGGTTCTCCGAGCCGACCTCAAGTAAAAGTGGCGTGTCTATGCCGAGGGCTTCAGCCAATGATGCGGCCTCTTTCCTGCTCAAATGCGGTGCAGACTGCGACAAGCAGACGCGGCAGGGAAGATCCATCATCCCATTGAGATATTTCATAGCGTTGTGATTTTTTGAAAGAATCTGCTGCTGCTCGAAATCAACATCAAGATCTTTTGCCAAAGACGACAGCAAGAAAGCGCCAGCGCTCTGACCATAGAGAAAAACGTTCTTCAAATTTATGTCCTCGTGGCATGGAGGACGAATCAATTCAGCATGTCTATTATAGGGCTTTCTAAAAATCGTTCGTAGTTATTTGGTTTTCCCTCGTTAAAATTTTTTGACCTGGGAAAACGCAAATGACTAGTCACCAAAAGCAATAACTACGAACGATTTTTTTAGGAGCCCCTTAGTATAAGAAGCCGGGAGGGCCGATCTTTTGCGGAAAATCGGCCCTCCCGGCTTGTTTTTGCCGCCTAGCGCTATTCGGCCACCTCAACTAGGCGCTGCCACAGCTTGACCATGGCCAGCGTGTCCAGCTCGCAATACTTCAAAAGCTGGACACGTGTCTGCTCTGCCTGTTCAGGAGCCATGTTTTCCAGGTCCGCATACACGGCCATTGCCTCACTACCGTTATGCACGCCCTCCAGTGCATGGTAATCCAGGCTGGGGTCGTTAGGGAAAAGCGCTGGCAGCACGGCCTTGATTGAGTTGGAGCCGCCCATGCTCGGCAGGTAGAACGCCCCGCTGCTGAAGGGCTTGATCAGGTCGTTCATGCCTTGGTTGATGGCCAGCAGATGCTCTGCCAGGTCGGGGAAGGCATCGGCTATCTCCTTGATGCGCGCCTTCTCGAACGCCATGTTGTAAGCCAGCGTGCACGCGCCAGCAGGAATGTCGGCAACCAGATGCTCCGCCACGGCCCGACGCGGATCGGCGCCGGCAGGGGCCAAAAACTCGTAATGTTCAAGCGGCGCATCGGCCGATGCAAGCACATGCAGCGAATACTGCGTAGGAATCTGCTGGTAGGGGCGCGTGCCGTCAAACGGCGGCACGGCCGGCTGAAACGTCTCGAAATCCAGGAAGTACAAAGGGAAGCTCAGCTCGCCCAAAAAAGCTGCAACGGCGGCACGGTCCAGCACTTGCGGAAGCCCCTCAACCTGACAAAGCGCCTGCGCGCGTTGGCGCGCGTTCAGCTTGACACCTGCATCCAACGCCTGTTGATAGGTGCAAATGCCCTGGTCAAGCATCTTAAAGCCACGTTTTAAACTCATGCGGTTCAAGTCGAAGACGTTCGGGCTCGGCAGGTCCTTCCAGCACCATTTCTGGTAGCCGCAAGGGTAGGGGTCCCGGCATTGGCACCCTATTGCCACGGCAGGCTCTTCCTGCGCATCGGCGGTTGCCTTCAGCTCCGCCACCCGAGCCTCCACCTGCTCCACCATGGCGAAGACGTCCGCCGAGCAATCCTCGGGCACAAACAGCTGTTGCAGGTCCAGTTCCCCCTGGCGCACGTAGCCGCTGTTCAGATGCATCAAGCTTGCGGACTTGACGTGCAATCCGCACTTGCCCAGCACCCAAACCTGAAAGGCCATGTCGTGGTAGTAGATGGGGTTCACGTGCGTGGACGACTTCACCTCCACCAGGTGCACCCCGTCGGGCTCCACGCGCAAGATGTCCACGCTGCAGAAGTTGCCATCGAAGGCGAAGGACGCCTCGGCAATGTTGGCAGGCCCGCAGCCGGCCAGCGCGTCATCAAACAGGCGCTCCGTTTCCTCAAGCATGGCTTGCTTGCTGCCTTCGCAAAACGCAACCTCAACAAAAGGCCCAAAATACTCCATGGCCAGATCGCCCACGGCCGATCCCGTTTCCAATACGGCCTGGTTAAGCACCGACTGGTCGAACTCCTGGGGCAGATGCTGGTCCATCCACAGCATCTTCGGGCACTGGACGCCTTTGGTATAACGCGATTTTGACAGGTTCACGCAAAGCCTCCTTAAAGACAACGCCTTTGATTCTACTGTATAACTGTTATGCTTTACCAAGAAGAAACCCAAAGGTGCGTGGCCAGCCAAAACGGCTCGCTCACATACAAAAAGGAGAAACCATGGTGCGCATTTCCAGCGGCAGGCTTGACTACCTTGTTACCGAAGACCTTCCCTACGTTGACCTGACCACGGAGGTGCTTGGCATCGGCCAAAAGCCTGGCCGCATGACCTATTTCACGCGCGAGGCGGGCGTGCTGTGCGGCACGGAGGAGGCAGTGCGCATCTGCCAGGAACTGGGCAACACCGTTGTCAGCCAGAAGCCCAGCGGCACGCGCTTGCAGCCAGGCGAAGACTTCCTGACCGTTGAAGGTCCGGCGGAGGCGCTGCATGCGGCGTGGAAGGTGTGCCTGAACCTGTTCGATCACCTGTCGGCCGTGGCCACCAAAGCCGATACGTTCGTGCGCAAGGTGAAGGCGGCCGGCGCGGGCGTGGAAGTGCTCACCACGCGCAAGAGCATGCCAGGTACCAAGGACCTCATTACCAAGGCGGTGATGACTGGCGGCGCTTTCCCGCATAGGCTGGGGCTTTCCGAAACCGTGCTGGTCTTCGACAACCATATAAAATTCATGGGCGGCTTTGAGGAATTCCTGAAGCAGGTGCCCGAGCTGCGCGCTCGCTGCATCGAGAAGAAGCTATTCGTGGAGGTAACCGCCGATCAGGCTCTGGCCGCGGTGAAGGCGGGCGTGGACGGCGTGCAACTTGACAAGGCTGATCCGCAGGCCATCGCTAACTTGGTCCCGCAGCTGCGCCAAGTCAACCCGCGGGTGGCTATCATTGCGGCGGGCGGCGTCAACATGCAAAACTGCGAAGCCTACGCCGCCACCGGCATCGATGGCATTGCCACCACCTGCCTGTTCACGGCACCCCCGCTGGACATGAGCGTGCGCATAGAGGCGCTGGAGGGCTAAGGGCTAGTCGTCTACGAACTCGGATTCCTGGGCCTCCAGCCAATTTGAGGCCGTTACCTCGGGTGCGGCGTTGCGCGCCTCGTCCCAGTCGGAGTTGGTGGTGCGGGCAAATTCCCAGTCGCTTTCCTGAATGTCGGGGCGTGCGGCAAGCAGCACCTTCTGCACGGCATCGCGCATCTTGTGGTGCTCCCAGTCGTAAACCTCCTTGACGCTCATGCCGATTAGGCTGAGCATCATGGTGTACTTGCCGTCGGCCGTACGCAGGTAGTAGGCGTAAGCGGTGGTGGTGTCAGGCTCCAAAGCTACAGTGGCTACGGCCAGCACTTTGTCGGTGGCGGCTTCTACGATGTTGAAAATGTCGGTATGATGCATCTGCGCTCCTTGCAAGGCTTAAATGATGATTCTTGCAGTATAGTTGAGCGCACGAATTGCGCGTACTAAAAATCAAAGACGCACGTTTTGATGACGGGGGCTTATGGGCAACATTACGCGACTTGCGGTTACGGCGGCGGCCACGGCCATGCTGGCTCTGGCTTTGGGCGGTTGCGGCGCCACGGCGTCAAACACGTCAAATACCAGCCAATCTTCCAGCAACGCGGCTATGGAGGTGTCGGACAAGGCTGACGCCAACGTTACCGTTAACGCCAATGCCAACGAAAATGCCGAGGCGCAAAACGCACAGGATCAACAGGATGGGGCCCAAAATCAAGCGTCTGGTCAGTCGGGCGCCCAAACTGCCGAAGACATTCGCGCCACCATGGACATCAGCGAAATCCTTTATGACGATCTGAACCATGGTCCCAAACCGGCTGAATACCAGAAGTACATCGTCATGCACGACACCGAGGGAAGCGGGTCGCCTGAAAGCGTGCTTTCCTATTGGGAGGGCAACGGCAACCTGGTGGCGGCTCACTTTGTTGTGGGCACGGACGGTCATGTGCTGCAATGCGGAAATCTGGAGTGGATCATGCATCATGCGGGTTATGGCGACACGGGTCACAACCAGCTTTTTGGCATCAGCGAAGACGGCCGTGATGACATGGTGGGCACGGTGCCCATTGGCAGCTGGGCCTCCGATTACGGCATGAACGCCTGGTCTATTGGCATCGAGATGGTGCATGTGGGTGGCGAAGGCGACTATCCGCAGGCTCAGTTGGAGGCTGTGGACAAGGTGATCGCCTACATCGACGCCTACTTTGGCTTCCAAAGCGAAATCACCGATCACAACGATTGGCGCTCGGGCAACTCGGACACTTCGCCTGAGTTTGCCACCTATCTGGAAAACTTGAAGGAGACGCGCAGCTGCTTTGGCTAGCGGGTGCAAGCTGGCGGTTACAAAAGTGGGGAAGCACATGAAGCGTCGGATGAAAATACTGTTGATGGTGGCTTTGTGCTGCGTGGCTGCGCTGAGCATGGCCGGTTGTCAGATTGAGGTCAAGCTGCCCGACGCCATCACCATGAACGTCAACGACCACATCGCCATCAGTGCCGCTCAGGGGGAACTGGAGACCACCGTTTCGTTTGACGCTAACACCAACGGCGCGTATTTGTCCGCCTCTGCGGCTGATTTGGAGGCGGCGGGCTTCTCGATGGGCGACAGCCTGAAGCTCACGTTCGATAACGGCTTTGTGGCCGACGACATCCCTTTGCATACTGGCTATTACATTTATACGGGGCAAACCTTCGTCAATGCCAGCAGCTCGCTATCATCACCGGTGATAAGCACGTCGCCGGGTGATTTTTGGCATGAGGCGGGCTTGAACAATGGCGATGCCTGCACGATAACCATCAGCAAGGCGGGCAAGTACGCTGCTGTGGAGAAGGCATTCACGCTGAAGTACACTGATTCGCGGCAGGACTATTCCTCCGATGTCGTCTTCGCGAATTTCAGGATGGTTCAGGTGGGGAATATGGCTCCTGGGGTGCTGTACCGCTCGTGTTCGCCGGTGAACAACTTGCGAGGCCGCGCAGCCTATGCTGACGGCTTGATTTCCGAGGCGGGAGTCAAGACGGTGCTCAATTTGTCGGATTCTTGGCAGGATATGCAGGGCTATATAGCCCAAAGCGACTTCTCTTCCCGCTATTACCAGGACTTGCTCAATGGCGGCTCGGTTGTTTCTGCCGCTATGGATGCCAACTATAAATCGCCTGATTTCATGGTGGCGTTAGGGGATGGCCTTCGCGAGATGATGAACGGGGAGGCGCCCTATGACGTGCATTGCCTGGAAGGCAAGGATCGCACCGGCATTGTGTGCTTGCTTTTGGGGGCGTTGTGCGGGGCCACCTATGATGAGCTGCTGCAAGACTACATGCTGTCTTATGAGAACTATTACGGCGTGACGCAAGATTCCGACCCAGAGATTTATGAGGTTTTGGTCGACATGCGGTTTAACGAGATGATCCGTTACTTTGCCGGCACGGTGGGAGATGAGATTCCTACCGCCTATCAGCTGCAGCAGGGGGCATGGAATTACTTGCTGGAAACGGGATTGACCGAATCTGAGATTAGCCAGCTGCAAGGTACTCTTTGCGGTTGGTGAGCGTGTGACGAATTGCGCCACCTGCAGGCAGGCATGAAGGGCGCTTGGGCTAAATCTTTTGGTCGTAATACAGAATTTACATAGCTTTCGTCCCGTTTAGCTGGGAGTAGTTTTATTATTCAAAGTGCACGAATAGTGCAAAGCTTTACACGGGGAGGCTATTATGGGCGGCTTTTTTGGCGTTGCGTCTAAGCGCGACGTTGTGGTCGACGTATTCTTTGGCGTCGACTTCCATTCACATTTAGGGACTAAGCGCGCGGGAATTATTGCACACAGTCCCGAGAAGGGCTTTCAGCGCGACATCCATTCGATCGAGAACACGCCATTCAGGACAAAGTTCGAATCGGTGCTAGACAAGTTCGAAGGCAACACGGTTATCGGCTGCATATCCGATGCCGATCCGCAGCCGTTGATGGTGAAGTCGCATCTGGGCTTGTGGGCGCTCACCACGGTTGGCGTCATCCACAACCAGGATGAGATCATCGAGAAGTACATGGCCGACTGTGGTCAGCAGTTCATGGCTATGAGCAGCGGCGAGGTCAATCAGACCGAGCTGGTTGCCGCCATCATCAACAAGGAAGACAGCATCGTCGACGGCCTTCGTCATGTGCAAGACATCGTTGAAGGTTCCATGACCATGCTGCTCATGACCGACAACGGCGAAATCTATGCAGCTCGCGACAAGTATGGTCGCCTGCCGGTCATCATCGGCAAGGATGACGACGGCTATTGCGTCACCTTTGAGAGCTTCGTGTATGACAAGCTGGGTTACGCCGACGAATACGAGTTGGGTCCCAACGAGATTGTGCGTATCACCAAGGACGGCTATGAGACCGCGGCCGAGGCGGGCGAGGAGATGAAGATCTGCGCCTTCCTGTGGACCTATTACGGTTATCCCAACTCCACCTATGAGGGCACCAACGTCGAGGTCATGCGCTATAAGAACGGCGAAATCATGGCCCGCGACGAAATGGAAGATGGCACCATGCCCGACGTGGACTACGTGGCGGGCATTCCCGACAGCGGCCTTCCGCACGCCATCGGCTATTCCACGGCCAGCGGCAAAACGTTTGCACGTCCCTTCGTGAAGTACACTCCCACGTGGAGCCGCAGCTTCATGCCGTCTAACCAAAGCGTGCGCAACCATGTGGCAAAGATGAAGCAGGTCCCGGTCACCCAGCTGATCGAGGGCAAGAAGCTGCTGTTTGTGGACGATTCCATCGTCCGTGGCACGCAGATGCGCGAGACCGTGAACTTCCTGTATGAGGCTGGCGCCAAGGAAGTGCACATGCGCTCCGCTTGCCCACCCATCATGTACGGCTGCAAGTACCTCAACTTCAGCTCCAGCAAGTCCGAGATGGAGCTGATTGCCCGCAAGAAGATTGATGAGCTAGAGGGCGAAGAGGGCTTGGAGCACTTGGAGGAATACGCGGATGCGCGCACCGAGCGCGGCAAGTGCCTGCTGAAGAGCATCTGCGACGAGATGGGCTTCGACTCGCTGCGCTACCAGAGCCTGCAAGGCCACCTGGAGGCCATCGGCATCGATCCGTCCAAGGTGTGCACCTACTGCTGGAACGGCAAGGAATAACCATACAGCTAAAGATAGCTAAGCGGGCCGTGCGATGCGCGGCCCGCTTTTTTGTTGGTGCGGCTTGCTTGCGAGCCAGTGCTGACATCCCGCCTGCGTGTAGATTTCGCCTGTGCGCGGCTGGTTTTAACACTCGAAGAGCACGGCGCCGCAGGTGGAAGGGTCGTTTTCGGCGTAGGACAAGGCGTCTTTGAACGCTTGATTTTGGCACAGGGCGTTCAGCGTGCGGATCACGGGGCGTGTTTGGGGCGTCTTGCGCACAACGATATCCAGGCTTTCAAGCTGTAGCGGCATGAAGCTCAGGCCGCGTTGGCTTTTGGCGTCTTCCGCTGACCCCACGCACACATCGGCTGCGCCCTGCGCAACGCGTTCCAGGCACGTTGCGGTTGTGGCCGGGGGAAGGTCGTAATCGGCAAGATCCTCGTTGTCCATGATGCGCTGATCAAGTAGCACGCGCTTGGCAGAGCCTTTCTGGTGGGGCGATATACGTAAGCCATCGCGGGAAAGAGACGCCCAGGACCGAATCTGCAACGGGTTGCCGGAGCGAACCACCAGGCCGCGCTGGCGTTGCACAAGGCGCATCACCACAAGCGGCGTGCCAGGGCAAAGGCGCCTGACATAGGGGACATTGTAGGAGTTGGTGCGCTGGTCATACAGGTTGACTAGCGCCATGTCCGCCTTGCCGCAGTACAGATTGACCAGCGACGCATAGCTTGTGGCGTAGCGATGCTCGCACAGAACGCCGTTGCTTCCCAAATGGTGGCACACCACGCCGGCAAGCACGTCTTCGCCTTCCACCACAAAGCGTGGGGCAGATTCATGTGCTAGTTCGCTTGCTAAGAGGGAAAGCGCGTCGGCCGGGGCTGTTGCGCATTGCGCCCCAGATTGCGCGTACTGTGCCTGGTTGAGGCAATCATCCAGCGCCGTTTGAGAAAAGCGAAGCTTGCGTCCGATGCGGTAGCTGGGTAGCGAGCCGTCTTTGGCCATTTTGTACACCGTGTTGCGCGACAGGCCCAACAAGCCTGCCACTTGGTCAACCGTCAAGGATTCTGTCTGCAGCATTCCGTTTCCTGTCTATTCTGAAAACATACTAATCTTACCTTGATTTGATACTAATTGTGAATAATTGGTACCAATTGGGACGAAAAATGTAAAGAAACGGCAGTGTGGGCGCCTTGGACCAAAGAGCATGGAATAGTGGACCCATCAAAGAGAGCGGCGAGCACGTGGCCGTGGGAAACCCCCGTCTCTTGGAAGTTCCAAGGTTGCCGCAACAGGCCGCCGCAGCTAACCGGGCATGAAGCCCAAGAAAGGACCAACAATGAAGATTTCTGCACGCAATCAGCTCAAGGGCACCATCGTTTCCGTCACCGAGGGCGCTGTCAACGGCATTGTCAAGATCGATCTGGGCGGCACGGTTGTCACCGCCGACATCTCCATGGCTTCCATCGAGGAGCTGGGCCTAGCCGAGGGCAAGGCCGCTTATGCCATCATCAAGGCAACCGAGGTCATGTTTGCCACCGAGCGCATCAAGGGCATTTCCGCCCGCAACCAGTTTGAGGGTACCATCGGCCGCCTGAAGGAAGGCGCCGTCAACGGCCGCGTTTCCCTTAACTTTGGCGAAGGCCAGCACATCTGCGGCACCATCACCAATTCCTCCATCGAGGAGCTGGGCCTTGAAATCGGCAAGCCGGCAGTGGCCATCGTGAAGGCAACCTCCGTCATGGTGGGCGTCGACGACTAACGCGCATCTGCAGCGCTTCGCAGCGAAGACGCCTGCGAACTGCCAGCCAAGCGGCCTAGCGCCATTCTGTGACACAATAAAGGCACCCGTGCATTGTCGCGGGTGCCTTTTTGTGTGCGGGGTTCCGGATGCTGCAATTTGCGTGTGGGTGGCGATTGCCGGCCTGCTAGACGCCAGCATCTCCTGTCCCGCATTTGTGCTTCGTATCCATAATTATTCTCAATAAGAAATGTATATTAATTAGTATAATCTACCTTTAAGTTGTAAGTATTTAGGGGCAATGCGTTGCAGAGTAGAAAGGGCTGGTATGAACACTATTGCAACAAGAATTACTTTTGGCGAGAAGGTGGTTTCCGTTGTTGCAAGCACTGCGCTTGCTTTGTCGATGACGCCGATCTTCGCAATGTCGTCGGTGGCCTACGCCGACACGGCAAGCTGGTACAGCGAATCCGGTACCGTTTTTGAGCTGACGACGGCCGATCAGATGACCGAGTTCGCCTCGTTGGTCAACTCAGGTACCACGTTTGCGGGCCAGACGGTCAAGCTTGGCGCCGACATCACGCTGACTGCTGCTGATTGGGATGCCATCGGAAACAGCGCCGACCATGCGTTTGCCGGCACGTTCGACGGCAACGGCAAGACGGTATCGGGCTTGTCTGTCACCGACATCACGGGCGGCTATGAGGGCCTGTTCGGCCATAACGACGGCACCGTCAAGAACGTCACCGTCTCTGGCTCCATTACGGCAACCGGTTCTGGTTCCGATGGCGTCTCGGGCGTTGTCGGCGTGAACGACGGCACGGTCCAAGGCGCCACTAATAACGTGGCCATCTCTATTACGGGAGGCTCCGACTCCTACGCCGTTGGTGGCGTCGTTGGTCAAAACAACGGCACCGTCTCCCAAAGCGTGAACAACGCCGCTGTTACAAACTCCAAGGCTACGGGTGGCGTTGTCGGCCGCAGCTACTCCACGGATTCCTCCTTGGGCCTTATTGCCGAGTGCGTTAACAACGGCACCGTTACTGGCACGTATGGGCAAAAGGATCAGATTGGCGGCATCGTCGGCGGCCTTGGTGACAAGAACAACACCGCCACCACCTATGGCACGGTCATCAACAGCTACAACACGGGCGCAGTGTCTAATCCCAACGGGCGTTGGGTTGCAGGCATTGCCGGCTTCTCCACGGTGAACACCAAGATCAACAACTGCTTCAACGTTGGCGTAATCGGCAACGCCTACAAAGATAATGGCGGCCTTATCACCTACGCCGACACGGGCGCCATTGCAGAGTGCAACAACAACTATGCTCTTGAGCAGGAGGGCTACACGGGCGCTTCCTTGAACGGCACCAGCAAGACCGCTGCCGAAATAGCTTCTGCCGACTTTGTCAACTTGCTTGGCAATGCCTATACTGCTGGCGAGTCCTATCCCGTTTTGGCATGGCAGGTTGCCTCTGAGCCGCAGGCCACAGGTAGTGCGGTTTTTGGTACCGATTCTGACCCTGTCTTTGTTGGTGGCACCTTTGAGGTTACCGTCGGCGTCGAATATGCAGGATCGATTGTTTCCGCCGAGCTTGGGCTGACCTACAATCCTGCGGTTGCGACGATTGCCAAGATTGAGTATGCCGAGGGCATCGAAAACGGATACCTTGGACCCGAGGAAACCTCTGTTGGCGATTTCGACAACGAAGTGGGCACCGCAAAGGTCTCCTTCCTTGGCGACACCGAGTTTGATGCCACCGAAGGCTTTGTCGTTGCCACCATCACGTTTAACGCCGTTGCCGAGGGAACCGTAAACCTTGCGTTTGCCGATGGCGCCGTGGCTGCCGCTAAGATGGTTACGGCCGACATCGACCTTGAGGCGAGCACTGCCAGCGTCGATATTGCGGGCATTGAGTTCGAGGTCTCTGAGGAAGAGTATGCTGCCGGCTATCACCTGGTTACCTGCACTTCCGACATTCCCGAGGGCTCTGTCCCGACCTTTAAGGGCGAAAACATGTTCAAGGTTGGCGACGACTATGTTGCCCTGGTCAAGGATGCTGAATCTGTGACTGCTGCTGATTTCGCCGTTGTTGCGGGCGAGGCTGGCTCCATTGTTCGTGACGGCGACGTGAATGCCAACGGTGCGGTCAACATCGTTGACGCCCAGGTTGCCTACGACGCCGCAACTGCTGTTTACACCGACTTCACTGTCTTGCCCATGAGCGGTTGGCTGAATGCCGATGTCAACAACGACGACTCCGTAACGGCCGCCGACGCCTTTGCTATCCAGTACAAGGTGCACAACGGCGCGTTTGCCTAAAGTGGCGTATAACGGATTATTGGGAGGGCCCCAACAGGGGCCCTCTTTCTTAGCGTAAGCATGCAGCGCTTTGCGAGACTGCTTGCGTATCTTGGCTCAAGCGGCAGAAACGCTTCAGCTACCCCACGTGAGAAAGACAAAGTCTTGAGTATTTCCCAGACGCGTTTCGATAAAACGCTCCTGTCGATTTTTGGGATCTTCGCGATTGCCTTGGCGTTGCTTCTTGGCTTTCCAGCAATGGCGCATGCCCAGGATGCGGCCGATGACCCGTACGGGGACAAGCTCGCGTTTTCGCAGGTGCTTGTTGCGTCTGTCGACGACATTCGCCTTGGCGAGCCTTTTACCCTAAATGTTGTGCTTACCAGCGACAACAATGAGGCATATCAAATGTATGCGTATTCTTCGACCATTCGTGTGAACACTAACCAATTCGACATTGGCGAAGTCTCTGCTCGCTCGAAGGTTGACTATTATATTTCGCCCCAAAGCGGTGCGCTCGAAGGATGGAGCGACATCGTATTCAACTTCCGCTCGACCAGCCTTGCGGGGGCCACATGGCAAGCGCAGGAAACGACTGCCGCCATTGAGCTTACCCCTAAGGCCACCGGGGAGGCGAGCGTTCTGGTTGCCCGCTTGAACGTGTCAAACCACACTGGCATGTCATCGCGCAGCTCTTCGACATCGGGGTTCTCGGCGCAGGTGCTCGGGCCGCGCCCGCCTTGTGTTGCCTGCGACACCCCTTTCACTTCCGCCAGCGGCCTTGTCCTTGTTACCTATGAGGGGCCGTTGCAGGAAGGGTTTGTGCCCTGTTACAAGGAAACGCCCTTCGTGAAGAAGAACGGGTCATACGTTGCGCTTGTTGATCCTGTGGATTATAAAACCGCCGTCGAAGATGACGTCACGCTAATCGAGGATAAGGCGCTCGACGCAAGTTCGCCCGACGTGAATGGCAACGGGTATCTGAATATCGTGGACGCACAAATTGCTTACGATCTTGCAATTGGTGGCTACACCGACTTCTCCAAGCTTGCCTTGGACCGATGGATTGCTGCCGATGTGAACGGCAGCGGCAATGTTGACGCGTCGGATGCCCTTGCGATTCAGTATTTGGTCTTAGCGGGCTAACGAAATCCCGAGGACTGATTGTCCAACTGAATACGGCATTGGCTTTGTATTCTTGAAATAGAATTATTCAATGATTAGAATAGGAATATTTAACGGCAAGGTAGAACGGGTGGTTATATGCGTTCAAAGTCACGGGTAGACAGTGTCTCTTTGGCGGAAAAGGTTATCAGTTGCTTTCTTTCCCTGGTCCTGGTGATCGGCCTTTCGCCGAGCTATGCGCTTGCGAAAATCGACAGGTCGTCTTCTGAGGGAACGAACGCCGAAGTGGTCGAGACGCCCAGCGTCGAAGAAGATTCGTCGGTAGCTGCTGAGCTGGCCGCTCCGGCGGAAAACGAAATAGAGGCAAGTGCGCAGGAAGACCCCGATCCAGAGTTTGTGGCCCGTTCGGTCGTCACGGAGCTAGCCTACGGCGGCGGCACGGGCACCCAGGACGACCCCTACCTCATTTCAACCGAGGCCGACCTTGTAGCGCTGTCCCAGGCGGTTAACGCGGGCGAAAGCCAAAGCGGCGGCTACTTCAAGCTGACGGCCGACATCGTGGTTGAAAGCGCCGATTGGGCCCCCATCGGCATCATGAACACCAGCACGGATTACCCCTTTGCGGGCACCTTCGATGGCGACGGCCATAGCGTTACCTTGAATTACAAGCGCACAAGCGGCACCGCCAGCCCCACCGGATTGTTCGGCTATACCAAGGGCTCAGGCATCTCTCGTGGTGCTGCCACCATCACCGGCGTCATCGTGAAGGGCTCCCTTTCTTCCAGCCAGTCTTACCTGGGCGGCATCGTGGGCTTCGCGGCCAACACCATCGTGGAGGAGTGCCGCAACGAAGCCACGATTACCGGCTACAACAATGTTGGCGGCATCGTGGGAAGCTGTATGAAGGACGGCTTCACCTCCACGCCGAACACCGTGATCGTTCGTCGCTGCCATAACGCGGGCGCGGTGAGCAACACCAGCTCCAGCTACGCGCGCATGGGCGGCATTATTGGCGCCTTCGGCTCTGGTTCCGAATCCGAGATCTCCGATTGCCTGAACACGGGGTCAGTCACCGCTGGCGGGACTATTGTTGCAGGCATTTGCGGTTATTGGTACTGCGCAAGCGGCGGCACCGCCTACATGGACAACTGCCTGAACACGGGCGTCATCACCGGCAGCAGCTATTCCGGCAGCGCCGCGGCCATCGTTGCCAGCTTCGGTGGTGCCATGTCGGGTGACGTGAGCAACTACATCAATAACGTTTACTCGCAGGTGCTCAAGGTGCACGCAGGTACCGCGACCACCGGCACGATGCTGGGCTATTACTACTCCAACACGCAAGTTTCGAATTACGGCTTGTTCACCGATGCCGAGATGCCTCTGGCTGCCACGGCCGATACGCTGGGCAAATACTTCGCCCAGACCGAAACCGCGCCGGTGCTTCGCTGGGAGGCGCCCCTGAATCCCACGGTGGGGAAGGTGACGGTAACGGGCCTTACCGATGAGGGCGGCCTGGAGGTCGGGAAGAACGCCACCTTCACCGTAGACGCCCGCCTGCCCAAGACTGGCGACGGCGCCAGCGGCACGCTGAGCTATGCGTGGTACCGCGCAACGTCGGCGGAAGTGAACCCGGCAACCGACACGCCGCTTGAAGGCAACGCCAAATCCATAGAGGCCAGCGTCCCTGCGGGCGGCACGTACTATTTCTATTGCGTGGTCACCAATACGCTCAATGGGGAAAGTGCCTTGCTGACCAGCGAGTCCGTGGAAGTCACCGCCATCACCGGCGTTGAGCCCGCTACCCCTGAAATTACCTCCCAGCCTGTTGGCGGCGAATCAGACCAAGAGGGCGATGACTTGACGCTCTCCGTTGGGGTTAACGACCAGGTTTCAGGCATCGGAACGCTGACCTACCAGTGGTACCGTGCGAAGGGGACCGAGGCTGATCCCAACAACGACGAATTGATTGCGGACGCCACTGCGGCTTCCTACACCGCTTCGGCATCTTGCGCGGGCACCTATCGCTACTATTGCATCGTCACGAACACCTTCGACTTGGTTTCGCATTCCGTGACGTCTGACCTTGTAACCTTCACGGTAAGGCCTGCCGAGATTTCCTCGGCCGAAGAGCTGCTGGCCTTCGCTGCGCGCGTGAACGGCAGCGGCATCCGCACCGATGACGGCGACAACGTGGCGGGCAAGACCTTCGTGCTTACTGCCGACATCGATCTGACCGATGTGGCCTGGACGCCCATCGGCACCTACTACTACGACAGCTACAGCATCAGCTCCACGGTCATCAACGAGTTTTCGGGCGTCTTCGACGGCCAGGACCACACCATTTCGGGCCTGAACGTGCAGGGCGAGAACCTTTCCATGTGGCACACCAACTATGCTGGCCTGTTTGGCTACACCGACAACGCCACGGTGAGAAACCTCACCGTTGAAGGCACGGTGAACACGCCCAACCTGCGCTACGTGGGCGGCATCGCGGGCTATGCCGCGGGCAACGCCACCTTCGAGAACCTGGTGTTCAAGGGTCAGGTCGAAGGTGCAAGCCGTGTGGGTGGCATCGTGGGCTTTTCTGGCGAAAGCGATGGCGCGGTTGCCATTACCAATTGCGCCGCACAGGGCAAGGTGACCGCCCAGGCGTACGCTGCAGGCATCGTGGGCGTGGCCGGCAACACGGCCGTTGCCAATTGCTACAACTGGGCCGAAATCGACTGTCCGGCCTATGCCGCAGGCATTGTGGGCAGCGTGTACATGGGCTACAACCTGGGCGGCGTGACTATCGGCAACTGCTACAACGTGGGCAACATCGATGCGGCCGACGATCAGGACGACGACACTTCGGATTACTATGGCGCCATCGTGTCCGACTACGCCACCAGCTATCCGGCTGACAACTATTACCTGAACACCAGTTGCATCCGTGATGCCTATCTGGGGTCTACCTACAAAAACCACTCCATGACCTCGGCCGACATGCGTGCCGCAAGCTTCGTGGATACCTTGAACGCGGCTACTGGTCAAGCCGATGCGCTGTTTGTCCGCAGCACGACGGGTGGCTACCCCCAGTTCAGCTGGGAAAAGCAAACGCCAGCTTGCGCGGTGACGCTTACCGTCACGCCTGAAGAGGCGGTTGGCGCCGAGGTGCACGTGGTTGACGCGGCGGGCGCCGAGCAGCTTGCCGCCGTTGTAGAGGATGCTGCCGCGGGCACGTACCTGTATTACCTTCCCAAGGGAACGTACACGGTCACGGCGCGTACGTACGGCTATAACGTAGAGACGTTTGAGCTGGTCATTGACCAGACCGATGAACCGATAACCCGCGAGATTGCCATGACGGCCGCTCCAACGCAGTCGGTTATCTTTGACGTTACGGCGCAGGATTCTGCATCGACCACTTCTGCCATGCTGTGGCTGGAGTCATCCGAGTACGGCATGCTCAAGCAGGGCGTACGCAAGGCAAGCGCTTCCACGTTGGAACTTCCGGCGGGTGAATACACGTATACCTGGGTCATGGCCGATCATATGAGCGTTTCAGGCTCGTTTGAGGTCACCCAGGAAGGTTCCGAGGCGGGCACCATCATCCGCGAAAGCGTCGTGATGCCGGTGCCTATCGCTTGGGATGGATCGATGCTTGAGCCGGTGCAAAACACTGAGGGCTATTACCTGATTACGCGCGGTGAGGAGCTTGCTTGGTGCGCCGAGCGGGTGAACGCCGGCGAAGCCCAGACCAACATGCTGCTCATGGCCGAGATCATTCTGAACGACTCCGACAACTACGCCAACCAATGGACCCCCATTGGTGTGGGCGACTACGACTACATCACCTACGACGTGAACCCCTACGCTGGCGATTTCAACGGCCAGGGCTACACGGTCGAAGGGCTCTACATTGATTCTGAAGCTGACAACCAGGGCCTTTTCGGTGTGGTTTCCGACGGCGCGACGTTCGAGAACTTCATCGTCAGCGGCTTTGTCCGCACGTCGGGCGATTGCGCCGCGGGTGTTGCCGCGTACCTTGACACCGCCAACGTAACCTTTACCAACGTGGGCAACGAGGCCAACGTCACGGCAAGCGTGTGCGTCGGCGGCGTTGTTGGCGAGACGAAGCCGGGCGCCAATTGCGTGACCACGCTCAAGTACTGCTACAACAAGGGCAACATCACGGCCACCATGGCCACCAACTACGAATGCGATTACGCCGGCGGCGTCGTCGGGTGTGCCCTTACGGGCGGCGAAGACAACCTGGTCATCAAGAGCTGCTACAACATGGGCGACGTCCTTGCGCTTGCCCATACGGCAGGCGGCATCTTGGGTACCGGCGCTTGCACCATCGACGGCGTATACAACACCGGCACGGTCACCCACCTTAGTGCGAGCGACGTGTACGAGTTCGCCTCGGGCGCCATCATCGGCGTGTGGACATCAACCGATGCCGGCGTTTCGGTGAGCAACGCCTCATACCTGGAAGGCTCAAGCGAGCGCGCCTTCGGTTACGTGAGTGGAAGCGTTTCGGGCGAAGCTGCCGTGTTCGAGGGCCCTGAGTACTTCACCACGGCGGTGCTGGTTAACTATGACGGCTTCGGCACGCGCTATGGGTCCACATTCAACGACGGCTATCCGTATCTTACCTGGGAGGACACTTCCCGCGTGAAGCCCGTGGTGCCCGCCATGCCGGGCTCGGCGGAAAACCCTTACGTCATTTCCACGGCCGATGACTTGGTGGCCTTGTCCGAAAGCGTTGCCGCAGGTCATACCTATGCAGCCGAATACGTGGTGCTTGCCAACGACATTGACATGGAAGGCATTGACTTCCATTCCATCGGCAACTATCGCAATAGCTCCGGATGCTATTTCGCGGGCACCTTCGACGGCCAGGGCCATTGCATCTCCAACCTGAGCATCGACACCCATACCACCTCCTATGAAACCGATGAGGGCGCGGGCGTGGGCCTGTTCGGCCACACACGCAACGCCACCATCACGCACCTGGAGGTTACGGGCAACGTTTCTGGCACCATCTGGGTGGGCGGCATCGTGGGCTACGGCTACGCCACCCACGTGACAAACTGCCTTTCCCGCGTGAACGTGAACGCCACCTCCTATGAATATGGCGACGGCCAGGGCATCTATGCCAGCGGCATCGTGGGCCAGTCCTTCGCCGACGTTGAGGGCGGCGGCTCGGTTACGGGTTGCGCCTACTACGGCTATGCCGGCGACGCGGCCATCACCACGCTCAACACCAGCAAGGCAACTGTTGCGGGCAATTACTATCTAAGCGGCAACAACGCCTGTGGCACCGACAAGGGCGACGGCGGTGCGACCGGCGTGGAGTCCCTGGATTCCCTTGAGATTGCCTGGAACCTGAATACCCTTGACGGCACGCAGTCCAACAGCCTTATTTGGGGCTTGGGCGAAGACGGCGTGTGCTTCACCGACGGCGTGGACGTGCTGCCTTCCTACCGCGTTTTGCTGGACAAGTCTGCTGCGCTTTTGAGCGCAAGCCCCGAGTATCGCTACGCCGATGAGGGCACGACCGTCACGATCAACTCCGTAAAGAAGGGCTATGACCTGACGTCGGGCGTCATTGCGAAGACGCTTAGCGAGCTTGGCACCTACGAGACCGTCTACAGCGGCGCGGTTCCGGGTGAGATTCCCGCAAGCTATACGATTCCGGCGGTTGACGCCGACCTGTATGTTTCCGTGAACGCGACGTTCGATCGCTCGACCAAGTTTGACCTTTCGGTTGCGTATGCAGTCGAGGGTGACGTCTCCTACACGGGCGCTCCGGCCGAGGTGAAGTTCTACAGCGAAGATGGCGAGGAAATCACGCAGGCTAAGCGCGGCGATGTTGTGACGGCTCGCGTTTCTGCCATCAACGACGCGCTCCAGGTAAAGGGCGCGGGCGCAAGCGGCGTTTATGGGTTTGACTTCTCTGACAACGTTGATATTGAGCTTGAGTGCACTTCTTACCTGCGTGAATACAAATTCACCGTTCCCGACGCCGATGTTTGGTTTGCCCTTGACCTTGAGGCCAAGGGCACGCTTCCCACCCAGCGCGACGAGACGCTTGAGGTGGAGGCCAACGCCTTCCACGTGGCTAACGCCAAGTACGCCGACAACGGCACGCTCTTGAATGCCGACTTCATTGTGGATGACGACGGCACGGCTGGCATCACCACCTACTACTATTCCTATCCGCAGCAGGCGGTGAGCACCATCTACACGCTGGAAGGGGGGCTGACCAGCGCGGATTATTATTCGCAGCTGTACTCCTCGCTGGATGAGGAGGGCAACCGCGCCCTTACGCAGTACACCGGCATCGACATCGAGCGCTACCTGACCAAGTGGTGCGGCATGGCGGCCGATCTGGCCGATGACACGCCCGTGACGTTCATCGCATCGGACGGTGAAAGCGTGGCCCTTACCGTGGGTGACCTGCGCGGCTACGCCTACAGCGCCTACCAGGTGGAGGGCGACTATGCGGGTGACTTCGTGGCCCGCGGCCTGCCGGTGCTTTTGGCCGCCGGTGCTGAAAACGAAGCCTTCGACCCCGATGAGCTGGGTCCGCTGTGCCTGGTTGTGGGCCAGACGGGCTATGACGAAGTGGGCGGCGGCGTGCTTTTGTCCGACGTGCGCAAGATTGTGGTGGGCACTGTGGAAGACGCCCAGACCATCACCCACAACGCCGAGCCCTACAGCGATTATCTGGATTACAGCATCGGCGTGGACGTGCGCCGTGAAGGCGAGCTGGTGGGAAGCTACCGCATCACGGTGGCTCAGCTTGAGGCCTACGTGGCCGAGCATCCTGAGGCAGCCGTAAGCGAATGGATCACCGGTTCGCGCTTCGGCGACGGCGGCGAACTGCAGTACACCGAGGAGCTGGACCATTACCAGGGCGCCAACATCTGGGAGCTTTTGCTGGCCGACGAGGAGCTGGGCCTGACCGAGTACGACCTGGCCGACGGCATGGCATACTTCTACGAGGAGCCCACGAGCTCCATCGACCCGCAATACTCCTTCGTGGCCGAGACCAGCCTGGCGTACCTGGCGGGTACGGGCGAGGGCGGCTACGCAGCCGACGAGACCATCGTGAACGGGCTTACCACCACGGGCGTGGAGCCGGTTTTGGCCACGGCTAAAAACGGCCTGCCCCTGGTGAGGTACTACTCCGACGGCGGCTGCGTGGACGACGAGTACAACTACCGCGGCCCCTTCATCGCCGTGCTGCCCTGCAACGAGGGCGAGGGCGTTGTGGTGGAACAGGGCGCGGAAAAGGACGCCTACATCTCCACCTTCTTCGGCTATATCGTGCTTGACCTGGGCGAAGCCTGCGACAAGACCGAGCTGGAATGGCTTGTTGACGCCGTGAACAAGGATATGACGGGCTTTGTAGCCAGCGTCGATGGCTCCGATGTGGCCGCCGGCACAAGCTGGGTTGCCACCGAGGTGTGGGAGAGCCTGGCCACGGCGCTTGCGGCGGGCGAGGAGCTTATTGATTCTGCCACCGCAACCGCAGCAGAGGTGAACGCCGCCTACGACGCGCTGATTGGCGCGTGGCAGGTCTCCATGGACGAGCGCCATGAGGCAGCGGATGCCACGGGCGCCAGCGTTGCGGATGACGGGCAGCTGGGCGCGCTTTCGGTTGAGGGCGCGGCTGGGGTAGGCGTGGAAGGCGCTGATGCCATCGTCTCCACCGATGAAGGCACCGAAACTGAGGGTATTGGCGAAGCGGCATCGAATGCTTACGCCGCCTCATCCTTCGAGGAGCCGGCCACCACGAAGAGCGTGACCACCACCGACGAGGGTCGCTATGTGAGCGACGAGATCCTGGTGGTCTTCGACGATGACACCTCCAAGGGCACCGCCTTCACGGCCCTTTCCACCGTGGAGGCCGTTGATGAAAGCGCGCTTGCCAAGGAGATAAGCGCGGCCAATCTGGCCGATGACGACGAGGTGGTCACCATCAAGCTGGACCAGGGTGTGGATGTGCTTGATGCCGTGGCCGAGGCAGAAGCGCTGCCTGGCGTGGAATACGCGCAGCCCAACTTCGTGTACACCACCCTTGAGAACGACTACATTGACGCCTTGAATGACGGCATGGTTTACGAGGCGACCTCCGACTATACGGCATCCTCGGTTTACGAGCCTGAGTACGTGCCCAACGACCCGGCCCTTGCCAGCACCACGCCTTCCTCGTCTTCGGCCAACGCATGGCACCTGGATTCCATCAACGCCTTCGAGGCTTGGGACATCGTGAAGACCAACAACACCGTCACGGTGGCCGTGCTGGATACGGGCTGCTACCTCACCCACGAGGAGCTGGCAAGCCAGGTGTGGACCGAATACGCGTGGAACTCGTATCTGGGAAGTGCCCTTACCAAGGACTACCAGGGCCATGGCACCCATGTATGCGGCCTGGTGGCGGCTCAGGCCAACAACGGCGTGGGCACGGCGGGTGCCAGCTATAACGCCAAGGTGCTGCCCATTGGCGTCTTCGACACCTCGGGCCAATACTGCTACACCAGCACGCTGGTGGATGCCTACGATTACCTGCTGGGTTATGCCGATGAGCTCAACATCCACGTGGTGAACATGAGCCTGGGCGGCTATGGTTCGCTGGATTCCGACGATTACGCGCTCATGGGCCGCATCGCCACCGCCAAGAACAAGAATATTGTCACCGTGGCCGCGGGCGGCAACGGCGACGACTACGGCAACCCCTACACCCAGGCAAGCTATCCTTCGGACTACGAGGATTGCGTGGCCGTGACCGCGCTCTCCACCGATGGCAAGACGCCCACCACCTGGTGCGACTACAATGCCAACAAGGACATTTGCGCGCCGGGCCTTTACATCTACAGCACCTACTACAACAGCCCCAGCTCCTATAAGGTCATGAGCGGCACGTCCATGGCATCGCCCATTGTGGCGGGCTCCATGGCGCTTCTGTGGGCGGCCGATCCCAACCTCACGGTTGCTGAGGCCAAAAACCTCATTTACTCCACCGCGGCGCCGCTTACGGTGACCAGTGGGCGCGAAGGACTCTACGGCGCGGGCATCCTGGACATCTACGCGGCCATCCAGCAGCTGGCGGGTGTGGTTATATCCAACGACGTGACCAGCGTTTACAGCGGCGCCACCTTGCAGATGACGTGCCGCTCCACCAGCGGTGAATCGGTGGAGGGTGCCGTCTGGAGCGTGGAAAACGGCACCGGCAGCGCCACCATCGATGCTTCGACCGGCGTGCTTTCGGCGCTCATGCCTGGCACCGTGACGGTTTCGGTGAAGCTGGCAAGCGCGGAGGAAGCAGCTGACTCCATAACCATCGACGTGCTGCCGCTTGAGATGGACGCGGCGCCTTCCACGCAGGCAGGAAGCGATGGCATCACCGTGAGCTGGGAGGCCAACGAGTATGCTGCGGGCTATGCGCTGGAGCGTTCCAGCGACGGCGACCTGTGGGTGCAGATTTTTGAGGCTGACGCCGACACGCTGAGCTACCTTGACACCGAGGTTGAGGAAAACCAGCTGTACTACTACCGTGTGACGCCGTTCTCCGCCGTGGCGAAGGAGGGCACGGGCACTGCCTCCGAGGCGGGATGCTCTATGCGCTTCCAGTTGATCACCCTGGTGGACGGGGAGACCTCCCTTGCCACAAGCGATGAGGCCCTTGACCTGGCCGTGGATGTGTTCAAGGCCCGCGGCATCACGCTGAACTCCTTGGTGTTGGTGCCCGACTCCGACGACGCGTGGCTGGAAAACGCTGCGGCCCTTTCCGCGGCGGGCACGGGTTACGTGGTGGCCATGGGCGCGGGTGGCTTGAGCGAATCCGCCCTGGCAGATGTGGCCGCCCTTGCGCCGGAAGAGATTATCGTGCTGGCCAGTGAGGCGCAGATTTCTGACGATATGGCTGCCGCGGTGTCAGAGGCCGCTGCTGTCGACGGAGGCCAGGCTGCGAAGGTGACCCGTGTGACGGGCAACACTCGCGCCGCGGCCGCCGTAGCCGCAGCCCAGTATTGCCTGGGCGGCGGGACCTACGGGTCGACGGTCATCGTGTGCTCGCCTTCGCACATTGACGAGGCCTACGCGGCAGCGGGGTATAGCCAGGCTGCTGGCGCGCCCATCCTGCTAACCAAGGATGAGGCCGCACCCTTCGCGGCGCAGACGTTGCTTACCGCCAAGCACTTCGACACCGCCATCGTGCTGGGCAACGCATCCGAGGTTGCCGCCAGTGCCGATGGGTATCTAAGCCGTCAAGAGCTTTCCGTGAGCCGTGTGGCTTCGGCAAGCGAGCTTTCCGTGATGGCGCAGCGTGCGGTGTCTGAGGACGCGGCGAGTTATGCGATCGTGGGCGTGAACGCTTCTGAGTCGCCGGTGCTCACGCAGGTGGCTGCTTCCTTTGCGGGCAACCTGGGTGGCGTGCTTTTGGGCACGGATGCGGCATCGCTTGCGTCGTTTGGCGGGCATGCCGACGAGGTCGGCGCCGTGTTCGTGTTCGGCTCGGCCGATAAGACCGCCGCTGCTGGTGCCGCCATCGAGGCTGCGCTTACGGGCGAGCCGCTGGGCACTCTGGGTGACGTGAACAATTCCGGGCGCATCAACATCGTGGACGCCCAGGTGGCCTACGACCTGGCCCGGGGCGCTTACGGTGCGAACTACGGGAGCTATCCGCTTCCCGTTGGTTGGACGGTTGCCACGCTCTTTACCGTGGCCGACGTGAACGCCGACGGCGCCCTGGATGCTGCGGACGCCTTCGCCATCCAGCATTACGCGCACACCGGCGCGTGGTAGAAAATGAGACACCACACCCCTGGGGTGTGGTGTCTCATTTCGAGTGCCGCCTAGGCTTCCGGACAAAAAATTTCCGACACTTTCCTCAAAGTTGACCAGCATCTCTTGTGCTCTGGGAATATTCTCAAATAGGAATAATTCCCAATCGAAAGGAGACCATCAGATGCAGAAAACCGTATCGCTGCCATTGCGCGTGCTGAACGCGCTGTTGGCGCTGGTGCTGGTGGTGGGCCTGGCTCCCGCAATCAGCTTTGCCATGCCCTCGCAGGCATGGGCGGATGACGCCGCTGTCATCACGGTGAACGAGTATGGCCCGGATGCGACGACGCTTCTAAAAACCTACTCGGTCACGCAATCCGAGCTTGCCGCGCTTGCGGCGGGCAATACCGAGCCCTACGTGACCCAAATGGTGAGGAACTACAACAACGCCCCCATTCAGGTCTACAAGTCAAGCAGCTACGTCAACCTGGCTGATCTGTTCGAACACCTTGACATCAAGCTTGGCAATGACGATGTGGTGCATGCCGATCAGGGCACGTCGTTCATCGGCTGGTCGCGCACCTGGAAGGACCTGACCACGAAGTCCTACTATTACCCGAACTTGACGGGGTCCGACTTCTGGGCGAGCAGCGTCGATACCTCCGATGCGGCGCTGGTCGGCCCGGTGCTTGCGTTGAGCTATGCTGCGAACATGAGCGTTGATGCCAGCACGACCTCCGCCGACGCGCTTGCCGCGTTGACGGATACGGGCGACAGCACGAACTGCCCTCGCTGGTTCATGGGCGTGTATGAGGGCGACCTTTCGCTTCTGGAGCTCGCAGCGAACAAGTCCACCTCCAACGTCGACACCATCAGCATCGTCCACCCCGCCAAGCTCTCCTTCGACATGCAGGGCCACGGCGATGCCGTCGATTCCCAGACCATAGCCTATGACGGCTTCACCATCATGGGCCGCTACACCATAAGCACCTCGGCGCAATACAAGACCGTCGAGCCCGAGGAGCCTGCTGCCGAAGGCTATATCTTCGATGGCTGGTATACCGACAAGTCCTTCGAGACGGCTTTCGAGTTTGGCAACGACCTGACCGCTGACACCACGCTCTATGCAAAGTGGATTGAGGATCCCGCCTATGCGCCCCAGATGAGCCTTTCCACCGAGGCTTCCGACCTGAAGGTGGGCGACACCTTCACCGTGGCCATCGATATGACCAACATTACCGCCGCCGCCCAGGCCAACCTGGCCTGGTCCGACAACCTGGAGCTCGAGAGCATCGTTGCCGGCAGCGCCCTTGAATTCGCCGGCGCCCAGGGCGGCTTCGAGTGGGCCAACGACGAGGGCGCCGACGACTCCCTCTTCTCCTTCGTGGGCAACCAGGGTACCGAGGACGGCACCGCGGCGTTGGCCACCTTCGAGTGCACGGCCGCGGGCGAGGTCAGCGTATCCGTGGCGGAAGGCGTGGCCGGCAAGAGCCTCGACGCCGAGGAGCATGAGATTGCGGCCTCCGAGCCGCTGGAGCTTTCCGTTGCGCTCGATGCCCTGAAGGGCGACCTGAACAACAGCGGCAAGGTGAACATCGTGGATGCCCAGATCTGCTACGACCTGGCCACTGCCAAGTACGAGGCCGAGACCGCGGCGGACGCCAAGGCGGCGCTGGTGGCCTGTTGGGCCGACCAGGGTGCAACCTACGACATGATCGTGGCCCTGGCCAACGTCAACGGCGATGAGGCGCTGGACTCCTCCGACGCCTTCGCCATCCAGCATTACGCGCATACGGGTGAGTGGTAGAAAATGAGACACCACACCCCTGGGGTGTGGTGTCTCATTGTTCGGAATCGCTTTCGCGGAGATTTTCTTGTTCAAATTACACTCGAATGAGTATAATAATCCTTAACTATGCGTTATTGAGGATAATTGTCGACCGTGAAAGGGGGAGTCTGATGAAAAAGACAGGGAATGCTCAACACGATTCCAAAAAGGGAGGTGTGTTGAGTGCTTCTAAGCGCGTGGTGAACTCGATTCTTTCTGTCGTGCTGGTGATCGGGCTTATGCCGTCCATGGCATGGGCAGACGATCTGGCGGCCAACGAATCTGGCCATGAGCTCAACGTCGTTACGACTGAGGAGGCAGGCCAGCCTATTGAGCGAACCAAGACGGCCGACACGTCAGCCGCTGGTGCTGATGCTGTCGCAGCCGATGTTAACCAAACGTCTGGCGACGCGATGTCGGCCGAAAGCGTGATGACGCCTATGGCGGAAACCATCACGGTTGGCACGGGCACGGTATCCAATTACACCCAGCCGTATCGCAACTACTACAAGAACGGCACGAACCAGATGATGTACACGGCCGACGAAATCGGCACGTCGGGCACCATCACGGCCATCGCGTTTAACGTGGCCACGGCTTCTAGCTGGACGCCCACGTCGGTCAAGGTGTATATGGCCACCACAAAGAACACGCAGCTTACAACAAGCAACGCGTTCACGACCGAGAACTCGACGCTGGTGTATTCGGGAACTCCCACTCTTGGTGCTTCCACCGGTTGGGAAACTTTGACGCTCGACACTTCTTATGAGTACAACACAACTGACGGCGACCTCGTCGTTATCGTGGCGCAGTCTTCGTCCTCTTATAATAGCTCGCTGAAGTATTACAGCACCACAATCAGCGGCTTGTCGATTGGACGTGGCAGCGATTCCAACACGGATTATGCGGACGCAACGTCAGCTTCCGGTTATTCAACGCTTACCACCCGTGCCAACATTCAGTTGACCATGGAGACCTGCGACCACGAGGGTGCGACGTTCGTGAGCACGACCGCCCCCACCTGCACCGAGGGTGGCTACGACACGTACTACTGCTCCAAGTGCGAAAAGAACATCAAGAAGAACGAAACCGCCGCTTTAGGTCACGCCTATGAGAACACGACTGCGTACGCTTGCGACAAGGATGGCGTTGCTGACGAAAACGGCAAGTTCTTCGCTCAGAAGTGCGATCGCTATGAAGCTTGCGGTTACACCAAGGTCTGGGCGAACCCGGAATATGCGGGCACGTGGGATGGTTCTTCCGCTGAGGCTTGGACGCACGGATCCGGCACGCAGGACGATCCTTATCTGATCGAGACTGCCTCCAACCTGGCCTACTTAAGCGCCCAGGTTATGGCATCCAGTTCCAACACGTACTCTGGCAAGTACTTCAAGGTCACCACCGACCTTGACATGTCTGCTGGCAACTTCTTGCCGATCGGTGGCGGCTCTTCCGCCACGAGCTATAGCACCAGCTATAAGTTCTGCGGCAACTTTGACGGCGATGGTCACAGCATCACGTTGGCACAGAGCATCGGCCGTGCTTATTCGGGACTGTTTGGCTATGTTGGCTCCTTTAGCGACAGCGCCACGATCAAGAACGTCGTCGTCAAGGGTACGGTCAACAACACCAGTGGCGCGTATGTCGGTGGTGTTTGCGGCTACCTGCAAAATTCCACGATGTCGAATTGCCGCAACGAGGCAACTGTCACCGCCGTGGGTAATGACGTTGGCGGTCTGGTCGGCAGCTGCTACGGCACGATTTTGACCTCATCCAATACCGGCAACATTACGTCTACGGGCACGAACGTCGGCGGCGTTACGGGTTACATGACGCAATACTCTACGGCCACGGTAACTGACTGCTACAACAATGGCGCTATCACGGGCAGCAACCAGGTTGGCGGCGTTGTTGGTTACGCGTACGCATACATGTCTGGCTACGCCAAGAAGATCACGAACTGCTACAGCTCGGGTGCGATTTCCGCAACCACGACGAGCACGAAGTACTATGGTGGCGTTTGCGGCCAGGTTACGGGTAGCTCTTCTACGAATGCTGCATATCTCGTTTTTACGAATTGCTATTGCCTTGACACCTGCGACGTTGTTTGCGGAGGCACGACCTCTTATGCAACGCTGAACACCGTTGAATCCAAGACCTCTTCCGAGCTTGCGGGCTTGGCGGGCACCTTGGGCGATAACTACATGGCCGGCTCTCCTTACCCGGTTCTCACATGGGAGGCTCCTGCGGGTTGCCCGGTCATCACCACCCAGCCTGCTGATGCAACCTACGTCAAGGACGCAACGCCCGATGCTTTGAGCGTTGCGGCTTCCAGCTCCGAAGGTTACGCACTGTCTTACCAGTGGTACAAGAATGGCGAGGTCATCGAGGGCGCTACGAGCATGACTTACACGCCGAGCACCTCCGAGATCGGCACGGCGTCCTATTACTGCGTCGTGACGGCCGCAAGCCTTGAGCTCTATCCGACCACGTCGGGCACGGCCACGGTCAAGGTCTGGAGCGGCGCTACGGCTGCGACGCCGACCATTTCGGCGCAGCCCGCTTCCGCTTCTTACATGCAGGGCGAAACTGCCACGGCGCTTTCCGTTACGGCGAGCGTTACTGACGGCGGCGTGTTGACCTATCAGTGGTACAACGGCGAAGACGCCATCGCAGGCGCAACCGAGTCCACGTATACGCCGAGCACGGCTGCGATCGGCGAGGCAACGTATAAGTGCGTCGTGACGAACACGCTCGAGGGCGAGTCCACGGCCACGGCTACGACCGAAACGGCTACCATCACGGTTTCCGGCCGCACGATTTCTACGGCTGCCGACCTCAAGGCTTTCGCAGCCGAGGTTGCTGCGGGCGACACGAAGGCCGGCTATACGACCACGTTGTTGGCTGACATCGATGCGACGCTTGAAGGCGACGACATCATCATCGGCACGGATTCCACAAACTGCTTCAAGGGCACGTTCGAGGGCAACGGCCACACGATCAAGGTGGCTATCTCCTCCGACGCGCAATATGTTGGCCTGTTTGGCTATGTGAATGGCGCAACGATTCAAAATCTTGTTCTTAAGGGTACCGTGACCAGCACCTATGCTCCTTCAAGCGTATATACCGCTGGCGACTGCGGCGGCCTGATTGCTTACGGCACTAATTCCACCGTGAAGAACGTCGGCAACGAAGCCAATGTCACGTTCAACACGACCAGCACCGCCGCTGCATGTTATGCGGGCGGCATTGCCGGTTATCTTAGCGGTGGGTCGATCGATGGCTGCTACAACACGGGCACGATCAAGGCCAACACGGCTGCAGCGGGTATCGCTGGCTACTTCTTTGGCGGCACGGTTTCTAACTGCTACAACACGGGTGACGTGACGGGCGCCGGCTATTACACCGGCGGCATCGCGGGTCTTTGCAGCGGCACGTATAGCTCTTCAACCACTTATCTGAACTGCTATGCAGCTGGTAAGGTTGGTGGCACGTCCTCCACGGGCACGGGCGTGGTCTTTGGCAGCGCGTCAAATTCTTATTCGACTGAAACGAACTGCATGTATGCCAATGACATCAATGGCGACATGGCCGGTATCGGCAATATTTCTTCCGGCACGCATACCGTGGCCGCGAAGACGTCTGCTGAGCTGCAGGCTGCTGCTGCTGACTTGAACTCGGAAGCTTTCGCAACCGATTACTATGCACAGAACAACGGCTTCCCGGTTCTTGCTTGGCAGCAAACGGGCATCGCTGCTGGCACGCCTAAGATCACGGATCAGACGCGTTCCCAGAACGTTCCGACTTCCGAAACAGCTCTTAACCTTTCCGTGACCGCTTCGGTTGACGCACTCGGCGCGACCTTGACCTATCAGTGGTACAAGGATGGGGTTGCCATCAATGGTGCAACGGCTGCTACGTATGCGGCCGACATCACCACGGCGGGCACCCACACCTATGCGTGCGAGGTTTCCAATGGCGACCTCATGACGAAGTCTGCCGATATTGTCATCCTGGCGTATGCCCAGGCTGCTGTTCCGACGGTTTCCGTTTCCCCTGAGGGCCCCATCGAAGTCAAGCAGGGCGGTGCTGCCCAGACGCTTACCGCTACGGCTTCTTCGACCGACGAGGGCGCCACGTTGACGTATCAATGGCAATACTCCGAGGATGGCGAGGCGTTCTACGACGTGAGCGGCATGACAAGCGCCACGTTTACGGTACCCAGCTCCACACTGGGCGACACGTGGTATCGCTGCGTGGTCACCAGCACGGTGGTTGTTGCCGACAATACGGCAACCACCACATCCGACGCTGTGAAGGCCACGGTTGTTCCGCTGACCATCGAGAGCGTTGACGATTGGAAAGGCTTTGCGGCCACGGTCAACGGCGGCGACTACCTGTACGGCGTGACGGTTTACCTGGGCGCTGACCTGACGTTGACCTCTGATGACATGGCTGCTGTCGGCACGTATAGCACGTCGAGCGGCTACAAGTTCCAGGGCACGTTTGACGGCCAAGGCCATACCATCACGCTTTCCGACGTTTCCGTGAGCACTGCTAGCACGGCGGCCCTGTTCGGCTACATCGGTGAGTCTGGCACGGTGAGGAATCTCAACGTTGAGGGCTCTGTCACCACCAGCACGCAATACGCAGGTGGCATCGCGTCCAACAACTACGGCACAATCGAGAACTGCACGAACGCTGCAAGTGTGAAGACTACGTACTCCTCTGGTTATGCCGGCGGCATTGCAGGTCAAAACTATGGCTTCGTCAAGAGCTGCGGCAACACGGGTTCCGTGTCTGCTGCGGGAACCAGCACATGCTATGCGGCTGGCATTGTGGGCTATAATTACCATAGCGTGAGCGGCTGCTATAACACTGGCGCCGTATCTGTTTCCACTACGGGCAGCTACACCAGCGCATATGCTGGCGGCATCGTGGGCTATTGCTCCATTTACTACTCTGGTGACTATGGTGTGAGCATCTCCGATTGTTACAACATGGGCTCTGTCAGTGCAGAGAAGGCAGCCACGGGCAGCAGCTATTACGCACGTGCTTGCGGCATCGCCGGCTACGTGCCGTACAGCAGCTCCTCGGCAACCAAGAACTACGAGTTGAAGAATTGCTACAGCACCGGCACGCTTGCTTCGTCCATTACGGGCAGCACGGTTACAACCGGATGCCAGATGTACGGCATTGCCTACAACAGCACTTCTTCCAGCTATGCGAACTATCTGATCTACGACAATTTGTACTTCCTGGAAGGCACGGCTGACGCTGCCTTGTGCACGACTTCCTATTGCCAGGTAACGAATGTTTCCTTCAAGGCGGCCACCGATCTGAAGGACGCTGCTATGGTTGACACCCTCAACGGCACCGTTGCCGAGGGCGAGACCGGCGCTTGGATTGCTGACGAAACCAGCATCAACAGCGGATACCCGATCCTTGCTTGGCAAAAGCCCGCTGCTCATGTGCACACGCTGGTGAAGGTTGACGAAGTTCCGGCAACCTGCACGCAGGCCGGTACCGAAGCCTATTGGAAGTGCAGCGAATGCAGCAAGATGTTCTCTGACGAAGAGGGCACCACCGAGATTGAGGAACCGGTTGCCATCCCGGCCAAGGGTCACACCCTTACGGCCGTGGAGAAGGTTGATCCCACCTACGAGGCCGCAGGCTGCGCAGCCTATTGGACGTGCAGCGTTTGCAACAAGGCCTACTCTGATGAGGCAGCCACCACCGAGATCGAAGACCTTGCTGCTTGGAAGGCCGAGGGCGGCGACGGCTACATTGCCCCGCTTCCCACAATCTCTGACGCAACGCTGACGTTTGATGCCAGCGCGACCTTCGCATCGATTAAGGTCGACGGCCAGGCCGCTGATCAAGCGCTTGTGACGCTTTCTGCCGACTTCGTTGCTGATGGCTATGTTCCGACGCTTAACGGCGTCAAGATGGTCAAGGACGGCACCGTTTGGAAAGCGCTTGTTGCCAAGGCGGATGCCTCGTCCATTGCAACGCGTGAAAACGTTTCGACGGTCAAGGCTGACGCCGACACCGTTGCTTCCGTCAAGGGCGACGTCACGATGAGCGGAGTAACGAACATCGTTGACGCACAGGCCGCCTACGATGTTGCTCGTGGCAGGTATGGCCTTGGCGAAGGCGCTGCCTCGCTCACTATGGCGCAGTTCCTGAGCGCCGACGTGAACGACACGCCTGGTGTTGATGCAAGCGATGCCTTTGCGATCCAGTACATCATTCACCATCCGGCCGCCTAGCGAATAACGCGCGAGCGGTCTTGCACAAGGCATGTAAGGCGGGTCCCCTAAAGGGACCCGCCTTTGTGCCAAAAACTACATTGACGTGGGATTTTGACAACAATCGCTTAGCGGCGCGTTCAGGGCTGCTCCATTTGCGTGAATGGCGCAGCCCTGGATGAGGCTTGGGGTCTCACCCATTTGAGGTATGGAAACGGGGAGGTTGCCATGGCTTCTAAATCTTTGCATTCCGCTGGGAGCTCTTTTTTGCGTATTGCGCTTTCCGCGATACTTGTTGTGGGGCTTATGCCATCCACGTCGTGGGCGCAGGTTACAGAGCGCAGCAAATCGGCTTCTCCTGTGGAGATTGACAACGCTGCGGCGCTAGAAGAGCCCCTTGAAGACAGCGTTGAGGCTTTTGCCGAAGAGGCCTCCGCACCCAGCGAGCCTCAGGCGCTGTCCCTGACGGGATCGGGAACGGCAAGCGACCCTTATGTCATACAGACCGCCAGCCAGCTGACGGAAGCGGCGGGCGCCATCAATACCGATACCGAAGGAACGTACAACCAGGCTTGCTACCGTCTGTCCGCAGACATTGAGGTCTCCGATAATTGGGAGCCGATTGGCAAGAGCAGCACCTATCCCTTCAAGGGCACCTTTGACGGCAATGGCCACACCGTGACCGTCCAGATAAACACTGCCTCTTCCTACCAGGGCCTTTTCGGCTATATTGCGGATGCCGCGGTTAAAAACGTTACGGTTAAGGGAACCATTGCAGCGTACCGCTATGTTGCGGGTGTGGTGGGATATGCGAAAAACTCCAGCATAACCAACGCCCATAACCAGGCCTCCGTCACCGCGGTGACGGACCGCTCTGGCTACTACTCATACAATTTTGCAGGCGTTGTCGGCATGGCGGAAAGCTGCAAGATTGTTGCGTGCAGCAACCAAGGGACGATCACCCATGCGGGCTCTGGTTCGACTACGAAGGGCTATGGAAACACCGCCGGCATTTGCGGCTACCTTAATGGCGGAACCATCAGCAGCTGCTACAACAGCGGCCTGATTCATGGAACAACCGTGAAGAACGCGGGCATCGTGGCCGACGTCAAGGGCGCGGTGACCATTGAGAGCTGCTACAACACCGGAAACGTTGCCTACGAAGTCGTAAGCTCCGATACCGAGACGTACGGCGCTTCCTATGATGGCGGCATCGTGGCCTATGCGGACTTAAGCACGATTACGGTGAGCAATTGCTACAACACAGGCTCGGTCACGACGGTGTCGACGACCTCGAGCAACATAAGCCTTGGCGGCATTTTCGGCTACATAAACGGATATATCTCGAACTACGCGAACTTGGCGAACAACTATTACCTGCAGGGGTCTGCCCCCTATGCGTTCGGAAGTCCGTATTCCAGCTATCGGTCTGACGAGGAGGGCAAGGGTGAGGCTTGCACGTCCGATCAGATGATGGCGGCGTCTTTCGCTGATTTGCTGGGCAACAACTTCCTTGCCGATGACGCTGGTACCTACAACGGTGGATTGCCCTATTTGCGTTGGCAGAACCAGGCCATGAACTATCGCGTCGATTTTTCGGTCGCCTTGGAAAACACCTACAACAACGACAGCCAAAATGCGATTGAACTTCACGTATACGATGCCGATGGCTCCGAGATTACGCTGGCCCCCGGAACGAACACGCCCGAAAACGCCACGTGGGAGGCTGGTGAATTCTCTAACGGAACATGCTTGAGCTACGTGGTGGCTAAGCGCGGGTATGAGACGGTCCAAGGCGAGCTTGAAATCGATTGCGAATCCGTTGCGCAAACCATTGCTTTGGTTCCGCAGACCTATACGCAAACTGTGGTCGTCGGCCCGGCAAATGCGCAGCTTGCGTTTACGGTTAAGCACGAAGGCCAATCGTCGGCATCAAGCGTTGAACCCTCCAGCAAAACGACCGATGAGGCGGCAGACACGTGCACGTACACTTTTGCGGGGCTGTACAACCACGATTCGCTTCATGTGAGCGTTGGATGCTATGGCTTTGAATCGATTGGCCAAGACCTGCCCTCATTGGATTTCGCCGATGGGGAAGCGACCGTCACCCTGGGGGCAAAGACGTCGTTTGCGGCCAACATGAGCGTCACCATTCCCGAGGGCCTTTCTTCCGAAAGCTCGAACCCGGTGGTCATAGTCTATTGCCGTGATGAGGCGAGTGACTATTACAACACGGTGGTGTATGACTCCCGCGAAGCTACGGCACCTACGCGTGAGGGCAATGTCTGTTCCTATGGGATAGCAGGTCTTGTTGCGGGGGAATATTCCTATATGGTGTATCTGCCCGGGTGCGAGACCTCTCGCGCAACGTTTGAAGTGGAGTCTTCTGACCAGGCTATCTCGGTTGTCCTTGAGCGTCCGAGCGGTGCTTGGGAGGGCAACGTCGATCTGGCTTGGTACACGATTGACCCCAACGCGGAGGAATTCCACATTGCAACGGCATCGCAGCTGGCGGGCTTTTCCCAGCTTGTTGCCGGCGCAGCCACAGATGAGACCGGCGGGGCCATTGCCGCGCAAAGCTTTGCAGGCAAAACGGTGTATCTGGATGCCGACATCGATCTTGGTGGCAACCTTGAGACGCCCCAGTATTGGACGCCCATTGGCAAGCAGGGCTCCAGCGCGACGGCGGCTGGCGTGTTCAGTGGCGTGTTCGACGGCTTGGGCCACGCGATTTCGAACATGCGCATCGGCCAGGATCAGACGAACCGGCTGCATTCGGTGACGACGGCGACAGGCCTTTTCAGCTCAATCCAAGGAACGTCTTCAACGCTTGCGGGCGTGCGCAACCTGACCCTTGCAAACGGCATTATCGAAGAGACCGACTACAAGGCGGGCAATTCGTATGGTACGGGCATGGTTGCAGGCAACGCCGGTTACGCCCAGTTTGACCACGTTAACGTGGAAAGCGGTGCGGTGCGCAACACGAAGGGCTACCAGGTTGGTGGCATCGTCGGCCGGATCACCGCTGGCACGATGCTTCAGAACTGCTCCAATGCCGCCAACATCTACAACGTGCAATACGATGTTGGTGGCATCGTCGGCTCCGTTTCGGGGACGTGCCAAATCACGCGCTGCACCAACAGCGGAGCGGTGGCCGTTTGGCCTTTCGATGGCGGTACGTCTTACACCACCGTTGTGGCGTATGGCGCAGGCGGCATTGTGGGCGCCATAGCTTCTGGCTCGAGTAACGCGACGCGTGTTACCGAATGCGTCAATACGGGCCTGGTCAACGCTAAGGTGGCAAGCGTCGGCGGTATTGTTGGCTGCGCGGGTTCGTCCTCGGGCACGACCGTGACGCCGTATTACATAGGCAATTGCTACAACCGCGGCAAGGTGTTCAGCCAGGCGACGACGTACTCTTCGAGCAGCTATGCGGCACAAGGCGACTCTGCTGGCGGCATCATCGGGTATGCCAACATCAAAGGGGCCACGGCTCCTCAGGTTGAGAATTGCTACAGCGAAGCCGAGGTGTCTATCACCGATGAGATAGAGAACGACCGTGCGTTTGCGGGCGGCGTCGTCGGCTTCATTTGGGGCGCGGATGTGCGCGAATCGGTGGCGTTTGCCAACAACTTCAGCGACGGCGATGTTACTCCGGGCTATTCGATCGGGCATAACTACGCCGAAAGCGAACCTGCGGGCTATGAGGGCATAGCCGAAATGATTTCGGCAAGCGACCTGTGCAGCGAAGACATGCCCGCACGCTTGGGTTCCGCGTTTGCGAAGGACACTGCGGGCATAAACGACGGCTTCCCGATTTTGCGTTGGCAAAACGCCAACACGGCATGGGATGTCGACTTCTGCATTACCCTGGATACGCCCGCCAACGATGACTTCGTTGTTACAGGCGGCCAAGTAGCCACGCAAGGAACGCTGCCGACGCTTGCGGTGTACGACGCAAGCGGAAACGCGGTCGAGCTTGCCGACGCAGTTGCCGTGGCGGTGGAACCGGACGGAACGTATCGGTTTGAGGCGAAGGCCGCGCTTGTAAGCGGAAGCTATTCATATGTTGTGTGCAAACGTGGGTATAACGAGACGGCGTCGACGGAAGGCGACGGATCGTACGTTTCTTGTTACAAAGGAACGTTCGAGGTGGCGGAAGAGGACACAAGCGTTGCATGCGAACTTACAGCAACCAGGTATACCTATACGCTTAAGATTGCCGACCCGGACGATGGGCCTTTGTCCGACGCAAGCTTCACGTTGCGCCAGGATGACGAGCAAGGCGCGATCATCGAGCCGGATTCCTTCGACGTTGAGGCGGCTGTTGCCACCTACCATCTTTACAACGGGCAGTACTGGGCCCGTGTGGGCCTTTATGGCTACACGCCGCGCCAGACAGCCGAAGGGGACCTGGCTATTTCATACGCGGACCTTTCCACTAACGTAACGTTGGAGCCGCTTTCCCAGATGTCGCTGGCCTTTGACGTGTCAGCGTCGGAAGGCGCCTATGACGACGGCGTGGTGGTTATGTCGTTGAGCTGCCCCGACAAGGATTTCGGCACCTTCGAGCTTTTGGCGGACCAGGATGGCGTTGCGCGCTATTCGACAGACGTCCCAACGGGAACGTATTCCTATGTCGTTCGGGCAGGCGGGTTCGAAAAGCAAGAGGGAACGATCGAGCTTGCGGAAGACACGACGGTTTCGCTAACCCTCGAGCCCGCTCAGGCATGGGATGGCTCTGAAATCGATACGGGTTGGTATGAGGCTTCTGCCTCTGACCTGTATATCTCGACGGGCGCCGAGCTTGCAGGCCTTGCGGCCATCGTTAACGGCACGGCCAAAGAGGCCGATGGGGACTTGCTTCAAGATGATTTCGAAGGCAAGACGGTCCACCTTCTTTCCAACATAGCCCTGGGAGGCCACAACTGGACGCCTATCGGAGTAGGTGGCATGACGGTCACGGCTGCCTTCCGCGGAACGTTTGACGGCGGCGGCAAGATGGTCAACGGGCTGTCTATCGAAGTGAACAGCAGCTCCGTGGGCGCAGCGGCCCTGTTCGGCGCTGTGGGCTCAAACGCGTCCATTTGCGACCTTACCGTGCAAGGCAGGATCACGGGCACGGCGAAAAGCCTGATCTTTGCCGCGTCGGGCGTTGTTGCCGTAGCGGATGTCAACTCGGATCTTGTCCTTAAAAATGTGGGCAATCGCGTGGCAATCGACATTGACGCTTCTGCCTCGACCGTTGCCTACGAAGCGGGCCTGGTGGGTTGGTGCAAGGGTTCGGCAAAGTTTAGCGGGTGCTTCAACCAAGCAACCCAAAAGCTGACGGTTAAGAACTTCGGCTATGCGGGCGGCTTGCTGGCCATGAGCAACGGTGGCTTGATCCAGGTTGATTCCTCATACAACACGGCTGCCGTGGAGCTGCTTTGCCTGCAGGCGACGACGAACTTGTACGCCGGCGGCATTGCGGGATCGGTCGGCTCGAACGAGATACACCTTTCCAATTGCTACAGCGCAGGCTCTGTGAGCGCTGTGGCGGCGGGTGAGCAGACGGCGAACCAAGGCGCCTTCGTGGGCTCGAACAGCTTTGTGAACAGCTACCTTAAGCAAAGCCTCTGGCTTGAGGGAAGCGCACCTGCGGCTGTGGGCAGCTTCGCCGGAACCAATGCGGTTCAGTCTGTCACCTCCGATGAGCTGTCCGCCGATAGCGCGGTTACCTATCTTGATGCGGGCTTGGATGGCGAAGAGGAGGCGGTTTTCCAGCGGGGAACGCTGTTCCCGGTGCTCTCTTGGGAGCGCGAGATTGCCAGCGTCGAGGTTTTGACCATGCCGGACAAGACGGCATACAGCGACCAAGAGCGATTCGATGCAACGGGCCTTACGCTTAAGGTGTCGTTCACGTCGGGAAGCCCCCTCGTTGTTGATTCGGGCTGGATCATCCGAGACGGCAACTCGCTTGCGCCCACCCAAACAAGCGTGACGATAGAGTATGCCGGTTGGCGTTTTGCCATTCCTATTTCGGTGACGCAGATTGAACACGAGACGCCCCAAGCAATTTCCTTGCAGCTTGCCGGCCCCGTTGTGGGTGAGACGCCCGACAATGTGGCCATTACCAGCAAGTCGTTCGATACGTTTACAGCAAACGCGCAATGGACAAAGGCCGGACAGCCTTTTGAGGGCTCCTTTGCCGGCCAGACGTTCTATCGCGCAACCGTTCAGGTTGACACGTACTACGTTGACGGGGATGCGTGGTATGTCCTGCCTGAGGACGTCCAGGTTACTATCACAGGCGCTGACGGGACGCCTTCGCCATTGGAGGTTCTTTATGCGAAGCGCTCCGACGACGGGCGGTCCTACACGCTTGAATGCACCTACCAGGCGCTTGATGACACTTCCGGCATTACGCCGACCGCGACGCACCTTTATTACGAGGGCGATGCCCAGGCGAAGCTTTACAACGCCGCCCTTGAGGCAAGCCCTGCGTTGACGATTGCCATTCAAGGCGAAGACGAGCCTATCGACTACACGCTGGCCGACCTTGAGCAAGCGGCCCTGACGGGCCAGGCTCCGGCAATTGAGACGACGGTTGCAAGCCGCGACGGTGCTGCGTGGAGCGCTTCTGCGGTTTCAGGAATCAAGCTGTATGAGTTCCTTGCAGGCCAGATTCCTGCAAGCCTTGGCGACGACACGCCGATTGCGTTTGTCGGCAGCGACGGCTCCCGCGTTGAGCTGACGGTCGGCGACATTCGCATGCCGCTGCGCTCGTATGACGAATCGGGCGTCCAAACGGGGACCGTTGCATGGATGTTGGCGTTTGGCCAGGACGCAACGCCGCTTTTGCCCTCCAGCGAGCTTCTGGACTCCCATGGCCCCTTGCAGATTGTCGGCGGCCAGGTTTCCTCTGAAGCTGCTTGCACCAGGCAGAACGTGGTGCGCATCGAAGTTGGCGAAATTGTTCCCGCCGATACCCGCGTCGTAAGCTTCTCGGCTTATGCAAACAACGAGAAGCTTGCACAAAGCCTTTTGAACGTGGAAGTGTTCGACGGCTTCGGCAACAAGGTTGCATCGGAGAACGCGCGTGCCATGTGCAACGTGGATGAGAGCTACACCTATGTGGCAACCGTCGAGGGCTACACGGCCAAGACGGGCTCCTTCACGGTAGAGGACAAGGACAACGCCATTCGTCTTGACGTCCAACGCGTTTACAACGGCACGCCGAGCGAGCCTTCGAAGGCCGAAGATGGCGCCTATGAGATTTACACGCCCGAGGAGCTGTTCTGGTGGATCCAAAACGCCCAGGTAGATGACAACGTTCGTCTTATGGCCGACGTTGCGCTCAATGACGGGTTGACGTGGGACAAGGACAAGAGCAACCTTTGGCCGGTCGAGAAGTTTGGGGCAACCGAGGATTCTGCGTTCACGGGCACGTTCGATGGCCAGGGCCATACTATCTATGGGCTTTACATCTACCGCGAAAACCTGATCGACCTTTGGATAGACTGGTCGGGCGATGTCGGGATGATCTCGGACAACGTGAGCCAGATTGGCCTGTTCGGATACGCCACCGATGCAACCATCAAAAACCTTGGGGTCGAGGGACGCATCGACGTTCTTGACCGTCCGGACTCGATGCTTGCCAGCTGGATGCAGATCGGCGGCATCGTTGGCTACGGCACGCGCGTCACCATCGAGAACTGCGTGAGCAACATCGGCGTCAGCCACGTCCAGGCAAACACGGGCGGCTCGGTGGGAGGCGTGTCGAAGGACGGCTTCCCGCAATATCAGGACGCCTATGTTGGTGCGCTTGCCGGAACGGTTGCCAATTCGACGGTTACGAATTGCTACGGCCGCGGTGTCTTGTACACCGAGGGCAGCCGTACGAACAGTGCCGGTGGCCTTATCGGTCAGGTTCGTCAATACAGCCAGAACACCTCAACGGTTTCGAACTGCTTCGCAACCACTCAGATTGTCTGCAAGCCCGCGTGGCCTTCGACTAATTACGTATCGCATCAGGGCGGCGTTGTCGGTGCCACAACGGGCACGGCCGCCATCACGGGATGCGTCGGGCTGAACGCGTCCATCTCCGGCGGCGGAGCCGACAAGGGCTCGGTGGCCGCACGTGTGGTGGCGTCAAGCGCGGCGGAGGTCTCTGGCTGCCTTGGCTATAACGGCATGTCCATCACAGGCGCATCAAGGACGCTTGGCGAAGCGTGCGAAGGCGCCGACGTGTCCAATGCTGCCGCAACGGCCGGGGCCACCTACAAGAGCTTGGGCTGGGTTGAGAACAACGATGCCACCGTGACCAGCGATTCGCAGGGGTGGCAGTTCGGCAACACCTATCCACGCCTTTATTGGGAGGATGCGACAAAGCTCTTGGAGCCGGCCCAGTCGGCAAACACCGTTGAGGTGGGCGATGGCTCGGGTGCTTCCGAAGGAGAAGGAACGTTCAACGAGTATGCTCCTCCTGCCACCTATACGCTTAACGTGCAGGTCGAGGGGCATAGCGCCCGCCAGGCGAAGGTCTATTCGTCCAAAGAGCTTCTTGCCATGATGACGCACCAGACGATGAAGCTTTCGGGCTACACGTATTACCAGGCGTATGGCCGCGCGGCTACGGGGTATATCCCCTTTGGCGAGCTGTTTGAAGATGCGGGCCTTCCGCTTGAGTCCGGCGACGCTCTTGTTATGGGCGGCATGACCTTGGACTACGACAACTATTTCGCAACGCCTCGCTATTACTTCCCCTATTGGGCGGACGGCGAATCGACTGACGCAAAGCAGGTTCCCACCAGCTTGATCGTGAAATCGTATGGCGGAAGCAGCTATTACACCGATGAGATGCTTGATATAGCTGCGCTTAGCGCTGACTACCTTTACGCGTATATGGCATGCTTCGGACAAACGACGCCGTACGATCAAAACGTCTCCGGATGGATTTACCAGCAAACCGAGGGAACCATCCTCTATGAGGCGTCTTCGTCGGCGAATTCCTATGTGGCCGACTTGCTGGACGATTGCATAGCCACCGCTTCCCAGGAGTTGGCGGATACGCTGCAGGGTGGCGGTCCTTCCGACGTTCAGCGGGGCATTGAGTTTGTGACCCCCGAGGCTGCCAGTGCCCTGGAGGCTGCAATTTCTGCCGCACGCCTTGTTGCGGCTGATCCAGCTACTACGAACGATTCCGCCATGACCGCGGTTGAGGCTTTGGAGGCTGCGCTGGATGCTTTCCGCTGCGCCAAGCAGGTGGGAACAAAGGAGGTCTCCTTTGCCGGGTTTGTCGTTGCGATACAGCTTGGCGAGGAGTTTCTGGCGGCGGTTTCCGCTGGTGACATCGTCGTTGCCGAAAGCGAGCCAGAGGCTGTGGGCCAGGAATGGGTTGAGTCAGAGGTCTACCGTGAGCTTTGCGAGGCTCTAAACTTTGCGAAGACGGTGAACGGGGATGCGTATTTGGACCAGGTGACCGTGGATGGCGCAGAGGTGCGCCTGACGGCGGCCCTGCAAGCGTTTGAAGACGGAATACGCGAATCCGGAAGGCTTAATGAGCTGGTTGTTTCCGTGGCGAAGTCGTCTGCTGACGAGGAGCTGGGCGTCCAGACGTTCCAGGCCTCGGTGGCCAACGCAAGTGGCTCCGACATTGCCTATCGCTGGCAATACAGCCCAGATGGCACTACTTGGAAATATTGGATGGGTGCCGAAGACGCTACGCTTGACGTTGCGCTTTGGAGCTATCGTATAGGCTATTCGGTTCGTGCCGTTGCCATTGCATCCGATGGACGCCGGGCGGTAAGCAACGTTAGCAAGATTGGGATTTCGGATAACGAGATTTTGGAGAGTGAAGAGAACGTGAGCAAGTTACGGGGACTTATGAGCATCGCTCTTGCGGTTTGCATTGCTTCGCCCAGTGTGGCCTGGGGCGAAGTAATCGCTGATGCAACGAAGGCCCAATCTGAAGAAGCCGAACCGGCAATCGTGGAGACTGATACCGGCGCTGCGTATAGGGGTGGTCAGATCATCATCGCCTTCGATAACGCACAAGATGGTTCTTCCTCTTTGGGCAGCATGTCCGTCGAAAACGTTACCCAAAAGCTTGAGTCCGAGGGCATCGAGGTCGAAGAGGAACTCAGCCAGGCAAATGCGGTTTCTGGCGACATTGTTTTGGCTGAAGTGACTGACGGCAAGAGCGTTGATGAGGCCATTGAGGCCGCCGAGATGCTGCCAGGCGTTGCGTGGGCCCAGCCGAACTATCGCTATGAGGCATTGGGGGAAGAAGAGGAGATTTCGGAAGGTGAGTTCATCAGGCCGATTGTTGACTCGGTGATCACGCCATTGCTCATGACGGATGATCCTGCAGCCAACGTGTACGATACCTCGGTGGCAGCAAACCAATACTATCTGTATGGAGAGGTCGGCTCGATTAAGGGCGCCAATGTGATTGAAGCATGGGATTGGGTGACGTGCGACCATACGCAGACCATCGCCATCCTTGACACGGGATGCAACCTGACCCACGAGGATCTTGCTGACAACATTTTGGCCGATCTTGCCTATGACATGTACAACGACAAAAAGCTTGAGGCAAGCGGGACGTTCAACGGGGACTACTATGGCCACGGCACCCATTGCTGCGGTATTGCTGCTGGTTGCGCCAACAACGGCGTAGGCATTGCGGGTGCAAGCTACAACGCCTCCATCTTGCCGATTAAGGTGTTTGACGACAGCTCGTCTGATCCGGGCGCCTATACGTCCACTATCGTCAGCGCTTATCAGTACCTATTTGATCTTATTGACGAGGGCGAAGTTTCGAACCTTCATGTTATTAGCATGAGCCTTGGCGGCTACGGCTCTCCCGACTCGGACGACCGGGCTCTTGAAGCGCTGATCAGCGAGGGCCGCGAAGAGGGAATCATCTCTGTTTGCGCCGGCGGCAACGGTGACTCCAACAACGAGCCCTATACGACCGAGATGTATCCGTCCGACTTCCCGGAAAGCTTCAGCGTTACGGCGCTTGAGTATGATGGCGGCAACTGCAACTGGTCTGACTACAACGAGTGCAAGGATATTTCGGCGCCTGGCTATGGCATCTATTCGACATATCGCACAAGTTCCAACTCGTATGCGCGCATGAGCGGCACGAGCATGGCGACGCCGCTGGTGGCGGGAATCTGTGCGCTCCTTTGGGCAGCTGATCCGACCGCTACGGTTGACGAGGTGGAGGAGGCCATCAAATCGACGGCCGATCCGATTGACGACCCCGACGACAAGTATGATCGTTGGCCGAACAAGACGGGCTCCGCCGGCGCTATCAATGCGGCCGCGGCTGTGAATGCCCTTGCGGGCGTGCGCATCCTTGCGCCTGAGGGCTTCTCCTCGGTTTGCCGCACGCAAAGCGTGCAGCTGACCGCAGAGATTCTTGGCGTTGACGCACAGGTTAATTGGACGTGGAGCGTGGAAGACGGAACAGGCACCGCGCGTATCTCAAGCACCGGCCTTTTGACCGGCATAACGGCAGGCACGGTGTCTGTTAGCGTGTCCGGAGAATACGATGGACGCACCTTCGAGGCTCATCGCTATGTGACGATCGATGAGATTGCGATACCTGCGGCCCCTGCTGTGTCGAGCGGGTATGCCGACGCGATCACGGTCAGCTGGACCGCTGCCTCCAGCGCCGTTGCCTATGATGTGCAGCGAGCAAAGGCAGGGGAGGAGTTTGTCACGGTGGCGCGTATTGAGTCGACCGATGAGTCAACCTATACGTATGTCGATTCCGCTTCTGAGGCTGCAACGACGTATCGCTATCGTGTTGTCCCTCTGGGCATGCTAGATGGCGAATACGTAGAGGGTGCGCCAAGCTCTGAGACGAGCGGCGTTCGCTTTGCGATGGAGTCGGAGCTTGCCAACCAGGCCGAGGCTGTTGACGCCACGCTTGCGCATGCGGCCTATGACGGGAAGACCGTTGATACCGTTGTGGTGACAAGCGACAGTAATGCCGCCGTTGCCCTGATTGCCAGCGGTTTGGCGGGTGCGGTTGACGCTTCGATTGTCACAACGCCCGCAGACACCCTTGATGAATACGCCGCAAGCGCGCTTTCGGTCGTCAATCCTGTTTGCGTGTATGTGGTAGGCAACGAAGACGAGGTGAGCGACGCTGTAGTGGAGCAGATTTCATCCTTCGCGCCCCGTGCAACGGTCACACGCTTTGGTGATGCAAGCTTGAACAAGATTGCGGAGTCCGTCTACCTTGCCGGCAAGGGATCGTGGGGCGACACCGCGTTTGTCGTAAGCTCTCACGATGCGGACGGAGCTGACGCGCTTTCGGCCGTTGCCTATGCGTACGGCGCGAACGCCCCGGTGTTCGCCACGAACTCTTTGGGCGCTCTTTCCGTGACAACGCGCCAGAACATGATGAGCGGAGCGTTCAGTAACGTTATCGTGCTGGGCGATACGGGCATGGTGGGCTCGACCGTTATGACTCAGATTGCAAACTTGGGACTGACCGCTAAGCGCATAGCCGGCAAAAACGTTTACGATGCAAGCAAGCTCATCAATACGGAGGCGCTTGAATCCGGCGCCCTGACCAACAGCGTTTACGTGTTTGCGGGTGCAAGCATCTCTGGCGCAGTTGGCGCGACCAATCTTGCGGGATACCTTGGCGTTCCGGTAATGATTGCCGACACGAATCATGAGGATGCTCTTGAGAACGTTATAGGCAACGCCACGGAGCCGTCTCCTGTCGTGCTGTACAACGGCGGCGTGATGCTTTCGAGCGAAGAGAAGTCTCGCTTGACGGACTACGTGCGCGGGGCAACTGTTCAGCCGATTGTCAAGGACGAGGTGGACGAGAAGATTGACCTGGTTGGCGCCCAGATCGCCAAGATCGCGATGCAAAAATACATCGGCTCGGCTATTGAGCCTGAGGTCCAGATTACCTTTGAGGGCAAGCAGCTGAAGCGCGGCGTTGACTTCGAGGTGTTCTACAAGGACAACGTCGACGAGGGAATCGCCACGGCAACCATATATGGCGTTGGTGAATACACGGGTGTGCGCGAAGCCACGTATAAGATAGCCGAGAACGTCGTTGTGGTAGACGACTTCACGGTCGGCTCCACGCCGTTTGTTAACGTCAAGACAGATGAAGGCGTTAGCGCAAGGTATCTGGTGGCCGTTAAGGCGACTGTCGAGCCTGGCATGGTGCCGGCTCTTAACGGCGTGGCGTTGGTTACCGACGGCTCCTGCTGGTATGCGCTGGTTGACGCGGATACGGCGGCAGCCCTTTCGGAGTACGACATTGACGCCCAGGAAGGCGATGCCGTTTCTTTCACGCGCGGCGATGTAACCATGAACGGATTGACGAACATCGTGGACGCTCAGGCCGCCTATGACATTGCGTGCGGAAGCTACGCGCTTGGCACGGCTGAGGAGGCTCTGCGTGTTGAGCAGTTCATTAGCGCCGATGTGAATAACGACGCCTGCGTTGATGCCAATGACGCGCGTGCCATCCAATACCTGGTCCTCTATCCAGCAGCCTAAAGGGTAAAGGGCAAGCGGCAAACGGTCTTTAAGGGACGAAGCAAGGTGAGACCCCGGCGAATTACGGTTCGCCGGGGTCTGTTGATTATTTGACGTGCCCAACGCCGCTAATATAATGAGCCCTGACAGCACCCCGCGCGCCTCTCTCGAAAACGATGAAGCGGACCATGCGGGGGTGTGTTTTTCTAGCCCTAAAACGGCCCTTTCCGCAGAACATTTTCTTAACGCATGACCTCGCGTAGACGCCGCGAATGCGACGCGCAACCCCACTCGACCTTTGGTCTCGGGTATTGCGCTGCATTCTGCGGCACGCTTCGGCCTCACCTCTCGGTTCGAATCCCACCCAGTCTTCCTGTGCCGGCAACAAAACAGGCCCGCATTCGCAGGCCTGTTGTAAGTTTGTATGGTGCCCGGGGTGGGATTCGAACCCACACGCCTTTCGGCATCGGTTTTTGAGACCGACATGTCTGCCGTTCCATCACCCGGGCGCACCCGAGTACTTTAGCAGAAAACCTACTTAGGCACAACCGCGCAACGCAAGTTTGCCAAGGAAGTCGTGCGCGTCCACCAGCCTTCGGCCATAGCGGCGGCGCTTAGGCGGCAAGCTTCTTCGAAAGACGTGCAGAAGGCGGCGACGGTCGATCCGCTTCCGCAGAGCAGCGTGTCAGCTATGGCAGGCTGCTGCGCTGTCCAGGCGAAGATTTGGTCGATCTCGGGCAGCAAGGCGCGCGCGGGGTCGTTCAGGTTGTTGAACAGCGGCACGTCGGCAGCTGAGGCCGCAGCAAAGGCGTCGGCCTGGACCTTATCAGGGGGCAGTTGCCCTTGCTGGTCGAAGGCTTGATAAACGGCGGCCGTGGAAAGCCCTGCTTGCGGCTTGATAAGCACCAGGGCGTTTTTTGCGGGGCTCAGCTTCTGGTCAAACTGTTCACCCTTACCCACAAAGCGTGCGCATCCGCCCTTCAGGAAGAAGGGCACGTCAGCACCCAGGGACTGCGCGACTTCGGTGATTGCCGGATCGGCGGGGTCAAGTCCCCACAGCTGCGCTGCGCCCACCAAAGCGGCAGCCGCATCCGAGGACCCGCCGCCTAGGCCCGCTTGCGCGGGAATGTGCTTTTCCAGGCGGACTTCGATGACCTGGCCTGTGCCTTTCCCGGTTTTAGCGCCAAGCGCCATGATGGCCTTGTGCACCAGGTTTTCCTCGGGGGCAATGGCGGGCACCTCCACGCCTTCGCAGCCCACGCACACCAGTCTGACCTGCAAGGCTTGGTTATCAACGGAGGCTTCGTCGTTTCCCACAAGGCCGGCGTCAGGCCCCACCAGGAACTCCATCTGCTGGCGCGTACGCATATACAGCACGTCATGCAGCATGAGGGCGTGCATGATGTTGACCACGTCGTGATAGCCGTCTGCGCGCTTGTTGCCGATGCCCAAATACAGGTTGACCTTGGCCGGAGCGATGATCTTGATGCTGCCAGCGTAGGTGCTTACTTGCTCGCGAATAGTGGCTTCGCGCGCGAAGGCCACCATGTCGATTTTGGTTTTATCCTGGATGGCTTGGGTGTCCTGATTGGCAGGTTGGTCGGTCATGGGTTTAAGCCTTTCCTTGCTGCGCCTTGTTCTGCTTGCGGCGTGAGGCGAAAAATTCCTTCAAGAGGGCGGTGCATTCCTGTTCAAGGATGCCTGCCGATACGGGATAGGTGTGGTTGAGGCGTTCGTCGGCGTTGAACTGGTATAGCGTGCCCAAGGCCCCCGCCTTTTGGTCCGAAGCGCCATACACACAGCGATCCACGCGTGCTTGGTGCATGAGGCCCGCGCACATCAGGCAAGGCTCAAGCGTCACGTACACCGTGCAGCCACTTAGACGCCAGGCGTCCAGCTTGACTGCCGCTTGCTTCATGGCCAGAAATTCTGCATGGCCAGCGGGATCTTTGGTGGTTTCACGCAGGTTGCAAGCTTGGGCAATAACGTATGGCTCGGCGTTGACGTGCTTGCGAGTTGCGGGGTTAATGGGGTCATAGACCACGACGGCGCCGATAGGGACTTCCCCTAGCTCGGCGGCCTGTTTTGCCTGGTCAAGCGCCATGAGCATGAACGTTTCATCCCATCGGGCTTGGTCGGGTCTGAGCAGTTGTTCGGTGATTTCCATGCGGTTATTATACCTGCATCTGGCGTGTTGGCTTAGCGTGTGCGCGCTTTTGTGGTATGCTGCTTTAACGTTATTTGGAGGATTGGCCGAGTGGTTTAAGGCGGCAGTCTTGAAAACTGTTGAGCCGAAAGGTTCCGTGGGTTCAAATCCTACATCCTCCGCCAGATTTTTTACGCCCCGTCAGGGGCGTTTTTTTTGTGTATGGGGTGCTGTGCGAGGGTGTTTTTTGGGGCGCACTACTTGGGAGGTGCGTAAAAATCGTTCGTAGTTTTTCCGTTTTGGGTCCTTGAAAAAATCTGACCTGGGGTTTTGCTAATGTAAGTATCTAATTTTGAAAAACTACGAACGATTTTTATAAGAGGGTCTGGTATAGCCCCGCATAACGGGGTAGCAATCATGCCTATTTCGTGGCGGAAAGCTGCATTCTTGACTTTGGTTGTCGGCGGGCTACAATTTCCATTAGCACTCAAGAGCGGGGACTGCTAAACCCGCAGAAGAAAGAAGGAATTATGCGTAAATTTAAGACTGAGAGCCAAAAGCTGCTCGATCTGATGATCAACAGCATCTATACCAATAAGGAGATTTTCCTGCGCGAGCTTATCTCCAACGCTTCCGACGCCATCGACAAGCTGCATTTCCTCAGCTTGACCGACAAGGACCTCAAGATCTCCGAAGGTGATCTGGCCATCAACCTTTCCTTTGATCGCGTGGCCCGGACCATCACGGTGTCCGACAACGGCATCGGCATGACCGAGGAGCAGCTGGACAAAAACCTGGGCACCATTGCTCATTCAGACAGCCAGGCATTCAAATCCGAAAACGCTGAGCAGCAGGGCCAGGATGTCGATATCATCGGCCAGTTTGGCGTGGGCTTCTACTCCAGTTTCATGATCGCCTCCAAGGTGCGTGTGGTGTCCAAGGCTTACGGCTCCGATCAGGCCTTCGCATGGGAATCTGACGGCATCAAGGGCTACACCATCGAGCCCGCCGAGCGTGACTCTTACGGCACCGACGTCATCTTGACCGTCAAGTCTTCCACGACGGACGACGACTACGACCTGTTCCTGACGGAATATCGCCTGAAGGAGCTGGTCAAGCGCTACAGCAACTACGTGCGCTATCCCATCAAGATGGAGGTCACCCATTCTCGCCAGCTGCCCAAGCCTGAGGACGCCGGCGAGGACTATAAGCCTGAGTTCGAAAACTACACCGAGGTGGAAACCCTCAACTCCATGGTGCCCATCTGGAAGCGCAAGCGTTCCGAGGTCGAAGACGAGGAGTACAACCAGTTTTACCAGTCCGAGTTCCATGACACCAACAACCCGGCGCGCATCATCAGCTTCCATGCCGAGGGCAGCATCAATTACGACGTGTTGCTGTTCATCCCTGAAAAGGCGCCGTCAGACCTGTACACCAAGACCTACCAAAAGGGCCTGGCGCTGTACAGCTCCAACGTCATGATCCAGGAGAAGTGCGAAGACCTTCTGCCGGACTACTTCAACTTCGTGTGTGGCGTGGTGGACTCCGCCGACCTGCACCTCAACATCTCACGTGAGACGCTGCAGCAAAATGCTCAGCTGCGCGCCATCGCCAAGCGCGTGGAGAAGAAGATCAAGGCCGAGCTGCTTGACATGTTGAAGAAGGACCGCGAAGCCTATGAGGCCCTGTTCAGGGAATTCGGCGACATGATGAAGTATGGCATCTACACCACGTACGGCCAGGCCACGTCGGTGTTGGGAGAGCTGTTCCTGTTCTACTCCGCCAAGCAGGAGAAGATGGTCACGTTGGAGGAATACATTGCCGATATGGCCGAGGACCAGGAGAACCTGTTCTTTGCCATGGGCACCTCGATTGAGCTTTTGGCTAAGCAGCCGGCTGTCACCACGGTCATGGCCAAGGGCTTTGACGTGCTGCTGTGCACGGGCCAGGTTGACGAGTTCTGCCTGACCATGATGCATGAGTTCAACGACGTCGTCTTCAAGAACGTTGCCACGGGCGACTTCGACCTGTCCTCCGACGAGGAAAAGAAGGACGCCGAGGCCGTGGTGGAGGACAACAAGGAGCTGTTCGACACCGTGAAGGAGGCCTTAGGCGAAGAGGTCACGAAGGTCGTGGTTTCCACGCGTCTGACCAGTCCCGATGACGCCGCTGCGTGCGTGACGCCTGACGGCCCTGTTTCCTTTGCCATGGAGCGCACCATGCAAAGCGCCATGCATGAGGACGAGGACTCCAACTTCAAGGTGGACCGCGTGTTGGAGCTTAACGCCAAGCATCCGGTGTTTGAGGCCATGAAGTCCGCCCAGGACCTGGGCATGACCGACAAGGTGAAGGAATACGCCACCTTGCTGTATGGCCAGTCGCTGTTGGTGGAGGGCCTGGTCATCGATGATCCTGTTGCCTTTGCGAAGGCGATCTCCAAGCTGATGGTGTAAACCCTGTTGGCAGCTGAATAACGAAACGGCAGGCGCTCTTCGGGGCGCCTGTTCTATACTTCCCCTGAGGCAGAAACAGGAGGCACGCATGGAGCGCAAGAATACCGTCGTTTTGTTTAGCAAGGTCCCGGTTCCGGGGTTGGTCAAGACGCGCCTTTCCATCTTGAAGGACGGCATCTTGGCGCCGGATGACGCTGCCAACTTGTTTCATTGCATGCTGTTTGACGTGGTCGAATGTGTTTGCGCGGCTATGGCGGACTTGGAAGTTGAGTCCCGTGCGGCGTATGACTGTGCGGTGGCGGCGGGGGAGTCCGACCCAGTGCTGGACACCTACAGCCTGACCATCTCAACCACGCCGGCTTCCAACGTGGAGGTCATGCGCAAGCTGTTCGAAGACGCGGGGCAGTGGCCGCGCCCGATCCATTTCGACTTCGACGAGGGCGCCAACTTCGACATCCACTACAACATGGCCTTTCAAAAGGCCTGGGATGCGGGGGCGGATTGCATCCTTTCCATGGGCGTTGACATGCCGGCGCTCACCAAGGTTGACATCCGTTTGGGCTTCCAGGAGCTGCACAAGCTTTGGGACGAAGACGTCCCGGGCATCGTCCTTTCACCTGATCAAGAGATGGGCGTGTCCGTTGTGGGTTGGAACCGCACTCTGGACTTCGACCACACGGGCGTTTACTACTGCCAAAGCGGGCTTACGGTGTTGCCTGCGTACATCGAAAAGTGCCAACGTCAGGGCATCCGCGCGGTGCATCTGCCAGCCATCCCCGATGTGGATACCGTGGCTGACCTTCGCCACAACATCACGTTGGTGCAGGCTCTCAACTACTGCGCCGAAAGCGGCGATGACGTCTGCCCGCCGTGGCGCACGTATGCTGCTCTGAAGGAGTTGGGCCTGGGGGAGGTTCGCGTCATGCCGAATGATCTGATGGATCCGCGCGATCAAATTGATGTGTAGCGCTTTTTATGCGCTTCTTTTGAAGGTTTTCAACGCATAAAAAACCAGAAAATTGCGTAAAAAATGAATAATTTTAGAAAAATATTGCTAATTAGTAACTATTTTCGTATTTATAACGCAATTTGGAGAAAATCCCTGTATCATATGCAGCTATGAAATCAGATAAACTATGCGCTTCTGCGTTAAGAAAAGGGGATTTCCAATGTCGACAGATTCTGCGACCCAGGCTGAACGCCAGGTGATGGTCACCAAGGTTGCCGTCAGCTCGTTTCTGGGGACTTTCATTGAGTGGTTTGACTATGCGTCTTACAGCTACTTGGCCACCGTTATCGCGTTGGTGTTCTTTGCCAACGGTGACAGCTCCGGCCTGATCATGACCTTTGCGGTCTTCGCCATTTCGTTTGTGGCACGACCCATCGGCGCCTTTGTGTGGGGCAGCCTGGGTGACAAGAAGGGCCGCAAGTGGACGCTGTCGGTGTCCATCCTTATGATGTCGGGCGCCACCTTCCTGATTGGCTGCTTGCCCACTTATGCCATGGTTGGCTTTTTGGCTCCGGTGCTGCTGCTCCTTTGCCGCATCGTGCAGGGCTTTAGCGCTGCAGGCGAATACGCTGGCGCGGCCACCTTCCTGTCTGAGTATGCTCCCAAGGAAAAGCGCGGCCTGTATTGCTCGCTGGTGCCGGCATCCACATCCGTGGGCCTGCTGGTGGGCTCCGGCCTGATCGCACTCATGTACTTCATGCTGCCCGAGGCTGACTTGATGGCATGGGGCTGGCGTGTGCCCTTCCTGCTGGCCGGTCCTTTGGGCTTTGTGGCTCGCTACATTCGTACCAAGCTGGAGGACAGCCCCACGTACCAGGCTATGCAGGATGCCATGACGGCCCAGCCGGGCGAGACGCTGCATCCGGTGCGCGACCTGTTCCAGAAGCATTTCAAGAAGCTGGCCATCTCCTTCGGCGCCTGCGTGCTGAACGCCGTTGGCTTCTACGCCGTGCTTACCTATCTGCCCACGTATTTGACCGATGCCGTTGGCATGGATGCCGGCCCGGCTACCGTTGCCACCAACATCAGCTTGGTTGTGTACGTTTTGTTCATCTTCGCCAGCGGTTGGATTTCTGACCATTTTGGGCGCAAGAAGATGCTCATCACCGCTTGCGTGGCCTTCATCGTGCTGACCATCCCGGCCTTCATGCTGCTCAATACCGGCAACTTCATCGTGGTTTTAGGCGTCGAGCTGGTGCTGTGCCTGATTTTGACCATCAACGACGGCACGCTTTCATGCTACTTGACAGAAACCTTCCCCACGGAGGTGCGCTATACGGGTTTCGCGCTCAGCTTTAATTTGGCGAACGCCCTGTTTGGCGGCACGGCGTCGCTTATCTGCACGGCATTGATTTCCGCTACGGGCAACACGCTGGCCCCGGCTTTCTACCTGATTGTCATTTCCGCCTTCGCGTTGGTGGCCATGATCTTGAGCCACGAGCACTCCGACAAGGATCTCGACGAAATCGAGTAACGCACTACGGCAATTGCTTTTAACTCGGAAGCCCTGCTCGCACGAGCAGGGCTTTTTTCTTTCTATTTGAGTGAGCTTTTATCGGGGAGGTGAGAAGACCCCTAGCTAAGGCTTTGTCTGCGCGTCAGCCCGAAAAAGCCGTCAACCCTGGTCTCCCTGCTCCTAAATCCTGTGCTATTTGCGAAAGGGTTTGCAAATACTCTGACAGAATTAATGC